>LNFM01000307.1_pt1 | contig 132178 bp, 135 predicted proteins | sample 596031 | NCBI WGS metagenome assembly LNFM01 (sample SAMN04254537, study PRJNA301005) | activated carbon metagenome | isolation source: dual media filters at the Ann Arbor, Michigan drinking water treatment plant | place: USA: Ann Arbor | reverse complement strand
TGAGGTGGCATGCTTGATAAGCACATGAGTTGATGACCTGCATTGTGCAATCTTTGAGTAGCATAAACCGCACCATCTACAGCAGGCATACTGTTCCAGCCCTCAGTACTGAACAAAGCAAATATATCCTTTTTTTCTCTCTGTGTCATTACAACACCATACATGTTTGTGAAATGATGGCACTCTTGAACTACTGATAATTTTTTACCCAAAGCTTTCTCGTAAATCTCAGCCATCTTTTTGTTGTAGTTCAATAAAACACCATCTGCATCCAATACTATTTTCATGATTTTAAACCTTCTTGTTAATTAATACTATTTTAGCAGATATGCAAAACCAGTAAAGACTTAATATTCAAAACTTGCTATTTCTATTATATTAATTTTTTCATATAATAGTTATTATGAAAATTGAAAATTATTTTGAATCTGATGCACTTGATTCCAGACTGAAAAAATACAACTCATATATTGTTGAATACTTCACTCATCATCAACATGAATTTCTCTATGGTCAAAAAAGAGATAATTGTGGTGTTATAGCAGCAGATTTTAGTCTTTTTATGCAAACCAAGAATATAGAGATTGAGCGTATACATGGTGAATTTATCACAGATGTTGGATCGTTCAAAAAACTGGATTTTTATAAAGAAGAAATCATACAAATGAGAGATATGGGGTTAGAACCCAATCAACTATCAGACAGAATGAAATTTGTTGAAAAATACAACTTATTTGAGAGACAAAAAAGAATTCCACATTACTGGAATGTAGACTCTTCTGGAGTTATTATTGATTTAAGTGGATACTCCCAGTTTGTAAAGCCAGGTCTTGCAAAGGACTTAAACGATAGTCGTTATGAGTCAGATAAAAACACCATCAAAAACACTTTAAAACAACATTTTTAGACTTTGGTTTGTTAAAATTTATTTCTTGGAACATGTCTAAATTATTGGACAGAGCTAGGAGATTTTTTAAGTACTTACATAAGATTCATCAATTATTTTCTCACCAATCAAAATGTAACAAAGCAATTTATTTTAAACATAATCATGGTTTAAATTTTGTTTTTGACTGTTCTTGATTATCTAAATTTTTTATTTTTTCATGAACAAATTTAACACCTTTAGGTATTTTGAATCCAGCCATGCCTATAAAAGAAGCAATCAACGACCCACTTAATGGAGGAACCATATCTTCAAAAAATTGTGCTTTTTCTATTGGGTTGTTAAAGTCTAAGCCTGCAACACCCACAGCCATTAAACCCAAACTTAGAAAAGCCATATTTTTTGACATCCTATATCCCACATCTAAGGGATCATTATTTTTTATTTTTTCATTCATATGTCTTCCCTTTTAATCAACCAAACTACTTATCAATGCTTGAAAAATCAAGCTCTAAATTTGCTTTTCATAGATACTTCTTCTTCAACCACATTGAATCTGGACTTAAGCATAGTTACAACTTTAACTAAAGCTACACCCTCATAACCATTCTCAGGAATGGCTATCATTTTTTGATACTCTGCAAACTGATTCAATCCTTTGACTGTTGTGGTGCGCACATCTTTCATAAAATCATCAGTCAATTCTTTATTACCGACATCTACTTTGCCATTGACTGTTTTCCCCAGTTCAAAATTTGTTTTTATAAATTCTGCAACTTTTTCATATCCTTGATGAATCTTGCTACCTTCAACAGTTTATGACTTCTCTTTATTGATTAACTCATAAACTTCAACTCCAACACTCTGAGTCAATACAGATTTAAAAGCTGTATTTAATGACTCATATTTCTCACTGTCTATTACTTTTTGTAAATTCTCTTTTAGAAACATTTTTAACTCCATTTTCTACACTCATTTTATCAAATATTAAATCTATTGCAAACTTAAAAACAAAGACTAAAATAATATTATGGAATCCAAGAAACTCACACGTCAAAATTATATAGATCTTTTCTCTATCGCATTCAATGATGATATTGAAAAAATACTGCAAAACCAAAATAAAACAGGTATTGAAACAAGTAAAACAACTATAGACTTATACCATATGATTGATGATATCTCTAAAAGTAAATTCCAAGTAAAATCATACACATACAGTGAATTAGATGTTATCCTGAAATTCTTTAATGACCATTGCTATGAATATATTGAATTTCCTAGCCATCACTCATTCTTCTTTAAACTTCAAAAACTTTCACAAGAAAGGCGACCACTAAAAAATATCAAGAAATTCACAGATCTTTCTATTGGTCTTTTGGGAGCAGATATATTCATCCAAACAGTATCTGATAATCTGAAATTAAATAAAACAGAAGACAACATATTCTCCAGAATTAATATGAATTATATTCATCAATACTTCATATTGGAGACATTCTCACTTATATGCAGAAAACATAAAACAATGGGAAAAGAGGAACTGACAAATTTGCTAACAAAAGTTCTATCTGGAAGAAATATACCGAACCTGTCTTTCTATAAAAAGCTCCAGCACATAGATGAATATACAGGACACACTAATTTTTCAAGTCAATTACTGGAAGCCAATAAAACCAATCAGAAATTCAGTGAAGCAGTCAAAAACCATCATACTGAATTATTTCATAAGCAACTAAATGAACAATTGGTTGATGATAAAAAACCAAGTAAAACATTTAAAATATGAGGAAATTTTTTAAATCTTCTTCTTGATTGAATAAGTATCTTTTGGAGATAAAGAACCATCAAGTTCATAAGCAAAATCCAATATGAATTTTTCTCTTTTCAACTTATATAATTGCTCCAACCCTTCTGGATCGGCTACAGCCAACCTTGATTTGGTCATGTCAGGCTCTAACCCTAGTTCTAAAAAATATTCTTGCAATTCTTTATTTTTGAAAAAAGTAGCAAGATATAGAAAATAATCATTTTTGTGGCGAACATCTAAACCACTTAAACCAAGAATCTTAACCATATCAATGTCATTGGTTTTAATTGCAAAACACATTAATTCAATATTTTCTTGATATAGTTCTGTATCTTGGGTGAGCTTGGTTAAAAATTTTTCTATCTTGTTCATACATATATGATACCAAAAATAGCTGTTCAAACAAGAATATTTTTGAATAAAGAAATAGACTTTCACAATACAGATGTTAAAATGATATATAAACAAGGAACCATATGAAAGAACGCAAAAAAACTCATCTTATTTATATGGATAATGAAGGTCATGTCTGGATGCAAGAGCACAATATTGGCAAACATCATCCTGAGAAAGCAGAGTTTTATTCTGAAGTTCCAAGCAACGATGACAAGAGATGGATTGATGGTAAACCCTCTGTTGTCAATCAGCAATTTCTCACACTATCGCCATTTTACCCAACACAAAGACTAGATGTATCAGTAGAAATCAAGAGAGATCCTCAACTCATGAATTCCAATCATCCAGCATTTGAGGGATGTGTCAAGTATATGAAAATCTCTTCATTGGATTTAAGACCAATACCTAAGCACATAGAAAGATCAATATATGAAATTGGTGTTTGTCACTATGGACATAAAACAGCATACAGAACAACAGACATACCTGCTGACAGTAAAGAAGAAGCTATGAAAAAGGGATATGCTTCACTCAAGCCCAGTATAGTTGAATCCATCATCATGGTTGGAGTAAGACCTAATGACTTGTATGATCAACACTATTCAAAGAAACCAAAGATAAAACCTTAATTTTATATAATTGAGGCAGATTTACACCCAAAACCTTGCAAAAATATAAATTTGCACCCAAAACCTTGCGCCTTAAATTGAAAAATATCCCAAAACCTTGCAAAAAGTGTATAATCGTCCAATTAGATTTGATTTTTAAATAATAAAAATTAAGTTTTAAATAACACTTCAAAGGATTCAAATTGGATAACAATTCAAATAAAAGTCAATTTTCATTGTTGCTTTCAAATCGTTTTGGCCCACTTTTCCTAACTCAATTCTTGGGTGCATTGAATAATAATTTGTATAAAAATGCACTTATTATCATGTTGACATTTTCCAGTATTAATGCTCCTGGAAATCTCTCCACAAGCATGATGGTTAATATTTGTGCAGGACTATTCATACTCCCCTTTCTATTCTTTTCTGCTTTTGCAGGTGTAATGGCTGATTTGAAAGAAAAATCATCATTTATCCGTAACTTGAAAAAAATAGAAATCATAACTGTATTGATGGGAGCTTTTGGTATATTTACCTCCAATGTTTATTTCATGTGGTTGTCACTCTTTTGTATGGGGGTACAAGCTGCATTCTTTGGTCCTCTTAAATACTCTATACTGCCTCAGCACCTTCACCTCAAAGAGCTTATGGGTGGCAACGGCTTGATTGAATCAGGCACATTCGTAGCAATATTGATGGGAACCATAATGGGTGGTGTTTTAATTGGATTGGATAATGGTGAGTATTATGTTAGCTCTTTAATGATATTGTTCGCACTCATAGGCTATGTCAGTTCAAGACATATTCCTTTGGCACCATCATTTGCAGACCCTCAAGCACAGAAGGTGAACTTCCTTGGCTCTTTTAAAGAAACCATATCCACTGGCAAAAAAATCAAAAGTGTATTTCTCTCTACATTAGCCATATCTTGGTTCTGGTTCTTGGGAGCAACACTTCTTGCTCAGTTTCCTTTGATTGTAAAAGATGTCATGCAAGCTGACTCAGTGATGGTTACAACACTTTTGGCAGTGTTTGCTATAGGTATGGCAGTTGGTTCCATACTTTGTGAGAAACTCAGTGGGCATAAAGTTGAGCACGGCTTGGTTCCATTTGGTGCATTTGGCATGACTGTATTTCTATATTTGTTTGCCATGAATCTGGAAGGTGTAAGCAACTCCATTTCATCAGGTCAATTCAGCCCAACACCTATTGATGGTGCACATGCACTATCAAAATGGATAACAAATCCTGACTTCTATTATGTCATATCAAGCCTTTTCATGATCTCTATTTTCAGTGGCTTCTTCACAGTTCCACTCTATGCATTCATACAATACAGAACTGATGAGAAAGATAGATCCAAAGTGATTGGGTCCAACAACATATGGAACTCTTTATTCATGGTCGGCAGTGCAATATTTGCTGTTACACTCAATCAACTTGGATTTTCTCTTGTAGAAATGATCTACATATTGACTGCATTGAACTTGGCTGTTGCTATATGGATCTTTACGGTTGTACCAGAATTCCTCTTCAGATTCATTGTCTGGATACTTATTAATACCATCTACAGAATAGACACAAAAAATGTCAACGGCTTGCCAGAAAACGGCAGCGGCATAATCATTTGCAACCATGTATCATTCATGGACGCACTCTTTGTATTTGGTCTGGCTCCAAGACCCGTTAAATTTGTAATGTACTATAAAATATACAACATTCCTGTAGCCAATTGGTTTTTCAAGTCAGTAGGAGCCATACCTATTGCAAGTAAAACAGAAAACGAGAAGATCTGCACTGAGGCTTTTGATAAAATATCACAATACCTCAATGATGGTGAATTGGTTGTTATTTTCCCTGAAGGAGCCATCACACATGATGGTGAAATGGCTACATTCAAACCAGGCATTCTCAAGACTCTACAAAAAAATGCAGTACCAGTCTACCCATGTGCACTCTCTGGTCTTTGGGGTAGTATGTACTCAAGAAAAGACAAAGGAATAATGAGGTTCTTCCCCAAAGCATTTTTCAACCACAAAGTTAAATTCTCTGTAGGTGAAAAGCTAGATCCACAAGGACTTACCACAGAAAAACTCCAAGAAGTTGTTCTTGCTTTAAGAGGAAATGAAAAATAATTAGATAAGAATTTATTCTTTTTCTTTCTTTTCTTTGATGTCTTCAGCATATTGAGAAAACAACTTATAGCCTTCATGTTTTCCCCAATTGGCAGTCATAGGAATTTTAAACATACTCTCTGCATGGCAACGCATACAGCTTGTAGCAAATGCTGTACAATCCCCCATATGTATATCTTCCAGACCATCTATATAGCATTTCTTGAACCAATTTTCATCCACTAATGCCTCAAACAACTCTTTATCATCACTCCACTTATCCATTGCATTATTCCATTTTTTCATAGCAATCTTGTAATATTTTCTTATATTTTCTTCATTATAAGGTGGAGATAAATGACTACCCTCCAACAAATCAATATATTTAATCATATCGTGAATGATTTGGTAGACCTCTTCTTCCATCGCATATTTTGCTTTAGCAAGTAAAATATCTTTTTCTGTAGGAATATATGCAGGAGGACGCAGCCTATCTTCATTCTGGTATTTGTACTCAAATCTCTTGTACCGTCCTTGATTTTTTAGCTCATGAATTTCTTTTTCAAGCAACTTGATTCTATCCTTTAGTAAATCTATTGATTCAACAGATTCATTATTGTTGAATTGATTATTTTTTGTATCAGACATGATTTTCTCCTTTAAAAACAAAAAAAGCAAAGCACCCAACACAGTGTGCTAGATGCTTTGCTTTTAACTTTGATTGGACTAATTTAATCTACATATTATTTTTTTTTAAAATTTATTTCCATAAATATAGTCTATATATTCAAATTAGTCAATATTACATTTTTTTCTTTTTTGTATGAACCTTCATAGCCTTTTCAACCTCATCGTTAAGGCTTTTGAATTTGCCTGCTTTGATGATTGACCACTCAGCAGAGTTTTCGTCAAATATGTAGTTGTAATCAAAACCTTGAGTTTTGGTTATATATTCTTTTTTGCTTGCAGATATTTGTGCTGATTTTTTATCAGACAGATTTTCCTCTGCATACAAGCCACTGATGTTTCCTTCAGCAATCAAGTTGTTGACAGAAGCAACATCTTTATAACCGTTGTTTAATATCCTACCTGCCTGCAAGACATCACCATCATAATTGACTGTAATTGTTTTTATTGTCTTGTCTTTTTTCAATACAGATATGGTGCAACGAGTTCCTGACATGATTGACTCCTGTTAATATATGACTCTATTTTAACATATATTCATTCAATGTAAAACATTTGATTTCAACTCATATACAATATAAAATATACGAATGAAAACACAAATTATAGAACAAGCCAGTACAATATTGCAGTCAATCGGACTTGATTCAAAACACATATCAAATCAAAGTATTAGAGTTGAATCTTTGCTATATATGATTTATTGGAATGAAAGATTGAAAAACAACTCAGAAGAACAAATAAATATAAAAGATCACCTCAAAAACTATTTAGGTAGAAAAAATGTTGTAATCCATGATAAGAATATATTTCAGAATCAAGATTACAAACAACTTATCAACTTGAGCTTCAAATATGTAAAAGAATTCATCACACCTGTTCAAACTGTTGACTTGGTAATAGAGCGAGAGAACTCAAATAAAAGAGAAGTACTGCTGTTTGAAAGAGAAAAGTTTCCTAAAGGGGTATCTCTGCCTGGTGGTTTAGTTGATGACTCTGATGAAAACAATGAATTAGGAATAGACTCAAGAACATTTGCAGCACTTAGAGTTGCTGCTGAGAAAGTATTATACCTCCAACCACAAGATAGACAATACAAAATTGAGAAAAATGCTGATGGAGAAAACTTCTATATTGTCTCCAACAAAGAGAACAGCAAAAAAATCATCATACATCCAAAAAACATATACGGTTATTCAATAAAGGAAAATCTATCTTCTGTCATAAGACCTTCTGACCCAAGACATTTGGTAGACACTGTCGGTTTTAAGTGTGAGATTCAAGATGATACATCAAAAAATAAAGAATATTTTTGGGAGACCAAAGAAAACCTTTTAAACAGCATTGGTCAAGGTTCAAAAAAATTCTCATTTAATCACCACAAAGAAATCATCTTGCATACTTTGGGTAAAACATCCGTTGAAAATGAAATGAACTTCAATGAACAAAAGTTCATCAAAGAAATCATAGAAAAACCAACACAAGCATACGAATCATTCATCAATAGATTCAAAGCAAACAAATACAACCCCAATACATCTTTCCCAGAGATGTTTCCCACAGTTAATAAAATACTCAAAGAGCTATTTACAGAAGACATCAATTCAGCTTGTTCAGAAAACCCTATTCTCATTGGATTTAGAGACAAGGTAGTTAACTCACTCAGACACGTCTCTTTGAAAAATAGAACATTCTGTCCTTATCTCCCTACTGTCAATGCCATATTTGACTCCATTGCATTCTTTGATGTGATAGCAAGAAATAAAAAAGACTTCTACAATGATATTGATTCAAATAAAATCATTGAGCACGATCCGAAAGAGAAAGCCAATGCTGCATACCACATGTATAAATATGAATACAGAATGAATGATATGATGAGTAAAATACCAGAAGAAATCATCATACCTACATTTTGTACATTATCAGCAACCGATTTGATGAAAGTCAGAGGTGTTCCCATCAGGTTTGTAGGACTCTCCAAAGACTTCATTTATGTAGATGAATTTGAGCAATCCCCAGAAGAATTCTTAATGCACGACATCAATCACTCATACAGAATGATGATTGAAGATGAAAAGTATATGGGAAAAGTCAACATATCCAGAGAAGAATTTATACATAAACAAAACTCATTCATACAAGAGTATATGCCCAGTATAAAAATATCACCTCAAGACAGTGAGAAAACAAGAGAAATCAAAAAACTCAAGAAAATTATTTTATTTGAAATCTTCCACGAAGACGCAAAACCATTTTTGCCAGAAATAGTCATTGAAGCACTTGAAAGAAAAGAAGGTGGTGAGACAAGATTTGAGTTACCAGTGATTGATGAAAAAACCAATTATATGGATATCGTTGATGTATTGGATACTGAAATCAGCACACTATCATATGTCAGGAATAAACTTCAGTGTGGATTCTATGATAAAGTTGATAATCAAATTACACAAATAGTTGCACCGGAATATAGAAAATCAGAATACATTGCTCAAGCTGCTTTAGACATGCTCCATGAGATGTGTATCATGACAAAAAGAAAAACATTTGCCGATTATGAATATATGCTAAGACGTGTTTCATCTGTGGGACCCAACAATATCTATGAGCCTGCACAGAAAGATGAGATTGCAGAGCAATACAGCGATGGAGCAAAATATCTCAATCCCAAGAGATACAAATCCAATCAAAAAAGTCTTTAAATCTTCATTCTTGATTTTTGGCTAAGAGCCTTTATTTCAGCAGCTTCTTGCTCTGCCTTTTCCTTGGAAATAGAAGCAGAAATTACTTTACAGTCTGAATAGTCTTTAGAGTCTTTACCTCTTATGAATGTCACAATATTGATGATTTTAGTATCCTTATCAAAAAAGCACACCATACTCATACCAAAACGCTCATCTACCAATGCAACAGGCTCACCAGATACCCATTCATCAAGACTGGTTTGTTTCAATGCAGATTGTACAAGGAGTTTGAGCATATTCAATTCTGAGACTAAGAACCTTTGCTTTAGTCTTGATATAGCATGATTGCTAAATAGACATCTTTGCTTAAATGCTTCTTCAAAAGTTTTTGTAATATTCATCTCATTATTATAGCAAGGAAAAACGATCTTCTCAATATGAAGAAATTCAGAAAAATAATGACAAAAATCTCTCAACATGGTATAATTTCCTCAAGATTTGACTTCACCATATTCATCATAAGGATTTAACATGAAAAACTTACAAGAATACACCTCTAAAGACGGTTCACACATTACCAAAGTAGATAGACAGACCAATACTGTCATCATTGATGAAATGGGTGGTTGGTCTAGGCAATATACACTGAGCTTTCAAGAATTGATTGGATATGCAAAAGATTGGGATATTCCTATTAAGACTACTCAAAAAGATGAAGAAATTGCTGAAGTTGCAGTGCAAGTTCTCTGTGCAAATCTGGCTGCAAAGCATGGATTAAATCCTTTTGTATATGTGCCCAGAAGCACTAAAATCACCCATCCAAAAGATAAGGCAACCATCAAAGCCTTTGAAGAGTTGCTCAAGAATTACAGTGCAGAGGAAATTCTTCAAAACCTATCACTACAGAGCAAAAATATTTTTCTAGAAGGCTTTGATAAATTACTCAACCCCTAATCAAGGTTTCGCCGGAGTCTTTGTACTCTTAACTTGATTGATATTGAAATTAATTTTATTGTTATCATCCAACAATCCAATTGATTTTGCAGATTCAATACACTCTATATCAATTTTGTCCATTTTTTCTTTATTCCTAATGATAAAATCAACAACAAACTGCATATATGCTTGTTCAAAACGGATGAGTTTTGCTATGAAACCATCTTCAACATCTACATCAATAACCACTTCTCTTTTAGCAGGAGCAACGATGGTCAATCCTTCAAAAGACAATACGTAATTACTGTATGTCCTATTGCCATCAAATTTGAAATCACACTTACCAAAAGACTCTTGAAGTGCTTGTGCACCATTTGTCTCGACCATGAATCTAAAAGAGTTTACAACCTTAAATAAGCGACTATTCTGAGGGAACAAGAAATCACAATAATCTTTGATTTGAGGATATTTGGTCTGATGATATGGTTGAATTAAATTGGATATAACTTCAGTTTCAATTTCACCACTTGAATAGTTATCTTTGAAAACCTTGATATCTTTTCTGGATGCAAATGCTTTTTTGATTGCAGCTTGTTCAGTCATAAATCATCTACCCTTTATTTTATAAGAATTTCTGATCAATATTTTAAAGTAGAGGTTGCAACAGGAGACTTTGCGTCTACTTCCAATTCCACATTGATTCCACCAGAAGCACCAATTCTATCTGCACCTGCTGCAATCACATCTAAAGCCTGATGTCTATTTCTAACTCCACCAGAAGCCTTCACACCCATAGGTTTAACATTACCTTTATCATCAATTGATGTGTAACCCACAGACTGTCTCATGATGGCAACCGCTTTGGGGGTAGCACCCTTTTCTTCTATGGTTCTATCTGGTGCAAACTTTTCAATTTCTGCAAAACCTGTAGAAGTTTTTACCCAATCTGCACCTGCAATTTTTGAAATCATGGAAGCCAAAGCAATTTGATCGTCTGTAAGATATGCTGTCTCCAAAATTACCTTAACAGGAACACCAAGCTCATGAGCAGCGTCTACAACAGCTTTAATATATTTAAAGTGCCCATCATAGTCACCATGACCGTCTTTGAATGTGATGGGTAGAACCATATCAATCTCTTTTGCTCCAATAGCAATAGCGTCTTTTGTTTCTTTAATGGTGTTTTGTGTGGTTTCTTCTGAGAAATCGTTTACAAATGGGAATCCCACGACTGCAATTGGAGGAACATCCTCAACTCCTTTTTGAGACATCACCCTGCTCACAAGGGGTATATGCTCAGGATAAACACAAACTGTTGCACAATGCTCTTTAGCCGCTCTCTCAGCCACCTTTATCACATCATCATCTGTTGCTTGCTTATCAAGAATGGTCAAATCAACACAGCGCATAATCTCAGCACTTGTGCTTACCTTCAAAGGATTTTCAGACTTTCCTACAACTGGTTTGCTGAACAATAAATCATTAAGCCTTTTTTTGACAATTTCATCAGTACCAAAATAGTCAGGATTGTCATCTATCATTTTCTTTATTGCTCTCTTTGCATCGTTTACAAAAGTATGTAATTCCTTGCCTATGATATGATCCATTTTTAGCCTTTAAAATATATCTGTTTAGTATATTTATTATTTTCAAATAATCAAATTTTGTAGCAATCATCAATGATTCAATAGATTTTAAGTTGATATTTTCACAAAATCTTTGTAATATTCTTTCATGCTTAAAAAAATACTACAAATATTCAATAAAACTGAACCAGAAAAACAAAAAATCTTAATTTTCTGCGGCGCAGGTATATCACAAGAAAGTGGACTCAATACATTTAGAGATTCTAACGGTATCTGGGAAAATCATTCCCTGGAAGAAGTATGCAACTACAAAACATTCCGACAAAATAAGGGAAAAGTATTTGAATTTTATAACGAGAGAAAAAAACAAATATTGATGGCAGAACCAAACATTGCTCATAAAAAAATAGCACAAATTCAACAAAATTATGGCATTGAAAATGTTTTGATATTCACATCTAACATAGATAACTTGTTGAACAAGGCAGGCTGTAAAAATGTTGTACACGTTCATGGAGACATCTCTCATATGCTTTGCACAGACTGCCAACATCAATGGCACATAGGCGATTCACAATACAACATCAATCATAAATGTCCTCAATGCTCTTCTGAGTGGATTAAACCTTCAGTTGTTTTCTTCTACGAAACAGCACCGAAATATAAAGAACTTCACCTTGCTTTTGAAATGGGTGGTCCCATCATTGGTAATGAAATTGTCAATCATATACGAGTTGTAATTGGAACTTCTTTCCAAGTCATAAGACCTGATATCTTCAATTTGCATAGAGGCAACAGCATTGTTGTTGATAAGAACTTCCCACAATTGGACGAAGAAGAGTGCAGTGAAATTATAGTCAAACCTGCAACTCAAGGTATGCAAGATGTAGAAAACTTGATTAAAAAATGGTATAAAACTTAACTTTAAAAAATTGCTTAAACATTAAAATTTCATATAATTATATGAATAAAAGCAAAAAATAAAATGGACTTACTACAATCTTATAAAGAAAATTATCTTAAAACCATCAAAGAGTCACACCTTAAATCTCTTCCCACACAAGACATTATTGACTCTGATTTGGATTTGGCAGCAGAAATATGGAACAACTATAAGCCATCAAAAACAGGTGAGTACTATGATGATTATGGATATAAAGAATATGGAGAATTTCCTCTTACGCTAGAAGAAAAGTATCAATCTATAGACTTTAAAAATGTTTTCAAAAAATATTTAGAAGATGAAAAATTTCTTAAACAAATTATAAATAAAACAGATTATGATTTGATTTTCCTTCCCCAATTTCAAAACGACAACCCGCAATCTATTGAGATTTTAAAAAAAGATCAAGAACTTATTAAAAAAATATCTCATGAAGATAAAAGAGGCTTTCAACTCATTGATTTTCAGAATAATGAAGAAAAAATACAATACTATCTTTCTAAACCTCATTTAATTGATGAAGAAATAATTAAAGGGTATTCAAATAATAAATACATATATAAATCTGCTGTTACAGAAAAATCACATTATATGCAATATTATCAATACCTATCAGATGATATCAAAAAATCAGTTGAATACAGTGTAGATTTACTCAACTCAGCACCAATTGAAATATATGAATACTTTTCAGATGAAATGAAGAAAAATTCAGAAGTCAGAAAATTATATGTTGATAAAAGAATTGAAAAGGGAATCAGCCTAAAAGAATTCGCTTCATTTTCATTAGAAGAAAAAAACAGAATATTCAAGATCGGCAATATAGTTGATAATTTTAATATTATAGACTCTTATGTAAGCAAATTTGCAGATGAAGAGTTTTTAAAAATTCTAATTGATGAGTTTGTCAACGAAGCAAATAAATATACCGGATTATTTAATCGCAGAAATGTTTTAGAAATTTTACCTAAAATCTTTGCTTCTTTACCAGATAGAAAAGAAAAAGCAGAAAAGATGATAGCGGCACTGGAATCCAGTAAACCCAACACACCATATGTAACTATAGTTCAAAAAATAGTTCACAAGGATAAAGAACTTACAAATAGATTAAAAGAAGGATTTTACTTCAAAGTATATCAAAACAAAAAAATAGAAAAAAACTATATAAAGAGTGAAGATCAGCTTCAAAAATTTACCAACCATGTTTTCTCAGACTTGAGATCTCAAAAAATCAGTGAAGATACTGCTCATGCATGGATTTTATTTGCAATAGACTCATGCTCCATAGATTTGCTTAAAAAGATTGGCAAAGCTAGAAAAAATTCCTATGAATACATGAAAAAAGCATATCAGGTAAAAACTCTCTCAGAAGAAATGCCCATTAACAATAACAACAATAGCACTGTGAAAGCAAAGATTTAAATGCAAACCATATTTTCACATCAACCCACCATGAAGCTTTATATTGAGGATAAGGCTGATAAAAAAGACTTCACATTTTTAAAGGAAATATCAAGACGTATAAAAGATAATGAATTTTTAAATATTCAGTGCTTTCTATACCTATCAAATATATTGATAGACAAAAGCATAGGGCAAGAATATGACTCCAATATCATAGACTTGATCAAACATCAAAATATCAGCTTCTTTGGACCAAGAGAGAAAAAAGATTTGGAGTTCAAAAAGCTTTTATTGACTAAAAAGATTAAAAATCCAGAAATAAGAAAACAAATATTCTTTGATGTTGCCAATGAGATAATTAAAAACAAAGACATATCAGATATTTTAGGCAATCTTCAAAAAGAGAAAAGAATACTTGATCTCTGGAGCCAAATCAGCCAAGATGAAGAAGAGATAAAGCCATTACTCAAAACATACTTCAATCAACCTAAAATGATTAAGAGTGAAGAAATTACATTTCAGGTTGCAACCGTTCATATGGAAGTCTTGGGTCTTGCCCTGAGTTCAGACTCTTCATATGCCAGATCACAATTAAATCAATTTATTAAAGAATATAGCTCAAAAGCAGAAGAATTTAAACCTTTATTTGAAACTGAAAAAGATTATGTCAAAAACATTTTCTTTAAAGAAAAATCACATAAAGATATTTTTATGGATATTTTTGATAAAACCCTTGCCGAATCAAGCAAAAGACAAAAACCGAGTTTAAAAATTAATAAAACAAATTTTGACACAGCTATCAAATATGCTTTTTTGAATCACACTATTGACTCAAAAGAAGATAAAACCAGAAGAAACAAAATTTAAAAGTTATCAACCTCGAACTCAAAACAAGACATCAAGTTGATATAAGTTTGTCTATCAATCTCCAAGCGAATCTCCTTAGATATGTAACTATCAGGGCTTCTCTGAATGATGGAGTTGATATTGTTACCAGATGGAGACCAAAAACATGCACCACTCAAATTAAACACCACATATATCCTTGTGCCACTTTTTATATGCCATTCTGGAGGATTTTTTAGAAAATTCTCGCGCTTCTTTATATATTCCTGTTTTATTTCAGATAAATTTGACTGATTTTTCCACAAGTTTGGATTTTCAACATGTTTTGATTTCAACAAGTTGAACAAATCTTCTTCAATTGATAGCTCCAATATGGAATCATTGATATTGTCTAATTGTAAATCTTTTTTCTTTTGAGCAGATTGTTTATCAAAAAAATAATCCATCAAATAGTGATTGACAGCAAGCAAATAAATTTTTTTCTGATTCATGGCTATTCCCTTTATACTTTGTGAGAAATCTTACTTCAATAATTGTGTTGGGTCAAATTCCATGGCTTCTGGAAGCTCTCCTGCTTTCTTAATAGCATATGAGAAGATTTTATCAGTCTCAACAGAACCAATATATTCACAACAAGACTCATAGTAATACTGCACTACATAATGAAACACAACATCTTTAATGACCTTATGTTGCTCTTGCTCTTTTTCATAAATCACATTCATGAAAAATCTTTTTACCTCTAATTCAACCTTGAATTTATTGATGTAAGCAACAAGACCCTCCAAGAGTTCTTTTCTATCTTGGTAGGAAATTCTCTTTGATATCAACTGTAGAGATGATTGATAAAAAGATTGAAAAACTATTTCTGAAGGTTGCATGATCAATCCTTGTTGTATAGTGATTCTTTTTGGAATTCTGGATATCCAAGCTCTGCATGCTCTGTGTAGTCCAAGCCAGCCCTCTCATGCTCAGGAGAAGCTCTCAAACTGCCCATGACACTGATTAACTTGTATACCGCATAAGACACACCAAATGCCCATACAGCACAAATTGCAATACCCAGTAGCTGAATCATAATTTTCTCTGGATTGAATAAATCTCCACGAAAGAACATACCTGCTGCCAATGTTCCCCATATGCCTGCTGCACCGTGTACAGGGAATGCACCAACAACATCGTCTATCTTCATCTTTAGCAAGAACTCTTGAGCCAAATACATGACAAGACCAGCTACTGCACCAGTCAACATGGCAAACATGAAGTCCATGGTAGCAGCACCTGCTGTAATACCCACCAAGCCTGCAATACCACCATTGAGTACATTAGAGATTAATATTTTTTGTCCTCTCATATAATGAATCAACATAACCATAACTGCACCTGCACAACCACTCATGTGTGTATTCAATATGATGTGACCGATAGATGCATTAGCAACCAAGGTAGAGCCACCGTTAAAACCAAACCAGGAGAACCAAAGTATGAATGTACCCAAAGCCATCAAAGATGTATTGTGAGCAGGAATATCAAACACTTTTCCATTTTTACCAAACCTTCCAATTCTAGGTCCCACAACAATGGCTGCTGCCAATGCTGCCCAACCACCCAAGGAATGGACAACTGTAGATCCAGCAAAATCAATAAATCCTAAATCTCTTAGCCAGCCACTTCCACTGTCAGCAAATATACTGCCACCCCAAACCCATGCACCAAATATAGGGTATATGAAAGCACATATGACAACAGAACCAATTAAGTAGCCCATGAACTTTGTTCTCTCAGCAATGGCTCCAGACACGATTGTTGCAGCAGTTGAAGCAAACATCAACTGAAAAAAGAACATCACATAATCTCTTTCCTGCATATTAAGAAGTAAAAACTGTGATGTGCCAAACCAACCTGTTTCATTGATACCAAACATCAAACCAAAACCTATTAATGAAAAACCAATAGCACCTACACACATATCCATATAATTTTTCATCAATACATTGACCATGTTTTTGCTTCTTGCCGCACCACTCTCCAACAATGCAAAACCTGCCTGCATAAAGAACACCAATATGCCACTCATGATAATCCAGACGAAATCAAGATTGATTTGGGTGTTCTTAACTTCATTTATATTTTTGTTTTGAACTTCTTCATTGGCAACAACTTTATCCAAATTTTTCTTATTTGTGTCAGCCACATCTCTATTGGATATAACTTCACGCTGTATGTTTTGCACTGAAGACTCCATCAAGTCTTGCCTTGTTTTGAGTTGTTGCAATTCAATAGAAGTCAAATCAGCAGGATTAATAGGTGCTGCTTGATTGAACTGTACTGCTTGAGGCTGTTGAACACCTGGAGCTACAGTTGTTTGAGCAAGAACTGCCGTAGGTGCCAAGACACATAAAGATATGAATACTTTTAAAAACTGTCTCATGATAGACCCCTTAAATGTAATGAATTATTACCAAATTAAGACATTTAATAAACTTTTTACATATTTGTCAAATATTAAAAATTCCTTTATTATCAAGCACTTATATAATATATTTTGCACCAAAATGGGGTTAAAAATGCACCAAATTGAATTGATTTATATCAATTTTGTAAATTTTAAAATTTCTTTATAAATGACATTGCGCCAAGTTTTACCAGCAAATATACCATAATGACCAACTCCCTTAATAGTATGAGCTTCCTTATTCTTAGCTGCTAAATTTTCACATAAATTGATGGTTGAATGTGTTTGTCCTGCACCAGATATATCATCATATTCACCTTCTATTGTTAAAAGATTGATGTGAGATACATCTTTTAGATTTATTAATTGACCATTGATGGATAGATTTCCTTTAGGAAGCTTTTGATCAATGAATACATTTTCCAGAGTCTCTAAATAATACTTGGCTGGTAAATCCATCACAGCATTGTATTCGTTATAAAACTCTTTGTGCTTATCAATATCAAGTTGAGCACCCTCAATCAAGTGATTGAAAAAATCCATCTGTGCCTTTGTATGTTTTTTCATATTCATGGACACAAATCCAGAGTATTGCAAAAATCCAGGATAGACTTTTCTGCCAAAGCCCTTAAACGTAGCAGGCACATCATGAATTACATGACGCTTGAACCAATCCAAATCTTTATTGAATGCATATTCGTTTACTTTTGTTGGTGATATCCTTGTATCAATAGGCCCACCCATTAAAATAACATTTTTGGGTAAGCAATCTGTAGACTTTATTTTCTCAAGATAACATACAGCAGCCATCACAGGAACTGTTGGTTGACATACGGCAAGACAACTGAAATCTTTTACCTTATCTTTTAAAAATTTAAAATCATCTATGACATAATTGACATAATCATCAAATCCAAAATCTCCTTCTGATAATGGGATATCTCTAGGATTTTTCCAGTCTGTTATATAAACATCAAAGTCTTCTACTGCCTTGGTTACTGTGTCTCTCAAAAGAGTTGCATAGTGTCCAGACAATGGAGCAACGATATATAAGACAGGTGCCTTTTCTTTTCTATCCTTAACAGAAAATCTGATTAAATTGCAAAACGTTTTTTTATTAACTACATCCTCATAAACTCTCATTGATTTTCCATCAATAACAACAGATTTGATATTGAATTGTGGTTTATGATTTTCCTTTAAAATCTCATAGAGCCAACTGCTTTGAGCAAATGCCATATTGTAAAAAGAGTTTGTGTCTTTAACATAAGCCAAAATATCTGTGGCAAACTCAAGACTATTGACCAGTGGAATTAAAGACTTTCTGTAACTATCAAAAAAAGTGTAAAGCATTGTTTATAGCCCTGAAAGATCATGAGTTTGAAAACAAGTCAATGTAGCCCTGTGCTCTTCTTTGCTTGTATTGCGCAATAGCCTGTATGACAGCTAAAAAGTATTTCATTTGTTTTTTCCCTTAAATTGACACAAAAAGATATTTTTTGTGCACTGCAACAATAATACGGTAAATTTTAAAAAAAATCAACTACCATCCTATTTTTAGTGTATAATAACTAAATTAAAGGAGCTATCAAACATGAGCGTACAATTCAATCAATATGCAGGATTTGGTTATTTTTTCAATCACAAAGCAGCTATTAAAGCTCTTGAGGATAAGTATGACGAAGATACAATTGAGCAATTGTTTGACCAATACCATGACAGTGCATTTAAAACAACTATTGTAGCTGTTGATGGAGTGTCAATGATTGTAGACGGTATGGGAGGTAAATACATTTTCTTTGGCAAGATTTATCAAAAAAGCGAAGTATATCAACCACTCAATATTGTTTTTGTTGAAGAAGTAGCAGACAGTGAAATTCAAAAAATCAAAGATGAAGCCATTAAAATATTCGGCACTGACTTCTCAGAAACACCACAACACGTTCTTTTTTCTCATTACAGATGAAAGTTGAAGATTGACAAATACTGTAGAAAAAATAGGATATAAAAATGAATAAATTAACATCACAAATCATTGCTGAATTTAAAAAGACAGAGCAGACTCAAATGACTTATTCCATATTCCACTCTGGAATATCAAAGTTTGATAGAATGATGAGTGATGAGGCTATCTCACCAGAGCTTAAAATTGAACTGGAAATGATTGCCAATACACATATACCTAAAATCTTTGCAAGTTTTCTCAATCTCACACCAGAACAAAAAACATCCAATGCCATCATTAGAAATGGTAAAACAAACTTCCAGTTGTTTCAAGAGCAAATTCTTCTTATCTCTGAGCGAATTTCACAGATTTACGACTTGAACATTGAAAACAGACAAAGAGATTTTCTCATCATGCACAGAAAGACACAAACCATTCAAAGTGGTCAAGTCAATGAATCCAATATGGTCATGCAAAAGGAAACAGAGGAAGAATCTGCTTTTCAAAAAGAAGCCATTACTTTGTTCAAGCAGTTTGACGGTTCATGGGAGACAGGCTTCAATGTTCAATTCAAAGATGAAACTGTAGAACAAAAACAAAAAGGCATGTCCCCTCAACTCTTTACCATCATCTTTGTTGGTGCTCTTACAGTGCTTGGTATCGTTGCCTTTGTGTTTTCTTAAACAACACGCACACCATTTTTCTTGGATGGCATGATGACAGGAATAGACTTCTTCTTGCCAAGATTTTGATTTGAGTCTTTCAATACTTCAGCATTAACTTTAGATTTAGATTTAACATTGGATTTATCGGCTTTAGTTGCGGAGACTTTTGATTTGACTGTCTTTTTAGGAGTTACAACATCATTACTAGGAGCAGCGATTGTATTGATTTTTTGCTCACCTGCACTCATTTTAATATCCAACATCTTTACCACAAATTTTTCGTAATTTTGATCAAAGAATCCCTTGAATTTCTCATATCGTAAAGACAACTTGATAGGCAGAGGAAAAATATCATAAACCACAAGACTGATATGGTCTCTGTTTCCTGGCTTGGATAAAAACTCTTTAACTGTCATATTTGCTTTAGCCGCTTTTTCTTCCAATTTTTTATAAATAGATGTAAGAAAAGACTTAGGTACATTCAAAAAATCAAAATTCATATTTAATCCTTGGTTTATTTATTTAGATTGAAGCTATTGTAACATAAAAAATGCACAATTAACAAGAAGAAAACAACACTTGCGGTTTTTTCAAAAATTGCTACAATACAACCAACTTTAAAGGCAAAAACACCTATGGATATATCACTCATATACAAATTGACCATTGCATTGATACCACTTATTTTGGCTATTACTTTACATGAATTTGGACATGCATGGACTGCAAAGAAGTTTGGAGACTCAACCGCCTATTTGCAAGGTAGAGTGACACTCAACCCCATCAATCACATTGACCCTATTGGAACCATTGCTGTGCCACTTATTCTTTATCTGTTGTCTGGATTTGCATTCGGTTGGGCAAAACCAGTTCCTGTTAATACTGCAAACTTGAGGAAACCTCGTGAACACGGCAGACTTGTAACCATAGCAGGCCCTGGTGCAAACCTCATCATGGCTTTCATGTGGCTTGCAATCCTTTTCTTGAGTCTTCAGCTTATCAATGTAACAGACCTAGCACTTATGACAGCACTCAGAGACATGGCTTTTGTTGGTATATCCATCAACCTGTTTTTCATGTTGTTTAATTTGATTCCACTTCTCCCACTAGACGGTGGCAGAATTCTACAGAGCTACTTGCCATTGAGACAAGCCATGACATTTGAAAAAATGGAGCCTTATGGCATGTTCATTGTCATGGGACTTGCATTCCTTGGAGTATTTAGCATATTTCTCAGACCTATTCAAAACCTGATTCAAGGTGGAATGCTCAATCTCATTATGTAAAATTTGACAAAATCCTATTTGGACATATCTTACAGATATGTTCAAATATTGGTTAGAGCACATCAAGTTTCAATTCAAAAGGAATGAGAACTCCTTTATTGAATTCATATCGAACGAGTATACACAAAACTACTTCAATGAATCCAAAAAGTCCAAACTCATTGACTATTTTGTAACACATCATCCACATGTTTTTACTACAAAAGTAACAAAGAAAACACTGGCTTTGATGTTTGGAGATCAGAACTATGCACAAATCCAAAAATTTCTTGATAAGATAGACTTCAACTTTCAAGAAGAAACTCACCACACAGAAGCACAAAATATATTCTCACAAATATCAAGCAAAGCAGCATTGTATTATCACTCTTATGAAGCATGGTTGTTTTTCATTCTTTTAGAAGGCAAATATATCACACTCAACATCAAAGATGATTCCTTTAAATTCAACTATGATGAAACCTTAAAAATCATTAAACACAGTAAACTTATAGACTTCTATAGGAATGAAGAAAACCAGAGAAAAATACTGGAGCTTTGCAGTGAAGACAATAAAAAAATATCAAGAAATCTCTTTCTTGATATTTCACTCAAACATAATACAGTCACACAAAAAGGACTGATTAAAATTTAATTATGCTGGCACATTGGCCACAAAGACTTCCTTGTTGCTTGCATAGAAAACCTTGAACTTATCCTTACTCATAGCCATTCTGACCAACTTGGCATTGCTGGGTAGAAAACATCACATATCTCTGGCTCATTCTTTTCATCCAACAAAAACACTCTTAAAGATTGATTTTTCTTCTTTGCCAACTCGTTTAAAGTTTTGAAAGTTGGATCGTCTTTTTTCAATTTCAACATATGTATTATTCCTATTAAATGGTGCTTAGAAGTTAATTAAAAATCTTGTTTTTGTCAATTATTTGACCCAGTTTCCTTGCTGAAAAAATTTTTTTCATATATAATTCTATACAAAAGGAACACACATGAAAAAAGCCAACAGCACAGATTTTATCTCTATCGTGAGCGAAACAAAACCTGCAATGATCATGTTCTATAACACAGAGCAAGCAGAAGACGCAAATGTAAAGAAAATCAAACAAGCCATCAAAGCTGTTGAGAAAAAACTACCTCTCTTGAATGCTTATGAATTTGTCACTGATGAAGATGAGCAAAATTTCATATTGTGTGAAAATATTGAAGTGACACAAACTCCTATCCTCATTATTTTCAAAGATGGCTGCTTTAGCAGATACAAGAACAAAGGCTTTACAGAAAAAGCGATTGCAGCTTTTGTTGGCAATAAAAGATTGTATGAAAAACCAAAAGAAAAATCAGTTGAAGTTGTTTAAAATTTAAAACAATTCGTTTGCAAACAATACCCCTTTTAGGTACTGTATGAAAACAAAAGCTCCAAAATTTTGGAGCTTTTTTCTTTATATCAATCTATGAATTCATCTAATTCTTTTTTGATATTTTCTCTTGCTTTTATCTCTTTATCTGCAAACTCAGGAGTTGGAAATAGAGTTTTCTTCTCTAGAATCTTACTCATCGCAGATTTCCTTCCACTGAAGTAGACATCATGTGGTAAGTAGCCGTATTCTTTGCTGATTTTTACAGAGTAAGATCTGTAGCTGTCCCAGTCTTGAGCAAGAATTGACAAATCAATACTGACCATCAACTCTTCCAGTCTTGTCAAAGACTCTTTTTTTACCTGAGCCATATGTTGTGTTATCAAGACCAATTCTACAGCGGTTGTAAAATCTTCCCCAAGATATTGAAACACTTTTTGAGCACTCAACTCTTCATCTGTTTGTTGAGCCTTCTCACCATATACAACATCATGAGCCAATATAGCCACAAGCATTTGAGTGTATTCTTCACTAGAGAGTTTATTCTCTGTGTTGGCTTGAAACCACTTCAGTTCAGTAACACATTGAACTATATGCTCAAGATTATGATAATGCCTATCTGGTTTTGCATATTGCTCCAAACAATAATTGAAGAATTCTTTCATATTTGTTTTTTCAAACAAATTAAAGGCATTGAATTCGTCAGACAAATACCTTTGCAACCAGGCTTGATATACAACATCAGGGATAAACTTCTTTACATTGTCACTCCAGCCAACAGGTCCTACCAAGAGCTTTACAAAAGATGATGAGACACTCTCCAAATCCCTTGGAGGCATAAGAAAGAGGGTTTTAGCACCATTTAAAACATCTCTGTTGGTTTTTTGAATCAACATCTCATAGTCAAAGTCACTTGCACTTCTAATGCCTCTTACCATGTATTGAGCACCCATAGAGATGGCTTTTTGTGCAACATATTCAGACTTTACCACATGAACTTCAACCTTATCACCAATTCCATCATTTTGTGCTGTTTGCTCAATAAATCTTTTTCTTGTTTGAACATCAAACATGGTTTTCTTGGTAGGATTTTCTGAAATGAAAACCAATACCTTATCAGCAAAACTTAGTGATTCTTTGATAATCCAGAAGTGACCATTTGTAATAGGGTCAAATGTACCTGCAAAAACAATTTTTTTCATAAAAACCCTTAATTTATCTTGAAAAAATTATACCACATAATTTTACTTATGTGGTATAAAAAGAAGAAGATTGTTATTTAGAATTTCATTCTTTTAACATCTTTACGCATAATTTCTTCATCTGAACCATTGCCTGCATTCACAGAAGCAGGTGTTTCTGATTTTGGATTCAAAAGCTCAGATTGTTGTAAAATTTTATCAAGATCTACTCTTGGCTTATCAAATTTTTCCTCTAAAAATCTTCCTCTTATTCTCAAATCCTTTAATACAGAATCACCAATTTCATTACCAATATTGTTTAAAATCAAATCTGTCTGATCTTCAAGTAGTTTTACATGCTTCAAACACATTTTCTTGGCTTCCTCTACTTTAGCTTCAAAAGCCTCTGAAGCTATTTTTTGATTTCCATCCAATATTCTGTCATAAGCACCTAAACTTTTCTTCAAATAGTTGGAAAAATTCTCACTCAAAAAGTGAATTTCATCAAAGAAGTTATTCAGATTATTTTTCTCCAAAACAGAGCCAATATTGTCAGCTTTCAAGAACATATTCTCACATCTCATCTTGATATCTGCGTCCATAGCACTGTTGGATAACAAACCCCTCATTTCTCTGAAGTCATTTTTCAAATTACCTCTAATACTTGATATGCTTCCTACATTGACGGATCTGTTACTAATGTCTTCAACATCTGCATTATTTTCAATTTTAACCTTTTTCTTTTTCTCAAACATTTTAAATAGGCTTTTAAAAAAAGTAGGATCTGGCTCTGGTGTTATCGCACCATTATCAATCAATGCTCTATAAATAGGACTATCAGGCTTTACTTGTGATATAGGCAACATACCTGTAGGATTGGGCTTATTGATCAACTGCTTGAAATTCTTTATCACCAATCTGCAAGCGTCTTGAGCACTTGGTTTTTCGCTGATCTTTGCAACATGAATAGCTGCACCGACCACATGAAACTCTGGTACTGTTGGCAAGTCATCAATGTTTGAATTATTGATATATGAGTCAAGAATTCTGACATAATTTTGTCCAAATTCATCGTTGTCATTTTTGGTTAGACAAATACCCATACGAGAGAGCAAACCATAAATGAAAGAGCCTTGACCTAAATTGAAGACTTGAGCGTCAAATGAAGGATGGGAGAAAAATTTATCATAAATATCTGTTTTTGCATACTTGGCTATTTTTTCATCTGTAAATATGATGGAGCCAATCAAACCAATATGAGACTGTTTTAAAAACTTCTCATCTTCTACTGAAAGCAAAATACTTAAAAATTCAAACTCCCTTTTATTGTTCATGATTAAATCAAAAAGAGATTCTTTATTGCCCTTTGACTTAACACCTTCAGGAAGAACTGCGACCTTACCATTTCTCAAGTTTGAAGAAACATGGGCAATAGGTTGGCTTAAATTGATATCTGAGTAGTAGTTCTCAATCAGGTAAGTAAACTTATTGAGTAAAGACTTATCAACACAGTGTTGAATCAAATTCATACCTGTGGCTGAAGCCTGTTCAGAAATATTGAACTTGAAATCTTTAATCAACATATCAATAGCTGAATGTGACATTCCAATAGAAGAGTGCAACAACTCACCATTGCCATAATGAATATTCTTCAGAGACTGACACATGAACTTGAGTGCTTCTACATCGTTTTTTTCTTGAATTTGCTTAATGGTATTTACATACTCATCTATATTTTGCTCTGCATAGGGAAGAATAATCTTTGCATGTTCAAAGTTTCTATTTAAAACTGCGTCAGAGAAGTGCAGACTGCACATTTGCTTGTTGAGCAATATGTCAATTCTGTCCATGATGATATTTTCTTTGTAAAAGCTGTCTTCATTGAGTTCTTTCAAGAAGATTTTGTTAAACAAAGACAACTTACCATTATCAAGAAGTTTGTCATAATTCTCATAACTAAATACATACTCAAAGAATTCATTGATAACGGCAACTTTCTCCAAGTTTGAAGATTTTTCAGCTACATTTTTTTTAAATTCAGCAAACAAATCATCATAGAGTATGAAGTTGAGATACTGCTCATACTTTACTTGATTTTCTGTCAAAGATTTAACTTTGTCTTCTTTTTCAATTTTCTTGTTCATGGTTGTTTCTACTTCTTTATTTTTATTGATTTCATTGACCTTGTTCAGTATGGAACTGGCTTGCCTCTCAAATTCCATTTGCTTGAACCTCATTTCTGCTTCAATTTGTTTTTGCTTCATAAGCAACTCTATTTCTTCCTGTTTTACTGCATACTTCTTGGATTCCAAATAGTCGCTTCCCTTTGATTTTAGTTTTTGTTTTTCCTTATTATAGTAATCATTACTATCATAGTTTTTTATTTTTGAAGCTTTTTTGCTCTTTGATTCATTGTCACTGTTATACGATGAAATGCTTGGCTTGTTTGCTCCATTATAGAAAAACTCATCATCAATCATTGTTTTTTACCTTAAAATTTTAAATTCATTAGAATTATGATACCATAGTTTTTATCAAAATGAAAGATTTGCAATAAAATCTCTTTATTTGATATTTGATTTAAAAACTCATTCCTATAAAATAGATAAAAGGACTCATAAAAACAATGCAAACATATCATTTATACAGTGACGGTAACTATTTTCCAAGAGCAAAAAAATCAGGTTTTGGTGGCTATATTGAAAGCCCAAACGGAGAGATAATTGTTGAATATACAGAGCAGATAAAGCAGCCTGAATATATTCATAATTTTGAATTGCTTGGTATTATTCGTGGTCTTGAAATAGCCAAAAGCAACGGTATACAAAACATCATTTCACATTGTGATGATAAAAACACTACCATCAAGCTCAAAGAGATTTTTGAAGATAAAATCTACAACATCAGCCCCAGCATAAAACCTGAGCTTTTTGACAAAATCATAGAGTTATCCAAAGACTTTAAAAACATAAAGTTTCAATACATCCCAAGAGCACTCAACAAACATGCAGACTCATTATCCAGAAGGTATGCAAAACTGATGGAAGAGAACTTCTTGAAGCAATACAATGAAGAACTTGACTCTGGGCAAAGAAGATTTGAGAACAACGACAAGCCTAAGAAAAAGATTTACTTTTCACATAAAAGTATATTAAGAAACCCATATAAAAATAATCCGTTCTTGGTTGCACCTTATAGAAACAAGAAAGTCAGGAGAATATCCAAGGATGAGCAGCAAACCCCTTATAACTACCTTTTTGTAGAGATATACAGTGTTGATGAGCAGATTTCACTCAGATCCACACAGTACGATGAAAACAACAAAAAAGTCACCAGTTTTGAGAAAAAGATATCAAGCTCAGATAACTTAATGTCAGAGTACTGTGATTTCTTTGCATACTCACTGCAAAATCTGAAAGGAAAATTTGATAATCTTTGGGTGGATACCAACTACAGACCTATTAATAATTTCTTTGAACAAAAGGAAAAAATCAGTAAAGACCTATTTGAAGAATACAAGGCAATACACGATTCATTAGATAAGTTCAAAAAAGTGTTCTTCCACTCAATCCCATTTGAGCCAGATTATGTCATGGAGATAAAAGAGCAGGAAAGAAAGAAAACGAAAATAGACAACAATATAGAAAGTCTGGATAGTTTGATGGAAAAACTTGAAAAAGGTGCACTGGGTAAAGATAAAAATAAGCATTTTGCAGCCATTATCAGACATCAACTAAAATCTTATCAGGCAAATCTCACTAGAGAGATAGATGAAATAGAGAAAAATCAAATTATAGAGAAAACTGTCAAAGATCTCAATAAAAAAGGATTTAACTCCAATAAATTTACTTATTAAAAATTTGCTAAAAGTAAAAAATTTAATAAGTTTTTTTAATGGATAGAAAATATAGCTTTTTTGAAATAACCAAAGAAATTAACAATTCAAACCAAAAATTGATTATTAATCTTTGGTTTTTCCTGCTCATCAGCATTTTAATAAGATTATCACCCATTTTTACAGCAGGTGTTATAGCACTTATACTAAATAAAGGGATCAGTGAAAAATCATCTATTGTAGAAATATTGATTTTTACTTTACCAATTTCAATTTTTACATTTTATATAATAAATAAAGTTTCAGAATGGACTTTAAGTTTGATATCAAAACTTTATTTTGTAGATATTATGATTGACGCTGGTTCTTCTTTTTGCTCAAGAGCATTTAATGGGCTTGTTTACCTTCCATTGCATGAAATATCAAAAAACGCTCCAGAATCTTGGTCAAATTTGTTAAATAAAAAACAAGAAATAATTGGAGGTTATTCATTGTTTTATTCTCATCTTATCCCATTAACAATTGAGCTATTTCTTATTGCCATTTTCATTTTTTTGAGTGGTCAAAATATTATTGCAATTATTTTTATGATTGGCATATTGAGTAATATGTTTGTAAGATTAAAACTAAGTCACAGATTTGAAAAATTATTAATGGATTTTTTTAAAGTTGAATCTAAAATGATTTTAAAATCTTATGAATTTGTTTCAAAAATATATCTAATAAAAATATTCCATTCAGAAGAATTTTTAGTTCAACTAAGAAAAAAACGAGAACTAGAGGAAGTACAAGCATATAGAAAAAGTAAAAAAATCTTACAATATTCAGATGCACTACATGAATTTATAACCTTAATTGCAATTATTCTTATTTTTACCATAGGCTACCAATCAGTCAATTTAGGGGATTTAAATGTAGGATCATTTATTGCACTATTTACACTTACAATGTCAGGTTTTGGTCAGTTTAAAAACATTACATATGCATTTGAAGGAACAATGAGTTTGATTGAAATATCTCAAGCACACATGAGAGTTTTAAGATACTCTGGTATAAATAAGGAATCAAAAAAAATTATTGATAATAAAATTAAAGGAGAGTTAGAAATAAAAAACCTTTCATTTTCTTATGGTGAAAATAAAATTTTAGACAATATTAATTTGAATATAAAAAATAGTGAGAAAGTTTTTCTACTAGGGTATTCTGGCAGTGGTAAAACAACACTAATTAACATCCTTTTAGGATTAAAAATACCGAATAACGGATCAATTGAGTATGCTGGTTTAGATAATCTAGATGTTTTTTCATATGTGCCACAATCTTTAGAGCTATTTGATGACTCTATCAGAAACAATCTACTCTTGGGTAATCAGCATGCTACAGAAGATGATATGAAATTTGTTTTAGAGTCAATGAACATTTGGAACAAGCTTAACTTAATAAATTTTAATACAAATATAAATTGTCTTGATCTTAATATCAATCAGATATCTGGTGGAGAAAAGCAAAGAATAGCTATTGCTCGTGCTTTGATATCAAATAAGCCAATCATGTTACTTGATGAACCCACAAGCTCACTTGATGTTAGCAACGAGAGAATGATTATTGAAAAAATCATGGAAAGTGATGTTTCTGCTATTATTTCAATCCATAGAGTTCATAGTATACCAATGAATGCAAGATGTATTGTTCTGGATCAAGGTCATATTGTTCAAGACGGCATTTTGGAAGAATTAATAAAAAAAGATGGGCTAATTGCAAAATTTTGGAATAAAAAAGACTGAAAACAAGTAGTTTTTCCTAATATTTGATTTATTTCAAAACTTATGTTTAAATTGTTTACGCATTGAAGAATCATGAAAATATACAAAAACCTTATATTGTCCTTTCTGTTGCTTAATTTAACTACAAATCTGTCTTATGCTCAAGCACAGGTTGAAAATAACACGGCTGCACCAGAAATCATCAGAACTCCAGCAAGCATTTTGGAGTCCATTATAGATGTAGCACCCAATCCCAATGCCACAACCACACCAGAGCAGGCAGTAGTTGAAAATGAGATTGATATGCAAACACATCCAATTGCAGATAAATTAAGCAAAAAAATGCCATCTATCGGTAGAATTGAGGTTCAAGGTGTTATTGGACGTGAAAAACAATCTGTTGGTTCTGGGTCACTTATTACAACAGATGGTCTCATATTAACCAACTATCATGTCATCACAGGGCACTTATTTAATCCAAAGAACACTCAACTGACAGTTACATTCCCCAATAAAGACCCTATCAAGGCAAATTTGAAGATAGTTGATATTGTCAATGACTTGGCACTCATTCAACTTGAGGAAATACCAGCAGACTTAGAGCTTATAGAACTCAATCCCAAAATACCACAAGCAGGAGAGCAAGTTTATTCTGCGGGATATCCACATGGCTGGAGTCTTACACTCTTGGAAGGACTATTCAACAACCTTACAACCAACGAATTTTCACCCCAATATATATTGAGTAATGCTCTCTCAGCGGGTATGAGTGGTGGACCCACATTTGACACAAGTGGCAAGATGATAGCCATCAATGTGGCTGCAACCAATAAATTATCCCTAGTCATACCAGCTAAAAGTGCCACCAGTTTGATTGAAAAATATGAGCAGACCCTCAAGAATAAAACATTTAAAAACTACTCTGAGAATATTCAAGCTATAAGAAATTTGGCTATTGAAAACTACTCTGAGGTTGTGAGCAAAATAATTGATGCGATTACAAAATCTGAAAATTTAAAAATAGGCTCCTTTAATCTACCAATTAAAAACAGCTTGTTTGAGTGCTGGAGTGCTGAGAATGATAGAGAAAACTCAAGCCTTGAGAGAATACCCTCTCTGAATAAAGAAAGAGTTCTTATAGCACAAAGAATATGCAAAACTCCTAATGAATTTTTTCTTAATGAAGAAAAAGAAATAGGTAAAATTGGAGTTTTAACTTATTATTATGACAATAAAAACTCCACAAAAACACTCTATGATTTGATGATTCAAAAGAAATATAATGGTTTCATATCATCATTCCAAGATGGAAAATGTTTCCAAGAAAATTTGACCAACTCCAGTAAAACACTTCAAAATATGGCTTTCTGTGTATCTCCTATCAAAGCAACCAAACAACTCTTTGATTTCTCTACCATAGGTCTTTATAAAAATGGTACAGAGTATGTTTTTGTTATTAAAACATTCAGTGCCATTTCTCAAGAAAACATCAAAACCATTATTAAGTACGTTAAAACCATATGAAAGAATTTAGAATACCCGTTGAAAACAACTCTCAAGTTGGTTTGATAATGAAAGTTATCACACCCAGCTATGAGCAGGTAAAAGAATTCATCATAAAAGAAGGTGAAATTATTCATATTGGTAGCTCAAGTGAAGATAACTTTGAAATATTCAATAAAACTGTTGCACCAAAACACTTGAAAATCACCTTGGAAGAAAATAACTTTGTCATTCAAAGTGAATTTGAACAAACTCATTTTGATAAAAAAACCAAACAGATTTATTTAGGACAAGTTAAAATAGAAATCAAAGCACTGATGAACTCTGTGATTCAGTATGAGCCAATACCTGATGGTTTGTTTAAAATTTTAATTTCCAAACAAAATAGAGCTTTGAGCTTTTTCTTCTTTTTGGCAGTATGCTCAACACTCTACCTCATTTGGTTTGGAGACAACTACATGTTCAGTCATGGCATAGATGACATAGGAACAGATAACTATGTAACAACATTTTTGTCTCCAACCTTCATCTTGGCAAGTGTCTATTGTTTATATACATTCATGGAGTATAAACTCTCCAAATTCAGACCGAAAAATAAATCCAGTGCTATCTACAGAGCAACTGTAGAAAAAGCTTTCTGGCTTGTCTCAACATATCTTGTCTTGAACACAGCACTCTATATCATGAGAGATAATGCCTTTGTTGAGCAAAATTATGTGCTCATCAAACTTGTTGGTATATCATCACTTTTCATATATATGAATTGGTATATCAACTTCTTATACAATAGCCCTAAACAATATAAAATCAAACAAGCTATTTATGCTACAACACCATTTGTCATGAGCCTTATTTTATTTTCTGGATCTATCAGTACCCCTATGTATTCCATAGGAAAGTCTGAAGTTCAAATCATGGACAACTCCAGTTTGGAAGAAAAAACCATGAATTTTATTGAAGAAAGCATAAAAAACAGCGAAACTGAAGAAGATTGAGTTGCTTTTTGAAACCAAAAACACCATATATACGTATTGAGGAATTAATCATATGAAAAATCATTACGACTCTTTAGGTATTCAAAACGACGCCACAGCAGATGACATTAAAAAAGCCTATAGGAAAATGGCTATGAAGTGGCATCCAGATAGAAATAAAGATAAAAAAGAAGCAGAAGATAAATTCAAGGAAATCAACGAGGCCAACAATATTCTATCTGACCCACAGAAAAGAGCAGAATACGACATGAGCCTTAAATTCCAGTCCAATCCAGGCAGAAACAACAACTTCTCAAGAGGCGCTTCCTTTGAAGACATTTTCAGAGATATGTTTGAAGAGAGCATCTTCACAAGACAATCCTCATATCAAATAGATATTGCAATAGGTTTTTGGGAAGGTGTGTTTGGTTGTAAAAGATCATTTGAAATTCAAATAGGCAACAATAAACGAACCGTATCCATTGAAATACCTCCAGGCATTGAAGACTCACAAGGAATTCAATATCAAACAGAAGACTTCAATCTCATTATTCATGTGAATATCAATAACGATGATCACTTCTATAGAAATGGCCTAGATCTGTATTGCAATGTGGATATTCCACTGTCCACAGCTTGTTTAGGAGGTGAACTTTTATTTGCACACTGGGATAAAGAATTGACTGTAAAAATACCTCCTGGCACTCAACCAGGACAAAAACTCAGAATATCAAATGCAGGCATAAAAAGAGAAATTTTTGTAGGTGATTTATTTCTGGTTTGCAATGTGGTCATACCAAAGAATCTGACACCTAAACAAAAAGAAATTTTTACTGAACTCAAAGCTGTTGAAAATGAAAAACCTTCATTTTTAGACTCTTTAAAAAATGTCTGGAAAAAATACAGAAATTAAATCTTCATTGTTTTTTTCTTTGGTATCTTCTCAGGATTTTCAGCATGAATTTTTGCCATCAATAGTATCTTGTTGAAGATGTCCTGTTGATCTGCCCCATCTATTGCTTTCATGCCATCTCCACCATGAAAATAAGCATTAACAGACAAACTCTCTTTGTATATATCATTACTTAACTCATGATCATTGAGAAAATACATAGCTTGCTGATAAGTTATTTCTTTGCCTATCATTGTTGCTGTATAAGGTTTGATTTTTTTCTTCTCACCACCTCCAGGGTTGTCTTCAAAATAATCATGTATCACAGTAAGACCATAATTTAGACCATTTGCATCTGGCTCAAAACCACCAGTTCTTTTTGAGCTATAAACCAAAACTGGATTGAGTTTTTTATTAAATAAAACCACTGGTATATCACTCAAATGAGGAATTTCTGAACTCTTGCAAGTCACTTTTGTATCGGGTAATGAAAAAATTTCATTCAATTTTAAAAATCTCTGCTTCATGGATCTGAGTTTTTCATGATCAGTGACTGGCACATACAAAGTCTTTGATTTTGCATCACTGCCCTTTAAAATATCCAACATGACAAACTTCTTGTTGTACATCAAGCTTTGCTTATCCAAAGTTATCTTAACACCTTCTTCACTTAAATCAGGGTTATCCTCACAACATATGTAGTTCACACTGAACATTGATAAAATAGACTTCTTTGTAGGTGCATACTTTTGTGTAACTGATGGATATTGTCCATAAGAGGGATAAGACTGAGCAAAACTCTCTTCATACTTCATTTGATTGTATGTGGTATTGTAGCCTTTGACATAAAATTCAAAACACTTTTTTTGATCATTGAACTTTATTTTAAAATTGAACAAATTGTCTTGGGTATATTCTAAATCAGATATGTCCAATCCATTATCAATTAGCTTTTCTTGTTCTTTGATAAAATTCTCAACTTTGGCTTTTTCACCCTCAAATAATTCTTTGACATTCAAGTACCCATTTTCATTTAATATGAAAACCATTTTATTCTTAAGTTGAGGAATATTCAAATCATCAAAGAAGTCACCAGGCAACTGCTCTGTTCCTTCTTCACCCCATTTGAATGTCTTAGCACTGGAAGATATTATTTTCCTAAATGCATCTTTGCCAATATAGCCTTTCGTAATCACTACAAATGTGTTCTTCTCTTTACAAAACTTCATTGCAAGTAAATCAGTATTGTAAGATTTTTCAATATTCAAATCCTTCTTGAATGCGTCAGATGATAATTCTAACTCTTTGTTTCTCTTCAATTCAAAATCTTTTATTGCTTCAAAAAGAGAATTGAGAACTTCTTTTTTATGCTCATCATCCCTTGTGTTGTATTTTGTAGTATAGAATCTGTATTCCTTATCCTGCCATCTATAAGGGGCGAAATTCATACCAGTGATGCTTTTTATTTCCTCAGATAATTCTTTGTTTTCTGATGTCATTTTTTTTGATAAATTGAACTTAACAACAAATTCATTGGATTGCTCAACTATCTCATCATCGCTGTTTTTCATCGCAGTATTTACCCACTCCAACTCCACATCAATCCAGTCAAACTGAGGCTTCTCTATATCTAGAAACTTGTCGTTGACTCTTGTAACTACAGGAGTGAGTTTTTTGCTTTTTTTCATTTTTTAACTTATAATCCTATTCTTATTATATATTAATAAAATTCACTATCAATAAAGGAAGTTTTTATGCCACATGTGGTGACAGAGAGTTGCATACAATGTAAATATACAGACTGTGTTGAAATATGCCCAGTTGACTGCTTCCATGAAGGCCCCAACTTCCTGAGCATAGATCCAGAAGAGTGTATTGACTGCGCTTTATGTGTCTCAGAGTGCCCAGTCAATGCAATCAAGAGTGAGGGAGATTTGCGTAAAGATGAATTATTCTTTCTCAAGCTCAATGAAGAACTAAGCCTGAAGTGGCCTGTTATCAAGGTAAAGAAAAAGCCACTTGATACACATGAAGATTTTAAAAATGTAAAAGATAAGATTAGTCTGCTTCAAAAATAAACACTAAAAAACATTTTTTGTTTTTCAAGCATTTGCAGTAATTAAGTGACTTATCTCGGACACACTTTTACAAACAATCTTTCTTAAGTCCCTATTGTTATCGGGGAATTCCTCAGCTTGAATAAATTCCTGCTTCTTATTTTTCTGACCTTTAGGGTTGTTCACATGTAGGCGCCTTACATCAGCAGGTAAATCTCTCATATAGTTTCTTGAAAGATTATGTGACAAGTCATCTTCACTCCTGCTATGATATTCTATGTCTATATAGTCAAACAAATATTCAAGCATAATATACTGAACCAAGAAAAACTTATCTTCTGGATGTATGGCTCTTTTTTGGTGAGAGAATAAATTTACGGCATACATGGAGTCTGTTTTTATTTTTACACTCTTGATATTTTGTGATTTTGCCCACTTCAAACCCTCAATCACAGCATATTCCTCATGATGATTTATGTAAGGAATATTATCTATCTTTCTTGAAAACTTGGACGATATTTTACCATCTACCACCAGATATCCACCAATACCTCCCACTTTACATAAAAAACCCTTATCATCCACATACTCTATAAGACTTCCATCAACATGCAAAACTGGTATTTTAGTATCTTTCATTTAGTCTCCAAATAAAAAAAGCCCAAGCAAAGATTTGCTTAGGCTTTGTGAAAAATCAATACTCAAGAACAACATTAAAAATAACCCAAATAGTTAAGTTTATTGATCATTAATTAGTATCTCCTGAATTTTATAGTTTTCATACAATTATCATATGAAGATTTTTTAAAAAATCAACCCTTGATCAAAATACACTCTACAATTCAATATTTGTTTTTTTTGAAAAATTTTATTATTATTTCTTTAATAAGGAAAAAAAATGAGAGATCCAGAAATTAAAAGAGTTGTTGGCAAAGAAAAACATGAAAATATGACTGAACAAGAAATCATCATGGAAAATTTTAAATTCAACGATGATTTTCAAAGAATGCAAGCACAATTACCTGGTGGATTTCCAGGTATACCTAAAGGTGTTTACAGATTCAAAAATCAAGAAGATGCTGACAAACAGGTAAACTACTACATCATGAAAGCAGCAATGAAAAGATAATATGAGTGACTATAACACAGTCATAAAGAACTTAAAGAAGACTTTAGTTTTGGATCAATAAAAACAAAATTAAAAAAGGATTTTTAAATGACATTGGTATTTGACTTTTTAGATCCTAAGGTGAAAGATTCATAATCTGACCAAGTTTTAAAAAATTTGTTTTTAAACTCTAATGGAACGAAAATAACAGGCTCTTTTTCTTGCTTTTGATATGCTATTAATTCTTCAGTTAATTTTTTATTTTCAACAACTGTATTTGAGTTAATTAATGAATAAGTCTCTAACATCTTAGGAAAATCAATTGTTTTTGTAACGTATTCAGTTGATGAAATTTCAACACCTAAAAATCCTGTATTTTGTACATCAGGAATATACTGAAAACTTTTAAATTGCTCTAAAAATTCTAATACTTTACCTTTCACTTTAAATCCATAGTATGCTTTCATTTTATCCCCTATAATAAAAATAGCAGTATTACTGGCTATTTGGATTACTTAATGCTATTTAAAAGTTGCTGATTGAGCTTGTACAATTCTTGAATTTCTTCTTTGGACAATGCATTAGAAGGAATATCTTTTGCAACATCATCAACAGATCTTAATTTGACTTCTTCTGATACAGCATTTGACTTAGAAACATTTTTGATTGCCTCAGTGTCTTTTATTGATTTATCTAATTGAAATTGATTTCCAGAATTTGCCTTCTCTGCTAAGCCGTTGGCTGCTGTTTTATTAGCAAGTGTTGCACCTGTTGAATTTGCAACCAGTGCCATTGACTCTGCTGACAATTGTTTATTGAACTCAAAAGTATAGTTGGACAGTCTTCCATCAACATCCTCTTTAACCACTTGCAAACCACCTTCTTGAAGGTTTTGTGTAGTCATCAACAACTTCTCAATAGCTGTTGCCTTTTGTGGAGTGACTTTGAAGAACTCATATTTCATGGTCACAGTATTCTTGTCTGCACCCGCTACAGAAAACATCATCTTATCCAAATTAACTCTTGGCATATTGCTAACCTGATTTGCAGCATACATGACCCCAGCAGTTACTGTTCCAGCTTTGTTGCCCAATATCTCCAAACTTCCGTTGGCAGTTCTCCAAAAACCTTCTCTCAAATCATCACTGGCATTCATCAATTTGACAATATTTTCCTCAACAGACAAAAACTCTACAATTCTTTTCTCTGAATCAATCAAAAATATTTCAGAGTTACTCATCACAATCTTGTTTGCAGCAGCTAATGCAGCAGCAGATTGTCTTGTTGATACACCATTATCAGAAGTGAAAAGGCTGGTAGTGAATGCCCCCAACATAATCATGGATACAATCAAACCAAATTTCTTTACAGACTCAATCTCCTGTGAAAATACTTTTTCTACAATATTTCCAGAAAAATCAAACTCAGGCTCCTTCTTTTGAGGGGCTTTAAAATCAAACTTATTAGACTCTTTTTCTGTCTCAAACATTTTACATTCCTTTATACTTATTCTGTTTACAAAAAAACATTAACCCAACAACAATTGGGATTTAAAAATATTTCGCTTTTTATGATGATAGTAAATCAAAAATAATAGTCAATTGAAAAAAACGATTGCGATCATATTTTATTTCTTATATTAAATTTGACCAGTCATACTATCCTTTAAAAATCAGACAAAAAACATGAAAAGAAAAACAATTAAAACAGCACTCGTACTCAGCCACAGTATTAAATTAATCAAACTATTGGACTGCGTAATAGATTGACTTTCTTCTTCATACAAATCATTGAAGAACTCTTGAAGCTCTTCCTGCTTTTTATCTTCTACAGTTTTTTTCTTGTTGAAATCAAATTGTGAATGCTCTTTTTCTACTTCAAACATATCATTTCCCCTTTCCTGTGGTAGTTATTTGACATTACTTATTATCAAGCCCAACATAATAGCCATAGCAGTGCCTGTTACCATTACAATCATTGTTGTAAAAATAATATCAATGATCATATAATTTTTTTCTTTATTTATAGACCTTGTATTAAAATCGAACTCTTTGTATTGTTCTGTAAATTTCTCAGTCTCTTTTTCAAGCATTAAAATTCCCTAATTAAAGTATTCAGCTCGATTTTAACATATTTTTTACCTTAAAAACCAACATTGAAAAAATAAAAATAGATCATTTAAGAAATTAAAAACTCCAGACTTGCAGAAATTGATTTTTTATATAGAATGATGAAAAATAAAGGATTAAAGCATGATCAAAAAATTATTAACCACACTCATTTTAACTTTCAGTGCAAGTTTTTCTTTTGCTCAATTTGTCACACCAGATAAACTTGGTATGCAAGAAGGTGTAGACTATATAGAAGTCAAGCCAGGAGCCAATTCAGTTCTTAAAGATGTTCAAACAAAACCAGTTTTGATAGACTTCTTTTGGTACGGTTGCCCACACTGCTTTAGAATGAAGCCACTGATTGACAGAATCGCAACCAATTATGGAGACAAGATAGTGTTTCAGCACTACCCAGTTCTTTTCCCAAGATGGGAGCAAGGTGCAAAAGTATTCTTTGCCTTAGAAGAAAATAATTTGGTAGGCAAATATCATGACGCTATTTTCAATGAAATACATGTCAAAGGTGTTCAGCTTCATGCAAACCCTATTGCATTTACTGCATTCATGGAAAGAAACAAGGAAGATATCAAGAAAATCAACGGATCTATGAATTCTTTTGGTATGAGTGCCAAACTCAATAAAGCAAGAAAAGTCGTAGAAGCCTATAAAATTGAATCATCACCTAATTTTGCTGTTGTCTTAGGTGACAGAACCTTCTTGATTGACCCAAGCAAGCTCAACTCCTATGAAAGAACTGCTCAAAATATTAACAAAATATTAGCAGCCAATACAAAGTAAATCATAAAAGAAAAAAAGAAAACCCTCATTTTTTGAGGGTTTTTTGTTGATATCAAGATTATTTGAATAATTAATAACAAATAATTTACTTTCTAATTATTTGATAGAAGCCAAAGCACCTTCAGTTTCTTTCTTGTTATATGAATAATTGTAAGTAAAATTTCCATTTTTTAGTTGATATACAGTAAAATTTAAATCATATTTTTTAAAAGATTTATTTCCCAAAAAAAACTTAGATAATACCTCAGCTTTTTCTTTACTAATATTAAAAAATGTGTGGCTTACTTTTATGTCACCACCACTGACAACAGAAATAGAAGTAGAAAATTTTTTTGTAGTATCTTTAGGGGAAAGCTCTAAAACTAAAAATCCTTCTTGTCTAGAAACAACTTTTGTTTTTATATCAGAATTAGGAATATAGCTTTTATAATCTATATTTCCATTTTTTGCCTTCATTACTTCAACAATATTTGAATCATCTTCAAAGTAATTTATAACCTTTGCTTCATTCATAATAGAAATCACTGGATTGTGTGATGAAAAAACCTCAGCCTCTTTTTCAAATGATTGGTAAACATAATAATTAATAACAAAAGCCATAAAAGCAGCAACAAAAACACTGGATATCTTAAATACAGTTATTGGAAAACTATCTTTAATGTTTCTATCAACTTGATTTTTTTTAAAATCAAACTGATCTAAATTTACACTTGATTCTTTTTCTAACATTGTTTAACCTTTATTTCTATTGACATCATTGTTATCCTTAAAAGGGAAAACTCCCTCAAATGAGGGAGTTTATTTCTATCTAACAATTACTTAGAACTAAACTCACACAAATAACGCAAGAAAATCTGATTCAGAGAATAAACAATCATCTCATTGTTCATCACACCAGACTTGCCAGCCTTTGCAAATGTAGAGTCATAACCCTTCATAGGCAGGGCTGAACTCGGGCCACTTGGTACATACTCTTTGCCCATAGCTACATCAGCCAAAAACATGAAGCAGTTGTCATCTTTTGCACCACCATCCCAATAGCCATAAGAGTAGTTCAAGCTCTTGGTAGACTGGTCTGAGAAATAAACACCATTACCAAACATGCGACCAGAGATATGGTAGCTGCCACCAGACTTAGGAATAATCAAGCCACCCTTCAAAATGGACAACACATTGAATGCACGTGTGCCATGCCAAAAACGCTTTACATTGCCAATTTTCTTGGAAGATTCCTGGAAACGTTTTTCAAATTCCTCATTCTTCAACTCATAGACATTCTTGAGCTTCAAATGTGAGCTTGCATGACTTGAATTCCTTGTTTCACCAAAATACTTATTGATAGTATCAATAATTTTCTGATCCTTCACAACTGATAGTTGAGTCTGGAAAACCTTCTGTGGTGCAGCACCTGACTTGGCTTGTGCCTCTCTTGCTTGTTTTTCCTTGTCCTTGTACAAATCAATGGAGCTTTCAAGCTGATCAAGGAAAGAGCCTTGAGCAGTCAGAGAAGTAAAGTCTGTAAAGAAGTTTTCATACCAACCACGACGAGTTGGAACTTTTTGAGGAATCAACTTCAAGTAACCTTCAAGCAATTGGATATACTTGTCTGAAGTGAAGTTTTTCTTGGTCACATAGTTCTCAATTTTCTCAAGAACCTCACGGGCCTCATCAATGGTAGATGAAGTCACAAGACCCAAAGGAGTCTTGATAAGACCACTATCATCAATTTGAATATTACCACTTGAAGCCATCATGATTTGGTGACGGTTCATCTGAGTCAGACGCTCAATCAATGAAACCAGCACTTTCTTATTCGGATCTTTGGTGTCCACATCTGAACCCAACATGTCTCGCTTTGCAGCCTCACTAAGCTCTGCACCGTTTGTTCCACTCTTGCCTGAGAGATTGACAGCAACTGTCTTTGAAAGAACATAGCCTTTGGCAGTTTTAGAATGCATGATTCTATTGAATTCATTAATACCACCTGCAACAATCTTGACTTGACCTTCTGCTCCAACACGACCCCAGCGGGTCTTTACCATATCGTTATCTTCTAAAATCAACTCATAAAATTTATTGTTATTTTCCTTGGCATCGGTGAAAATCAACATTGCAGTTTGCTTGGCCATATTCATCATCCTTTGTATTTAAGATGGTTGAATTATAACACAAAATTTTGATTTATAAACAAAAAAAACAACATAAAAATGTTGTTTTTTTTCAATTATTTAAAGAAATAGATGACTTACGGTGCAAGTCTTTTCTCTACTGTTGCAACTCGCTCTTCTGGATCTGTGATGATATCTTCAACACCAAAAAGCTCTTTTCTTCTCTTCTTTGCAAAGTCCTTGAAATCTGGATTTTTACCCAAATACATGGTCATTGCAAGACCCAAGAATTCTGGATTCTCTTTATTGATAGCAATAGCATAATCTTTTCTGGTCATGCCTTTATTCTTTTCATAAAAGTTCTCAACAGTGCTGACAATATGGTTGTAAATAGGTCTGACTTTCTTCTCCATAGCCTCAATTTTGTCCAAGACATATTGATCATCAAAGAACAAAGATCTCAAGTCATCAGTTGCCTCTTCAATAACAGATTCAAACAACTTCTTGTCTGAGTTTACACTGTCTTTGGTTTGGTGCAGAGTTACATACTTGATGTTCTTGAGCTTGATAAGGTAAGACTCAGACTCACTCTTGATGACTTCAACCACGTATCCTTCACCCTCTTGCTCTTTTCTTACTTCGTCTACAAATTTTTCATGAGACAAGTTCAAATTGTGCAGTGACTCAGACTTAACCATTTTCTTGATGGAATCAACCATACCTCTTTTCTCAAGCAAGGCATTGAGCTTTGTAGCAAAGAAGTTCTCACCAGTATCGTGCTTTCTTGCACTCAAAATAGTCAAGTCTTCAAACTGATAAGGAATAACAATTCTGTTCTCAGGACTTGTGTACTCCATGTTGAATGTCCAACCCTCTTTGACCATTTTAGTTATTTCATTTTTCAGACCAGCATTCTCTGGCAAATCAAGAAACTTCATAGCAGCAAGAGCCTGATCTGAGAACAGGGAAGCCTTTGATTTCAAGTACAAGTTATCATTATGAAGGTAAGTTGAGATGAGAGAGCCATCCATTTTTACCATCTTGTCACCAAAAGGATAAACACTGTGATCAACACCACCTTCTTCATAGTTGAAAAACTTCTGTGGAGGCATGGATACAACGAACTCCTGACCTGGATTGGTTACATTGAACATGATACCTCTGGCGTCAATGGCTCCTGGCTTTTGAAACTCAGTCCAAGAAGCAAGACGATAATTGAAAATTCTATAGTTTTCATTATCCAACTTGAAATCTTTGAAGAAAAAAGACTCTGCTTCAGATGTCAATTTCATTAAATTATCAAATAATTCTTTATTTTTTTCCATTTTTTTTCGCCTATTAAATTTATATCACTCTATTTTAGCACAGTAATATTAAAAAAACAAAAAAATAAATAAATTAAATTTTGAGCAAAACTTGTCAATTTCAAGAATATTGTATAGATTGTATTTTTATGAATGTTGTCTCTTTTTTCAGTGGTGCTGGTGGTCTTGACCTTGGCTTTAAAAAAGCGGGGTACAATATCATTTGGGCAAATGAATTCAATAAAGAAATATATCCAACACATAAAAGAAATTTTCCTGACACACATTTAAATACCAAATCTATACTTGATTTGAATATAAAAGAAATACCCGACTGTGATGGGATTATTGGTGGACCACCTTGCCAAAGCTTCTCACAAGCAGGTAAAAAACTAGGCTCCAACGATCCAAGAGGAAAGCTTTTCTTTGAATATATAAAAATCATTGAGCAGAAAAAGCCGAAATTTTTTGTTGCAGAAAATGTATCAGGACTTCTTAACAAAAACCACTCAGCAGATTTCCAAGCTATACAAGAAGAGTTTCTAAAAATAGGCTACACCATCAATGCACACCTATATAATGCTAATGATTATGGAGTTCCACAAGACAGATACAGACTCATCATAGTAGGGTATTTAAAGTCGCTCAATCAACAATACTCCATACCACATCCTTTAATTGAAAAACCTACACTTGAAGTCATTAAAGATATGCCTGTTGCTCTTTGTAGCAAAACTGGAAATATCAACAGGGAAGCCATCAATAATCATGAATATATGTTAGGTACATTCTCCAGCATGTTCATGTCAAGAAACAGAGTTAGAAAATGGAATGAACCATCCTTTACCATACTGGCTACAGCAAGACAAATACCAATCCACCCAAGTGCTCCACTTATGATTAAAACAGGTAAAGATCAGTGGATTTTTGATCCAGAACACCTTGATAAGTACAGAAGAATGAGTGTCAGAGAATGTGCAAGAATACAAACATTTCCTGATAATTTCTGCTTTGAATATTCAAAAATAGAAGCTGGCTACAAAATGATAGGTAACGCGGTTCCTGTAAACCTTGGGTTTCATATAGCAAAACAAATCAAAACAGAATTATTCTAAATCAAATTTTGGACTTTTTTAACTTCTTTTCTTTCTTGCCAATAACACCTTCTAGATTTTCTTTGTTTTTCACAGACTCTTTTATATTTATTAATTTCACAAGATCTGAAGGCATAATATCATTTAATTTAACAAAAGAATCCAAATCTCCTATACTTGAAAACTTTTGAATACATTCAAAATCACTGTCTGCTAAACTTTGACCTTTTGATTTATAATCATATTCTACTTCAAAGTAATACAGATAATAATCGCTACCCTTTTTTAATACGCAAACCTCATATTTAAACTCGTTGGGAAAGTCTTTTTGTTTATATAACAAAGAATTGTAATTGGCTTGCTCAAAAGATAGAATTTCTGTTAAATCTTTATTGAAATTTTTAAATATTTTATTTTGTATATGTATTGGTATTTTCATCTAAATATCTTAACATATTAAAAAATAAAACACAAAATTAAAAAAATGTGTTATACTATAAACCTTCACAACAAGGAGCTATCATGCAACACGAAATTACAGCAGCAAACCTATTTGGACACACATCAGGCTTTGTTCGCCTACCCAGTGAGACAGGGCAAATCAACACTGAGATGAACTTCCGAGACTTCATGCTTCTCAACCAGCGACTCTACTGCTCAGAAGCGATTGAAAACAACCCCAATTGGGATATCAAGACGACAGAGCACAGTGAGCTAGATATCATGGATTCAACCAGTTTGATGGTTTTTGATGTAGCAATTTCATTTGAAGATCACGATATTCATGAATTCAAAGAATCAAAAGACGGAGAGACATTTTTTGATGAACTTCTCATGGTAGCAAGCAAGTCAGAAAAACGTGGAGTAAGGGGCAAACGTGCAGCCATGCTTACACAGTTTGAACTCAAACAAAATGACAAGGGTGAAGATGAACTTCAAGCTAAATTGATTATCAGCAAAACCGTTTGGTACAACGACTATAGAGCAACACTTAATTATCCTGATGTAGACAATCCCATGGAGGTAAAAGACCTTGAGAATGAACTGCTCAACAGAATGAGAGCTTGGGTTGATTCAGTTGATCACAGAAGCTTTATCTCAATTACACACTTGTGCTGATTTTATCTATTTGATAATAAAAAGCTCCTTAATACAAGGAGCTTTTTTTATTGTACTTAAATTTTCATCTTTGGTTTTGAGCTATAATCAACTTTGTCAAGACTACTATCTAAAGAATCCACATGTTGAATTTTCTTAATATAGAAATAGAGTTCAGGAAATTTTTTATCCAACTTCAATTCTTCCATGTAAGACTCCATACCAATTCTTGAGCCATCAACCTCTATATATTTTTTATTAAAATCAAATTCACTATTTTGCTTTAAAAATCTGAAAAACTTTATATTACCTGAATCCATCATATCAAATTCAAGACTTCCAACCTTTTCAGATTGTTTGAATTCAATTCCAGCAGATAAAAACCTAGTCACATGTTCAAGATTTAAATTACCTGTGGCATACTCATCAAAAATATTAGCTACCAAGAGTCTTTTATCTTTTTCTCTTAAACTTAAGGTGGCTAAATCTTGCTTTGATAAGTAATCAAAAAAGACAGACTCAATATTGGATACAACCATTGAATTGAACAAGAATATAGTTGCTAAAGAAGTATCTTTTAAAACACTTAATTGCAACTCACTATTGATACAAAGAGGATTTTTTGAAGCTGCCAAATACTCAAGGCAGTAATCTTTTGGGATGTCCTCATACCTTCCACCATATTCATTGTTACATATGGATAAGAAAGCATTTAAATGATAATCAGACTTTGACATAATAGTTTTAACCCAAAGGTTTTAACTATTGTAACGCATTTTTAATAAAATATAAAGCGTATGTTAAAGATTGATGTTTTACCAATTAAATTACTTTACAGATTTCCAATATGCAGCATTCAGTCTTCAAGCAATAAAAGTGAATATTGCCAAGAAAATCATCACACCAAAACCAATCTTTACTCTATTGTCTGCAACTGGCTCCCCCATCCACTGTAAGAATTAAGTTAAGTCAGACATGTTTTTATCAAATTGCTCTTGAGTTAACTCACCAGGCTTTACCTCTTGCCAACTTTTGAACTTCTCCACCTCTTGTCCATTTACAGTTACTTTCTCAAATAAGGGCATTCTCTCACCTTGTTCTTGCCAAAATGGATTTGGCATTGCTGTATTAGGATAGACCAAATTATTCCACCCACTTGGTCTATTTTCATCACGATAATAAGTTCTCAGATAATCATATACATAGTCTGCACCACTTGGCCCACCAGCAGTAGACTTTGATCTTGTTATTAATGTGGATATGCACCAAACAACTCTTTTGCCTGTGACTTAGGAACGCTGATTTGCATAGTATCACCAATTTTCTCAGTATTCCACATGAATTTTTCTTTTAATTCTTTATCTCTCCCGAGCGTAAAACCCAATCCTTCAGGTCTGGGATATAAGCGAGCATGAATACTTGCCAAATGTATAAAAATAAGTTAAATTATGACTCATGCAAACAGGTACAAAATTATATAAAACTCTCAAGCAAAGGATTAAAGACAAGCACGTCAAAACTTTGTTGAAATTGGCACGAGAGGTTAACTTCGTTTTTAATTATGTCAACAATTTAAGCTATGAGCACACCCGAAGGAAGGGGCAATTCCTTTCTGCTTTTGATATTGCACATTATACAAAAGGTTGTACTGACAATGATTTTGGTGATGATAAAATTCATCTTCACAGTCAGACTGTGCAAGCTATTGCAGAGGAATATGTATTGCGCCGCAAACAGTTCAGAAAGAGTAAGCTCAATTGGAGAGTTTCCAATAAAGAGTCCAGTAAATACTCTTTGGGTTGGATTCCCTTCAAAGCATCTGGTATTAAAATTGAGAACGGTCAAATCAGGTATGGCGGCCAATGGTTCTCCATATGGGATAGCTATGATATAACCAAATATAAAAACGATATTAAATCAGGCTCATTTGTAGAAGATGCCAGAGGCAGATGGTATATCTGCCTAGTGGTAGAAGTTCAACCTCAAGCCATGGTTAAAGTTGAAGATATTAAAAAAGAAAAAAGTATTGGTATTGATTTGGGTTTGAAAGATTTTGCTACCATAACCAATGGACAAAATCATACCAAGGTTGAAGCTGCTAAAAATTATAGAAAACTAGAAGAAAAGTTAGCTAAAGCTCAAAGAGCCAGAAAACCAGACCTGGTAAGAGCAATACATGCCAAAATCAAGAATACAAGAAAAGATGAGCACCATAAACTATCAACTCAATTGGTTCGTCAGAATCAAGCTATATTCGTAGGAGATGTAAGCTCAACCAAATTGGTTAAAACAAAAATGGCAAAGTCAGTCTTAGATGCTGGCTGGTCTATGTTCAGAGATATGCTGAAATACAAGTGCAATCATGCAGGCATATACTACCTGGATGTAGATGAAAGGTATACTACCCAGATTTGTAATGCCTGTGGTGCCCATACGGGTCCCAAAGGCAGAGCAGAGCTTGGAATAAGAGAATGGGGTTGCTCCTGTGGAGCAATTCATGACAGAGATGTGAATTCTGCTCTAAACATTCTCGTGCGCGGGCATGCGCAACTCGCAGGAGGAATCCCCGTCCTTTAGGGCGGGGAGGATGTCAACTGTAAACCCTATATCTCTGAGTTTAGAATATCTGACAAAAGACGCACCATGGCAACCCATACAATTATTGGCAAATAGCTGAGCACCATTTTGAAGAACCTTCATGTCTTTTGTGTTGATAGGAGCTTTGCTGATTTCATAGTTTGTTGCAGCAGCAGAAAATGCTGGAGCAGAGACTAAAGTAGAAGCAGCACACACAGACAAGGCAATCAATACTTTTCTCATTTTCAATCCTTTAAAATTATGGGGAACATCAAAGTAATCACAACAATAGGCAATATGTGAAAAAATGACGGAAAGAAGAGATTTGCCTATTCTTCAGTATTAAAATATAAAACTATAAATTGTCAACAACAACACTTCAGAGTAGAAGGTTTTTCAAATTTCAAAAAAATACTTAACTGTGATACAATAAAACCATAGGAGAAAGAGCACAACACATGCATAGAGAAATTGTACATTTTGAACAGATGGATGAAAGTAAAATTTTCACCACAGATTTTTTCTTACTTCAGGAAAAATCAGGTGAAGAGATTAAAACCATCGGTTATTCAAAAGTTAAATTTATCAAAGGAAAAGACTCCTTAAAAATAATGTCTCCTGAAAACTTTTACTGCCATATCATCAATTTTGACAATAAAGAGGCTTCAACCCTTTTTGAGCAAAACAGAGAAGAGTTTTTTCTTAAATATCTTCAAACAAAAGATGAACAAAAAATTCAAGAAAGACTTGGAGTTTTTAATAAAAGAAAACAATACTTTCTCAACTACTGGATTGATAAACCTTCCATAGAGATCATCAGAGTTCAAGATGAGAACACCACAGATATGCCATACATTATAAATAACGAATTGGTATTCAAGAAGATTGAAGATGATAAAAAAAGATCATACCAAGGTCAAAAACTCTCATACATGCTGTATAATCACCTATATGAACATTATGCAGAGAAAAACCTCAAACTTTGGAAAAGCAACAAAACCAACGAGATCACAAATAAAATATGGGAAAGACACGAATTTGAGGAAGTAGACGACCGAAAATACATGAAAACCCTTATTTTGCCCAGTAAAATCACAACTTTACAAAAGTTTACTTGACAAATACGCCCTAAAATTATAATATACACTCATTAACAAGGAGTTCCAAATGAGTGATAAATTATTGGTTGCAGCAGGTTTTCTTCCCCTGAGTGTTCGTGGTGACGCAACTGTCTACACAAACAAAGTTCAAATGAATGTATCCGTGGTTCAACCCGCAGATCATGCAAATCCTCAGGTTGTTCTGAAGCTCAATAGAGAGATTCTTGAGCAAATGAATCTTGAGATTGCACAGAGAGTCAAAGTTCTTGCCAATCCTGACAACAAGACCTTGGCAGTGATGAAGGCAGGTCCAAACGATGGCAATAGCTTTGCTATTTCCTCACAAGGATGCACTGTGGCTGAAGCCATTGAGCGTGCACGTGGAGGCACTGTCAAAATTGGCTGGCGCGATGAGATGGGTGATGTGGATTGTGATCTTGGCACATATCCAACTGAAGCTACCTTGGTTGGCAACACATTGATTGTTCCCATCCCTTGATAGATTCGTAGTGTTATAATTTTCTTACATACAAACATTTTGTATGCTAAAACAGACTCTTGATGAGTCTGTTTTTGTTTTTATTACACTTTAACTTCTTTTTCTGCTTCCTCTATATTTTCCTTTACTGGATTTTTAGGCTTTTTATACCAAAATCCATTATTGGAAAATGCAGTCCAACAAGACTTTAACCAGTTGAGCATGTTGAATGCCAACCAGACTGCCCAAGCCATCATGAGAACTCTGTACATCCACATAGGAGCACTCACCAACCAAGGTGAAGACTCAGAAGAGTACTCTTGAGAATACCAAAACAATGAGGCAAAACTGGATTGATAACCAGCAATGAAACTCTCTGGATTGAGAAGAAGACCTTTAGCTACCACAGAAATCATGCCAGAGATCACAAATATGGTTAGTACGGCAAATCCGAACTGGAAGGCATTGAATCTGAAATATGTTTTAAAATCTTCCATTGTGTTGGATGAGCGGTATTTGATCATAAAGAACCACAGAAGAGTTAAAATCACAAAATCAATACCAACCTGTGAAATACCAAATAGCAAGAGCACCAGACTTAACAAACCCAAATCAATGGCTTTAGATTTGAAGATGATGATGGAGAATACAAACAATGTCACCAAAACAGACCACAACAATATGGATGGTTTGACATCTGCACCTCCTGCATAAAGCACCCACTTCTTGCCATCTTCTACAGTCAGAGAAGAGTTGACAATTTGTGTATTAAAATCAAAAACAGGAGCCTTGAATACCAATGAATCTTCAGGTGTATAAGTGAAGTTTAAAACAACACTATTTACACCAGGCTTTAACATCAAACTGATTTCATCATTTTTAACATCTGCCTGCATTTTTGCTTGATTTATATTCAAGTCAACAGCTTTGAAGTCTTTGTTCTTGTTTTTAAACTTATAAATACCACCGATTGAAGAATTAACATTAAAAGTCATATTCACTTGTGTTGGTATGGTGTTCATATTAACTTTCATATCCAAGTCACTGACAGCCACAACTTGCCCCTCCAGATATTTATACAAATCTATGGTTGTCTCTAAAGACTCATTAGACCACATAAACCAAGAATAACCGTTTTTATAGTTTCTATCGGAATTTATCTCAACAGGCTTCAAGCTATTATCTACTGGATTAATCTCCCAACTGTCTTTGGATAGTATTCTCACCAATTGTGTGAATTGACCATTTGAAGAGGGAACATTCAATTTCTCATTGGGAGTCAATTCACTAGACCATGATACAGATTCACCAGGCTTAATCTTGATATCAAGAACATTGCCCTTTGACTCAATACCAGAAGTTAAAACCTTTTCACCTTCAAGTGTTGATATTTTGAACTCAAGCACATCACTCATGCCCTTTGTAGGAGTCACTGATCTGAGTGTGGTGGACATCCTCCACTTGCTATCCAGTATAATGGTTCTTTCAAGCATATAAGCTGGAGTAGTTTTTATATCATTTTTAACGGCTGCTTCAGTTGTTGGCTTTGCTTCAGCCTGTTTTTGTATGGCAAATGAAAGTGAAAACTGATTTCTTGCATTTTGAACAGAGACATTGGTTGCAGAAGACAATACCTTCATAGGACTTGCTGCAAGCAAGCTGGTTTGGGCACTGGATTTCTTCTTTGCAATAACTTTGATTGATACAATATCTTCAGAATTATCTGCAAGAAAATATAATTTATCTTTTTTAATCAATGGTATATTTTGAGAGTTTGAAGCATTTGTAACAGATATGATATCAAAATCGTTTTGTGATATTCCAATAGGCAAAAGAGTTCTTTTATTAGCAGAATATGAAAGAATAAATTCAACCATATTGCTTGATTCATCAAATCTTTTTATGTCCAACTCAACTAGGGCACCACAAGACTCTGAGCACTGAGTAGACTCTATATACAATCTTTCAAATTCAAGAACCCTATTGTCAGTCAAAGAGTAAGAAGGGTATCCATGCTCTTGAGCAATAGAAGATTTCTCAGGACTTTGTGGTTGAGCATTGACATCTGAAGATGATAAACCCATTGAGATTGCTGCCAATACAGACAATGCTGCGAGCTTCATTCCATGTAGAGATTTATAGCCACATCTATGAAGATTAAATAGATCACGATTTTTAGTAATAGTTCTTAACTGAATCATTTTTTTCTCCACACATTGATATATGACAAGGCAGAATCTACCACATCTTGTCTGTTGTTGATTTGGAATACCACCATTGAAAAGGAAATCAAAGATATTAACAATGTTAAAATCTGTATGACAGAAAATAGAGCAGTAAGCCATACAGGACTGATGATAAACTTAATGGTGCTCTCTTTGGTTATAGGAGACAAAACATCTACCTTGTAGGTCTTGCCAGCAAATCCATTCCAATAAGGCATAGAGCCAGAAACTTGAGCCACATATTTTGACACTTCTTGAGACTCTTTATCAAACTCTACAACATTTTGTGTCTGTGCTCTTTGAGAAGCAAAGCCTGACTTTCCTAAAGATCTGACAGCACCAGCAGATGAGTCCATTGCAGCAGAAGCAGGAGCTTGCAACTGTGGCTGAGATGTCATCTCTTGCATTTGCATATTCTCTGGGCTATTTCCTCTTAGAGCCAATTCATCATTGTATTGATATGAAGAAACCATCTTTGTCTCAAGATGTGGGTTCATAATCAACTTGATTTCTCTTGCAATGAACTCAACACTGACAATTGAAAAAGCCAATAGTGAGATTACAGATGAAACCTTAACAAATCTATAAAACTTGGTTTCTTTGAATAAATGAGAAACTTTCAAAATTGCAACAAAGAAGAGAAGGGTCAACCACAGTGTCCAAGAAACTATAAAATAAGAATTCATGACAAAAATACCAACGACACTGATGATAGCTATATTTCTGCTGAATATTTTAAAGAATGCCAAACCTATTATAAATAGTGAGAACACTTTATATAGATTCCAGCTATCAAGCCAAGACCCTCTAACCACCACATTGGTATCATTGGTATCAACCCATAAGACATTTTGCCTTGGAGCCATATGTAGACTCCAATTGTTTATTTTATTATTATCAGCATTCCAAAAAGACATAGGCACTTCATTTGAAGATATCCAATTGGAAGATATATTGTAATTGCCAACATTTACCAAAACACCTGTATTGGTATCTTTTTGAAACAAAACTTGATTTCTGTTGTTTGCAGAAACAGAAAGTGGAGTTAGTCCATCAATGGTGTTAACTTCTAAAAACGGAGATCCTAAATTGCTAAACCTTGCATTATCAGAGTGATATATTTTTCCATCTTTGAATCCCACCCAAGTCTGTCTAGTTGAATTGATGTCGGTTGCTTGATTGTTTAATATTCCAAGTCTGATTGTGTTGAGATCAAAACCTTGCTCAACAGAATAAGCAATAAATCCCATCCAGTTATCTGGCATATTGGTCTTTGATGGATCTAATTGTTGAGCACCTACAACCTCAAATTGCCTTACATTGTCAACAGGACTAAAAGCCCAAGTCTCTTTTTGTACATCTTCAACCAAACCATTTATTGAAATTTTGTTGACTAAATTCTTGGAAGTTGATTTAAAACCTATCCTGTGTTGCCCTACAGGAGCAAATACAGAAAACGCACCGTCTTTATACTCCATTGCCAAATTGGTATTGTATTCATTTAATTCAAAACCATCAGGAATGACTTTGCCCAAATTGATTTTCTTTGCATTACCATAATTATTAATATCTATGTATGTGGTGAGCATGGAAGGAACAGAGTCTTCAAACAACCTGAATACAGCAACTTCTGTTTTTATCTCAGCAACTTCCTTATCTGTTGCAACACCTGTGCTTCCTAGGTCTTTCTCTACAACTCCATTATCAGTTGAATTTAGAGTCAGTGTCGCTCCAGAATAGGTAAGATTTTTATCTAACTTTACGATTGCAAAGTCATGACTTAACATCAACTTTTCAGACTCTGACAATGTATCTGAAAAACTCAAGATATGATTGCCCTTCTTTAAATTTATAAAAAATTCACCATTTCTTTGAATGATAGCAGCCTTATTAAGTGGCTTTAAATACCTTATCTGTTGTGTTTGCTCATTGATGATGGTTGGCAGCTTTATCTCTTGTTGAGTTGAAAAAACATGAAACTCTTGTTTGAAATTCAAATTTTTGCCTGACACAGCAGCAACCAATTCACCTGTAAAAAGACAAGTCCTCTCAGAGGATACAGAAGGACAAGCCAACTCAGGATTATTGGCTACAACCCATGGCTTCCATTTGGTGACTTCAGAAGGAAAGTTTTTCATATTTTCCTCTATTGATACACCTTGAGCTAAAGATAAGCTTGCACATACAGCAAAAGATAAAAAAACTGACAGATTGAGTGTATATTTAGCTATTTTTTTCTTCATAATAATTTCCTTCATTCAAAGTCTCAAGAGGTTAAAAACCATGAGATTTCTTTTTACAAATCTAGTTTTTTTTATTGCAAAGTCAATTTTGAGCAGATGGAATGAAGAAAACAAAAAAAGCCACCAATTTCTTAGTAGCTTTTTTTTCTTGAAAGAAATTAAAAATCAAAGAACTTCAATTTTTATCTCTGGATCTGCTTTTTTCTTTGGTAAATGAATGGTTAAAACACCATCTGTGCTTTGGGCTTTAACACCTTTTTCATCTATGGTGTTTTTAAAATCAAACTTCCTGTATCCTTGGAATTCACCAATTTCAGCCCTGACAAGTCTCTCGCCTTCAGACAAAGGAATAGAGCCTCTCTTGAATGAAACAGACAAAATGCCCTGCTCTTCAAATTTTACAGAAATATCTTCTTTTTTCACACCTGGGACAAAAGCCACCAGTTCAATGGAGTCTTGTTTTTCAACCACATTGACAGGAAAATAATTTCCCCCTTGAGCTTGAGTAGCTGCTCTGTCCAAAGTCCCAGTTAAAAAATTAACCAAATTGTTCACATCGCGTTCTAAAGTATAGTGCATGATTTTCTCCTTTTAAAGTAGCCTATGATCTCTATATGGTATTGCAATATTGAAAAAACAAGGTTTGTATAGAAAAATACATTATTTTTTTGACATATTTTATTTTTTCTGTTAGTTTACCCAAAACCAAAAAATGATTAAAGAAATAATCATTTTATATAACGGAGAAAAACATGTTAGACACCATTTTATCTTTAGATCCCATCACACTCGCTGCTGGTGCAGCAATTGCTGTAGGTGCAATTCTAGCACCTATCGTCATTTTGAAGAAAAGAAGAAAAAATGTATACAATCCTTTGACCAATCCAGTGTCCACCAACGACGCATACAAAACTGAGATTGATGACTTCAGCCCAGAAACCTATACTGTGGGGACAGAAGACTTTACAGGTAACTCAAACGGTATTAAACCTAAAAATCTTTCAAATGATTACAATTCAGAATCTATTTTGGATGATGAAATGATTTATGAATTAGATAACAATCAAGACAGAATGAAATCAGCCATTGATTTGGACAAGATGGGCAAGAGAGCAAAAGTAGCTCAATTGTTGAAAATCATGTTGGATAAGGAAGAAGATCAGAAAGAGCAAAAAAGACTTCAAGTTATTATCAAGTATTATAACAAAGGTGAAATGAAGCTCTCAGACCTTTGTGCAAAGTTTCCTACACTCATTAAAAATCCACAAACTCAAAAAGCTATTAAAACAGATGAGAACTTTGATGGTGTATTCAGCAACAGAGAAGACAGCAGCGATGAAGAAATGCTTTCTTCCAGCTTCAAAAACTTGAATAGCTTACCAAACCTTCCAAAAGAAGAAAAAGTCAACCGTCAATCTCCACCAGTATTGACAGAGGAAAATGTTTTTTCTAAACCTATGGAAGAGAAATCTCCTGACCTCAATGCTGTTGAAGAGTCTCTTAGAGAAATTGCCCAAGTTGCCCACAAGCAAGACATGGAAAAAGAAGATGACAGCAGCGAAGTGTTGAGAGAGCTTAGTGCATTGGCAGGAATGTCAGCACATAAAAAACCAGAGAGGGCAGAAAAAGTGATTTATTCAAAAGAAGTTTGGGCAAACTGGATGAGCATGACAAATGGCAAAATGGGCTTGAAAACAAAATTCATATCACTTGAGAACAAGTGGCCTAACAAAGCTGCTGTTGAAGAGCTTGAGCAGAAAATCAACACCATTATGGGCAAAGACGCCAACGGCAATCAAAATCCTTGGGCACTTATTTCAGTACACCAATTGCACGAAGGAAATTAATGCTCTTTATTGAGTGGTTTGCAACAATCATAACAATTGTTGGTTCGCTAATCATGGCAACCAGAATAATTCAACCCAAGTATGCTTGGTTGCTATGGATAATAGCAAATGTTCTATTCATGATTTTGTTTTTTGAATCTAAACAGATGGGGCTTCTCAGTCTGCATGTCATAGGTTTTGCCATCAACTCTATGGGATACTATCAATGGAAGAATCCTAAGATGATTATGAGTAAAAAACTCATGCATACATTTTTTGCTGCCAGCTTGGCAACAGTTGTAGTAGGTGCTGTTTATATAGCGCTTTATATATTCAAGGGACAACCTACAAGCCTTGAATGGGGTGGCAGTGCATTCGCTATTGGAGCAGCACTTATCTTGGCTTCAAGACACTCTCTAGCAGGACTTTGCTGGATATTTTGGACAATTGGTAACTTCTCAATTCTGTGCTTGAGTTATGTATACACACAACAGTTTGGAATCATGACCCTACAAGCAGTTTTTATCGTTATCAACACCATTGCAATATTCAACTGGTTTGGTTACATGAACAGGAAAAGAATCAAAAGACTTGAGAATGCAAGTATTGAAAACAAGTCCTGATATTGAGGTTTAAACCTTGTAAAAATTTAATCTTAAAAGTTAAAAAATAAATTCACTAATTCAATGATTGGATATCAAAGATCCGAGTACAAACTCATCAATAGTTTGATTTCTAGATATATCTACACAAAGAGAAGATATTTTTGAGAAGAGCAACTGCTCTGTTTCATAGCAGGTATACTCATTAATAGGTATATTGGATTTTCTCCTGTTTTGACCAATATACATGTCATATTTTTGAAGATATTCTTGATACGCTTTGTTTTGTACATGTGCAATCTTTTTAATCTCTACAAATGAGCTATCTATAATTTTAACCAAGTTCTCTTGTTTCTTGAAAAAAGTTTCATCCAAAATAGAAAGCTTACTCCTTATTTGTGGAAGATAGTATAAAACTGGATCTGAATATATGTTAACTCTCAAGCCATGCCTTGAGAAAAGCTCAAACCACCATGAAGGATCATTTTGAAACATATGATGCATTTCAGAAAAACAAAAAACAGCCTCTGGGTTATTTTTTATAAATGCTTTGAAATTTTTTAGTGCCTGAAGATTACAAACAGGAAAAAGATGATGAGAAAACTCCTGATTTTTTGAAGAATAAAATTCTTTATTCCTGATATTTTTCATATCTTCTGAAGATATAAAACAGTCCTCAAAATTAAGTAGATAAATATTTTCCATCAGTCATCTTTTTTCAAATTAAAACCATTCTATTTCAATATATTGAAAGCGTCAAATCAAAAAAAAGAAAAATACTACAGTATTACATTCCATATTTTCTTCTGTGATTTTCTAACTTTATAGGAAGTTGTAGAGAGGCTCCTGCTGCATAGTAAGCATCCAATTCCTTATCAACCTTAGGTAAGTGCTGTTTTGTCCAATCAAGCAAGGAGTGAACATGAACATCTACTTGGAACTCTCTTTCTTTTTGTGACTGTTGCTGATCACACCACACAAGATGAAAAACTTGTGGTGCATTAGCCAAATACTCTATTCTGTCATCAACAAATATATCTGGTCTCAACTCTTTTAAAGCAGCTTCTTTTGATTTTCCCATGCCCACAAAAAAACATCTATCAGGAACAAATCCAAGAGCTTTCTCCAAATTCTCAAGCCTCATCTCTTTAGCAGACTCAGGAAGCGCTGTAACAATAGATATTTCATAACCTCTATCTTTTATATTTTTAATAGCTTCCTTTACACCAGGCAAAGGATTGAAATTTGCATACATCTTGGAGTCAAGCATGTATTGTAGAATCTTTTCAACTGTATCTATGTCAACATCTATTCTTTTTGCCAAATGGTAATGATCGTGTTGGAACTCATCTCTGTGGATAGTTAATTTTCTTTTTAAAACTATTTCAGCAGCTTTATCAAAAGACTCTGTAAAGTTCAGTAAAACACCATCAACATCCAATGCAATTTTTTTCATAAAAATCAGTCCTTCATATTTTAATATTTTTATTTTACCAAAAATAAATCAAAAACAAAATTTTTATTTTTTCAACGGATAGCATCTAAACAACAAGACTTAAACTATTAAAACTTATCTTGATAAAAAACATATTGATAAATAGTTTAGAAATACTAAAATAAGATAATGAACAATTTAAATTTCTTAGAAACACAAAAAATTATTTTAAAACTCCATGATGAGATAGAGAGTAAAACTCATGAACTTTTAACTGCTGTTGAAGAAAAATCATTAAAAAAACTTAAAAAAATAGCTCCTTATTTTAGAGATGTTGATATATATGAAATGATTGCAGACAAGCTCAATGTCATGGTTATAAAAAAAGAAGATTTTGAATTCATATCATATTTGATTGATAGCAATTCTTTTTCTTTACAAATGAATGATAAAAAATGGATACAAGAACTTGTCTTAAATTGTGCTACAAAAGATACAGAACTATTTTTATTGGTCAATAAAAAATATCCTGATGAAATGAAAGAGTTCCTTGATAACAAAATAAACGAAAATGGTCTTGTATTTTGTTCTGTAGAAGTATTTGACTATTACATGGAGAAGAACCCTACAACCCTGAGCACCAAAGAGTTAAGAATATATATAGAAGAAGATAGACCTGACTTATTAAAAAGAGTATTGGCAATGCCTGAGAATTCAAGATTTTTCACAGAAGAAAGATCTCAAGTTCTTATAGGACTTGCTACTGGAACAAAATCCTGGAGATCTTTAGAAGTCCTTACTGATATTTTTAAAGTTAAAAAAAATGCCATACTAATTTTTAATACCGATAGAAAAGCTGAGAATTTCTTTAAAAACCTGAACAAAAATTTTGATTATAATTTTTTCAACAATTACAAAATTGATCTTAAATCCCTTATGCACTGCATATACCACATGAGACACCTTAAGAATAAAGAAAATTGTAAAGAATTTATAGATATTCTTGTTAAAAAAAACATGGATGACATTGATTTTATTGAACAAATAAAAAGAAAAATAGATATATCAACCGATGAAGAGTTAAAGACAATAGCAAGCAGTCAATTTAAACTATCTTATCTAAATTACAAGTTAAAGAACGATAATTCTGAAACAAAGAAAAAATATAGGATCTAAAATTATATAAATTAAAAAAATTATCTCGGACAATTGCAAGCATAAAGCCACTGACTAGCCACAGGCCTAGTTAGTTGATTTTTAACTATTTGAACTGAAACTCTATTTACATCATATTCTGCAATTAAATTATCGTTCTCATCATAAATAAACCAAGTTGTATTTAAAGATTAGATTTCTTGGTTCTTTGTCCCATGAAGTTAATCAGATAGTTGTAGTAACAGAACCATCGTTGTTTGTTAGCATTCTATTAGCAGCATAAGTCATGAAGTCTGTAGAAATACCAGATAAAAATTATTTTTAGTAAAAAATTAATAAATTAAAATATACAGGCAGCATTAATTTCAAAACTAATTTATATTGAATATAAACTGAAAAAAGGTAAAAACTTTTTATTTTTTTCAGTTCTATTTTTTAAAAATATTTTTAAACCTTCTGTAAACAAATCCAATTAGTATTGATGGTATGTAAAATATAATAACTGCTTCACCATTCGCAGTTTTGGTATTAAGTAACTTATTAGCTAAAGGTAGAACTTTTCCTTTAAACCCTATATAAATTAAAACTAAAATTAATAAAACAGTTAAAACAAATAAAAAAAACCAAAAAATATGCATATCATTATTTATATTAAACCACATAAGATTAACAAATTTAACTAAAATTAATGATATGAAAAAATTAAATAAAGTTCCAAACATAAACAAAAATATGTAAGCATCAAAACAATATTGAAAATCAATTAAGTTTTTTTTATATTTAGTATTCAATTTTTATTCCCACTTGTATTATTTGCATCTCTTAATGTATCCCCTATAGTTTCCTCTATAATAATACTTCCATAAAGACCAGCAGCTATATCTTTTTTTGCATTTTTTAAATTTTTGTTTTCTTGTTTTGCAAGTTTAACCCTAAGCTTTTCTCTATTTGTTTTATTCCTTAATCCTGTTTTGATTTTTGATGTAATAATAATTTTGGCACCATCAACAACGGTAGGCAAACCAATAGAGCCAATTGCTCCACCTACAGCGACATCCCACCAATCATAATTGTCAAAATCTAAAACATTGCAATCACTAAGATAATTTTCTACTCCTTGTGTAATCAATTCAATAGAAAAACCAATTAATACACCAGAAACAATATTTAAAAACTCACCCGTTGGGTCAATATACTTTAATGAGTTACCCTCAACATACCCATAAGTATTCAACCCAGCATCAAGCCCCAACGGGTCTGATTGCAGATATCTACCCCAAACAGGATTATAATCCCTATTGATGTTATAATTTAATCCTGTCTCAATGTCAAAGTATTGTCCTGGGAACCTAAAATTGAAGTTAAAGCCAGAAACTACTTCATCAGGTTGATTATTGCCAAAGGCTTCCTTATTCTCCCAAGTCCATTGAAGATTATTTGAAGTATCTGTGATAGCTCTTGGTGTATTCAAATGATCTGTATAAATGTAGTAAAGGTTTGAGTTTCTAATCAATGCTATTGGTGAATCATTCAAATAGACATATTCATTGACTAAATTACCTGCACCATCATATTCTGCAACAACATTGTCATTTTCATCGTATATAAACCAAGTTGTATTAGTAGAATTAGACTTATTAGTTCTTTGACCCATAAAGTTAATCAAATAATTTGTGGTATTAGCTCCATCACTACTGGTCAGCATTCTATTAGCAGCATTGTAGGTATAAGTTTTACCACTTGCAGTTAATATATTTCCATTTGCATCATATGTCATGGAGTCTGTAGAATCACCAGATAGAGACTCTAATCTATGACTATTGGCATCATAATTGTAATTAGTATTGGCTCCACCATTTAGCTTTTGTGTCAATCTGTCATCGGTTGTGTTGTATGTATAGTCATTGATGTTAACAGTTAAACCATAGCTATAGTTTGTAATTCTAGACTTGGAATCATATGTCGCAGTAGATGAACGAGAAGTATTACCTGTCTCATTGATTGCAGTTATGTTGTATCTGGAATCGTATGTATAGCCGTTATTAACTGGGAAAGCATTAGAAGCTGTAATTGAACTTGGTAGTCCATCTTTATCAAATACTTTTGAATAGCTTGCAGTACCATTGCCCCAATTGAATGATGTTAAATTTGGGCTGAATGTATCATATACAACATTATTTACAATATCAGTGGTAACACCACCAATATTGAAAGATACTGATAGAACCTTGTCATTTGAATAATTGTAATTAACAATTTTACCAGATGGGTATGTTATACTAGATACTCTTCCAAAGTTATCATAACCATAAGCTACACTTTTGCTAAATCCACCATTGCTGTATTGTTTGGTTGCAAGTCTTCCTTTTGAGTTATATGTATAATTCTGTGCACCAGATATATCTGTGATAGAGCAAGGTCTTCCAATACCACTAGTACAAGAGTCATAAACGACAGTTACATTTTCTGATGCTGCATCTACATAATTAACAGATAAAATTCTATTCAAATCATCATAACTCATGGTTGATGATTGACCTCTTGCATCAATATAAGTAATTGGGTTGCCAGCCTTGTCTCTTGTAATAACAGATATTCCTGTATCTGGTGACTCCAACTTAATTAACTCACCAAAACCATTATAGGTATAGGTTGTCACAAGATTTTTTGGATCAGTTACAGTAGCAATATTATCATCCACTCTGTATGTAATACCAACAACACCAGTATCGGGATTTGTTTGGCTAGATAATCTATTTAAAGCATCATATGTTTTTGTGGTAACATTGTTCGCTGCATCTGTAATTTGTGTCAAATTGGAATTAGCGTCATATGTGTATGTATCCGTTTGATTCAATGCACCAATAGCTTTGAATAATCTGTTCTTGTTGTCATAAGTAGCAGTAGATGTTCTTATCTCCACACCAGAAGCATTGAACACTTTAATTGCAGTCAGATTACTCATATTGTCAAGAGTAAACTCTGTTTTACCTAAGTATGTATTGGATTCGTTGTATTCTTCAATTTTATTAAGCCTATGAGCAGTGTCATAGAACATTTTCTTGTATGCACCAGATGGAGTTGTCATCTGTGTCAAAAGTCCTGCACTATCATAAATTAAAGATGTAGTCTCACCATCAGTTGCAAGCAGAGATGACTTAAATGTTGAGGTTAAAACTCTACCCCTTAAATCATATGTTAACACATTGACTCTTGAGGAAGCATCTGTAATGGTCTGAGGCTTACCATAATCGTTAAAATCACTGAAACTGATGGTTTGGTTGAGACCATTGGTTATTGTTTCAACTTGACCTGTTGAATTGTATGTCATGCTTATTTTATCATTAATAAACCCTGCGATATATCTAGGTCCAAAAGCTTCAATCATGGCTCCTTTATTATCATAAACAAAACTAGATTCTCTTGTTTCAGTCAATCCACTGTCATCATTTTTAGGTGCTGTAACAGATACTGCTGTGATATTAAAATCAGCATCATAAGTATAAGTAGCAACTCTTTGACCACCAGATACAGGAGTGGTTTGAGTTAAAGGAAAATTATGATCATTGCCATAGGTAAAACTTGTTGTTCGCTCTAAAGATCCTCCTGCATTCTCAGTCTTTGTGAGCATCAATCCTCTTGAATTCCAAGTGTAGTTGGTAATATTACCTCTAAAATCAGTGACAGAAGACACATATCCATTTGAGTCATAAGAAAGACTAGAACCTTGCATACCTACACAAAAAGTGCATTGTGTGTTATAACCTGTTATTTTATTGGAAGCATTAACACCAACAATAACTCCATTACTTCTAGCATCAGTTAAAGTGACTTGATTGGCAGTACCATAATTCAATGTGATTTTATCTATTGCTCCAGTTGTTCCTAATCCTTCTGAAGTCGCTAAATAACCCTTACCTGTAACGGAAGCATAGGTTGTCACTTGATGAACAGCACCATTTTCATCTTTAACTTGTGTTAATGCATAGCTGTTATAGATATATTCTTTAAATGTAGTGTCTGGGAATGTTACCTTGGTTAATTTACAAGAAGTATTATAAGTATAACTAACAACTTTACCACCAGGACCAGTCATAGATACCAATTTTGGAACATTATTACAACCAGATAATGTTGAGCTATATGCAAGATTAAACTCGTTTGAATATATGTCAGTGATTTTTGATAAAGTACCATCAAGATTGTATGTCATTGTAAGAACACCACCTTTAGGTTTTCTCAAACTGGTAAAATTAAACTCTGTAAAATTATCAAATGAATCTGTAAGATTGGTATAGTACTCTTTTTCATCCAACTCGTTGGTATAAATAAAATCGTTTCCAACTTGAGTCAATTTTGTTCCATAATTGGTTTTGAATTCAGACCATACACCAGAAGTTTTTTTGAATACAACTGTTTGAAATGAAGGCCTATTGAGAACAATAATCTCACCTTGGCTACTATTGGTATAACTCAAATCTCTTTCATACTCATTTTTCCAGTTATTGATAGAGTGAGTATAGTATCTTTTAAAAATGAAAGGATGTGCTGAATTGTATGTATAATCATTTTCTACCAAAGTCTTTGCACCAGTTGCAACATTAATTGGGTCTCCCACTGTTGCTTCACCACGAGACTTTTGTTGACAAGAAAGCTTACCATTAGGCCCTACTGAGCACTCCTTACCATATGTAACTGGTTTAGGTGGTTTGCATAATCTAAGACTTGAGTTTGGATCAGGATTAACTTGAGAGGTTCCAGCAGGACAATTCCTAAAATGATAAACCGTACCAGGTCTTTTAGAATAAGATGAACCATAATCTACTCTATAATAACTTACAGTGTAAATTCCTCCTATATTATTAGATTGATCATATTCTTGTGTAAAAGTTTCACAAAAATTTCCACTACATGTTCTACCAGGTGGGTCAGGTGGTTGAGACAAGCTTACTTGCTCATAACAAACAAAAGGATATGTACTATAAGGGGCACATAAGGTAGATATAGAAAACGCTCTTAATTCTTGAAAAGTTTGCGTAGTTGGACCTCCACCGAATATTGTTCTCCAAGTACTCTTAGCTTTAAAACAATCATATGTTCCATCACTTGCAACCTGAATACAATCACTAGGTGCTGCCGTGCTTATGTTGGGTGTTAACAATAATAAATTGAGAAGAATGATGGCTGAATATTTTTTTAATATGTGTAAAATCATGGAAATCCAATATAAAGATTTTTTCACAATAGCATATAAAAAAAGGTTTTCAAGTAATACCAAAACGGTACTAGATGAAAACCTTTCAATAAAAAATTATATCTTACTACTAAATTTTAAACATTAATTTGAACTTCTTTTTGTGAAGAAATCTTTGATAACCAGTATCTTTTTTGCACATTGATGGTTGATTGCTCTTTAATAAAAATATTTTCCAAATAACCATCAAGCAGTAATTTTATAGCATTGGTTGTCTCTAAAATTAATTTATCTTTTGGTGTGGTTTGTCCAAATCTCTCAGCTAAATCCGGTAAAGATTTAAACCAGATTTTATCCAAATCATTTTCTATTTGTAAGAACTCTACTCCCATGCCTTCTTGATAATTTTCATCTATATTTTTTAAAATATAAAATGTTTTATTTTTTATAGCTTTAAACTCTTCTAAAAACACAGGTTTGTTTTCAATTGATTTCTCCAAAGAGTTTGCAACTGAACTTATTTTCTTCATCAAGGATTCACTTTTTGAAGATGCCACAACTGAGCTACTCAAAACCTCTTTTGCTGCGGATTGAGCACTTTTATTTTTTATGTAGTTGATAAGTTTCTTAGGCAACCAATAAACCGCAACACCAAAGAGCAACAAGAGAGATAAAAACCCTATTGAATTCCAAAGATAAAATACTGAGACTAAAACCAATGAGACAAGAATCCAAGATGAAACAAAACCAGCCTTATAAGCTGATGTATCCACATCAATATCAGAATTATCAAAGAACCTGATATTTGATTTTGCAAAAATACTCAACTCATTATCAGCATTGACTTCTTTATCATTCTTATCTAACCAAAACAGTGATGTATTGATACTCTCAGATGATAAAGACATTATCTTTGCTCTATCTCTTTGAGAAACTTCATCTTGTAAAACACTCACCAAATAAGCGATATTCATATCTGCTGTCTGAGCTAGACCCACAGCAATATTGCACTTATTCCATAGCCACTGTCTATGTGACTCTTCTGCAAAAATATCCTTATCTGATAGAAAACTGAAAAAAGCGATAATCTCTTGTGTTGTCAGAGATTTTGCAAACTTTTCTTTTTTAAACATAGACATGAGAATCACCTTTAAATAAAAAGATAAGCCAGAATAAACTGGCTTATCGTATCATATCACACCGTTGTCATATAGGCAATCAGTTTGTTTTGCCTTTTGAAGTGCCACCATTCATGGTTTTTCTGATTTCACCTTGAATGTCAGAGTCGCTAATACCTGCTGCTGCCAACAAGTCATCAATCAAAGGTGCTGCCATTTTGTGGCGAGAAACAGCATTCATGATCTGGTCAGGAAAGTTTTGACCACCACCGCTGGTTGAACCATCAGCATTGACCACTGTACCACCTGAGAGTGACTGCATTGAACCACCCATGTCCACAATCTTGATGGAGTCAATCTTCTCCATAGGCTTGACGGACTCACGAATGATTTCAGGCAATCTATCAATCAACTTCAATTTCACCTGCATTGCAATCACTTCAGGAGATTGCTTGTTTGCAGCTTCGTTCAACTGAGTCTGACCAGCAGCTTCTGCATCATACTTTGCCTTAACACCCTCAGATGCCAACACATCAGCTTCTGTTTGTGCTTTTGCTCTGATAAGGATGGATGAAGCTTCCTTTTGTGCAACTTCTTGTTGTGCTTGAGCAGCAACAACCAACTTAACACTTTCTTTCTTTGCAAGACTCTCTGCATCAATCAAGTCAATTTTTTGTTGACGAGTTGCAGCAGCAACAGCAGCAATGGTTGTAACATCTTCAGTAGCCTGCACTTGCTCTGCTCTTGCTTTTTCTGATGAAGCTTTAGCAGATGCTTCCTCTTCTGACTTCTTTGCAATAACAATCAACTTGTCTTGCTCAGCAAGCTTCAATCTCTTGTCCTGTGCAATTTGTGCTTCCTTCAATGAGCTTTCTTTGTCAATATTCTTCTGTTGCAAATCTTTTTCCATTTCAATCTTGGTAGACTGAATTTCCCTGTCTTTTTCAATACGAGCTTTTTCAGTAACACGTTCAGCTTCAATAGTTGCAGTCTCTGCTGCACGTGACTGCTCAGCTTTAACTCTGGAGATTTCAGCCTCTTGAGCAGCTTGAGTAAATGCAATTTCTTTGTCTGAATTCAACTTGACGAAAGTAGCTTCCTGACGAACCTTGGTTTGCTCTCTTTCAGTTTCCAAATCTTTCTGAGCCATCTGAAGTTGAGTATCTCTCTCAATTTCATTACGCAATTTCTTTCTGTTCTCAATCTCACGAGTCAAAAGAGTTAAACCTTCTGCATCAAATGCATTATCAGCATTGAAGAACTTTCTATTGGTTTGGTCAAAGCTGGTCAATGAAACAGATTCCAACTCAAGACCGTTCTTCTCCAAGTCTGTCATCACAGCAGTTTGCACCTTGTTCACGAAATCAGAACGCTTTTCATGCAAATCTTTCATGGTCATTGCTGATGCAACTGAACGCAAAGCATCAACAAATTTACCCTCAACCAAGTCTCTCAATTGGCTAGGCTCCATAGTCTTGGAACCCAAGGTTTGAGCAGCCATACTAATTGCAGCTTCATCTTGTTTGACACGAACATAGAACTCAACACCCACATCAACTCTCATGCGGTCAAAAGTAATAAGAGCTTCATTTTCCTTACGATTGACTGTAAGCTTCATGGTGTTCATATTGACTTTTGTAACATCATGAAAAACAGGAAGAATCAAAGCACCACCATCTTTGATAACCTTTGGACCACCTGCACCAGTCCTAACAAATGCAACCTCTTTGCTGGATCTTTGGTATAGTTTTGCAACCATTAAACCCAAGACAAACAGTACAATAATACCCACCAATGCAGAACCACCTAAGAACAAGATATTTTCCATTCGCTTTTCTCCTAAAAAAAATTAACCATTAACTTCCATGCTTTTTTCCTGCCCCATGCAAGATAAAACATAATACAAACCTGTTGCCTCTTTTTTAACCAAAAAGACATCATCACCTTCGTATATGACTTCACCTACAATGGCTGGTTTTGCCATCATATAGTGCTTTGACCCATGCTTATCAATAAAACTAACCTGACATGGGTTATCATCATCCATTCTGTTGCCAACGACCTTACCCTTCAAACCGATAAAAGTCTTTTCATCAACAGCATAAGTTTCTTCACTTGGAAAATGTTTTCTCCAAAAGTTTGTAATTCCAGAAGTAAAAAAAGCACTCAAACCAATAGAGGCTGGTGCTACTATAAAGTTACTCAGATAAGTACCAAAAATATTTTGAGACAACAAATGTGTGCCCATGCCAAAGAATGTAAAAAGTCCTGTAAAGGAGAGCAAAATCAACAAAAATGGAACCTTTCCTAAATTCAGGAAATTCAAGTTCTGTGCATGATCCAAGTCTACATTGAAATCATAATCCAAGTCTAAATCAACATCAAAATGAGCTAATTTACCCAAAGAGAGTCCAACAAAGAAGAACAAAATCTCCAATACACACAGACCCAGCAAAAACAGCAGTGCTACTGTGTATATGGTGAATGGCTCTGAAAATATAAACATGTATTTCGCTCAATCCTATAAAAGTGTCCAATTATATTGCCAATTAAAAAAACGGTCAAGACATTTTTTCAATTTAAGGCAAAAAACTTGTTTTACAGGTTTAATTGAAGTAAAATTAAACTTAAACAAGATATAATTTTAGAAAAAAACACATGGGAACACGTTCAACAATAGCAATACTTAAAACAAATGGAACTGTACAATCCATATATGCACACTGGGATGGATATCCAACAGGCAATGGTGCTATACTCTATGAACATTACACAGACCCAAAAAAAGTCAAAGAACTCGTAAAAAATGGTGGAGTCAGTTCACTTAAAGCAGAAATAAACCCACCACCAGGTGTTGAGCATAACGAGGATAAAAGAGCACCTAATGTAACAACCTTCTATCTAAGAGACTTTAAAGACAATATAGATCGCACTGAAAAAGCAAAGAAGTATGATTCCCTTGATGAATATTTTCAACGTGGCGATATGCAAGAATATAATTACATATTTCTTGAGAAAGAAAAAAAATGGTATTTGATAAATACAGATTTCAACAAATTAAATGATTTAGAAGATATAATAACTATTGATCCAAGATTTTCAGATTCAGATATATCAAAATATATCAAAATGAAAAAACTCAAAGAAGAACTAGACTCTAGAAATAATGAAGATGAAGATAAAAATCATATAAAAAAGATGAAAATTTAATATTAAAAACCAAGAACCCATAAGGAATACATAATGAATACAGCAACAGTTAACTTAAGAGAAGTCATACCATTTGGAATCTACAAATACAGCAGCATTCATAAAAGAATGAATACATTTCATCTACCCATAGAGTTTGAAGTTACACATTGTGAAAAAAATCCTCAAATAGTTGGCAAAACATTTGATGTAGTTGACCTATCCAGTAGTGAAATAACGATCAATCAAAGCAAAACACACAAATACCAATTTGATGACTTACATTTCTACACCAACAAAATTGAAGGCAACCTAATGTTTGATAAAAAAATCATTAATCTTGAGAGTTTGGTAAAAGAATTAAATTATAAGGAAGCTACAGCAGAATTTTCAAAACTTCCATTTACTATTTTGAAAGATGGAAAGTATTTAGCCAATTATTTTCCAGATAGTCTCATAGGATTTTTCAAGCAAAGTGAAGAAAACTTCTTTATGCTTGAACAGTGTATTATCAACTATAAAACACATGACAGATTTCAATTTCCTCAAAGAGCAGATGAAAGAGCAAAACTAGAGTCTTATATCAAAGAAACTTATCCAGGACTCTACAACAGCCTAGATAAACTTTTTCTTGAGCCAACACCTGCACCTTTTGATATATGTATGAATAAGCCCAAGAGCACTACTCAACGACCAACATAATTGAGACAGATTTCTCACCATCAAAGTCACCTACATGTTTTAAGGTGACTTTTTTATTGGGACAAGACATCCTGAAAATTGCTGCAAAATCTCTATCAAACTCTTCATAGTTTGGCTCCCATATATGGTCTGAATGCCTCATCTCACCCAAATCATAATAGGTATTGAAGTCTCTATTGGGCACAGTAATAACGAGTTTTCCAAAATTCAGTTGAGCAATTGCCTTACAAAATTCAATTGCATTGTCCCTTGTATTATGCTCAAGTACCTCAGTGATTAAAATGAAGCAACCCTCATCCTTTTTAATGAAATCTATTTTTTCTAAATTGAATTCACCCATCAATGCTATATTGGAGTTGTTTTTATCTATCCACTTTTTGTTTGCTTCATTTATACCATCATCTCCTTCCCATGCATAAATACGAGAGAACTTACTATCCAAATTTTTGGAGTAAAACATCTCACCACAACCCACATCATGGAGAACCTCATAATTAGAGCGAATTTCTTTTTCTATGAAAGAAAATCTCTGTGTTTGTGTGTTACCGAAATACATATTCCAACCTGGAAGAGAAAATACAGGTGCAACTTTTTCAAAAACATCTCTATAGAGAACACACCTACTCAAGAAAAGATATCTCAAGAAATATCCTGCTTGGATATTGTTCATATACCCAGCATATTTTTTCAGCAACGATTCAGATACATCCATAAAACATCTCTTGTCATCAAATGCTTGAACAAATAGATAAATACAAGCTGCACTCAACAACTTTGAGAGACTGCATACTCCACTTATTCTCACCCTCTGAACCTTTGAGTCTGTTAATTCTCTGTCTACATCAATACCCAAGTTTTCAAAATGATTTGACATCACCTTATCCATTCTTGAGCTTGTCACATTAAGGGCAGAAAACTCTATTGTGTTCAACACATCAATATCCTTTTCATGCAACTTCTTGATGGTTGCAGAAAGCACCTCATTGATTACTTTCAAGTACATCACAGCAGAAGAATAGTTCCCATAATTAAGATTGTTATTATCCAGATTCTTATAAAAAGCGTCTTTTGCCTTTGATTTGAAGTAAAGCCTAAAAGACTGCTCAGATAAAAACCATGACTGAACAACCCCATTGCCCACATCATGCTCAAAAGGCTTGTTAAGATTGAGTTGTGTTTGTCTGTTCTTGTAAATAACCCAAGACAGATCTTTATTTTCAGATTTTATAGTAATGATTGACATATATTTCCTTCAGATTACAAAGAGCTATCTATTTGTGAAAATTTCTTGTTTATCTTATCTTGATAAAGAATGTTTGCATACAATTCAAGTAATGTATTGACATCTTCCTCAAGCAGCATTCTTTGTCCTAAATCTTGATGCAACTGAGCAAGCTCTGATTTAAAACGAATATTCTTTGACTTACACAAAGACTCATATCTATCCTTGTAATCATGACCATAAATAATATGCAGATAGTCTTCATTTCTAACCTTTATAGCATTGATGATTTCAGGCTTGAAATATGCAGGCTTTACCACAACACCTTCAAATACAAATACATCACTGTCATCCAAAGATTGACCCTTGAGAGTCATTTTGTTGAAATAACTTTGTGCTAAATCAAAAGCATTTTCTTCCTCCAGATTCAATGCAAGACCCTTCAAATCTGGATTGAAAAATTCAAAAGTTTTTTGATAACCCCAAGGATTTATAGAGTTGTCTATTTTCAAAACATCAAATACTCTGATGTTGACAGCAGTATGACTGCCATACATTTTTACCTGACGATTAAAAATAGAAGATTGAGCAACAAACTTCTGAGCAAAATCTTTATTTTCTTGAGAGAAGGACTTCCAGACATCATCTGAATCTAAATCTTGAGATACAGCAGCAATACTCTGACCATATGCCTTAAATTCAAAATCAATCAAGTCTTTACCCATATAATACCAAGGAAGAATTTCAGCGTCTAAAACCATTACATGATTAAACAAATGTGATGACATTTTCTTCAAATTCTCAAGAACTCCACCCAACTCTTCATTGATAGAAACAAGCTGACCTGAGCGGGAAATCACAAGTGTAGGCTTATCCTTGAAGAAATAAATCTGCCCTCTTGAACCCATGAACTTAGGTGCAATGAAAACATCTTTTACGCCATTGTCTTTAAAATAATAAAGAGCACTCTCTATAGGCTCAAATTTTGATTTATGAGCCTTCGAAGGTGTCATTGTTCCAGAAACAAAACATACTCCCTTATGAGTCAATTGTTTAAAATCTTCAAGCTGTTTGATTTGCCAAGCATTCATATGAAACTTATCTGCCAATACTGAAACAAAATTATCTTCTTTTTCTTTCAATGAATTGACAGCCACTTTACTTTCTGAGGAAGCTGTGTCATTTATAAATACTGAGTTGACAGGTATATCATCTTTAGCAATTGAGCTTTCTTGCATAGCATTGTGGACAGCAGACAAAACAGCACCTGGTGCCTTAATGGGCAGCAAGCTACCATCATAAGAGCCTTTGCCATCAACAGACACTAAATTGTATTTACCTGATGGTTTAATCTGCATAGCAGTGAGTTTGCCACGATAAACACTTCCTGTATCCAACCATACTTTGTTAGATACAACAATGTTTTTCATATCATGAGCCACATGACCAAAAATATGGTAAGGATGAACCTTGCTAGACTCTTCAAACATGAATTCAAGCTCTTTGTTCATCTCTTGTGGACTTCTGTTTTTGAAGTAGAAATTTCTCTGCGACTTTTGAGCAAAGTCACTCATTTTTCCAAGATACTTGTTCTTACAAGGAGCATGGGTCAAGTAGGCATGAATATTCTCATTGAACAAGTAAACAAAAGGCAAAGAGTTCTCAAAGAGATAGAAAAACTTCTCTTGAGCTTGAGTTGAAGAAAAGAAAGCAGATAGGGATGAAAAATTCTTCTGCTCATGATCTACAGCAGAAACAACTCCCTTTAAACGACGATAGACAAAAGACTCATGGTTGCCAACAATGATTCTAAGGTTTCCTCTTTGAAACCAATCATAAATATAATCAATTGTTGCAAGTGTCTTCTCTCCCTTATCAAGGTAGTCACCGAGTAAGATAAATTGTTTTTCCTCTGGGTTCTTAAACTTGGCAACCAAATCAGTCAGAGCCTCAATATCTTCATGGATATCACCAATGACAACAATATTTTGATTGCCAACCAAAGGGATCTGTGTTTTCTTCCAAACATCCAAGGATTTGATGACAATACTTAATCCAGCAAAGAAGTCTGTATTCTTTTGCTTGACCCTAAAGCTGAAATCAAAATCTTTCTTTCCCAATTTTGGTAAAATATTCTTTTTAAAGTTCTCTACCTGTCTTGAGACTAAAGGCTTGTTGGCCACATCAACGAAATAGTCTTTGTACTCATAATCAAACAAGACAACGGCTGTATTGTAACCATTCTTTTTTGCTACAGACATTAAATCTTTTCTAAAGTCCTCATCAAATCCCATGGTATCGACTACTACAAACTCATTGTTTGCAGGGAAAGAAGTCAACATCTCAACTTGTGACTTTACAAAAGAGAAAGCCTGAGAAGATACAGAGAGCATTCTTCTGTCGTTTCTATCAAGCTCTTGACCTAAAATGTACTGGCGAGACTTGTCAGATGAAACAACTGCAACTCTTACGCAAGAGTCTATTGCATGAACTTTTTTTGAAAAAGCTTCAGCCCATGTGCTTTTTCCACATTGACTTGGCCCCACCAAAAATATAACTGTATGTAAATCTATATCAAAATGCATGATTTTCTCCGAATCTACCGATTGTAACATAAAACTTTGCTTTTTTGGTTTTTTTTATATGATAAATAAATGGAAAAAATAAACTTTAGTTTCAAAATAAAGAAATCAAATTACCATTGTGAATATCACTTTGATGAAAATCTTAACTTCATATACATACAAATCAGCAGAAACCACAACAATATTGTTTTATTTGAAGTCAATGGAGAAATGGTCAACTACAGTGGAACAGTTGCAAACAAGATATATGCAGACAGCAAAAATACAGAAGACTTTATTGAAAAAGTATTCTCTTTTTTCTTTAAATACCTAGAAAAATACTCAATATCATTGCTGGAAGAAAACCAGCTAAAACATTTGGAAAATAAAAAAATCATCAAACAAATAGAAGATCAAGAAAGAGCCTAACCCTCTCAAGACCTTCTATCATTTACCTCAAACCTTAATTATTCACCCAAGAGCACAAGCAACTCCTTTTGTTTGTCAGCAAACCCCTCTCCAAAGCCAAACAAATCAACCTTAGAAACTTTAACTCTCTTGTATTCATACTTTACCAATTTGAAAGCATAATCCTTGAGCATTCCATTATTTAACTTGTTCTTATTAGTCACATCTGTAAAGCCCCTCTTTGGATCATGACCTCTGACCATATTGTAGAGTAAAATATCAAAACTGCTGATATCCTTATTCTTTGCCTTCACTTTGAAGTTATCTACAAACTTCCTAAAACACTCATATCCAAACACATCTATGAAAAGATTAGGCTTGGTTGATGATGAAACTGACAAAACTTCTTCTTTAAAAACTTGGTTCATTGTATTTCTCCTTAAAAATTGAACACTAAAACTAACCCCTGAAAACATTAGAAAATTTCGGTGTAAATTTAAGGAGGACCTCTCAAAAGGTTATAGAAAAAGATGAACTTATCAGAGATAAACTCATTAATTTTATTTGAAAAGTTGGGGGATTTATAAGACTTATGAAAACTCAAAATAAGCCATGATTTTCTAGATAAAAGTAATTTATCTGAAAACTCAATAGATGAAATCTATTTTGTGAAAGCTGATTTAATGTAGGTGTTTTTCATAATAACTATAATATAAGTCCTTAGTACAGAAATGTCAAGAAATTTTTAAACATAACCTTAAATAACTTTAGGCTTAGCTTTCTTTGATAAATAATCATCTAAATTGTCGTTTAGCATTTTTGCAGTAAATACTGGTTTTTTATATAAGCTAAAAGAATATAAATCAAGTATTTCCATCAAAGTCTTGTGTGCTGCTGTCTTTGGTGAATTATCCATATTTCTCCAATAGCTACGCGTACACTCCTTATATTCTATCTGGTTCTTGTAAAAAGAAGACCTGTATATACTATAGACTTTTAAGCCATCCTCTCCAGCCTGATCTATTGTATCTATAAAATTCATCAAAGCTGCATTTAATTTATATGAGCTTCCATCAGTTATTAAAGAAAAAACTTTTTTAATTTTTTCTTCTAACGATAAGTTTTTAATAACTTCAACCTCATCAACACTTTTACACAAAGATAATTGCTCAGACAAAGACTCTCTTACCGCAGGGTTATTAAAATCAAACTTATTTTCAATAAAATTAAAAATTGTCCTATATACTTCTTTGTCTCTATGTTGAAAATAAAACACATTATCCCCAGAATCCAGATTTGAAAATGTGTTTTGCACACTGTTGACTTGTCTAGTTTTTATAAACTTAACCAAACTATTTGCCTTTGCTAAGGGGATGTGAAAATCATTGTGAAAAAGCTCTATATACTTCTCTTCATTGTTTTGAGTTAAACCAACTATTTTATTCACAATTGGTTTTTTATAATTTTCTACTTCAATGTTTGATTTTTTCAAATGATATATAACATCATCCTTACTTTGAATTCCCATTAACATCTCATCAATGATATCTGTGGATACTTTAGACTCTTTTGTCTTTCTGTCTGCTCTAAGAGCAACAGAGTTGTATTTGCATATTATATTTTTAAGTTTTTCTAAAGATTTCTCATCAGGAATTTCATTTTCCAAGTTTGATTTATTAAAATTTTTTAAAACTCCTCGAATTACTTTTTGTGTATTCAATAGAATATCCTCAGTATCAGAAGTAAGATTAAAATCATCATTAATATAAGATAATTTATCTGTGATTTTTTCTAAATAATCAAGGAAAAATTGTTGTAGCCTTTCTGTTTTCTCTGGCTCATAAAACTCATTAATATCTCTAAGAGCCTTGTAATAAGGGTAAGTATCTGTTCCAAATGCAAATGGATTTATTCTAAGAAAATCTGTAATTTTTATACCTTCATTTGTTGGAACCTTAACATTATTGATTAAAGCCATAAATGGTAACATATTAAAATCTCCAAGTTCATTGTATGAAAAATCTTCATCAAATTGTTTTAAAAAAGAAGTTCCATGCTGTTCAGCTTTTCTGCCGTTAAACTCTGTGTGAACATAAGAATATTTTTGATTGAATGTAGGAGCAAAAACAAATATTAAATTTGCTCCTGGCTCATTTCTCAAAGCTTTGAATACATCTTGTTTCTCTGTATTCTCATTTGAAGTTGCAAACAATATAAGTTTTTCATCGTTATTATCAACTTCACCGTCATATCTTCCTGAAGGAGCTATTACATCTAAATCTTTTTTATTAGTTGCCAATTCAGCACAAGCTTTGTAGTATTCGCCAGTACCGTTTTCAATATAATCTTGTGAAGCTTGGCCAGATACAATATAAATTAGATAGCCAGCAAACTTTTCTGTTCTCACAGATTTATTTGCATTAATAATAGCTGAATTTAACATCTTATCAATATCTTGTGGAAGCTCTGAAGACTTCTTATGATTACCTTTTATAGCATAAAATGCGTCACTACTTTTAAAATAACTTAACCAATTATAAAGAGTATTATTATGAACAGGTGTTATTAGTTTTGCCACCAAATCGTCAATCCCTTTTAAATCTGCTTGTATAGATCTAAATATATCTATATATTTATGTTTATAATTTTTTATTTTTTCTTTATTTAAATTAGTCCACCTAGAAATATCAATAATATATCTTTCTATTTGCTCCTTCTCTTCTAAGGTTAACTTATTTTTATTTGTTTCATAAACATAACATAAATCCTCTATACAGTTATACAACTTATTAAGTTGTTTTTTATCGTTAACATTTATTAAGCTAGGGTTTACATAATCAAAATTAAATTCATTATCCATACATTTATATTCTATTTGTTATCAATTTATTTTATCTTAAATTTAATTTCAATCAAACTTTTTTGTTTAAAATTTTTATGGGATTAGATCCATTCATCTCAAGAACATTGACCTCACGCAAGGTTTCTTTTCTTTCTTGTAACACTCTGGTCTGTATATTAGACTCTTTTATTGTATCGTTGGTTAATTGAGTCAAAATATTACCTTCAATGTGATTTAGCTCTTTCTCCAATAAATCCAATTGTCTGATAGCTTCGGTCTCTATCTTTTCTTTGAATGACTCAGGATTGACAGATAGATCCCTATTAGACATTCTTGAGAAAATGTTCTTTTCCTTATCATTGATGATTGAATTCATCGTATTGTATTTTTTCATCCCATTGACATAAATAGAGACTGATTGGACAAGATACTTGTTAAAGCTGTTCTCATAAAAGTGCTTTACCTCCATAGGAAGAACATCTTCCAAATTCTTTATTTGCTTGATAAAAGATAAATTATCAATCATTAGCTTTTCAGCTTTCATCTGCACTTCAATACTCAATCCTAAATCTTGATTGTTATTGAGTATTTTCATCAACTCATTGTAAGTTTCCATGGTTTTACCATGAATACTGTTATCATTGACTTTTGACTTGTTAGAAGATAACAAGTCAATATCAGCACCCTCTTTATATAAACCATTGATATAACCCATCTTATCAATTGGAGTCTTTTTGTTTGTTGAGTCTTTATTGAAAAAATTCTTCAATTTAAATGTAATACTTCTGACCTCATCTCTTTCTAGCTTCTGATAATCCCAAACTCTTGACGGATAACCTCTGAATCCATTTATTACAGCAAAAGTATGATGTGTTTTATCCATCAACTGTTTGAGATGACTATCAAGTGTTATTGTTTGATGATTGATGTCAGTACTTAAGTAATTGAAATCATTAAACTTTATATTGGTATATTTTAGAAAAATTCTTTCTACTTCAAAGAAGTGTCCTAAATCATCAGTCTTTACTACTCCATTGGATATAAGATGAGAGTTGTTTTCCAAAAAAGACACCAATGGATGTGCTTCTTTTTTCAAATCCCATACCATATTGGGATTTTCACCCATAAACTTTTGTATGAATGTATTAAAAAGATGATATTCTGTATTTCTTTGAACCTCAAGTTCATAATCGTTAGGCTTAAACTCAATTTTATCAACTGTCCTGAGTTCTAGTCGCCTTTTATCCTTTAAGGCTTCTTTATTGTAAGGGTGCTTATAATCAACAATGAAAGATGTAAAAATATCTTTATCTGAATAATTCTTCTTTAATTCAGTTATAAAAGAAAGAATCAAATCTTCTTCCTTGTTAAATGGATTGATAATCGTTTCTTGATGGTATTTCCCATTTGTAAACCTATCCAAAATTAACTTATAGATTTCTTCTTTTTTATCTTTTGATTTTTCGTTGATATAAGCAATCATATCCATTGGCATTGACTGCAAAGACAACATGGCCTGAGTCATATTTTTAAAAGTCAAAGATCCGACCTTAAACTCATTATCACCAAAAGACTCAACTGAGAAATTGATAGATGTATTCAAATTGTATGACAAATAATCCATCATCAAGAAAAAAGCCTTATTTCCTCTTGGTGTATTCAATTCAGAATCAAACCCTTCTAATTGAGATACATGCAACAATGTTTTTTTCATCTCTGCCGTATTGTTTCTCACATATGCATACATGCTAGAGTTCAAATTACTTAAATTAATCTTACTTTGATTTTTAAAGAAATCTTCTTCAGAGAATATATCAAAGAAAACATCCAGTTGTTGAGACTTTGAAAACGTTTTATCTCTCAAGTATTTTAGGTTTTCTTGCAATCTTTGATTTGTAAGACTAGAAAAAACAAGTCTTTTAAAGAGCTTGATTTGATAAACTGAAGCTTCTTTATTACCCTCATCCAAGAAGTCCATCAGTGCCTCATATTTATCTGGCAACTCTACATTGTTGATAAGAATATCTTCAACAGAACTGGTGTCTTGTACGGTAGGGTTTTTTGATTTGAAAAATTCATAGACAACATTCTTTATTTCCTTATAATCAGAAATGCTGTTCTTAACCTTAAAAGAGCTAAATATAATATTTAAAAATTTCTCATAAGACTTTTGATTGAATGGAGAATTCAATTTTTCAGAGAAATATGGTGAACTCAGCATTTTTCTCAACAAATCATGATTGTTAACATAATGGGATAAATTATAGTGAGACTGAGCTTCTACCAAATTAAAAATATTTGGCTCTCTTTCCTTCATGATTTCACTCAAACCGTTATAAAAATCAATTGCTTGTGATAAATTAAGGTTGGATTTGAAAAAAGATGAAAAGTTAAAATAGAAAGATTTATCATTGGGGCTATTTACATAAGATACCTCGTTTTTTATACTCTTGAGACAAAGCATTAAACTCTCTGATAGCTTTTGATTATTCTCTATCAAACTATCAGTAAACTCTACTTCATTTTTATCTAAAATAATTAATTTTGTCAGCTTCATCTCAGATATAAGATTTTTAGCTGCTTCTGGCTTTATTGTGTTGAGCAAATGAATGATTTTGAATAAATCCAAAATATCATTGTTGAGGTATTTTTCATTCTTATAACCAGATATATTGTTTAAATCTTGTATTTTAAAGCCCATTTTTTAATTCCATAAAAACTATATTCTTATTGTATCAAAAAATTTGACATATACAAAAATAAAGGTATCATTCAATCCATTATGTACAATGAAAACAACTGGAAAAACTACTTTGAAAATTCTGAAATTTATTCAGAGATTAAAACATCTTTGAATGTTTCACAGTCTATCAATTCAGAAGAGTACAACCTGAGTATTTTGGCTATTAAACTTTGGCTTGAATCCGTTATCAAACACAACATTTGTGCACAATCCATAGATGTAGACATGTTTACTCTGGTGACAACAGAGAATTCAGACACCATACAGAAAAATCTTGGAATTATTCTTTGGAAAAATCCAGACAAAAGAACTGAGCAAGAATACACAGTATTGAGAAAGATTAGAAAACACTTTGACAGAATCAACAAAATATATACATATCAAAAAATCAAAAATAAGGTTGATATCTACAAAATCATCAAAGAAGAGTTTGTTACAAAAATAACTGCTTGAGATCTGGCAGATTTCAAAATTTGAATATACTGTTTAAATTTGTTAGCATATAGTAAATTGAAAGTTGAATTTACTTATGTTTTTCTCACAAAAATCCTTTAAAATTAAATTAGACGAGTTCACACTGGGCTACATCTACTGTGCGCTATGGAATACAGAAGTTGCACCAGGAGTGACTTTGGATGAATTTTTCTCCATTGAAAACATGAAAAATGAAACACTTCAAGCCATCAAGACAGATTGCGAGACATTTCAAGAAAAACACAAAGACATTCTTGAAGAATACTACAAGACAAAAAGGAAAGACTCTTTTCCCAACTACGGTCCAGAACATGCAGGCTATGATTTCTGGATTTACAGAAACCATCTTGAACATCTGGGATTTGACAGGAAAGACATCTTGCAAGAAGTCCAGGATAAGATGAAAAATGCTTGTAAAGAATTTCCTCCCATTCATATCTCACAAGACAGAAAGATGAATATCATTATGGATACCAAGCCAGCAGTTAAAAAAAGGAAGGCTAAAGTCTAAATATGATAGACTTCAAAACTTGGTGTTTAGAGCAGTACAGCAATAACTGCATTATTGGGTTTAGGGGATGCAGAAAAAACGAAGACTATTTCAATGTACCAGATATTGTAACCAACAACCCAAGTATGGACATTTGCTGGTCTACAAGTTCGTTTTTGAATTCACAGTTTTACGAAGATGGTGAAATACAAATCATCAAAATGAACGTATCACGACCATTCATAGTGAATGAGCAAGATTGCAAAGATATGAAAAGACAGCATATCATAGATGAGATTAAAATTTTTAATCACTTTATTGAAAAAGAAAAACTACAATATGACTGCATTGTATTTCAAGATATCATAGATGGATCACACCCATCCAACGTGTACGCACTTCTAAACGACTACGATTCAGACAAGATTGAGAGAATAGCCACAATCAGATACAACGATGAAGGTGAAATGTCTATATCCATAGAGAAAGAATTTGATTTCCTTGATATTGATCTTCAAACAATAGACAGAATTGATGAAATCAAAGAAGACAATACAAATCAAAGAATAGATATCAAAAAACGTATAGAAGTCATCAAAAATAAATATAAATAAAAAAGCCTCTTAACAAAAGAGGCTTTTCTTTTAAATTACATATTAAAAATCAAGGTCTGACTTTAACTACTTTCTTATCTTCCTCACTCTCAGGAGTCATAATCTCTTGAGCAAAATTACCAAGTCTTTCTTGTCTGTGGTTAGACAAGTAATCCTTTGCAGTGTTAACTGTCTTCTCAAGAGAAGCAACTGTCTTTTGCATGTTAGGCAATGCCTGCTCTCTGTATGAATCAATCGCGTCCATTGCTTGGAAAATCTGCTGGAATGCCTTCTCAAGCACTTCACCAGAAATCGCAGCAGATGAGGCTTGTTTTTGGATTTCAACACCTTGCTCTTTAAGCATTCTTGCATTGCCTTCAAGCAAACTATTGGTGGTTTCATTGACCGCATTGATTTGGTCAAGAACCAACTTTTGTGTACCCAAAGCTTCTGACACCATAACAGCAGTTCTCAAAGCAGACATGGTTGTCTTTGTGGCTCTATCCACACCGCGCATCAACTCATTGTTGTTGCTCTTGATAACTTGCAATGACATATAACCTTGCATACATACTGCCAAGTGTTGATAAATATCCATGCTTTTTTGTCTGATTGGGAACAAAATCTCCTGCTTGATATCTGAAGCCTTAACCTTATCAACAGCCTCAATAGTAGGAAGCTTCTCTTCAATTCTTGCGTCAAGCTTCTTCATGATGTAAGCATACTGCTCAAGACGCAACATCAAATTGTGCATCTGCTCTCTTTCTTCATCAATGTGAGCATTGTCTTCAATCAACTCATCCTTACCCTGATAAAGAGACTTCACAATATCATTGAGTTGGTCTTGTGAAGATTTGAACTCTTGCATGTATGAGTCAACCTTGTTACCAAGACCAAAAGGCAACTTAATCCCTAGGAACTTTTCCTTGGTGAACAGCTTATCACGTCTACTTGGATCTAAATCCACAACAGTAGTTCTGAGCTTTTTCAATGATGAAGCAATGGACTTGCCATCACCATAATCATTTGCTCTCATTGCTCTCAAAGGTCTTTCCAACATTCTATTGGACATATTGGAAGTCTGACTTACCTCGGCGTCACCCATTGCATTGAGTGCAGTGGTCAAGTCTTTCATTTCTTTGGAGTGTAGCGGAGCATTCATCAAATCCTTCATGATACTTTCTACTTGATTGTCCAAGTTTTGAATAACTTGGTCTTCCAAGTTGGCAAACATCTTAACTTTGCCATCTGCTTGTTTCTCACCCAAATTCTTCTTCAAATCCTCTGCTTTGAAAGCAGGTACAGCCTTTGGAGCCTGTAATTGGAAAGCGTCAAGGGAAGATTCTTCTTCCATTTCTGCTTGTGCTGCTGTTTCTACCTTGTTCTTTGCCATATTTTTCCTTTTTAAAAGATATACAACTATTATATATACATAGATTGGCCTAGTCAATTCATTTTTTGACTAAAAAGAAAGCACACCTAAATGAAATGGCTATTCGGATTATTGAGTTTTCATTCTTTTGACATACAATATATGTATAGGAAACAAAAAAATGAACAACAAATATCTTGAATTTTTCAAAGGAATCATCAACCAATCCAGCGTTGCAAAATCAACACTGAAAAATAAAACACCAGAACTTATTGAGATTGATAATCAATTCAACAGCTTACTCAATGCTGATGTTCTAGATATTTGTGCTGAAATGGAAGTCAACGGATACCAAATCAGTTCACAACAAAAGAAACTATTGCAAGAAAAAATCTACAAGCAAATCATTAACGACCCATACCAATATCCTGTTTTCAAAGCTATTTATGGAGATCTTGATTTTGAATTCAAAGCGAAAATCTTACTCAATTCACCACACCCTTATAGCAACATATATGAGAAAATGGAAGATGATTTCAAAGATGAAAATTTCAAGAAAAATCTTATTGACTACTTGTGTAATCACCTCAAAGAGACATCAAGGAAATTGCCACAAAAGGTTAGTATTAGCAAATATATGCGAGGCAACATATCAATGGAAGAAAAATCAACAGAGATAATGAATAACTTTGTAGATGAGCAATCCAGAATAAATAAAATTGTTTCAGATTACTATTTGGAAGCACCGTTTGAGAAGTTAATTGAAATTAAAAACCTTTTTATTGAGGTCAAGGATAATCTTGAAAAAATGAGACCCATGATTAAGACCAGAAGAGATCGTGGAGATATAGAAGTTAATCAAAAAAGAGTACTCAGAATATACTCTACAGAAAGAAATATTGAAGATATCACAAAAATAATATCTCAAAGAAAAGACATTGCAAAACCTCAAATCATCAACAATCTGAGACTCAAAAACCTAGAGAATGGAGTCAAACAAGAAATAGTGCACAAATACAGCATATCTGACCTTCCACAAGAAACCAAAAACTTGATTAAAGACATTGAGCAATCTTATCAAAAATCCAAGGGAAAAAATATCATGGAAATACAACTTGATATGGACAGGAAGCTTCAAGACATACAATCCATTGTGACAAAATTCATGGCTATAGATAAAGATTACAGAGATACGCTGAAAAACATAGAGGGTAAATCACCTTTTGATTTAATGATGAATTCACTAGGTCTTATTAAACAAGATTTTGATAAAATTTATCAAGACAACAATCAAACTCTTGTTAATGACTTATCAGCACTCAATAGAAAAGCAACCATTAAAAAATTAGCTTAACTTTCTTTACTATTTAGACTGAGACAGGTAACACACCGTCATCCTGTAAAAACTCTACAAAAGATATAGCCTCTAAAGCGTCTACAGAGCTATGCTCTTGACAAAATATTGCATCAGGGGTGAGCCTTATCAATTGATTGAAAAACTCTAAAAACCCTTCTTCTGACCAACCATTAATAGGCAACAAGAGACCTTCTTGATATCCCTGAGACAAGGTGGTGTGTGAGTCAATTGTTCCATCATTAACATGTATGTGATAATGCATGCTTATTCCAGAAGAATTCAACTTTTTAATCAAATCATACCAATCAGATAAACTATTCTTAGTCATCGCTCTTGTATGACCTGTATCAAGACAAAATCCCACATATTGCTGTAAATCTCTTTTTATTATTTCATCAAAAAATGTATGAAAAAAGTGAACATCCTCATATGTGTTCTCTATATGCAGCTTCAGTCCTCTGGATAATGAACTTTTTAGAATGGGAGTGATATCTTGAACATATTTGATGATTTCAAAAGGATCTGTAATTCCCAGTGGAGTACTTTTAAAATTATTATGGATAACCGCTTTTTTAATACCCAATTCTTGAGCCTTGGATATCTCATAAGCCAGTGAATCCCAAGAGATATCTAAATTATCTCTCAAACCCTTTAGACAAACTTTGCTTTGCCACAAATGTAGAATTTTCTTGTCTTCATCAATTGCCTTAATAGAATTTTTAATTTCCGGGGTAAATTCTTTGTAGTCATATAGTGCAACTTCAAGACCATAATGTGGTTTTAGAAGATTAAGTACGAGGTTTTGCAACTCTATTGAGTCGTTGGAGAATATTTTTGGAGCAAATTTTATTTTCATTCAAACATAATACCAGGTAAAAAATACAAATCAATACAATTTGATTACTTCTCATATTTTGTTAAAATATTTAAAACAAACATGAAAATGAAAAGCAATTTACCCTTCCTAGTTGTAGTAGATGTTCAAAGAGGATATGAAGAATCCATTGAAGACAAGGTTTATGACTTTGTTCACAAAATCAATACAACCGATCAAAATATAGTTGTCTTTTATGTTGGTAAAGAGTTTGATCTTGATACAAAAGAAGATGTCATGTTCTATTTCCTGGAGCACGGTCTTGATGAATCAAAATTAGACTCCATCAAATTCATAGAAAAAACTTATGGATATTTAAGATCTTGGATGGACTTGAATGTAGAAAGAGAAATCATCATAGAAGCCATAAAATTGATGGATAAAGAAAAAATCTATGACAGCAGAGACTTCACAGATGAGCAATTTGACCAAATAACCAACGGACGATATTCACAAGACAATAACTTGAGATACAAAATAACACAAGATCACATATTCTATCCAGGAGACTTTAGCCTAGATATATTCAAACTGCCAGAATTCAATCATATAGAAGTCATTGGTGGAGGCAGACACGAATGTCTGGAAGAAATAGCACTCATTTTACAAGGGATTGGAAAAGATATTGAAATCAACGAATCTCTTTGTTATGGTAGCGACAAGCATGAGAAGAAAAAGAAGAAAAAAAACAAGATCAATTTTTAAACAGGAAAATAAATGAAAGACACCAACAACCCAGAAAATAACCAGACCAATCCTAATAAAGATAAGGATGTCGTACTGCTTGACTCATACAACATGATTTATAGAGCATTCCACGGCAATAGAAATCCAATGAAAAATGCTGATGGACTGCCAACAAATGCTATATATACAGTAACAGCCATGTTACAAAAATTACCACAAAACTTCACCAATCTTGAATATGCGCTAGCAGTCTTTGATGGAGGTAAACTCAACTTCAGGAAAGAAATTGATGACCAATATAAAGCCAACAGAAAACCCATGCCTGATGAGTTAAGACAACAAATGCCCCATATTATGAGAGTGTTTGAAATATTGGGCTGGCCCGTATTCCAAGCCCAAGATGTAGAAGCAGATGATATTATAGGAACACTGGCTGTCAGAGCAGCCAACAAAGGTTTTGGCACATACATCATATCAAGCGATAAAGACTTCAGAGCCATAGCAAAAGACAACCTCAATATCATAGATCAAATGAATGACATTTGCTACAATCCAAAAATAGTTGAAGAAAAAATGGGTATACCGCCTGAGTATGTAACAGCCTACTTGGCTCTTCTTGGCGACAGTTCCGATAATGTTATTGGTGTAGACAAAATTGGTGAGAAAACCGCTTCCAGACTTCTCATGCAATATAAAGGTATTGAAGGTCTAAGAGCACATCAGAGTGAACTCACAGGTGTTGCTGGAAAAAATATTCAAGCTGCCTTTGCAAATGGACAAATTGATAAAAATCTTTCTCTTATTCAACTCAAGACAGATGTTGATATACAACTGAAATCTCATCAAATGAGACTAAAACCTGTAGATATGAAAGCATTTGAGGAATTTTGTAAAGAGATGAACTTCATGTCTATTTTGAAGAGAATTCAAAACCCACAAATTTGACAAATGTTATTTTTTTTGTATTTCTGAATATAACTTGAACTTATATAGTTTTTTAAAGGAATACCATGAAAAAAACACTTATTTTGGCTGCAACTCTTATTTCTATGACCTCTTTCTCATACGCTCAAGAGTCATTCGTTCCTAAGAGCAATCCTGATCAAGACGCCCCTATGAATATGGTCTGCAAACTCAAGAATGGACAACTCAACACCTGTTTAGATGTCTCAGGCTTGAACCACTCCAAGATGGTTGCCAAAAGAGCCACAACACCCAAGGCAACTGAAGTCTACAGAGTAAGACAGTCCAATGGCAACTGGTCTTACAGTGATGTACAAACAGCAGATTCAGAAGTTTTGGATTTAACCTCTGAGAGAATGACATCAAGATTGAGCATTATCAAGTAATTCTTTTCAATCTCTAATTCAATATATAGAGACTCTATAACTGTCCATATCTTTTGTAGAGTCTCTTTTTAATTTTTCCTTATTCCACTTTTCACAAATTTTTTCATAGAAAACCTTATCTGCCCTTACCTTCTTTAGAACAGCCTGGCAAGCAAGAACATCTTTTTCTTCAATAGTGTGAATATCCCCAATATGGTCAAGATTTAAAACATCTTTTACCTTCAGAGCATTGGCATGTATTATTTTGAATGTTTCATGCAACTCAAAAGCAGCTTGTACCATATAGCTTGATTCAAAGTCTAAAGATTTATCAAATATCGTTTTCCTGTGTAAACTTGTACCTAATAAAATCTTCTCAATACTATTCGCCTCATAACCCATCTTTTCTTTTGACTCAGCTTTAAAATCAAAATACTTATTCATTGTAAAATCTTCATGAACCCTTACATCCATTGCGAGTTTGAAGTCTACAATGATTTGCCCCATATCTTCCATTATTTTTTGTAATGCCATATGATGAACAATCAATTCAGGATTTTCATTCATCTTTTCACCTACATTTTTCAGCACAGCTTTGTAATAGTTCTTAGATACTGTAAGACCTAAAGAGACCAAATCTTTGAGTTTTGTAAAATCTGTATTCTTCAAGCACCATAGCATGATTTTTGTTTCACGATTAGCCAAATCACTTGATAGATTGAACTCCCTTATAGCCTCTTTATGAACCTCTTCTTCTGTCCTTTTTGAATTGGTTAACTGAGGTACATCAGCACCATTGTACTTGTATCTATGGAAAAAACCATTTGCTCCCGTATTGCTCACAACAAGCTTACCCTTTAAATAGTCCTGATAATTGAAACCATGATGGTGTCCATGTACAAAAACACTGACTCTTTTCTTCAACTCATCACTGAATTTCAGATGTCCATTATTGAAGTAATGAGCTATGTGAAAAATACTTTCTTCTGAACCAAAGTCCCCCTTCATTAGTCTGTAGAGGTAATTGTGCTTTTCGTAATCCACACCTTCTCTTGTCAAAAACAACTTGTAATCAAACGATCCCAAAGTTTGATGTGGTCCCTCAGGATTGTACTCTGATCTGCCCACTATGATTTCCTCATAAAATGGCAGGTGATGGGTCATCATGATAATCTTGAAACTTGCAAAATTATTGTATTTGGAGAGTCTTTTAAAAATATTGAAGGCTGACTCTGTCTTTGCAAAATCAAACTCACTATCAGATATGAAGTTATAAGGTATTTCTGACTTGATCATATACAAGGACTGAAAATACTTATCAAAAGTACAATCTTCACTTTTTAAATCTTTCCAAATTTTCTTGATAGAATCAATGGTTTCTTTCTTCTCATAAGATTTATTGGTGATTTTCTTTTCAATTTGCTCCATCATTTTCAAAACGATTGCAAACCCATTCATGAAATCCAATGACTTTTGATTTTCTTCTTTCTCAAGCAGAACATTCCACCTTTTGGACTTCTCAGTTCTTGAAAAGCTATAATCTTCAAGAATATTTTTTAATCTTTCTACATTTTTCTCATCTTCATACCATTTATCTGCACGTATATATACACCATCATTCATACTCAAAGCAGCCTCAGCAACAAGGGAAGGCTTGATATTTTCGCCCACATCAGTCCACAATGTACATCCCAATATGATGGTTTTTTCATCTATCACATCAAAATCATTGTATAAAAATTTTGTATTGGCTGGTGCATTTTTATTGAGTTTATCCAATGCTTCATAAAAATCATTTTCCCAAAACTCATGATTTCCTGCTGTATAATATACTTGGGTATTGATTTTTTTTATCCAATCATAAGCCAAATCACTATTGTTGATGTCTCCAGCCAACAAAACAACGGGATTAAATCCAGTCTTAATACATTCGTCCACTCTTTTATTGATCACAGATAACAAATGCTCTTGTTGTACTTCGGATTTTCTCTCAAAATGCAGGTCACTGAAAACTAAAAACTTATTTTCTTTCATATATTTCTTTCATATCACCAGATTGTAAATCAACTACACAACAAAATCAATCAAAGAGTACTTTAGGAAGCAACAAAACCACTTGGTTAGAGTGGTTTTGCTGAAGGGAACAAACAAACAAGTAGACTAATCTACATAGACATACTATAAATATATTCTTTTGAGATCAATTAAAAAGCTCAATATTGCGATAAGTCACACAATTACTTGATAAGTGGAACCAATTGATGTAACATTCAGATACAAATAGCCATCCACTAGCAAAAAAATAGCAAATGTAGGTTTAGAAGCTAAAGTTATTTTTAAACTTCATTTTTTGTAACTTCATTTTTACTTCATTTTTGTCTAAATCTTTCTGATGATAAACACCAGAGAATTCAGATAATAAAACTTTCTGATTTGGACTATTTAGAATAAACCTCAAGAAATCATCTAACCCGAGATAGCATTTTTCTTGTTTTTTATCAAATCCTATGACATTTTTCATAGACTGAACCCCAGACTTCATACAAGTATTCTTAAATTCACATCCTGAGCAACTTTGAGCAGAATTAAACTCCTTAACCATCGCTTTATTTAACTTCGTACCATACTCGTTTATCTTCGATATTATCCCATCAATGCTATTATACTCATCAAATATATTACAAACCGCAGAATAGCCACTCCTGGATGTTAAAGGGGTGTCTCCAATTCCCTCATGCTGAATAAAAAGATTCCCATCATAATCTATAAATACTTCATGGCAATATGTTTTATTGAGCAAATCATTTAACTCAAATATATTCATGCCTGAAGATATACTATGGTTGATGAAAAAAGTTTGATGAAAATTAACCTTGTAAGGCAATTCTTTAGAAACTCTTGAAAATGAATCAACCCAGGATAAGATTTTCTTAAAATCATCAACTTTCAAATTCATGTGTTTTGCTGGCACAAAATTTAAAGTAATGAATTCCACCGAATTTTTAAGCAATAGATTTGAAAAGTTTTCTGGGGTTATAAAATTCACAACATCCAAACCCATGTTCATGTTCAAATCCACATAACCAAAAACTTGCCTCATATATGCAATATTTTCTTCATATATGTGAATAAAATTACCTGTTAATTTTGATGAGTCTATAACCAAATCAAATAACAGGGGATGTTTATTCTTTATGGACAATTGATGAAACAAGTCAACACTATTCTTCAATCTTACTCTATTTGTCACACCAGAGGCAGTTAAAAACAGACAGGCTTTTGATTCTGTCCAACTCAATATGTCAGACATCAAATCATTGATTGAGGCTTCATTTAATTGCAAATAATCACCTTGCCCAAAATTCAATCCAATCTCATCAATTGGAGATTGTGCTTCATGATAACTTATAAAATCTCTAATAAAACGACCAGCTTTTGCTCTTTTTTCCACAGACCACAAGTTAGAAGCACTTCTCATCTCTGGAGTTAAAAAGCAACCAGAGCAGTTAGCTGCACAACTGGTCAATGCTTCTATCGTGATTTTTAGTTCTTTCTTGCTCATTTCTCAAGAATAAACTTTTTAAAGTTTTTGTCAAAATCATCCATATGATCTTTGGGATTGAAGATAAAAATAGTTTTATCATTTGGATTGTATAAGTTCTCTTTGATATAAGGGTTATTTTCTTGAAGAACAATGATTTTTTTTGCAAAAACCATATAATGTGGATCTGTTTTATCAGCCTTGTCATGATCTAAAGATTTTTTAGCGAAATTCCATAATTTGTTGCTTGAATTTAAAGATCTTTCGTATTTTGACCAAATAGATACATAACTGAATGAAAATTTTTTCTCAGCCGTAGAGTATGCATGGTACATTGTGTTGAAAAACCAGTAATTATTGAATTTCTCACCAAGAGATGTCAAAGCAGTAGATTTCTGTGTTGTATAATAATGCTGGTTATTCTTGAGCCTATTGATGGTTTGCTCCAAGACTTTAAGACCATGCACTTTTTCAGTATCCACACCATATAAATCATATTCCAAGGGTACAATGAACTTTTCCACAGAAACTCTGTTTATTTTAAAAGAATCCATGATGTTGTCTAGAAATCTTTGATCTAAGCACTTGTCATAATCAAATCCATCTTGCATGTATAAATTGTGCACAAACACTGAATTTAGGCCTAAATCGTACATATTCTTTGAAAACAAGACAGATAACAGAGGGTTGGCGCTGATAATTAAAAAATCAACATCAACATACATGAATTGCTGCTTCTTTAAGTCAATGTTTTTATTCACCCAAGCATGTGCAGCCCTTAAAACAGGATTTTTTAAAGGCTTATTTCTGAATACAAAAGATATTCTTTCATAAGTTGAGTCTTTAAGGTTTTTAAGTCTGTGATTTTCCATGCAAATATAATACATTTTAAAGAAAAACATGTCAAATATTGTAAAAAGATCAAAAGAATATAAACTAAATATATGAAAAAGAAAATAGTAGCAATAAATAAAGAGCATTTAAAGTCATTGATTAAGAACGAAATTAAATTACGTAGCAATAATTGTGATTTGAATCATATTGATGTTTCTAAGATTCTAGATATGAGTTATCTTTTTACAAATTCACAGTTCAATGGAGACATATCCAATTGGGATACATCCAATGTAGAAGATATGTCTACAATGTTTTTGCAATCAAAATTTAATGGTGATATTTCTAAATGGGATACATCGAATGTAAAAGATATGAGTGGCATGTTTCGTTTCTCACAATTCAATAAAGATATATCAAATTGGGATGTATCTAGTGTTAAACTTATGGATGATATGTTTAGAGCTGCAAAATTTAATAACGACATATCCAGATGGAATTTATCTAAAGTTGAAAATATGAATGATATGTTTAGAGATTCAGAATTTAATAGCAATATATCCAAATGGAATGTGTCTAATGTTATTTATATGGAAGGTATGTTTGATAACTCAAAATTTAATCAAGACATATCAAATTGGGATGTCTCTAATGTTCAGCACATGCAATATATGTTCTCCAAATCTCAATTTAGTCAAGACTTAACTCTTTGGAAACCGTTTTCATTAAAGGAAAAAATATATATCTTTGAAAATTGCCTAGCACCCATTCCCTATTGGGCACAAGTAGAAGATACACCCTCTGCTGTCAGAAGTTATATACTTCAAAATGAGTTAAACTCTAATTTAATTGATAAAGAAGTAAAATACCATAAAATTAAGTTATGAAAAAGAAAATGGTAGCAATAGATAAAGACCACCTACAATTATTGATTAATAACGAAATGGATCTGTGTGGTAACGAATGTGATTTGAATCATATCGATGTCTCTGATATCACTGATATGAGTTATTTATTTCATAGCTCAAGGTTTAATGGTGATATATCTAAATGGAATGTATCCAATATTACTGATATGCAGTCTATGTTTGAAAAATCTGATTTCAATGGAGACATATCTTCATGGGATACAAAAAATTTAAAAAATATGCGTAGCATGTTTTGTCAATCTCAATTTAATCAAGACATATCAAAGTGGAATGTATCTAATGTTGTAAATATGAATCATACATTTGAAGACTCTATATTTAATACAGACATAAGCCAATGGGATGTTTCTAATGTAGATAATATGAGTCATATGTTTAAAAGCTCTCAATTCAATCAAGACATATCCAATTGGAACATGTCTAATTTGGGAAATGCTGTTTTTATGTTTTATAAATCAAATTTCAATCATGATCTAAATAACTGGAAGCCAATTTCACTTAAATTTACAATGGGTATGTTCAGTCAATGTCCAGCACCTATACCTTATTGGGCACAAGTAGAAGATACGCCTGCTGCTGTTAGAAGGTATATTTTGCAAAATGAGCTTGAATCAAAACTGCTTGATAAAGAGACAAAAGTCAATAAAATTAAAATATGAAGCAAAAAATCATAGCCAAAGATAGAGAACATTTAAAATGCCTTATTAAAGATGAAATTAAAATTCATGGCAATAATTGTGATTTAAATCATATTGATGTATCCCAAATAACCAATATGAAAGAACTTTTTCTAGAATCAAAATTCAATGGAAATATATCAAATTGGGATGTATCAAATGTTACTGATATGAGCTTTATGTTTTATGAATCAAAATTTAACCAAGATATATCTAACTGGAATGTATCCAATGTGAAAAATATGGATTTTATGTTTTCTGATTCAAAATTTAACCAAGATATATCTAACTGGAATGTATCCAATGTGACTGATATGAGTCATCTATTTTATAATTCAGAATTCAATCAAGATATATCAAATTGGAATGTAAGTAGTGTTGAAGATATGGAATGGATGTTCGTAAAATCTCAATTCAATCAAGATTTAACTGAATGGATGACTTTATCACTTTTATACAAAAATGATATGCTTATGGATTGCTCTGCACCTAGGCCCTACTGGGCACAAGTAGAAAACACTCCTGCTGCTGTCAGAAGTTATATTTTGCAAAATCAACTCAACTGTAATTTAGTTGAGAAAAATGTAAAATATCATAAAATGAAATTATGAAAGAAAAAATAATTGCTAAAAATAAAAAGCATCTTAACTCATTAATTGAGCAAGAAATGAAAATTAATGGTAACGAGTGTTCACTTAATCACATTGATGTGTCTAACATCACTGAGATGAAAAATCTTTTTTATAATTCTGAGTTCAATGGTGATATTTCTCAATGGGATACATCAAATGTGATTAATATGGAATATATGTTCTATGATTCACAATTTAATAAAAGCATAAGTAAATGGAATGTTTCTAATGTTAAAAAAATGAAATATATGTTCTATGATTCACAATTTAATAAAGACATAAGCAAGTGGGATGTATCTAATGTGACTGATATGAGCCAGATGTTTGAAGATTCTGAATTTAATCAAAATATATCCAATTGGGATGTTTCTAATGTGAAAAATATGACATCTATGTTTGCAGAAAGCCAATTCAATCAAGACATATCTCAATGGAACATATCCAATGTTAAAAATATGGCTGGTATGTTTTATCAGTCAAAATTTAATCAAGATATCAGTAGTTGGAATGTTTTGAATTTAGAAGATTGCGGTTTTATGTTCTACAAGTCAAGTTTCACTCATGATTTAATTAATTGGAGACCTGTTTCACTTAAAGTGAAAATGGGTATGTTTAAAGACTGTTCAGCACCTGTCCCTTACTGGGCACAAGTAGAAAACACTCCTTCTGCTGTCAGAAGTTATATACTTCAAAATAAGTTAAACTCTAATTTAATTGATAAACATGTAAAAAAGCATAAAATTAAGTTATGAAAAAGAAAATAGTAGCAATAGATAAAAAGAACTTACAGTTTTTAATTGAAAAAGAAATTGAATCACACGGACATGAATGTGATTTGAATCATATAGATGTATCAAGAATCAATGATATGTCACATTTATTCAGTTTTTTGCTATTTAATGGGGATATATCAAAATGGAATGTTTCTAATGTTCAAAATATGAAAGATATGTTTTATAAATCTTCCTTCAACGGCGACATATCCAATTGGGACGTATCTAATGTAAAAGAAATGAATTCTATGTTTTGTGAATCAAAATTTAATCAAGATATTTCTAATTGGAATTTATCCAAAGTTGAAAACTCATCATTAATGTTTTTTAGCTCTCCTTTTAATCAAGATATTTCTAATTGGAATGTGTCTAATATAAAAGTTATGGCAAATATGTTTGCAAAATCTGCGTTTAATCAAGATATTTCTAATTGGGATGTGTCCAATGTTAAAAACATGTTCGGAATGTTTCGTGATTCCACATTTTCATATGACTTAACAAATTGGAAACCTCTATCACTTAAAATTAAAAAAATTATATTTGAAGGTTGTCCCGCACCAGTTCCCTACTGGGCACAAGCAGAAAATGCACCCCAAGCCGTTAAGAGTCATCTACTTAAAAAAGAACTTGATTTTTCAATTGTTGATAATGGTTTTAAATCCAATAAAATGAAAATATGAAAAAAACAATCAAAGTTAAAAATTTAGAAGAATTAAAATTCTACATGAAAAAAGAGATAATAGCGCATGGTGAAAGATGTGACCTCAATCATATAGATATATCTTCTATCACTGACCTTTCTTATTTATTTTACTCAGAAAAATTCAATGGTGATATCTCAAAATGGGATGTTTCTAATGTCACAGAGATGGAAGGCACCTTTAAAATGTCAGAGTTCAATGGAGATATCAGCAAGTGGAATACACAATCTTTAGAAGATATGAACGAAACATTCTCATATTCCAAATTTAATCAAGATATTGGAGATTGGAATACATCAAAACTCAAGTTTGCTAACTCTACATTTAAAAATGCATACTTTAACAAAGACATAAGTAAGTGGGATGTCTCTGAACTTAGAACGATGGACTGCATGTTTGATTCATCAGATTTTCAATTTGACCTTACATCTTGGAAACCTACAAAATTAGAAAGTTATTGGTCTGCTTTTGATGTATGTAAAGCACCTGTTCCCTATTGGTATGGAGCACCTGACATAGAAAAAGCCATCAAATCATACCATCTTCAAAAAAACTTGAACTCTTCTCTTGAAGAAAAAAAGCCCAACAGCCCTTTAAAGCCCAAAATTTAATTGCAAACCTTTGACTTTTTTCTTGTTTTTGATAACTTGGAGAAAACAAGGATAAGTATGAAAAACAATCAAATTGTCATTATTGGTGGTGGTCCTGCTGGTTGTGCAGCAGCATTGGGCGCTATTAATGCAGGTGCTAAAGATGTCACTATAATTGAAAAAGAGCCATATAACAGACACAGAATTGGTGAGATACTGCTGACTCAAACCATTCTTGAGTTCAACAAACTAGGTATTGCAGATGAATTGAGTGTATATGCCAAAGAAAAAGAATGGGGTAGAAAATTCGCAGCAGCTTATGTCCATGGGAAAGACAGAACACCTTGGAAAGTACAGAACAACCACCCACTGGCTTCATCAGAAGACCAACCACATATCCCAAGAAGCTTTGTAGATGAAAACACAAAACTTTGGTACACCATTATGGTCAGAAGACACGAATTTGATGAGGCACTTAGAGAAATATGCACCAAAAGAGGCGTCAACATCATTCATGGATCAGTCAAAGACTTGAAAATCATCAATGAAGCCTCCAAAGAAGGATCATTCATATCTTGGTTGGAAGTTGAAACACTTGATGGGAAAAAAGAAAAACATGTTGCTCAGTTCATTATTGACGCAACAGGTCAGCAAGCATTCATTCCAAGAAAAATGAACACCAGAAAAATTGTTGATGACTGGAATCTTCAAGCAAGATACACATACTTCAACAATGTAGATTTTGACAATGCAAGAAAGCACGGCTTGGTCAAAGATGGTGCCAACATCATATCATTTGAAGATGGTTGGTCATGGGTTGCACATTTGGGCAAAGACATAACCAGTATTGGTATTGTGTCCAAAGTCTGGAACAAGTCAGAAAACACATTCTGGAATAAAATTCAAAATCTTCCTGAATACAAAACATTCGGTCTGGATAAAGCAAAAGTCATTGACTGCTATGGAAATGCAGCAGCCTCAGATAACTTCTACGCTCATCCCAACTACAGATTCAGAAGTGAGACCATGAGAGGAAAAAATTGGGCATGTGTTGGAGACGCAGCCATGTTCCTTGACCCACTATTGTCTCAAGGTGTCACACTTGCTGTTGCATTTGGTGCACAAATTGGCAAACTCTCTGTGGAGATGTGCGAAGAAGATGGAGCCAATAACATTGAGATATTGAACCACTACGAGGCAGCATACATCAGTGAGATAGAAACTCTCAACAAGGTTGTCAGTCAATGGTATCAGCCAGACTTCAAGTTTGATAAAAATTGGCAGTCAGCAGCAGAAAAAATATCCACCATATTTGGTAGAGAAATTGGACAAGATGTAGAAGCATTCAGATGGGTATCAAACCTTGAGAACATTCACCATATCTTCAAAAACAAACACGACAAAAACTTCCTCAAAGAGTTGGATGATGTCAACACCATAAAGATGATCCATGATTTTGAAAAATATCAAAACGTTATTGTCTGAAGACAGCTTTCTTGAAAAAAATACAGGAGCATATATTATTGCCTCTGTATTTTTTGCTTTTATTGCTTACTGTTTTTATATTAATTCCAGTATGAATTCAAACATCAACTTGATGGATATTGAAGCACTGGCAAATCAAAGCTCATTAATAAAGAACTCCATCATCATGACAGCAGCACTGATTATGGTTAAACTCAGTTACAGCAAACATATCACTGTATTGAATATGTTGTTGATATCATCTTTTTCACTAGCAATTGTATTTATATTTGAAATAAAAACCATGCACGCTTACATGGCAATTATTCCACTCTTTGCGCTATTGCTCACACTATATATAGAAAACAAAAGCACTGATAAAATTTACTACTTGATAATCGGTCTTATACTTGTGATTACAAACTCCACATTCATATCAACAATTGGAATGGGATTTTTTCAGCACATGCAGTCCAGTGAAATACAAAAAATTAAAAATGATATTCGCTCAATGGCTTCACCTTGTCAAAAATATCAGTGTATTGTCTTTGAAGATTTAGCAGCACTTAATATCAATGATGGCAACAGCGAATTCTACAAATTCAATCGCTACTCTATTGAAGATAAAATCAAAAATAAGTCTGAAGAGTTTCATCTGATTGATGAGAGAAGTAATGCACTTATGGTTGCAAAAAGAACAGACAATATTACAACTGTTGTTATAGAAAAAGAAAAAATCAACATGTTCAAAAATGTTTCTATCACTTGGATTAATTTCTTGTCCATCATCGCTGGAGCATTTTGGGTCTATATGGGTTTCATTCTTCTGCACTACCACAAAAATAGAAAAATCAGAGTTCTTGCTAATTCAAAAACTTAACTCAATATTTAATATCTGTCTTTTCATCAAAACCATAAAAAGAATCTTCAGCAGAAACATCTTTATTGGTGATATTTTCAGAAACAGCTTTTTGAGAAGCAACTTCAGCACTTTGTTTCATCACACTGAACAACTTTCTTGCATTCACAGAGCAATCAACGGCCATATCATCTTTTGAAACCAATTGCCTTATAGGGTCAACACCCGAATCCACACAAACAGACAAGAATTCACAATCAGAACAATTCTTATCCATCATATATCGCTTCAATGCTGATTTTGCATATAAATCAACCAACTCTTCATAAGACTTCATATCACGAATAGATATGTTTTTTTGATGTCCATTTTTTTGATGGTAAGGTACAGCATTTCCTACAAAACCAAAACCTGCTGGAGTTAAATTCAATTGACTGTCTATATACATGTGTGATGTCAAAGACTCCTTTATCAAAGACATTAAATATTTGAATGAATTGTCTTCAACTCTAGACTTCATTTTTTGCATAAAGTTATATTCATGAAAAATCTTAGTGCCTTTCTTCAACTTAGCAACATTGCTCAACCAATCAATGATTGCAACCCATGTTTGTGTTTCAAATAGCTGCAATGTCTGAATAGTAGGAACAAAATTAAACTCTATGTGTCTGATTTTGTTGTTATTGATAAAATCAACAAAATGCACTGGTGATAAATTTTCAACTGTATCTTTGCCTAAATTAATTACCAAGTCTAAAATACCAAAAGACTCTCTTAAAAAACTTAAGTTTTCTTGGTACTTTAATGTAAATCCCTCATGCTTGAACTTCTTGATATCCAAGACAACAGCAGGAACTATTCTGATAGAGTTTTCACGAGAAAACTCCCTTATCATCTCAACCTTATCAACCAAGTCATGATGTTTGATTAAAGCAGATGTTGTGAAAATCACCAAAGGATTAAACTCTTTTAAAATCAATAATTGTGACATAAAAGATTTCAATTGCTCTTTATCAACACTTAAATGATCGCCTTGACCCAATACAACAGTAAGATCCAAGTCTTTTTTACTCTTAATATTATTCTTGCTCTTTAAATACAAATTTAAATTAGACAACACTTCATTAAAGTTATTGGTATCCATCAATGTACCAGAAACTCTTTCTTCTTTTGAGAAAAAGCAGCCTTGACAGTTACCTTGACAAAATGTCATGGTCTCTATAAAAACCTTAAAATCCTTCAAGATAAAACCTCTTGATTTCTACCTGGACCGTAACAATGACCAGCCCTGGATTCATAATTCTTGTATATGCTTCTGATAAGACCCACACCACTGTAAGAGCATGACTCAAACCATTGGCAAGTCTCACAATCAAACTCAGAAGTTGACATTAACACACTGTTTTTGATATCCAACTTCTTCAACACTCTTGGATTTAAAATTTCATCAAGATTGGATTCAATCAAGTTCCCAATAGGCGCCAGCCTATTTCTGTCATCTCTGATGATATCACCATATATAGAGTAATTGACAGGATATATATTAAGGTCTGAACCCACATGAAATACAATCTTTGAAAAATCAGAAAAATGACCATTATTTCTAAACCTTGATATTTCGTTATCTCTAAGTTGTCTTTGCATTGCATTGAGATTATAAAAGGCTTGAGCATAGTTATATGCATCAGAAATATTGTAATTGAATGCCTTACTATCCAAGTTTTCAACAGTTGGTGAAAAGGCAAGAAAAACAGCATAATCCTTAGTCACCAATTCAAGTGTTTGAAGAAGCTTCTCTGGAGAAAACTTAGATATGAGTGCACTGCTAGCCAACACCTGCAAATGAAGATGTTGAGAGTTTTCTATGATTGCCTTCAAGTTCCTTATGTATTGCTGTGATAAAGTTGGATTGATTAGCCTAAAAGGGTCAATCGTTATATCAAAAACAGTATTTTTATATTGATTGATAATCTTCTTTGCGATTGCTCTATATCCATCTTCAAAATCTGAATCCACTCCAGTGACAGTAACACCAAAAGCCATATTCAACTCTATTGTTTTATCAAGTATTCTAAATATTTTTTCTTCACTGAGCTTGAAAGTATCACCAAATGAGAAAACAGGTCTGTAAGCAATCGAATTTTTACGTCCATAATCAGCTATTTTTTCAAGACCCAATATGACATTTTCAAGGCTTTGAGCCATTTCAACATCTTTTCTTTGAAGAGTAGAAAGCATACAACCAGGACAACTACCTGTACAATAGTTGAAAAGCTCAAATGTGATGTCTGTAAACTTATCTTCTTTCATAATGGGCAGTTTATGAAAAATATAAAAATTTGCAACATCAATTGGCTTTAAACACACCTAAATCTATGTTTTCATTGCAATTCTTATATTTTATAGCCTCTAAATCATCTATACATAAAGATTGTGAAGCAAAGTCTTTTTGTGCATATATCAAGCCTTTACCATGGTAAAAGTTTTTATTTGTCTCTATTTTTTCAATAAGTGACTTTATACCCACTGGACAAGATGAGTCCATATCTTTTTCATTAGCCAAAGTACTGATTAATGGTGCTATTGCACTTGTATGGCATATAGGTCTATACTGACATTCTGCACAAGAATCATGTTTTGTAAACTCACTAAAAATCTTCTTTGATACAGTTACAGAGTATTTATCAACAACTCTTCTTATATCATCCAAATCAAATTCACTGTTGAAAATATTCATTAAATCTGAAAAACCGTTTCTGCTGGATAATCCAACTGCACCTAATCCATTTTGTTGGAATGCAATATCACCATCATGGCTGATGAAAATCTCTCTTCTTAATAAATCTGATATTTTATATAAATCATTTTGCAGACTTGAGACATAAGACTGATTAATGTCTAACTTTCTTGTAAAAAGTGTAGAAAATTCAACATTATAATTTTGTTGATTATGCTCAACAACACCCTTTAACCAGTCAATTATACCTGTCCAAGAATTCTTCATCTGCTCTTGATTATATTTACTGACAATTGAGTTTACAGCAATAAAAGGCAAACTGTTTTCCAACATAAAATCGTGCAGAGATTTTGGAGTTATATTTTTTAAAGTATCTTCTCCCACATTGATGGCAAACTCAATAAGACCGAACTTCTCCACAATATAGGATATGTTCTTTTTGTATAAAGCATTCATTCTATCATCCATTAACTTGGAAGAATCCAAAACAATTTCTACAAGCAATGCTTTTTGATTTTCAATGGAAAGACCATGAAAAAAGTCCACACTTTTTTTCATGAACTCGTAGTTCGTAATTGCTGAAGCAGTAATGAATGTGCTTAAATGTTTGTGCTCAATATAATTCAAAAAATCCATGACTGAACGAACTTCTTTCTCTTTTAATTGAAAAAAATCACCCTGTCCTAGAGTAATATTGACTTGAGAAAGATTGATTTTCTCCTTCATAACTTGAACATATAAATTAATGAACTTAGAGACCTTTTGTAGCTGCTCAGGTGTCCAAAAATTTTGCCTTGCTTTAACCTCTGGAGGTAGACCACAACCCGCACAGTCAGCAGCACACTTGGTCATGGCTTCCAATGTGAATTTCAATTCACTTTTATTCTCAGCAAAATTATGCTGCATTATCTCACACCTTCTTTATAGTCAAGATTGACTTCAGCCATCACCTCACAGTAGTTGTCACTATACACCTCTGGTTTTGTGACTTTTGCCAAATACTTCTTGATATTGATTGGGCACTGACCTTGCACTACATCTTGAGACTTAACATCCATATTGTCCAACAACATGGCTACACCAGAGACAGAGCAAAGATTTCTGAACTCACAGCTACTGCACTCATCAAATCTGCTGATTGTCATAAAAGATGTTTTGTATGTCTTCTCAAGCAACCTGTTTAAATCTATTCCAGATACATCCCTACTATTAAATAAATTCTTGATAACATAAGACTTATTATCAGTATAAGATGTTGGATACACATTGGTCATACCGCTTAGAAATGAACTGATATCACCATTGTTCTTTATGTAAACAGAATAGTAGTCACAACTGTTTTTACCATATTCTAAGATAGATGATAGTGAATAAGGGGACTCTGCTTTGTTGATTTCTTTGTGTTTGTCGCTGATTATCTTTGGGATTGGATAATGACAGAAAGATATTTCAGTTTTCTCTATAGGCTTCCAGTAATCGTAGAATTCAGAAATGAAATCAATTGTCTTGCCCCATTTTGGCTTCAATAACCTTGCACTATCTACATTTGGAGTCAATGCAAATTCAAACACAGCCAAGTTAGACTCTTTAATCAAAGACTTGATATCATCAAATGTAATTCCATAATCAAAAGTGTCATGACCCACCTGTACAATCACCTCAGTAATGGGGAAAGCGCAAGAAATCAATTTGATATTTTCTATATAATTCTTCCAGTACTTGGTAAACCTCAACTTTGCAAAATCCATGACTATTTCAGGAAACACAATCAAATCGTTTTCTATGGAAAACTTTTGAATCAAATCAATTCTCTTGGTCAACTCAGATGGTTTTGCAATTGCACTTGTAGAGAATACAACAACACGCTCTTTAATCTCTTTGGGCATTGCACTGTTTACATTCTCAAAGACTGATATGAGTTGCTCATCTGAGAGCATTAAGTAGTCACCAGCAGTAAGAAAGATTTTTGCAGATAAATCTTTACCTGAATTTTCAGCCATATACTGTTTCATCAAAGCAATGGTTTGCTCCTTTGCCAAAGCATATTGTTCATCATTCCATATGCCTGTGTTATCTTTGGCTCTTGATATATTGCAACCAGCACAAGCTCCTGGGCAACTCACCAAAGACTCCCAACCCACTCTTATATCATTTTTATTTTCATTGGTTTGCTTGTGCTTCATGTCTGATTTTATTTCACCTTATTTGCAACCAGCCAAATTGTATTGATCAACTGCTTTTTTAGGGCTGATATAAATTTCATCTGAACGACCTTTTGCAATCCAATCTTTCAGAAAAAACATTTCACGAGCTACAATATTTTTCTGTGCTGGAGTCAATACTTTTTCTACTGCTGGCCTCATGTGTTCGTACTCTTGCATTCCCAACACCAATGTTGCAAAAGAATATCCACTGGCATTTTTTTGCATAGGATTGACTTTTGCATTGAGTAGCATATTTAAAATTTCATTGTCTCTTGATTTTACATATTTTATATTGCAAGGATTGTCCAACAACATGAACAAGGCATTCTCACCACCACCATTGTTGGCATTCTTGCGATAGAACAAATCATTTTCAAGCAACTTCTGTGTCACAGCAACACTTCTTGCATAAACCGCATAATGTAGGGCAGTGTTTTTCAAGTTATCAACAGAATTTAAAGATACTGAGCTTTTAGATAAAATATAAAGAGCTATTCTCTCCATCTCTTCCATGCTCATGCCTTTGCTTATCTCTCCAGCTTTAAGCCTGAGTTCTGGTGCTTCTGTCATTACGGCTTTTTCAAAATCTGCAAATGCTTGCTTTGTTTCTGGGCCATAAACACCATCATAATAGTTGTTCAAAAATGAACTGAGCATTCCTCTTCTCATCCAATCATATCTCTCATAGAGTGATTTATCGTTTCTCTCTACAATATTGAGTATATCCAAATTTCTAATATTGAAGCCAACCAGTGTCTTTGGATTGGTATCATTGACTCTTGATATGATGGTTGGGTCTTTTTGCAAAGCGTAGAGCAAGTAATCCTTGTTACTCATTCCAGTTGCGATAGATAGAAGCAATTCACCCTCTACTGTCTCAACCTTAAATGGAGAGTTGATAGATACTTTTTCTCCCTTCACATTCTCAAATACTGATGTTTGTGCAAAAACACCAGTAGATACTAAAATACCAAGTGCCAATGTAATTATATTTTTTTTCATATCGTGCTCCTGCTCCCATTTCAAGATAGAGTATGAAAAAATAAGGGTTAAGTCAATAAATCGTTGGGCAAACCAACCTTTTCCTGATTAATGCATTATTTTCTGTAAACAACCAAAGATGTACCAGAAGAAGATGCAAAACCTGTTGCCAAGTCAAAATTTTTTCTCTGCAAAGATTGAATCAAATCATCAATAATCGCAGTTGCAATCATTTCTCTCATAGAGTCTTTAACTCTTCCCAAGTATCTCTGTAAAATGATATTGAAATCCAGTGTTTGCTGATTATTTAAAATCAAAGACCCTTGAGACTTAACCTCATGAGCAATATAGTACTCAAAGGCACCATACACTGCCGACTGTATAAGCTCTATACTTTTTTCATGACTCATCTTTGGGAGCAACAGAAATCTTTGCAAAAAGCTTGGTGCCACTGCAACATATCCCTCTTTATATAAATTCAATACAGAATAAGAAGGCATATATGCCACTTCGTCATAAGTTTCAATTTTTTGTAAAATCATAGTCATCAGTGTAGAGTAGGCTTGTTGGGTTTGGAATTCAGACCATAGTAAGATCCATAGATACCATCCACATCAATCAAAGTTGCAGTCTTCAAGTAAGAACTTACATCGTTGCTGAAAGTGCTCTTGGACCACTCTTCCAAAATATCATGATTCAAATCTTTATCCAATTTCCATAAGGTTCTCATCTGCGTATTCATAACCTTATCAATCAACATCTTGACAAAATCAGCGCCTGTTTCATCCAATTCACTGTCTGTCTCATACATGTAGTAGTTGGTCAATGACTTAGATTCAGAGTCCAAGAACATCACACAGAAGTTGCTTGAGTCTTCTTCCATTTGAGCATAAGCAATTTCCATATCGGGATCTTCTTTTTCATATTTGTTGAAAAAAGTCTCAAAATTGACTTGCTCCATCATCATGGATGACTCTTTTAGAGCAGACTGTATGCTGTTGATACTAAACATAGTAATCTCTACATCATCTGTGCTCATTTCTTTCCCAACAGCTTCCAATAAATCACTTCCTGATTCAAGCAAAGCAGAAATATCAGGCTCTGGAGTATCATCTTCCAAATCCCAAATAAACTTTGCAACAAGATAAATAATGATATTGTCGTTTTTTAAATCAACAGTTACATCTTCAGAACGAACAGCCTTTGTTTGAGGACTTTGCGCGTCTTCTGTAATAGAGTCTCTGTGAATTCCCCACCAATCAGATAGTTCCATGTTCTCTGCATTGGCGTGATCGAATCTGGAGGTCGCAAGACTGAAAAAACTTGGATCTTTGGTCACATTGAATTGAACCAGCTTTTCTTTAATTTTATCTTCAAACTTTTGAATGGAAGGTAAAATTCCCTTTGCCTTTTCTGAAGAAATAATAAATGGCAACAAGAACATGGAAGATGAGTAATACTTTCCATCTTCAGCCTTAAACTCATTATACTCTATATTTAACTCAATCTCTTCCATCATGGTTGAGAAAACCTCAACCTCTTTATTTTCGTAAGCAATTTGAGTTGCCATTTCAATGACAACACCCTTATCCTCAATAAATGATTTATCCAGTAACTCAGATAAATCCATCAACAATTCTTCTTTCTTATCTTCAGTCAGATTTTTTTCAGTTATTTCCTTTGCAAGATTGTAAATTTTAGCAGACTCTTTTTGAATTGTTTCAGATTGTTTTTCCATTGTTTCCTTTAAGTGTCATTAACCATAATATAACATGAAAAAGTTATATTTTCAATATGAAAATCGTTGACTCTTGAAAAAACAACATTATGTTAATAAAAAATTACTTAATTATTGTCAATAAAGGTTTACATCATGTTTGATATTATTCTATTAAATGATGATAAAAATCAGAAAAATCTCAATATTTACAACAAAATTAGAAAGAATATATTTCTCTCAGAATTGAAATATAAAAGTGTTACAGATGTTTTTGATAAAAAATCATTACATTTCCTCATTGAAATTAACCAAACCCCAATTGGTGTGGTCAGAGTTGCACCTGAATTATGGGGGAAAATACCTTGCAGCAAACGCTATGGTGTCACAGTAAAAGGCAACTCCATTGAAATATCAAGACTTGCCATACTCAAAGAGCACAGAGGAAAAATCAACTCAGATGGATTGCAAGAAATCTTCTCTAAAATCATGCAAACAACCAGAGAAAAAATCAATATATCCAACATATTCTTCAGCACTGAGCCTGCTTTTGCCAAATTGATTAAAAGAGTCGGGATAAGCCTTCACTACACAGGTCATGATAACTATGAAAACAATATATATAGACAACTCTATGAAGTGAAATTTGACACAAAACAACACAATTGGAGCAGCCACAGGAATCTTGTTGACACAAAATACCATTCAGCCCTATAATTCATCATGTAACAACCAAAGGACATTTGCATGAAAATTATGAACAAAACTGGCTTTTATATATTGGCAACTATTGGCTACCTGATGATGATTGTTTTGACTCCAATTCTAGCGAGTTATGTTCCTGGTAAAGAATCTTCTGGTTTTGTCACATTCATTGCAAGTGTGGGTGTTGTTTTGGTATTCTTTGTTGGTGCATATATCATTGGAATATCAGCCAAGTTTTTTGATTCACAAAAAACTGAAGAAGATCAAACAAAAGTCAAACCTTCCGTTTGAATAATCAACCAAACTAACTTTAAAGCGAATAAATCTCAATATTCGCTTTTTTTACTCATCATTGTTTTTTCAAAATCATCTCATATAATCCACTTAACTTAAAAAGGAAATCACCATGGATAAAATCATTGTAAAACGCGACACACAGGCTTGGAGAATTCAGACATGGGTCTCATTTGGTCTTTCATTTGCAATTTGTGCAATTGGCATTTGGAATCTGGATGGTCAAGGACTTGAGCGTGCACTGACCACTGTATGCTTCTTCTTCCTCTTGTTTGCTACATTTACACTGTCCAAAACCATCAGGGACAATCAAAACGATCAGATTGATACACAAGCATGGATTATGATGAATTGGCTTGGATTTGGTATTGCATTCGCATTGACTGCATGGAGCCTCTTTAGAATGCCTATTGATACTTGGCAAAAAGGCTACTTGGTTGGTGGTGGACTTTTTTTGCTCTCATCTGCTTTTACTTTGGCAAAAACAATGCGCGACGCCATGGAAGCTGATATGCTTGAGAAAGACTCTATCTTGAATAAAACCGTTTCAAGCAAGCCAACAGAGCAGTTTAAATTGGGTGAGGGCAAGCCCAGTGTTCTTGAAGATACAGACTTCTCTGTGAATAAGGAAAAAATTCCTACAAGATAAAATCCTGTAACTATGCAAACTCAGCAACAGAGACTGGAAGCTTTGAAAAAACGCCTTCAGTCAGATAAAAATAAAGAAACTATCAACAAACTATCTGTTGTTAATTTCAGAAAAAAAGCCATGCTCAGGACAGATAAGCCTAAAACAGGACTATCTGTCTTGTCTTTTTTCATCACTATTGTACCAACCATATTCTTCTTTGATTTATTCATTGGTCTTATCTCAGGCATAATGATCTCCACCATAACTTTTGTGATTGTGAATAAACACACACTGTTTAAGCAAGAAGAAATCAAACCAGTTGAGATACCCAAGAAAGACTTTCTCAATATGATTGAGAGACACGGCCATGTTTTAAATCAAGAACTCATGAGAATATTGCTTGATATTGATGAAAAACTCAAATATCTCATTAAAAGTAAATACACATACATATTAACACTTGACGAAATGCATTTAATAAGGCAAATTGAAGAGAAGCATATCAAAGATATTTTAGAGAAGCTTCTAGATTGTAATAAAGACTACCTATCACATGCACAACTAGAAGCATTTCATCAAATTACAAACTTTGATAAAAAACTAACCGAATTCATACAACAAGAAGTAAAGGAGATTGAGAGAAACATAAAAATCAAAAGTGTGCATGTAAAATAAATAAAAAGGAGTATATCTATGAATTATAATGAACTTAGAAGTTTAGAAAGTAGTGATGTCTTACCAATTGCAATCATGCAAGAATCACTGAATTATTTTGAGACATACTCAAAGCAATCAATTGAATACTTTGATAGCGATCTGATGGATTGCTTATCAGAAATCTTCAAAGATGATGAAAAAATAAAATTTGCTGATAAAAACACTTCAGAATTGTTGGTCAACATACTTGTAATCTTCATGTTTATCAAGTTCGTCAGACACTCAACCAATCAAAGAATAGATACCAGATTCTATTTCCTCAACAAACTGGACAATGCCTCCTATCTTAACTTGTCTCAAGATGGAACAAAACTCAACATTGGCGTAAGACAAAATTCAATGTCACCACTTGAGGTTGAATTGACCATCATCAATCCACAACCATTTATCAACCTCTACACCATTGATCAGTTTTTGAACTATTTCAAAAGCTCACATGAGAAGCGATTCTTTTGGGTTGATACTCTCATGCAAATCACAGATACCAGCAGCGACCTTATCTCTCTCAAAGACAGTTCAGAAGCTCAAAGTGGCATTAGCTACTCCAGCATGGTATCTTCAACCTCTGAAGATGTAACAGATAAAATTAAAGATATGCTCAACAGAACACAAGAACGCATTCAACTCAATGACAGCAGAATGAATCAAGACTCAACACAAAGCAATGAATCTGATTTAATTCAAAATGATACTATCTACTTCAAATGGTGCGGGAAAGAAAACTTCATTACATATCCATTCTTTACTGGAGAGTTTTTAGATCATAAAAATCCAGCACTTCTCAGTAGCCTTGGCTTTTCCAATAATGAATGGTTCATCAATGAAAACCACTTCATGAAAACATATGCCATAGGTCTTTGGGCAAGGTTTATTTATGACTCTTACAATCCAAAGAGCACCACTCAGTTGAGTCTTAACTGGACTGATTATTCTGAATATATATTGAAGATTCTAAAAGAAGACTTGGTTTTGAGAAGCAAAGACATCAATGAGAAAATACTAAAGGTAAGAACATTGATTGAGTCTGGGGCATTTTCCATGAGAGGTGCTATTGCAAAACAAAACTTCATAGAAGACAATTGCATACATCTATCAGTTGCAGAGGATTGCAATCCTATAGACTTCATGAAGCTCACTCTTTGGGTTCAAAAAAATAGTGCTCAAGAGTTAGGTCAAAACTACCTCATCAACCCAGAGTATATCAGTGATGAAAGTTATTACAGTCTTTCAGAGGAAACCAATGAATTACAACTTTGGACTAGCATAATTTTTAGAAAACTATTTAAAGATCAAATCAAAAATATTGATTATCAAAAAATTTATGCGCTCAAAGATAAGTTCCCCAACTTCTCAGATGTGATAGATTATTACTGTGGTGCCCTATCCATTTATGAAAAGAATGGAACCATGCCATCACCCATTCTCATGTTGGGAGATCCAGGACTTGGTAAAACCTACTTCTGCCAAGAACTATCTAAAATCTTGAATTCAGATGATGTTTTACTTCCTATCTCAAGCCTTACAGCAGGTTGGATATTGAGTGGGTCTTCTCCACAGTGGAAAGACTCAGATATGGGTAAAGTTGCAAAGAGTCTTATATATGGAAAGAATTCCAATCCTATATTCATATTGGATGAAATAGATAAAAAGATTCATTCCAACTACGACCCTCTTGGATCTCTTTATCCTTTATTGGAAAACAGAACTGCCAAAAAGTTCACAGATGAGTATTTCATCTTTCCGATAGACGCCTCTGGAATACTTTGGTTTGCTACAGCCAACAATATCAACAGTATTGATGATCCTATTCAAGACAGATTCATTGTTTTTGAAATCAAGAACATGACTCCTGATCAAATTGTATGTGTCATCAACAATATATGGTCTGACCTTACACAAGGTCTTGATGTTGAAGATTTGTCTGAAGAAATCATAGAAGAGTTGAAAGTCAAACCTCCTAGAAAGATAAGACAGATACTCAAAAAAGCCCTTGCTTTCAGTGCTCTTGAAAACAAAAATAAAATTAAAATCAATCAAGAACATTTTGAAAACAAAACCATTAAGAAAAAATTTGGATTTTCTTAAATAAAACAATAACCCCCTAATTAGGGGGTTATTTAATTTAACTTCAAAAAAAACTTAACACAAAATTAATTTTAATGATATAATAATTCAAACCCAAGACATTTTTGATTATGTTAAAAAAACCGATATAATGTAATCAAGGGTGCCTTAAATAATAGGAATTTATGAAAATGCATCAGAAATACGAAGTAAGATTTAATCCCATGAATACAATTATTTTTTTATCAGAAACCACCCTCAATTTCAATGAAATAGATGAATGCCACATGAGAACCAATCCCAAAGATGGCATGGACTATGTTTGGGTCAATTCACTGATGGAGCAACTCACAGATTTACCAGATAATGCACCACATAAAAAAGAGATGATCTCTAAAATCTCAGAACTTCAATCCAGCATTAATAAAGCACATAAAAAATGCGAAGACTTCTTTAATTCACACCCCTATATGTTAGCCAGATATGCAGATATTGAATTTGGCGATGTCCTTGAATATTTTGAAGACTCAGGGCTTCTCCAAATGAGAGCCAACTATGATTTTGGTCCCACAGCATGTAGTGTGAAAGTTATTGTAGACAAACGCATTGAAGATCTCAACTTTGAAGACCTCAGTGTCAACCAAAGAGTTAAGAAACTACAAGAAGCCTTTGCAAAAGAAAACTACGAATATACACTTGAAGCCAATATTACAAGAAACAATATTCCATTTAAAAACATTAAAGTATCACATGTCAAAGAAGCCAATTCAGAAGAGGCAGATTTCCTCAATGAAATTGAAGTCATCAACCAAACAGACTTAGAAATAACAGCACAGTTCCTGTACCAAACCAAAGCCATCAAAAACTACCAAGAGCAGCGTAAAACCATTACAGATATACTGACACGAACAAAGAAAGATAATCTTTTCAAGCCAGCTTCACCAGAGTCTGTCATCACACTTCAACAATTGATGTCTCAAGAAAAAATTCTTGGTTTTTCACCTAAACAAACCAAAGATGAACTTATCTCAAGAATCAAAAAAATGATGTAATAACAATAGAAATAAAAAAAGCCACTTTCTTTAAGTGGCTTTTTTGTTTTAGATTAAAGTCTAAAATATTTTACCTTCTCCACTTAGGATTTTTTGCAATCACAATATGCTTGTGCAAACTCTTCTCAATGAACTGATTGGCAACCTTTGCATTCTTTGAAACCAAATCTATATCTGGATAGAAGTCTGGGTACTTGTAATGCAACCACCTATATGCCATGCACAACTTTACATAATTTTCTGCTTCAAATAATGAGTTGCTGTCTGTCTTGTTGTAGTTCACGACATCAGGCAACTCAGGAGCATTGATAGCCTCTCCACGAAGATGAGTTCCAACCCACTGATGGAAATACTTCACATGATACTCACTGTTGGAGTCAATAGGAACACAACTGTATGTAAGACCACTTTCAAGAGCTAGACTCTTATTCTTGAGCATACCAGCAATCTCAATCATACTCTCCAAATTAGCAGCCTTATAAATAGGATTGTTTCTGATGAGCTTTTCTTTGAAGAAAATCAATGCACTGTACAAATCTTCTTTACCAATCACTTCACAAATAGTGTATATCTGCTTGATGTTTGGCCCAATTGGTACACGAGTATCTTCAATGGCTTCATACCCCTTATAGATAGCCTTTTTGAGCAGTTCGTTACTTGCTGCTCCATTATCTGCCAACAAACCAACCTCACCAGTCTGAGTCAATCCATATCTGCCAGAGCGACCAGCAATTTGCTTTATTTCACTGATTGTTAAATATCTACTTTCTTCACCATCATATTTCTGTAAAGTAGAAAAGAACAGCCTGTTGATAGGCAAATTCAGTCCCATACCGATTGCGTCGGTTGCAACCAAAATAGGATTTTCATGATTTTTAAACTTATTGGCCTCCAGTCTTCTCACATCAGGTGAGAGATTACCATAAATCACAGAGCACTTCTTTCCAGTGGCTTCAATTTCATTTTTCATCTGCAAAGCATTCTTTCTGCTAAAGACCACAACACAGTCACCTTGTTTTAGATCTTGAAGTCTCCAAATAGGCTCTCTGTATGTCAATGGTGCTTTTCTCTCAAAAGTCTTTATCTCATACTCTTCACCTAAAGTCTCAATAACTGGCATAATCAAAGGAAGTGCTTCTTGTGAACCTACAAGTATCACATGTTTTGCTGGCACACCAATCAAAGCCTGTGACCAAGCCCATCCCCTTGCTTTGTCAGCAATCATCTGAATCTCATCAATGACTGCAACATCAACCACTTCATTGAGTTGACACATTTCAATAGTGCTGCTCACATGGGTTGCGTCATCAAGAACCTTTTTCTCTTCACCTGTCACCAAACTGGTGATCATACCTCTTTCAAACAAGGCTTCTTGACCTTCTGCTGCCATGAGTCTCAATGGAGCCAAGTAGGAGCCTCTTTCAGCTTTCTGTAACTCGTTGAAAGCTGCATAAGTCTTACCAGAGTTTGTGGGGCCCACAAAGATACTTATTTTTCTCTTCATCATTCTTGCAAGAGGAAAAGTCTGCTCATAACTCTGTAGATTAAGCTGTGTTTCAATTTCTTCAATGTGGCTCACCTCTTGAGCCTGATTGAGCCAAGAAGCATAGATGTTGAGTCCTTTGGTTTTAAAACCATAGGGTTGTCTTCCAGGCTTTCTCAAACTCTTAAGAAGCCCATCCTCCAGTCTGTGGAGTTGCTTTCTTGTGCTTTCTGGCAAATCAACATTGATAAGGTATTTATCAAAAAAATCTTGTGCATCTTGTGCAGCATTGTAAGACTGTTTTTCATTCCTAAACCATTGAGAAAACCTGTTTCTTAAATCTGAGAAGTTAAATGGGTCTTCCCTTACAATATCAAAGAAATCTCTCCAGACACCCACTTCACAACGAAGCCCAAGGGTGTGCTTTTTACCTTTAAGTAAGTTGACTGCAACACTGTAGTCTTTGAATACCCTGATTTTTTTATAATCTGAGCTTGTTTGAAGAAACACACCTTCTCTTTTTAGGGACTTCTCCAAATTATTGATCATGATTTGAAGTTGATATTTTAACTTTGGCTTTATCTCTGGCTTTTTTTCAACTGACTTTTCCATACTTTCCTTGGTGGGTTGACTTGTTTTCTTTGTATTATCCTTGGCTTGGTTCTGCTGTGCTTTTGCGTCAATCATAACAGACTTCAAGCTCTTGTAATAAGCGATTGATTTGGGATTTTTTTTGTGAAAATTTTGATTGATGTCTATTTGTTTCTTTCTTTGTACCCTGCTGGCTTTGATTAAACCAGCAGACTTTGTTGTTTGTTCTAAATCCAATTCTTGAGAATTTTTGTTATTGTTCAGATCCATTGGGTTTCTTTCTTAGGTTAAAATGAAAAAAAACAATATCTTGGCATAAAACAGCCTTAATATTGTTTTCAGTGATATTATAGAAGAGTGAAAGATGACTTTTCAAAATATTAATTTAATTTATGATTCTATTGTTACTGTTTTTCTAAAAAAAATCAAGTTAAATTTTACTTTTAGATTTTTTTGCACTATTTTGGGGCAAGCACACATTATTGACATCTACAGAAACTTTAAACTTTTCATACAAATCTCCTACAGTCAATTTCTTTTGACCCACAAAATCACGAGAATCAAAACTCTTGATTGTGTTTAGAATTGTATTGAATACTGATTTTTGTTCTTCATCTTGAAAAACCCCCTCCTTTGCATTGGAGGATATCTTCATTGTTTCAGAAAATGACTGACTTAACAAACCCTTGTTTTCCATATAATTCATAAAGACCCTTCTTGCATTATCAATGTAATAATCGTCTGATGGTTTATCCTGATGATTAAACTTGTTCAATACAATTTCATTGAGTTTATCCCTATTGTTAAAACTTAAGGTGTGATAGAAAGACTTATAATCAATCATTTGGATGGTCAACCCCTGATGTTTGTGGTACTCACCACCCTCCATCACAGTGTTCCATTCTAGCCCCCTTTGCTCCCATTCTTCATCATCAATGCCTTCAGGTGGGTCAGTATTGTTATAATAAGGGTATTCAAATACAGTAGACTTCAACTTATTAAATAAAAAATCCATGTGTTTTTCTTTATTGAAAAGATATGCACCTAAGCAGTAGTCTTTGCCTTCTTGAGCAGGATATACCACCAAGTCATCATTGTTTTTCTTGTTATAACACTCTTCTTCAAACAAATTTGAAGCATTTTCTATCAAATTGTATCTTTTAAAAGCGTCATACTCTCTTTTATAATCTTGATCTTCATCTGATAAGACAGGTAAATTCAACTCACCATGTAAATATTTATTTAAAAATATCAGATTTATTTTTGCACACATCTTGTTTATTGCAACTACAGATAAATCTTCATATACAAAATCTATGAAGTCTTTTCTTACATTTTTAAACAAGGCAAAAGTCTGATCCAATGAAGATTTGTGGATTTTTAATCCATTGTATATTTTTGTACTCATGCAATTATCATACGATATTTTTTACTTTTTGACAAATTTTACTCTTTGGTTTATCCTTTGGTTAACTTAAATTTCCCAAGGACACCAATATGTCAGAATTCATCAGCTTTTGTTACGAAAAATTCAAACACCTTTGGTATGTTGTCATAGCAGCACTTTTATTGTGTGCTATCATGAACACACTCAAACAGTTCAATTTGGTTAATATTGAGCAAAACACCATCAGCAGTATATTCATGCTCAGCAACATGTTCTTGTGGACTCTTATTTCTATATCAGGTCTCTTATACTTCTTTGAAAACAAGAACGAAGAAGATGAGGAAGAAGATAACAGATAGTCAAACAGCACCTATTTTGAAGGACTTCTTGAATGACGGTGTATAAGTCATCTCATTCCAACTATTGAGCCAGTTCTCATCAAACTCTTTCTTTTGCTCCAATCCACCATAAGAAGCAGGTGCAATAAATTTCTGCACAGCGTCTATGTACGCACTAAAATTGCCTTCATTGATATGATAAGTTCTAGAGTCAACTTTTTTGGCACTTAACTGCTCACTGAATTCGGCTGCCAAAGCAGTATCAATTGACACCATAAGACCTGACTTCTTTTGCACCTTCTCTACAATATCGAGCCACTTGTCATATTTGTGAGGTGCAAAGTCTTGACCTCTTCCTACATCTTTATAACCCAGCAATGTTACCCTTGAGAGCATAGGAGATATCTCATTGAGCATTGCAGACAACTCTTTCTCACTCATGACACCCAATACTATTTGATAATTGATTCTTGCAGCCCAAGGCTTATTCTTGTCTATCTCATCAGAAGTGTATCTTGTATCATAGTGCTCAACCTGAACTTTTTCTCTTTTATTAAAATCAACCAAAGCCAGCTTTACTTTCTTAATATCTTCTACAGATGAAGCAGAAAAAGCAATTCCACCACAGATGTCTATAATTTCTTTCGCATACTCGCTTTTGAAAAAATTCATGTTCTTTGTTGTAAAGTTAGGTATGATGCCTCTTGAAGCAAAAATTTTAAGAATGTCTAAAAATTGTGGGTGGAGTGTTGTCTCACCACCACCTAAAGCTACTTCAAAAACTTTAGCCGCTTTTAACTCATCAGCAACTTTTGTGATAAAATCCAAACTGGCATGTTTGCCTTCCAAGGTTGAGTCTTGATAGCAAAAAGAGCAATCAAAGGGACAAAAATCTGTAATCTTGATATCAACAAGCTCAGGCGCTAAAGCTCTGTTAGGATTTTCTATGTCATCAAAACTTATTCTTACCTTATTCCCACTCATTTTATTGAATAAAACCCAATGAGAAGCGTCTTTACGTGCCACCAAAAAGCTGCTGTCTGTTTCTCTCTCAAATCTATGTAAAACACTTTGCTTAGTCTGCTTGTCTGAAGATAAAGGGTGAACAGCATCAGTGTTGTCATTTCCACCAACAATGACCACATTTTTCTTCAAAACATAATCTTTCAATTCATTCAAAAACTCTTGATTGATATCTTTGCCATCCCATGTTCTTGGTAGCGTCCAAACACTCTGATGATCAACACCTCTTTGATAATTAAAATCCTTATCTTCTTTAACACCAAAGAAATCAAATATGAATTTTTTTGCTTTTTTCTTGGAGTATCCGACTTGAGTTAAATTGTTAAAAATGATACTGGCTAAATATTCTTGTTTTGATTGTGGAGCACTTGCCGTGAAGAAATCCCAACCAAAAGATTCGCTTATATCATCACGGACAGTCTTTTCTTCTGGAAGAACCAAAATAGAGTGACTTGAGCTTGAATTGGTTGCAAAACCTTCTCTTATATTAAAAAATTTCATATTTTCACCTTAAATTTTATGTGATATTCTCTTGACTGGAGCATTCTCTTCTTTGTTACCAATCTTTTCGTTGAGTTTATCAAATCTGTCTTTGATAACAACCCCATTAACCAAAATATCTTCTATGTTTGGAATATAGGAGTTACTTACCTCAGCTTTAACACTTTGACGCAAATTTTCAATACCAAAATGTTTTGCTAAAAAAACAGTAAATGATATTCTGTTCTCATCCAGTTGGCAAAAATTTTCCAATATTTTTTTGATGGAATCAAATTTAATCATGCCTTCTTGAACCTTATCTTGGCTAGGAGATAACATGAGCCTGTGTATTTTTATATAGTCTCTTGTCATATCGTCAAATCGTATAGATTTCAAATCATTTTTTATATAACTCTCATAAATAGAATCCAAAATTTCGCTTCTTTTTCTGCTATCCAATACATCATTATAAGAAAGAGCCAGTGCAGTGAAGAAAACAACAGAGATAATTTGAGCATTTGGGTGTCTGGTTTTGATCAAGTCATATTGTTCATTGTATATTTTTTCAAACCTCTCAGAAGTGATATCTTGAGTCTGCTCTATCAAATCCTTCAATATCAATACTGATTTTTCAATAGCTTTTAACTCCAAATTTCCTGGGTTTTTATTTTTAACACTGTTGAGTTCTTTATCAATTTTTTCTTCCCATAAGTAAATCCAAGCCAACTCATTTTTTGAAGACAACTTATCAATTTCAAAAAATTCTCGTTTTTCAACCAAATGTTTGAACTGTAAAATGCTCCACTGGTATTTAAACTCTGCCATGAAAACATCACTTAACTGCTTATTTTGAGATTTATCCATGCTTTGGATATATTCATCCAAAGAAGATGTATCACCTACAGAGAAGTCTTTGAAGGCTTTTTGTGCTATGGTTTTAACATCTTGAAGTTTTAATTGTTTTATGTCTATCATAATATATATCATACCATCTTTTTTTTGATTTGAAAACTTTAGTAAAAACACCTATAATAGAAATATGAAAAAAACAATTGTTCACAGCGCTTACGAAATTGAGGTAGATCACATGGTTCCTCAAGACATGATTAAAACCATGCCTAAATACAAGAGGTTCCTTGATTTGGCCAGAGTCGCTGCACTTATGTCAGATTTTGAGAGAACCAGAATTGGAACAGTCATCACCATTCAAGGTAAAGTCGTTGCCAGAGGCTTCAACTCATCTAAAACACACCCACTACAGAAAAAACAAAACACCAACAGAATTGACGTACATGACGATGACAGGCATAATACACACTCAGAGATTTCTGCACTCAACAATGCCAAAGATCAAGACTTAAGTAAGGCCGAGATTTTTGTATACCACCTTGGAAAAAACGGTGTACAAAAAATGGCAAGACCTTGTGCAGGCTGTATGGATTTGATTAAAAAAAGAGGCATAAAAACAATACACTACTCTACACCTGATGGATTTGCCACAGAATATATAAGAAAAAACATACCCATCAAGGTCAAAAGAGCAAAACGCGATATTTAATATGAAAAACAATTTTTATCAAGAGATGTTAAATCTCACACCAGAGCAGACAAATCAGTTTCAAATGAATAATTATTTGGAGCTTTTCCCACATCTTGAAGTCCTTAAAACAACACCTCAAGATAAAATCTTTCATGCTGAAGGAGATGTGTGGATTCATACAGAGATGGTTTGCAACGAACTCATCAACTTGCCAGAATATCAAAACGCTGACAAACAAAATAAATTTGTGATGTTCTACAGTGCTTTATTACATGACATCTCTAAACCAGCTTGTACCAAAATAGAAGATAGTGGCAAAATCACCAGCGCAGGACACTCCAAACGCGGAGAGATTGATGTAAGAATTGATTTATGGAAAAAGGAAGTTCCATTTGATGTCAGAGAATCCATCTGCTCAATTATTGCTGCACACCAAGTTCCATTCTTTGTATTCAATCAAAAACCCAATTTATCAGGGAAGACAAGAAGCCCTGAATTTATGGCAATCTCTCTATCTTGGGAATTGAGCTTGAACTGCCTCATTCCTGTTGCAAAAGCAGACATGAGAGGAAGAACCTATTTTGATAAGCAAAAATGTTTGGATGATATTGAACTTTTTGAGATTTTAACAAAAGAATTAGGCTGCTATGAAAAACCTTTTGATTTTGTTTCCAACAATGCAAAAATAAAATACTTTGAATCTATGGGTGATACAGATCCCAATAGTGATTTCTTTAAAAATACAAAATCCAATGTCATTGTTCTCTCAGGCCTTCCTGCAAGTGGCAAAGACAGCTACATTGCACTCAACCACCCAGATATGCCTGTCATATCTTTTGATGATGCAAGAAAAAAATTCAATATCAAACACGGTCAAAATGAAGGTCAAGCCATACACTGGGCAATAGACCAAGCTAAAGAGCACCTGAGAAAATCAGAACCATTCATATGGAATGCCACACACATCTCCAGCGAAATGAGACAAAAAACCCTTTCTCTATTACTTGACTACGACGCCAATATAAATCTTGTTTATCTTGAACAACCCTTTGATACCCTCATGAGCAGGAACTCTGCAAGAGACTCTACATTGAAGAATAAAACCATTGAGCAAATGCTGTTTAAATGGAGTGTTCCATCCAAAAAAGAAGCCCACAATGTGGACTACTTGATTAATTTAAAAAATGGTTTGAATAAAAGAATAAAACCTTAAATCTTCATTTTATTAGATGTTGATTGAGGTTGCTCTTCAAGCATATTATCCAATATGGATTTCCTTGCGACAATCATTGATTCACGAATGAATTTTCCAGGAGATAAATCAAAAGATTCTTTTTGTGTTTTTAAATTCTCCACCCTAGACAAAACATCTTCAATAATCGCTTGAATGGCTTTTAACTCAGTTGATTCAGTAGATATATAGTAAGTTACAACACCTTGATTTGGTTTGTTCTTGTTATAAGTCAAATGTTTCAATTTCAATTCTGGCAAAATATTTTCCTCTATTATTCTATCCAACATATGCCTGAATTTATTGGTGTAGTCTTCTATAGACAACTCAGTCCCTAGATTTTTTGATAAAACCAATCTAAAATCAACATCAAACACCAATGTATTGAGTTGCTTGAAATTGAATATGGACTCTTTAGCTGTGTTGATTTCAATTTTATTAAATAAAGTCTCAAAATCTTTATAATTTTTTATATGTGCTTTAAAAATAGGATACACAAATGCTTGTTTATCTATACCAGAGAAAGATTTGGATTTGAACAAAGATTGAAATATCTGCATTTTGTCAGATTGACTATCCAGCTTTGCTAAAACCTTTGGCAATATAAAAGCCGTTTCTTTTTCCCAAAGGCTGGCTTTGCTAAAAAACTTGACCAAAAGAGATCTATTTTTACCCAATAGATCAATCAAAGATGTCATATAAGGTTTGATATCAGATTCAGCAAAAGTTACTTTTTTATTCAACTGTTGCAATAAGTGAGTATGATGATTTTTATACAAAAGATAATTTGCAAACTCAAAAAATGTTTCTCTTTCACCAATATCTTTATAGCCAGAGTCCAGATATGTTTCTACAAAATAATCTTTTGCTCCACTTTCATGAATTCTTTTGATTTGATCAAACTCAGATCCTTTTTTGGCTTTTCTTATGGTGTAATGTGTACTAACAAAACCATCATTGAATATTCCATAATTTTTTTCTTTTAAAAAATCAGCCAAGATAGATTGTAATTCTTTTTGTGTTTCTTCTTGTTTTGTCATTTTCTACCCAAGCAAGTATCTTTGTATAAAGTCATATCTGTTTTCTTTGTTTCATAAAAATATCTGTATCCATCAAAAAACGCATAATTAGGGTCTCTGAAGGAAATAGTTTTCTTATTCCATATCGCCACATCATCTACCATAGGAGTGCTTCCACACATGATTTCTTGATGACCAAATGCTGTTTTTCTTGTCTTTTTCAATACAAACATGGTTTTCCTATCGTATGCGATATAGTGCAAATTAAAACCATCTTTATCCTGAACAATGAACTCTTTTCTTCCAGGCACCGCATGGGATAAACTCATCTGTGATAACAACAATACAGAAAGAGTAAAAACTTTTAAAAAATTAGTGTATTCTTTATATTTATTCATAACAATATCATAGCAAATGTGTGATATTTTGCAAATTTTGACAAAAATGACTTCATAGATTATTCTCTATCCATCAAACGAAAAATCAGAGGAATCATATGATCAAGCATTTATCCATACTCGCTGCAACAGCACTAATGAGCGTTGGTATCCATGCCCAAGAAATCAGAGAGTCTGTATTTGAAAAGAACCCTAATTGTATTCTTTGTGTACACATGGATGAACTCAATGCAAATGAACAACAAGCACTGTCTGTATCAAAACAATACAATGCTGCTATTCTTGGAGTTTTTATTGAAAAAGATTCTCAACAATTTTTAGCAAATAAAGAAAACAGAGATATTTTCATCAGCAATATCAGGAAAATGGGTTTGGGCCTTTCCAATCAATTTAAAGGTAAACCTGCAAAAGGTGCCATTTTGCAAGAAGTTGTCTATGTTAACTTCAAGAAAAATCAAACCAGCATGATAGCACTACCACCTGAATTCTTGAAAAATCCTCAATGTAAAGTCATCAATAATGAAGAGGTTTGCTCCATCGTTGCAACAAGAATCAATAGCATGGAAGGCACAATAACAGCCAAAGATTTGGAAGGTCTTGGTAAATCCCCAGTTGCCATTCCAATCCCCATCTTCTTTAATTCAGGGAAACTACCCGCTGAATACTCAGCCAAGATATATTACTCAATCAATTGAGCAATTTAAATCTTCTGCTTCTTTGATACAGATAAATCAGGTTTAACTGGCACAGCCTTTTGAACCTCACTATAATTATAAATTGTATTGACTGCTTTTATTTCCGCAAGATGAGCAGACTCTGCTTCAGAGTCTTTGTATTCGTAATTGAAGAATCCATTGATTTTAAAAAACTTATCAATATAGCTCTCAAACTCTTCAATCGTCTGTGTGCTATTGAAAAGATGAATATTCATGGTAGATAAATCTGATTTTAATTGTAAATCAACAGACCAAGATAAGTTCGCTTCAGAAAAAGCTGTGTCTGCTGCAATTCTAGACATGTCATAAAATTTGAAATTGACTATATAAGATTTTCCATAATCGTTATAAAAAGACTTCTGATAAGAGCCAAAATATACATCAGTCATTTTGCTGTTTTCATAGTTATCAAAGTAAAAGTTATATTTTTTCGCTTCCAAAACGGAAGGATTAATCAATAGATACTGATTAAACCTATCTTTAATATCTTCTTTCATGAATTTTTTACTCATATTTTTATCTTTCTTGCAACTGCATTCTCAGACTGTCCTATATTTGCCTCTAGTTCTATTTTCTTTATATATGACTCGCAACAATTTTTGAAGTTGATTAAACTCTCTTTAATAAAACCAGAGAAATTATCCTCATCATAAAGCTGAAAGAAGTTTTTTATTGTCTCAGATTGCTCCACCAAAGTATACTTCTTCTTTTCAAAAAAATCCAACAAAAAATCAAAATCCATTTTCATCAATACTTTCACCTCTACATTGCGATTATTTTTTTTAATCTTTAGAGTATCTAGAAGATCATAAAATTTGTCAGGTCTTCCATATTCAGATAGATCCCAATTAGCAACAGCAGAATTAATAAAAAACTTCTTGTCTTTTAATTTAAAATTAAAAACATGATTTCTGTTTTTATCCATAAGAATTTTTGCAACTTCTAGAGTTAAATCATCATTGTAAAACGAGGATGAATTGCCTGGTGTCAAATAAATCAAATCCACAGGTTCATCACAGTTCTTAAGAATTTTATCAAACCAATTTTTGTTACCCAACCTCATACTCAAATTTAAAGCCATTTGATTATTGGTTTTGTTGTATATTTTCATTTCCTTCACGAGTGACTCATCATCATAGTATTTCATGATGTACTCATACTCATCACTAAATGACATGGTGCTCATCCAAGCACTTCTAAGTAAATTTTCAAAATCTCTTTTCTTGCAACCAATAACTTCACCTATATCTTTATTGGAATTTTCTGGTTTTTTTATATCTATCATATTTTATTCATCCTTGTGAATTCCTCACCTTTTTTTACCAACAACATGTCCAGATTCATCGCATTGGAACTCTTTTCAACAAATTTTAAAAAATCACCGTCAGCCTTTATAGACTCTAAAAAAGAATACATCTTTTTACTGAAATTTAAATCAGTGGATAAATCATCAGCATAATCAAGCCTATTAAAAGACTTATCAAACTCTCTCATGGGTTTGCAATCTGAGAAACTCAACAACTTCATGATATTGATATAGAATTGACACAAATTTTCTCCAGTATTACTATTGCTTTTAGCCCAATCACATAAGGAGAAAAAACTTTTTTTCAAACTCATTTTTGTGGTTAAATCAATTGATGACAACATTTTGAAATAAAGATTATCTATGTACCTCTCACCTGTCTTGAATAGAAGTGGCTGAATTTTTTGATTCATCAAATCATAAAGCTCTTCATACCTATGACTAAACAAAAAGAATCTATCCAAGTGGCCGCTTAGTGTTAACCTGTCTTTAAATTCTTCAGTAGATAAATTTTTTAAAGCCTTGATTACAATATCAATTCCATCTTCACTTTTTTCAGAGCCACTGACCTCTATGAACCCCACAGATTTTACAATATAAATCAAATCATTGGGAGAAAGTGATAAATCATCAACAATACTGAGAATAGGCTCAGAGTTACCAATTAGCCAGTAGCCCACAGCTTTATTGACATCACTGTTCTCATTTCTCATATTTTTACTCTTTTACTTGATTTTATTTCATCACCTTGGTCATCTAGATTTTTATTTAAACTATTATTAAGCTCAATCTTCTGTGCATATTGAACCAATAAATCAATATTTTTTCTACCCTCTACTGATAAAGGTATATTGTCACTAAATATGCTTTGCACATATAAAGGGCCACCTTCTTTTATCATCTTTGCCATTGTGTAGACAAGATCATCTTCTTGTGTATCAGATACAGATTTTAATAATTTTGTATATTTAGGTGCATACTGAGTCATAATTACACTCATGGATTTCATGGAATTAATGAAAAAATTAAAGTTTTCAACATCATTTTCAATCATTAAGAGATTGTTGATCAAGTCTTTTGATAACTTTTCAAATATCTCTGTCTTTTTATCTTGTGACACCTCTTTTTCCTCTACAACATTACTATATATCTCTGCTTTATCAAAAACATAGTTGCTGGGCATAAAGTTGAATAATATCTGAGGCATAACTGTCTCATAATCATTTTCATGAAAATCTTTTAAATTACAAAAAATCTTTTTTATGAACAAATCACATGCAACCTCATATCCAGCAATACCAATAAAATTCTTTAAACTGCAATTATATACAGGAGAAAAACTCAATTTTTCATCTGTCTCACTGACCGTTTTATTCAATATATCAATACAAGACCTTAGCCCTTCTTCCTTATTTTCATGAATAAAGATTTCCTGCATCCATTCTAGAGCTTCAGAAGGTTGTAATTTCATATTTTTTTCCTAGGTTGAATACCACTTTCTTCATCAGACCTTTTAAGAGCTAAATTCAAATTATAACTCTTGTTGTATTTATCAAATAATTCATCTAAAAATATAGTTCTATTTTTCTTCTCATAATACTTTTGATTAAATGCCAGCAATATAAAATCATGAAATTTCCTTATAGGATCAATTTTATCTGACATAAAGATAAAAGTAGTCTTAATAGAGCTATTTTCCTCAGAATCATTTTTAATAAAGAAGTCACCCAATTCATTATTGGGTAATTTTCTGAAAGACTCATATACTTCTTGGATATAACCATTGATGGTTTTGAAGTCATCCTTGAAATTGTTTTGTTTTTTTAAATCTCTCTGTATCTTTACCAAATCAATATTTAAAGTGTGATAAGATTTAGGCTCTTCTATTTTAAATGCATCATCACCCTCAAGTGACTTGCACAGTCCCTTTAACTCTTCCTTATCAAAACCCATCTTTAACCAATGTTTGATAACCATATTCTCATATTTTAAATCTGGATTTAAAAACAAAATATCTTTGTAAAGTAATTTCGCACATTCTTTCTTTAAATCCTCATCTTTGATGAACTCTGCAAAAACCAAGTTAGACTTAAGTAAAGAAATTGTATTAGGCACTCCAAAATCAACAACCCAGTTGCTAAGCGCCTTATATTTTTCTTGCCCAAAAATAGTGTTAAAATTGTAATTTATAGTCGCCAAATCAAACCACTTCTGATCATCCATAAACAATATTTGATTTAGAGAATCAATACTTCCCTCATCATTGTAAACATCCTTTATAAAACCCTTTAAGCTCAACATTTTTGAGCCTTGTATATAAGAGCATAAAACAGGATCTTTGGCTTTCACCACCTCTATAATTGCAGGGACAACTTCAATACCTGACTCTACACACACTTGCAGTACAGGAGTAATATCATGATTGTTTAAGCAAAGCTTTTCTGACAAAAACTTTTGACTGATAGGTGAAGAAGATATTAATTTTTGATACTTTAAACAAAAATTATTAAAATTAGACAAATTCTTTTCCATTATATTTTTGCCCTTATTTTTTCTGACTTTACTTCATCATCTAATTGAAAACTTAAAACAGAAGACAAAATAACGGATTTAGTATCTTGATTGGTTATACAATCCAATATTTGATCTTTTGTAAACAACTCATTTTTTAAACCAATATCAACAAGCCTCTTTAAATTATCATAACAATAAAATCTATTTTCATCACTTAAAAATCGAATATTATCTGTATTAGAAAAACAATCAGCCATGCATTGTCTTATATGTTTTTTATTTTTATCTAGTCCACTTATCTTTAAATCATCTAAAATTAAATCGTTTAAGTTTTCTTCCTTATTTGTAAAATAAATATTCTTAATACGAGAAGGGTCTGATAACCCCATAACTTCCACGAAAATTTTGGTCTTATCAACACAGTTCCATAAATATTTAATTGCTCCACTATAAGATAACTTTAAATCATTAAAATCATTTAATATTGAATTTGTATTTTCAAGCAATGGAATATAAATTCTGTATAAATATTTAATAGTCAATTCTGATGTATCTATTTTTAATTGTTCTAGTTTATCAAGTTGAGAATGCAAATCATAAACATCTAAGATATTTTTAGAAAGTATACTTGGAGTTTTTACGATATCATCTGTCATTAAAAATATCAATGTGTTTTTATTTAAAGATTTTAACAAATCTTTTTCCTCATCCGTCATTGTTTTCCAAGAATTGTGGATAAATTTAAAGTTATCGATAATAAACTTGGATATATCAAAACCATCTCTTTGGTATCTGTCTACCAAAAACCCAGATCTGCCTAGATCATTTTCTATGGTAATGTCAGCACCATTTAACAATAGAGTTTTCAGTATTCCCTTATCTCTTGTATTATTAATCGCTAAATTCCAAAACGTTTTATTATCAATATTTTTATTTTTATAATTGATATCTGAATATTTCTTATTATTTAAAATATCCAAGGCGAGCTTCTCAAAATTTGCCAATCCATCAGACTCATTAGCTCTAGACCTTATATTGATGTAGTCCAGCAAGTATGACGCAAGTATTTCGTCATTAGTCATACCATCCCAAGTATTTTTTTTCTTTTTCATTATCTGATTATAACAAACTGAGTTCAAAACTCAATTTGTTATTCAGAAATTCACCACTTTTTGATGACTTCAATCATTTTTAAATAAATCTCATAGCTAAGACCCTCTTCTTCATCAGCCAAAAAGACATTATCAGGATTTATTCCCAAAGGAATTAACTTATCCTTATCAACAAGACCATCACCACTTTTATGATCATCCAGAATGATATAATTATCAGTAGGGTGTGCTTTTAGCCAAGCAGCAATTTGCTCTTCCCTTTTCTTTGAAATATGACGATGCGTTCTCCAGTCTTTATGAAGAGGTGCTTCTATTTCATTGATATTGAGAATTCTCAAGATACTGTCTTTGGTGTGCATCCTGTCATCAGCCCATGAGCTTGATATAACCAAATCACATGATGAAATATCATAAATATGATTGAGCATTGAAATTGCATATGGGCATGCTTTCCAGTAGCCAAAGAAAGGATGTATATCAAGGCTCTTGAGATACTTTTCATTCAAAGGCTTTCTATTCTCCTTAAACAAGAACACCTTGTTAGGATAAATAGGACCATCAAAATCAAGGAATATGATATTTTCCATTATATTTTATATTTAAGTTTTTTCTTCAATTCAAAAGAATCAATCTCCACACTTGAAATACTTTCAAAATACCCATTCCAAGGAGCAGATATTTTTTGTATATTACCAGCCTCATCCTTGAAGCAGACATTATAATCATGTTCATACTTCTTAGTCTTTGGATCTTTGAGTAAAGAGTCCTCCAACTCTTTGAGTTTTTCTTTATCCATTCTCATGTAAGAAGTGTGTTTTGCATTATAGAGTTTTTCATTTTTTCTTATTTCCTCTACACACTCTTGAGCTTTTTCAAGAGTCTTGAAAACTTGAATAAACTCAATATATCTACTCTCATCATGACCAAAAGAGTCTCCTGTTGAGTAAACAACGGAGACCAAATGATAAGGACCGTCATCATCGTGTGGAACAAAAGCACCAACAACATCAAAATCTTTACCTTCAGTCAGTTTTAGACCAGATACAGTATGTGTTGTGGATGTGCTCTCACGGCTCCACTCATCATCAGGGTCTGCTTCTGAAGTTGCTTCACAATAAGAGGTATAGTCCACTTTTTTTTGCGGGTGCCACTATAAACTCCTTTGAGACTTAATATTTTTATGTTAAAATTATGTAGTAACTAATTATAACACAAAAAATGGAAAAATCACAAAAAATCATCATTCACGGATCAGAAGACTCTCTTGATAAAGACGTTTATGTTCTTATTGACTCTCCAATGGACAAAAAACAGGCAAAACCCATTTGTGACTCCTACAAAGAAATAAATGCCAACCTCATTTATATTGAGAACAACCAGGTCAAATGGGTCTACAAAGGCACAACCGATGAGGTACAAAACTCTATTTTAGCTACATTTCACCTTCATGAAGAAAACAGTGGTTTTGATTGCCCTATTGTTGAAAAAGCAAAAAGGTTTCATGGTTTTAAAGCTATAAGAACCATCAGAGGCTTGTTATCTACTGCGTCTAGAACACAGTACAGAGAAATTGTTAAAAAAGCGATGGTTGCACCAACAATAGACGAAAAACTTCAATGCCTTGAATCCATAAAAATTCAAGATATCACAGAATTTGGGAAAAACGACAAAATAGAGTCACTCAAATTCTATGCCTTTCAACTAGGACAAACACTATCCCTCATTAAAGACGATGAAGAGCTATTTACTAAATCTCAAGTGGCTTCTAAATATCCACAACTTGAGGTTTTTCTCTACAGAAGAGAAACTCAAGATGTATCTCCAATTGATACCATGATGCAAGAGTTTGTTCAGTTTTGTAAAACAATGTTTATCAAAACACCCGTTCCATTTCAAGCTATTTACAAATATAGGAGTGGTGAACTTGAACATCTGGATTTAAAAAATGAAACCATGCAAAAAGATGTGGTGGAGGTGTATGGCAACGGCGCGCTCTTTGATGAATCTCATAGAGCATACTTGAGAGAAAATAAACAATGGGAAGAATATTTTTCAAAAGTAGATGAAGACCCCATTATACCTGTTATTGCTGATCTCGCAAAAATTAAAAAAGAAGAAGGATATGAACTCTGGATAGTATCAGGCAGACATATCAGTTGCCTAGATAAGACAAAAGCAGCACTTGCACAACATGGCATTAAATATGACAACATAAAGCTCAGAGGTGAAGGCAACTTTGTACCAGATTATGTCATTAAACCGAGTTGGTGTGAAAAACTCATTGGTGTTAGCAGAATTAAAGAAATTTATGAAGATCAGAACAAAGTCATTGAAGGATTTGCAAAAAAAGGCATAACAGCCATTGATGTAAAACCCATCATTGCAGAAAGCCTCAACAAGAAGAAAAAACCCACTTAAAATTTCAATGAGTGAGAGTCAAACAATAATGATTCTCACTCACTTTTCAAAATTGACAATCCAAGCTGTTTTCCCTATTATTACTGAACACTAAAACCAGAAGGGGATCATTATGAAAAAAATTGCCAGCATATTACTATTGGGCATTGCCTCTATTGCACATGCACAAGAAGATTTAAAAACCACTATTTTAGACTTGTCACAACAGTCCAGCAACATTGGAATGTGTATTGCACATCAACACTATCTGCAAACCAGCCAAGCAGACTTTCCAGAATCAAAAGATTTCAACAGAGAAAACATTGGTGTGATGGAGACATGTAATGTGGAAGTAGGTATGCTAAAATTGGATAAAAACAAGCTTCTTCTAGAAGGTGTTGTCTCTAAAGAGCAAGAAGCCTCTATCAATCAGTTTCTTGATAATTCCAGAAAAATTGGTTATTGCGATAGAATAAATCATATTGAAAGTGTGTTCAAAACTGCTGATAATGTGAAGAATATGCCATACTTCAACTCTGCTGTTGAAAAAGGTGTATTGTCATACCTTGAAATCACTGCACAATCACAAATACAAGAAAAATGTACTGAGGTTTTCGCACAACAAAGGAAACTGTTTGCAACCATAAGAGAAATGTGATAGACTCTCAAACATAACCTATAAAAGCACCTTCAATAAGGTGCTTTTTAATTCTGGAGATATAATTAATGGATATAGAAAAACTCTCAAAAATCAGTGGTCTTGCACCAACTGAAGAAACAAAAGAAAAACTCAAATCCAGTTTATCTGGAGTATTTGAGATGATGCAGTCTATTGAGCAAATGCCAGAGAACTTATCCAAAGAAATGATCCATGAAAAAACCAATTTTGAACATGTCCCTTCTGCCATGATTTCAAAAGACGAAGATCATATAGGAATACATGTAGCAGATGGATTTTTCCTCGCACCTAAAGTCATACAAAAAAACAGTTAAGGAAAACAATAATATGTTAGAGCAAAAACACAAAGAAGCTATTGGTGCACCATCTTTCTATTCAAACCAAATTACATCTGTAATTGATAAAATCAAACAACACATCTCTCAGGGTGACAGCAGTGTTTGGCACTTTGATAAGACCATCAATCAATCCATTCAAAAAGCTAAAGAGCTTGACTCCATGAGTCTTGAACAAAGGAAAAACATGCCACTTTGGGGGTTGAGTTTTGGTGTTAAAGACCTTTTCTCAGAAAAAAATCTACCATGCACAGCAGGGAGTCAATTTTTGCAGAATTATATAGCACCCTATAATGCAGATGTGGTTGAGCGAATCAATTCAAAAGGTGCTCTTTCAATGGGAAGAACCTCTATGGATGAGTTTGCAATGGGTTCTTTTACCAACACCTCTTTCCTTGGCAAAACCTCCATTCCTGACCATCCACAATACACAGCAGGTGGAAGCTCTGGTGGCAGCGCTGGCGCACTAAGAGCAGAACTCTTTGACTTTACCATTGGATCAGATACAGGAGGCTCTGTCAGACAACCAGCAGCATTTTGCTCTCTTGTTGGCTATAAACCTAGCTATGGAGCCTTCTCTCGCTATGGCATGGTTGCATATGCCTCATCACTTGATCAAGCAGGTTTCATGACCCATTCTACACAAGACATGAAGTATCTCATCGATTCCATTGACACCAGCAAAGACTTCAAAGATCCAACCACCAAAGGATTTGAAAAAAAACATCAAGAGAAAAAAATCTCTGATATGTCAATTGGTATTTTCCCAGAAATACTAGAGTCTGAAGCTATCTCCCATGAAGTCAAAAAAGCATATCAAGAAAAAATAGAGAAATTTAAATCTATGGGAATTGAGTGCAAAGAAGTGTCTATTAGCTTACTCAAAGACTGCGCCAGCATTTACTATATCATTGCATGTGCGGAAGCCTCATCAAACCTGGCACGTTATCAAGGTGTTTTCTTCGGCCAATCACTCATTGATAACACATCCATTACAAATGAAAAAGATTATTGGGATATGGTTGCAAAACACAGAAGCCAATATTTGGGTATTGAAGCACAAAAACGCATTATTTTGGGTTCATATGTTCTTTCCTCTGAAAAGTTTGACGCTATTTATAAAAAAGCTATCAACAAAAGAAATGAACTGGCTGCACAAATATCGTCATGTTTTGATAAAGTAGACTACCTTTGTTTGCCAACATTCCCAACTAAAGCACCTACATGGGAAGAAATCGGCAAGATGAGTACACAACAGATATACATGGCAGACTACCTAACCGTTGGATTTAGCCTAGCAGGAGTCCCAGCACTAAATGTACCTATTAACAAAGATAAGTTTGATATCAACAAAACTATTGGCATGCAATATATTGGTAAAAAATTTGATGATTATGCATTGATTTGTGATGTTCATGAGATTGAAAAAAAATGATAAATTGTTCAATATTTCAATCAAAACCCCATAAAATGATTAATATATTGAGCATTTGAGCAAAAATGATAAACACAATTAGCATAGAAAAACTAAAGGACTTTGAAAAATGAGAAAAAAATACGGTAAATACTTTGTCACTATTGGTCTTGAAATACACATTGCTCTGAAGACTAAAGAAAAACTATTCAGCACCAACCAAAACAGCTTTTCAAATCCTAACCTTGCACTTATTGATATGGCATTGCCTGGCGCACTTCCTGTCCTTTCAAAAGAAGCAGTAGAACTAGCAGTGCTCTTTGGTATTTCAACACACTCAAGAATTCATCAAGTCAGTGAGTTTGAGCGTAAACACTACTTCTATCCAGACTTGTCTTTGGGATATCAAATCACACAACAAAATAACCCTATTTTGGGCAGTGCATTGATTGAGGTTTATGTTCCTGAAGATAACTATCACAAAGTAGTAGAAATAGAGCATTCACATCTTGAATGTGACGCAGCAAAAAGCCTACACGATTTACACAGAACATTCACAGCCATAGATTTATCCAGAAGTGGAACAGCACTTATAGAGAGTGTTACAAAACCCTGTATTCATACACCACAAGAAGCAAAAGCATATGCTAAACACATTCACAATATTGTGCAAACATTGGATATTTGTGATGGCAAACTTGAAGAAGGATCTTTCAGGGTTGACGCAAGCATATCCATTAATGAAAAAGAAGATAAACTTGGTACACGAGTTGAACTTAAAAACATTTCATCATTCTCATTTTTGGAGCAAGCACTGGAGTATGAAATACAGAGACAAATAGATGTTATTTCTTCTGGTGGGCTTGTTAAAATGCAAACCAGACTTTGGGATGAAAAAGACATGGAAACCAAAGAAATGAGAGACAAAGAAAGTGTACAAGACTACAAGTATATGATTGATCCAGATATTCCAAAGCTGGTTATTGATGAGCACTTTATTCATGATGTTCGTCAAAAGTTTTTTTCCAATTTTACAGGACTTTATCAATTTTGGACTGTTCAAGCTGAAAAATTCAATATTGTATTGAAAAATGATTTACTCATAGATTTAATCAAATCACCCTCAAAAATTATTTTCATCAAAATCTATGAGGATTATAAAAATATTGAACTCAATGAGAAAATCATGAAGGCAATTTTTTTCTGGATTCCAGATGTTATATCTAAACTGGGTCTTGAAGAACTGGACTCATCATCAAGACTCAAACTGGTGAAATTGCAAGACTTGATTAAATTCATCAATACTAATATAGAAGCAAAAGAATTCAAAGAAGCTTTTTTTACAATGTTAAAAGAACAAAAATTTGATTGGAACTCATTTATGCCACAAGAAGACGATATTGAATATGCAAAAGACTTGGTATCTAGAACCATTACACAATTCATCTCACAAGCATATGATGATAAAACGCCTCGCAACAAAAGAATACAATTCATCACAGGACAATGCATTAAACTCATGAAGTCTGAGAATATTGCGAACAAAAAAACAAAACCATCTACGATTTCTGAAATTGTAGATACACTTATCAATTAAAGGAATACACCATGTTAGGAGCTATTATTGGAGACACTATTGGAAGCGTTTTTGAGCGTATTCCAAAACTACAACAATCTAGAAAAACACCAACACCAACAGATGATTCATTCCTCACCTGTGCATGTCACGATTGGATTCATTCTTTCAAAAATACCAATCTTTCATTCATTCTTGATGATAAAGATCTGCAACAAGAACTTTTTGAAAGAGGAATCAAATACCTCAAACAATGGGGTAAAAAATATGAAAAACACGGCTTTAGCAGAGGTTTTATTGCTTGGGTCAATCAAGAAGAATATGAACAAACACAAAGGCATACCAATGGCTGCATTATGCGCCAGTCTCCCATAGCAGCTTTTTGTTTTGATAAGAGCTACTCTATTGAAATTGCAGAAAAGATAAGTGAAATTTTTTGCTCCATCACACACAACCACCCTGACTCTCTCAATGCTTCAAGAATGCACACAAGACTTATTTATAAGTCTCTTGAAAAAACAGTTGATCAAAAAAATCTTAAAAGTTATATTGAAACCAATTTTGGCACTCCAAAAAGTATTGAGGAATGGTCTAATGTTGGTGAATTCATATGGGATGCAAAAAGAAGTTTTGAAATAGCACTGTCTTGTATATACTATGCAGATAGCTTTGAGAAGACTATTCAGAACTGTATTGATTGCACAGGTGATACAGACACATATGCAGCTATCTCAGGACCCGTTGCTCAATCTGTTTGGGGGATAGAAAAATCCACTATTGAACACAACAAACAGTATTGTTCTGAATTCACAGATATTTTGAAAATTTATCCTAAACTCAAAACAGCAAATAAAACAACCAAGTTTAAAAATTAAAAAAGATTTTTTTTGAAAAACTCTAGTGTTTTTTCTGTAGTCACATGTCCAAGATCACCAAAATTCTTTTGAATTGTCATGTGACTCTCACCTACAGCAGATTCAACTTCAGCAACTGTTCCAGCACTTCTTAGCTTTTGTGCAAGTGAATGGGCTTGCTGCATGCTGTCTTTGCGTCTTTGAACATGATGTATTTGAAATGCCGGATCTACACGAAGACCAGCATGTGTTATTGGAGATACCTCTTTTTGTTGACATCCTCCCCGCCCTAAAGGACGGGGATTCCTCCTGCGAGATGCGCATGCCCGCGCACGAGAATGTTTAGAGCAGAATTGATATCTCTGTCATGACTTGCTCCACAGGAGCAAACCCATTCTCTTATTCTCAAATCTGCACGTCCTGTGGGACCTGTTCGGGCACCACAAGATGAGC
>LNFM01000835.1_pt1 | contig 132414 bp, 132 predicted proteins | sample 596031 | NCBI WGS metagenome assembly LNFM01 (sample SAMN04254537, study PRJNA301005) | activated carbon metagenome | isolation source: dual media filters at the Ann Arbor, Michigan drinking water treatment plant | place: USA: Ann Arbor | reverse complement strand
CACCGCGCTCAGACCGCTTCGCCAGATGCGCGCCGTCGAAGGCACGGCAAAACCTTAGCGTATATCTGGGTCCGTTCTGTGTACCGACCCCAGGGTAGCGATGAAAAGATGAAGATGGGTTACGGCCGGTTCGCAGCGATGATCGCGACGTCTACGGTCGTCATGTTCGGGCTGATGTATCTCAACACCTACGCTTTGAGCCACGTTTTCTACAGCCAGACGCGCACATGGATGGCGATCTATATGGGCGCGGTGATGGCGATCATCATGCTCGGCTTCATGTGGTCGATGTATCCGAACAAGCGCGCCAATCTGGCGATCATGGCGGGCAGCGTCGTCGTTTTCGCAGGAGCGCTATACTTGGTGCGCAGTCAGGAAACCGTCGACGATGTTTCCTGGATGAAGGCGATGATTCCGCACCACTCGATCGCGATCATGACCAGCGAGCGGGCGCACATCAAGGATCCCGAAGTCCGCAAACTGGCGGATGGCATCATCGATGCGCAAGTCCGCGAGATCGCCGAGATGAAGGCGATGATCGCCCGGCTGGAGGCGAGGCCGACACCGAATGGTGCGCCCGATCTGCCATCCTACCGCGATACAGGTGCGACTCCGCCGCCGCCGCAGACGGACGAGAGCGAAGGTATCAATACCTTTCAGCCTATCCGTTGAGTTTGGTTGGCTCCCCAACCTCAAAGGGGGGGCATAATTCGCCATGCCGCTGATGCCGTTGCCGAACCCGGGTCGCCGAACGTCTGCTTGTCCGCTTCAAGGCACGGACAGTGCTTTGGGAACTTGGCTACCCACCCAGAGCCAATTGCTTGCGGATCTTGGCCTCTTCACCCTCGACAATCAGGCGAAGGGCATAACGAGTGCTGTGGCTGGCGGCGCTATATCTTGTCGATCGACTCGATCTCTCCGGCCTTTCCATCCCAGCGAAAGCTGAACTTGACCTTGTCGCCAACCTTTAAACCGTTGAGCTGATTTCCATTTGCATCGAAACCCATGGTCATCGCGGGCCAGTGAAGTTCGGCGACGGGACCGTGCGCGAGGGTGATTTTGCCGGTACTGGAATCGATCGCCATGATCGTTCCTTCGCCGTTGCCGACCCTGGGATCTGCTTGCGCCGTTGCAGCAATGCCGTTGCCTTTGGCATCAACACCGGGATTGTCGCAGGCAGCGAGCAGCAGCGGCGCGATCACAAGAATTGGCTTTTTCATACGGTAACTCCTTCTTTTGCACCTTGGGTATGGGATCGACGCCGTCGCATCAGCAGATACCCGGCGGGAATGACCAGCATCGACAGCAGCGGTGCGGTCAGCATCCCGCCGATCATCGGCGCCGCGATGCGGCTGGTAACCTCCGAACCCGTGCCGGTGCCGATTAGCACGGGGAACAGCCCCGCCAGGATCACCGCGACCGTCATCGCTTTGGGGCGAACGCGCAGCAACGCGCCCTCGCGCACCGCTGCCTCGACCTCGGTCGGGGACGGGTCGATGCCGCGATCGGCGAGCGCGTGTTTGAGATAGATCAGCATCACCACGCCAAACTCCGCCGCGACGCCCGCCAGCGCGATGAACCCGACGGCCGTCGCCACTGATTGGTTATAGCCAAGCAGCCAGAGCAACCAGAATCCACCAGTCAACGCGAAGGGCAACGTCGCCATCACCAGCAACGCCTCGTCGAATCGTCCGAACGTGACATAGAGCAGCACGAAGATGATCAGCAGCGTCGCCGGCACTACCACCGTCAGCCGCTCGCGGGCGCGCTGGAGATATTCGAACTGACCGGTAAAACTGACGCTGATGCCGGGCGGCAGCTTTACATCGCGCGAGATGACCCGCTGCAGATCGGCGACGATCGAGGTCAGGTCGCGACCCCGCGCATCGACATAGATCCACGTCACCGGGCGCCCGTTTTCGCTTCGCAGCATCGGCGGGCCTTCGCTGGTGCTGATCGAGGCGACGGTGCCGAGCGTCACCTGCTGTCCACCGGGTGCCAGAAAGCGCAGGTTGCGTAGCGCGTCGGCACTGTCGCGCAGCTCGCGCGGGTAGCGCACGCTGATCGGATAGCGTGCGAGCCCCTCGACCGTCTGCCCGACGGTCTCGCCGCCGATCGCGCTGGAAACGATCGACTGGACATCGGCGATGTTCATGCCGAACCGTGAGGCGGCAAAACGATCGATATCGACATCGATGTAACGCCCGCCGGTCAGTCGCTCGGCGAGCACTGACGACACATTAGGCACGGTTTTCGCGACGGTTTCGATCCGCTTGGCGGTCGCGTCGATCTGGGCGATGTCGGCGCCCGCGACCTTGATCCCGATCGCGCTCTTGATGCCGGTGGCGAGCATGTCGATCCGGTTGCGGATCGGCGGTATCCAGAAATTGGCGAGACCAGGGACTTTCACCGCGTGGTCGAGCGCATCGATCAGCTTGTCGGGCGTCATCCCCGGACGCCATTGGTCACGTGGCTTGAACCGGATCGTCGTCTCGAACATCTCCATCGGCGCGGGATCGGTCGCGGTCTCAGCGCGCCCCGCCTTGCCGAACACGCTGTCGACCTCGGGAACCGTCTTGATCAGCCTGTCGGTCTGCTGGAGCAGTTGCGCGGCCTTGGCGGTCGAGATACCGGGCAGCGCGGAGGGCATATAGAGCAGGTCGCCTTCGTCGATTTGCGGCATGAACTCGCCACCAAGCTGCGATAGCGGGAACAGGCTGGTCGCAAAGACGAGGCCCGCAATCACCAGCGTCCGCTTCGGATGGACCAGCACCCAGTCGAGCGCTGGCCGATAGAGTGCGGTCAGCACGCGGTTGATCGGGTTGGCGCTTTCAGCCGGAATGCGCCCCCGGATCAGATAGCCCATCAGCACCGGCACCAGCGTCACCGACAGGATCGCGGCCGCTGCCATCGCATAGGTTTTGGTGAAGGCAAGCGGCGCGAACAGCCGGCCTTCCTGCCCCTGCAGCGCGAAGACGGGGATGAACGACAGCGCGATGATCATCAGGCTGAGAAACAGTGCAGGGCCGACCTCTGCCGCCGCCTCGGCGATCACCGCCCAGCGGGCAGCACCCTTCAGTTCGGCGTCCGGGTTGTCCCTTGTCCAATGCTCCAGATGCTTGTGGGCGTTCTCGATCATCACCACGGCGGCGTCCACCATCGCGCCGATGGCAATCGCGATCCCACCGAGCGACATGATGTTGGCGTTGATGCCTTGCGTGCGCATAACGATGAACGCCGCGAGAATGCCGAGCGGCAACGTCACCACAGCGACCAGCGCCGAGCGGACGTGCCACAGAAACAGCGCGCAAACGACCGCGACGACGATGAACTCCTCGATTAGCTTGCTGGTGAGATTGTCGACCGATCGACCGATCAACGCCGAGCGGTCATAGGTCGGGACGATCTCGACCCCCGGCGGCAGGCTTGCTTTCAATGTTTCGAGCTTTGCCTTGACCGCAGCGATCGCCGCACGGGCATTGGCACCCGATCTGAGAATGATGATGCCGCCTGCAACCTCGCCTTCGCCGTTGAGCTCGGCGACGCCGCGCCGCATGTCGGGTCCAACCTGTACCGTCGCGACATCGGCCAATGTGACGGGCACACCGCCCGCCGTCGTCTTGATCGGCAGCGCGCGGAAGTCATCGAGATTGGCGAGATAGCCGTTCGCGCGGACGATATATTCGGTCTCGGCTTGCTCGATCACCGAGCCGCCGGCCTCCTGATTGCCGCGCTTGATGGCGTCGATCACCGCTTCGTGCGTGACGCCGTAAGCAATCAGTTTGTCCGGATCGAGCACGACCTGATACTGCCGCACCATCCCGCCGACCGCGGCGACTTCGCTGACGCCCGGGATGGTCTTCAGTTCATAGCGCAAGAACCAGTCCTGCAGGCTGCGCAACTGCGACAAATCGTTGCGACCGCTCCGGTCGACCAGCGCATATTCGTAGATCCAGCCGACCCCGGTCGCGTCCGGGCCGAGTTCGGTCTTTGCGCCCGCTGGCAATTGTGTCTGCACCTGGCTCAGATATTCGAGCACGCGGCTGCGCGCCCAATAAAGGTCGGTGCCATCCTCGAACAGCACGTACACAAGGCTGTAGCCGACGAACGAATAGCCCCGCACGACGCGCGCGCCGGGCACCGACAGCATCGTCGTCGCCAGCGGATAGGTGACCTGATTCTCGACGATGCGCGGTGCTTGGCCGGGGTAGTTGGTGCGGATGATGACCTGCACGTCGGACAGGTCGGGCAGTGCGTCGATGGCGGTCGATCGGACCGCGATGACGCCTGCTGCGACCACCAACAGGGCGGCCAGCAAGACGAACAGGCGCTGGGCGATTGACCAGCGAATGACGGCGGCGATCACTTGGCGCCACTCGCTGGGGCAGCCTCGATCGCCCTGACGGGAATGCCCGTCAGGCTCGCTTCGGAATCGAGCAGGAACTGACCCGAGGCGACGACCTTTTCCCCCTCGGCGAGGCCGGCGAGGATTTCAGTACGACCGCCGCTTTCGCGCCCGATCTGCACTTCGGCAGGGTGATAGCGGCCATCGCCCGCCGACAGCATGACGATTGTGCGCTTGCCGGTGCGGATCACGGCTTCGGTCGGGATAAGGAGCGCCGACTTGCTGCCCTGTCCCAGCGACACGCGCGCGAACATGCCCGGTCGCAGCCGTAACCCCCTGTTCTGCAGTTCGACACGGACCGTGACCGTCCGGCTTTCGCTTTGCGCGGTCGGCAGGATCGCCTGGACGCGCCCGGGGAAATGCTCGCCGGGAAAGGCGGTCAGATCGGCCGTCACGGCGGCGCCAGGCCGGACATCGCCGATCCGCGCTTCGGGCACGGCGGCATCGAGCCAGACCGATCCGAGACCCACGATACGCGCAAGTGGCTGGCCCATCGCCAGCGTCATCCCGGGACGCACGTCGAGCGTGTCGATGACTCCGCCCGAGGGGGTCGTCAGCGTCGTCACGTCATGCACGCGCCCGCTGCGCGCCACTGCATTCACTAGCCCAGGCGGCATGCCGAGCAGCATCAGCCGCTGCCGGGCGGCGCTCGCCAGCGCGGCATTACCCGTCCGCTGCACCGCCAGAAATTCGCGCTGCGCGCCGCCCCATTCGGGCACCAGCACACCCGCGAGCGGCGCGCCGGCCGCAATCACATCGCCCGGTGCACGGGCGTAGCCGCGCTGCACGAACCCGGCCGCGCGCGCCTGCACCACCGCAACGTTACGCTCGTTGAAGGCGATGACGCCGGTCACGTCGAGGCCGGTTGCCAGCGTATCGCGTTTTGCCGCGGCGATACGCACCCCCAGATTCTGCATCGCCGCCGGATTGATCGTCACCGCCGGCGGTCCACCCGCGCTTGCGCCACCAGCGCCTTCGTCGGCGAATTTGGGGACCAGCTCCATGTCCATGAAGGGCGACTTGCCGGGCTTGTCGAACTTCTGGTTCGGGAACATCGGGTCGTAATAATAAAGCGGCTGCTTGCCTGACGTTGCAGCAGCAGACGATGTCGACCCTCCTGAGGGCGACACATAGCGACCCGCGACAAAGCCGATGAGCGCCACACCGGCTAGGGCTGCGGCAAGTTGCGAGGCCTGGAGCGACGTCATCTTCATGGCCGTTCCCCCTCATAGGTAAGCGTGATCCGCACGCCGTCGCGTGCGACATCGGCTTCGCGGTCGAGCAGGTCGATCGCTGCTTCGGCCAAGCCGATCGCCGATTGCAGCGCGGTGCCAAGGTCGATCCGCCCTGCCGCATAGCTCGCACGGTCGAGCTCGGCCCGCTCGCGGGCCAGCGGCAGCAACGTCGTCTGTGCCCGCTCGAACCGCTCATGATGCATCCGGTGATCGGCAAGATCGGTATCGAGGGCGGCAACCAGCTCGCGTTCGGCATCGATCCGGTCGAGCCGCGCGCGCGTCATCTCGCTTGCCTTGGCGGCGATGACCGGGTTCTGGCGCTTGCCCGCGAACAGCGGCAGGTCGATCTTGACGCCGAGGGAAAAGAGATTGCCATAACGCGGCTCGCGGTTGCCGATCGACCCACTCACCTCCCAATCGGGATGTTTTGCTGCCTCAGCGAGCCGAACATCGGCGGTGGCTTGACCGACCAAAGCATCCTTGACCTGGAGCGCAGGGAGCGAGGCAAGTCCGGCATGCAGCTTGGCTGCGTCGGGCGAAAGGTCTGGCGGCGGACCGGTCACTTCCGGGTCGGGGTCGCCGGTCCACCGCGTCAACTTGGCACGCGCGGTGGCAATCTCGGCGACCCGGTCGCTGCGGCGGTCGGCGAGTTCTGCCTTCAATCGCTGGGGTTCGATCGCTTCCGATGGTCGGGCAGTGCCGCTCGCCAGCCGGGCGGGCGCAGTCACGCCGAGATCGTCCAGACGCTTTTCGAGCTGGTTCAGTATCTCCAGGCGACGTTCGGCAAAATAGAGATCGATCCACGCCATGCCCGCTGCGATGCGAACACGGCGACGTTCGGCAGCTGCTTCTGCGTCGGCAGCGCCGATATCAGCGGTCGCGCGGGACGCCCGGGCATGACGCTTGGCGAGATTAGGCACTTCCTGGCTGATGCCGAGGACCCCCATCGTGAAGTTGTCGCTGTTGAATTTGCCGGCGTCGGGCCCGGTGAAGGGAAAGTCCTGTAGCTTCACCTCCAGCTTGGGATCGGGCAGCCGGTCAGCGGCAATCGCAGTCGAGCGCGCGGCATCGGCTTGCGCCGCGCGGGCCGCGATGCTCGGGGCGTCCTCATCGGCGCGCGTGAGCGCCTGCTCGAAGGTAAGCGGTCCGGCCAACGCCGGGGTCGCCAGAAACATCACGGTCGGCAATATTAGATAGCGCATGCTGTGTCCCCCAGACATGATCCTAGCCAGAAGCCTGGCCATCACGGAAGCGGGGACCATGCCGGTGGCAGGTCCCCGAACCCGATAAGGACGACGCCTCCCTCGTCGATGTTCGGGGGAGGCATCGAGCTTGATCAACTGGCTTTGGTCATCGGTACGTCACTCGCCATCCGTTCGATTGGTATCCGGTTGTCAGCGCGATCGGCGGGGATCCAGGTCGCGGTACCACGCGGCCCAAATGGCAAACGCCAATGGCCGGTTTCGCTCGCCACCGTGGCGGGCTTGGCGGGACGGTCGGCAACACGCCGTGCCGTGCCGCGCGGGCCGGGGGTATATTCCCAGTGATACCCGTCACCGGCGTGGTCGGCGGCGAACGATGGCGCAGCGCCGGTGAAAGCTGCCACGACGGCGGTGGCGACAAAAGCGATTTTGGAAAAACGGTTCATGATAAAATCCTCGAATGGATGCCGGTCCCGCCGCTCAAGGGTCGGGCCGGTCGATGTCTTGATCCATGCGCAGCCCGGCCAATGCCTGCGGCGTGCGCATCCGAAATTGGGAGCCCGATAGCGGGCATGGGTCAGACGATGGTTCGAGGAGGTCGGTCGAGGCCGCTGACGATCTTGGCGATCGTCAAGCTGGCGGGACTGGTGGTTGGCAGGCTGGAAGGCGCGAGGCTCAAGCGAATAGGCATTTGGGGCGGCGTAACCATCGCAGTGGCACAGGTCGCATCGCATGCCAGAAGGCACGCCTTGTGCTTCTCGTCGCAGCATGAGCCCTTTTTCATGCCGTGGTCCATCGACGCCATCATCGGCATCGAATCAGCGCACATCGCCTGCGTTGCGAGCGCCGGGATCGGCGCCGCAAGGGCGAACATGGCCAAGACGAGGATGAGCAAGCGCTTCATATAGTCGGTTACGTAGCACACACTGCAGCGGTTACACCAGCGGAGGGCTTCCGCTTGCCAGACCGACCCATCCGGAAACGCCCATATAGAGGGCAATGACAATCATGACCGCCGCCGAGGCATAGGGTGCGCGCCGCGCAAACGCGCCAAAGCCCGACCAGCGCTTCTGGATATGCCGCACACTCAGCGACGCAGCGACGCCCATCAGATTTGCGGACATGTGTGTCTCGTTACGTCGCCAAGGGACCTCCCCCGACGAGGGGTGCGTCACGTTGATATATACTCTTGGTCCAGCCCGAACTGTGGTCGTTGGTGCCTTCGACCGCGCCACCGGGACGCCCACGCCGTGATCGCTGGCAGCACCAGCAGCGTCAGCGCGGTTGAGGTAATCAGCCCACCGATCACCACCGTCGCCAGCGGTCGCTGCACCTCGGCACCCGTGCCGGTCGCCAGCGCCATCGGCACAAAGCCCAGGCTGGCGACCAGTGCGGTCATCAGCACGGGGCGCACGCGTTCCATCGCGCCGTCAATGATCGCCGTTTCGTCATCGGCCCCGTCCTCGCGGTGCTTGCGGATCGCGCTCATCATCACGAGCCCGTTGAGCACGGCTACGCCAGACAACGCGATGAAGCCGACCGCGGCTGTGATCGAGAACGGGATGCCGCGCAGCAGCAACGCGAATACACCGCCCGCCAGCGCCATGGGGACCGCGCTGAACACGATCGCCGCCGGCACGAAGCCGCCGAGCGCCATATAGAGCAGGCCGTAAATGGCGAGAAAACAGATCGGCACGACGATCATCAATCGCAGACGCGCCGATTGCAGGCTCTCGAATGTCCCGCCCCACGCCGTATACATGCCCGGTGGCAGATCGAGCTTGCCGATCTTGTCCTGCGCCTCGGTGACGAACCCGCCGAGATCGCGCCCGCGCACATTGACCTGGACGACGACCATGCGCTTGCCGTTCTCGCGGCTGATCTGGTTCAGCCCCTGCGTATAGCTGAACTTCGCTACTTCGCGCAGCGGGATCGAGCGCGCCATCTGGCCGTCCATCGTCGGCAGCATCACCGGGATGGCGCCCAGCGTCTCCAGATCGTCGCGCTGCGCGTCGGCAAGGCGGACGACGACCGAGAACCGCCGGTCGCCCTCGAACAGCAACCCCGCCTCGCGCCCGCCAAGCGCGGCGGCAACGGTGTTCGCCACCTCCTCGACCGACAGGCCGTAGCGCGCGACCGAGGGCCGATCGATCTTCACGTCGAAGGTCGGCGCGCCGTCGGTCTGTTCGGCGCTGACATCGGCCGCACCGGGGATCGCGCGGAGCGTCGATGCAATGCGCTGCGCCTGCTGCGTCATCTGGTCGAGGTCGTCGCCATAGAGCTTCACCGCGACGTCCGACCGGACGCCCGCGATCAGCTCGTTGAAGCGCATCTGGATCGGCTGCTGGATTTCGGTGCGATTGCCGATCAGCGGCTTCATCTTGGCTTCGATCCGGGTCAGGATGTCGGCCTTGCTGCGCACGTCGGCCGGCCATTCATGCTCCGGCTTGGGGATCACGTAAGTGTCCGACGCGTTTGGTGGCATCGGATCGGTGCCGAGGTCAGCATTGCCGTTCTTGGAAAAGACCAGCTCCACCTCGGGCAGCGTCTTCAGCGCATCCTCGATCCGCAGCTGCATCTGCGTCGACTGGTCGATCGACGCCGAGGGTACGCGGAAGTTGGTGACGGTGATGTCCTTCTCGTCGAGCTGCGGCATGAATTCCTCACCGAGCAAGCCGAAGCACAGCACCGCCGCCGCGAACACACCTGCGCCAGTCGCGATAAACGGCAAGGGCCGCGCCACTGCCTGCGCCAGCAGCGGCGCATAGCGATCCTTGAACCAGCGGATCGGCTTGACTTCGGTCTCGCTCACCTTGCCGGTAATGACGAGCGCGATCATCGCCGGGACGAAGGTCAAGGACAGCACGAAGGCGGCGGCAAGTGCCAGCATCAGCGTGATCGCCATCGGCGCAAAGGTCTTGCCCTCGACGCCCTGGAAGGTGAGCAACGGCACGAACACCAAAAAGATGATGAGCTGCCCATACAGGGTCGGCTTCACCATCTCCTGCGCGGCGAGCGTCGTCTCCGCCATCCGCTCCTCGCGCGTGAGCAGGCGGCCTTCATGCTCTTGTCGTTCGGCGAGGCGCCTGAGCGCATTCTCGACGATGATGACGGCCCCATCGACGATCAGCCCGAAATCGAGTGCGCCGAGACTCATCAGATTGCCCGATACGCCGAGGCCGTTCATCCCCGCCGCGGTCATCAACATCGTGATCGGGATCACGGCCGCCGTGATCAGCGCCGCCCGGATGTTACCGAGTAGCAGGAACAACACGACGATGACGAGCAGCGCGCCTTCGACGAGGTTTTTTTCGACCGTCGCGATCGTCGCGTTGACGAGCTTGGAGCGATTATAGACGGGTTCTGCGAACACATCAGGTGGCAGCGACCGGTTGACCTCGGTCAGCTTGTCGCCCGCCGCATTGGCGACGATCCGGCTATTGCTGCCGACGAGCATCAGCACGGTCGAGATCACCGCCTCCGATCCCATGCGGCTGCCAGAACCGGTGCGGACGGCACCGCCGATGACGACCTCGCCAACGTCGCGCACGCGCACCGGCGTGCCGGCGCGTGTCGCCACCACCGCGTCCTGAATGTCCTCAATCGATTTCAGCCGCGCGTCGGCACGGACCAGGAAGCTCTCGCCCGCGCGGCGGACGTAGTTCGAGCCGGCCGACATGTTCGCGCGTTCGAGCGCATCGGCGAGTTCGGTGATCGACAGGCCGTAAGCGGCGAGCGCGCCCAGATTGGGCTCGACCAGATATTGCTTCACATAGCCGCCGTTGGAATCGACGCCTGCAACGCCCTTCACGGTGCGCATCTGGGGGCGGATAATCCAGTCCTGCACGGTGCGCAGATACGCCGCCTTGGCGAGTTCGGTCGTCAGCCGCTCGCGCTCGGGCGTCAGATAGCTGCCGTCCGATTGCCAGCCGGGCTTGCCATCGACCGGCTTGATGCCCTTGCCGTCAGGATGCCGGAACGCGACCGAATAGAAGAAGATTTCGCCAAGCCCCGTGCTCAGCGGCGCGAGATTCGGCTGGATGCCGGCGGGTAGACTATCCTTCGCCTGCGCGAGGCGTTCGGTCACCTGCTGGCGCGCGAAGAACACGTCGGTCGAATCGGTGAACACCGCCGTCACCTGACTGAAGCCGTTGCGCGAGAAGGAGCGGGTCATTTCCAGCCCCGGAATGCCCGCCAGCGCGGTCTCGACCGGGAACGTCACCTGCTTTTCGATATCGACCGGGCCCAGCGTCGGCGCAAAGGTGCTGATCTGGACCTGGCGGTTGGTCACGTCGGGCACGGCGTCGATCGGCAGCATGGTGATCTGCCACGCGCCAAAGGCAATGACCACCAGCGTCAGTGAGGCCACGAGCCATCGCATGCGGACCGAGAGCGAGAGGATGCGCGCGATCATTCTGCCTGCTCCTTCTCGATCTCGGCCTTGAGGAGGAAGGCATTGGTGGTGGCGATTGGCGTTGCGGGATTGATGCCCGACGCAATCGCGACCATCCCGCCGCTGCGGCTGCCGACCTGAACCGTCTGCGCCTTGAAACCGCTCCGCGTGCGGACGAACACCACGCGGCGATCACCGATCGTCTGGACCGCGTCCTGCGGCACCATCACGCCCGACTTGGCAGCCCCGCCGCTGGCGAAGACGCGCGCCTGAACCAATTGCCCCGGCACGAGCAGGCTGGCGCCCGCGCCCGGCTCGATCACGATCGTCGCACCGCGCGTCTCGCGGTCGACCACGCCCGTGGTCGAGCGCACCCGCCCTGTGATCATCTGTCCGTCGCTGGTGGTCAGTTCCACCCGGTCGCCGGTGCGGACGCGGGGCGCGTCGGCTTGCGGCAAACTGGCGGTGATCTGCAGGCGCGACGGATCGGCGACGCGGAACAGCTCGGTCTCGGCCGCAATGAACTGACCGAGACTCGCAGTCGCGGCGGTGACGCGACCCGTCACTGGGCTGACGACCGCGATCGACCGGCCATCTCGCGCCAGCCGCACCGCGCCAGCCGCTGCGCTGGCGCGTCCTGCATCGGCTTGTGCGACCGCAAGTGCTGCCTGCGCGGTCTCATAATCGGCCCGTGCGGAAACGCCTTGCGCGAGCAATGACCGCTCACGCGCCAGCTGCTTCGAGGCCAGCGACACGCGCGCCGCAGCGGCAGCACGGTCGGCGGCGATCGTCGAGGCGTCGCGGCTTTCGACCAGCGCCAGCGTATCGCCCGCTCGGACCGGATCGCCGATCCGCTTGAAGATGCGCATGACGGTGCCGGGCGCGCGCGCGGTCAGCACCGCTTCGGCATCGGGGGTCGCCTCCACCGTGGCGGACGCGGGAATCGCCGCGTCGAGTTCGCCCGATGCGGCGGCCGCGACGGTGATCGCCGAAATGCGGATGCCGTCTGGCGTGATCTCGACCGCGTCAGTAGGCGCGCTCGGCGTCGTCGCCATCGCTTCGGGCGCGGGCGGCGCTGGCTGGGTCAGGCGCGCGGCACCGAACCCGAGCGCGGCGGCCAGGCCGATCGCGGCCCCGGTGTAAAGGCGTGTCTTGTCGTTCATTGGACCGGGTCTCCGGTGATGGCCATGCCGTTCAGGCTGGCGAGTTGGGCACGGGCATCGAAACGGGCAGCGGCAGCATCGGCGACGACGCCACGCGCCAGACCCAGTCCGTGGCGGGCGACGAGCAGTTCGCTCAAGGGCGATTTGCCCGCTTCATAGGCGATGCGGGCAAGCCGATAGGTTTCCTCCGCCGTCGCCATCGTCCGTTCTGCGGCGATGGCGCGGGCGTCGGCGGCTTCTGCCAGCGCGACGGCGCTGCGAACATTGGCGGTCGCTTCAAGCCGTGCCGCCGCCGCCCTTGCCTCCGCCCCGCGCAGCTCGGCGTCGGCTGCGGCGATATTGCCCCGGTTGCGATCGAACAGGCGCAGCGGCAACGAAACGCCGGCGACCAGCGCGGTCGCGCGGTCCTGATCGAGCCTGCGCACGCCGATCTGCCCGGTAATGTCCGGCATGGCACGCTTGCGCTCCGACGCTGCACGTTTTGCAGCAGCCTCCCGATCGGCCAGCGCGGCGAGATAGCCGGTGGTTCGGAGCGGATCGGCCGAGCCGTAAGCGGCGCGTGATTGGGGCAGATCGAGCAGCGAGTCCGAAATACCGGTGAAGGGGGTCTCCACCCCGGCCAGCGCGGAGAGCCGGGCAAGTGCCGCTGTGCGCGCTGCCCGCGTGCTTTCGAGCACGGCACGGGCGGCATTGAGTTCGGTTTCCGCTTGCAGCGCGCGGAGGCGGGCTTCCTTGCCTGCCTCGACCAGCGCGCGGGCGAGTTTCAGGTCGGCTTCGCCCTCTTCGACTTCGTCCTCGGCAATCGCGATGCGCCGATCGGCGAGTTCGACGGCGGCATAGGCCCGCGCAAGATCATAAGCAAAGGCGACGCGACCTTGCAGGCCTCGCGCGCGCGCCGCTGTCACCCCGGCTTCGCCAGCAGCGATGCGCGCAGATCGTTTGCCGCCCAGCTCGAACGGCTGGCTATATTGCAGCGTCGTCTCGGTCCGGTCGAACCCGGCATAGGGCGACGAGCCGGCAAAGTTCTCGGCATAGACGCTCACGGATGGATTGGGGCGTGCGTGCGCCTGGTCCGACAGGCCCGCCGCACGATCGACGTCGGCGGCCAACTCCTGGAGGCGGGGAGATTGCTCGGCTTGCTTGAGCAACAGAGCGAAGGGTGGCGCGGGGTCGGCCCACGCCGGACCCGCCAGCGTCACGCCCGCGAGTCCGCCGAACAGCGCCGCAAGGCGCCGTCGGCTGATAAAGCCAGTCATAGAGATGTGATCCTTGCACGAGTTGGACTCGGGCGCGCCCCCAGCGCGCGGCAGGGATCAGGCCTTTGGTGGTCTCAGTAAAGATGTTGGATCGATGCCAGCTTTAAGGGCTGAACGCGGCACCGACCAGTTGGTCGTGAATGACGCCTCATAGATGTGGGCGACGGCTGTATCAGGCATTGCGAGGCTCTGCCCCACCATGTGCGCTGTAAGGTGCACGGCGCCATCGGGATCGCTCGAATCCTGTTTCTCATGCTCGTGTGCGACAGAAACGGCGTGGACCGCGTCGTCGTCGTGAATGCTGGCATTGTGCCATGTCGATACGGCGCTCATCGTCATCAAGGCGAGGAGAGCGAGCAGGAACCCCCAAGGGGCGGATCGGGATCGGACGAGCGCCACACCGGGTAGTGTATGCGGAGTGCTGCGCTGCGGCAAGGGAAACGCGCTCACGCCTTGGGCCAATCGGGGTGACGCTTGTCGATCACGAAGGCATGATCCCCGCGTTCATGCTCTTTCAGGTGCGGATCGTCGGCCGAAAGGTCGCCATGTTCGTGCGCGACAACGTCGGGATCGTTCGCCGGCCAGAGCCGGACCGCAGCCAGCGTGCCCACACCGGCGATGGCCGCCATCGCGCCAAACGCTGCCGCCATGCCGACCCGCGCGCCGAGCTGCCCAACCAAGGGGTAAGCGAAGAGCCAGCAGACGTGGCTGAGCGCGAACTGCGCCGCGAACAGCGCGGGGCGATCGTCGGCATTGGCCGACCGGCGCAACAGCCGACCCGAAGGCGTAACGCTTGCCGAATAGGCCAGGCCCATGACGATCCATCCTGCGATCAGAATGTACCAATAGCTGTCGGCCGTTCCCATGGTCACGGTGACCAGTGCCATCGCGGCAAGTGTTAGCGTCAGAAGAGCGGCAGCGATCAACATTACGGTGCGGTCGGCGACCCGATCTAGGATGCGCGGCAAGGTCAGTGCCGCCGTGATCGAGCCCGCGCCGAACGCCGCCATCGTCAGCGCGACGTCGCGCTGGCTGAGGCCGAGCCCTTTGACGATCACGACTGTGTTCACGATCACCATCGCGCTCGCCGCTGCCGCCGCCAGGGTCAGCGCAAGCAGGCCGCGCAGGCGTGGCGTCTTGAGGTAGATGCGCGTGCCCCGCGTCGTCTTGTCGTAGATGCCACCCGCGTCCTCGACCAGCTTGGGTCGCGGCAAGGTGGTCGACACTACCAATAGTGCCGAAGCGACGAAGCCGATCGCGGTCCCGGCGAACAGCCAGTGGAAGCTGATGACCGTGAGCAACGCCGCCGCGAGGATCGGGCTGGTCAGGCTTTCCATGTCATAGGCAAGCCGTGACAGCGACAGCGCCCGCGTATAGTCGCGCTCTTCGGGCAGCACGTCAGGGATGGTCGCCTGGAATGTCGGTGTAAACGCCGCCGACGCCGACTGTAGCACGAAGATCAGGACATAGACCTCCCAGACCTGCGTGACGAACGGCAGGCACAGCGCGACGGCAGCACGGATCATGTCCATCGCGACGAGCAGCGCGCGGCGCGGCACTTTGTTGGCGAAGGCACCGGCGATCGGCGCGACACCGACATAGGCGATCATCTTGATCGCGAGCGCGGTGCCCAACACAGCGCCCGCGTCACCGCCTGCGATGTCATAGGCCAGCAGACCAAGCGCGACCGTCGCCAGCCCCGTCCCGATCAGCGCAATGATCTGCGCGAGGAATAGGTGGCGATAGGTGCGATTGGCGAGGACTGCGAGCATGGCGCCCCTATCCCCTGATTCTGGCCGCCTGTCTATCCCCCATGGGGGATATGATGGACACGTCCGTCATGACGTGTCAGGAACTCAAAATGGCCCATACAGCGCAAACCAGCCACCCCGCGATAGTCAAGCGCCTTAACCGGGCGACCGGCCACCTTCGCAGCATCGTAACCATGATCGAGGAGCAACGCCCCTGCGTCGACATCGCCCAGCAGCTGCAGGCGGTCGAGAATGCGATCGCCAGCGCGAAGCGTGCGCTGATCAACGATCATATTGACCATTGCCTCGTCCACGCCGAGGAAGGCGAAGGCCCGCAGCAGGCGATCGAGCAATTTCGAGCAATATCAAAATATTGGTAGTGTTCGGTTGCTATCCATTTCGACGCGACCTCAGCCCATCAATTCCTCAAGGAGCAGCAGTCCGAGGAACCCGACGAAGAACATCGCGCTAATGAGCGGGCTGTCCGGTTTGGCATGGGCCTCGACGAGCAGTTCCTCGGTCACGAGATACAGCAGCGCGATCAGCCCGAAGCTGAGGAACCCGTCGATCACCGCGAGCGGGAAGCTGGCGACGGGTGTGGCCAGGACGACGCCGAGGGGCAGCAGCAGTCCGAGCCCGCCGGTGATCGCCACGATCTTTATCTTGGAGCGCACGGTCGCGCCCAGTTCCTCGGTCACGGTGACGCCGAGGAACAAGATCTCCAGCGTCAGGGCGATGGTAAGCAACAGCCCGGCCTTCGCCCCGGCGATGAACGCCAGGCCGAGCACCAGGCCATCGATCAGTATGTCGGTGCCGACCGCGCCGAGCATTCCCAGCGGCCCCTCGAAGCGCTCCTCTAGCGTTTTGAGCGAAAGCATGGCCACCACGCCTGCCGCGCCCCCGATCAGCGTCGCCGCCGGGGATCCGCCGTGCACGACCTGCGGCAGTATCTCGGCTGCAGCCGCCGCGAACACGACGCCCGCCGCGAGATGCTGGATCGCGCTGGAGAGTGCGGGGCCCGGCGGACGCAGCACGGCGACGATCGCTCCGACGAGGACGGCGATCAACGGGAATACGGTGTAGGTCAGAGCCAGCATAGGTTTCCTTAGGGTGCGTTTTCAAGGTCGGCCTAGCGTGTGACGCTCCGATGACGTTCCTGTCCGCTCTTTCATTCGGCGCCGGGGTGCCGCAGGCCCCACCATGACGGCCGTGCGAACATCCGCCATGGCTGGCGCGACGACGGAAGCTGGAGGCGCAGTTGCTGCGCACGCCCCCGGATGCCGTCGACCGTTCGACCCATGCCCTTCGCGATTGCGCCTGGCGGTTGCCTGGCGACAACCCGCCGGCGGAGCTCGTCGTCGTTCTCGGCCGTCCAGGACTTGCGACTGTTCGGTGGTCGGGTGAATGCGCCTTCGTCCATCGCCTCAGACCAGGTGGTCGGGTTCTAGCGGGCAGTCCGCGTCAGGGTCGGTCTCGATCTGGATCGTCGCGTGGTCGATGCCGAACCGTTCCTTGAGCGACTTCACGATCTCGACGGTAAAGGCGTCGCCCGGATAGCCCTCGGGCACCAGCAGATGGACGGTCAGGGCCGTTTCCGTCGTGCTCATCGGCCATACGTGAAGGTCGTGCACGCCCTTCACGCCGCGCTGCTTGCGCAGGAACGCACCGATCCTGGCGGGATCGACGCCCGGAGGCGCCGCCTGCAGGCTCATGTTGACCGAATCCCGCAGCAGGCCCCAGGTCCCGACCGCGACCACGACGACGATGACGAGACTGGTGACCGGATCGATCCAGGTGCGGCCGGTCAGCACGATCGCCAGCCCGGCAAGCACGACGCCAGCCGACACGCCGGCGTCAGCGGCCATGTGGAGGAACGCGGCGCGGATGTTCAGATCGCCTTTGCGACCGCTCATGAACAGCAACGCGGTAACGCCGTTGATCACGATGCCGATCGCGGCGACGATCATGACCGTGGTGCCGGCGACCGGGCTCGGCTCGGCGAACCGTCGCACCGCCTCGACCGCGATCACGCCGATCGCCACGAGCAGCAGCAGGGCGTTGAGCAGTGCGGCCAGGATCGAAGAACTTCGCAGCCCGTAGGTATAGCGCCCTTTCGGCGTGCGTTTCGCAAGCGTCGCCGCTCCCCACGCGATGAGCAGGCCGAGGACGTCGCTCAGGTTGTGGCCGGCGTCGGCGAGCAACGCGACCGATCCGGCGATCAGGCCATAGGTCGCCTCGACGACGACGAAGCCGATGTTGAGCGCGGTGCCGATCGCGAACGCCCTGCCGAAGCTGGCGGGCGCGTGGCTGTGACCGTGACCGCCATGGCCACTGTCGCTACCTCCATCGTGATCGTGCCCGGCATGATCGTCGTGATCGGGATCAAGCATGTCGTTCGTCCCGCCGCTCGAGCTCATCGTTCGCTCCCCATCATGTTGTCGCCGCCAAGTATCTCGACCGCCTCGAGCGTGATCAGGCCGATACCCGATATGTCGGCCAGTTCGGCGACGAACGCGCGAAGGCGCGCATCGTCGTCAACGATCTCGATCACGAGGGACTGGTCGTCCTCCAGGAAGTGCTTGCGATGCTGATGCGCCGACCGGCCGAAGCCGAACAGGGCCTTCAGCACCGTTGCGCCCGCCATCTTCGCGTCGCGCGCACGCGATGCGACCACCTCGAACACTTTGCGGTCGCCGAAATAGGCGGCCTCGTCGGTGTAGATGCGCAATAGCTTCATGCCGTTTCCCATCATCCCTCTCCCGTCGCTGGAGCCATCTCTCCGCCGTGGCTTTTCGGATTTCCCCTGCGCCGCTCGTGCCAGCGCTCGCCCAGGCCGAGCACGACCTGGGTGATGGCGGGAAGGACGAGCAGCGTGAGGATCGTTGCTGCGATCAGGCCGCCGATGACGACCACCGCGAGCGGCTTCTGGACCTCGGCGCCGGTGCCGTGTGCGAGCGCCATCGGCACGAAGCCGATCGCAGGCACGAAGCCCGTCATGATGACCGGCCGCACCTTCTCGAACGTCCCCTCGACGATGGCGCGGCTGAGTTCGACGCCGTCCTCGAGCCGCTCGCGGATGGCGCTCATCACGACCAGCCCGTTGAGCACGGCGACACCCGCCAGGCAGATGAACCCGACCGCGGCCGACACCGAAAAGGCGATTCCGGTTATGAGCAGCGTGAACACGCCACCGGCGAGGCCCAGTGGCACTGCCGCGAACACGGCGAAAGCCCGTCCGAGCCCGCCGAGCGCCAGGTAGAGCAGCGCGAAGATCGCGGCAAAGCAGATCGGCACGACGATCGCCAGCCGGTCGGACGCAGCCTGCAGGTTCTGGAACTGCCCGCCCCATTCGAGGAACGAGCCGGTCGGCAGCGCGACCTTGCCCACCGTCGGCATCGCTTCCGCCACGAACGATCCTACGTCGCGCCCGCGCACGTTCGCCTGGATCACCACGCGACGCTTTCCGTTCTCACGACTGATCTGATTGAGACCCTCGCTGAAGCGGAACTGCGCGACCTGAGACAGCGGCACCGAACCGCGGCGCTCGGTCGCCTCGGGTGGTAGCAGCACGGGCAGGTTGCGCAGCGCGTCGAGGTTGTCGCGCGTTTCCATCGGCACGCGTACTTGCACGCCGAAACGCCGGTCGCCCTCGAACACGAGGCCGGCCTCGCGGCCGCCCATCGCCGCGGCTACGGTATCGGCCACCTCCTCGACCGTCAGCCCGTATCGGGCGATGGCCGCCCGGTCGAAGCGGACGTCAAGCGTCGGCGAGCCGCTCGTCTGCTCGGCCTTGACGTCGGCCGCGCCGCGGATCGCCTGCAGCGCCTTCACGATGTTGGCGGCGGCCGCGCTCATCTTGTCGAGGTCGTCGCCATAGAGCTTGATCGCGACATCGCCGCGCACCCCCGCGATCAGCTCGTTGAAGCGCAGCTGGATCGGCTGGCTGACCTCGAACGCGTTGCCGATCTGCGCGCCGGACTTTTTCTCGATCCGCTCGAGCACGTCGGCCTTGGTCTCTACCCCCGCAGGCCACTGGTCCTGCGGCTTGAGGATGACGAAGCCGTCCGAGATGTTGGACGGCATCGGATCGGTCGCGACCTCGGCGGTGCCGGTCTTGGAGAACATCAGCGCCACTTCCGGCAGGCTGGTGACGGCACGCTCAACACCTCGCTGCATCTTGAGCGACTGTTCCATCGACACCGATGGGACGCGGCTGGAGGCGAGCGCCACGTTCTTCTCGTCGAGCTGCGGGATGAATTCCTGTCCCAAAAACCCGAACGCTAGGATCGCGGCCGCGAAGTAGCCAAAGCCTGCCGCGATGAACGGCCAGGGCCGCGCCACCGCCATGTCGAGGACCGGCGCATACCGCTCTTTGATGCGGGCGACGATCCATACTTCCTTCTCGGCAACCTTGCCGCGGATGAGCAGCGCGACCATCGCCGGCACGAACGTCAGCGCCAGGACGAACGCGGCCGCCAGCGCCAGCATGATGGTGATGGCCATCGGCGAGAACGTCTTGCCTTCGACCCCGGTAAACATCAGCAACGGCGCGAAGGCGAGGAAGATGATGGCCTGACCGAATACGGTCGGCTTGATCATCTCCTGGCTCGCCCGCATCGTCTCCTCCAGGCGTTCACGTAGCGCGAGCAGCCTGCCCTCGCGATGTTGCCGTTCGGCCAGGCGTCGCAGGCAGTTCTCGATGATGATCACCGCGCCATCGACGATGAGGCCGAAGTCGAGCGCGCCAAGGCTCATCAGGTTGCCGGGCACCCCGAACGCGTTCATGCCCATCGCCATCATCAGGAACGAGAAGGGGATGATGAGCACGGCGATGATCGCCGCGCGCACGTTGCCGAGCAGCAGGAACAGCGCGGCGGCGACCAGCACGGCGCCCTCGGCAAGGTTCTTCTGCACCGTCCCGACGGTCGCGTTGACGAGCACCGAGCGGTCGAGCGTGGGCGTGACCTTGATACCGGGCGGCAGCGACTTCGTAACCTCGGCGATCTTGTCGCCCACACTGCGCGCGACGATGCGGCTGTTGCCGCCGATCAGCATCAGCGCGGTGCCGACCACCACTTCGTGACCGTTCATGCTGGCGGCACCCGTTCGGAGATCACCACCGATCCGCACCGTGGCGACATTCTTGACCGCGACGGGCACCCCGCCACGGGTCGCGATGATGGCATCGGCGATCTCGTCGATGTCCTTGATGCGCGCGTCGCCGCGCAAGAGGAAGGCTTCGCCGCCACGGTTGAAGTAGTTGGCGCCAACCGACAGGTTCGCCGATTCTAGCGCCTTGGCCAGTTCGGAATAGGAGACGCCGTAGCTGCCGAGCTTCACCGGATCGGGCTCGACGACATAGGTCTTCTCGTAGCCGCCAATCGAGTCGATGCCGGCGACGCCCTTGACCGTGCGCAGCTGCGGCCGAATGATCCAGTCCTGCACGGTACGCAGATAGGCCGAGCGAGACACGTCATCGGTCAGCCGGTCGCCTTCCGGCGTCAGGAAGCTGCCGTCCGATTGCCAGCCCGGCCGGCCGTTTACGACCTTGGCGCCCTTGCCGCCGGGGTTGGCGAAGTCGATCGCATACATGAACACCTCGCCAAGGCCCGTTGTGACCGGTCCGATCTGCGGCTGGACCCCGTCGGGCAGGCTGTCGCGCGCCTGCCCGATCCGTTCGCTCACCTGCTGGCGCGCGAAGTATAGGTCGGTCTTGTCGGTGAAGATGGCGCTGACTTGGCTGAACCCGTTGCGCGAGAGCGAGCGGGTTGTCTCCAGCCCGGGAATGCCCGCGAGCGCGGTCTCGATCGGGAAAGTGACCCGCTTTTCGATCTCAATGGGAGACAGCCCGCGCTCGACTGTGTTGATCTGGACCTGGTTGTTGGTGATGTCGGGGACGGCGTCGATCGGCAGCTTCGTGAGCTGCCAGACACCGACGCCCGCGACGACGAGGAAGAAGGCGACGACGGCCCAGCGCGCCCGGACGGACAGCGCCATGAGGTTGGCGATCATGGTCTATTCCTCCTCGCCGGCGGACTTGCCGAGCTCAGCCTTGAGCAGGAAGGCGTTGGTCGTCGCGACGACCTGACCAGGCTGCAGGCCGCTCACGATCTCGATCCGGCCGGCGCTGCGCTGACCCGTGGTGACCGGGCGGGCGCGGAAGCCCTGCGGCGTGCGCACGAACACGACGTCGCGACCGCCCAGTGACTGGACCGATTCCTCCGCGACCACGATCGCGGTCGAGCCACCGCCGCGGCTTGGCAGAATGCGGACGCGGACGGCGAGGCCCGGCGGCAGGCCTGCGGATGCCATGTCGATCACGGCCGTGGCGGCGCGCGTTTCGGTGTTGAGCGTCGGCGTGACCGCGCGGACGCGGCCATCGACCGTCCGTCCGTCGGGCAGTTCGATCACGGCCCGGTCGCCCGGTGCGAGGCGGGCGGCGTCGAGCGACCCGATCGCCGCTTCGATCTGCACTTCGCGCGGATCGGCGACGCGAAACAGCTCGGTCTCTGGCTGCACGAACGCGCCAAGCTTGGCGGTGATCGCGGTAACGCGCCCAGAGATCGGGCTGGCGACCATCACACCGCGGCCATCGGACGTGACCTTGGCCGCACCAGCGGTGGACCGCGCGCGCTGGGCTTCGGCCGCCGCCGTCGCGGCTTCGGCCTGTGCCTTTTCATAGTCGGCGCGCGACGAGACCTTTTGCTCGTAGAGGTAGCGCTCGCGCGCCAAGCCCTTTTGCGCCAGCGTGGACCGCGCGGCGGCGACCTTGATGTCCGACGCGAACTGCGCCGCATCGCGGCTTTCGACGATCGCGAGCGGCTCGCCGGCCCGCACCGGATCGCCCAGCCGCTTGAGCAGCCTGACGACCGCTCCCGCGGCGCGGGCGGTGACGATGGCTTCGCCGGTCGGCGACGCCGACACCGCCGCCTGGGCGACGATCTCGGCGGACAGTCCGCCGGAAGCGATGGTCTCGGTCGCGATGCCCGCCTCCTTGATGGCGGCAGCGTTCAGGATGACGGTCTCGGATGCCGGCTTCTCGGCCTCGGCCGGGGCTTCCGCCGAAGGCGCGGGAACGCCGGGTGCCGTCAGGCGCGCGGCCAGAAATCCTCCAGCGGACGCGACGAGCGCGACGGCGGCCGCGCCGCCGAAAAGGCGCTTGTTGGTATCGGTCATCGATAGTCTCCGGATGGGGTGGCCGAGGGCGCGGCGCTCGTCAGGCGGCGCAAGCGCGCGGTGGCGGTATGAAAGGCGATGAGCGCGTCGGTTGCTGTCGCACGGGTCTCGGACAGCGTACGCTCAGCGTCGAGCAGCTCGATCTGGTTGAACTTGCCCTGACCGTAACCGAGCCGGGCGATGCGGGCTGCTTCTTGCGCAGCGGCGAGCGCTGGACCGTTGGCTGCCCTCGCAGTGGCGGCGGCATTGGCAACGTCCGCCACGGCGCTGGCAATCGCCCGATCCGCATCGAGCCGGGCGAGCCTCAGTTGCGCCATGAGCTGGTCGCGTTCGGCCGTCGCCTGCCCGATGGCGGCGCGCCCATTGTTGAACAGCGGGATCGGTATCGACACGCCGACGACCGCAGCGGTGTCGCGCGACGCCTGTAGCCGACGGGCTCCCGCACTGAGCGTGATGTCCGGTACGCGGTTGGCACGCGCCAGGCGGATCTGGGCTTCCGCGGTCGCCAGGTCGGCGGCGGCGATGGCGAGCGCCAGCGTGCCGTCGGAACTCGGCGCGATCGTCGGGCCGAACCCGGCGACGCGGTCGAACCAGGCGGTGTCGAGCGGGCCGTTGACCGCACTACCGATAAGGCGGGACAGGTTCTGGCGCGCGACGTCGAGCGAGCGTTCTGCCCGCTCGACCGCGACATTCGCGTTGATCGAGATGACGTCGGCGCGCTGCTGGTCGATAGGCGACGCAGCGCCGACCGTCACCCGGTCTCGCGCGACGCGCAAACCTTCCGTCGCTATCGCGGCCTGCTGCTGCGCGACCAGCAGCCGTCGTTCCGCACCGAGTGCTTCGACATAGGTCTCTGCGACCTGAAGTTCGAGGTCGGCGAGCGCGACAAAGGCGCCGAGTTTGGCACGACCGACGCGCGTATCGGCGACCGCGACGCGGGCTGACCGCTTGCCGCCCGTCTCGATCGGCAGCGAGAAGCCGACGGTCGTTTCCGAGCCGGAAAGCCCCTTATAGGGACCGGTGCCGACGACGTTCTCGGCCTGCCCCTCGAACGTGGGGTTGGGGCGCAGACCGGCGACTGTGCGGCCCGCGGTCGTGGCGCGAATGGCGGCATCCGCGGCATCCATGCCGGGCGAACGCGCACGTGCCGACGCGATGGCGTCGTCAAGCGTAAGCGGCGCCTCGGTCGATGCGACCGGGGTCGTCTGCGCGGCGGCGGTGCCGACGCAGACGGTCGCGGCGAGCAACGCCGCGAGAGTTCGGGACATGATTGGTATTCTCCTGACATTCGCATGGATTCCCGCGCCTCAACGGCGGCGGGAGTGGCGAAGTCAGGCGATCGGCGGCCTCAGGTCGCGATTCCGCGCGAAGCCGGGAGGTAGCGCGAATGATGCGCGACGCTCAGGCAGCGTGAGAGAAGAGGGCAAGTCGGCCGCGAAGTCCAAGGCAGGAAGGGCCGCGCCGTGGTCGTGGCCCAAGCTGTGATGGTGCGGCGTCGCCTTGTCGGCATCACCGGGGACCTGGTCCGCGTCTCCAGCCGTATGGCCGGGCGGCGTACCATCGACCGACATAGCGATATTGCCCATCTCACCAGCATAGGCCGGTAGAGGCTGCGCTCCTGACGAAAATGTCAGAACCAGCATCAACGCTACGATGAGGGCGAACGGGCGGCGCATCTATAGCGTCCATAGACGATATGGCAGGTCCGTCAAAGATTTTGCCGTAGTTGAGGACAAAAACAGGATCTTTGTACGAAGATATCGATTCTGCCTGATCACAATTTAGTATGTTATTTCATAACACTGTTGAGGAGTTTTGACGAGTCATCGGATCGATGGTCTGATGTGGTTTCCGTTAGCTCTCTACTTGCCTGAATGAGGATCTGAAGACCGCCCGAGATGCCTAGTGCTGCCATGATACCTGCGACTGCTATGTCGGGCCACTGGGTGCCTGTACCGAGCACGCCAAGGGCCGCGCCGACAACGGCGAGGTTACCGATCGCGTCATTGCGTGAACAGATCCACACCGAGCGCATATTTGCGTCGCCGCCACGATAGCGAAAGAGCATCAGGGCGACAGTCCCGTTGGCCAAAAGAGCGAGCAGGCCAACCGCGCCCATCGTCTCGCCCTGCGGCACCCGGCTTCCAAACGCAGCTATGACCGTCGTGACGAGCACATAGAGTCCGAACGCAAGGATGGTGCCGCCCTTGACCAGCGCGGCGCGCGACCGCCATCGAAGCGCCAAACCGGCCACCCCGAGGCTGATGGCATAGTTCGCGGAATCGCCGAGGAAATCGAGGGCATCGGCCTGCAGCGACCTCGACCCCGACGCAATCCCGGCAAATATCTCGCCCGCGAACATCGCCAGATTGATCGCGAGCGCGACCCACAGCACTCGCCGCCAGCGGGGATCCGGCTTGGCGGGCGCGTCTGTCGGGCAACTGTTACAGACCATGATCAAGGGCTCGCATTTGCTTCATCGCGCGATCATGCACCCTCTAGCGACTGCAGGGTCAAGTGGCATCTGCGGGCAAGGTGTCATTCGCTGTCGAACCCGGTGCCGCGACATGGCGGCGATTCAGCATGAACCCTGCAACCACCGCGGCGAGCATTGCCAGCTGCACCGTCATCGACTGCCATGTCGGGAAGATCCCGAGCATGGTGATGCGCAGGCCGCCGGTCAGCGGCGCGATATCGATGATGCCGGCTTCTTGCAGCGCTGCCACGCCCTTGCCGGCCAGCACGACCGTCAGCGCCGCCATCAGCCAGGCACTGTACGAAAAGAACTTCCCGATCGGCAGGTCGCGGCTGTAACGCAGCATCGCCCAGGCAATCAGGCCCAGCAGGAAGACAGCCGATCCGGCGCCGGCGAGCAGCATGCCGCCATTCCCCTGTGTCCAGAGCGCGGCGTAGAACAGGATCGTCTCGAACACCTCGCGGTAGACGACGATGAAGGCGAGGCCGAACAGGAACCAGGCCGACTGACGCGACAGGGCGTGCGTCATCTTCTCCCGGATGTAGCGCTGCCACTGGTTGGCCTGTGCCTTGCCGTGCATCCAGATGCCCACGGACAGCAGGACGACGGCGGCGAACAGCGAGCCGAACCCTTCAGTCAATTCTCGGCTCGCGCCGCTGATCCCGATTGCATAGGTCGCCACTGCCCAGGTCAGACCGCCCGCGACAAGCGCGCCGATCCAGCCGCCATGGACATAGGGAAGCACTTCGGTTCGGCCCGCCTTGCGCAGAAAGGCGATCATCGCGACGACAATTAAAAGCGCCTCGAGTCCTTCGCGGAGCAGGATCGTGAATGCCCCGAGAAAGGTCGATGCGCTGCTCGCAGCATCTGGCGACAGTACCGTTTCGGCGTCGTCGAACAGTCCGTTCAGAACCTGTACGCGCGTCGCAACGTCGTCCACCGAACGCTTCTGTTGGAGCGCCGCGCGAAATTCGCCCATCGCGCCTTCGATGTGGCCCATCAGCGTTGCGTCTCGTGCGGTGAGCGTCGGCTCGACCGGCTCGAAGCCGTCGAGATAAGCGGAAAGCGCAAGCTCGCGTGCGGTGCGCGCGTCGCCTGACCGGTATGCCGCAAGACTCTGCGCCAGCTTGGCGCGAGCGAGCCTGAGCGATCCGGCTACGGGCTGCATCACTGCGTCCGGGTGCCGCCGGAGATAGGCCATCACCGCATCGGCCCTCGCCTCGCCGATCTGCCCGGCGAGCACCTGCGGCGTCAGCCCCGCAAGCGCCGCAAGACCGGAGATGCGCTGGCGGAGGGAGGCATCGCTCTGCCATATCCGCTTGCCTTCTGCAGCCGCGGCATCGGTGAACGCGAAACGTCCGGCATAGAACGCCAGCGCCCACCGATCCTCCGACGGCAGCGACGCAAAGCTCTGCATCGCCGTGCCATCGATGCCCTGTCCGATGACCTGATAAAGTGCGAACGCGCTGCGCTGGCGTGCCCGTACAATGTCGGTGAACGCGATCGGCGGCGTAGTAAGCTTCGCGGCGTCGGGTCCGCGTCCGTCTCCGCTCATCCCGTGGCAGCTGGCGCAATTCTGCGCGAACAGCGTGGCGCCGCGCGCCAGGTCCGGCGCACGAGCGGGCGCGAGCGGAATCGGGTAGGCCTTAAGCAGGTCAGCGGCCAGACCATGCGCCAAGCCAGCGACAGCTTCGGGGGCCGCCTTGGCGGCGATGACGGCCTTGAGACGCGTCGCGCCGGCGACGAGGCTCGCCTTGGCCGGTGATGGCGGCAACGCCGCAATCCGCTCGGCAACGGATATCGAGAATTCGGTCATCTCCGCGTATTCCGACGCGCTCTTGATCCGCCCATTGGCGACCGCGCCGCCATAGTCGACTGCCAGATAATCGAGCAGGCGCCACGCGGTCGGCACATCGGCGGTCTGCGCGTTGGCAATCCCGCCCATGAAGACGCAAAGCAATGCCGCGAGAAACGTCCAGAGGGGTCGGATCGCGCGCGGTGATTGGGCTCGGTGGGAGTTGGATCTTCGCATCCGCCCTTGATAAAGCCTCTAGCCGCTAGAGGGTCAAGTAGTTTTGCGAATTAGTTGCAATAGCGATCGATATCACCCCTCGGCAGTCTTGGGCTGCGAAATGTCGGGGCCGAGCGACTCGATGATCCGGCATTCGGAAATCGATCCGTGGCCGCACTGCACGATCAGGTTGCCGAGTTCTGCGCGCAGCGTCGTCAGGTCGGCGAGCTTGCGGTCAATCTCGGCCAGGTGCTCGCGAGCGATCAGGTCGACGGCAGAGCACGATATGTCCTTCTGGTCGGCAAGGCCGAGCAGCGCCTGGACCTGTTCAAGCGAGAAGCCGAGCGCGCGCGCACGCCGGATGAAGCTCAGCCGCGAAAGGTGCGCCGGTGAATAGGACCGGTAATTGCTGGCGGTGCGCTCGGGTGCCGCCAGCAGGCCAACAGATTCGTAATAGCGGATCGTCTCCACCTTGGTACCGGTGGCGGCGGCGAGCTTGCCGATGCTGAGCGATGGTTGCTGCATGGATCGCCGTCCTTTGGAACTTCTACCGTTTATAGGATTGGTCGCTAAAAATAGTCGAGCGGATCAACCGCCTGATTTTGGAGCTCGGGGTTCGCCCTGACAGCAAGGGTTCGCTCCGATGGGGGGGGGGAACAAGTCCAAAAGGCTGGACGAAAGGCCGAAACTTGGATGTCGAAACGAAGTCATAAGCGTCCGGATCTGGGTCTTTTCTGCTGCATACGCCACCAGCGCACCATTTCAGTTCATGGGCCGGGGCGAATGATGACATTACGGTCCCCTGATCATTTCGTGGATACGCGCATCGAGTGCGTCTACCGCGAACGAACGAACGAACAACTTTCGCGTGGCGTCACCCAAGCAGCGGTCCGACGATCGCTGCCACGGTCGCGCTGGCCCGGCGCTGTCGCAGGACACGGCGATCGCGTCCGCCTTCTTCGTCGTCTCCGGGATCGGCGTCGAATTTCGCAAAGGCGACCGGACCATCCTTACGATAGCCCTCGGTCTTGTCATCATCGCAAAAATGCGTTGCGAGCAGGCCGAGCGCGGAGTGGATGGTTTCGCGGTGCCTGGTTTCCAGCGCGTTGCTGAAGGCGGCGATCGTTGCCTCTGTGCCGCCTTCGACATGGTTGAGGCAATAGACGAGGTCATGAGCATCCTTCGGCTCGAAGCGACTCTCGAACGCGAACGCCTTCAGGCAGGTGAAGCTCACGACGTCGGCGTATCGGACGGTTTCCGTGACGACGCCGTTGTCGCCGAGCAGTTCGGCGGTGATCTCGGCGCTCTCGTAGAAGTCGAACACCATGGAGGCATGCGGGATGTTGAGCGCCGAGACTTTACCTTTTGCGGGAAGCTCCTGGACCTTGCCGCCGGCACGTTCCGGATCATCTGCGAGGAATTCGAGGATCATGGTGGTGCCGGTTTCGAGCGTGGTCTTCCAGCGCCATGACTGTTTGCGGCCCTCATCATTTTCGGCGCGATCAAAGCCCATCATGCGGAGATTTTCTTCCAGCGTCCGATAGGCCTCCGTGTCGGCCAGGATCGCAAGGTCGACGACGACATCGACGTCGCCGGTGCCAGCATGCGCCGGCACTTCGGGCGGACGTGCACGCACGAGATAGCGCGGGGTGAGGCCGCCGACGAGGAACACCGAATCCTTCCACGGGCCAAGGCCCCGCAGGAGCGTGACCAGCACGCGCTCGCACGCTTCGGTGACGGCATTGTCATAGCCGCCAAAGGTCTTCGGCTTGCTCATCAGGGCTTGAGCCTTTCCGCGCGCAGATGCGCCGCCATCTCCTTGGATCGTCCCGACCCCTCGAGCAGATCGAGATAGACTTGCAGCACCGGCGCAAGCGCCACGCCGTCGATCCGCTCGCCCACCGTAACGTCGCCGCGCGAGCGTGTCTCCATAACGCCGAGATTCCATCCCTCGCTGACTGGCCGGGCGTCCAGAAGGTCAAGGATCTGCTTTTGAAATGGGCCGGGAAGGATGCGGCATTTGAGCTGGGAGATGCTGGAGAGATAGGGCGCATAAGCTTGTGCTGCGGCTTCGCCGGTAACGGCATAATCCGCGCCGCCGCAGACTTGATCCAACCGCTCCGACAGCGTGCGAATGTCAGTTAGCGGAACGTAATAGCGATCGATCTTGGCCGGCTTCTGCTCGAGGATATACTTCTGCCAAGCGTCAAGCACCTCCTCGGCTGCGCGCAGGCGGCGCAGCTTGGATGGGCCGGAGCCTTCTACCTCGACCCACTCGCGACGCTCCATCTCGGTAAGCGTGGAAGATGCCGTCGCTGGCGAGACTTCGGTTGTCTCCGCAAGCTCCTTGACGCTCAGCCATGCATGGCGACGTTCGAACACTGCCATGACGACGCGCGCCTTTTGCCCCTGAAAGACGGATTCGAACACTTTGCGGGTGGTACGAGGGGGCGGTCGATCGATGAAGACGAACGCATTGGGGGCTGGGATGTAGAGCGTACCGCCAAGGTCGTAAAAGCCGATGCCTTCCTCGCGCAGGATGTTCCGCGCGCCCGGCGAGATCGCGCGGGCGACGAAGAACGGCAAAACAGGACGGCCATCGGTGGGGAGGTGGGCGGCGTTGGTTCGAAGCTGCCACACGGATTCGCGCACATCGCGGGGAAAAGCATCGCGCTTAGCTTCGACCAGCAATTGCATCGGCCGTCCACCCACGACGATATCGACGAGCGCGTCGGCGCGTCCATTGCGGCCGATCGGAACCTCCCGCGCTCGCACGATGGCCTGCCCCTCGGGCAATTTGCTGATCGCGGTGACCAGACTCTCCAGCAACTCGCCTTCTTCAATCTCGAATTTGAGCATATTTGATGTCCAGTGAATATGGTCCAAATAGCGAATCTTCGCTAATATGTCCATATTTACTGCGCAGGGAATTTGGGCTGGAGGATTAGCGGGATCGGTTCCGCTCCGGCGGCTTGTGATCACGTCCTTGCCGAGCTTGCAACACGCGTTCCGCTGCGGGCCCACGCTCAGGACCGCGTTGTACGGACGCACCGGTATCGCGAACGACCGCGGGCTGGATCGTCCGACCGGCTGCCACATGGGCATCGAGTTGGGCGCGCGCGACCGTCATCACCCGCGTCACCGCCTCGGGGTTATCAAACAGGGTGCGCCGGATCACCGCCTCCATGACGCGCATTTGACTATCGACGGCGCGATCGTTGGGCAGCGAACGTCCATCGACGCGCTCACCGGGTTGGCGGGCAGGGGCAGGGGACTCTTCCGATCGCCGCGCCGAAGCCGGGTGGCGGCTTTCAGTGGCATCGCGCGCGACCATCGGTGCAATCGTGTTCTTGCTCGCGTCGCTGCGCAGCCGGTCGAGCTCCTGCAGATCACGATCATTCGGCTTATAGCCCCGGACTTCGAGCCCCTTTTGTCCCGCCTCCAACCACACCGATCGCCGGAATGCCTCGGTTCCGGTGACATGGATTCTGTCCCACGAACGATGCTGGGCGATCGCGACAAGATCCTTCACCACCTCCTGGCTCTCGGTCGCCGTGACCAGTCGACGCCCCTGATCGCGAAACGCCGGATCCTTCGTTTCCGCTGAGGTAAAGTATGCGGGATCGCCCGACCATTTCGCCTTGTCGGCATAATAGCGTTTGCGCACCGCCTCGGGCATGTCACCCGCCTCGACCGAGGGAGCTTTCAGCTTCTTGTCGGTCCCGACCTTGCGCTCCGTGACGCCTGGGTCCTCGGTCTTTCGCTCCGCGCCCTTCGATTGCCCGACAGCTTCAGGCTCGGCCATGACGCCTCCAGACGCTACCCTTTTGCTGCGATCCTTGTCGTCGATGGCGACGCCGTTGGTCCTGCCGCGCGCCTTGGTTGCCGGCGCCTTCTCCTTATCGGCCATGGTCATGCCTCCCAGTCACTAGCGCTTCAGAAAGGTCGCCATCGTCCTCCGGCTCAATCGCCGCGCGGGCGGTCATCGCCATCACGAAATCAAGTGCCGCCTTCTCGTCGCCGGGCGGCGGCAACGCCTCAAGCTCACCCAGCACCAGCATGTCATCGGTGATCTCGGCATAGCCGGACAGTTCATCGTCGGTCAGAGTGCGCGTCACGACGGGCTCTTCCTTTGGGGGTGGCGGCGCGTGCAGGGCGGCGCGCTTCGCTTCAATCGCCTGCGCGAGGGGGTCGCTACCGGTCGCTGCGCCTGCCTGTGTCGGGTTGGATTTGGGCTGGCGCATCAGGATCAGCCGCGGCGCGACCTTCGGCGGATCGGATATTCTGTCGGTGAAGCGCTTTAACCGGAAATACTCGATCTTGCGCGCGCGAACCGGCGGAATGCCACCACGCAGCAACAGCAGATCGCCCTTGGGCATCTGCATCAGCTCTTGCGGCATCATCAATGCACGACGCTGGTCGGACTCCGAAATGCTGCGATTGGCGAGCATCCCGTGGATCGTGCGGCTCTTCGATTTCACGCTCATCGTGAAGAAGCCGAGCCGTTCGGACAACTCGTTCGCCACCCGCAATTCCTTGGGCGTGAACACCACCTCCAGGCCGCAATTGGCGATGATCTCGTCGGTGACGTCGGGGCCGTATATGCCGCGCGGCTGCGACCGGCTCTGGATCACCGGCAACAGCCGCAGGCCGTATCCCGCGACATAGGAAAAGGCGGACGCGATGACGGGGGCCTTGCCCAGGCGCGCAAACTCATCGAGCAGGACAAGAACCGGCACCTGGCCCCCGGTCGCTGGCAGTTCCCGCGTGTTGAGGTCGATCAGTTGCTGGAGGAACAGATTATAGACCGGTGCGATCCGGTCGATATTGTCCGGCGAGACCCCCAGATAGATCGAGATCCGCTCGCGACGCACCTGCCGCAGATCGAAGTCGGTCTCCGAAGTCGCCGCGTCGACATAGGGGTTGAGCCACAGATTGAGCTTGGATGTGATCGTCTGCTTGATACCGGAAAAAGTGTTGTCCGACGCGGAAGTGAAATCGCTCAGTGCCGAAACGCATGCCTGGCTCAGCCGCTGCCCGCGCTTCTGTGCTTCCTCCACGACCTTGGGTAGTTCGACCTTGGGATCGCCCTCCGTCAGCCGTCGGTAAATCTCGCCGATCGTGAAGGGCAAAGCCGGGTTGGCCGCCACCAGCGCGCCCACCCCCACAAACGCCGCGCGGGCGGCCTCGGCCCAGAAGGGATCGGACTTCTCAGGCGCGGGGAATAGCATTCCGCCGATCTTCTGGAGTTCGTTGATCACCTCGGTGTCGTCGAGCCGGTCAATGAAGCTCAGCGGATTGTAGCGAGCTGACCGGCCTTCGGGGTCGAGCGGATCGAAGAGATGGACCTTTTGCCCATGCCGCGCCCGGAACCCTGCGGTGATGTCCCAATTCTCGCGCTTTACATCGAGTACAACAACCGAGTCCGCCCAGCTTAGCAGATTGGGGATCACGACGCCGACACCTTTACCGGCACGGGTCGGTGCTTCGAGCAGAACGTGCTCGGTGCCTCCAAAAACGAGATAGCGGCCGCCTTTTTGTCCTACGATGATCCCGGACGTGCTGCGCAAATGCTCGCGCCGGATTTCGCCCTCGTTTGCAAAGCGTGCCTCGCCGTGCAGGGAGCGGCCGCGCTTGAGAATGACAAGCAGGATCACGAACGCGGTGGCGCCGCTGACCAGCGCGCCGCGCTTGAGCCAGAGGTGCAGGAGCGGATCACCGCGATAATACCAGAGCCACGCCGGCACGGCCGAGACGTCCATCTGCGGCCCGATCTGTTTGAGGCCGACCAGCGCGACCAGCACGGCGCAGAGCGCGCATGCCAAAAGCGCCGCTGCAAGAATCCCGGCAATGATCGCGACCTTAGTGAGCGGCCGCGCGTCCGACAGGCGGATCAAAATACACCTCCTCGACTTCGAATTTGCCGGCGCGCTTGCGCGTCTGGACGACGACATCGACCAGCATGCGGAGCAGGCCACGAATGTCGTCACGGGCGAGATCCCGGCCGCCCTCGGACTCCTTCACCAACAAGGTCAGCTGTTCGAAGGCGCCCATCGCCGAGCCGGCATGGACCGTCGTAATCGATCCGGGGTGGCCCGAATTGACGTTGCGCAGATAGAAAAAGGCCGTCCCGTCGCGCAGTTCCTGTAGCAGGATGCGATCGGGCCGCATCCGCAGCGCGCTTTCGAGCAGCTGCTTGGGGCCGACCTTGGCCAGGCCCTGTCGTTCGCTTGAATAGACCATATGAACGACGTTGCGATGCTCGACGACGAGCTCGCGCGTATCCTCAATCGTCAGCAGCCGTTCCTCGGGCGGGATCAGCTGGATCAACGCCTTGGCGAACGTGGTTTTGCCCGAACCGGTCGCGCCGCTGACCAGGATGTTCTTGCGGGCGGCGACGGCCGTTCGAAAGAAAGCGGGCCAATCGCCGAGGTCGCGCTGCGCGATAAGCTGGGCATCGACTTCGCCAAGGCCTTGCGCCGCAGCGCGCGTGCCCGTGAAGAGGCCGACCCGCGCGAGTTCGTCGATCGCGAGGGTTACGCGCGAAGGCTTGCGGACGGTGAAGGACGGCGCACCCGTCGGCGTCACCGACGGGATCACGATCTGGCAACGCTCGCCCCCTGGCAGGATTGTCGAGCAGATCGGCGTCTCCGCATTCACGTCCTGTCGGGTAAAGCTTGCGGCCGCAACGGCGAGGGTCGCGAGCCATTCGCTGTCGAGTTCGGGGACAGTGTGCCAATGCCAGCCCAGATGGTCCTCGATTCCGACCTCGCCGGGCTTGTTTATCACAAGCTCGGTGACCTCGGCCGGCTCGAGCAGCGGCAGGATCGGCGCGAGGTAATGGCGAAGGACCGCGGTGTCGCTCACGTTCAGCGCCGCAGCTCCAGATTGTAGACGTCGGCGAAGTTGAAATCCTTGGCGACGAAGATTCCGACCTCTTCGCCCTGGTTCTTCTTCAGAACGGGTCTGATGTTGATGCTGTTCTGTAGCGCGATCCCAGCGCCCTCGCTCGGCGTCCGTGTGGTGTTGTTGAAGTTGTTGCTGCCACCCGAAACCGATTGCCCCGCGATGTAGGCGGCGTCATCGACCAGCGAGAGCAGCAGCGCACTGCCGAACCGCGCCCAGAAGAAGGTGTCGACGGATCCGGCGATGCCCGCGCGGCCAAGCGCGTCCGAGCCCGGCGAAGCCAGGTCGATGCGAACCCCCTGCGGCGTGACCGCGCGCGTCCAGAGCACGAACAGACGGTTCTGCCCTTGCTGGATGCCGCCATGATACTCGCCGAGCACCTTCGTGCCCTTCTCCATCAAGACGACACGGCCATTTTCGGAATAGACGTCGCGCGGGATCAGGCAGGATGTGTAGCCGGGTTGGGCCGAATTCATCGCGGTTTGCAGGATGCACGGGATCAACGTGCCGGCGGTGACGAGATAGTTGCGATTGGGGAGCATCGCTGCGCGCGCTTCCCCGACGGCCGAGCTCTGCCGCAGCGCATCGAGCGCATTCGGGGTGCCGCGGGCGCCTGGTGCTGCCTGCCCGTCACCGCCGCCCGCCTCGCTGGGGTCAGCCGGCGCGCCATTGGCAGCGGCCGAACCTGGGATCGGCGCGCGACCGCCATAAGCGATCAATGTCGATCGCCGCGCCTGGTCTGCCAGGTTCTGGCCTTTGGTCGGTGCGGTCGCCGTCGGCGCGGCCCCAGGCTGCATTGCCGGTACAATCTGACCGTCCGGGCCGACGTCGCGGGCGCCGGGTGGCGGGTTGATGACGGGCGCATTCGGGTCCGGGACCGCGCCCAGGGGTTTCGGCCGGACCGCGACCGCATCATAGGCAACCGTCTCGCGCGCTGCCAGATCGGTGCGTCGGGCGGTAGCCTCGGGCTTTGCCATCAGGTTGCCAGCGGTCTTGCTACCCGTTCCTGAATTTACCCACAGAATGCCGAGCACCATCGCGGTGCCGGCAAAGATCAGGGCACCGTTTCGCTTCGCCGGCGTCATGCCACCGATCGGATCGATGCCGCGTTCGCGGACGATCTCGTCGCGTTCCGGGGTCGGATCACCCTGTGGGCGACGGCGGTCTTCTGGCGCAAATTCGTCCATCGCGCTCACTCCTTCGGGTCTTGCATGGTGCGCTCGACGTGCGGCGATGCGGTGTTCGTGCCGTGATCGATGCCGTAAGGTGTCGGGGCCAGGTTATAGATGCAGAGCACTTCCCGGTTTCGCCGCAGTCGGAGTTGGGCTGTGACAATGTGCACGACCACGAACTCGTCCCGAACGTCGAAGGGGACCAGCGTCTCGGTCCCATCTGGTCGCACCATGTAAATGGCTGGGATCTCGTGATTGCCGGGGAAGCGCAGAACCGTGAACTGGCCATTGTCGGAAATCTCCGATGGCTGCAGATCGCTCGATCCCTGGACCTTGTAGTTCAGATTGCGCGGACCCTCGATCACGCCATGGTCGAGGGCTCCCCGGACGACGCTTGCCTGCAGCGCTGCCACGCGCTGCGCCTCCCGTGTCGCCTGCATACGCGCCGCGCGCTCGGCCTCGTCACGCGGAGACCGGAAGCGAACCTGAAAATAGGTATTGGCGCTCTTGCTGCTGATCGGTCCTCGACGCGCGGTAAGCTCGAAGGCGTAGTTGCGGAGCTCACCGCCCCGATTGGTCGTGACGATGAGGTTGGTCGGCCCCGCACGTTCGCGTGGTTTCAGGAACAGGATATGGCCAGCGACAGCAACTTCCCACGACACCGTGTCGCCGAGCGCCACATGCTCAATCGTCTCATCGGCACCGAGCACGATCTGGGTCGCGGTGCGGAAGGTGCCGACAATCCGGTAGACCTGCGTTTCCTGATACTCGACGAACTTTACGCGCGGGTCCGAGGGGCCGCCGCGCGGCGTATCCTCGGCAAGGGCAGGGGCAGCGATCAGCGCGACAGCGCTTGCGAGGCAAACGAGCCGGTTCACCGCACCACCTCCGGGTCGGCCCGGTAGTTCTCGACCTGAAAGCCTAGCGGATTGCGGTAGCGATCCCCTTCGGCCATCGGCGCGTTCGTATACCGGAACGTCACGGTCGCGATCCAGTCGGTGCTCTGCGTGTCGGTGTCGGTCTGGACCGTGCGCGTGAAGCGCACATTGGCGACGCGATCGTTGATAAAGGCGATGTTGCGAACGCGTGCCTGGACGGTCGCACCCTTGCCCCAGACGACCTGCGGGCTGTTTTGATTGTTTGAGCTGAAGAAGCGGCCCCAGCGCTGCTGTTCGCCAGGCTCGGACAAGATCGTGACCGCTCTGAAATTCTCTTCGGCCGCAGCCGACAGCCAGCTCTCGCGTGCCCTGACGTACTGGGCCAGGAAGAATTTCGTCACCGCCTCGTCATAGCGCATCGGCTTTTGAGTGAGCGTGGTCTGGACGTCGACGGCGCCCGTCGTTTGGTTGACCCGGATGATATAGGGCATCACCGTCTTGAGCGGAGCAAGTCCGGCGAGAGCGAAGCCTTCGGCGGCTGACACCAGCAATGCCAGGGCAGCCACGATCCACGCAATGCGTTCGGAGCGCAACGATTTGCGCTGCCGGTCCTGGTCCCAGGACCGCGCCTGACCGAAATAGAGTTCTGCGTCCTTCGCGGGTACGCCCTCGACCTGGCTGCGCATGGTCAGCAGCTCCCATGATTGCGGGGCGCATCCCGCATGGAGGTCTTGTCTGGCGCGGGAACCGGAACCGGTGGCGGCGCTGATGCACCTTCGGGCGGTTGGATGACCGGCGGGACAGGCGGCGGGGCAGGGGGCGCTACGACGCCCGGGATCGGCGAGCCGGGTAGGACGCTACCGTAAATATTCACGTCGCGCAGGTGCTTCCCGTTACAGACGGGCAGCTTTTTCGGGCCAGAAGCCCCGCTCGACATGGAAGGAAGGATCATCAGCAGTGCGACCGAACTGCGCAGGATGTGGATGGGCGTTGATGAACTCGTCATGGAATTTTCCCTGGTCATAAGGCGCGGCTGACCGAACCACCGCGACCGGCGGCACGTTCGAGATTGCGGCTATTGCGTGTGGCGCGGGCTTGCTGGAACGGTGCAGCCATGGTTCCCCAAGCGGACCCCGCAAAAGCTCCGACCCCGGCCGCAGCGCCGCCGGCGATGCCCGTCGCGATCGACGGCGCCTGGAAAAAGAAGATTGTGCCGAGGAAGATATATACCGCGAACAATACAGCGCCGATCGTCACGTCAGGCGTGCCTTCGGCCGCGGTCAGTGCTGTAGCGCCGAGATCGGTGATCAGGGCCGTGATGGCGATGATCACAGCCATCAGGACGATGTAGTTGAACACCTGTCCCAGCCACCCGTAGAAGAACCGGCGGGTGGTCTCGAACAGCGACAGCGCGATAAAAATCGGCCCGAGCGCGATCACGACGGCGAGCGCCACCTTTGCGAACACGGTGATCGCAAACCCGATCGCCGCAGAGAGGCCCGCTAAACCGTAAATCGCTACCGCCAGCGTGAGCAGGACGAGCTTCCAGGGGTTGATGTCGAGATAGGTCGCGGCTTCCGTCCGGATGATCAGGACGATGGAATCGACCTGCCCGAAGTAATCGTCGAACACCGCACCGACGCTGGTGATGGTCTTGCCCGCCAGCGCCTGGGAGATTGCATCCGGCATCCCGTGGAAAAGCGGGTTCGTGATCCACTCCGAATAAGCGACCGTCGTGGCCGCAACGTAGAGCAGGCACAGCTTCACCATCCGGTAGACCAGCTCGCCCCAGGGCTCGCTGACGATACCGCGCATCACCATGTACCCATACAGCGCGATGTAGATGACCAGGCCAAGCGCCAGCGGTCCTCTCACGACCTCAATGACGTTGTTGAGACGCTCGTTGAGGAAGAGATCGAGCTTCCCGTCGATGTTGGTATAAATATCCGCGAAGAGTGTGGACGCCATGGCCAGTATCCTCGCTTATTTGTGACCCAGCGAACGCTCGAGCTTGTCAGCGTTCTCGACGTCCTTGGCGTTGCTGCACTCCTGGGCATCGTTGTGAGTGCCGTTGGCGCAGGCGGCCAGGATTGCAGCGCGCTGCTTGGGATCGGACTTCAGCTCGGCCTTGCCGACCAACTGCCCGCAACCACTCAGGAGTGTGGCCGTCAGAGCAGGGAGGAACGCAGCGATCCCCTTCACGGCCGGCTACTCAGGCTCTGCTGAAGTTTGGCGAGGCCGTTTTCATCATCTCGCTGCGAACGCAGTCTCGCCTCGGCGGCCTGCCGCATCTGAAGCGCCTGAAGCTGGACGGCGTCGTTCTGAATATGCGCGTTTTCGACGCCAATCCGCGCCTGAATGTCCATGACTTCTTTCGCGTCTGAGGCGCTGTCGAGTGAGGAGCGAAGCTCCTCGAGACCGGTCGTCCGCTGGGCGGTGACCCCGTAAGCCGCTTCGGCGATCGCAGCGTCGCGAGCGGCCATCTCGCCATTTTGTGAGATCGAATCTCGGTTGGACCGTTCGAACGCCGTCGCGCCCGGTCGAAGGTCCGGCAGTTCGATGCGGTTGCTGCTGCGGATCCGGGCGGCAGACGAGCCCAGGCTCCCCAACCCGGAAAAATCGGACGACATCAATCGCTGGATGTCCCGAGCTTCGCTTGGAAGAAGGTGGCGAACGGCGTCGGTATTGAGCGAGGACGCTATCTGGTTGACGTTCGTAAGCTTGTTGACGCTGTTGTAGAGTTCGGTTGCCTGCGAAATCTGCTGCTTGCCCTGCTCGATCATCGACAGCGTGTTTTTCACCGTCGAGAGCGTCTGCAAGAACGTTGCGGTGTCGTGGACGGGTATCCCCTGCGCATACGCCGGCGCCGACATTGCCAATGCGCCGACGATCGCCATCGTTCGAATTGCCTTCATGACCTTATCCTTTCCTTCTGGTGGTTGCGCGCCGACGCTCGTGGAATGCGGGCAGCCAAGCGCTGGGATCATCGCCATGCTCAGCCCGGACCTGATCGAGGATGCCGACCGTCTCAGTGGTGCCCGAGAGGACGGCCAACTCGTCCGACAGACCGCCCAGGTCGAGTTCCACAACGATGGAATCATGGCCCTGCTTCACCAGGAAGCGCCGGCTTTCGGGAATGAGGTCGTTCCTGATGAGCTTGAATTCGGCGCGTGTAAGACCGAGGCCATCGATATAATCGACCTCGCGGCCATAGGGATTGGGCAACAGGATCTTGGTCGCGACCTGTTCCATGATGCTGTGCGAGATGTCCGAGCGCAGTGCGTCGGCCGGGCTCTGGGTGCCGAACACCAGAAAGGCATTCTGCTTGCGGTAGGTCTTCAGCCCGTCTTGCGCGAAGGCGCGGAAGGCGTCGTCGCCGAGTGCCTTCCAGAACTCGTCGATGTCGATCACAAGCCGGCGACCGTCGAGCAGCGCATCGATGCGGTGGAACATGTACATCATCAGCGGCGTGCGGATCTCTGGATTATCGAGGAAGTCCGTCATGTCGAAGCCGATGAACCTGGCCTCGAGCGTCAACTCGTCCCGGTCGTTGTCGAACACCCACCCTAGCGCCCCGCCGCGTGACCATTTCTCCAATCGCGCGCCGATCCCTTCGGGATCGCGCTGTCCAAGCAGCTGGCGCAGCGCGAGAATTGACCGTTCTTCTGGAGGGAGACGCCCGATCGAGAGGATACCCTCGTCGATCATCCTCTCCTGGGTAACGCCGAGCTGCAATCCAGCTGGCGTCACGAGATGCCGGATCAGTCTGCCGAGGAAGACAATATTGCCGGGCGTCTGATCGAGCGCGCGGACCGGGGCGAACCCGGTCGGCACACCATTGCGCAATGCGAGGTAGGTGCCGCCCGAGGATCGGACATAGATCTCCGCGCCGCGATCCTTGTCGATAAAGATCTGCTGCGCGCCAGTCTTCTCGAGCTGCGCCATCAGGAAGTTCTGCACCACGGTCTTGCCACCACCCGAGGGGCCGATGATCAGCGTGTGGCCGAGATCGTTCACATGGAAGTTGAAATAGTAGGGAGATTGGGCAGCGGTCTTCATCAGCGCGATCGCCGCGCCCCAGTGATTGCCATCGGGCTTTCCGGCCGGGAAGGTATGGAACGGCGATAGCGCTGCGAAATTGCGCGACGTGATCGCGGCCGGCCGCGCCCGCCACGAGAAGTTGCCGGGTAGCTGCGACCAGAAGGCAGCTTCAAGCGCCGGGCCTTCGCGCGCCGATACAAGACCGGCGTCCGCCAGCGCAGCCCGAGCCGTCGACAGGTTCTCGGCCAGACGCTTCTGGTTTTCACCGAATACCGCGAGAGAGAAATGATGCTCGCCGAGCACAAACCGATTACTTTGAAGGTCGTCGGCTGCATCCGCCAGTTCGATTGCCTGGCTGGCAGCGGCATCTTCGGTCGATGCCATCTGGTTCTGACGCCGACGCAGCCGCTCCGACGCCCGTGCCTTGCCCATGAACGCGAAGGATTGCGTCACGACGAACGCAAAATCCTGTGAGAGCAGGGCGTTCATTTGCCCCGGCCGGGTCATGGCCGGATACTCACGAATGCCGAACAAACCGACGAAGCGACTTTCGTCATGCGCGCGCACCTCGACTGTCTCCCGGCCGAAGATGACGCGCTCACCGTAAATGGCGGAGCCCAGATGACCACGTACGAGCGGGACGCGCGCCGCTCGGCCCATCATCACGAGCTCCAGCACCTCAAGGGGCTGCGAGAACATCAGGCCATTATGTTCGTAGAGGCTGAGCCTGAGTGGCCGGCATCGGGCCAACAGCTTCTCGATGTCGCGCGCCTTGTCCTCAAAGCGCGCAAGTTCGTCTTCGTCGACCTCTTCGCCCTCCTTGCGGGCAGTAGAGAGGCGGCGCAGCAAAACCCCCGTGCGATCAGCCGAACCAACGGACGGGCGCATGATCAGGGTCAGATACAGTTCGTTGACGAACATACGCTTGGCCGTGACCCGGGCGCGGTACTTCGCGTCCAGATCTGCTGCGAAATCCGACCGGAACTCTCCTTGCGGATAATCGGTAATTGGGCGGCGCACGATGTGGGTCCAGATCGCGAGACGATCGTCGGCAATGTTGCGCAGCGTGCCGTTCAGCTTCTCGTGCCAGTCGTTGAGATGGAGGGGGTCAGCCGTCTCGAACGCGAGACCGTCGAGCTTGAACATCATCATCAGATCGCGGCCATCAAGCGCGATGACGTGATCGTCGATATGGCGCGCATAGGGGAGGTAACGCGCGGGGTCGGCCTCGTTCTTGAGGATTCGCCAAGGCGTTCGGGCTGACGTGGCACCGAGCGAGATCGCGCCACTAGCCACGAGCGAAGCCTCGACGCTTGGCACCATCGATCGGCAGCGGGGAATAGGAACTGCCGCCCCACCAGGCGCGGTTTCGGCAGCGCGCCTTCGTCGTGGTCCAAAGCCACAACAATCGAAAGGCATTGGCGTCGTGGCGAACAATCAGCCGTGCAATGGCGAGGAAGGCAGCCGCCAAGGCGATCGCATAGAGAGGATTGCCGGTGATGATAAGGGTCAGGCAAGCGGCCAGGGCGATGGGCAGGGATGCCTCGATCGGCACCCCAAGCCACATCGTTGGCCGCGTCACGGCGAGGAAGAGCGTTTCTTCCCGGAGCTTCTCGTCGTCCACGGCGCCGTACTCACGCGCCGCCGGTGATGGTATCGACGATCCACTGCGCGCTAAACACGATGAAGATCCCGACGATCACCGTGACCAGGAGCCCGAGGCTTGCCCGACCGGTGAAAAACATGAAGCCCACGATGACGACCGCGATCACCGCTATCGTCTTGGCGAATGTCCCGGTCAGCCATGTCTTGATGTTTTCGGCCATCGAGGTGACGCCGTCAGCCGCCTGAGCATAGGCCGGATCGGTCAGCAGCAACGACACTGCCAAGACGGTGACGGCCAGCGCCAGATATTGTGTGAACGTGCGTCGGCGCGGAGTGAGCCAAACGGCGGAGGTTGTCGCAAAAGCGGTCATTCGGATTGTCCTTTCTGTGAGCTGCTGGATGCACTGCCGAAGACCATCAATTTGGCCGTTTGCGCATCCGCCGATGTGTCCCAGTCAACCGTGATGGTCGGCGCTGATGCCGCTGGCGCTTGCGTGCCAAGAGCTGGTGGCGGGGCAGGGGTGGTGGGCATGGCCGGCGCTAGGCCGTGCCGGATTGCCGGGACGACGACAGTCGATGAGGCATAGACGCGGCCGACATAGCCATTGCCAAAGCCGCGCGAGCGGCTGCCGGTATTGTACATCGACACAGCGGTCGCGATCGCCGCTTCGGTCGTCGGGCTCGAGCGGACGACGCTCAGATAGTTGCCCGACAACACGCGCGCTGCGGCGGCAAGGTTGCGGCAGGGGTCAAAAGCATCTTCTACCGAAAGCCCGAGCCATTTGAGATTGGCGCTGTTGATCTGCCCCAACCCCAGATCAATGTTATAGCCGCGGGCGATCAATCTCCGTGCGGCGGCGGCCGCCGATGCCCGGCTAGCCGGGTCAGGGGCTGCAACGCCCTTGGCGTTGATGCCGATCGCATAGGGATTGAAATGGCTTTCGGTGTGGACGACCGACACGAGCGTTTCCGCCGCCACCGATGGCGCACATTGGTGTGCAAGCGCGACGACGGTGGCGATATCGAGGATCATCGCCGACCGCCTGGGTTCGTGGACGCTGGTGCCACTAACAAGCAGATCGCCTTTGAAGGCGTGGCTGAGGCGTAACGACGGCGCGGCATCTTCCTACTCCATGTCGCTGCCCCAAACAGGGCTTGGATTGCGGCATTTGAAATCTCGAAATCGCTAGCCTTTTGAACCGATTATGCCGCTCTGGGACAATCCCCCCAGTCAGGGGGGTCACGCGGTTTTCTACTCGCGATGAGAGAAAAGCTGAGAGTGGCGCCTGTGATCACCCGGCGGCTGCGAAGTGATCGGTTCTTCGTGCTGACGTACACATTGTTGCTGATCGCAAAGGCTATGAGCGGCAACGCATCGGTCTGCGGGGAACGAGCTCGAACCCCTATGGCTTGTTCTGCCACTACGGGCCGTTGTTAGGATCACGGCATCAAAATGAAGCGGTCTGAGCCGCGCGCGGTCAGATCAAGGCGTCGATGTTCAGATGGCCGTCACGGACTGCCCGCAAGACCAACTGGGTTCGCCGGCGAACACCGTAGCGACGGCGGGCAGCCTCGACATATTCGTGTACAGTGTCGCGGCCGAGGCCAAGGATTTGCGCGCACTCCCAATCGCTCTTGCCCTGTGCGACCAGCGCAATACACTCAATCTGGCGGGGGCTGAGCGCCACTGGCGCATACACCTGGCGATCGTCGCCAAGGATCGACCGTCCGCGATCGAAGGCCACAGTGCCGATGAGACGAGCCACCAACACCTCATCGCTCGTCACTTCGTGGTCGCCTGACCGAGACACCGTAAACATCGCCTCTGGCTCATCGCTGACGCGGATCGGCATCGTGAAACCTGCGTCCAGGCCATGAGCGCGGCCCCTCTCAAGGATCGTGGTTTGCCGCGGGCTCATCGTGATGAAATCCTCGATCCGGTCCCAGGTCAAACCTGAAGGCGACCTTGCACAGGCGGCGTGCACTGGGTCGTCCAGATAAAGTCGATCTTCGATTACTTCCTCGATCCACGCTTCCGGATAGGTCGTCAGCAACAGGGCCTTGTTGCTGCGTCTCGCCAAATCGACATTGTGAACCAAGGCAAACCACCGGAAGCCAGATTCTCTGACGATGGCATCGACTAGCGCCGACAATTCATCGAGCGTCTCTGCGTGCTTTGAGCGTTGCTCGAATTCGCTGATCGCGGCCAGCTGCCCGTTGTCGCAAACGTTTGTCATGACGACGATTTTGGGTCGAGGAATCAGTCGATCCACCCCCAAGTCGTTGAACAGGAGCAAAAATACGGCGAACTGCGACCGGTTCTCAACTCCTCCGGCCGGCGGCACGACTGACCGCATCTCAACGACTTATGGGATCCTGGTAGCTCGCGCGTGGTGCGGCAATTCCGTCACCGCGCCAGCAAAAGCCTGAGGCCCGGCACGTCGATACGTGCCCATTGCTGATCTGCCGTAACAACGGGCAACCCTTCGGCGATCGCCAGGGCCATGCAGGTTCGATCGCCGAGGCCGCTGCCGAATTCTTTAGTGACAGGGTAGAGGCTGGCGGCTGCAATGGCGTCGTCCCACCCATGCGGACGCACCTCGAGATGCAATGCATCCAGCATCGCCAGCGCAGCATCGATCGGCACGTCGCGGCGTAAGAGGCCCTTGATTACTTCCTGAAAATTGACCGCCGATATGAGCCCGTCGCCAATATACTGCGCGACAACGTTGGCACCCGGCTCATCGCGCAGCAACGCCAATATCGCCGAGGCGTCAAAAACGATCGATGCCATGCCTAGTCGAGGTCTTCGCGTGCCGCTTCGGCCCGGCGCTCGGCGATGAAGTCATCAACCGGAAGGTCGTTCGTCGCGTGCTGGCGGTACAGGTCCTGAGCGCGTTTGATGCTCTGATGCATCGACGTGAGCTTCACATTGTCGCCGTCGATCGACAGCACTAAGACGCCTGCGCCTGTGACGCCAAGCGCCTTGCGCGCCGAACGCGGCAGTACCATGCGGCCATTCTCCGCAATCCGGATGTCCATAGTTTCGTGCACGAATGACACCTCATTCAAAAGGGCATGAACCGTACTTATGCCATTTTATAAAGAATGTCTATCTATGTCCTATGACGATGGCTCTGCCGAATTGCCGGTGGAAGTCGATAATCCCTGTCTGTCAGACGGCCGATCGTTTCTGCGAAAGAGACGCTTTACGGGCTGACCAACGAGCGCACAGCCCGTGCGCACCGCATCAATCGATCGGTCCGATAATATATCTTATGTTAAATATATCAATGGTTTATGCAGCTTTTCCAAGCGCTCGCTTTACAGAGGGCGCAATCGTATAGACCGCCTCTCGACCGGCTCCGCGGTTTTCGTGGTCGACGCGGTAGCCTTGATAGTGCCGATGCAGCAGTCCAGCACGAACCAGATCCGACACGGCACGGCTGACGTTAGTGCGGCCAGAATGACGAAGCCTCGTACGCACCTCGTCAGCAATCATCTGCTTTGCGCAAGTTACATCGGTCGGTAGCGCGCCCCTGCCGCTCAGATCCGCGCGGACCTGCTCGACCACGGCAAGCCGGCGCGCATCGCGTTGCGCCATCGGCATCAGGGCGTCGCTCAGCCAGTCCCTGACCGGGATCGCGCGCGCGCCTTCGCGGATATAGGGTCCGGCACTGTCGGACTCGCCTGCAGCGCGAGCGATGAGGTTCAGCACCATGAAGGTATATCGCGGACGCGCCGAAATGCGGGCCAAACGCTCCAAGACCGAAGGCAGATCGAGATCGTTATCCCTTCCGCCGGATGATGGACCAGATTGCCGCGGCGCGCTCTGTGTCAATTTGCGAGGCGTGACCGGACCAGCGCTCAACTTGCTGGCATCGGCGACGATGTCCTTCGCGAAGAGGTCGGGCTGGAACATGGAACATTACAAGCACAGCCGTACTGATTTGTGAATCCACTACCTGCAATGTGCTGATTTTTAGCCACTAGTGACACTTTACCAGACCTCGCAGGTAAAGTGTCACCCGTGGGCTTTCCCGGCCGCAGATGCCGCCCCAGTTTAGCTGCCTGAGCCCCGGATTCGCGCTCGGGATCGACCAGGCCTTGGTGTAATGGCGTTGCCTGCGCGGCCGATGATCGGCGCGTAAAGTCGGACAAACGCATGGCGCGCAAACATTCGAAACACGGTTCATACGAAGACCTGAATCGCGACGATGAGGCGCCGGCGACAGTAGCGCCTTGCTGGCTGTGCGGTCGGCCTACTGGCAAAACCGTCATCTGGCACCATCCTGTGCCGAAAAGTCGGGGTGGGCGCGATATCGTGCCCATGCACCCCATCTGCCAGCAGACGGTGACAGCCAACTTCAGCAATTCCGAACTCGAGCGGCACGGCATGGATGTGGCGGCCCTGCTGGCCAATCCCGCCATCCGCAAATTCGTTGACTGGGTCGTCAAAAAGGACCCTGACTTTACCGCCACAACGACCAAGAAGCAGCGCTAGTACGACTGCGCCTTCACGACCCAAACGCTGCCAATCAAGTCGAGCTTATCGCCGCTTGGGCGCGGGCGCTGGTTCGGGTGCAGCAAACAGCTCCTTTCACAGGTCTCAAATCCGTAGGCTGAACTCAAGGGGTGATTGCTTGTCCGCCTATGATCCTCTTTGCTGTCGGCCGGGTGGCTTCGACTGGCCGGTTTGGGGCGGATCGCGGATAAGCTAAGGACGGCCATGGACTTTGATCAACTGCTCATCCATTTGTTCGGCACCGACGAGATCGCCGACCTTGCCCCTGAACAGCTCGCCGAAGGCATCGACCGCCTGCGGGTCCAGTTCGGGCTTGAGCAGGATCGTGGACGCCGTTTCGCCCTCTGGTGCTTGGCTTACATGCTCGGCACTGCGCCCGACCTCGATGTCGCCTTCAAGGACGAAGCGGATCGGAACTCGGCGCGCGACTTCATGGACACCGTCGACCGCCAAATAGAGAAGGGCAGCTGAACGATGACGACAGTACTCAAAAGCACCGCTGATGTCGGATGAGTATGCCCATGGTCGGCGAGATGGATTGCGGCTCGCGCTAGCAGTTCTGGCGGCGGAAGAGGCAAAATGGGCGGCGCTACTAGGCGAAAGCCCGTCGTGGCGGACCAACGCGACCCGCGAGGTGAGGCACAAGGCGCTTCAGGTCGCGCAGAAGCGAATAAAGACAGTTTTGAACCGGCTCACGCCGAAGGCCGATGGCCAGATTGATCCGGAGTTCGCCTCTGCCCTCGAAAAGGTAGGACTATAGCGGCCGACCGTTTCGACCCACAAACGACCATTCAGGGCTGATGCCGTGAATCCAGAAACCGGACGTTCGTTCATGGAAATGTATCAACTTAGCCACCGGGCGGGGACCTTCGGCCTGAGATTCTTGGGGCGAGAGGTTGTAGTCATTCGTTGTTGCGACCGCGAATGGCCGTTATTGTCAATCAAGGAAGCAATAACTGACCTAACGGACAACATCGAGCTCGACGTTCCTAGCCCTACTGTGGGGTATATATTATTCGCGAATTGGGCATTTATCTCGTCATTATTTCATCGAAACCGATAGACCCGCAGCGACGAAGAAAACCTTGTCGGCAGTAGCTGCGACGCATTGATGCAACCGGCCCGCCTCGTCCCGAAAACGCCGTGCCAACGCATTGTCGGGCACGATGCCGAGGCCGACCTCATTACTGACGATCACGAGCGGACAGCGCGCATTGCCTATGGCAGACAGGAGTCTATCGCTCGCCTGTATGATGTCGACGTCTGACAAAAGCAGATTGCTCACCCACAGGGTCAGGCAATCAACGAGCACGACATTTCCGTCGACCGCTTCCTTCCCGATCGCTTCGGGCAGGTTGATCGGACATTCGACGGTACGCCAGCGTGGACCGCGATCCGCGCGGTGGCGCGCGATCCGCTCGGTCATTTCTGCATCGAAGGTCTGGCCTGTCGCCAGGTAGACCGGTGCAACCGTTTGGCTGTCGGCCAATTTTTCCGCCAGTTCTTGCGCCAGCCGGCTTTTGCCCGATCGCGCGCCGCCCAAGAAAAACACGACGTTCGCTCCGGTCACTCTTGTCCTTTCTCATCCCAACGAATATCGACGCCAGGCGACAGGTTTCCAGAAATGGAAATAATAGGGAACCCGGAAGCTGATAATTTATCTGCAAGCCGGGGCTGTGCCCGCAACTGTGACCGGATAGCGGTCGCTCCATATGCCACTGGCGGCCTTGGCTGCTGGGAAGGCGGGGCGGACGTGACGACCCGGGAGCCAGGAGACCTGCCTGTCGCGGTCGGTCCTTTGTGCCAACGGGGTGTTTGGCATGATCGGGGGAAAACCTCGCGTGACGACATCGATGGAGGTGGCGCGCGTGAGGGTTCAGACCATTTCGCTCTACGTGAGTCCGTGCCGCTGGCGCGTGCAACCTCGCTTTGTTCAAAAAGGAGGTTCCATGCGTTACCCATTTGTTGCTCTGCTAAGCGCAATCAGCCTGTCCTCGCCCGCCTATGCCGGTGAAGCGCCAGAGCCGGAAAGCGACGAAGCGATCGTCGTCACCGCCAACCGCACCGCACAACCGCTGTCACGCGTCGGCCAGTCAGTCAGCGTCGTCGATGCCGCAGAAATCGCCCGTCGCCAGACAGCAACTGTTGTCGATATTCTGCGCACGCTGCCCGGCGTTTCGATTGTTCGCAACGGCGGCATTGGCACGGCGACGGGAGTGTTCATCCGTGGCGCCGAGAGCGACCAGACCGTGACATTGATCGACGGCGTCAAGCTCAACGATCCGTCGTCCCCAGGCGGCGGCTTTAATTTCGGCAATCTCCTGGTCGGCAATATCGATCGGATCGAGGTGCTGCGCGGATCGCAATCGGTGCTGTGGGGCAGTCAAGCAATTGGAGGGGTCATCAACATGATCACCCGGCCACCAACCGACGCCCTGGCGATCAACGCGCGCGCCGAATATGGCTATCGCAACACTGGGCAACTGGTCGGCAATATCTCTGGCAAGCTGGGGTCGCTCTCGGCGAGCGGCGGCGGCGGCTATCTGCGCACCGATGGCATCTCGACCTTTAGCGAAGCTCGCGGCGGCGCGGAACGCGACGGATATGAAAATTACGGGGCCAACGCCAATCTGAAGCTGGCGCTGAGCGACCAGTTTTCGCTCGATGCGCGCGGCTGGTATTCGAATGGCACCGTTGGGATTGACGGCTTTCCGGCACCGAGCTTTACTTTTGCCGATACGAGGGAGATCGCGAAAACGAGGGAAATCGTGGGCTACGCCGGTGGCAACGCAGCCTTTTTTAGTGGTCGATTCCGTAATCGTCTAGGCTTTGCCTACACCGACACACGCCGCCGCAATGATGATCGCGGCACCGAGACATTTGCCGCAAAGGGCCGCAACGAACGGCTGGAATATCAGGGGATTTTCGAGATTGCCGACGGCTGGCAGGCGACGGCCGGGCTGGAGCGCGAGACTTCGCGCTTCATTTCGTCCAGCTTTGGCGCCGCGCCGTCCATTGGTCGGGCGCGACTGGACAGTGTCTATGGCCAGCTGGTGGCGACGCCGGTTGCCGACCTGACGCTGACTGGCGGGGTGCGACAGGACGATCATGACCGTTTCGGCGGGGCAACCACATTTGGCGCAAGCGGTGTGTTTCGGCTTTCTGGAACTGGTCTGACCCTTCGCGCCAGCTATGCGGAGGGCTTCAAGGCACCATCGTTGTTCCAGCTACAGAGCAATTTCGGCAATCAGGCGCTACGCCCCGAACGCGCCACGGGATGGGATGCAGGCATCACCGAACGCGCGCTGGGCGGCAGACTTGAAGCCGGGATCACCTATTTCAGGCGCAACAGCACCGACCTGATCAACTTCATTTCTTGCGTGCCGCCATTGACGGGCATTTGCACCAATCGAGCGTCGGGCACCTACGACAATGTGGCGCAAGCGCTGGCAGATGGGATCGAAATCAGCCTGGCGTTGCGCCCGATCGAGACGCTGCGCGTGCAGGCCAATTACACCTATACGAACGCCGTCAATCGGTCATCGGGCAGCGCCAATTTCGGCAAGTTTCTGGTACGCCGGCCACAGCATAGCGCGACGGTGCTGATCGATTATAGTTGGGGGGTCGGGCTCACGACCGGGGCCACGCTGACCCATGTCGGCACCAGCTTCGACAATGCCAGCAACAGCCGCAAGCTACAGGGCTATGTGTTGGCCGATGTACGCCTGTCCTATCCGGTAACCCCGCGCATCGCGCTTTATGGCCGAATCGAAAACCTGTTCGACGAGCGCTATGAAACCGCTTTCCGCTTTGGGCAGCTAGGTCGCGCTGCTTATGTCGGCGCGCGGTTCACTTATTGATGGGGCAGCAATGACCACCGCGTCCTTTACCGTCCATGGCGGGCGGCTGGCGCTGGCGCGGGCGCAATTCCCGACGCATCTTGAATGGATCGATCTGTCGACCGGAATAGGTCCGTGGGCCTACCCCGCAGCGGTCGATGCCGAGGCTCTGCGCCGGTTGCCCGAGCCGGGCGCGCTGACCGCGCTTGAGGCCGCCGCGGCGGCGGTGTTCGGGAGCGATCCGGCCGCGACGGTCGCGGTGCCGGGCAGCGACATTGCACTGCGGTTGATCGGCCGATTAATCCCGGCGCGAACACCCGCCATTCTTGGTCCGGGTTATGCCGGGCATCAAGCGATGTGGCCAGACTCGGTTTTGCTAACCGATCTTGCCGCCGAGCAACATGATGTGCTCGTCCTTGCCCGTCCCAATAATCCCGACGGCGCGATAATCGACCGCGAGCGGCTTGCCGACGCAGCGCGGCTCCTGGGCACAAAGGGTGGCTGGCTGATCGTCGATGAGGCGTTCGCCGATGCCGGGACAGAGCCGGGGATCGCTGCGGCGAAATGGCCTCGCACCATCGTGCTGCGATCGTTCGGCAAGTTTTTCGGGCTGGCAGGCTTGCGGCTCGGCTTCGTCATCGCGCCGCCGGTTTTTGCAGCATCGTTGCGGCAGATGCTTGGTGACTGGCCGATCTCCGGCCCCGCGATCGCCATCGGTACAGCTGCCTATCGCGACCTTGCCTGGCAAACGGCCCAACGACGTCGGCTGAGTGATGCAGCGGTGCGACTCGACGAAGTGCTGAGCGAGGCCGGTTTTGCGATTGCGGGCGGCACACCCTGCTTCCGGCTGGTCGACACGCCCAACGCAGCGGGGGTGTTCGAGCAGCTGGCACGCAGCGCTATCCTGACGCGACCCTTTGCCGACGATCCGCGCCGCCTGCGCGTCGGCCTGCCATCGACCGAAACCGACACCGCGCGGCTCAAACAAGCCCTTCAGACTGCGAGGATGACATGACCGACCCCGAAGCACCCGCCCCCGAAACGGATTTTACCTCCCACAATGCTCGCATGAAGCGCGTGCAGGCTGCCCGCGCCCGTATTCAGGCGCGGCATACGCTCGAACGCGGCCTGCTGATCGTCCATACCGGCAATGGCAAAGGTAAATCCTCCTCCGCCTTTGGCATGGCAATCCGCAGTCTAGGCTGGGGCATGAAGGTCGGCATTGTCCAATATGTGAAGGGCAGCTGGGAAACGGGCGAGAAGACCTTCTTCCAGGCCAATCCCGATTTATTGACCTTCGAGGTCATGGGCGAAGGCTTCACCTGGGACACGCAGGATCGCGCCCGCGACATCGAAGCGGCACAAGCGGCTTGGACGCGGTCAAAAGAGCTAATTCTCGACCCAGATTACGAGTTCATTATCCTCGATGAACTCAACATCGTCCTGCGCGATGATACGCTGCCCATCGCCGAGATCGTGGATTTTCTGCGTGACCGACCGCTGACCAAGCATATCTGCATCACCGGGCGGAACGCGAAGCCGGAACTGCTGGAGATCGCCGATCTTGTGACCGAATTTCAGGAGGTGAAGCACCCGTTCAAGGCCGGGTTCAAGGCGCAAAAGGGGGTCGAATATTGATCCGCATATTTGCCTGCATGCTGGCGTTGGCGGTAACGTCGTGCGCGGTCCCCAGCGCATCGCCCGGGCACAAAAGCGGTGCCAACGGCCTGCGCATCGTATCGATCAATCCGTGTGTGGACTCGATCCTGATGCACGTCGCCGACCGCAGCCAGATTGCGGGCATCAGCCATTATTCGCAGGATCCGCGCGCCACCTCCATCCCGATCGCGCAGGCGATGCAGTTCAAGGCAACGTCGGGCACGGCGGAGGAAGTGGTCGCGCTCGCGCCCGATCTGGTCATTGCTGGCGCTCATGTCGCGCCGTCGACCATCGCGGCACTCAAACGGATGCACATCGCCTTGTTGCAACTCAGCGTGCCGGAAACCATCGCTGAGAATCGCGACCAAATCAGTAAAATCGCAACCGCCATTGGCCATGCCGAACGCGGCAAGCGGTTGAACGCGCGGATCGATGCCGCGATTGCAGCCGCGCGCACAACGCAGCCGACGATCCCGGCGCTTATCTGGCAGGGCGGCGGACTGGTGCCGGGAGACGGCACGCTGGCCAGCGTCTTGCTGCGGAGCGCCGGTTTTAGCAATCTGAGCGGTGATTACGGCCTGAAGAAATGGGATGTGCTGTCGCTCGAATATCTCGTCGCCAACCCACCGCGCGTGCTGCTTACGGTCGGTGATGCGACCGTCTCGGACCGCATGGTGGGCCATCCAGTCGTGCGGCAGCTATCCCGCACTATAGCGCTCCGCCCCTATCCGGAACGGTTGCTGCACTGCGGCGGGCCGACGATTATCGATGCAGTCGCTGAACTGGCCAAGGCGAGGCGAAGCCTGTGACGGCGCGGGTGACCTGTGCACTAACGCTCGCGCTCGTCGCGGCGATGCTGCTGTCCTTGATCGCGGGTAAAGTCTGGGTCCCGCCCGCGATCCTCGGCAGCGATGACCCGCGCGCGTTGATCATCATGGAATTGCGCCTGCCACGGACGTTGCTGGCGGCTTTGGTCGGTGCTGCACTTGGCATGTCGGGCGCGGCGATGCAGGGCTATCTTCGCAATCCGCTGGCGGATCCCGGCCTGTTCGGCGTTTCATCAGGCGCTGCACTTGGCGCCGTTATCTCGCTATTCTTCGGCTATGGCGCGCAGGCATGGCTATTGCCAACCTTTGCGCTGACCGGGGCGGCGGCAGCGATGGCGTTGCTCGCGCTGCTTATCGGCCGGTCGGGCAGCTTAATCGTCTTCACGCTCGGCGGCGTGATCCTGTCCAGTATTGCGGGGTCGATGACCGCGCTGGCAATCAGTCTGGCACCGACACCTTTCGCGACATCGCAGATCGTGACCTGGCTGATGGGAGCTTTGACCGATCGGAGCTGGGATGATGTAACGATCGCCCTGCCACTGATCGCAATCGGTATCGCGCTGCTCGCGGCGACCGCGCGCTCACTTGATGTGCTCACACTAGGAGAGCCCGCCGCTCGATCGATGGGGGTAGATCCGTTGCGCCTGCAGCTACTGATCATCGGCGGCGTGGGGCTGTGCGTCGGCGCGTCGGTGGCGGCGGCCGGGATCATCGGCTTTGTCGGCCTGATCGTGCCGCATCTCGTCCGCCCCTTTGTCGGCCATCGGCCATCGGCTGTGTTGCTGCCTTCGGCGATCGCTGGCGCCCTGCTGCTGGTGGTTGCCGACAGCGTCGTGCGCGCCGCACCCACCGTCAGCGAGTTGCGCCTCGGCATCGCCATGTCGATGCTGGGGGGCCCCTTCTTCCTGGTGCTCCTCCTCCGGATGCGGCGGCAATTGCCATGAGCCTGATCACGCGTCACCTCTCGCTGATGCTCGGTGGCACACAGGTGCTCGACCGCGTGGATACATGCTTTGAACGGGGCCGCGTTACTGCCATTCTCGGCCCCAACGGTGCGGGGAAATCGAGCCTGCTCAGTTGCCTTGTCGGACTTCACCTGCCCGATAGCGGGACCGTAGATCTGGACGGAACATCGCGTGCGCAGATCTATCGCCGCGACCTTGCGCGCAGGATCGGCTATCTGCCGCAGACCGCGGATGTTCACTGGGATGTCGATGTCGAGACACTGGTTGCGCTTGGCCGCTTTCCCCACCGCGGGCGCTGGGGCGCCAATGATGCGGATCGGACCGCGATCGCCGCCGCCATGGCCGCGACCGACGTGACGGGCCTCGCGGGACGCATCGTCAACACATTGTCAGGTGGCGAGCGGGGCCGCGCCTTGCTTGCGCGCGTACTCGCGGGCACGCCGGAATGGCTGCTTGCCGACGAACCGCTGGCGAGCCTTGACCCGGCGCATCAGCTCGATGTTCTCGATTGCCTCCGGTCTATCGCGCGGCAAGGCGCCGGGGTCATTGTCGTCCTCCACGATCTCAATCAGGCAGCACGCGTGGCCGATGAGGTTCTACTTATGCGGAGCGGGCGCGTGATCGCGCACGGTACGCCGGATGCCGTACTGACACCAGATCGCATCGACGAGACATATGGCGTGTCGGCCTTTGTCGGACACACGCCCGACGGGCAACGGTTCCTGATTGCCACAGGTCGCGCGTGACCGATCGCGCAGCCTTACTATTTGCCGCACTGATGACAGAGGCGGTGATCGGCTATCCGGCGTGGCTGTTTGCCGCGATCGGGCATCCCGTGAGCTGGACGGGCGCGTTGATCGCGCGGTTGGAAGGCGATTGGAACATCGGATCGGCCGGACGGCGAAGGGCAATGGGGGTCGCGGCCGTTGGCGTCATCATCGCGGTATCGGGCGGTATTGGCTGGGCTGTCGTGGCTGCGCTCGATGATGGGTGGGCGGTTATCTTGCTCGTCCTCGCGGCGACCTCCGGGCTGGCGCAGCGCAGCCTTCACGATCATGTCGCAGCGGTTGTCCGGTCCCTCGCCGCCGGCGACCTGCCCGCCGCCCGTGTCGCGGTATCGGCTATTGTCGGGCGCGATACACAGGCGCTCGACGAGAATGGCGTCAGCGTTGCGGCGATCGAGAGTCTTGCCGAAAGCTTTTGCGATGGCGTCGTTGCGCCGGCCTTCTGGTTCCTCATTGCCGGGTTGCCCGGATTGCTGATCTGCAAGGCGATTAATACGGCCGATTCGATGATCGGGCATCGTGACGCACGCTACCGTGACTTCGGCTGGGCCGCTGCGCGTGCCGATGATCTGATGATGCTGGTTCCAGCACGCCTTTCGGGGTTGCTGCTCACGGCTGCCGGGCGTGGCGGGCTGGCGGTGATGTGGCGCGATGCCGGCAAGCACGCCTCGCCCAATGGCGGTTGGCCCGAAGCGGCGATGGCTGGTGTGCTGGGGCGCCGTCTTGGCGGTCCGGTGCGCTATGCGGGCGAACCGAGCGACCGAGCCTGGCTCGGTGATGGCCCCGCGCCGGACGTTGCCGATCTGGCAAGGGCGCTGGCGCTGTATCGCCATGCTTGCCTGCTGCTCTGGATCACCGTCGGGGGCATCGCATGGCTGTGCTGATGCTGCAGGGCACCGGCTCGGATGTCGGCAAATCGGTGCTGGTCGCCGGGCTTTGCCGCCTGTTCGCCAATCGCGGCCTGAATGTCCTGCCGTTCAAGCCGCAGAATATGTCCAACAACGCCGCCGTAACCGAGGATGGTGGCGAGATTGGCCGCGCGCAAGCCCTCCAGGCGCTTGCGTGTCGCGTCCCGCCAAGCACCGACATGAACCCGGTGCTGATCAAGCCGCAATCTGACAAGGGCGCGCAAGTCGTCGTCCACGGCCGCGTCATCGGCCAATGGGGTGCGGGCGATTATCAGGATCAAAAGGGCGCGCTGCTAGACGCCGTGATGGCGAGCTATGCCCGGCTGTGCGGGCGCGCCGACCTCGTGATTGTCGAGGGCGCGGGCAGCCCGGCGGAGATCAATCTGCGGCGCGGCGACATTGCCAATATGGGCTTCGCGCGCGCGGCGGGGGTGCCAGTCGTCCTTGTCGGCGACATTGATCGCGGCGGCGTGATCGCCTCGATCGTTGGGACCCAAGCGGTCATCGATCCGGATGACGCCGCAATGATCAGGGGCTTCCTGATCAACAAGTTTCGCGGCGATCCGCGCCTGTTCGACGATGGCTATGCCGAGATCGCGCGGCGCACTGGCTGGCCGGGACTGGGCGTGGTGCCGTGGATCGCCGCTGCACGTCAGCTACCCGCAGAGGATGCGGTAGTGCTCGATACGGCGGTGGCAACAGGCGGCGTCGTCACCATCGCTGTACCGATGCTCTCGCGCATCGCCAATTTCGACGATTTCGATCCGCTGATCCACGAGCCCGCCGTCCGGCTTGTCTTCGTGCAGCCCGGCCAGCCAATCCCGGCGGACGCCGGGCTGATCATTCTGCCCGGCACCAAGGCGACGATCGCCGACCTCGCTTTCCTGCGTGTGCAGGGCTGGGATATCGACATCGCCGCGCATGTCCGGCGCGGGGGCGGCTTGCTCGGCATTTGCGGCGGTTATCAGATGCTCGGCCAGACGATCGAGGACCCCGATGGCGTTGAGGGTTCGCCGGAGACCGTGTCGGGGTTGGGTTATCTGCCCGTCACTACCCGGCTGACCGGAGACAAGCGCGTGGTCGATGTCACCGGCACGAGTCTGCGCGAAGGTGCGGCTTTTGCGGGTTATGAAATCCATGTCGGGCGGACGTCAGCGCTGGCACAGGTGCAGCCGTTGCTGAGGCTTGCTGATAGCACGCACGACGGCGTGGTCAGCGCCGATGGGCGGATTGCAGGCTGCTATATCCACCGGTTGTTCGATCACCCCGCCCAGCGCAGCGCCTGGCTGGTGCGGCTGGGTGTGCAAAGCGATGGCGTGGCGCAGGAGCACCGCGTCGATCAAGCGCTCGACTCGGTGGCGGCTGGGCTGGAACAGCATGTCGATATCGCGCGGCTGCTGGAAATTGCGGGGCACAGGCCATAATAGGAACAACCTTCGACGCGGCTTTTCGCGAGCAGCTCAACAGCCTGCTGGCTTGGCGCCGCGATGTGCGGCATTTTGACACCCGCCCTCTGCCCGAAGGTCTGCTAGGCACGCTGCTCGATGCCGCCTGTCATGGGCCCTCTGTAGGTAACGCGCAGCCCTGGCGCTTCGTCCTCGTCGTCTCGCCCGACCGCCGCGCTGCCCTTATCTCTGAAGTCGATGCGCAAAAGCTTGACGCTGGCGAGAGCTATTCTGGCGAGCGAAAGGCGCTTTACGATAAACTCAAGCTCCACGGTCTGCGCGAGGCGCCCGAGATCGTCGCGGTGTTCTGCGACGAGCAGGGAGAGGCAGGCCACGGCCTTGGCCGCGCGACGATGCCCGAAACCCTGTGCTGGTCGGTGGTGACCGCGGTGCACACCGTGTGGCTCACCGCCCGCGCGCATGGGGTCGGGCTTGGCTGGGTGTCGATCATCGAGCCTGCGGGTATGAACGCACTGCTTGATGTGCCTGCGCATTGGCGCTTTATCGCTTTGCTGTGCTTGGGCTATCCCGAGCGCCAGAGTGAGACGCCCGAGCTGGTCCGGCATGGCTGGCAGGACCGTCTCGCTGCCGACACCATCCGGCTGGAGCGCTGATGATCACCCGCGAAGACATTCAGGCCCGGCTCGATTCGCTTGCCAAACCGGTCGGCAGCTTGGGACGGCTGGAGGCGTTAGCGGTCGAACTGGCCATGGCCAGCCAGTCGCTCACCCCCCTTACTCGCCCGCGCCGCCTTGTGCTGTTTGCCGCCGATCATGGCGTGGTCGCCCAGGGCGTGACACTCTGGCCCTCGACGGTGACCACCGCGATGGTCGAGACGATCCTGCGCGGCAAAGCGAGCAGCACCGCGCTCGCGCAGACCAATGGCGTCGATGTCCGGGTGGTCGATGCGGGGATGGCGCAGCCACCGCGCCCGCCTTGGCCTGCGCACTTCAACGCGGCGGCGGTCGCACGCGGCACGACGGACCTCAGCCGAGGCCCGGCGATGTCGGTGGACCAGTTTAACTCTGCCTGGGCGCTGGGCGAGGCGGAGGCCCAAGCCGCGATCAAGGCAGGCCACCGCCTGCTGATTGCGGGCGAAATGGGCATCGGCAACACCACTGCCGCCGCCTGCCTCACCCATGCGCTGACCGGGATCAATGCCGACACTGCAACGGGGAGCGGCGCGGGCGCGGATGCTGCGATGCGTGCTATCAAGCGAGATATCGTCGCCGCTGCGGTCGCTGCGCTCGACGGCCGCACGGACAAAGCCGCGCTGGCGGCGATCGCCGGGTTAGAGATCGCCGCGATTGCGGGGTTCTATGCCGCCGCCGCACGACAGGGAATCCCGGTGCTGCTCGATGGCTATGTCACTACTTCCGCCGCGCTGATCGCCGAGCGGCTTTGTCCGGGGACGCGCGCGGCGATGATCGCAGGTCATCTGTCCGCCGAGCCCGGCCACCGCGCGGCGCTGGCGCAATTGGGGCTTACCCCGGTGCTCGAATGGCAGATGCGGTTGGGCGAAGGCAGCGGCGCATTGGTCGCCCTGCCGCTGCTCGACAGCGCCGCCGCCATACTGCGCGATGTTGCGCGGTTGGCGGACCTAGGCGTCTGATGGCCGGCCGCTGCCCATGGTGGGCACCACCCCTGCTGGCCTTACAGTTCCTGACGCGGCTGCCGGTGACTGCGACCGATCGGCTGTCGGGAGAGGCGGTGCGCGCTGGGCTGACTCTCGCAGTCGGCTGGTTTCCGCTGGTTGGAGCACTGATTGGCGCCGTCACTGCAACGATCACTCTTGGTGCAATGGCACTCTGGCCAGCACCCGTCGCGGTTCTGCTCGCGCTCGCCATCGAAGCGCTAATGACCGGTGCCTTCCACGAAGATGCCGTGGCCGACTTTTGCGATGCTTTTGGCGGCGGCCAGACAGCAGAGGACGTGCGCCGCATCATGAAGGACAGCCGCATCGGTAGCTATGGCACGGTCGGTCTTCTGCTTGCACTTAGTCTGCGGGCGACGTTGATGATCGCCGTGCTGGAGCGATTTGATGGGCTGACTGCGGCCCTGGTCATCACGGCTTCGGCCTGTTTCGGGCGTTGGCTGATTGTTGCCCTGATGGCCATTGTGACCCAAGCGCCTAGCGGCACCGGCCTCACGAAGGATATTGCTGCGGGCGTGGGTCTGAGCAGCTTGGCCCTTGCGTCGCTGGTCGCCCTGCCGATTCTGACCCTTGTCACCCTTCATGCTCCAATCGCGATGATTGGCGGGCTGGCCGTTGCCCTGGTTTTTCTACTTTGGTTTCGCGCACTTCTTATCCGCCGGATTGGCGGGAGCACCGGCGATTGCCTCGGCTTTGCGGCCTATGTCGGTCAACTCATGCTTCTTTTGGCTGCCGCCGCGGCCACGCCATGACAGCCACACTATTGATGGTACGTCACACCGAGGTCGCGCGACACTGGAAAGGACGCTGCTGTGGTGCCAGCGATGTTGGCCTGAGCCGTGCCGGCGCTGCCCATGCCAGGTCGCTCGCCTCCACCATCGCCGCGTGGTGCCCTGATATCGTTATCCATTCGAATCTGCGTCGAACGCGGATTCTCGCGCTACAGATTGCCGCGATCGCAAAGGTCGAAGCTATTGCAGACGCGAACTGGCGCGAACGTGATTTCGGCGATTGGGAGGGGAAAAGCTGGCTGGCAATCTACCGCTCCACCGGCAATGCGATGGACGGGATGATCACTGCGCCGGACAGCTTTCGCCCAGGCGGCGGCGAGACAACGACCGAACTGGCAGACCGAACATTGGACGCAATCGCCCGATTGACCGCGCGGCGTGTCGCCGTCGTGACCCATGGCGGGCCGATTGCGGCGGCGCAGGGAAGATCGGCGGGCCTGCCGGAACATGAGTGGTTGGCGCTGGTGCCGAGATACGGTGAAACGTGGGAAAGACCCATGAACGACGGTTTTTGTTAAGAGTAGCCACTGGGAAACCGGCTTACCAACCGCCAGCATTGGTCGCCGATCCACTATCGTCTCAAAGGTATCCGCCGCTCGGCAACTGGCCGACTCCGGTCGTCTGGTTGATGCGAAGGCTAGATCCCATGATGGTTGATATCAGGTTGCATACAAAAGACCCACAAGGCGACATCCAGCGGTGCTTTCGCGATCCCCAACTTCGGACGTCCGTTCATCCCGATAAAGCGTGCCATAGACGATAGCGCTCTAACGCGACGTAGCCACAGCCCCACTCAGCATATCGATCACGATCCGGCCATCGCGACGAGTCGTCAGTACATGCCGCCGGCCACCATTATGCGGAAACCCCCGAGCGTGCTTGCGGTAGAGCGCGACCGTTTCCTGGGAAGCATATTGGATGCCACTATCCGAAATGACGATCATTTCGGGATTAAGACCTGTCTGCGCAAAAAGCTCGGCGCAATAGCCATTTTGTCGACCATGATGAGATGCCACCAGAATGGTGATGTCGCTCATCGCAGCTCGGAAATCGGGGCGCTGAAGTAGTCGTTTCCAACCCGCCACTTCCATATCGCCGGCGTAGCAGATCGAGATCTTCGGCCAGCGCAGGATAGACACAAGGCTGAGATTATTTTCGTCAATGAAGTCGTCAGGATAGCGGTTCCAGAACTGGGTCGTCCGCAGTCCGTCGAAATAGGGCTGCTGGGTCACTGCTTCGGTGTAGCCGCCCGTCATGGCCGCAAGGGCGGCGATGCCACGCCCCATGCCGCCCTGGCTCTTGAGGTGAAGCAGGTCTTCTCCGCTCACCGTCGGGTTACGCGATAAAATGCCGATGCCAATCTTCTCGCGAAGAGCGACGAGATCGCTGGCGTGATCTTCATCGCAATTCGTGATCATGAGTTCCTCGAGCCAGCCGATACCGCGCGAAGCGAGATGGCTCGAAGGTCGCCAGCCCGAAGTACTATTGTGACCGCAGTCGATCAGCATATGTTCGCCTGTCGTGCTGGTGATCAGCGAGCATTGACCATGTTCGACATCGAATATCTCGGTCGTGCTCATCAGCTCTGAACCGAATTGAACGTCCGCAGCACCTCGCGCGAATAGGCGGCGTAGAATTTCATGAAGCGGCCGAACATGCCGACTGCGAGGACCACCGCTCCTGCCGCACACCATCCGGCCTGCACATCGCAGTGTCTGATGGCCGCCGTCGCGAGCACGGCTGCCGCAATACAAGCCGCGAAGCTTACATTCCTGCACATCCCGTAGACGTTACTGAATGTATCGAGCCGCCTCGCTGTATCAGCCGAAGTCCTCGCCTTGGGAAAGGCGATCTGGAAAACCGTCTCCGCATCCGCTGGCACGACACCACCCAGCAATGTTGCGGCCTTATCCTTGATGGACGTGGCGAGCGTTGGGGCGAACGGCTGATATTCACGGGCGCCTGCAACCGCGCAGAGCAACTTTTCGCGCCAACGGGGTGTTGCAAAACCGAGAAGGACCTCGCCTGGCGGATGGAAGAAGCGGCGGCCGACCAAATGCTCGAGAAAGCTCGACGACGGTCCCGCCAGCAGCTGACCGATCAGATAGGCGATTACTATCCAGAAGACCCCGGCCGCCACTGTCCAGGAAGACCGGGTGATCAGCGTCGAGCCGCCAAAGGCGAGATCAATAGCGGCGATGACGATCATCCCCGCGGAAAGGAAAGCGTAGAACTCATAATCGGTGAGCGGAAACCAGCTTTTCATCGTGATTCGCCCTTCTTCGCTATGAGCGCATGGAAACGGGTCGGCGTGGCGATCAACAGCACCGACGGCGGGGCTCGACCAGCGGCGAGATCGGCGGCGGTGCGCCAATCGGTCGGCGACGGCCCCTGCTCGGCCAAATGGCTATGCCATGTGCCTACATCGAACAGCGTCCGGCCGCTGACTTCATGGCGATCGTTGATTTGCGCCTGAAGTCCCTGCGTGCCGAGGAGAAACAGACTGGCTGACCGCGTGCTGTCCGGCGGCGCATCGAGCAGGTCAACGACCGTCACGGTCTTGAGCCGGGCACTGCTCAAGCCGATCATGATCCCGCCGGTTTCGACATTGCCATAGAGCTTGGCGTCTTGTCGGATCCGCTTGGCGACCCGCTGGGAAATCCTGAGTTGCCAACCGTCACTACCGTCGATCAGCACAGTTTCGAACGAAGGGACGGCCTGTTTGCTCCAGCGTGTTGCCGGCGAGTTCTCCTCAGAGACCCCAATCACTATCGCCCCCTCTTTCACGGGGTGATCGAGCGCCCGTCCAATCTCCTTCGACAGTGCAGCCGTCATCATCGAAAGCTGTGCGTCGTCGACGGCCATGGTCAAAGATCCGCAGCCTTGACCGATCTGTATCTGAGCGAGGCCTTCATCGGGGTCGAACAATAGCGCCGCCGTCTCGCTATCGTCGATGGTCGCATAGAGCTCGGCCATAAGGTCCGAATGATTGGGGTTATGGCCTTTTCCATCGACGAGAAGATATGCTACCCGGCCCTTTCCGAACAGCGCCGCTTCGAACAGACGCGGACGATCACGCTCTTGCGTCGATCCAACGAGCGCCTCGCGGACCGAAAGCGATGCGGTCGCGTTCACCACCGCTTCTGAAGCTGCCGGCAAGATGTCCCTCCTCGATGCAGGAAAGCGCAAGGCAGCGGCAATATCCCCATTGTAAACCGCTGGCTGCTGCTTGAGGTCGCGCAATTCTTCGGCGAGCGCTTCAGCCTTATCGGTGGCGATATGTCGCCCCCCCAAGGCATGCCGCGCCATGTTATGCGGACGCAAAGACCCCTGGTCGCTTACCGCGACAACCTCCTGCCCGCCCCGCGCGGCGTGTAGTGCAAGTTTCGACCCAACGCTGCCGCATCCGAGCATTGCGATAGCCGGCCGGGCGGGCGCGGCGGACAGGGTCCGTAGGAGAGCTGCGGTCAAAAGCTGATAGTGCATTGCCGGCGCCACCGGCTCCTTGTCGCCTTGAGCAAATAGCGATCCGCGTCGTGGCTCGGGACGAATTTCGACGACATAAGGCAGGAGTTCGATCGGTGATGCCGAGTTGATCAAATGCACCGGACGCCTGACACATAACAGAATGCCGATTGGAATCGGCGCACGCAACACGAGGCCGGCGAAGGATCGCTCAATGTTGGAAAGCAGCTGTTCGAAACCGCGCTCGCAGCCAAACTGAAGCGCCCGATCGCGCAGGTCGCCAAGGCTCGCGATGTCTTCGGGCCAATATCGATCGCTGACATGCGGCTTGCCACTGGGAAGCTTGTCCGGCCACACGATGCCGACGACCGTTCGGCCGATGGTGACGTCGGTCTTGTCGCGGGACGCCGTAAATTGGTCATCGTCGCTCTTGTGGCGAAGCGGAACGGCTTTACCCTCGCTGGTGATAAACGCCGACGCCGCGACCGTGACGCGGGCGTCGCGTTCGCCGCGGCGATAATAGCGAGCGTCCCATGTGGCAAAACCGCCCGATTTCGTGACGGCAAGGCGGGCCGAATCGGCATCGAGCGCGATGACATCCGCCAAATCCCGCCGGAGCATCGGCTCCCATCCCTGCGCCGAATCGATAAGCGCATCGATAGCCGCCTTGCGTAGCCAGATCGCCACCTGTTCAATTAGATGGAAAATGCCGTATTCGACGAGGCCCCATTGAAGGAAGAACTCGTCCTGGCTGCCATCGACAAGACAGGGGCGCGGAAGGGTCGTCGCTGAGCCCGGCTGAAGATGTGGGAAGCTCCGCGGAAAGTCGGGCCGTAGGGTCACGCTCGGTGACCGCCATGGGTAACCAGGCGGCAAGACGAAGGTCACCGGCTCGATGGTACGAACGCCGGTCGTACTGACGCCGTCAGCCTTTAGATGCAGTGGCATCTCGACTTTCATATCGAGACGAATGCGCAGGTCGGCGAGAACTTTGCCGCCTGCGCATTCCGGGTGCTCCCTGGCAACCCGCAGCAAATGATTAGCTGCGTCCGCGCTTGCCCGATCCGACATCCTTCAGCTTCCGTGCGGCCGAGCCTGTGCCGCGGTGGCGCCGATTCCCAAGGCGGTGACCGCGGCCTTCGCCGCGCTCTTGACCACCTTGATAATGCCATTCGAACCGATGTCATATTGAAGCGGCTGCTCCTCATTCTCCCAGACATCCGCGACGCAGATGAAGCGGTCCTTTTTGCCATCGACAATAGAGATATATTCGCGCTTGGCCTTGTCGCTCGGGGGGTCGGCATCCTCCGGGTCGATATGCTCGCAGCTGGCCACGATGATCGCGCCCTTCCGCGTCTGAGCAAGCGCGCTGCGAGCGCTCTCGCAAACCTCCGCGTCCTCACCATAGGTCGAAAAACTGTCGTAGCTCAAGCTATGCCACGAACAATGGTGCGGGGTCTGAAGGATATCATATTGCAGCCAATCCGCGTTTTTAGAGCCATGCTTGTCCCACAGCCGTTCCCAAATCGCCACCTCGGCATCGCCGCCCGACAGGAAGCGGCACTTATCGAGATAGCCGGCCCCGCGGATCGAAAAACGCAGAATGACCGACGAGCGGTTCTTGGCAAGAAGCTGATCGACCTCTTCATCGTCACCCTTCGGCAGCGGCGCAAGCAGGCGAGCTTCGAATGCGCCTGCGGAAACGCGATTCAGGCTCGTCAGCAAGCTGTCTGTCTTGACGACGATACCAAGGATGTCGTCGGTCTTGCCGTCGATGTCCTCGCCCAAAATCTGGATGCGGTTACCTTCGACACCGATCGTCTTGGTGTCGCGGTAGAGTTTAACGCGCCGACGAGCCTCCTTGGCCCAGGCTTTGGCGTCTTCGCACAGCACATGCTCCGTCGATGCCCGGCGGAAAACGATCGGCGAGGACAGCATTTCTCGAATGATGATCTTGTCGTCGTCCTTGTTCCACTCCTCGGGCGGACCGAGATGGAAATGGCTGACTAATCCGCCGATATGATCCTTGTCGGGGTGGCTCAGCAGAAAGCCGTCGACATAGGGGCGGTTCTTCTCGTCGCGCTTGAGGTGCTCGCGCAGCTGCGCCATCACATCGGGCGTGTCGTCATCGGGATCGTCCGCCGCCTTGCGGACATGCAGGTCAATCAACAATTGCTGGTCATTGTCGAAGGTAGCGAGCGTCATATCCCCGTTGTTGACGGGGAAAAAGATAATCGAAGCCGTCATGTCATTCCCTTTTCGGTCTGAACCTTAACCCGATCGCCCCCGCCAGCGACCGCGTTAACTTTACTTATAGATTAAGTATGCCGCCGAGATCAAGCAGATTGACCACGCGAGAGAATGCGCTAGACGGAGCTCAGCTTAATGAATAACTTAAGCGGCGAGGTGGTGATGTGGACTCAGCCGACCGGACGCCGAGCGAGCACATGGAGGTGCGATTTGAGGGTGTGCATCGCCGAATCGCTATTCGCGCGTCTGATTGGGAAACCCTCAGAACAAAAATCCAGAGATCGGCACACCTCAGACTCGTCGCAGCCTTCAAGCGCTTTTGCGCCGGGTGCGACAATATGCCCGAGCAGGCATTCCGCCGCTGCGAGGGTGGCGGCTTTGGTAGGCTCGAGGAATTCGTTGCCGATGGCGTCCTGGTGATCGGACGGCGCGGTACCGACGATCGATTTCAGACATTCTATACGACCGAGGTGCGTGTCAGCTCGGAAGTGGCGTTACTCGTTCAGCAGCCCGAGGCACCGCGCCAGAGCCTGTTGCCGCTCGAGAACGGCATACAACAGAAGGGAACGGAACGATGACCAAGATGATCGAGGAAAATGCCGCCACGTGCGACGCAATTACCTACGCCATCGAAGAGGCGGAAGCTGATCTGATTTTGGCAGTCCAGACCGAGATTCAAACGCTTCTGAACGGCAAGGGTCTACGTGCTCGCGATTTGGCGAAGCGGCTCGATGTGACCGAGGCTCGGGTAAGCCAAATGTTTGGCGATCAAGCCAAAAATCTGACTCTTCGTACTATCGCCCGCATTTTCCATCACCTGGGTGAGACAGCCTACATCACCACGCATGAAGCCTATGCGCGGGCGATCGCGACAGCTCGTGGTGATGACGCGCATCGGGACGAGCGTTGGACGGTGAGCGGCATCGTTGATGATCTACAAGTGGCGCCGAATATTGTCGTGGGACACGTGGATTCGAACTTCAACCTGCCGTGTGCGGGCACCGTGCTCAACCGATGGGCACGTGCGGAAGAGGCGGAATCTTTCAAACCACGTCGGTTTGCCAGCGCGCGTTAGGAGTGGTTCAATTGCCCCAAGATCCGAATAAAATGGACCCTCAGACCTATAACAGCCTCGTTGCTCGTGCCAATCTACGAAGTATTCGAATGACCGTGAGCAAGTTCGAAATGAAGCCGGAAGCGCTCGATCTCGATCCGGATGCCTGGCAAAATAATGTGACGGCAGGTCTATTAGAGAGTTTCCTAGAATCAGAATCAGGGTCGCTCTACGGCGTTCTGGGTTTTGAGGTTGTTTGCCGACAGGCTCGGAGGAAAGTTCTCTCGATTAATGCCACCTACCTCATCAGCTACAGGATCGATGGAGAGTGCGACCAGCCCGCATGCGAGCTGTTTGTCGAGCGCGTTGGCAAGATCGCGACCTATCCCTATTTTCGGGCCTTGGTCGCGTCGCTTACTTCACAAGCCGGTTTGATAATGCGCCCTTTACCGGTGTTGAGTTTCGCACCGCGCAGTGTCGAATCAGCGGCGAATTTGGAACAATCTTCCGGGTCGCTAGGGGCTCCTAAAACGAAGCGGCTCCCTGCCAAATGAGCCAATTTTGGCGGAACCGCGTAACTATCTTTGCGGTTTTACCTAGAGAGAACGGTCGATCACGAGCTATCGCAGGGTAGCATTCTTGTTTTGATAACCGGAAAAGCCTATATTCTGGGATCTGAACGCGATCCAGCTAACGAAAGCGGAAGATGACAAGCGTGGAAACTCAAGTGATGGCGACGGTCAACGCCCCTTATGGGGTGAACCTTTCCGCCCATGCGCTTGCCGCGAAGATCGCCGACCTGCAGAGCGCCAGCACCTATGACGCTTCGGTTTTTGCGTTCTTTTCCGAAGTTAGCCCAAAAATCCAGGAAGCTTTCATCGTCGCCATGGGCGTGGATATTAACCTCGCGCATCAGACCGCTTCGCAATTTGCGGAAATGTCGGGCTACTCGCTTCCTCTGGCAGCGTAACGGGTGCTCACACCGGGGGCTAGCCAATGGCCTCTTCTATTCGACATCGCGATAAAACTGATCGATCAGGCTGAAGCTGCCGTCGGGCATCGGCCGATGTGGAGTTTTGGTGGCGGAACCGCGTTGATGCTGCAGATTGATCATCGCGAAAGCCACGATATCGATCTGTTTATCGACGACCCGCAAATCCTGCCGTTTCTTAATCCCGTAACCCAGGCCTATGCGCTCGACCGGCAGCCAGACGCCTATCAGAGCGACGGTACCCGTGCTATCAAGCTTATCTTCGAGGGTATGGGCGAAATCGATTTTATCTGCTGTGCCGATATCACCGACGATCCGACCGCATCACAGTCGATCCGTGGGCAGAATGTGGCCTTGGAAAGGCCCTCCGAAATCATCGCGAAAAAGATCTTCTATCGCGGCAGCCATATGCAGCCTCGCGATATGTTCGATCTGGCGGCGGTCGTGGGTCACTACGGCGATGATTATGTCGTCGCCGCGCTTCGGCAATGCGGAATCGACCGCTGTGCTACCGCGCTCAAAGCCGCGGAAACGATGAAGCCCGCTTTTGCAGAAGCCATTAACGGTCAACTTCTATTTCGCGATCAAACACGACCTCTCGTCGGCGAAGCGCAATCCGTCACGCAAAGGTTATTGCGCTCCGCGCTTTGAACCGAGGGGTGAGTGCAGCACCGAGTAAGACCAACATAGGCGCACCTAAAAGCACGGAAGATTGAGTTTAGATGGTGCGGGCGGTCGGGATCGAACCGACACTCCGATTAAGGAACTGGATTTTGAGATGGGCTGACCACGAGATCAATGTCCGCTTTCGCGGGTTGATCGGCGGACAGCGGCCAGGCCGTCTTCCTGAAGAGTTTCGGATGCCGGCAGGCGTACGAAAGTCTTGGAGGCCCGAACCCGCGGGCCCCAAGCGGTTCGCTATGGGGTTTTCGGTTTTGAGCCGGTTTCGGTGACCCGCGACATGGCGGATGCGGGCGTGAGTCTGGATGCGGACTGTCCGAGTTTGGGTGGCCACGATAGCTTCGCTGGCGCGAGAAGCTCGGCTTTGCTCGATGTGGTCGCCCATCTGATGGCCATCGGCGCAGACGGCATCGTCTCCGCAAGCATGGGCGCTGCAGGGTCTGTCGCTGTCAGGCCATGCCGGGTCACGACGCCGATATCCCGGATAGTGGCGCAGGAGTCGGAGGCGCGCGGGGCTGACGCTGACGTTCGAAGGTCTCGACGATGACCATGTGCCCGCCGCAGCACGGACAAGGCGGACGGACGTCTTCCTGTTCGGCGTGCGCGTCGATCATGGCCGGCGGGACGACCCCCAGTAACTGGCGGACGTGGTTGAGCACGACCTTGCGGGTGGCGCCGGCGAGCAGGCCGTAGTGGCGGATGCGGTGAAAGCCCTTCGGCAGGACATGGAGCAGGAAGCGGCGGATGAACTCGTCAGCGGTCAGCGTCATGACCTGCTGCCGGTCGGCACCGCCCCGGCGATAATCCTTGTAGCGGAAGGTAACGCCGGTCTGGTCGAAGCGCATGAGTCGGCTGTTCGAGATCGCGACGCGGTGCGTGTAGCGCGATAGATAGGCGAGCACCGTCTCGGGCCCGGCGAACGGCGGCTTGGCGTAGACGACCCACCGCTTCTTCCGAACCGGTGACAGGTGGCGCAGGAACGCGCGGCGGTCGGCGAGGTGCGCGATACCGCCGTAGAAGGCGAGCCGCCCGGCCTCATGCAAGGCCATCAGCCTGGTGAGGAACAGGCGGCGGAACAGCTTGCCCAACACCCTGACCGGCAGGAGGAACGCCGGGCGCGACGAGATCCAGCGTCTTCTGTCTGGCGACAGCCCGCCGCCCGGCACGATCATGTGGACGTGCGGATGATGGGTCATCGCCGAGCCCCAGGTGTGCAGCACGGCGGTGATGCCGATGCATGCGCCGAGATGCTTCGGGTCGGCGGCGATCGTCGTTATCGTCTCGGACGCCGCTTGGAACAGCAGGCCATAGACCGCTGCCTTGTTCTGGAGCGCGATGTCAGCGACCTCGGCGGGCAGCGTGAACACGACGTGGAAGTAGCCGACCGGCAGCAGGTCGGCCTTGCGTTCGGCGAGCCAGGTGCGCGCAGTCGCGCCCTGGCACCGCGGGCAGTGCCGGTTGCGGCAGGAGTTGTAGGCGACCCGCCAATGCCCGCAGTCGGTGCAGGCATCGACGTGACCACCCATCACGGCGGTGCGGCAGGTCTCTATCGCCGACATCACCTTGAGCTGGTCCAGGCTCAGATGTCCGGCACGCACGACCCGGTAGGCGGACCCCGCGGCACGGAAGATGTCGGCGACCTCGATGGAGGCGCGCATGCCCGCTCAGCCGCTGGGCGTTCTCGCTTCCATAGCGGCCATCGCCAGCCGGTCGAACGGACTGGTCACATTGCGCAGCACCCGGGTGGCAACCTGCGTATAATAGGCGGTGGTCTCCAGCTTGGCGTGCCCCAGCAGCGTCTGGATGATGCGAACGTCGATCCCGTCCTCGAGCAGGTGGGTGGCGAAGCAGTGCCGCACCGTGTGCGGCCCGACGCGCTTGCCGATGCCCGCCGCTACGCTCGCTTCCACGACGATACGGTGCAGTTGCCGCGTGTTGAGCGGCTTGAGATAGTGCTGGCCGGGGAACAGCCAGCCGTCGACGTGCAATACGCCCTCCTGTCGACCAACCCGCCACCACTCTCGCAGCAACGCCAGAAGCCCCGTCGGGAGCATGGCGTTGCGATACCGCCCGCCCTTGCCGCGCTCGACCCGCAGCAGCATGCGCTCGCTATCGATGTCGCGCACCTTGAGGCCGGCGATCTCGGCGCCACGCAATCCGGCACCATAGGCGACCGACAGCGCTGCCTGATGCTTCAGGCACGTGGTCGCGGCCAGCAGCCGCGCCACCTCGTCCTGACTGAGCACGACCGGCAACTTGCGCACGTGCCGCATGCGAACCAGCTTGCGCGCCAGGTCTGGCCGATCGAGCGTCTGTATGAAGAAGAACCGCAACGCCGACACGATGGCGTTCATGGTCGGCACCGGCACGCCCAACTCGCACTGCTCGACCTGGAAGCACCGCACCTCCTCAGCCGTTGCCGTGTCCGGCGAGCGCCCGAGGAACGTCGCGAACCGCCCGACATCGCGGATGTAGTTACGCTGCGTCTCGCGGCCGAACCGGCGTATATCCATCTCGTCGATGAGACGCTGGCGTAGTGGGCTGACAGCAACAACGGGTACGAGGATGTTCATGGCAGGGCTCCTTCTGGTGGAGCCGCGATGTTCATCCTGCATCCCGCAGCGCTCAACCGCCGCGCTACGCTCGTTCCTTCACCTCATCCGTGCCGCACGCGCCCTCCCGCGCAGCGGGTTCGTGCTTCCACCCATATTGCCGAAATGCCGCCCTTCTGCTCCGCACCCATTTCGCCAAGAAATTTCTGTCCCAGTGGCGAAGGATCGAGACCGACCGGCAGCTATGAATCGATAGTATCCATCCCGGTGGGCATCGCCCGCCGCATGAACCCCCCGAACATTGGCACGGTAAACGCTGTCTCGCCGTAGCCCGGCGTGTAAATCATGCCCTTTGCAATCAGGGACGCACGCACGGGGCCAAAGCTCGACGACTTCCGACCTATATGCTCGGCGATGGCGGTCGATCCAAAGGGCCCCTCCCCCAGATCCGCCATGCCCCGCAGATAGCGCTTTTCGGACGGTGTCAGGCGATCGAACCGCACACGAAAGAAACTGTCATCGAGTGCGGCGATGGCCGTGGGGTGAGCCAGATCGACGTCCGCCACAGTAATAGGGCAAGCGACGGCGGCATCCCAGCATTGCTTGCCCCATTCTTGGAGAAAATAGGGATAGCCCTCGGTGACAGCGATGATTTGCGCGACCGCGGCAGGCTCAATCGCACATTCCTCCGCCTCGATCGGATGGATTATGGCCGAACTGGCCGCTTCGGTGCCGAGCGGACCGATGCTGGTGAACAAAAATAGTCGTTCGGCATAGGACTTGGCTTTGCCCATCTGCCCGGCCAGTTGCGGCAGGCCAGCGGCTACCAGTGTGATGGGACGGTCGTTCTGGCGGGCGCGATGAAGCGCGGTGATGAGCGCCGCCAGTTCGCGTTCGGGCACATATTGCAGCTCGTCGATGAAGAGCACGAGGGCGGTGTCTCGCTCAGCGGCGGCGGCTCCCGCCAGGTCGATCAAGTCGATCAGATCGGCGTCGAGATCGCCATTGTCCGCGATCCCAATCTCCCCCAGATCGAGCGACGCCTCCAGCTCACCGTAACTCAGCTTGAACGCCTTGACGAACCGCGCCAGAGCACCCAACCCGCGTTTTGCCAGCGTCATTGCCGCCTGCCCCCGATCAAGCTTGAGCATGGCGGTGCGGAGCGCCGGAACCAGCATGGCGGGCAACGACTGGCCTTCGGGCGCTTCGATCGGCACGCTCAGGATGCCCTCGCCTTCTGCGGCCCTGCGCATGGCGTTGAGCAGCACCGTCTTGCCCACCCCGCGCAATCCCAGCAGGATCATGCTTTGGGCATGACGACCGTTACGAATCCGGTCGAGTGCGACGGCGACCGTTTCTAGGATGTCGTCCCGGCCGGCGAGCTCGGGTGGGCGGCTGCCAGCACCTGGTGCGAAAGGGTTGCGGCGTGGATCCATTCTAGGCTCCTTACATGGTTCTAGCTGATTTGAGTAGAACTATGTAAGTCCATTATAAACCGCCGTGTGAACTGGGAGCGCGTGATCCGCTTATTGGGGCTATCCGAGTGGGGCACGATCAACCGATTTTGGCCATCAGCCGTCCAGCAGCACCCTGCTCTGCGGCCAGATTGCGATTGTAGGCAAGCGGCATCCGCGGCGACTTCCACCGCAGCGCATCCATGATCCCTGCCAAATCCTCGCCGCTGGCGAACAGGTCCTGGTTGAGCCCGACCCGCGTCGAGTGCGCGCTGACCCCCTTGAGCAGCCGCACCAGATCGTCTGCTGTCAGATCCGCCAGGGCACCACGGTCGAACGCCCGCTGTATCATCGCGCGATAGATCGGACCGACCGACGCGGGATGCAGCGCCCCCTCCCCTACGTCGTACTCGATCCGCGCCGGCACTGCTGCCTTCGATAGCGTCTTTCGTAGGTCCCATGTCTCGCGCCCGGAGATGCTATCGATCGGCCGCCCCCGCACCGCCGCCTTCGCCTTGTAGCGCCGCACATTCACCCGCCGGAACACCGGACCATGCTCGATGCCAGCTGCCTCAAGCCAAGCCGCCAACGCGCCAACCGTGCGGGGACTGAGATAAGCAGTGGCCCCCTCCCCCTCCTGATCACCTTTGCTACGCGGAATGCTAAGCAGCCGCGCTTCAGGATCGATCGCTTCGACGATGTGCTCAACCGCGATCGCGACCAGTTCGGAGGCGCGTAAGCCGGTGTCGTATCCCGCCGACAGCAGTGCGCGATCGCGCAGGCCCGGCAGATCCTCCGCGCAGCTTTCGAGCAGCGCCCGAACATTGAGCCCGCGGGGTGCGTCGTGCTCGACGTTGCGCACCGGCCCCTTGAACCGCAGCGGTCGCGCTTGCTTCTGTGCGGTGCCGAGACTTCGGCGGATCGCCTGCAGCCGCAGCTTTACCAGCGAAGCCGACGTCGGGTCTTTGAGATCGAGCAGCTGATGGATCTTGGCGATCGACGCCTTGTAGCGGCCAAGCGAGGCCGGCTTGCTCCCCTGCCCCGCACGGCCATCGAGATAGTCCGCGACGGTCTCGGGGGTGGCTGGCAGCGCGATGCGGGCCATGCGTCGGCACCAGAGGTCGAATGCTTCCAGGTCGGACTTGAGCGCCCGGATGCTGTGCGGCGAAGACGCGGCCTGGTACGCGGCGAGCAACGCCTCATTGACGACAATACGCTGCCCAGCGCGCATCTTGACGACCGCCCAGGAGAGATCGTCAACCTTTCATCGATCTTTCCGGCGTGCTCCATCGCGAGCAGTTCTACAGCACCTTATAAGGAGGCGTCAAATATGGATATGTGATAAGTGCAATTATCATAGGTCGATCTTGCGTCAGCACCGGCATGGTAGACGTGAGGTATCTTTTCAGGATACTCTTTGTCCATGTCGAGCGCTTATCTCGATCTTTCTGAGCCTGAGTGGACCCCGAAGCTTGCCACCGTTCTTGAGCGAGCGGCAGCGGCGATTGCGCGCCTTGATGCCCGTGTTTCCGTCAGTCCCGTCGCAACGCCGTGGCAGCAACGTGCGGTATGGACAGGCTATACCACGGCACTTCAAGCGCAAGGCGCCGAAATCGACGAAATCGATATTTTTGGGCGGGAATGTGCCGTCGCATTGCCCGGACGGCCTAGGATGCCGAGCCATCTCGATGATCACCACGCGCTGCGCAGTTGGCAGACGCGCCTGGCATCCCAGAAAGCTCGCCACTGGCGGGACGAACTCCCCATCTCGACCGAGGTCGCTGCGGACTGGGCCGAGCGTCCAGCCTTGTTGCGTGCGCTCGAGATCGTCGCCCGGCATGCACGGGCCGACAGTACAATCACGCCATGGCTCACCGTCCCGTGGCTCCTGAAATCGATGAAGATCACGCACGCCACGCTCCCATGCCTGACGATCGGTGACAAAGCCTTGCGGCGCGCTCCGCGCGACGCGCAGGCGATCCTCGTTCGCAATCTTCGAGCATTCGCAGATCGTGCCGAGGAGGGCCTCGTTCGACTGCAGGCGCTTGAGGACAACAGATTGCGGGCGGCCGACGCCATCCGTGATGCTCACCGTCCGGGGAAGCTCGCGACGCTTCTGAGCCTCATGCAGTTCGCGCCTGTGGCGAGTCCTCGCTTGGTCGCAGAAACCTTGGACCTGACTATTTCTGGTGCTGGAAAACTGCTGGCCCGAGCCGCAGACCTTGATCTGGTTGTAGAGGTGAGCGGTCGACAGGCATGGCGCACCTATGTCGCGCGGGACCTCGCTTTGTCGTTTGGCTTCGTGCAGCGGTCGGTGGGACGCCCGCTTGCTCCACCAAAATATTCCGCCAATCTCGAGCCGGTGCTCCAGGTGTTCGATCGCGAAATGGCCGAACTCGACGCAAAGCTGGCGAGCCTTGGACGCGCGGGTCCCGTTCACTTTCCCGGGGCGTAATTTCGTCTGATCTGCCAGCCGGTGCTCACGCCCAGTGTGCGTCCAGCACCTCTCGAATCGCCTTCTCGGCATCCTCGCGTGAAGCACCGCCTTTGTTGAGCAGCGTCAATCGGACGCCTTTGCGATCAGCTCCTTCGATGCGCAGCACCGCTTTACCGGCCGCGCTCGAGACGGTCTGCGCCATTCCTGACTTCTTGGGGGATCCTGACCTTCTGGGGAGGTCACCAGCGGCGGTGAGCGCTCGAATGACATCGAGGATCGGCATCGCCTTGCCGGCATCGGCTTGTGCCTTTCCAAGCGAAGCGGCTTCTTTGAAAACCCTCGCTCGCTTGTCCTCCGGCTTGAGGAGCGGTTTGAGAGCGATCACGTTGCGAATGCTAAGGTCCTGCGGTTCTGGGAACGCGGCCATAAGTTCGGCCGGTAGACGCGCCAGATCGAGATATCGCGTCAGCCAGCTTTCGCTCACATTGATACGCTCAGCCATCGTCTTCTGACGACCGTCATAATAGGCACCGAGCGCCCGGAGGTAGTCTCGGGCGCGTTCCAGATCCGTGAGATCATCACGTGCCCTGTTCTCGATATCGGCGAGCCTGAAAGCCTCCTCGTCACCGATTTCCCGGATATCGACCAGGAACTTGAAGTCGGGGTAGTTGTGTGTGCGCAGCCAACTGATCGTCCAATGGCGTCGGGCCCCACAGATCACCTCAAAATCGATGTTCGGATCGCCAGCCACCCGGCGGACGATCGCGGGCATTTCCTGCCGCCCCTGCGCCTTGATGCTTTCGATCAGGTCGCCACAACGCTCTTCATTTAGCAGGGCATATTCGCGATTGTGGCCCGTCCACATCCTGCACCGCGCAGGATCGACCAGCTCGTGCGTGCGAGTAACGACGGCACCAGATGCGAGTTCGGCAATCCGATTGCTTCGGCCTGTCAGCACGTTTGCAGCAATACCGCTCCGCCGCGGCGCGGCCTCGGTCGTAAGGTCGATCCCAGCGGCCAAATCAGCCGCGAAGCCACTGTTTTTTCCGCTCATGCGGCCCTCCTTTTACCCGGAATTGCACGCGTGCAATTTCGCGGGTTCACGCCAATGCCTCCTGGCGCAACCGTGTCCGGTGACTTGGCCACATCGACCGGACATCGACCTCGATTTCTTGGTTCACCCCGTCGAGATACGCCAGGCAACGATTGCGGACCTGCGAACTCGTGGCAGGCCCATCGAGTTCATAGACCGTCATCAATCGAGCCGTGGCGTTGTCGATCTCTGCTGAATCCTTCAACGGCGTACGGAGCATGGCATGACCGAACAAGGTCCTCATCAGATTGAGCAGTTCCTTCTGCATCGACTTGTTCTCGTCGACCTTCGAGGCGACGAACCGCAGGAATTGTAACTCCGGCGCGAGGCCTCGCTCGGCCAATTGCTCGATTGTTTCATCAAGCATCGAGAGGAACGCGGCGGTTGACGAGAAGTCCATCACGGTCGGCGGAACCGGCACTATTAGCGCGTTAGCGGCACGCAGGACGGATAGTGAGATTGCCCCCAGCGCGGGTGGCGGATCCATGACAATGACGTCAAATCGGTCCGAGATGCTGTTGATCCCCTGACGCAGGCGATCGAGCAATGCGCCACTACCCCGCGCCATGCGCGCGGCAAGTTCATACTCGGACTGAAAAAGCCGCAAGTTGGCCGGGATGAGTTCCAAGCCGTCGAAGTGGGTTTTGCGCAGAGCGTAGTCGAGGGAGGTCCGCTCTTCCTCCCTCAGATAAGGATAGAGCGTATCGTCCTCGGTGAGATCAAGGTCTGGGACGTAGCCGAACAACGTGGTCGCAGATGCCTGACTATCGCAGTCGATCAGCGCCACGCGGTAGCCTCGAATGGCGAGGTACTGGGCGAGGTGAACTGCCACTGTCGATTTGCCAACGCCGCCCTTGAAGTTCTGAACCGCAACGACACAGCACGGATCGTCTGCACGCCGGTATGGCCGCGTCCCGAACACACCGCGCATGTCGTTGATCTGCGCAAGTGTGTAACGCTCACGCCGGTTGTTATCGCCTCGGACGGGTTCCGGAAGTCGGCCGTCCTTTTCCGCATCCCGAATCGCTGCAGCGGTTCGGCCCACGAGTTCGGCCGCCTTGCTGATCGTAAAAGTAGGCTCGCGCCGGTCATCCGCTCTAGCGCTTCGGGCAGAATCGCGGAGCTTTTCCAAGACGGAGGACGTGCGAGCCGCCAATGTCGCGACCGACACCAGATCCTGGGTGCCCTCGATATCCAGCGCTGTTGACATACACCCACCTTTTGAAATTCGAGGTAACGTGCACTCACTTGCGCTTTTTTGTCAATAACGCCCATAGTTTCGAAAGTGTAGAGGCTGTTTAGACACGCCGAGCGCGGTTTAACCGCGTAGCCTGACTCGGTGGGGGATTGGTAAATTGCACGCGTGCAATTTCTACTGCGCGCGACCCCGACGAGTCACCCAACCTTCACAGAACCCCGTCCAAGCTGATATGAGTTTTGGACCGCGAAGCTTCTCCAAGCGCTCGCCCATCTGCGACCTGAACCCACCGGCGATGAGATCGATGTCCCAGCCCCCACCGCTGCGGCGCGCTATCGCCGCCAGCTCTTCAGCGCCAAACCGTATCGAGCCGGTCGGAAACGTTGCACCAGCCGCCTTCGCGGCTTGCCCTGATTTTGCAGTCGGCAATGCAGGCGTCGCTAGGCTTACCGACTCTACGGACCCATCCCGCCGTTGTTTGCGGCCTCCCGAATGCCGCTCAAGTTCGTCGACCGTCGCAATCAATTCAGGAGCATCCTTCGGCTCGAATCGGAACTCAATCTCGGCGACCGTCCTGCCCTGGCGAATCTCTCGCCACTCGACGCGAAAATGCGCAAGTTGATCGATTTCGGCCTTAGCCTTTTCCAGAACCTTTCGACGCAGTTGGGCAAAATCGGTATAAACTTCTGGAGGCACTCCCAACGCAGCGCGCAGAGCGGTCATGTCGCCACGCCAAGTCGCTTGTCGTCTATGCAGACGGAGGGCGCCGAGCTCATACAGCCGCAATGCGTAGTTCGATCGAAAACCGAGAACAGCTTGCCGGTTAAGAACAGCATAGGTCTCTGAAGCCTGGATCAGCTTGCGGGCATCGGGCGTAAATTCCCATTCGATCCATCCGGCCTCCCCTCCGTCCTCCTCGGTTTCCTCACGCGATCGGGAGATTAGCGAGAACAACGTGGTCGCCTTCTTGCCTCGCCAGGACTTGTCATCGATTGCGAAGAGCGTTCGATGAAGCTCCTGCAGCATATCCGTTATCCGCTCGTTACCCTTGTGACCGCGGCGGATATCCGCTTTCCGCATCCGGTGAGGCTTGTCTTCCCAAGCATCTCCGCCGGCAGCAAGGATCATAAGAGCAAGTAGCCGAGACGCCGTTAGGCTAAGCGACTCACCTTTGACGAATTTGACTTCGATGATGCTGCCGGGTTTAGCGAACTCGTCGCCGCCTTTAGCACGCAGGGCTGCTGCCACTCGCATTGCGCGGCCAGGCGAAACCTCCTCGGTCTCACTCTCGACTACGGCAACACTATCGCTATCATCGGCATCCATGCGATATTTCGATCAGAATCACGGTACAGAGAACGAGTTGCTGCCTGACCTGACCTCTTGCGTCAAGTCAGGTCAGGGAACGCAGGATCTCTACTTCCCCCAATCGGTCAGGATGAAATGGGCAGCCGATGTCGAAAGACTCCTCTGATTCCGCCGAGTCGCACGGTCTGGTTTCGAACCCTCAATTATGGCCGAGTTTCGGTCGTTTCTCTTCGCCCTTCACGCTGGAGGGTGCTGAATGATGAAGCGATTGCTTGCTCCCCCAATCGGTCAGGTTAGTCCCCGGATGGTCAGGAATGATCCCCCGATTGGACAGGTAAAAGCCCCCAAGCGGTCAGCCAAACTCCCCCACGCAGTCAGCTAGTTCGACCTACCCAGTTGTTTTATGGTTATAATTTCGGCCCGAATTAGAATCTTTTGAATCATGAATCCTTCCGCTGCGAGCAGCGGCGTTGTTTTAAAGAGATTTTAAAAGAGTAAGGACCGAGTCGCGAACCTCAAACAGAGCGGCGCTATGATCCGTGTCCCCCTGTCCGGGGGGATACCTCCAGGTCAGCTTATCACGGTAGCATGACGATCTCGATCCTCGGCATGTGCGCCGCGAGACGAGATGCTCTGCGCACCGACAGCAGCTCGTTGTCGCTTGGCAGACGCAGCGAGGAGGTCGCATGATCAATTTTGCCAAGTTTGAGATCATCGGACGGATTGGTGAGATCGACGCCAAGCCGAAGGTCACGAACGCATCTGTTTGCGCGAACTATCGTCGGCGCGGCGAAGGAGATCAGTGGATCGAGGAGAGCTACTGGAACCGCGTCGTCATTTTCAGCGACGGTCAGCGGAAGTATATCGATGATAAGGCCCAAGTGGGCGATCTCGTTCGGATCGCTGGACGGCTGCGCGATAGCTCTTACGAGCGCGACGGCACCACACATTACACAACAGACCGTATCGTCGAGGAGTTCGGCGTGCTCGCGGCAAAGGCAGCGTAGGCCCGTGCCCTGTTCCGCCGATCGGGCAAGAGGAAAGGGGGCGGGCGCGGAGCGAACCTTGGCTTCCAATAGGAGTTTCGCCCATGCCGGCCACCATCGACGCAGCGGTCCGCGCCAAACAAATTGTTGAGAGTTTGGGCGGGCGTTGGTCCGGAACACGCGGAGAGTGCCGCTGCCCTGCCCATGACGATCGCTCGCCGAGCCTATCGGTCCGGCTCGGGACCAAGGCCATCCTGTTCAAATGTTTTGCAGGTTGCACCGCGTCCGATATCCTCAAGGCGCTGGAGCGTCAGGGCCTCCATGATCGGGGCCCCGTTCATGTAGAATTGCGCGCACGATCCCGCGATCTGAGCGGACTGGCCAGGTCATTGTGGCAGCACAGCCTGCCGGTCGAAGGCACGCCAGCCGAGGCGTATCTTCAAGCACGCAGGATATACACATCATCCCCAGAGCTGCGCTTCAACCCGCAGACGATCATCGGCAAGGGAAAGGATCGGCGCAGCCTTCCGGCGCTGATCGCGGCCGTGAGAAATGAGCTCGGCCTCGTTGCCGTGCACCGCACATTCCTCGACCCAGCCGACATTCTGCGACGCCCCTTCCGCAAGCCCAAGCTGGCTTTGGGTCTTCTGGGTTCAGGCAGCGTACGGTTTGGTGAGCCCGACGACATACTGGGTGTCGCCGAAGGGATCGAAGATGCCCTGTCTGCCTCTGACTGGTTTCAATTGCCCGTCTGGGCTGTGCTTGGTGCCGAACGCTACGCTCATGTCGGGATTCCGTCCCATGTGAGGCGTGTGATCGTTTTTGGTCAGAGAAACAAAGCGGCGAAGATTTGCCTGGGGCGGGCGCGCGAGCACCTCGCCGCGAATGGGCGGGTCGTGGAGGAATGGCTCCCGTCCGAGCATGATGACTGGAATGACGCACTTCGCGATCGATTTGCTCGCAATGCTCTCCCTCGGGCCGAGATTCACCTACATTCCCACTGATGAGAGGGGAGGAGGCCTCCGGCTTGTTGATCCGGTGATGAGCACCGGGCGACAAGAAGGAGACCCTCGATGCGCACCTCAGCCGCAGCTCTCGAACTCGATTTCACTGAACCCTCGATTACCGCCGCCAAGGCGGTTGCCGACACCATGGCAAGGCATGGATCGCTCCAGCGCGACACGCTGCTGTGGGCCATGGAACAAGCCTATGGTGGTTCCTCGGCCGATGGTCGCTGGTCGCTTCGCGACGCTTACGACATGCTCGAACTCGCCCAGGTCATGCATCTGGCCAAAGCCGACCTTCCCTCCGCGCCGAACGATTGTCTTGCTGCGCTGACCGAGTTGGTCGCCAACCTGCCGACGCACACGGTTCGCAGTGAGGAGCAGATCGAACTCCAGCAATTCTCGACCCCCGCCCCGATCGCGTTCTTGGCGACCCTTGCTGCCCGAATCGCCCCGAACGACCTGGTCCTCGAACCCTCCGCCGGCACCGGCCTTCTCGCGGTCTTCGCACGGCGCGCCGGTGCCCGCCTGGTCCTCAACGAGATCGATCCGGCCCGCGCCGACATGCTTGCTGCCGCCTTCCCAGATGTGGCTGTCACACGTCACGATGCCGAGCTGATCCACGATCTTCTGCCACCCACGATCCGGCCCACTGCCGTCCTCATCAACCCGCCATTCTCGCGCAGCATCGGTCGCCATGCCGACCCGCTGGCTGCCTTCCGGCATCTTCGCGCCCCACTCATGCGGCTCGGCGCCGGAGGTCGCTGCGCTGCGATCCTGCCTGATCGCATCGACACATCGAGCCGCGCCTGGGCCAAGGCGACTGCGGGTTGCGCGCTGACCCTCCACCTCGAGCTGCCGGCGAACGCCTATGCCAAGCATGGCACCAGTCAGACAGTGAAGATCATGGTGCTGGAGAAAGGCACCGGCGATCACGCAGAGCTGCTCCGGTGCGGATCCCTCGCCGAGGCGCTCGCCGCGATCGTGGCGAGCGCCGGCAGCCCCGAACCTGTCGCGCGTGTGTCCACACCGCAGCTCGCCCGCCCGAATGGGCGTGGTTCGCTGCTTGGCCGCCTCGCCAGCAAGCAGCGCCTCGCCACGCCTACGGCCAAGGCAGCGCAGTCGCTCGCCGCGATAGCGATCGACTATACCGTGTTCGCCGAACCGCTACCAACCGGCGAAGCCGTGGGCGTGTACCTGCCCTACCGCCCGAGCCGGATCGCAATCCCGTGCGCGTCCGCGCATCCGACAGCGCTGGTGGAATCGATCGCTATGGGCTCGATCACCGCGCCCCGGCCGTCCTACGTCCCTACCCTCTCGCAGTCCGTCGTAGACGCGAAGACGCTCTCTGATGCTCAGCTCGAGACGCTGATCTACGCCGGCGACGCCTTCGAGCGCGACATTCCCGGCCTTTTCAAACCCTTCGAGGAGGGCTTGTCCCTCACCCCCGACGAGGTTGGGAGCGCCTATCGGACCGGCTTCTTCCTCGGTGACGGCACCGGCGCCGGTAAAGGCCGCCAGGTCGCCGCGATCATCCTCGACCAGTGGCTGCGCGGTCGCCGCAAGCACATCTGGATATCGAAGACCGAAACGCTGCTCGAAGATGCGCGTCGCGACTGGACCGCGGTCGGCGGTCTCGCGCTCGACATCCAGCATCTCAACCAGTGGAAACTCGGCACGCCAATCGGCGCAGCCGAAGGCGTCCTGTTCCTCACCTATGCGACGCTCCGCTCCAACCGCGGCGACAAGGGCACCCGGCTCCAGCAGATCCTCGAATGGGTCGGCGACGACTATGACGGCATGATAGTGTTCGACGAGGCGCACGAAATGGCCGGTGTCGCAGGCGGCGAAGGCAGTTTCGGCACCAAACAAGGCTCCGACCAGGGCATCGCGGGCGTCCGCCTGCAGAATCTCCTGCCGCGCGCCCGCGTCCTTTACGTGTCCGCCACCGGCGCGTCAGACGTGAACAATCTGGCCTATGCGACGCGGCTCGGCCTGTGGGGACCGGGGACGGCGTTCGCCGATCGCAGGACCTTCGTCGACTCCCTGCGCCGTGGCGGAATCGCGGCACTGGAGCTCATCGCGCGCGACCTGAAAATGCAAGGGCTCTACGTCTCGCGCGCGCTGAGCTTCGCCGGTGTCGAGTATGACATCCTCGAACACAAGCTCACCGTCGACCAGATCGAGGTCTATGACGCCTATGCCGATGCCTGGGCGATCATCCACGCGAACCTGCGCGCCGCGCTCGACGCGACTCGCGTTACCGACAGCTTCTCGAACGACACCTACAACAGCGGTGCCAAGGCAGCCGCACTTTCGATCTTCGAATCCACCAAGCAGCGGTTCTTCTGCCAGCTTCTGATCGGGATGAAGCTCCCATCGCTCATCCCCGCGATCCGCGCCGATCTCGCACGCGGCGAAAGCGTCGTCATCCAGCTGGTTTCCACCTCCGAGGCGATGCTCAACCGGGCGCTCGCGGCACTCACGGTCGAAGAACGGGCGAACCTCGACATCGAGTTGTCGCCGCGCGAGTTCCTCATGTCCTACCTGACCGCCGCCTTCCCGGTGCGGCAAATGAAAACCTTTGTCGACGACACCGGCAAGACCCGCTCAGAACCGATGTCGGACGAGGACGGCCGTCCTGTGTTCAGCCAGGAAGCGCTGGAGATGCGCGAAAACCTGCTTGAGCAGCTCTGTGCCCTGCCCGTCGTCGGCTCTGCCCTCGATCATATCATCGGGCATTTCGGCACCGACGCGGTTGCCGAGGTGACGGGGCGCAGCCGGCGCGTCATCATGGACGCCCACGGCCGCCAGCGCGTCGAAAGCCGCTCGCCCCGCACCAATCTCGCCGAGACCGACGCTTTCATGCGCGGTGCAAAGAAGATCCTGATCTTCTCCGACGCTGGCGGCACCGGCCGCAGCTATCATGCGAGCCTTACTGCTGAGAACCAGTCGCGTCGCAACCACTATCTCCTCGAACCGGGCTGGCGCGCTGACGCCGCCATCCAGGGGCTCGGCCGCACGCACCGCACGCATCAGGCAACAGCACCACTGTTCCGGCCGGTGTCGACCGACTGCCGGGGCGAACGTCGCTTCATTTCGACGATCGCACGCCGCCTCGACAGCCTGGGCGCGCTCACCCGCGGCCAGCGCCAGACCGGCGGTCAGGGCCTGTTCGACCCGCGCGATAATCTCGAAAGCGACTATGCCAAGGAATCGCTCGAACAGTGGTTTCGCCTGCTCGCCAATGGCAAGCTGCGTTCGACCACGCTGGACGAGTTCCAGAAGCTGACCGGCCTCGAGCTGGAGTGCGACGGTGGCGGCCTCAAGGAAGATATGCCGCCCATCCAGCGCTGGCTCAATCGTATCCTCGCACTGCGCATCGCCATGCAGAACGCGATCTTCGACGAGTATCTCGGCTTGATCGAGGCCCGGATCGAGGCGGCCAAGGAAGCCGGCACGCTCGATCTTGGCGTCGAAAGCATCAATGCCGAGCGCATCACCATCCTCGATCGCACCGTCATCCGGCGCGATCAGACCAGCGGCGCCGAGACCGAGATCCTCCGGTTGGAAACCGAGGAACGCTACAAGCCACTCGCGCTCGACCGAGCTTTGCGGATGCTTGGCGACGACGCCCGTCCGATCGTCAACCGCAAGTCGGGCAAGGCCGCGATCCGGTGCAGCACTTACTCGCTCACCGATGACGATGGTGAGATCGTACGCCGGTACGAGCTGGTGCGCCCGACGCGCACCGAGCGGATGCGGCAGGATCTTCTCCTCGAGACGATGTGGGAGGACGCCAGCGAAGCCGAGTTCTCGACGCTGTGGCAGGCCGAGGTCAAGGAGATGGCGGGCAAGACTCGCACCAACACGCTCTACCTCGTCACCGGCCTGCTCCTGCCGGTCTGGGACCGCCTGCCCGACGATCACGTCCAGGTCTGGCGATTGAACACCGATGACGGTCAGTCGTTCCTCGGCCGTATCGTCCCCGCGCCGCTTGTGACCAAGCTCGCGGAGGCATTCGGCATCGCCGCGACCATCACTGTGTCGGGTGCCGAAACCGCCAAGCATGTCATGGGTAGCGGCGAGATCGCGGCGCTTGGTGCGTATCGGTTGAAGCGCAGCCTGGTCGCCGGTCAGCAGCGGCTCGAACTGCTCGATTGGCCGCATACGCGGTTACCCGAGCTGAAGGCAGCCGGATGCTTCACCGAAATCATCCAGCACAAGACGCGGATGTTTATTCCCGTCGCGACTGCAGCGACCGTGATCGACCGCATCACCGCCTGACCCGAGCAAGGCTCTCTTCCCGATCATCAAAGGGAGGGGAGGGAGCCTTCGGCTTTGTGAGCTTGATGAGCAGGCTCGCGTGACCGCGGGACGCGGCGCGCCAGTTCCAAACGGAGACGACCGATGATCCAGTCCGTGAAGGTCAAGAACCTGACGCTGTCGAAGGACAATGTGCGCAAATCCAACCGTGACGCAGGGATCGACACCCTCGCCGCGAATATCGCAGCCCAGGGGCTGTTGCAAAACCTGATCGTCACCCCGCTCAAGAAGGCGGGTACGTTCACGGTGAAGGCGGGCGGGCGCCGCCTGCGCGCACTCCAGCTCCTGATCGAGCAGGGCACCCTCCCCGCCGACCACACCGTCCCGGTCCTCGTGCTGAGCGACGACGACAACGCGACCGAGGCGAGCCTCGCCGAGAACTTCCAGCGCGTGCCGATGAACCCGGCCGACGAATGCACCGCGTTTAATTTCCTGATCCAGAAGGGCATGACCGCTGAGGACGTCGCCAAGCGTCAGGGCGTCACCACCCGGTTCGTTGAACAGCGCGTGCGCCTCGCCGAACTCGCGAACTGCGTGTTCGAGGCGCTCGCAGCCGGCGAGATCACGCTCGGCGTCGCGCAGGCTTACGCCGTCACCAGCGACGTCGACCGTCAGGCCCGCGTGTTCGCGCAAATGAGCACGTCCTACTATGGGGACACGCCCGACAATATCCGCCGCGCGATCCTCAACGGCACGGTCAAGGCGAACGACGCCAAGGCCCGGTTCGTCGGTCGCGATGCCTATCTCGCCGCAGGCGGTCGCATCGAGGGCGACTTGTTCGCCACGGAAGGAGACGAAAACTGGATCGACGTCGACCTGATCGAGACGCTCGCAGCCAAGAAGCTTGAAGCGTCCGCGGCCGAACTCGCGCAGTCCGAGGGTCTCGCGTTCGTGACGCCGATCGCGGCAACCCACGTTCCCTACGACCTTGAGCGCCAGCTTCACGAGTTTCACGCCCCTGCCCGCGCCCTCACCGAGGACGAGCAGGCGCGCGTGGAAACGCTGGGGTACGAGAACGACCAGCTTGTCGAGCAGCTCGAATCCGTGCTGGCCGATGGCACTCCCGAGGCGCAGGCGGCGAACGATCGCATCGACGCGATCGAGCGTGAGCTGGAAACGATCGACGACGCCCGTCACGAGATTGATCCGGCGCTGAAGGCGCAGATCGGGACGTTCGTCTATATCGGCGGTGATGGCGAACCCCGCGTTCACACCCGCCTGTTCAGCGAGAAGCCGGTCGTGGATCCCAACGCCCCGCCCAGGACGACGGGCGGTGAAACCGGCGAAGGCGCCGCCGGCGACGCCGAGCAGGGTTCGAAGCTCAGCGCTACGCTGATCGATGAACTGGCAACCCAGCGCCGCCAGATCCTCGTCGCCCACATCGCCAGCGATCCGGGACTCGCGCTCGACCTGACCATCTTCCTGATGGCGCAGAACGTGGTGTTCGAGCAGCACCATGTTCCCAACCACTCGACGCTGAAGTCGAGCGCCGCGGGCTTCCCGATCTTCGGGTTCCGGGACGAAGGCTCGATGGCGTCGCAGACCATCGACGATCAGCGCCAGCGGCTCGACACGAGCTGGGCGGGCCTGCCGACCATGACCGCCCGCTTCGACGCCTTCCGCGCGCTCGATGACGAGGCCCGAGGCGCTTGGGTTGCATACTCGATAGCACGAACTCTCGAACCGACGCTCAACGTCGCCGAGGGCTATCGGAGCAACGGCTTCCACGACCATCTCGGTCGCCTCCTCGACATCCAGGTCGAGAATTGGTGGCGCCCGACGGCCGAGAACTTCTTCGGCCGGGTCAAGAAGACCGTCATGCTCGACGCGCTCGAGGAGATTGGAGGCCCGATCCTGCGCGGCCGCTACAAGGACGCCAAGAAGGGCGACCTTGCCGGCACCTGTGCCTCGCTGTGCAACGGCCTGGGCATCGTCGAAGCCGATATCCGCGAGAAGGCGACCGCCTGGTTGCCGGAAGCCATGCGCTTCGAGGCACAAGAGAAGGCGGCGCGCACTCCGCTGCGCTCCAGCTTCGCCGACGACGAGACCGGCACCGATCCAGACGAGGACGAGGACGAGGACGAGGATACCGACCTCGACGCCGGTGACGACGCAGTGATCGATCACGAGGAAGAGGAGGATTTCAGCCAAGCGGCCTGACGCCGGCTTGCACATTTCGAGGCACCTGGGGGCGGCACTCTTCGCGGAGTGTCGCCCCTCTTTTTGTGACCCGGCACCGCCCTTCCAGAGGGGAGGATGCTCACGCGGGTTTGCCTCAACCCAATCAGGAGAACGATCGTGGCACAGACCACCGACAAGCCCTCGCCTGCCGACATCATCACCAACACCATCATCGACAAGCTCGAATCCGGGGTACGGCCCTGGGTCAAGCCGTGGCGCCCCGGCCTTGGCGGCCGTCCGCTGCGCGCGACTGGCGACCCGTACAAGGGCATCAACTGCTTCTGGCTGTGGCTGTGTGCCGAGGGCGCAGGCTACAATTCGCGCACCTGGATGACGTACAAGCAGGCGCAGGCACTTGGCGGCCAGGTCCGCGAGGGCGAACGCTCGCAGATCGCCATCTTCTACAAATCCTACACCAAGACCGTGGAATCGCCGGCCACCGGCGACAGCTCGGACGAGATGCGCCGCGTGCTGCGCTCCTACGCGGTCTTCAACTGCGACCAGATCGACGGGCTATCGGCCGACTTCTATCCGCGTCCCGTCAGCGCGGTGCCGCCCGCCGACGAACTGCCGACCCGCGCGCAGCGGTTCATCGATGCCTTGCCGGCGACGGTCCACATGCGCGGCGATCGCGCCTTCTACGATCGCATCGCCGACAGCATCACGATGCCGCCCGTCGAACTGTTCTCCACCCGTGCCTTTTTCGCTTCCACGCTGGCGCACGAGGCAGGTCACTGGAGCGGTCACCCTGACCGACTCGACCGCGCGTTCGGCAAGCGTTTCGGCGACGACGCCTACGCTTTCGAGGAGTTGTGCGCCGAGATGACTTCCGCGCTGCTCGGTGCCGATCTTGGCCTGCCAACCTCGCACATCGACGATCACGCAGCCTATATCGGCTCGTGGCTGAAGGTGTTGCGCAAGGACTCGCGCGCCATCATGACCGCGGCCGCCAAAGCGGAAGCCGCCGCCGGATACTTGCTGCGCGTGACCGGCCTCGCCGCCTCGGACGAGCCCGAGGACCAGATCCGTGAAGCGGCATGATCGGTCAGGCCGGCCGCCCCGACCTCGGCGCCTACCGGCGCTTCGTGGTGGCGTTAAGCGGCGGCAAGGACAGCCTTGCCGCCCTCCTGGCGCTCCTAAGCCTCGGCGTGCGCGAACACGCCATCGAGCTTCATCGTCATTATGTTGATGGTTTGGGGCCGCCATGATGCGCGGGTGACTCGCTCTCTGGCGACCCCAAGCAACTGTCGCTCCGGCGCCCTCCCCTTAGGAGGAGAGGATGCCTTCGGCCTGTTGAGCGCGACCATGCGCTCAGGAGGAGGCTTCGATGTTCTACGACACGCTTTACCGCCACAATCAGGCGCTCTCGCCTGCGGGCCTGGAAAATCTCACGGCGGCGCTTCACGCCCTCTACGCCGCGGTCGACGACTGCCAGCGCGCTGGAAAGCCAGTCGCGCGCGACGCGGCCATCCTGCTCCTGATCCGCAATCTGGCCGACGTCGCCGAGTGCGATGCGCCGAGCATCAACGACCTTCGCTTGCGCTGCCGGACGGATCGCCTGGCGGTCGAAGCCGCGCCGGCTCTGCTCGACATCGCCGGAAACAGCATCGCGGGAAACGACCACGCCAAACGGACTTTCCATCGTCAGGCGCGGCGCGCGCTCACGCGCCTGGTCGAGGCGATCGGGCTCGATCCGACCGATGTCCGCATTACCACCGTCCAGGGTGCCGACCATGAAGACGGCACCACGGAGCTGCGCCACCCGCATCTCGCCATCCGCGTCGTTCCGCGGGGCTTTCTCCCCGACAGCGAAGTATCGTTCAACCGCTGCCGTGACGGACAAGACGCGGGAAAGCCTCACCACGCGCCGATCGCCGAGTTGCTGGACGCGGACGCGTTCCAGCGTCGGCTCACCGCCACCATCGGCGACCTGGGCGCTCCGCGCCTCGCCGTCGCCGCCTAATCCTCACAGACACAGGAAGCTCGTCATGGGATGGCTCTTCATGCGCGATATGGGCGGTTATGCCACCCCGCGCTCTTATCTCAATAATCAATTCACCTATGCTCGCGACGATCACCGTCTCACGGTTCTCGCGTCCTCAATGGTCGGTTCGACCTATTACGCCGCGTGCGAGCGGATAGAGTCCAGCGGCGCCCGCGCCGTCTTCGCTGTCGTCTGTCTGACCAGGCAAAGTACCGGCGCACGCGATGGCTGCACGTTCGGCTACAAGGATATGACGGAGACGATGGGTCCGTGCGAAAGCGACTGCCCCGCCGCCATTCTCGACGAACTGACCGAAACCGACAGCACTTACGCGACCGATTGGCGCACGCGCTGCCGTGCCAACCTCGCGCGACGCAAGCTTGAGCGCGCGAAACCCACCCCGAAGCCGGGGCAGACGATCGTCTTCGACGAACCGATCCGCTTCAATGATGGCGAAGACCGTACCCGTTTCATGGTCATCGCCAATCCGAAGGGTAAATCGCCGCTATTTCGCGATCCGGTAACTGGCACGGTATGCCGTGTCTCCAAGCTCAAGACGCGGTCGTACCGGCTCATCAACCCCGCCATAGTCCTGAAGGACGCCGGCAGTGCTCCCTAGCAATAGTCGCGTTTAGTCTGCGCAGGCCACCAGACCTCTAAAGGATCGCGTGTCGGGGGCGCTGTGGCTCGACGCAATCCACCGGGGGTCAGTCCGCGCGGTCTGATTCCCCACCCTTACCAACGGAGTTTATCATGGCCGATCGCGCTTCAGTCGCGATCCGCGTTGGCGGATCGCTGTCCCCTGCCCTTTTTCCCGCTCTTCTCGCGGCAATCGAGAGCGACGGCGCATTTACCGACTGGGATGGCACCGCATTTGTACCCGACAACCTTGACCAGAGCGTACCTCTCTACCTGGTTGATCATGAGGTCGCTTGGGGCCGGTTCGAGGCGATCGAGGCCTTCTGTGTCGATCATGGCCTTTTCTTCGCCCGTTGGGCTGGCGGCGCCCCGGGAGCTTTCGGCCCCGAACGGGTGGTCTTTGATGGCACGTCCGTTCGGAGCTTCGCGGCCTCCGACGATGACGAAATCATGATTTCGGCCGAAACGGTGCGCGGCCTCGGCAGCTATGCTGCGGTACTGTCCCATCTCGCTGCAGCGGAATTCGAGATACCTCCGTTGCGGGTGAACGGCAGCGCATGAGGGCTGGATAGAGCCAGTCAGTCCCGACACCTCCCCGCCAGAGGATGCGGCATATGGGCGCCCGCGAGGCCCTGGCAACCCGCGAACGGCGGGCCGAGTTGCCGTGTGCCACGGCTGCCCGCACCACCCCTTGTTCGCGGGTTTCCCTCGGCTGTGCCTCGGTGCCAGCACCTCTTTGCGAGCGCCCAGAGAATGCGCATCCGGCGGAGAGGCCGCCGGCACAGACAGAAAGGCTCGCTATTATGTCCACATCGCTTGCAGCCGCGCTCGCGGCACTCGAGCTAGGGCACCTCGAACCCCGCGTTGAAGAATTGGGCGGCATGGCACCGCCGCCAACCGAGGCCCTGGAGCAAACCGTTACCGCAATCTGGAGCGATCTCTTCACGACGATGGGAAACACCTCGCTCGAGCGTGACATCGAAGATCTGGGCTGGGGCCTCGTGAATCTCTTCCACCGCGCCGCTGCCAAGAAGCACGGGTTGGTCGATCGGTTGACCGACGACATTCGCCTGCTGCTCGCCGAACAGGACGGCTCGGAGATCAGCACGGCCAATCTCGAGGAGAAGATCGAGCTGGCCAAGAAGGTCGAGGAATCCGCTGGGTCCTTCGAGGTCATGCGCGACATCGCCGCCGCGCAGTATATCCGCGAGACCGGAAAGTCCTGGGTGCCATCGTCCGGCAACCGCATATCGCTTGGTGTCACCGCCGGGATCGTCGATGGTCATGCCTTCCTTCGCGCGCGCCGGGAGCGGGCCCTGAACGCCAACAAGGCACAGGGTACGCCGGTGGTATTCGCCGGTGGCCGCCTGACCTTCGCCACTGACGACGACATGAAGACGTTTGCCGACAACCTGCTTACCACCCTCAACAAGGTTCGCGCCCGTGTTGGCGATATGTATCTTGTCCATGGCGGCGATATGAAGGGAATCGAGCGGCTTGCGGCATCCTGGGCCGATCAGAACGGGATCCAGCAAGTGCGGTTCGGCCTTGATCGCAAGCTCGGCGATCGCGCGGGTTTCCGCCGCAATGAGCAGATGCTCTCGCTCAAGCCGAGGTTCGTGATCGCGTTTCAAGGTAACGGCGTCACCGAGCGCCTCGTGATCGAGGCGAAAGCCCGCAACATCCGAGTGGTGGATCGTCGTGGTCCGCTGGGCGTAGCGCCTGCATCGCTCAATGCCGGACGGCAGCAGCGCTCAAGCTAGGCTCGCTTGGGGCACCGTATTTCCGGTGCCCCTACTGCGATATCTGATTGAACGGCGGAACTCACTGTGGCGATGAAAGGCATTAAACGATCCAGTTCACGACCTTCAATGGCGGTGGTCTAAACGGCCGCTTGTGCCGTATTCCGCCATTCGGCTCACTCAAACCTGCCGGTCGGCAATGCGCCCATAAATTGCCGTTAGCCATCGTTTCGGCCGATCCCAAAACCTGCCACTCCTCGAGGTGGCACTGGCTGGTGCGACGGCAGGTTCGCACACCCCGCTGGAGTGCGGCATTTGGATTAAGCCCGCTGATTACTCAGCGGCGATGTGAAAAGACTCTTCGGCCGCAGCTAATCCCTTGCCGGCCAGCCAAGCGAGGACGCCGTCTGCAATCTCCTGCCAGCCTTGTTCAGCAAAGAGGAAATGCGACCGGCCAGGATAGGCGACGAACTCGGCGGGTGCCTTGGCCTTGTCATAGGCCCGCCAGATCCGCTTGATCATCGCGGGGTCTGCCGTCTTGTCCTTCAACCCGGCGATCAGCAGCAGCGGACTCGATAGCCCGTTGAACGACACGCCATTGCCGATACCGATCGCTGCCTGAAAATAGGGGCGGCCCGGCGCGGGCACGACATAGGTATCATAAGCGTCGTCGACGATTCCGGCGGGCAGCGTGTTGGCAAACGTCCCGGCAAACCCCTCGCGCGACATGGTGAGCACGCGGTTCCAGCCGTTCCATGATGTCAGCACCGGCAGCGCGCTCAGCACCGAGCGCAGGCCGGGAAAGACGCCGCGCGGTGGCGCCGGGTCGAGCACCGCACCTGCGAGGCCCAGGCCGCGATCGAGCAGCATCAGCGTGATCAGGCCGCCAAAGCTGTGGCCAACGATGATCGGCGGTTCGTCGAGCTTGGCGATCTCGGCGGCATAATGATCGACGATATCGACGACATTCAGCGTCGCCAGCGCCGGATCGGGGCTGCGGCGAAGCGAGGGAATGGGGCGGTCCATATGCGGCCAAGTTGGCGCGACCGTCTTATAGCCCGCCGCTTCGACATAGGATCGCCAGCCGTCCCAAGCCTTCGGGGTAAGCCAGGCGCCGTGTACGAACATTATAGTCTTGGTCATGTCGGTCACTCCTTGTGGAGCCCGATTTATGCCGGGGGACGCCGTGCCGCTGCCATTGTGCGGGGGTGTCGCCGGATCATGCTTAGGTATGATGCGCCAGCCCAAGCAGATAATGGCGGTGCAGCCCCGGTCCGCGCGACATCCTGTCCCGTTCAACCGACAGGGAAACGCGACATGAGCAAGATCCTCATTCTCTATTACAGCAGCTATGGCCATATCGAGACGATGGCCGACGCCATTGCCGAGGGCGCGCGATCACAAGGCGCGACAGTCGATATTCGCAGGGTCCCGGAAACCGTGCCCGATGATATTGCGACGGCAGCGCATTATAAGCGCGACCAGGCCGCATCCGTCGCGACGATTGCCGAGCTCGAGCATTATGATGCGATCATCGTCGGCACCGGCACCCGGTTCGGGCGGATGTCGTCGCAGCTCGCGGCATTCCTCGATCAGGGCGGCGGCTTGTGGGCACGCGGTGCGCTCAACGGCAAGATCGGCGCAGCTTTCGTCTCGACCGCGACCCAGCATGGCGGGCAGGAAACGACCCTGTTCTCGATCATCACCAACCTGCTGCACTTCGGGATGACGATCGTCGGCTTGCCCTATAGCCATCAAGGGCAGATGAGCGTGGACGAGATCGTCGGCGGGGCGCCTTATGGCGCGACGACGATCACCGGCACGGATAGTTCGCGCGTCCCATCGGCGATCGATCTGGCCGGGGCGCGGCACCAGGGCGAGCTTGTCGCGCGGCTGGCCAACAAGGTTTTCGGCTGAGCGGGGCTAAGCGGCGCCGGGCATGGCGATGATCGGCGCGGGCAGCGTGACGATGAAGCGCGCGCCTGGATCGGCTTGGGCAGCCGCAATGGTGCCGCCATGCGCTTCGACGATCGAGCGACAGATCGAGAGGCCCATGCCCAGGCCTGAGGCTTTGGTCGTGAAAAAGCCCTCGAAAAGCTTGTTAGGCTGATCGAGCAAGCCGTGGCCATTGTCCGTCACTTCCAGCGATAGCCGACCGTCAGGCAGCGTCGCGGTGGCGATGCCCAGCCGCCTCTGGTCGCAGCCAGCCATTGCTTGCAAGGCGTTAACCGCCAGGTTGACGATCACTTGCTGGATTTGCGTGCGGTCCATTGGCACGATGGGCAGGTCAGCGCCGAGTTGTAGGTCGACAACGACATTCTGCGCCTTCAATTCATGGTCGAGGAACAGCACGACTTCCTCCACCAACGCATTCAACGACAAGGGCAGCCGCTCGGGCTCGCGCCGCTCGGCCATGTCGCGGACGCGCGCAATGATATCCGATGCGCGGCGGGCATCGGCGGCCATGCGCTGGGCCAGGCTGCGAACTTCCTCGATATCGGGGCTGTCGGCGGCGAGCCAGCGCAGGCTTGCCGCCGCACTGGTGGCAATCGCCGCCAGCGGCTGATTGACTTCATGCGCAATCGACGCCGTCAGCTCGCCCAGCATCGACACGCGCGCGGCATGGGCAAATTCGGTTTGCACTTTCTGGAGCGCCGCTTCGGCTTGCTTGCGGGCGGAAATATCGACCACGCCGATCAGAATGACGCCGCGCTTGCGATTGTCCTGCGACAACGAGACGGTGAACAGAACGTCGACCAGCGCCCCGTCCAACCGGTAGAGCTTGGTTTCGGTGACGATATGCGGCTGCCGCGACATCGTCGCGACCAGCGCGTCGACATAGACAGGCTCGCTTGCTTCCGGCCAGAAATCGGCGATCGTCCGGCCGATGATCGCGTCGCGGGTTTCGGCGCCGAAGAACGCGAGGCCGTTCACATTGAGGTCGATCACTTCGGCGCGCTGCATCGTCGTGCGGACGAAGTCGCGATTGGCCATCAGGTACGCGCGCAGATCAGTGACGCCTTGATCGCGCAGCGGGATCAACATCGCGCCGACGCGCGTGAAATCGACTTCCCAAAACGCCACCGCCATCGCCTGGAACATGTTGCGATAGCGGTATTCGCTGATCCGCAGCGCATCCTCGGTCGCCTTGCGCTGCGAAACGTCGCGCGCGGTCTCGATAATGCGCAGCGGCGTGCCGTCGGGCTCGACTTCAGTGGTCCAGCGCACGTCGATGACACGCTCTTCGCCAACGGCGGTCGAGCGGATCAGCTCGCCTTCCCACGATCCTTCGGCAAAGGCCTGCCGCTGCAATTGGCCGATGTTATCGTGCCGGGTGGCCAGCAATTGGTTGATGTCGCGGCCCAGCGCCGCCGATCGCGGCCAGCCATAGAGCAGCTCGGAGCCCTTGTTCCACGACAGGATCGTCCCAGCCGCATCGCAGGTAACAACGCTTTCATGGACCAGGTCGAGGATGTCGGTTTGAGTCGCCACGACGCTATCGTCCCCGAAATGCCGCTAGCGGTCCAGCGCGCCGCGGATCAAGGCGGCGAGATCGTCTGCTTCGAAGGGCTTGCGGAGAACACAGAGCACGCCTTGCGCCGCCGCCAGGGCGTCGATCCCCGGTTCGGTCCGCGCTGTTACCATGATGACCGGCAGGCCGTTCTTGAAGCGCGCGGCAAGGTCGATGCCGCTTAGGCCCGGCAATTGGTAATCCGACACCAGGCAGGAAGCGCGGTTCGCCGCATCACTGGCGAGAAACGTCTCGGCCGAGCCAAAGCCTTCGCCATCATAACCCATCGACCGCACCAGCCCGACCAGCGCGGGCCGCATCGAATCGTCGTCTTCGACAATGGCAATCAACGGCTTGGTCACGCGCGAAACCCTATGTGCAGCGATGATGCCGCAATCCGAACCCGCTGTCGCAGATCGCCGACGGGCTGGCGATCATCTGATGGTATTAGGCGGTGACCCCAAGCCGCTGCGCCATGCGCACCAGATCGGGTAAGGTGCGCGCCCCCATCTTGCGCATCGCCGCGCCGCGATGGATCTTGACCGTCACCTCGCTCAGGCCGAGCTCGAAGGCCGCCTGCTTGTTCATCTGGCCCGCGGTCACCAGCGCCATCACTTGTTGTTCGCGTTGTGACAGCGTGGCGTGGCGCGCGTGCAGGTCGGCATCGTCGACGGCCAGTGCGCGCCGCTGGCCGTCCCTGGCGATTGCTGCTGTGACGGCGTCGAGCATGTCCTGATCGCGGAACGGCTTGACGAGAAAATCGACCGCGCCGGCTTTCATCGCCCGCACGCTCATCGGAATGTCGCCGTGGCCGCTCATCAGAACCACGGGCAGGCCAATGCCGAGCGCATCGAGCTGATCCTGAAAGTCGAGCCCGCTCATCCCCGGCATCCGCACGTCGAGCACCAGACACCCCGGCAGGTCAGGCCGGGTCGACGCCAGAAAGTCCGCGACCGACGCATGCTGCTGGCAAGCCAGCCCGACCGACCGAAACAGGCTGTCGAGCGCCATGCGCAGCGAGTCATCGTCATCGATGATGTGGATCATGGCCTCGGTCTGCACCTCGATGGGTTTATCCCTGCCGCCGCCGCACTGCAACGTCGGCAGGGATGAAGCGGCTTCAAACCAGCGCGGCGTCGAGCGTGATCTCGGCATTGAGCACTTTCGACAGCGGGCAATTGGCCTTGGCACCGGCAGCGGCGGCCTGGAAAGTCGCGTCATCCGCCCCCGGGATGGTCGCGCGCAGCGTGAGGTTCACCGTGGGGATGAAGAAGCCGCCATCGCCTTGTTCGAGCGTGACCACCGCCTTGGTGTCGAGCGCCGACGCAGTCAGGCCTGCCTCGGCAAGCACGAGCGTCAATGCCATCGTGAAGCAGGCGGCATGGGCGGCGGCGAGCAATTCCTCCGGGTTCGATCCGGCGACCCCTTCGAACCGGCTGGCAAAGCCATAGGGATAGCTAGCCAGCGCGCCGCTTGCGGTCGTGATCGCGCCCTTGCCGTCCTTCAGGCCGCCTTCCCAATGGGCGGAACCGGTACGTTGAATCTTCATGGCTCATTCCTTTCGGTTGATTGGTTGCGTTTCGGGTCAGCTGTTGCGGACAAAGCTGGCGATCATGTCGGCCGCCAGCTCGGGATATTGGTGCTGCGGACCATGCCCGCAGTCGGGATAGGTCGCGACGAACAGCGTCGGCCACGCATCGTTCAGCGCGTACCAATTCTCGACCGGAAAGATGAGATCATGGTCGCCGCACAGCGCCAGCACCGGGATGTCGGTTGCCCGAAAGAAGGCCGCATAGGCGCCGTCAGGATCGGGGAAGGGCGTCGACGGATCGCTCGATGCCCACATTGCTGCATTCATGATCTCGGGTGCGGTGGCATGATCGAGCACGTCGCGGCGCGCGGCGATCCGGGCCATCGATGCATCGCCCAAGCGGCGGCTTCTGGCTGAATTGGGCTCGAAGAACAGGATGTATTCGTCCTCCACCGTATAGGTCAGCTTGGTGGCGGTTTCGAAGAACAGCGGCTCAGGCTGCTTGACCATAAGCCCCGGCGGCATCGTCGCAATCGCCAGGACATGGCTGGCTTTCTCAGGGTACATCGCCGCAAAAACAAGCGCGGCAAAGCCGCCCAGTGACCAGCCGCCGATGACGACCCTGCCCAGTTCAAGGGCATCGACCAGATCGTTCACATCGCGCGCCATGTCGGCCTTGGCGTAGCTCGCGGTGCCGGTCGACAGGCCAAGGCCGGAATAGTCGAACACGGTCACGGTGAAGTTCTCTGCCAACCGATCGAGGAAAAGCGGATCCCACATGTCCATCGTGCCCCGCAGGCGGATACAAAGGACGAGATTGGGGCCGGTGCCGAAGGTCCGGTAGGCCAAGGTCCGCCCACCGACGTCGACCAGTCGGTTCGGCGCGGTCAGGGCGGTGGGTCGTGCAAGCACATCGTGCATTGTTATTCTCCTTCAGGCTGCGAGTTCGGAAAATGTAGCGAGCGCTGCCACCAGTTCGGTCGTGGTGATCACCGCATGGGCAAAGGTCGGGCCGTTGATGTCGTGGGCACAGTGCATCGCCTCGGCGCTGGCGGCGGCCGTCGCATCGCGCACCAGCGTGACGTGATAGCCCAGCTCGACCGCATACTTGCCGGTGCTTTCGATGCAGGTGTTGGCGATGAGGCCGATGAGCACGACATGTGTAATGCCCTTCTGTTTGAGCAGCGTGTCGAGGTTGGTGTTGGCAAAGCCGCTGCTCACCCAATGTTCGGTGGCGATCAGGTCGCCCGGCTGCGGCGCGAAATCGGGGTGCCATTCACCACCCCATTCGCCCGCCGCGAAGATCTGCATCTGGTAGCCACCAGCCATATAGGGACTCGGATGGTCCCAGGCGTCGAGCTCGCCGGGGCGCCAGCGGTGATGCGGGACGATCACGATCTGCATCTGCGCCTGCCGTACCGCCGCCGTTACCAGGCGCAGATTGTCGAGCGTCCCGACCGCCGTCGCTACCTCAGCGACCATCGGCCAGAGCTTGCCTTCGGGCGCGAGAAAGTCGTTGTAGGGATCGACGAACAGCAATGCCGTCCGCTTGATGTCATGGATCGGGCCATCGCCTGCGCCAGCTATCATGTCTGCCTCCGTCAACTGCCGTCCAGCTTGCCTGGCGGCATGTGCGGGTGATCATGCGTGCGTGGGCAGACCGGTTGAATCGTCCGTCGGGGTGGACGAGCCATACTAACGTATGATCGTGCTATCCCCGAGGACCAACGCCACCCTCTAGACTCTCGGCTGTTGGCAAGGCTTTCGTGCAAAGCCGCGCAGGGTTCGACGTTTGATTCTAATTGAACGAGCGTGGGAAATGGAGACCCGCCCGTTAAAGCCTGGACGGCTGCCTGTCGGTTTTGGCCGTTCGGCTGGCCAGCGAAACGAGTGTCCGGTTTCAGCGATTAGCTGCACGGGAGCGGAAAGTACTAAATCGGCCCAGCATTACTCGCCCATGGACGCAGCGGGGCTTAATGCGCGAACGTCGGCTATCGCCTGGTGCAGCCGTTGAACGACCCGAGCGGCCATAGCAGGAAAGTCCCATCAACTGTCATTTAGCCGTCGCCGCATGAACGCTGATCGCTATCAGTCATGTGGTCGCTTCCCAAACCGTATAGGCTGGCCGGTCGGCCGTTGGTAAACTGGTTAGCATTCTTCTCTGCCGCTAGCTCGCAGTCGGTTTCGCCCAGATCATGCCGTGTCGGATGCCCGAGGAAACCCACCCTCTGCGTTGTCAGCCAATCGGCTCGAACTGCCACCGCGTGGTTGGCGGCCGGTCTCCACAGTGTCCTCAGCCGACGCCAAGTGCAATTGAGATGACGAGCGGCTGGTTGTTGCCCGGAGGTTGGCAGGATGTGGGGGAGTTGGTGCCTGTGACTTAAATTCCGGAGCGCCGATATGGGCGAGCATCGATTACCATACTGCATGGTTTCCCGTCGTCGTGACGGCACAAAGAGATAATCCCTTCTCTTTCACCTGACCCCTAAGTCGGCCGCCCGCCGCCTCCAACCCGCGATCCTGCGGGCCGAGTTGCCGTGTTCCACGGCTGCCCGCACCACCCCTTGTCTCGGGGTTCCCCTTGCGCGGCACGCGCGCTGCGGTGGAGGCACCGTCCTGGCCGCCTTTTTCGGGGATCAGTCGAAGGGATCATCCTTCGGCCGACAGATAAGGAAACCTCGACATGCAGAATATCGTCATCCTCGCCGGCAACGTCGGCGCCACCCCGGAAGCCCGCACCACGCAGGGCGGCACCAAGATCACCCACTTCTCCCTCGCCACCTCACGGCCCAAGCGCGACAGCGACGGCAAGGTCATCAAGGATCGCGACGGCTACCGCGTCGAGGACACCGAGTGGCACCGGATCACCTGCTTCAACGGCGTCGGCAAGACCGTCGAGGAGTATGTCGCCAAGGGCATGAAGGTCATGGTCCGCGGTCGCATCCACTACACCAGCTGGACCGACCAGGACGACGTCAAGCGCTACGGCACCGAGATCATCGCCGACGAGGTCACCTTCCTCACCCGCGCGCGCCAGGCATCGGAACAGTCGGGCAACGGCAACGACACGACCGAAGACGACGACATCCCCTTCTGAGGCGGGATGGCCCGGTGGCGACAGCCACCGGGCCTTTTCGCATGTTCGCGGCCGGATTTCTCAATGCGAACTCGACAGGGTGCCAGGGAGTGGCCTCGCTAGCATGCCGCAATGTCACGTTCGGATCGGCAGTAGCGAAGCGCTCGGGCGCATTGCTAAGTGATAGCATTTCTGCCATCTTGCTATCAACAATTTCAATCACCGCGGGAGTGCTATCAACCATGGCTGCCGTCACAATCCGCAACCTGTCCGATGAGACATACCGCGCCTTGAAGGTGAGAGCGGCTAATCACGGTCGCAGCGCTGAGGCCGAAATGCGCGAAATCCTCGAGCTGGCCGCGCGGCCGACAGATCGTGTCAGGCTGGGATCTTTGCTGGCCGCCATCGGCCGCGAGGCTACTATGAGCGATGCAGAAGCAGAGCATTTCGCGCAGCTACGGGACAAGACGCCCGCCGCGCCGATGCGCTTCGAGTGATCCTGCTCGACACCAACGTAATATCCGAGGCTTGGAAGCCCCTGCCCGATCCGCGTGTCCTGGCATGGATCGATGCTCAAGCGATCGACACGCTCTACCTTTCGGCCGTAACCGTGGCCGAGCTTCGTTTCGGCATTGCCGCCATGCCGGTCGGCAAGCGACGCGACACGCTCGATCTGCGGTTGGAGCAGGACGTATTGCCCCTGTTCGATAATCGCATCCTGCCGTTCGACCTGGGCGCATCGCGGGCTTTTGCCCAAGTGATGGTCTTGGCGAAGGAGGCAGGAAGAGCGATTGCAACGGCCGATGGCTATATCGCTGCCACCGCGGCCGCATATGGCCTGATGGTTGCCACCCGCGACACGAGCCCGTTCGAAGCCGCCGGGCTGGGCATCATCAATCCCTGGAACACAGCCCTCTAACTTCGCGCCATCGTCAAGCGCGGCGCACTGCGTGTTCCAACTTCTTCTGGCGCTGACCAAGCTTCATCGCAGGGTTCGTCAATGATGCCTCTGAGAGGCGGACAAGCCTCAGCGCGCGGTAAGCGCTGATCCGGACCGGGCTCCGTCAACACGGGGAGGCAGCGTCCCGACCAACCCGGCAGCTTCACCCGCTCTTTGAGGCGCAATCCTTGGTCGCTCCCGCGGCCTCATACGATCAACCCGTAAAGGGTCCGTACGCTCGCGCTACGGCCTTTTGCCGTGCCGCCAAAAGATGATCGCGGCCACGAGATCGAAACTTCGGGCGCCAGTCGAGCGGGATGAACCCGCCGGCTTAGCCAAGGAGCCTCGATATGTTTACCGACATCTGGACCGCCCGCCGCAGCGCACTCAGCCTCTCGAAGAACCTCATGGTCGCAACGATGGTCATCGCCATCGGAACCCAGTTTGGCGTCATCACCGCGGACGATTGCGACGGCGACGTTTCGATCGTCAACGAATATGATCCCTTCGCCTGACCTCAAGGCGGGGGCTTCGCCCCCGCCCCTTCTCGTGTGAGATTGCCCTTGGATGATGTAACCGACCAAGCCAGCGCACATTTTATCAACTCGACCCCTTCGGGAACGCACTGTCGAACATGTTTTCGTTGGGGAAGCGCTGCCGCGGCTCTGGCAGTTGGGCGTGCCCTGCGTCGAGGTGCTGCGATCCGAGTGCGATGCCGGCGGCTAGCCCCAAGTGATGGGCTATCGAAACGTCACGCGGCATATCCAGTTTAAGACCAAGACGGTGGACGGCCAGACCGATGCCGTAAGGATCAACGTCAGGCTAATGGACAAGCCGAGCGGGTGTGTCCTGTGGATCGTCGTGACGCCAGACCTCGTATTCGACCATTATCTCTGGTTCGGGGGTGAGCCGGGTGAACCGCTGCCCGATATCAGCGCGAACATGATCGCCAAACACAGCAAGGGGACGTCGCTGGGCAAGAAAAACGAACGGCCGATGCACCGGGTGATCGCAAGGGGGAAATTCGAGAGGATCCAGGCGCTCGACCTGATCCTGGGCAAGCTGTTCGGACAATTGCCTTAAGGGCGTTCGGGCACCGGCTGCGCCGGACCGGGCTCTAGGCTGGCGCCCCGAGCCCCGTGCCGGGTCTCGGCCCTGCGGGTAACGATCCCTTGCTGAAAAGGTACGAGCGCCTCCGCGGTGACCGGCGCCGGACCTTCGGCGAGCGTCTCCTTCAACGCTTCGTCACCCAGCAGCACGCGCCACGGCGCGCCGTACGTGCGGGATGCGAGATAGAAGACCGCGCCGTCACAAGCGACCATTCGGCACCTTTCCTGGGCATCGATCAGCGACCATCCAGCCCCCTGCCGCGCGACGAGGTCCACCGGATCGATCCGCATCAGGGCTCCGCACCGCCGGCATTGGCTGCGGACAAGGACGTTGCGTCGCTGCATGGCGCCGACGGTTCTCACCCAGATCGGCCAGAGGGTGTGGAGCGCTGCGGTCATCACAAGCGGAGGATAGTCTTTCTGCGCAGCACCGGTCCAGCAATCCCGAACGGCCCCGCGACAGCCTGACGTTCAGGGTCGCCGAATGGATGGGGTCATCACCATGCCCGGTTCTTGCCGAGGCGTAGGCTCGCGCAAACCCGTGACCGGGTTTCTCCTCTGCGTTCCGACCCTGCGGGTGCGCGCGCCCACTGTGCCCCGGCGCGCCGGTCCTTGTTGAAAGACCCCGATCGGCGGGGTTTGGAACAGCACAGGATATTCGCTTATGTCCGACAACCAAGCTGCCCCTGCCCCAGCTGCAGATCGCACTTCCACCATCGCGCATTTGAACGACGCGCTTCGGCAGCATCTCACCCAGCCCGGCCACAATCGGGTCGTTATGACCATCGGTGTCCAGGAGCTGATTGGCGACGTCAGCCTCTTTCGCAACTTTCGTGCCCAGGCCGAATTGCTGCGGAGCATCCGCGACTATGACGCATTCGGCCCCGACGTCGATCCGCACGGCGAGCACGACTTTGGCCGCTTCGAGTTTCGCGGTGCCGCGCTCTATTGGAAGATCGACTATTATGATCGCGCGCTGGACTTTGGCTCTCCCGATCCCGCGGACCCGGATGTCACCGCCCGGGTGCTAACGATCCTCCTCACCAGCGAATACTGAAATGTACTGGCCCCGACCCTGGTCGGGGCCACCTGCTTGTGTGGGGGTCAGATAGGACCCAGCAGCCTGTCTGCGCGGCGCCGGTCGAACCCTGACGCTCGCCCACTGTCCGAACGCAAAAGTCTGCTCAAGCAGACTTGAGCCCGCGCGTGTCGTCGCAGATCCCCATCCACTCATCGCCTCTGTATTGAATTCAATACGATGCGGCGATAGTTTTCGAGCCGTCATGTGAGAGGAGAGGTCGCCCGTGGCGGGGGAAGGGCAGGGGAGTGACGTTAGGCGTTCGGCCTTTTTGCAGCTTCGGGTAACCCCGACGATGCACACGGCCATCACGCGTCTCGCACTCGATCAAGATAATCTGACCGTGCGCGCACTGGTGATGAACGCGCTCAAGCAAACCTATGGTCTCGATGTTCCCGACGAGGAGCTTCGTGACCGACGCGGCCGCCAGCCACGACCCGCGAACCCGAAGGAGACCGACCATGGCTGAGTATTTTTCGCGCCATCCCGATCATGCGATCGTGTTTGCGTTCGCGTGCTTCGCGCTCACCGTCTATCTCTTCCGCTACGTCGGACCCAGAGTCGGCGCGCGCGGCGACTGGTCGGCGCGGGACCATTATGAACGCAACCTCCGTAATGGCGCCGACGACTATTGAGCGCGGTTGCACGACACGAAAGACAGACGTGAAGACCATCGTGATCAGCCTTCTCAAAGGGGGCGTCGGCAAGACCTTCTTCGCGACCCATCTCGCTTGGTATCTCGCCGAGCAGGCGGGCCGGCGGGTCGCGTTTCTCGACCTGGATCCGCAGGGCTCCTCGACGCGGCGGCTCGCCAAGGAACGGACTGGCCTGTTCTCGGCCGACCTGTTCGATCCCGACGAAAAGCTCATTCTCGAGGACGCGCCCGGCATCACGGTGTTCGGCGCTGATCCGCGCCTCCAGATGGTCAAGGCGGCGCAGGACGTACACGACTTCATCGTGCGCTTTCGGGGCTTGTCCGCGCATTTCGATTATTGCGTCATCGACACTGGCCCCAAGTGGGACGAACTCACCTTGAGCGCGATGGCGGTCGCCGATGAGGTGATCGCGCCGGTCCAGGTGGCCGAGGATTCGCTCGAATGCGCCAAGATGCTGCTGACTGCGCTCAAAAAGGCTGAGGCCGCGCGTGGCGGGCGCAAGGTCAATTTTCTGGGGCTTCTGCCGTCGATGGTCAACGCGTTCGACAAGCGTGACATGGACAATGCGGTGAAGCTCACCCAGGCGGTCGGGCCGGCGATGATGTTCCCGGCGTTCATCAAGGCGCGCCCGACCTACAAGCATTCGGCCGAGAACCATCATGCGGTCTGGCATGAAAAGGGAAGCGGCGCGAAGGCCGCCGCAGACGAGATCCGCTCGATCCTCGCCGAAGTGGAACGGCGGGTCGAAGCGCGTGCCAAGGAGACCGGCTGATGGGTAAGTTCGACCAGCGGGCCGAGGAGTTCGGGATGCTGATGGGTGCGCACGACAGTGCGCGCCGCGTCGAGAACTTGCCGCTCGACTGGCTCATGCCCGATCCCGGCAATCCACGCTCGCATTTCGATGAGGCTGAGCTGGCCGAATTGGCCGCGTCGATCGAGGCGCGCGGCGTCCTCCAGCCGATCATCGTTGGCCCAAAGAATGGCGACGGCAAGCATGTTATCCGCATGGGCGAGCGGCGCTATCGAGCCTCGCTTGCGGCGGGTAAGAAAACCATCCCAGCGATCATCGAGGCGGGGGAGGGGGGTGACACGCTCGCCGACCAGATCGTCGAGAACGATCAGCGTGCCGGCCTTTCCGCCAAAGAACTGGCGCGTGGCGTCGAGCGCATGCTGGGCGAGGGGAAAAGTCAGGCCGAGATCGCCACGGCGCTCGGCCGGTCAAAGCAGTTTGTCTCGCTCTATGCGGCTTATGGCGAGATGGAGCCCTATCTGAGAGACGCGATCGACAAGGCCCCGATCCGCGTTCTTTACGACCTCCATCGCGCAGCCCGCGCGCATCCGCTTGAGGTTCGTACGTTCGTCGGCGGGTTAGGTGACAAAGGCGTCACGCTTGCTGAGGGATCGAAATTCGTTGCGGCGCTAAAGGCTCCTGCCGAAAGCGCGCCGCCTGTTGCCAAGATTGAGCCGGCCTCCGCGCCTGTGCATGCGACACCGACGGTCGCCAAGGGCAGGGGAGGGCGGGCTGCCTCGTCTGTTCAGGCAAGCCCGCTCAAGGTCATGATCGCAGGCCGCGCCGGTCGGCTTGTCCTGCCTGATCGGGTGCGCGTGGTGTTCGATGATGGCGAAGAGGGCGAGGTTGCATCGACCGACCTTTCGTTCGGGTGAGCGCTCGCCCACACTGACCCCTCACTCCGCGTCCAGATTTCGATCTTTTCAGATCATGTGATGGCGGCATCCCTTCTTCCAGGGATGCCGCCATTTTCATTTCAACGCGAATGCCGGCTTGCTTGCGGAATGGACGAGGCGTTTTTTGAGAGAGGCCCGAAGTCTGCTTGAGCAGACTTTAAGACGAATGGTTTTAGGTGAGGGCCGGATAGGCTTGGCGCCGGGATTGTTTAACAATATGATTGGGCATGGCTTTTTTCGGCCTTCGGCTGCCGGACGATCTCGCGGCGCGCTTCGATGCGATGGCGGCCTCCCATGGCGGTCGGTCCGCTGTGCTGCGCCAACTCGTCGATCGGGCGCTACGGGCGGGGGATGACAGTGTCGTCATTGCCGAACCGCGCGAACGCACGACGGCCCGCGTCGAGGTTCGGCTTACCGCCAGCGATATCGAGCGGCTGGATGCCGCGGCGAGCGAACGCGGTCTCAAGCGCACCGAATGGATCGTCGCGCTCTTACGACGTCGGCTCTACGGCAGGACGTCGCCGCCGCGCGCCGACCGCGCGCTGATCGCGCAATCCTGGCGCGAACTCAACCGGATCGGCATCAACCTCAACCAGGCGGTCCATGCGCTCAACGCCGCGACGATGGTGGATTCCCGTCTCGACCTGGCACGCGAGGCCGAGCGTGTCGCATCATTCCAACAGGAGATCGACGCTCAGTTGCGTGCGCTGGGTCGCGCTCTCGCCGGCGATGTCGCCTATTGGGATACACCGTTGTGAGTGACGACGACGACATCCTGCCGCTGCCCAGTCTGATGGAAGCCTGGCGACCGCCGACTGGCGGCAAGCGCACGCTGAAGGGGGCAACGCTGCGGGTTCGATCGGGCGGGCGGGGCAGGGGAGGGGGCGAGACCCCGCCGACTATGTCGCAGGCCGAAGCGCGCGCGAAGCTGGAGCGGATCGTACGCAAGGCGCCAGAGGTCATGGTCAAGATCTCAGGCAAGCAGCGCGGGGCGGCGCATCTGGGCGAGCATTTTGGTTATATCTCGCGGCACGGAAAGCTCGAGGTGCGCAGCAGCGAGGGTGAGATCATCACCGATGAGAAGCGGTTGAAGACGATCGCCGCGGACTGGGACATGCTCGACCAGGCGATGAACCCGACCGGCCGGGATCGTCCGACCTCGATGTCGATGGTGCTATCGATGCCGGGCGGCACGACCGACGCGGCGACCGTCCATGACGCCGTGCAAGCGTTCGCGCGGGTCGAGTTCGAGGGTCAGTTCGCCTATATGGTGGCGCTTCACACGGACACCGACCATCCGCACGTTCACCTGACCGTCGCCACCCAAGGGGAGGACGGGTCGCGGTTCAATCCGCGCAAGGCCGATCTCCATTATTGGCGCGAGAGCTTCGCGCACGAACTGCGCCAGCGCGGGGTCGCGGCAGAGGCGACCCCGCGCCGCGCGCGCGGTCACGTCCAGAAGCGGGTGCGCTCGTCGGCCCGGCATCTCGAGGCGCGGACGGCGGGGCAGGGGAGGGGGCTGGATATCACTCGCCTGAACGAAGAACGCGCTGCCGAATTCGCGCGCTCGGTCGATCCGGAACGCCGGCCGGAAGACGTGGCGGCGCTCGGCCGCCAGAGGTTCATTCGCGGCGCCTACGCGCAGGCGGCCGCTGCGCTCGCGGCGACGGGCAAGGAAGACGATCTTGAACTCGCCAACGACGTCGCCAGTTTCGTAGCCGCCATGCCGCCCGCTGTGTCGCGACGGCTGGAGCGTGCACGCGAGATCATGATGGCGGAACGGGCATCTGGGGGCGGAGTCGAGCGCGCGCGCGAGGGTGAGGAGGGCGCTGCGACCCCCGACCGTCAGAAGTCCAAGCCGCGCGATCGCGATCGTTAGCGAGGTCGGCTGCGTTCCAACGGCCGATCAGTTCTTGTCGTGACGAGCGCTCGCCAGTTCGTGCAGACCCAATACCCACTGCGCGATGACGGCGGCCTGTTCGGGATCGGTCTCGTTGGTCGCAGCGCCATAGATACTAAGGGCGCCGGCAAGCTCGTCGATCGTCGCAATGTTCGCGCGCTCGAGAAACGCGCCGACAATGCCGAGCGTGCCACCGATGGCCCCGATCACAGGATCGCTTTCAGACCGATCCATCAGTACCAGACACGATCGGCTAGATATCCGGCGGTGGGAGACCCCACCATGTTGATGCACCCGCTCATCCGTCAATCCGTTCGCTCAGTACAGCATCCGTCGATCTGCTGCAGACAGCCGGCGGCACGCCCAGGATTGTGAGGCGTGCCGGCGTTGGAACCGGGTGTTCGAAACCTGAAACGAGACAGGCGCGGCCGCCTTTGGGCCGGGTGGCCTTGGACATACGCGTCCGCCACCCGGTCTCCACAGCTGGGACCGGCTCTCGTTTCGAAGGTTTCGACGCCTCCGCCCACGTCTCCGCAGGCAGGGCCAGTTAGGCCAGATTTGGCCAGTAACGCAATCGCGAAGGCGATATCGTCAAAGCACTGTCCGTGCTTTGGGACGCTGCCTCCCCTCCCCGAGCGAATCGCTTCCGGATTTTGGCTTCGTTGTCCGCAAGAATCAGGCGAAAGGCACAACGAGTGCGGTGGCTGGCGGCGCCATATCTTGTTGATTGACTCGACCTCGCCGGCCTTTCCAGCCCAGCGAAAGCTGAAACTGACTTTGTCGCCAACCTTTAAACCGTTGAGCTGATTTCCGATTGCATCGAAACCCATGGTCATCGCGGTCCAGTGAAGTTCGGCAACGGGACCGTGCGCGTGGTCAGCACGGGGAATAGCCCCGCAAGGATCATTGCGACCGTCATCGCCTTGGGGCGAACGGCAACAATGCGCCCAGACGGACGGCCATCTCAACACCGGCGGGCGACAGATCGTTGCCGCGAACGGCAGGCGCGTGCTTGCGATAGATGAGCATCACCACCAAACTCCGCCGCGACGCCTGCCAGCGCAATGAACCCGACGGCGGTCGCCACCGATTGGTTATATTCCAGCAGCCAGTGCAACCAGAACCCGCCGGTCAGCGCGAAGGGCAAGGTCGCCATGACCAGCAACGCCTCGTCGAACCGGCCGAACCTGACATAGAGCAGTACGAAGATGATCAGCAGTGTCGCGGGCACCACCGTCAACCGTTCACCGGCGCGTTGGCGGGATTTGAACTATTGCGCTAACTTACGGATATGTTGAAATATGAGAAATGGGGTTTTATGAAATTCCTCGTTTTGCACCCCGTCGCTTCCCGCACTTTCTTTATTATGATTTCAACGAGCGATTGACGGTTCTGAGATATAGCCGAGGCTAGCAACGCATATGCGTCCCTCGAACCCAATCAAATGAGCGACGGCTGGATGTCGAAATCTACCGTCCGCGGGGCGTCTACAAGCGCACCCGATTCAGTCGCAGTGCATTCGCCACCACCGTAAACGACGAAAGCGCCATCGCCGCGCCTGCAAACATTGGCGACATCAGCAACCCGGTCACTGGATAAAGCACGCCGGCGGCGATGGGCACGCCGATACCGTTGAACAAGAACGAGAAGAACAGGTTTTGGCGAATATTACCCATCGTTGCCTTAGCTAGCTTGCGCGCGCGTACGACCGCAGCCAGATCCCCCTTGGTGAGCGTGATCCCGGCGCTTTCGATGGCGACGTCGGTTCCCGTTCCCATTGCGAGTCCGACATCGGCGGCAGCCAGCGCAGGGGCATCGTTAATGCCGTCGCCAGCCATCGCGACCTTTGCGCCCTTGGCCTTCAACTCGCCGACGATGCGCGCCTTGTCTTCGGGTTTGAGTTCGGCATGAACACCATCGAGGCCGCCGACCGCATCAGCCACGATCTGCGCGGTCGTTGGGTTGTCGCCCGTTAGCATGATGACCCGCAAACCCTGTTCGCGGAGCGCCACGATCGACTCGCGTGCGTTTGCCCGGATCGGGTCGGCGACCGCAATGAAGCCTGCCAGCGCGCCGTCGATGGCGACGAACATAATGCCAGCGCCTTCGCGGCGCTTGGCTTCCGACGCGTCGAAGAGCGGCTGTGGATCGGTATCGACCCGTTTCATCTGTGCGGTGTTGCCAATAACGACGGTGCGACCATTTACCTTGGCGCTGATACCCATCCCGACCTGAACCTCGAAGTCGAGTGGTTCACCAAGCGACAGTTTGCGTTCGGTGGCGGCGGTGACGATGGCGTGCGCCAGAGGATGCTCGGATCGAGCCTCGACCGCAGCAGTCAACGCCAGCAATTCGTCTTCGGCAACGGCACCGAGCGTTTCGATGCCGACCAGTTTGGGCTTGCCTTCGGTCAGCGTGCCGGTCTTGTCGATGAGAAGCGTATCGACACGCTCGAAGCCTTGCAGCGCCTCGGCGCTTTTGACCAGCACGCCCGCCTGCGCGCCGCGCCCGGTGCCGACCATGATCGACATCGGTGTCGCCAGGCCGAGCGCGCAGGGGCAGGCAATGATCAGCACCGCAATCGCGTTGAGCAGCGCGTGACCGATGCGCGGCTCGGGGCCAACCAGGCTCCAAACCATGAAGGTGATGATCGCGACGGCAATAACGAGCGGCACGAACCAGCCCGAGATTTGATCGGCCACCGCCTGGATCGGCGCGCGGCTTCGCTGTGCCTCGGCGACCATCTTGACGATCCGCGCGAGCATCGTGTCGCTGCCGACCGCTTGCGCTTCCATGATCAAGCTGCCGGTCCCGTTGACGGTGCCGCCCGTTAGCGCGCTCGCTGCCTCCTTGGCGATGGGCAAAGGCTCACCAGTCAACATCGACTCATCGACCGATGAGGAGCCGTCGAGGACGATGCCATCGACCGGCACCGCTTCGCCCGGGCGAATGCGCAAATGGTTTCCGGTAACGACATCGGTGAGCGGGATTTCGGTTTCGGTGCCGTCCGCCGCGATACGCCGCGCTGTCTTGGGCGCAAGATTAAGCAGCGCACGTATCGCCTTGCCGGTTGCTGCACGCGCGCGCAATTCGAGCACCTGGCCGAGCAGCACCAACGCGACGACGACGCCCGCCGCCTCATAATAGACCGGCACCATGCCGTGCATTTTGAATGCTTCGGGGAACAGGCCGGGCGCGAGCGTCGCGACCAGACTGTAGAGAAATGCCGCCCCCACGCCGATAGAGATCAACGTGAACATATTGAGGTGCCGCGTCTTGAGCGACGTCCAGCCGCGCGCGAAGAAGGGCGCACCAGCCCAAAGGACTATCGGCGCCGCGAGCGCGAGTTGAATCCAGGGCGAGATGGCAGCGTTGACCAGGTAGAGGCCGAGCAGGTCGGTGCCCATCGTCAGGACAAGCAGCGGCACCGCGAGCGCCGCGGACACCCAGAACCGTCGGGTGAAATCGATCAGTTCGGGATTGGGCGCATCGTCGAGCGAAGGCTCTTCGGGTTCGAGCGCCATACCGCAGATGGGGCAAGTTCCCGGCCCTTCCTGACGGATTTGATGGTGCATCGGACAAGTCCAGATCGCGCCCGGCGTAGCTTCTGGTTCTGGACGCGGTGCATCGGACAGATAGTGCGCCGGATCGGCAACGAATTTCGTCCGGCACCCGGTCGAGCAAAAATGATAGGCGCGACCGTCATGGTCAGCATGGTGCAAGGTCTTCTCGGGATCGACGGTCATGCCGCATACCGGGTCGATCACGCTGACAGAATGATGAGGGGCTTTTACCCCGTCGTCACGAGGTGCTTCGGAATGTCGGATCATATCGGCCATGAGGTCGCCTCTCTTGAGTCGCTTGTTGTCTGGTGCTGTGGTGGGTTTCAGGTAAAACGCGCTTGACTGTGCTAAGACGCATTCGTCCTCATAATTTGTTCGAAGTTGCCATCAGTTCTCGGAGCCGTTGCCGCGCTCGGCTGATCCTTGTCTCGACCGCCTTTTCGCTGATCCCCAGGAAATCCCCAATCGCCGCCTGCGGCCAACCATCGAGGGCGCTCAAAATCAACGGCTCTTTGAGGTTGGCGGGCAAGGAGGCGAGGGCAGCAATCGTGAAATTGAGGGCGGCTCGATCTGCTACGAGAGTATCTGCACCGGGTGCGTCGTCCGCGATTGAAGCCGCTATGTCGGGTGTCAATGGCAGTGCCATCGAGAAGAACTGACGCACCGTGCGCCGTCGCCGCCAATCGCGTGCCTTGTTGATCGCGACCCGGGCGAGCCAGGGGCGCATCGGCCGTGTCAGATCGAGCTGGCCGAGGCTCGCAAAAGCCGCGACGAAACAGTCCTGAAGGACATCGACGGACTCGTCATTGGCGCCGGTATGCGCGCGGATCAGGCGAAGCAGCGGTTCACGGTGACGCCGCATGATCTCGCCATAGGCAGCTTGACGTCCTGCCAGCGCGAGACTCGCCAGCTCTCCATCAGAAGCGGTAGCGAGATCAATCGTCACCGACGCTCTTCGGTCAGCGCCCGAACGACCGCCGCATCGAAGCGCACTGCCTGTGCCGGTCGCAGGATTTTGCGCATGGCAAAGACGTGCGCAAGTGTATCTTTTTGCAGTTCGCCCATCGCGACATGCGCCTGATTCACCGCGGCGGCGACCTTCGGCCCGGCATCATGCTCCTCGGCGATTGCTTCGGCCAGCCGGGCATTGTCACGTCGCAATTCCAGCTCGCGCGCGCGTCGGCGGGCGGCAAAGCGGAGTTCAAGCTGTTCGAGTGCCGAGCGTTGATCGGCGTCGAGATCAAGACCCTCATGGACGAATTGGTGGAAATCGATGATGGCAGGAGCGGCTGTTGGCAGAAGTGCGCGCCCGATCACAACACCAGCGATGCCGGCGAGCAGGGCAATCCCGGCGATGGCCAGCCACTGGCGAAGCCGCAAGGAGATCATGCGCCGAACAGCGTGGACAGGGCATAGGGCGGCTCGCCGAACAGCCCTGCCACGTCCTGGCGTGCTACCTCGCGACGAGGTAGGTCTGCCCCCATCGTTACGCCGAGGATGAGGGCGAATATTGCCGCGCCGCCGCCTGCCATCATCAGTGACGGGGCACGCGTGCTGCCGATCGCGCCAATACGCGCCAGCACACGGTCTTCCAGGCCATCGAGCGATGCCGGGATAGGCGCGTGTGCCAGCCTGGCCAGTGCCATGTCGAGGTCGTCCATCTTCATTCTCCTCGTTCGACTGTGACCGTCAGGGTGCAACATTTGCCGTAAACGGGACGATCGTCTCCCGTCCATTGGCTCGGACTTGCGCAAACAATTTAAGAGTGCCCGATTGCTCGGGCTGGATGTGGAAGTTGATCGCCGGGCCACTCCGCTCGCCTTCCGACTTCGGTTCTTCTCCGAGCGGGTGGACATGCTCGATCGAGTCCCAGTTCCCCGCAAACGCGACGATATGGCCAAATGCGCCCATGATCGGTTGCAGTGCGGCGAAGGGCTTGCCCGTCTTGGTATCGACGATCGCAATGCTGCCCTGCGCGGCCTGCCCGACCTTCAGCGGCGTTGAGAAGGACAGCGAGAATTTGAGACCGTCCTTTTCAGCCGTCATGACCGTCGCCGCGCTCGGTAGAGGCGCCTTCTCGGCACCGGCCACAAGCTCGGCGCCGATATATTCTTGCGTGCCGTCAGGGAGCGTCGCGTCCGCCCAGACCTTGTACGTGCGCCCTAATAGAGGCGTGAAATCGAAGCGCCACTGGCCGGGTTTTGCCGGATCGACGACAGGATGGATATGCTGGTAGTCGGTCAAGCTGCCATCGACGATCAGCAGATGGAGCCGCTTGGTATGCGCGAGCGCAAGGTCGCTCGGTCCGAGCGGCTTGCCGCTGGCGATATTGGTCAAGGTGAGCGTTACGCCTTGCGCACGCCCTGGCGCCAACGGGCCATTGGGCGACAGCGCAAGCTTCATCGTTGGCGCGTGAGTTTCATCGTCGTGGCCACCCATCGCCATGCCTGCATGCTTATCAGCGACGCTGGTGGCGGTTTTAGCGGTGTCGACCTTGGTCGCCGGGCCGCACCCGACGAGCGCCAGCGAGAGCGCGGCGGCGGTGAGAAGAGATGTTTTCATGCGGGCTCCTTTGGGATTGGTCATTTCAAAAGGCTTCGGTCGAACCGGTTGCGCGGGCATCGGCAACGAGACGGTCGAGGGGTTTGCGGCCATAGAGCCGGAACAGGATCGGCGTGACGAGCGCATCGAGCAGCGTCGCCGAGAGCAAGCCGCCGAAGATCGTGACCGCGACCGGGTGAAGGATTTCCTTGCCGGGTTCGTCGGCACCGATCAGCAACGGCGTAAGTGCCAGACCTGCGCCCAGCGCAGTCATCAGCACGGGCGTCAGGCGTTCGAGCGTGCCGCGCACGATCATCGCATCGCCCCAAGTCTCGCCTTCATGGAGCACGAGGTTGATGTAATGGCTGACCTTGAGGATTCCGTTGCGCGCGGCGATTCCGGTCAGCGTCACGAACCCGATCAGGCTGGCAACCGACAGTGGTAACCCGAACAACCACAGCGCCAGCACCGACCCGACCAGCGCCATCGGCACGCCCGCCATGATGATCAGCGCCAGCCGTACCGAACGGTAGCGCGTGAAGAGCAATGCGAAGATCATCGCGAACGAGATCAGTGACAGGCCGCCGATCGTCAGCGTCGCTTCCTGCTGGGCCTGGAATTGACCTTCGACGCGGACGAACCCGCCATCGGGCAGTTTGAGCTTCGCAACCTCGCCGTTGATGACCGCGATGATGTCGCCGAGATTGGCGCCCGGCGCCCCATTGGCGGATAGTACGATCCGGCGACGGCCGTCTTCGCGCAGAATTTGGTTAGGTCCTTCGGTTTCCTTGACGTCGGCTAGGTTGCGCAGCGGCACCGGCCCCTGCGGTGTTTCGATCAACAGATCAGCGAGGCCAGTCGTGGAGCGTTCCTGATCGGGCAGCCGCAGCACCACGTCATAGCGCTTGAGACCATCGACGATGGTGCTGACGATCTTGCCGTTCGATAGTGTCTCGACCGCCTCGGCAATCGCGGCAGGCGCGACGCCATAGGATGCGGCGCGGTCGTAATCGATGTTGAGATCGAGCTGCGGCACGCGCACCTGCCGTTCGACTCGCAGATCGACGATCCCAGGTGCCTTGGCGATCCGGCCTTGAAGCGTTTCGGCGGTCGTGCGTAGCGCATCGAGATCCTCGGCGAAGATCTTGACGACGATCTGTGCGGTCACCCCGGAAAGCAGGTGGTCGATGCGGTGCCCAATCGGCGCGCCGACCGTGACAGAGCCGGGCAGGATTGCGAGGCGTTCGCGGATGGCGCGCGCCACGATTTCGCGATTGGCCGTGTCGGGCTTCAAAGCGACGTCGATCTCGCTCGAATGGACGCCTTCGGCGTGCTCATCGAGCTCGGCGCGGCCGGTGCGGCGGCTGACGCTGGCGACGTCGGGGATTTGCAGCAGCAGTTTTTCGGCGGTGCTTCCAAGCTTGCTCGATTGTTCGAGCGAAATCCCCGGCTGGAACGCGAGGCTGACGACGAAACTGCCTTCGTTGAAGGTCGGCAGGAATGCCTTGGGCAAGTTCGCCGCACCAAGGACCGCGATCGCGGTGGCGATTCCACCGGCGATAAGAATGCCCTTTGCGTGGCGGAAACCCCAGCCGAGCAGCCGACTGTTACCGTTTTTGAGCCTTCGGACGAGCCCCGATTCCGCCGCTTCGCCGCGCGTCGCCGCCAATTTGGGCAGCAGATAATAGCAGAGCACCGGCGTCAGGGTGATCGAGGTGACAAGACTGGCGAGGATCGAAATGACATAAGCGACGCCGAGCGGCTGGAAGAGGCGGCCCTCGACCCCGCCGAGGAAGAACAACGGCAGAAAGACGAGAATGATGATCGCGGTGGCATAGATGATCCCGGACCGGACTTCGCCGGTCGCGTGCGCAATGACGGCCAGCGCGGGCTTGGGTTCCGCGTCGAGTGCATTTTCGCGCAGGCGACGATAAACATTCTCGACGCCGACCACCGCATCATCGACCAGTTCGCCAATCGCGATCGCCAGCCCGCCGAGCGTCATCGTGTTGATCGATAGCCCGAACGCTTCGAAGACGACGGCGGTTATAAGGATCGATACCGGCAGCGCCACAAGCGAAATCGCGGTCGTGCGCCAGTTGAGCAGGAACACGAACAGCACGATCGAGACGACGATCCCTGCCTCGATGAGCGCGCGTTCCAGGGTCCCGATCGAAGTCTGGATGAAATTCGCCTGACGGAACTGTACGCGATCGGCGCGCAGCCCGTTGGGCAGCGTGGCGGTAATTTCCTTGAGCGCCTTCTCGACCTCGTCGGTCACGGCCACAGTCGCGGCGTCTGGCTGTTTCTGGATCGCGATGACTACGGCGGGTTGGCCGTCATAACCCGCATCGCCGCGCCGGAACGCGGCGGCGAAGTCGACCTTGGCAATCTGCGACAAACGGACTGGACCATTGGCGTTGCTGGCGACAACGAGCTGCTGCAGATCCTCGATCCGCGTCGTCCGAGCAACGTTGCGGATAAGAAACTCGCGTTCATATTGATCGACGAAGCCGCCGCCGGTGTTGGTCCCAAAGGCACGAAGCGCGTCCTCCATGTCCTTCAATTTGACGCCGACGGCATTCATCGCCGCGAGATCGGGCGAAACGCGGTACTGCCGAACCTCGCCACCGATCGGAATGACCTGCGCGACGCCGGGGATCGCGAGCAGGCGCGGCCGTATCTGGAAATCGGCGATCTCGCGGGCCTGCATCGGACTTGCCCGCCCATAGGGGATCGCGACCAGCATGATCTCGCCCATGATCGAGGTGACCGGCCCCATTTGTGGGACGACAGCGGGCGGTATCTGTTCGCGCACCAGCGTCAGTCGTTCGGCGACCTGCTGGCGCGCGCGGTAGACATCTTCCTTCCAGCCAAACTCGACATAGACGATAGACAGACCGATGCCCGAGACCGAACGGACCCGCTCGACCCCGGGGACACCGCTCATCGACGTCTCGATTGGGCGTGTCACCAGCGTTTCGACTTCGGGCGGGGCGAGACCGGGGGACTCTGTTAGGATCGTAACGACCGGCCGATTGAGATTGGGCAGCACATCGACGGGCAGCCGGCTCACCGACAGCCCGCCAAACGCCATCAGCGCGAACGCGAGAAACAGTGTAAGGACACGGTTACGGAGTGAAAAGGCGACGAGCCGGTCGAACATCGCCTAGCGCACCTGACCGAGCAGTTCGGCTCCCGCCGTCACGACGCGCTCGCCGGGCTTCACGTTCGAGAGGAGCGCAACGCGACCCGCATCGACGGGTGCAGATTTCACGCTGCGTTGCTCGAACAGCTCGGCGTGGGTTTTGACGAAAACGGAAGGGAGTCCGTTGGCGCTCGACAGCAAGGCAGTTCGCGGCACGATCACCCCCGCGACGGTGCCACCGAGTGGCGCGTCGATCGTAATCGGCTCACCGATCCGGAGATTGGCGGGAACACCGATTACCCGAAACAACGCGGGCGCGGCACGTCCGCGATCGATGAGCCCCGCCCCTTGGAACACGAGATCGAAGGTCGTGCCGTCGGCGGTCTTGCCAATGGCTTTCGCGCCGGGTCCCAGCGCGCGGCGGTCGAACAAATTGGCCTCGACATAAAGCCGCGAGCGATCAACGATTTCGAACAGCGTGGTTTCAGCACTCACCACCTGCCCGACGCGTACCGAGGATGACGCGATCACACCATCGATCGGCGACACCAGCACTTCGCGCGCGCTGCGCGCTTGACCGAGCGCCGCGCGACGGCGCTGGAGGCCCTGCAGGGTAATTCCGGCCTCTTCGATTTGCCGACGCGGCACGACGCCTTCTAGACGGCGTAAACGCGCTGCACTGTTGGCGGCGAGGGCGATCTGCTGGTCGAGATCGCTGAGCTCGCGTGCCAGGTCAGCGCGATCGATTGCCTGCAAGGGCGGCGCGACAAAGCCCAGCACCTGCCCGGCACGCACCGCCTGCCCGATAATCGGTAGTCCCGATGCTGGCGCACCGATTCGCCCGCCAGTTGCGCTCTGAATGAGCCCGCCGCGCTGCGGATCGGCTACGATCTTGCCGGTCAGGCTCGTCGTCGGCTGCGCTTCGCCCGCCGCCGCGAGCACGGTTCGGATGCCGATGATCCGCTGCACCGATTTCGGGCAGAACAGCTTGCCGTCTGACGTTTTCACAGCAGCTTCGCCCGATCCGGCAGGGACAGCAGGTGCCGCACCATGATCTTCGTCACCATGCGCGGCAACTGGGGCAGGCCCAACGGGCACGCCGAACAGCAACTGCACGCCAACAAGCACGGCCAACCCAGTGGCGATCAGTCGGCGCGAGCGCCAATACCAAGCACCGGCCAGCACAATCACCACCAATGCCGCGATCAATAACCATCGCCAGATTGGTGGTCCCGCCGTCGTGTCCGCGGCGGATGTAGGAACCGTCAAAGTGCCGGAAAGTGATTCGAACGCCCCGTCATGGCTCACCAGAAATGACAGTTCATGCGCGCCCGGCTTTTGAAGGCCATCGTCAGAATAGGTATAGATGCCGTTCGCCGCCTTCGCCTGCCCGGTCTTACCATCGACGGTGACGCTGACAGTCGCGCCTGTCACCGGTACGTTGTCGGCAAAGCCGTCGATCCAGATCGTCAGATCGTCCGCCTTGGCGGCCGCGACCAGTTCGAGCGCATCGGTTGCCGCTTCCATGCGCGGCGCGATCGACACGCCGACCGGCGTAGCGGCAGCACCGTGATCTTCATCCCCGTGAGCCATCGCCAAAGAGGAGCTCGCGACCATCGCCAGCGCGGCCAGCGCCATCCAGATGCGTTTGATCATGGCAGAACGCCCATCGCTTGATTGAAGGAAGATATTGCCGCGAACCGGGCGACCTTCGCGGCCGCAAGGTCGCGTTCGGCCTCGGACAACGCCTGTCGCGCGCGAAGCGCCTCGATGAAACCGATTTCGCCCTCGCGACGGCCACGTTCGGTGAGTGACAGCGCCTCGGCGAGCGCATCCCGGCGCGACCGTGCCTGGTCGAGCGAGCGAGTTGTGGCATCCAGTCGAGCCCGTGCGGCGCGTTGCTCGGCAACAAGACGAAGCCGCAAGCGGTTTGCCTCAGCACTAGCGCCGAGCGCAGTGGACCGCGCCGACGCCGCATCGGCCACCGCCGACTGATTGCGCCCGAGCGGCACCCGAATGCCCAGGAGCAGTGCGTTACGAAATGGCTCTGTCGGCACGTTCGGATCGCCGACCCCGCCACGTTCGCGCCTGATCCCGACCGTCCCTTCCAGGCGCAGACGCGCGCCATAAGTCAGGCTGGTCGCGCGCGCATCGGCGAGTGCTGCGCGATCAAGGGCGGCGCGCAGGGCCGGGCTATTTTCCGGATCGGTGACGTTGGCTTGGCTTTCCGGCGGTAACTCGTCGGGCGGTGGCCCAGCAAGCGCGGCATAGGCAGCTTCGGCCCGCGCCAGTTCGGCTTGCGCTTGCGACAGCCGCGATTCCGCTGCCGACGCCTCGGCTTGGGCGAGCAACATATCGCGCCGCGCCTGCTCGCCGGCACCCACCAGCCGTGCCACCTGGCTGGCGGTGGTCGCGGCGATGCCGACCTGATCGCGATCGACCGCGACCGATGCGCGCGCCGCCGCCAGCGACCACCAAGCGTCGCGCACGTCGCCCGCGATCCGCAGGCGGGCCGCCTCGATGCCCGATTGTGCGGCATCGCCTGCGCGACCGGCATAGCTGCGGATGGCCTTGCCTTCTCCGGGCCAGCGAATGCCGGCCGAGACCGACGTCTCCTCCTCGATGATGCCTTGAGACCGGGTCAAAAGATCTGCGGAGAGGACGGGCGGGCCGACGAACGGCCCGCGGCCGCTTCGGCGCAGTGCTTCGGCCTGCGCGCGAAGCGCGGGCAGGCCGGCAGCCTCGGAAGATTGCGCAACGGCCACCTCGACCGCATCGCGCAAAGTCCTCACTGCAATCGGGGCCGCCGCTTCCTGAGCATCGGCCATCGTGGGTGCTGACATTACTGCCATAACCAATATCGCAGCCGCCCGGAGGCCAGTGTGGTGCATTGAGGGTGATCTTCCAGGTTCTCAAAGCCATTACGCAGCCCGACGACCCAGCCCTCAATATTTTTTGTAAAAATGTGAATGGCGTTGCGCAAGAAGTGAGGGATAGGCTGTTGCGCTGCGTATTGCGTTGTAGAGCAGCTCTTCAAAGGATCTCCGAAATGCGGTATTTCAATGCATCGCTCATCGCCATCGCAATTGCGGGGGGATCGCTTTCAGCAGCGTCCGCGAATGCCCACGCCAAACTGACGGCGTCAAGTCCTGCCGCCAATGCGACCGTCGCAGGGCCGACCAAGCTCCAGCTACGGTTCGACGAGAAGCTGGTCGCGAAGGGGTCGTCGCTTCAGTTGTTCATCACCGTCCGGCCGGGCTCCAAGCTCGCAGCCCCGATGCCTGTAAGTGTTGCCACGGCCCTTGGCCCCGACGGGCAAACGCTCATCGCGCCGCTCAAGCGACCTTTGACGACTGGTTCTTATCTCGTTGCCTGGCACGCCAAGACCAGCGACGGCGAACGCAAGGACGGTACATTTAACTTCAAGGTCCGATAACGGGCTGGTTTTCGAGATTGCCTGATGGCGCGTGTTGCAACCGAGCCGCGCTCGCTGGGTTTCCGACAGGCGGGGGCCAACGCAGCTAAGGACCGAACCGATGATATTGAAGAGGACATTCGCCGCGATGGCGCTCACGCTCGCTGTTCCCGCACTCGCGCACGAACACAAGCCGACGAAGCCGGGCATGGATCACGGCATGATGATGAACGATCCGTCGAACCCTTACCGCAAGGCAGAGATGGACATGCACATGAAGATGATGAGCGCCAAGGCTGGCGACGCGTCGGAGAAATGGACGCGCAAGATGATCGAGCATCATCGCGGTGCGATCGCCATGTCGCGCGTCGCGCTCGCGCAGGCACAGAATGCCGAGACAAAGCGTATGGCGCAGATGACCATCGACATGCAGAAGAAGGACATCGGCGAGCTGCAAGGCTGGCTGCGCAGCCACGGCAAGCCGGCGCAATAACTAGGAACCTAGGAGCGCCTGTCGTGCCCATGCGCGACGGGCGTCCCTGTCGGGAGATTACCCGTGAACATGAACGGTGCCTACCGGAGCCTCGCTATCCAGACCGCGATCGGCGGCGTGATCATGTATATGGTGATGTTCGTCATGATCGACCGGTTGTCGAGCTTCTACAACAATCTGAACATGGTCTACATGACGTTGATGATGGTCGCGCCGATGGTCGTGTTGATGATCGTCTTCATGCCCGGCATGTTCAAATCCAAAACGGTGAACACCGTCCTGATTGGTGGCTCGCTCGTGACCTTTTTCGGATGCTTCGCCCTGATCCGCACGCAGACGACGATCGCCGACAGCGCTTTCCTCCGCTCGATGATCCCGCATCATTCGGGTGCGATCCTGATGTGCGAACAGGCAAAGCTCAGCGATCCGCAGGTCGCTGCGCTTTGCACTAACATCATCAAGTCGCAGCGCGAGGAGATCGCGCAGATGAAGGCGATGCTGGCACGGCGTTAACCGGGCATCGAAGCGATACCCCTGTGCCCCAGGCCAATGCGTTCCAGATGGGGCGGCGGCGCGCGGTCGCGGCCGAGATCAAGACGGCGGTCGGCAACCACTCGTTCCGCGCGCCCGACCGGGATGACCGCCTGTCTGAAAAATGGCGGGACGCTGGAGCGCGCCGCGACGATGGCGAACCATACCTCCACCCGCACCACCGAGCTCTATGACGCCCGCCGGATGACGTGACGCTCGATGGGGTAGAGCGGGTGATGATTTAGCTCACGCACCGCCTGTTGGATGAACGCAGCATAAAACGTTTGTTCAGCACGGATGCACAGCGGATCTGCAATGTCCTCGCCAGAGTATGGCGAGAGGACAGTGAGATGAAGAATGGAGCGATAATTTCTGCGTTTGGCATTGTTGTGTTTGCTGCGATGCTGCCGTCAGCAGCATCGGCGCAAAGCGCCTATGGTTATGGCTATAGCCAGCACGACCAACGGCATGAACGCCTTGAGGATGAGCATGACGACAATCACGATGAACTCGACGAGGTGCATGCTGATGCCCACGATCAGGGGCTGAGCCGCCGCGAGCATCGACAGCTCCATCAGGAATTGCAGTACGAACACGCGCAGTCCGATTATCAGCTTGCACGTCAGCATCAGCGCCAGGACCGGCGGGCATGGCAGCGCCGCTATTATAACCGCGGCTATTATAATCGCGGCAATAACGGATATTACGGGTACTGAATCGAGCGCCTCTCAGGCCCGGGCCGTGCTGGACGGTCCGGGCCACAGCAGTCGCGAGATAAGGGCCGGGTGATCGGGCCGGTTCAAGATTCCGTCCGTATGGTCAGCCGGACGTTGACCGGTGCTCCAGTTGAGATGTTGTTGTTGTCGTACGCATCGGAGAAATAGAGGCATTCGTCAAATTCTCGACATTAACTTGGATTTGGGTACGCTCCGAGACGCGGCAGGACAGCGCCGCATCGAGCCGGGTGAAGGCCGGCAGCAATGTGGTAGTGGGCTCGGTAAGGATAGCAGACAACTGGGTCGATTGGTGAACCACGCCTGCGGCAAGTCCGAGGCGTGGGGTTGCCTGCCAGCGTGCCCAGATGGAGGCGCGCGCGCGGCGTTTGCGCTAGACGAACGACATCGCGCAGGCGGGCATCGAGCCAGGTGTAACTGGCGCTCACGTTCAGGGTCGGCAACAGTCGCCCCGTTACCTCGGCCTCGACCCCCTCGGTCCTGGTCGCGGCGATGTTGAGCAGCAGCGGATTGTTTGGAGCGGGCCTGGTCGCATTGGTGCGGTCGAGGCGAAACGCCGCCACCGTTGCAATCAGCGCGGGGGTGGGCTGCCATTTCGCGCCGACTTCGTAGTTCTGATAAGATTCGGGTTCGAGATTGCGCTCGTCGGCAGTTTAACCCTCGACAGACTGATCGCCCGAGCGGGGTTGGAACGATCGGGCGTATGACCCGTACAGACTGACTTCGTCCGTCGGCTTGAGCACAATGCCGATCCGCGGCGAAAATTTACTGTCTGCGCGCGCGAATGGGCGGATCGGCGAAGTGGTGAGTCGCTGAAGGCCCATGATCTGATCACTAGCCCGGCCAATGTCGTGATCAAGGCTGCCGACCAGTTCCACACCAATCCCAACCGAGTGAACGAGATGTGGCAGGGCACTTGGAGCGCAATCACTTTGTCCGATCATGCAACAATCTTCATCAGATAATGCGACCGAAACTTTTTGCCGGATTAGCACAGCGATTAGCACACAAGCACGTAAATCCAATAAATAACTTATATATATGAGCAATTTAGATAAATAAACTATAGAATCAAAAGCGATTCAAAATCCAGTTCCGAGAGGAGTGTGGGTTCGATTCCCACCGCCCGCACCATCAAATTTTGCAGGCTCCTAGAAGCCGACCGCACGGGGGCTGGAGCCTGCATCAGCGGAGCGCTTATTCCTTCGGAGTAAGAATGTTCTCGGCAGCCGGCACAATCCCGCCAAACAGAGGGATTGGGGTGGCGATCTGACAGTCGTTCGAATGGTTAGAGAGCCCGACCGCCCGCACCATTAGATAGACAAGACCTGCGATGAATCGGGCGCGGACAGAAAGGTTCAATTCCCCTCTCGGCAGGTCGGTTGTCCGATTTTAGCCTCCGACAGACCCGGGGCGGTTCAGTCATCGGATTCCGGCCATCCACGAATCACCCCTACATTGCGTTAAGCTTCAGCTCCATCTTGTCGAGCAAGCCCACCGAAACTACGAGCAGCGCGAAGCGGACATAGCGCGGCCGGGTCGAGCTAAGTGCAGTGTGGTTATGAAGGGATATTGATGCGGGTTTTGATCATTTTTGCCCACGCTGAACCGACTAGCTTCAACGGCTCCATGCTGCGCGCTGGTATTGCCGCGCTGACCGCCGCCGGACACGAGGTGGAGGTGTCGGACCTCTACGCTATGGGCTTTGATCCGGTGTCGGATCGGCGCAATTTTGTCACCATCGCCAATCCGGACGAATTGCGCCAGCAGGCCGAAGAGGCGCTGGCCAGTGCCAATGACGGTTTCGTGCCCGATCTTCAGGTCGAGATGGACAAGCTCGCCTGGTGCGATGTGCTGGTGTTCCAGTTCCCGATTTGGTGGCTCGGCCTGCCCGCCATCTTGAAAGGCTGGGTCGACCGGGTCTTCGCTGTTGGCCGGGCCTATGGCGGTGGTCGTTGGTTTGAGGGCGGCTTCTTCGCGGGCAAGCGCGCAATGTGTGCGGTGTCGGTCGGCGGTCTGGAAAATGTCTACTCGGCTGACGGGGTCTATGCGCCGATCGAGGACGTGCTGTACTCCGTCCATCGCGGCATTTTCGCTTTTACGGGATTTAGCGTCATCGAACCGTTCGTGGTCTATGGACCCGGCCGGATCAATGCAGTGGAGCGGGCGGTGTATCTCGAAGACTATGTTGAGCGGCTACTCACGCTCGATACCGCGCCGATTCTCGAAAGGTCGGACACACCTGCCCGTTGACGCGCGGCACGCTCTCTTGCGGGCGTAGCGGCGCAATCCGCTAGCCGGTCGAGGTCGTCGAGTTCAGCGGCGTGATGACGGCCCCAGTCGCACAGCGCGAGCAAGACCGGCTCAAGGCTCAGGCCCAGCGGTGTCGCGCTGTAATCGACCCGGGGAGGCACCTGTCGAAAGACTTCGCGGTGGACGATGCCATGCTCTTCCATCTCGCGCAGCTGTTGGATCAGTACCTTCTGGCTGATCTCCGGCATCTGCCGCTTCAGATCAGACAGGCGTCTTGGGCCATCGAACAGATGATAGAGGATGATCGGTTTCCAGCGACCGGCGATCACCTTCAGCGCCCGCTCTGCCGGCAGGACCGGCAATCGTTTGATGAGATCCGCCATAGTTACCTTTTAGTGTGTATGGTACAAATTAGTCTGTAGAACCATAGGGTGCTTTATTGCCAGATGCAGCCTCACAGCAATCCCATCTGAGAGATTTTCCATGAAAGCCGTTCATCTCACCCGCTTCGGTGGTCCTGACGTACTTCGCCTTGTTGAGCTGCCAACCCCCATTCCAGGCCCAGGCGAAATCCTCGTCCGCGTGCGCGCCGCAGGGATCAATTTCGCAGAAACACTGATGCGCGAGGATCGCTACGCGATGACGCCGCCATTGCCTTCCATCCCCGGCGTGGAAGCGGCCGGTGTGATCGAAGCTTTTGGTGAAGAGGTGCGTGGATTTGAAATCGGTGCGCGCGTCGCAGCGCCATTGTTTGCCGCTGGCCTGCATCTCGGAGGCTATGCCGAGTATGTCGTGATCCCCGCAGAGTTCGTCGTGCCCCTGCCGGATGAGCTGTCCTTCGAAGAGGCGGCAGCATTGATGGTGCAGGGCCTGACGGCGGCATATCTGGTGAAACAGGCGGCACCAGCGGGCAAGACGGTTCTGATCAATGCCGCCGCCGGCGGGGTTGGCTCGCTGCTCGTCCAACTCGCGCGACAGGCTGGGGCGAAGACGATCGTCGCCACGGCTAGCACCGATACCAAGCTCGACTTTGCCAGATCGCTCGGTGCGGATATCGGGATCGATTACACCCAGGCCGATTGGGCGACTGCATTGGACGATGCACTGGGCGGGGCGGGGCCGGACATCGTCTATGAATCGGTCGGCGGCGCGATCACTATGACCAGCCTTGTTGCGCTGGCACCGCTTGGCCAGATGATCGTTTATGGCGCGTTGAACATACAACAGTTCCAGCTCGGCGTCCCCGAACTGCTCGGGCTGATCTTCAAGAATCAGTCGCTAACCGGATTCGCGCTTGCGCCACTTTTGACGCCAGAGAGTCTGAGGACCGATCTCGCCGCCTTGTTCGACCTGGTCGTGTCCGGCGCGCTGCGCGTCACGATCGGCGGTTCCTATCCGCTGGCGCGCGTCGCCGAAGCGCACCGCGATCTCGAGCAACGCGGGACCATGGGAAAGCTGGTCTTGCAGCCTTGAGGGTTCGCTAGTGCTCCAAGTTTCGTCGCGCGACCGCGATCATCTGATATCACGCAAACGCTGATGCTCAAGTCGCTGCGGAGAACGGCGAGAGGGTACAGACCGGAACGCCGCCGATTTGGGCCAATGCCCGTGGCTAGTCGAATAGCAGCTAGGCGCCCCTTACTGTTTCATGCGCATTATAATTTGCGTCGGCGGGAATAAACATCGGCTCACGCCGGTCTTGGCTTCAGACCCACCCTGGAGTGACCGATGGACGACGATATCCGAACAGACCGCCGCGAAGCGCTGAAATGCATGGCCTGGGCCGGGACTGGAGCCCTATGGGCATTGCATGGCGGGATTGCGTCGAGCGCGATCATCGATGTCGCGGTGGCGAGCCCGGCTAAATCGCCGGCCAGCTTTAGCTTCCTGCAGCTAAGCGACAGCCATATCGGTTTTTCCAAGCCGGCCAATCCCGACGCCCGCACCACCTATCGCGAAGCGATCGCCAAAGTGCAGGCGCTAGCCGTTAAACCGGATTTCATCATCCACACCGGCGACATCTCGCAGCTCTCGCGCGACGAGGAATTCGACGACGCCGACCAGATCCTGCGCGAATGCGGCATCCAGACCTATTTCGTACCTGGCGAGCATGACATGGTCGACGAAGGCGGCGGCAAGGCTTTCCTGTCGCGCTACGGCAAGGGCAGCAAGGGCGCGGGCTGGTTCTGCTTCGATCATGGCGGTGTCCATTTCGTCGGGCTGGTCAATGTCGCCGATTTGAAGCCCGGCGGGATGGGCAATCTCGGTGCGGAACAGATGCTGTGGCTCAGGCGCGATCTCGCCGGACTCTCGGCTTCCACGCCGATCGTCGTGTTCGCGCACATTCCGCTATGGACGGTCTATGCCGAATGGGGCTGGGGCACAGATGACGCCCAAAACGCACTTGGTTTGCTGCGCCGGTTTGGGTCGGTGACGATTCTCAACGGCCACATCCATCAGATCGCCCAGAAGGTCGAAGGGCGGATGACGTTCCATACGGCCCGTTCCACCGCATTTCCTCAGCCAATGCCCGGCACGGCTCCCTCGCCCGGCCCGCAACTCGTCCCGCCGGGCCAGTTGCGCAATCTACTGGGGATCACCGACGTTACGTTCGTGCGGGGCGACCATCGTATCGCGCTCGTCGATTCCACGCTCGCCTGAAAGGCCCCTCGATGAATCGTCTAGCCTTTGCGGTCTGTTGTACCGTGCTCGCCGTACCTGCCGCCATCGCACTCTCGGCCCTGGCGCCCGCCCCGGTTCCTGCGGCGGTGCACATCTCGAATTTTACGTTCGGACCCAAGATATTGACCCTAAGGGTCGGCCAAACAATGACCTGGACCAATGATGACGACATTCCGCACACCGTCGTTGCAACCGACAAGAGCTTCCGGTCGAAGGTACTCGACACCGGCCAGTCGTTCAGCGTCACTTTCACCAAGCCGGGCGCGGTCGCCTATTTCTGCTCGCTCCATCCGATGATGACGGGCAAGATCGTGGTTATGGCGCGCTAGTCGAAGGAGCGAAGAGTGATCGGCGGCTTTCGGCCCAGACTGATCGGCGGGCGGGACGGAGCGCCAGATCCTCAACTGCGTTTCCGTGAGCTGATGCTGCCGCACCTCGACGCCGCCTACAACCTTGCCCGTTATTTGGCGGGCGATACGAGCCTTGCCGAGGATGTCGTGCAGGAAGCGTTTCTGCGCGCGTTTAGGGCGATCGATACCTATCGTGACGGATCGGCCCGCGCCTGGCTGTTCGCGATCCTGCGCAATTGCTGGCACGACCGCGTGAACGAACAAGTGCGCCGCGAGCGAGTGGTGATGTCCGAGGTCGCACTATCCGAAACCCAGGCACTCGCCGTGGCGAATGTCGCCGATGATGGCGATACGCCCGAAACCGGGCTGGCGCGCGCGCGTGAGGTCGACACGGTGCGCGGCGTGATCGCCGATCTGCCCGAGCCGTTCCGCGAAACGCTGTTGCTGCGCGAGATGGAAGATTTTTCGTATCGCGAGATTGCGACGATGACCGGTGTCCCGATCGGAACGGTCATGTCGCGGCTCGCCCGCGCGCGCGACATGCTGACGAATCTGCTGCTGCCGCTGCGCGATGAAATCCGGGAGGAGCGCCAGCGATGACATCATGCGCCGATCGGGAGATGCTGTTGCATGCGTTGCTCGACAACGAACTGGACGCGGCCAACGCCGCGGCGATCGAGACGCATTTGCGCGGTTGCAGCGATTGCGCGGCGCGGTTCGAACGGCTGCGCGCGTTGCATGGCGTGCTGCGGGACGAGGCGTTGCGATATAAAGCCCCCATCGGCCTGATCGACCGGATCGAATCCGTCCTGCCGGCGCCCACCCGCGCCAATCCCTGGCGGGCGCGGCTCGGTTGGGCAGGTGGCGGTGCAGGAGTGGCAATGGCGGCTAGCCTCGCGTTGATGCTGACAACCGCGCAGCCCGTTTCCCCGGAGTTGGAGCAGCAGCTCGTTGCGAGCCATGTCCGCTCGCTCCTGGCGGATCATCTGGTCGATATCCCGACGTCCGACCGGCATCTCGTCAAACCCTGGTTCAACGGCAAGATCAATTTCTCGCCCCCGACACCAAATTTGGCAGCTCAGGGATTTCCGCTGGTCGGCGGGCGACTGGATTATATCGGGGACCGGACGGTTGCCGCGATCATCTATCGTCGCAGGCTCCACACGATAAACCTTTTCGTGTGGCCGGCCACGTCGGACGATCCTGCGACGACTATGCAGATGGAGGGATATTCGGTTCGCCACTGGATACGGGACGGCCTCTCCTACTACGCGGTCTCTGACGTTGCGCCCGCCGACCTTGCGCTCTTCGAAACGAGCTTCACGCGGGGAGCATAGTATCTGCCCGCTCATTGTAGGCGGCACCGGGGGCAGCTCAATAACGCCGCACTTGAACGCACGCCGTCGGCACGAGCGGCGCGACGATCACCTACTCCGCGTCAGTCCGATCGTCTCTGAGGCGCGGCCGTATGCGGCCATGCAGCGAACAGGCGGTGGGACTGCAAATGATGTCTTCCAGGTCTGGTGTTGCAACCGGCCGGCATCATATTGAAAGCCGATAGCCCGCCGTTACGCTATCGCTCTAACCCGGCCTGTGACTTGCGCGCGCCCACCGGGCGTAGAGGAAGCATTGGCGTAAAGCTGGCAGGGCACTCCCATATCTTCACCTTGAATCACTTCGATCGTTTCATCGCTAATAATGGCTAGGTGACGAAGATAGGCCACGAGCGCCGCTGCGGCTGCTCCGGTGGCTGGATCTTCGTAAACACCGCCAGCCGCGAACGGGTTGCGAGCATGAAAACGCGAAGTGCTTTCGGCTTGGACCAAACTGATCGTCGCGAGGTCCCATTCGCGCATCAACTGCGCGCCCATCAGCATATCGTACCTCATCGCAGCGAGGCGCTCACGATCGCGAAGCGCAAGCAATAAATGGCGCGCCCCTGCATCAATAATCGCGGGCGGAATATTATCGTCAAGGTCAGTTTTTGTCAGCGAGAAAAGCTCTAGTGATCGATTAATTAGTACGCTTGACGCTGGTTCATTCCGTGTTGGCGCGGAAGTTAAAATAGCGCTCAATTGAGTCCCGTCCCCGAAACCCTCTACGGTTGCTTCACCTTCGTTCAATTCCAGGTTGATCGGTCCATTCTCACCGCAGTTGAACAGCGCAGCACCCAAAGCAATCGTAGCATGACCACAGAAAGAAACCTCTGCTTCTGGCGCAAAGTATCTGACGCGATAGCCGGTGACAGTTGGCGCAGCGAAAACAGTCTCAGAATATCCGACGTCCGAGGCGATCCTCTGCATTTCATCAGAATCCGGCAACTTGTCGCAGATCACTACGCCAGCAGGATTTCCACCAGAGCCATTGCACGTGAATGCCGCAAACCTTTGAACCTTCAGAACACACTCCTTCGGCAATTCCTGTACAAGTCCGCTTTTAGACGATCTGCCGGCTATCTCGCAGGCCGTTTCGCGTCAGAAAATTACAGCTCCGTCCGATCGGCGCGGGATGAAAATATTTCCAAAAATCGTTACGCTTTGTTATGTTGAGTTGATGACGATACACAAATTAAATTTGCCTCTCAAAGGGGGCTGTCGGTGCGGTCGAACGCGGTTCCAAATTGATGCTCGACCCCTTATGACCCACGCATGTCATTGCCGAGGTTGTCAGATTATGACGGCCAGCGCTTTTTCCCTAACTGTTGCCGTTCCATCGGCTGCCTTCAACATTGTCGAAGGAAATCCAGTGCCTGGCGGTTTGCGAAACCCCAAGGAACCTTACATGCATTGCGACTGGTGCAAAGCGTGGGTTTTTACCAAAAAGGAGCCTGACGCAGGCTATATAAATGTCCGCGCCATGATGCTTGATGACCCGTCTTGGTTTGAGCCCTTTATAGAAGTCTGGACCAGCGAGAAACTGTCCTGGGCATCAACACCTGCAAAGCACGGGTTCGCGAAAGAGCCGGATATGAGCGCCTACCCGTCCTTGCTGCGGGAGTTCGCAGCTTCTGACATAGGCTCATCTTTTATCTGAAAAGGGTTCTTATCAGCGTCCAGAGTAATTGTAGCCACCAGATGACGCTAGCGGCGATGGCCGCCGGGATGTTTTAATGTTGCGATCGAAGCGCGTTGCGACCCTTCACGCGGCAGAACATGCGCTCGATGACAATGCGCTGCTGGTAGATTTTCGTGTCTCGTCTCCTGGCCGATGACTTTCTGCGATCGCGGTTACCTTTTCGACAATGTCGGCACGAGCGCTTTTACCCAAGGCAGCGAACGCGGGCGCGGCCAAACCGATGTTGCGGAAAAAATCTACAGCGTCGCTGACGGGGTCTCGGCCTGCGCCGGCAAGTTAGTTCCAGTCGACGAGTTCGAACGCGATGTTGTCCCGTCCTGCATTCGCTAGAATGCCGCTCACGCGCTCTGGTCGGCAAATGCGAAAGGCCCAGAAGCCGAGCAGACCGGCCAATTCCTGACCGAGCAGCGCGCCTATCTCGACCTTCACATTCGAGACCGGAACGGTTTTCCATCGGGTTGGGGCTTTTTCGAGGTCGACCGCAACAAGCCTGCGCGGGTGCTGCCAACTTCGGCAGCTGCTATTCGTGTCACCAGCAGCATGCCGCGACGCAAACGACGTTTGTTCAATTCTATCCGACGGCAAACCCGATCGCGATCAAGGCGGGCAATTTCGATGCCAAAGAATAACAGCCAACATCAATCCCGGCCCGTCGGTCTACGCCTTTGGCACCGGCTCGTTTGGTCTAACACTTACACAAATCCTTACACACTTTGCGGTTTCGCCACAAATTATAACGTATTCTCAATAATATACGGTTGCCTCGTCCCACTCAAGATCGCGCGTCAGACAATGATGATCGACGGTCGCCCATCCCGCGCAATAGGGATCAACGGCACTGTGCCTGGGCCCCTGATCCGCCTGCGAGAGGGTCAGAATGTTCGCCTCAATGTCATCAACGATCTCGACGAGGACAGCTCGATCCACTGGCACGGCCTGCTCGTGCCGATGCAGTTCGATGGCGTGCCCGGCATCTCGTTTCCCGGCATCAAGCCGCGATCAAAATTCGTGTATGAATTCCCGATCAAGCAGGCTGGCACCTATTGGTATCACAGCCATTCGGGGATGCAGGAGCAGCTCGGCCATTACGGTCCGATCGTGATCGATCCCGCGGGCACCGATCCGGTCGGGTTCGACCGCGAGCATGTCATCGTGCTGTCCGATCACAGCCAGATGTCGCCGGAAGCGATCTTCCGGAAAATGAAGCTGATGCCGGGCTATTTCAATTACCAGAAGCAGACGCTCTCTGGACTGTTGGCCGGCAAGAACCAGTCGCTCGACCAACGCGTCATGTGGGGCGGGATGCGGATGGACCCGACCGACATTTCCGACGCCAACGGATCGACCTACAATTTCCTCGTCAACGGGCACGGGCCACAGGATAACTGGACCGCGTTGTTCAAACCTGGCGAGCGCGTGCGGCTGCGGATCATCAACGCGTCGTCGATGACGACCTTCAACGTCCGCATTCCGGGGCTGAAGCTCACCATCGTCCAGGCCGACGGCCAGAACGTCCGCCCGGTCACGGTCGACGAATTCCAGATCGGGGTCGCGGAGACCTACGACGCCGTCGTCGAGCCGACCGACGACCGGGCCTACACCTTCGTTGGCGAGGCGGTCGATCGTTCGGGCATGGCGCGCGCGACGCTAGCCCCCCGCGCCGGTATGGCCGCAGAGGTGCCGCCGCTGCGCAAGCGGCCGCTTGCGACCATGAAGGACATGGGCATGGGCGGTATGGGATCGATGGGCGGCATGTCGGGCATGGACATGTCGGGTTCAGGCGGCAGGCATGGCCTGGCCGACGGCGCGATGGCCGGCATGGATATGGGCAAGAAGGACGTCGCGACGCCGGGCATGGCTCGCGACGACAAGATGCAGGGCATGAGCATGTCCGGCATGGACATGAAGATGCGCGACTTCTCCAACGCGCCCAAGATCGAGAAGAATCCGGGCGTGCAAACGGTCGCGATGAGCCCGGTCGATCGCACCAGCGAGCCCGGTCAGGTGCTGGAGAATGTCGGTCACCGCGTGCTGGTCTACCGCGATCTGATGGCGCTGGCGCGCAACCCCGACGTACGTGCGCCGACCCGTTCGCTCGACATCCACCTGACTGGCAACATGGAACGGTTCATGTGGTCGTTCGACGGGGTGAAGATGTCGGACACGATGGAACCGTTCCCGTTCATCGAGGGCGAGCGGGTGCGGGTAACGCTCATCAACGACACGATGATGGCGCATCCCATCCACCTGCACGGTCACTTCTTCGAGCTGGTCACCGGGCACGGCGAGCATTCGCCGCGCAAGCACACGGTCATCGTCCAGCCGGGCGGCAAGGTGAGTTGGGACCTGACTGCGGACGCCGTTGGCGACTGGGCGTTCCACTGCCATCTGCTCTACCACATGATGGCGGGGATGATGCGTGTCGTCTGCGTGCGCCCACGCGGAGAGGCCGCATGAACCGCGTCGTCGTCGCCGCGCTTTCTGCTGGTGCCGCGGTGATCGTTGCGGTCCCGGCCACGGCGCAGGTGTCGATGCAGGGCATGGACATGAAGGGCATGAAGATGCCGATGAAGCCGCCTGCGAAGAAAAAGGCACCGCCGACCACGCTAGCGAAAAGGCCGACGACCAGACGGCCTGCGGCGAAACCGGTGGCCGTTCAAAAACCGCCAGCGAAGGCGATGGAAAGCATGGCGATGCCCGGGATGGATATGTCGGATGCCGCCAAGGCGTCGACCGATCAGCCGATGTCGGGCATGGATATGTCAGGTGAAAAGGCGTCGGCCGACTCCTCATCTGGGAAGGCGATGTCAGGTATGACGATGCCCGACATGCAGGCGAGCGGTACTGCTCTGCCAGCCGGGAACGCCCCGGCACCAATGCCTCCCACCGATCATTACGCCGACCGCTTCTTCCCACCCGCCGAAATCCACAAGGCGCACGAGGCGATGATGCGGCAGGAAGGCGGCCGCAATTTCTCCAAGATCATGTTCAATCTGGCCGAATATCAGATCCGCGACGGCAAGGACGGCTATCGCTGGGACGGCGAGGGCTGGTTCGGGGGCGACATCAATCGGCTGGTAATCAAGACCGAGGGCGAAGGCACATTCCGCGAGGGCATCGACAGCGCCGAGGTCCAGGCGCTCTACAGCCGCGCGATCGGTCCTTATTTCAATCTTCAGGCGGGCGTCCGTCATGACTTCCAGCCGTCGCCGACGCGCACCTACGCGACAGTCGGCTTCGAGGGTCTCGCGCCGTATCTGTTCGAGGTCGAGGGCGCAGCGTTCCTTTCGGACAAGGGTGATCTCCTCGGGCGCCTCGAAGGCTATTACGATCAGCGCATCACTCAGCGGCTGATCCTCCAGCCGCGCGTCGAGCTCAATCTGTCGGCGCAGGATGTGCCCGAGAACAGGTTGGGCGCCGGTCTGACCAACGCCGAACTGGGCTTGCGGCTCCGCTACGAGTTCGTACGCGAGTTCGCGCCCTATATCGGTGTTTCCGACGACGCGAAAACCGGGCGAACCGCTGAGTTCGCGCGTGCGGACGGCAAGGATGCGACATCGACCAGCTTCGTGGCTGGCGTGCATTTCTGGTTCTGACGCGCGACGGACGAACGCCAAAGGAGAAGCGACATGCAGGGTAGGGGTCAGGACATAGAACGGGCACAGATATACGCTAAGCGTCTCTGCGCGCACTTATGGGTCGACTCTATGCGTCGACGACTCCAGCATTCCA
>LNFM01000845.1_pt1 | contig 132563 bp, 123 predicted proteins | sample 596031 | NCBI WGS metagenome assembly LNFM01 (sample SAMN04254537, study PRJNA301005) | activated carbon metagenome | isolation source: dual media filters at the Ann Arbor, Michigan drinking water treatment plant | place: USA: Ann Arbor | reverse complement strand
GCGAGTTCTTGACCTTGCGGTTTTCGGTGTAATCCACCGCTTGCCGAAAGCTGCGGTTGTTGGCTTCTTTGTAGATCTTGGCGCAGCGGGTTTCGTCGCCGCAGCGCACCACGAACACCATGGCTTCCTTGCCGCTCATGAGCTGGCGCACCACCGAGTCGATCAGGCCTTCTTCGATCAGTGCCTGCAGCCGGGGAGGCGCCTTCATGCGGGCTGCCGCGTGGAAAGTGGGCCGCTCACTTCGGCGCCAGTGACCAGCCGCTGCGCTGGTCGGCCTTGTTGTTGGTGTAGTGCCAGTGGGCTCCGCAGCGGTCGCAGAAGTAACCGGTGGTCGTCACCGTCACGTTGCCTTGTTGTTCTTTGCGGTGATTGCCTTGTTGCAACTCGGGGTGGCCGGGTGCACCGCGCCAGTTGCGCTGGATGCCCTGGCAGGGTTCGCACAGGGACGATGCTTCGGATGCGGTGGGGGTTTCTGGTGTGGGGTTCATGGCCAAAGAGATCTTGTGGGTGCAGGGGTCAGGGGTGCGCATGGCGCCCGGTTCATGATGCGGGATGTGGCAGGCGGCGTGCGGGGCCTCAGTCTTCCAGCACCCGCACCTTCACGCTCTTGCCCTTGATGCGCCCGGCGTTCAGGCGGCTGGCTACCTGCTCGCCGATGGCGCGGTCCACCGCCACGTAGGTGGACCAGTCGTTCACGTTGATCTTGCCCACCTGTTCGCGTGCGTAGCCGAGGTCGGCGGTGAGCGCGCCCAGCACGTCACCCGGACGGATCTTCTCCTTGCGGCCGCCCTGGATGTGCAGCGTCACCATGGGCGGCACCAGCGGGCCCTGTGCGGTGGCTTTGAGTTCCGCCAGTTCGTGCCATGCGGATTCGCGACGCTGCAACTGCTCGATCTTGCCGACGCTGCCCATCTCGTCCATGCTGGCCAGGTTCAGCGCCAGGCCGCTTTCACCGGCGCGACCGGTGCGGCCGATGCGGTGGATGTGGACTTCGGCGTCGGGCGTCACGTCGACATTGATCACGGCCGCCAGGCTCGCAATGTCCAGCCCGCGCGCGGCCACGTCGGTGGCCACCAGCACCGAACAGCTTTTGTTGGCAAAGCGCACCAGCACCTGATCGCGCTCGCGCTGCTCCAGTTCGCCGAACAGCGCCAGCGCGCTCATGCCCTGCGCCTGCAGCACGGCCACCAGGTCACGGCACTGCGCCTTGGTGTTGCAGAACGCCAGCGTGCTGGCCGGGCGAAAGTGCAGCAGCAGCTGGCTCACCGCGTGCAGTCGTTCGCTGTCTTTCACCTGGTACCAGCGTTGCTCGATCTGGCTGCCCGCGTGCTGCGCCTCCACCGTCACCGTCACCGGATCGCGCATGAACTGCGCCGCCAGCTTGGCGATGCCTTCCGGGTAGGTGGCGGAAAACAGCAGGGTCTGCCGCTCCTTCGGGCACTGGCGCACGACCTTCACGATGTCGTCGAAGAAACCCATGTCGAGCATGCGGTCGGCCTCGTCGAGCACCAGGGTATTGAGCGCGTCCAGCTGCAGGCTCTGGCGCTCCAGGTGGTCCATGATGCGACCCGGCGTGCCGACCACGATGTGCGCGCCGTGCTCCAGCGTGGCCAGTTGGCCGCGCAGCGGCACACCGCCACACAGCGTGACGACCTTGATGTTGTCTTCGGCGCGCGCCAGGCGGCGGATTTCGGTGGTGACCTGGTCGGCCAGCTCGCGCGTGGGACAGAGCACCAGCGTCTGCACCGCAAAGCGGCGCGGGTTCAGGTTGGCCAGCAGGGCCAGCGCGAAGGCGGCGGTTTTGCCGCTGCCGGTCTTGGCCTGCGCAATGATGTCTTTGCCCAGCAGGGCGGCCGGCAGGCTGGCGGCCTGGATGGCCGTCATCTGCAGGTAGCCCAGCTGCTGCAGGTTGGCCAGCATGGCCGGGGTGAGCGGCAGCTGGCTGAAATCGGATGCGGCCGCTGGTGTGGCAGCGCGGGGAACGTTCGGGGAAACTGAAATCATCTCCAATTATCGGGCTGCCAGCGTTGCAGACGCCAAGGGCTGTCAAAGCATGTCGAGTTTGAAGTGCCTGCGCAGGTGCTGCTTGAAGCGCTTGATGATGGCCAGAGAGTCCTTGAGGAGGTCTCTTTCCAGCGTGCCCAGATCCGACAGCTTAACGCTGTGGTGCACCCGCTGGCCCAGCTGCTGCTGGCGCAGGTTGTTCTTGAGCTTGAGGCCCATGAGGAAACGCAGCGCGTCGTTCAGGTCGCGAGCGAGTGATCCGTCCAGCCCGTGTCGGCTGGCGAGCTGCTGGATGCGCTCGCTGGTGCCCAGCGCCTCGATGCCGTTTTGCAGTGCCAGTGCCCGGATTCCGTGCACCACCGGGAAGGTACCGAGTTTTTTGAGGTCGAAAGCCTGCTCCTCACGTCCTGCCAGCGTGGCCAGGCGATCCCACCAGGCGCCGGGTTCGCTGAAATTGTCCACCGCCGAGGCAAAGCGCGCCAGCAGCGCGTCGCTGCCGTGGAACAGGCCGCGCAGGTGCTCGCGCGAGGCCTGCAGCAGGCCGGCGTCGCCCGCGATCGCTCGCGCATCGAGAAAGATGGCCAGGTGCATGGGCGCATCGGGGTGGCTGCCCAGGAGCCAGTCGGTGATGGTGGACTTGAAGCCGGCCATCGGCTGGCGCCACAGCGGGTTGGACAGCATGATCCCGCCGGGGCAGGGCGGATAGCCACAGCCGGCCAGGGCCTGGCTGAAGCGCTCGGCCACCGCGTCCAGTTCGGCGCACTGGAAGCCGTCGGCCACGATGAGGGCGTTGTCCTGGTCGGTCTTGAGGATCTGCTCGCCCCGGCCTTCGCTGCCCATCACCAGCAGGCAGCTGTGGGCAATGAGGTCGGACGGTGCGATCAGGGTCCAGAGCCTGGCAAAAATCTGCGAGTTGAGCTCGCTCACCAGGGCGGAGATCACTTCGATCTTCACGCCACCGTCGTGCAGCACGGCAATCAGGCTGTCGATCTGGCATGCCGCGGTCTGGATATCGTGCACGGTGGTGGCTTGCTCCACCTGCAGCGCAATGAGGTGCGAATGGTTGGAGATGAAGCCCATCAGGTCGAGCTGACTCAGCACGCCCAGGATCTGGTCGCCTTCGCGCACCAGCACACGGTGCACGCGGTGGCGGATCATCACCAGCAGAGCTTCAAAGACTTCGGTGTCGGGCGTGACGCTGATGAGATCGAAGCGTGCCACTTCCCTCACCGGCAGCCGGGCTGCCGGCTGCGGGCGCAGCAGGGCATCGCGCAGGTCGGTGGTGGTGAACATGCCCACGCGGGGCAGGCCGTCGGGTCCGGTGTCGTTCACCAGGGCGTTGGTGAGGCCGCGCTCGGCCAGCTGTGCGCAGAGCGACACGAGATCCAGCGAACCATCGACGAAGAAGGGCTTTCGCACAAAGGCGTCGCGCACCTGCACCATCATCAGCGAGAGGAATTCGCGGCGCTGGTTGCCCTCGGTCGCGGCCGACAGGCGGCGCGAGATGTCGGCAAACAGCAGGGCGCTGAAACGGCTGTTGCCCGCAATCAATTCGCGCAGCGTGGTCAGTGGCAGGCGGAAGGTCGAGACTCCGTCCAGTGCGGTGAACTCGCTGCTGGTGCGCCCGGCCATGGCCTCACGGGCGCCGAATAGCCCGTTCGGCCCGTAGACCGACACCACTTCGCCGCCCTCGACCTGCTGAACATGGCCCTGGATGACGACGTGCACATGGGTCGCGGGCAGGTCGGGGCTCAGGATCACCGTCCCCTGGGTGTGTTCGACGATGTCGATCGTTTCAATGACGAGCTGACGCTCTTTCGGGCTGAGGGTGTCGAACGGCGCCTGGTTGAAGTCGAAACGGCTGGGCATGGACGGATGTTCGCAGATCGGGATCAAAACGAAAAAGGCCGCTGGCACCGGAGTGGCAGCGGCCTTGAGCACGACAGCAGACTCAGTGGCCGGATGCGCCCGAAGCGCCGATGCCGGTTTCAGAACGCACCTGCTGGGCCAGGAAGCCCGCGCGGTCGATCTTGGCGCGTTCGCTGTTGTCCAGCACCGAGAACAGCCAGATGCCGACAAAGCCGATGGTCATGGAGAACAGGGCCGGCGAGGTGTAGGGGAACGGTGCGGAGCCCTTGGGGTGGCCCAGCACGGCTTCCCACACCGACGAAGACAGCACGGTCAGCAGCACCGACGAGATCAGGCCCAGGAAGCCGCCGACCACCGCGCCGCGCGTGGTACAGCCCTTCCACAGCACGCTCATGAACAGCACCGGGAAGTTGGCCGAAGCCGCGATCGCAAAGGCCAGCGACACCATGAAGGCGATGTTCTGCTTCTCGAACGCGATGCCCAGCGTCACGGCGACGATGCCCAGCGCGATGGTGGTGATGCGTGAAACCTTCAGTTCGGATGCGCTGTCGACCTGGCCCTTCTTGATCACGGTGGCGTAGATGTCGTGCGAGACGGCCGAAGCACCCGAGAGCGTCAGGCCGGCGACCACGGCCAGGATGGTGGCGAACGCCACGGCCGAGATGAAGCCCAGAAACACGTTGCCGCCCACGGCGTTGGCCAGGTGGATGGCCGCCATGTTGCCGCCGCCGATCAGACCGCCCTTGGCGTCGAGGAACTGCGGATTGGTCAGCACGAAGGTGATGGCACCGAAACCGATGATGAAGGTCAGGATGTAGAAGTAGCCGATCCAGGTGGTGGCCCACAGCACCGACTTGCGCGCTTCTTTCGCGTTGGGAACGGTGAAGAAGCGCATCAGGATGTGGGGCAGACCGGCGGTACCGAACATCAGGGCCATGCCGAAGCTGATGGCCGAGATCGGGTCTTTCACGAAGCTGCCCGGGCCCATGATGGAGAAGCCGGCGGTGGCCGCTTCCTCAGGCGTCTTGCCCGCAGTCACAGCCAGCCCGGTCTTGATCTCGACCGCTTTGGCGAACATGGCTTCGGGGCTGAAGCCGAAATTCCACATCACCATGAAGGCCATGAACGAAGCGCCGCCCAGCAGCAGGCAGGCCTTGATGATCTGCACCCAGGTGGTGGCCGTCATGCCGCCGAACAGCACGTAGACCATCATCAGCGCGCCGACAATCACCACGGCGATGTAGTACTCGAGGCCGAACAGCAGCTTGATGAGCTGGCCGGCACCGACCATCTGCGCGATCAGGTAGAACGCCACCACCACCAGCGTGCCCGAGGCCGCGAAGATGCGGATGGGCGTCTGTGCAAAGCGGAAGGCGGCCACGTCGGCGAAGGTGAACTTGCCCAGGTTGCGCAGGCGCTCGGCCATCAGGAAGGTGACCACGGGCCAGCCGACCAGGAAGCCGATGGAGTAGATCAGGCCGTCAAAGCCGTTGGCCATCACGGCCGCGGAAATGCCCAGGAAGGACGCGGCCGACATGTAGTCACCCGCGATCGCCAGGCCGTTCTGGAAGCCGGTGATGCCGCCACCGCCGGTGTAGAAGTCGGCGGCCGACTTGGTCTTGGCCGCAGCCCATTTGGTGATGAACATGGTGCCGGCCACGAAGGCGGCAAACATGCTGATGGCGGTCCAGTTGGTGGCCTGTTTCTCAGCCTGTCCGAGGTCCGCGCCGGCCGCGATGGCGCCGGTGCAGGCCAGCAACAACACCCACATCAGGGCCGAAGGGTAGAGCTTGCTTTTCATTGGCCCACCGCCTTCCTGATTTCTTCGGTCAGGTCGTCGAATTCGCTGTTGGCGCGACGCACGTAGATGCCGGTGATGACGATGGTGAAGAGGATCACGCCCAGTCCGATCGGCATGCCGATCGTCATGACGCCGTCGCCCAGGCGCTGGGAGAGAAACTCCTTGTTGAAGGCCACGAGCAGGATGAAGCCGTAGTACACGCCCATCATGAGTGCGGTGAGCCACCAGCCGAAGCTCGAACGCTTGGCCTTGAGTTCCTGGTATTTAGGATGGCTCGCGATGCGATGCGCCAAGTCCATTTCCATGGGGTTCCCTTTTGATAATCACCCCATTCGGGTTGGCCTGCGGCATTCGAAGTCAGACCTCTGTAAGCCCCGACGAAGCTCACAGCAAGGTTAAGAAGCTCAAGTTAAGGAATACTGACGCGGTTCAAGGAATGACGTTCTGCAGGCGCGCACCGCATTGCCGGCCTGGCGAGGACGGTGGCTTCAAGCGGGGTCGATCAGGGAGTCGATTTCGGTGGGGCTGAAGCCCGCGGCACGGCGCGCATCGATGTTGAAAGGGGGCTTGAGACGCGGGGCGTTGTGTGTGCGGGTCAGCAGCCGATAGTGCGCGACCGGCTCCAGTCCCTGTTGCGCGCAGAGCCAGCCATACCAGCGGTTGCCCACCGCCACATGGCCGATTTCGTCCCGCAGGATGATGTCCAGGATCTCCACCGCCCGCAGCGCGGCCGGTGTGCCCACCTTGCGCAGCCGGGCCTGGATCAGCGGGGTGGCGTCGAGTCCGCGCGCTTCCAGTGTGCGCGGCACCAGCGCCATGCGGGCGGTCACATCGTGCTGCGTCTTCACACACATCTCCCACAGCCCGTCGTGGGCGGGGAAGTCGCCGTAGGCATGGCCCAGGCTCTGCAGGTGCGTGTGCAGCAGGCCAAAGTGCGTGGCCTCTTCATCGGCCACGCGCAGCCAGTCGGCGTAGAAGTCCGGCGGCATGCCGGTGAAGCGCCAGACCGCATCCAGAGCGAGGTTGATGGCATTGAACTCGATGTGGCAGACCGCATGCACCAGCGCGGCCAGGCCCTCGGGCGTGAAGGGCGAGCGCTGTGGGACCTGCATCGGCGGGATCAGCGCAGGCCGGGCGGGCCGGCCGGGCAGGGCGGTGCCGGGGTCGGCGGCCAGCGGCTCATCGGGCCGCAGCAGCGGGGTGAGTTCGTCCGCTGCTTGAGCGGCGTTCAGCAATCGGAACAAGTGGTGACTCGCATCGGCCTTGCGGTCTGGTTCTTCGATGCACAGAGCCTGCAGGGCCTGCCATCGCAAGCTGGGTGGGGTGCTGGCCGGGCGGGCCGCTGGCGTGGCGTTCTGCATCCCTACAATTCTAGGTTTCGCCCACCGCAGGCAAACCACATCAGGAGACCGCCACCATGGCGATTTACGAACTCGACGGACAGGCGCCTCGCAGGGCCGAATCGGCCTGGGTGGCCGAGAACGCCCAGGTCATCGGCAACGTGGAGCTGGGCGAGGACAGCAGCGTGTGGTTTGGCGTCACCGTCCGTGGCGACACCGAAACCATCACCATCGGACCCGGCAGCAACATCCAGGACGGCAGCGTGCTGCATGCCGACGTGGGCTTTCCACTCCACATCGGTGCCCAGGTGACGGTGGGCCATCAGGTCATGCTGCACGGCTGCCACATCGGCGACGGGTCGCTGATCGGCATCGGTGCCATCGTGCTCAACGGCGCCAAGATCGGCAAGAACTGCCTGGTGGGAGCCGGTGCCCTGGTGACCGAAGGCAAGGCGTTTCCTGACGGTTCCATGATCTTCGGCAGCCCGGCCCGCGTGGTGAAGGCCCTGTCTCCCGACCAGATCGACGGCCTGCGTCAGAGCGCGCAGCATTACATTGACAACGCAAGGCGCTACCGCCAGGGCTTGAAGCAGATCGGATGAACCCGATCTGCTTGCGTTGAATACTCCGGAAGAACCGATTGTCTGAACTGCATAAATTCATGTTTGAGGGCCTGCCGGTGCGCGGCATGCTGGTGCGCCTGACCGACGGCTGGCAGGAGATCCTTCGCCGCCGCGAGCAGGCGGGAGGCTACCCTGCTGCGGTCACCGAGCTGCTGGGCGAGATGACGGCAGCGGCCACCCTGATGCAGGCCAACATCAAGTTCAACGGCGCACTGATCATGCAGATCATGGGCGATGGCCCGGTGAAGCTGGCTGTGGCCGAAGTGCAGCCTGACCTGACCCTGCGCGCCACCGCCAGCGTGCAGGGCGAGGTGGCGCCGAACTCGCCGCTCTCGCACATGGTGAATGTGAACAACCTGGGCCGTTGCGCCATCACGCTGGACCCGAAGGACCGCAAGCCCGGGCAGCAACCGTACCAGGGCGTGGTGCCGCTGTTCGGCGACCGGCATGAAAAACTGGAAAAACTCAGTGAAGTGATCGAGCACTACATGCTGCAGAGCGAACAGCTCGACACGCGGCTGGTGCTGGCCGCCAACGACCAGGTGGCCGCGGGCCTGCTGATCCAGCGGCTGCCGCTGCAGGGCGAGGCCAACCTGGCCGGGGCCGGCGCGGTGGCGAAAGACGAGGACCAGATCGGGCTCAACGAGGACTACAACCGCATCGCCATCCTGGCCGCTAGCCTGAAACGCGAAGAGCTGCTGACGCTGGACGCCGACACCATCCTGCGCCGCCTGTTCTGGGAAGAAGACGTGCGCCGCTTCGAGCCCCAGACCGGCGAACTCGGCCCGCGTTTCGCATGCACCTGCTCGCGCGAACGCGTGAGCAGCATGCTGCGCAGCCTGGGCCGCGACGAGATCGATTCCATCGTCGCCGAGCAGGGCCAGGTCGAAGTCGGCTGCGACTTCTGCGGCGCCCAGTACCGGTTCGATCCGGTGGACGCTGCGACGGTGTTTTTGCAGGCCGCAGCGCAGCCCCCCGGATCACCAGGCGTTCACTGAGCTTGGCCGGCGCGGCGGGCCTTCGTCCAGGGACGCCGTGGAACCGGCTTTGCCGGGCCACAGGCGTCGTCCCCCCGCCGGGGGGAAGCGGCGTCAGCCGCGCAGGGTGGAATCCAACACATCATGACATGCGCCTATGGTGTGGTAATCCACCTTCCCGGCCGGGCTCTTTTCGTCGCTGAGCTTTCGGTTGTCGGCTCTCAGGATGCGCCACCAGGCGCCGTGCTCATGGTCCACGAAGTGGCGCCACGCGTAGGCCCAGAGGTGGTCGTAGGCCGCCCAGTAGCGCGGTTCGCCGGTGACGCTGGCCAACCGCGCCGCCGCGGCCAATGATTCGGCCTGCACCCAGAAGTATTTGTCGCTGTCGCAGATGCTGCCGTCGGGCGCAAAGCCGTAGTACAGACCGCCGTGTTCGCCGTCCCAGGCCTTGTGCATGGCGGTGTCGAAGAAGCGGCGGGCGCGCTCGACCAGCGTCGGGTCGGGGCGCCGTTCGTTCAGTTGCAGCAGCAGCTTGGTCCATTCCGTCAGGTGGCCGGGCTGAAAGCCCCAGGGGCGGAAGATGTTGCTCTTGTCGTCCTTGTTGTAGTCCCAGTCCACCGACCAGTCGGCTTTGTAGTGCTCCCAGACCAGACCATTGGCCAGCGCGGCCTGCCGCACGGTGATGTGCTCGGCCAGCAGCGTGGCGCGGTCCAGGTAACGGGTTTCGCTGGTGGCGTCAAAGGCCGCCAGCAGGGCTTCGCACAGATGCATGTTGGCGTTCTGGCCGCGGTAGGGCAGCAAGGTCCAGTCGGGCGTGGCTTCGTCGGCGTACAGGCCATGGGCAGGCTCCCAGAAGCGCCGTTCCAGCAACTCAAACGTCTGCGCGATGCCGGCGTGTGCACCGGCCACACCCGCCATGTGCGCCTGCGCGTGGGCCAGCAGCACGAAGGCCAGGCCGTAGGCGTGGTTGGTGGTGTCGAGCACGCGGGCCTGACCATGCCGCCAGTCGATCTGCCAGGCAAAGCCGCCCGATTCGGGGTTGCGATGCACCGCCAGAAAATCGAAGGCCTGCTGCAGCGCGCGCCGTGCCAGATCACCCCCCAGACCGCGTCGCACCGACATGCCCAGCGTGACCACGTAGCGGGTGCTGCTGACCAGGTGCCGGGTGTGCGCGTCGTAGACGCTTCCGTTATCGCGCAAGAAATGGAACAGGCCGCCGGAAGGGTCGATGGCGCGCGGCAGGTAGAAAGCCAGCGTGTCTTCAATGTGGGCGCGCAGAAAAGCGGGCGAGCGGAAGTCGGGCAAGGGCGTGGCTGGGATCATGGCGTAGGCTTTTCGGCGCGCTGCTGCGCGATCAGCTGGGTGAACAGGCGGTGCTCGCAATCGGCGTCGCTGCACTTGTCGCAGTTCCAGGGCCTTCGCCCTTGCGGCCAGGCGGGATCGCCGGGCACCAGCGGTTCGCCCAGAACGCGGCCGATGCTGCGCAGGGCTTGGCGCAGGCGCTCATCGCCCGTTCCGTACACGGTCTGGAATGGCAGGCCGGCGCCCAGCAGTTCGCGCCGCAACACCGCGTCCGTGGCTTCACGCAGGGCCGGGCTGTCGCGAAACAGGCCGTCGGCCACCCAGGGCAGGTCCAGACCCATCAACAAGGTGAGCTCGTAGCCACGCTGCTGTGCCAGCGCGGCGGGGTAGAGCGAGCGGTCGTTGAAGTACAGCTCGCTGTACGCAGCGATCACCAGCGCGGTGGTGTCGGCGATCACGACCCGCACGCCCGGCAACCGGCGGGCGACTTCAATCTGCCGGGTCTGATCTGCGGCCCTTTCGGCCTGTTCTTCGGCGCGCGGAGCACGACCCATGGCTTGGCACCAGAGGCGCAGTTGCTCGGGCACGAGCGCAGTCTCGATGTGCAACTGTTCTTGCATGTGCTGGTGCAGCGCCTGCGCCAGCGTGGTCTTGCCGGAGGATTCGCCGCCGAGCAGCGAGATGGTGATGGCCATGACGCGGTGTCAGGGCTTGTTCTGTGCGATCTGGACGAAGATTTCGTTGGGCTTGACCATGCCCAGGTCCTGGCGGGCGAGTTCTTCGATCATGTCCAGGCCTTCCTGCAAGTCGCTCACCTCGCTGGCGATCTGGTCGTTGCGCTGCCTGGCTTCGCGGTTGGCCAGCTCCAGCGCAGCCAGATCCTGCTTCATCTGGCTGACCTGCGGCACGCTGCCGCGGCCAAACCACAGCTGCGCGTGCAGCACCAGCAGCAGCGTGATCAGCAGGGCAGGGACGAGACGGCGGGCCATGGCTGGAGTTTAGTGCGAGCTCAGGTCAGGAGCCAGGGGCTTCTTTTGAGTGGATACCGGAGCGCAACCCGTCACGCATGAAGCGCTCCAACCCAGGGCACCGCCGGGCCGGCTTTGCCGGACGGCCAGTGCCGCCCCTTTGAGGGGGTCGCGCGAAGCGCGGCGGGGGTGGTTCACTTCAAGTTGTAGAACGCGGCACGGCCCGGGTAGACCGCCACGTCGCCCAGGTCTTCTTCGATGCGCAGCAGCTGGTTGTACTTGGCCATGCGGTCCGAGCGCGACAGCGAGCCGGTCTTGATCTGGCCGGCGTTGGTGCCTACAGCGATGTCGGAGATGGTGCTGTCTTCGGTCTCGCCCGAGCGGTGCGAGATCACGGCGGTGTAGCCCGCGCGCTTGGCCATCTCGATGGCGGCGAAGGTTTCGGTCAAGGTGCCGATCTGGTTGATCTTGATCAGGATCGAGTTGGCGATGCCCTTGTCGATGCCTTCTTTCAGGATCTTGGTGTTGGTGACGAACAGGTCATCGCCCACCAGCTGGACTTTTTTGCCCAGGCGCTCGGTGAGCACCTTCCAGCCGTCCCAGTCGCCTTCGGCCATGCCGTCTTCGATGGAGATGATCGGGTACTTGTCGACCCAGGTCGCCAGCATGTCGGTCCATTGTTCGGCAGACAGGGCGATGCCGCCTTCGCCTTCCAGCACGTACTTGCCGTCCTTGTAGAGGCCCAGGGCGATCTGTTCGCCAGCGGTGTAACCGGCCTTGTCGATCGCTTGCAGAATCATCTTCAGCGCGGCTTCGTGGTTCTCGACCGACGGGGCAAAGCCGCCTTCGTCGCCCACGGCGGTGCTGATGTGCTGGTCGTGCAGGATGGCCTTGAGCGCGTGGAACACCTCGGCACCCCAGCGCAGCGCTTCGCGAAAACTCGGTGCGCCCACGGGGATGATCATCAGCTCTTGGAGATCGAGCGAGTTGTTGGCGTGTGCTCCGCCGTTGATGATATTCATCATCGGCACCGGCATCTGCACCGCGCTCATGCCGCCAAAGTAGCGGTACAGCGGCAGGCCAGCTTCTTCGGCGGCGGCGCGGGCCACGGCCATCGACACCGCCAGCATCGCGTTGGCGCCCAGGCGGCCTTTGTTCTCGGTGCCGTCCAGGTCGATCAGGGTCTTGTCCAGAAAAGCCTGCTCGGAAGCGTCCAGGCCCAGCACGGCTTCGCTGATCTCGGTGTTGATGTTTTCCACCGCCTTGAGCACGCCCTTGCCCAGGTAGCGGCTCTTGTCGCCGTCGCGCAGCTCGATGGCTTCGCGGCTGCCGGTGGATGCGCCCTCCAGCAGCACGTCGCATTCGACGGTGGGGTTGCCTCGGCTGTCCAGCACTTCGCGGCCGACGATGTCAACGATTGCGCTCATGATTTCCTTTCGAACGGTTTTTGAATGAATCGGGTCAGAAGACCGGGGCGGCCACGCCCTCGACCAGGACCATGTTGAAGAAGGCGGTGGCACCGGCCCGCTGGGCACGTGCCTGGCGGTAGAGCTCACCGTCGTAGAAGGCCTTGGCCTGGTCGAAGCTGGGGAAGCGCAGCATGGCGATGCGTGCTGGCTGCCAGTTGCCTTCCATCACCTCGAACTGGCCACCGCGCACCAAGTACTCGCCGCCAGCGGCCTTCACGGCGGCAGGGGCTTCGGCCATGTACTGCTTGTACTGGTCCATGTCGCTGATCTGCATGTCGACAATGATGTAGGCCGGTGTCATGGGGGTGTCCTGCTCAGGCACTGAAATGGTTTTCAAGGAAGCCGCCGCGCTTGGTCACATCGTCCAGCGCCACCAGCGTCTCCAGCAAAGCCTTCATGTGCTTGAGCGGCACGGCGTTCGGACCGTCCGACCAGGCTTCGGCGGGGCTGGGGTGGGTTTCCATGAACAGACCCGAGACACCTGCCGCCACGCCGGCTCGGGCCAGCACCGGCACCATGTCGCGCGCACCGCCACTGACCGCGCCCAGGCCGCCGGGCTTCTGCACCGAGTGCGTCACGTCAAAAACCACCGGCGCACCAGAGTTCCGCATTTCGGCCAGGCTGGTCATGTCGGCCACCAAGTTGTTGTAGCCAAAGCTCACACCGCGCTCGCAGGCCAGAAAGCGGTCTTCCGACAAACCAGCTTCCTTGGCGGCCGCACGGGCCTTGTCGATCACGTTCTTCATGTCCCAGGGCGCGAGGAACTGGCCCTTCTTGATGTTCACCGGCTTGCCGCTCTGGGCCACGGCGCGGATGAAATCGGTCTGGCGGCAAAGAAACGCGGGCGTCTGCAGCACGTCCACCACGCTGGCCACCTCGGCCACCTGCGATGTGTCGTGCACGTCGGTGAGGATGGGCAGTTGCAGCTGGCGGCGCACCTCGTCGAGGATCTTCAGTCCGGCGTCGAGTCCCACGCCGCGCTGGCTGGTGCCGGAAGACCGGTTGGCTTTGTCGAACGAACCCTTGTAGATCAGCGGGACGCCCAGCGCCGCGCAGGTTTCCTTGAGCTGGCCCGCGACGTCGAGCGACATCTGCAGGCCTTCGATCGAGCAGGTGCCGGCGATCAGGAAAAAGCGCTGGTCCAGTCCGACATCGAATCCGCAGAGTTTCATTCGGGGCTCCGGTCAGGCCTTGGCGGCGTTGTGGTGCTCGACCGCCGCCCGGATGAAGGCGTTGAACAGCGGGTGGCCGGCCCAGGGCGTGGACTTGAATTCGGGGTGAAACTGCACGCCGATGAACCAGGGGTGCACGGCCTTGGGCAGCTCGACGATTTCGGTCAGTTGCTCACGCTGCGTCAGCGCGGAGATCACCAGGCCCGCCTTTCGCAGCTGGTCCAGGTAGTTGACGTTGGCCTCGTAGCGGTGCCGGTGGCGCTCGGTCACCACGTCGCCGTAGATGCTGTGTGCCAGCGTGCCGGGGGCCACGTCGGAGCTTTGCGCGCCGAGGCGCATGGTGCCGCCCAGGTCGGAGTTGGCGTCGCGCTTCTGGATGCTGCCGTCGGCGTCTTTCCACTCTTCGATCAACGCGATCACCGGGTGCGGCGTGGCGGCATCGAACTCGGTGCTGTTGGCGCCCTTGAGGCCGGCCACGTGGCGCGCGTACTCAATGGTCGCGACCTGCATGCCCAGGCAAATGCCGAGGTAGGGCACTTTCTGCTCGCGGGCGAAGCGGGCAGTGGCGATCTTGCCTTCCACGCCCCGCTGGCCGAAGCCGCCGGGCACCAGGATGGCGTCGTACTGCGCCAGCTTGGCGCTCACGTCCACGCCTTCCATGGTCTCGGAGTCGACGTGGTCGATGGTGACCTTCACGTGGTTGCGCATGCCCGCATGGCGCAGCGCCTCATTGACCGATTTGTAGCTGTCCGACAGATCGACGTACTTGCCGACCATGGCGATCTTCACCTCGCCCTGCGGGTGCTCGGTCTCGAAGACCAGCTCGTCCCAGCGTTTGAGAACGGTGGGCGGCGTGTTCAGACGCAGCTTGTCGCAGATCAGGCCGTCCAGCCCCTGCTCGTGCAGCATGCGCGGCACCTTGTAGATGGTGTCCACATCCCACATGCTGATCACCCCCCATTCGGGCACGTTGGTGAACAGCGAAATCTTGGCGCGCTCTTCTTCCGGGATGCGGCGATCGGCGCGGCAGAGCAGGGCATCGGCCTGGATGCCGATCTCGCGCAGTTTCTGCACCGTGTGTTGCGTGGGCTTGGTCTTCAATTCACCGGCGGCTGCGATCCAGGGCAGGTAGGTCAGGTGCACGAAGGCCGAGTTGTTCGGGCCCATGCGCAGGCTCATCTGACGCACGGCTTCGAGGAACGGCAGGGACTCGATGTCGCCGACCGTGCCGCCGATCTCGACGATCGCCACGTCCACCGGGTCGGGCGTGAAGGTCTTGGGATCGACGCCCTGGGGGGCGACGAGGCCGGCGCCGCGTTTGATGAATTCCTGGATTTCGTTGGTGACGTGCGGGATCACTTGCACCGTCTTGCCGAGGTAATCACCGCGGCGCTCCTTCTCCAGCACCGACTGGTAGATCTTGCCGGTGGTGAAGTTGTTGGTCTTCTTCATGCGCGTTTCGATGAAACGCTCGTAGTGCCCGAGGTCCAGGTCGGTTTCGGCGCCGTCGTCGGTCACGAAGACCTCGCCGTGCTGGAAGGGCGACATGGTGCCCGGGTCCACGTTGATGTACGGGTCGAGCTTGATGAGGGTGACTTTGAGGCCGCGCGATTCGAGGATCGCGGCCAGGGAAGCGGAGGCGATTCCCTTGCCCAGGGAAGACACCACACCGCCGGTGACGAACACAAATTTGGTCATGTCTCGGGCGAGCCAGTCGCTCGCAGGAGGTGGAAATTCCAATTATAGAGGCCGCCCCAAGGGGCCACCGGACTCGAAGGCAGGTCGCCGTTCGCTCTTCAGGGCGCCGGTGCTACATTGCGGCCATGAACGACTTCACCGGAAAACACATCGTCCTGGGCCTGTCGGGTGGCATCGCCTGCTACAAGGCCGCCGAGCTGTGCCGGGCGCTGATCAAGCAGGGCGCCACGGTGCAGGTGGTCATGACCGAGGCGGCCGAGCAGTTCATCACGTCGGTGACGCTGCAGGCCCTGTCCGGGCGACCGGTCTTCACCTCGCAATGGGATGCACGCACCTCCGCCGGGTCCGACAACAACATGCCGCACATCAACCTGAGCCGGGGCGCCGATGCGATCCTGGTGGCGCCGGCCAGTGCGGACTTCATGGCCAAGCTGCTGCACGGCCGGGCCGATGACCTGCTGAGCCTGATGTGCCTGGCGCGTCCGCTGGAGACGGTGCCTCTCATCCTGGCTCCGGCCATGAACCGGGAGATGTGGGCCCACCCGGCCACGCAGCGCAACGTGGCGCAGTTGCGGACCGATGGCACCACCGTGCTCGATGTGGGCGTGGGCGAGCAGGCCTGCGGTGAAACCGGTGACGGACGCATGCTGGAGCCCGAAGAGCTGCTCTACGAACTGGTGCGCTTTTTCACCCCCAAGACGCTGGCCGGGCAGCAGGTGCTGGTGAGTGCCGGTCCCACGTTCGAAGCCATAGACCCGGTGCGTGGCCTGACCAACCTGTCCAGCGGCAAGATGGGTTTTGCCATCGCGCGGGCGGCCCACGAAGCGGGCGCCCAGGTGACGCTGGTGGCCGGGCCGGTGAGCCTGCCCACGCCGCGCGGCGTGGGGCGCATCAACGTGAAGTCGGCGTTGAACATGCAGAAGACGCTGAGCGTCCTGGCGCAGAGCGCGACCGTGTTCGTTTCGGCTGCCGCGGTGGCCGACTGGCGGCCCGCCACGACCGCCGACCAGAAGATCAAGAAAGACGGCTCAGGCGCTGTGCCGACCCTCTCGTTCATCGAAAACCCGGACATCCTGGCCGGCATCGCCTCCACGCCGCGAGCGGCCAGCCGCCAGCTGTACTGCGTGGGTTTTGCGGCCGAAAGCCAGGACCTGCTGGCCAACGCCCAGGCCAAGCGGGCCCGCAAGGGCGTGCCGCTGCTGGTGGGCAACATCGGGCCTGACACCTTCGGTCAGGACGACAACGCCTTGCTGCTGGTGGACGAGCACGGCACCACCGACTTGCCCCGCGCGTCCAAGCTGGTGCTGGCGCGCCAGCTGGTGGCCGAGATTGCTCGCCGCCTGAAAGCCTGAGTCGTTGGAGCGTCCTGGCCGGCTTGCCGACGCTGCTCCGGCGGACGTATCATTCAATAAGTGCGCACTTATTGAATAATGCGCCAACGGAGACACGCCATGACCGCACCGCGACACCCTGCTTTCCCCACGCGCTCGCTCGGCTTCAATCGGCGCCAGTGGCTGCGCACGGTCGGTGGGCTGGGGGTTGGTGCCGCGGGTCTGGCGCTGGTGCCCGAAGTGCGCCTGTTCGCGCAACAGGTGCAGGATTTCATCGAAGGCCCGCCAGTGCCCGACGTCAAGCCCGAGCAGCTCTCGCCCCATGTCTGGATGGTTTACGCCAAGGAGGGCTTTCCCACGCAGGAGAACCAGGGGCTGATGGCCAGCGTTCTTTTTGTGGTCACGCAAAAGGGCGTGGTCGTGCTGGACTCCGGCGCCTCGGTGCAGATCGGCCAGATGGCGATCCGCATGATCAAGACCGTCACGCCCCAACCGGTGATCGCGGTCTTCAACAGCCACTACCACGGCGATCATTGGCTGGGCAACCATGCCTTCGTCGACACCTACGGCAAAGACCTACCGATCCATTCCCTGGCTCACACCCGCGAGCAGATTGCCGGCCACGAAGGCAACCTCTGGCGCAGCCTGATGGAGCGCTGGACCAACCAGGCCACCCTGGGCACCCGCGTGGTGGCGCCGAACAGCTCGGTTGAGCATGGCCAGGTGTTCGATTACGGCGATGTGCAGATCAGGTTGCACCATTACGGCAAAGCGCACACCCCGTCCGATCTGAGCTTCGAGATCGTGCAGGACAAGCTCACCTACGTGGGTGATATCGCGATGGAGAACCGCATCGCGAACATGGACGACGGGTCGTACCCCGGCACCTTCAAGTACTACGACGCGCTCAAAAAGGCCGCTGGCGAGCAGTTGTGGGTGCCCGGACACGGTCGCGGCAGCAAGGACCTGCTGGACACCTATGGCACGTTCATGAAGGGCATCTGGGAACCCTGTGTGCAGGCGGTCAGGGACGGCGTTCCGCTCGATGGCGCCAAAACCCTGGTGATGAAGGACCCGCGTGTCGCAGGTCGCGCCCGGAGCATGGACGGGTTCGACAGCAACATCGGGAAATACACCAGCCTCGCCTACCTCGAAGCCGAAAAAGAAGCTTTCTGAGGCCCGCCGGTCAGGCGCCCGGCGTGGTGCACCGCTTCAGTGGTGGTGCCCGTGGGCACCGTGGGCGTGCCCATGGGCGATTTCTTCGGCCGATGCGGCCTTCACGTCCAGCACCTTGAGTTGAAAGCTCAGCGTCTGCCCGGCCAGCGGGTGGTTGCCGTCCAGGTGCACCTGGTCGCCCTTGATCTTCATCACGGTGAACACCTGGCGGTTACCGTTGTCGTCGTGGCCTTCGAGCTGACCGCCGACCTTCACGCCCGGCGGGAATTCGCTTTTTGGAATGGTGGTCACCAGGCTCTCGTCGCGTTCGCCAAAGGCATCGGCCGGTGCCAGTTGCACCGTGGCCTGGTACCCGGCAGCCTGGCCCTCCAGCGCCTTCTCGATGCCCGGCAGCGTGTTGCCGTAACCCCCGTGCAGATAGCTGCGTGGCGTCTTGCCGTCTTCGAGCGTCCTGCCCTGTGCGTCGCTGGCGCGGAAGGTGAGGGTGACGACGGTGTCTTTGGTGATGTTCATGAATGGCTCCGAGGAAAGGTGTTTGTCGAGAGCGCCCGTGGAACCGGCTTAGCCGGGCCACCAGGCGCGTCCCCCCACCGGGGGGAAGACGCGAAGCGGCGCAGGGGGGATGCCCGGACTGGGGGTTACTTCTGTTTGGGCCGCCAGGCTTTGATGACCTCGTCGCGGGTTTCAAGGTAGGGCCCGCCGATCAGGTCGATGCAGTAGGGCACGGCCGCGAAGATGCCGTTGACGCGCACCGAGCCATCGGCGTGCTTCGCGCCTTCGAGCGTTTCGGCAATCGCCTTGGGCTGGCCCGGCAGGTTGATGATCAGGCTGTTGTCGCGGATCACGGCCACCTGGCGCGAAAGGATGGCGGTGGGCACGAAGGCCAGGCTGATCTGGCGCATCTGTTCGCCAAAGCCGGGCATCTCCTTGTGTGCCACGGCCAGGGTCGCTTCCGGGGTCACGTCGCGTTTCGCGGGGCCGGTGCCGCCGGTGGTGAGCACCAGCGCACAGCCGGCGTCCACCAGCTCGATCAGCGTTTCGCTGATGCGGGCCTGCTCATCGGGGATCAGACGCGGCTCGAAGGTGATCGGGTTGTGCAGTGCACGCGCCAGCCAGTCTTTGAGCGCGGGTAGGCCTTTGTCTTCATAGACGCCGCTGCTGGCGCGGTCGCTGATGGACACGATGCCGATGCGCACCGGCGCGTGGGTGTTGTTCTCGCTCATGTCTCAGTCTTCCTGCGGTTCGTCGGCCGCGTCTGCCGATGCGTCTTTGGGCGTGAGCACCTGGCGCACGGTTTGAAAGATCTCTCGGTAGGCCTTGCCGTGGCGGACCGCTTCGCCCGGACGCTCGGTCACCGCCTGGGCATCTTTGCGGGCCTGGCGGATCAACGCGCGCAGGTGCTGCACATCGGCCTCCGGGTCCAGCTCGAGCCAGCGGGTGAAGGCATCGTCGTCGGCGATCAGCTTGTCGCGCCACTGTTCGGCCTGGTGCAGCGCCAGCGTGGCCTGGGCCGAGGGCTTGCGCTGTTCTTCCAGCGTGGACTCGATGGCGGTGATGGTGTTTTCGTCCAGCTTGCGCATCAGCTTGCCGATGAACTGCATCTGCCTCCGGCGGCCTTCGAAGTTGGTGATGCGTTTGGCATCGGCCACCGCGTCCACCAGCTTTTCCGGCAGCCCTTGCACATCGACCAGTCTGGTCATCAGGCTGGCGTTGAGCGTGAGCAGGTTCTCGCCCAGCAGCTGCAGGCGGTCGCTCTCTTTTTTCAGGTCGGTCTTGCTCATGTCGACCGAACCCTTGAGCTCGCGCTTGAGTTCCAGGTCGAGTTCGCTGCCTTCGGCAACGAACTGACCCCGGACGAAATAGCCTTTGGTGGGTTTGCGGGACATCTGGAAGCTTGGTACACCCCGCGCCGTCTGCGGTGCCACCCCTCAAGGGGCAGCATCTGCAGCCCGGCCAGGCCGGTCATGCGCTGGCCTGGGCGGCAGCCTGAATCAGGCTCGGGTAGGGGCGTTGAGGGAGGAACAAAAAGGAAATGGAGACCGGCAAGTATCATAGCCGCCGACATGAAAAAAGCCCCCCACACCCCCATGCGCACCCCGACTCCAGCCCTTTCCCCCTCCGCCGGACAGGCCGGTGCGCCGCTCGCGGGCTTCCAGTACGGCCGGAGCCAGTTTGAAGAACTGGTGGATCTCGCGCTCGGGCACGCCAAAAAGCTCGGTGCCTCCGACGCGGGTGCGGAGGTGTCCGAAGGCGCGGGCCTGAGCGTGAGCGTGCGCAAGGGTGAACTGGAGAACGTCGAGCGCAACCGCGACAAGTCGCTGGGCGTGACGGTGTACATCGGACAGCGCCGCGGCAACGCCTCGACGTCGGACTTCTCGCCCGCGGCCGTGCGCCAGACGGTGCAGGCGGCCTACGACATCGCACGCTTCACCGCCGAAGACCCGGCCGCCGGCCTGCCCGATGCCCAGGACATTGCCGACACCTACCCCGAGCTCGACCTGTTCCATCCGTGGGCGATCAACTCCGAGGAAGCGCTGAACATTGCGCTGGCCTGTGAGGCCGCCGCCTTTGCCACCAGCAAGAAGATCAGCAACAGCGAAGGCGCGGGCGTGTCGGCCCAGCAATCGCATTTTTTCACCGCCCACATGCGCGGCGGCGAGCGCGGCCGGCCCGGCATCTTCAGCGGCGGTTACGCCAGTTCGCGCCACAGCCTGTCGGTGGCGCCCATCGCCGGCAAGGGCGCCCACATGCAGCGCGACTACTGGTACAGCTCCCAGCGTTCCCCGCAGGAACTGGCCACGCCCGAGGCCGTGGGCCGCTACGCCGCCGAACGCACGCTGGCGCGCCTGAACAGCCGCAAGATCGCGACCACCGAATGCCCGGTGTTGTTCGAATCGCCCATGGCCGCCGGCCTGCTGGGCGCCTATGTGCAGGCCACCAGCGGCGGTGCGCTGTACCGCAAGACCACCTTTCTGGAAGGCAGCCTGGGCAAGCGCGTGATGGCGAAACACCTGGACATCGTGGAAGACCCGCACGTGGTGAACGGCAAAGGCAGTGCGCCGTTCGACGACGAGGGCGTGCGCACCCAGTCCCGCAAAGTGCTCAGCGCGGGCAAGGTCCAGGGCTACTTCCTGTCCACCTACTCAGCGCGCAAGCTGGGCATGCGCACCACCGGCAACGCGGGTGGTTCGCACAACCTGACCCTCACCAGCCGCCTGACCCAGCCTGGAGACGATCTCAAGGCCATGTTGAAGAAGCTCGGTCGAGGTCTCTTCGTCACCGAGCTGATGGGCCAGGGCGTGAACTACGTGACCGGCGACTACTCGCGCGGCGCCTCGGGTTTCTGGGTGGAAAACGGCGAGATCGCCTACCCGGTCCACGAAATCACCATCGCGGGCAACCTGAAGGACATGCTCCAGGGCATTGAGACCGTGGGCGCCGACGCCTACAACTACGGCGCCAAGACGGTGGGTTCGATCCTCGTCAACAAGATGAAGGTCGCGGGAAGTTGAAAGCCCCCACGCTCCGCCGCTGCGCGGGTCGCTGCCCCCCAGGGGGGCTGGGCCGCCTTGGGAGCGGCCCGGCGGCGGCCCTGTTCCGTTGATCCGGTTCTCGGGTCATGCGTCCTGAAGTCCTGGCGCTGCTGGCCGCCGCCTGCTGGGCCGTCTCCAGCCTGTTTTCTGCACCGCCCGCCCAGCGCCTGGGCGCCTTCGCTTTCAGCCGCTGGCGCATGGTGTTCGCGTCGTTGATCCTCTGGAGCCTCGCGTTGGCCAGCGGTGGCTGGCACAGCCTGGACGCAGCGGCCATCGCGCTGCTCGGGCTGTCTGGCGTGATGGGCATCTTCATTGGCGACACCGCGCTGTTTTCCTGCATGAACCGCCTCGGACCACGGCGCTCGGGCGTGCTGTACGCGACCCATGCCCTGTTTTCCGGTGTGCTGGCCTGGGTCTGGCTGGGGGAAACCTTGTGGGGCTGGGCGCTGCTGGGCAGCGGTTTGCTGGTGAGCGGTGTGATGGTGGCGGTGGCCTGGGGCAAGCGCACCGACGAGACGCATGCCTGGGAGCAGACCCGTGGGCCACTCGCCATCGGCGTCGCGCTCGGTCTGCTGTCGGCGCTGTGCCAGTCGCTGGGCACGCTGATGATCAAGCCCCTGATGGCCTCGGGTGTCGACCCGGTGGCGGCGTCGGCCACGCGCATGAGCCTGGCGCTGCTCGCGCACGGCCTGCTCTTTGCATCGGGCTGGTCGGGCGCCCGGGCCAGGGCGCCGCTGCGGCGGGAAGACGTTTTCCTGATCTTCATGAGCGCCGCCGTGGCCATGGCGCTGGGCATGACGCTGATCCTGACCGCTCTGCGCGACGGTCAGGCCGGTCTGGTGGCGGTGCTGTCGTCGGTCACGCCGGTGCTGGTATTGCCGCTGCTCTGGCTGGTGTACCGCCGCAGACCGGCGACGGGCGCCTGGCTGGGTGCGGGCCTGGCGGTGCTGGGTACCGCATTGATCCTGGGTTGACCTGCTGCAGCGCAGCGGCAGCGTGTGAAGGCCACGTTTTTCCACAGGGCCGCCCCAAGGAAAAACAGCCCCCTAGGGGGGGCAACGACCCGCGCAGCGGCGGAGTGTGAGGGCCCTACTTCTTCCGCTGCACAAACAGGTTGCGCTTCGCGTCTTCCGGGTAGGCGAACGTCACCGCGCCGTTGCGCACTTTGCCCATCACCAGCATGTTGGGCGTGATGGCGTCCTTGTCGTCCAGGCTGAACGGCTTTTCATAGGTGGCGACCACGCCGTAAAAAACCCGGGGGATGTTTTCCAGCGCGGCCTTGACCGCCGGACCGCTGAACTTGCCGTCACGGATGCCGAACAGCGCGTAGGTCAGCAGGTAGGTGGTGTCGTAGGCCTGGGCGGCGGCCATGGGCACGGTGATTTTTTGCTTGAACTTGCGCGAATACGCGCTCAGAAAAGCCGCGCGCCGTTCGTTGCTGGGTTCGGCGATGAAGGTCTGGGCCATCAGCGCGCCGTCGGCGGCCGCCTTGGCGCCATCGATGAAGAACGGGAACGACAGCGGCCAGGCGCCCACCTGCGGCACATCCCATTTGAGATCTCGCCGACCATTGGCGATCACCGCGTTCTCCGGGCCCACGGTGTAGCTGAACACCACGTTGGCGCCCGCGGCCTGGGCCGCTTTCAACGGCTCCCGGAGGTCCTTCACACCAAGTGGGAAACGCGCCACATACACCGCCTTGAGGCCCTTGGCCGCCAGCGAGGCTTCCACGTCTTTCAGTCCGGCTTCGCCATAGCCCGTGGTGTCGGCGAAGACGGCGACCTTGGTCCATCCGCGTTTGACCAGGTCGCCCACCACAAACGGTGCCTGGATCGAGTCCCGCGCCGAGGTGCGGAAGATGTAGCTTTGCGGTGCCGGGAACTTGGCGGTGAGCGGGGTGCCGGTCGAACACGGAATGATCAGGGGCACCTGGCCATTCTGGAACACGTCCAGCGACTTTGCGGCCACGCCGGTGTTGCAAAAGCCGATGGTGGCGATCACGCCCTCTTTGGCCAATTCTTGCGAGCCCTTGAGGCCGACGTCCGGGTTGCCCTGGTCATCCTTGATCACCAGCTCCAGGGGCCGACCCAGATAGCCGCCGACCGCGTTGATTTCCTCGACCGCCAGTTGCACACCATTGAGCATGGGCGTGCCGAAGTCGGAAGACGGGCCGCTGAACGGGCCGATCAGGCCAATTTTTACGGTGGGGGCGCTTTGGGCACCTGCCGTCAGGGCAACTGCGGCGGCCAGCAGTCCGATGGCATGTTGTAGATGGAAACGCAGTCGCGGCATGTTGCACCCTTTCAAGGTGCCGAGAGTCTATCGAGGTGCCTGCGAGCGCCGGGACGCGGTTTTCCCTGAGATCGGCCTCTGTGGTCAGCGATCCGTCAGCCTGCGAGCGCGGCCTTGACCGCGGCCGACACCTGGCCCATGTCGGCTTTGCCGGCCAGGCGCGTCTTGACCGCACCCATGACCTTGCCCATGTCGCCCGGACCCTTCGCGCCCAGTTCGGCGACGATGGCCTTGACCTCGGTCGCCACTTCTTCGGCCGACAAGCGCGCGGGCAGGTAGGCCTGCAGCACCTTCATCTCGGCGCTTTCCTTGTCGGCCAGGTCCATGCGATCGGCCTTGGTGAAGGCTTCGATGCTGTCTTTGCGCTGCTTGATCAGCTTGTCGACGATGGCGATCACCATCGCGTCGTCGAGTTCGACGCGCTCGTCCACTTCCTTCTGTTTCATCGCGGCGGTCAGCAGGCGGATCGTGCCCAGGCGCTCGCTGTCCTTGGCGCGCATGGCGGCCTTCATGTCTTCGGTGATCTGTTCCTTGAGGCTCATGGTGCAAAAGTCCGTGTGTGGGATCGAGCCCGAGATTGTCGCGCATGGGGCCATAGGTCAACGGGGCAAAACGACGCGTGAGTGGTGTTGATCAGGGCGCCCGTGGAACCGGCTTCGCCAGGCCACCAGGCGCGCCCCTCTCCGGGGGAAGCCGCGAAGCGGCGCAGGGGGCGCTACACCTGCTCCAGCGCGAGCAGTTCCTCCACCGTCTGCCGCCGGCGGATCAAACGGTGCGCATCCCCGTCCACCAGCACCTCGGCGGCCAGCGGGCGGCTGTTGTAGTTGCTGGACATGGACGCGCCGTAGGCCCCCGCGTCGTGCAGCACCACCAGGTCCCCCACCTGCGCCTGCGGCAGTGCGCGCGTGAGCACCACGCCGCCTTCGGCCTGGGTGAACACGTCGCCCGATTCGCACAGCGGGCCGGCCACCACGGTGTCCACCGTGGCGCGCGGCATGGCATCGGCCGGAATCAGGCTCATGCCGTGGAAGGCGCCGTACATGGACGGGCGCATCAGGTCGGAGAAACCGGCGTCCAGCAGCGTGAAGTGGTTGGCGCCCATGGGCTTGGTGGCGCGCACCTCGGCCAGCAGCACACCGGCCTCGGCCACGAGGAAACGGCCCGGTTCCAGTTCCAGATGCACCGCGTGGCCCAGGTGGGCGGCGATCTCGCGCCGCGCGGCGTCCCAGAGGCTGAAATAGTGCGCGATGTCGATGCGCACATCGCCTTCGCGGTAGGGAATCGACAGGCCGCCACCGGCCGAGATGGCCTGCATGTCGGTGCCTCCTCGCTTCACGAGTTGCACCATGGCCTGACAGACCTCCTGAAGGTGCGCGTAGTCCACGCCGGAGCCGATGTGCATGTGCAGGCCGACCAGATGCAGGCCGTGCTGCTTCACAGCGGCCAGCGCAGCGCCCAGCTCGGCGTGCCAGATGCCGTGTTTGCTGTGTTCGCCACCGGTGTTGGTCTTGTTGCTGTGGCCGTGGCCGAAGCCGGGGTTGATGCGCAGCCACACCGGGTGGCCGGGCGACACCGCGCCGAGCTGGTGCAGCATGTCGATGGATCCGGCGTTGACCGGCACGCGGTGCTGCACCACGGTGTCCAGCGTCGCATGGTCGAACAGGTCGGCGGTGAAGACAATGCCGGAGGCGCCTTGGGCGTCGGGCGCGGCGGTGTAACCGGCGGCCAGCGCGCGCTCGATCTCGCCGCGCGACACCGCATCGACCACCACACCCTGCCCGCGCATCAGGCGCAGAAGGTGGATGTTGGAATTGGCTTTCTGGGCGAAGCGGATCGTGTCGAAGGCGCGCAGCTCGGCGATGCGGGCGCGGATGGTGGCCGCGTCATACACCCACAGCGGGGTGCCGTGCTGGCGGGCGAGGGTCTGGAGGAGGGAGGGGGCAAAAGGGTTCATGGGTACGGATGATCCCGGTTCTGGTCATATTGAGCAATGCCAGATAATTCGGCTTCAATTCAAAATTGATATGAAACTGAGCCATCGCCAGATCGATTTCTTCCGTGCCGTCATGGGCACCGGCCACGTCACGCGCGCGGCCGAGCTGCTGCACACCTCGCAACCCACGGTGAGCCGCGAGCTGGCTCGGCTGGAGCAGGTGCTGGGCTTTGCGCTGTTCGAGCGGGTCAAGGGGCGCCTCAAGCCCACCGTGCGGGCGCTGGCGCTGATGGAAGAGGTGGAGCAGTCCTACGTGGGCCTGGAGCGCATCGCGGCCACGGCGCTGGGCCTGCGCGCCTATGCCCACGGGCGGCTGCAACTGGCCTGCCTGCCGGCGCTCTCGCACGCGCTGCTGCCCGACGCGATCCGACGCTTTGCGCTGCAGCAGCCCGATGCGGCGGTCGGCCTCACGCCCATCGAGTCGCCGCAACTGGAGGCGGCGCTGTCCGAGCAGCGCTTCGACCTCGGCCTGTCCGAACGCTTCGAGGCACCGGCCGCCTGTACGCTGCAAACGCTGCTGGTGGCCGACGAGGTGGCGGTGCTGCCGGCCGGGCACCCACTGGCCCAGAAGGCGGTGCTGGCACCGGGCGACTTTGCGGCCCAGTCCTTCATCAGCTTTGCGCCGACCGACCCTTACCGCCAGCAGGTGGACGCGCTGTTCGCCGCCGCCGGGGTGGAGCGCAGCCTGCGGCTGGAGACACCGAGCGCGGTATCCGTCTGCGCCCTGGTGCGCCAGGGGTTGGGGCTGGGCATCGTCAACCCGCTGACCGCGCTGGAACTGGCCGGCAACGGCGCCGAGAGTGGCCTGGTGGTGCGCCCGCTGAACGTGAGCATCCCGTTCCATGTGGCGCTGGTCCGGCCGGGCTGGCGGACCGAACACCCGCTGCGGGCCGACTTTGAAGCGGCGCTGGCCGAGGCGGCCACCGCTCTGAAAACCCGACTGGCCCCAAGCGCGCAGACGTAAAAAAACCCGCTGCAGCGTCCCGAGCGGGTTTTTTTGTCGAAGCGACTGGAAAATCAGTAAAGCTTCTTCGGCAGCTGCATCGAGCGCACGCGCTTGTAGTGGCGCTTGACGGCGGCCGCCTTCTTGCGCTTGCGCTCGGCGGTGGGCTTTTCGTAGAACTCGCGGGCACGCAGGTCGGTCAGCAGGCCGAGTTTTTCGATGGTGCGCTTGAAGCGGCGCAGGGCGACGTCGAAGGGTTCGTTGTCTTTAACGCGGATGGTCGTCATTGAAGAGGAAATTCCAGAATGCACAGAAAGAGGATGAACGGGAAGATCGGGCCCAGGCATCGTTTCTGCAAAGTTCCCCCGCCTGTTAACTAGTATTGGCCGACGGGGGTTTGCCAGCAAAGCCTTGGATTATAGCCTTGTCGGTTTAATTTGCCAGTTTTTCAGCGCACCCTGGACCCACTTACGACCAGTTTCAGGCCGGATGGGCTTCCGGCAGCGCCATCGCGCAGGCGTGGGCGCTGGCCCAGGCCCACTGGAAGTTGTAGCCGCCGAGCCAGCCGGTCACGTCCACCACCTCCCCAATGAAATACAGGCCGGGTTGTTTCGATTCCATCGTCTGCGACGACAGATCGCGCGTGTCCACGCCGCCCAGCGTGACTTCGGCTTTTTTGTAGCCCTCGGTGCCGGTTGGCGTGAGTTCCCAGCGTGAGAGGCGTTCCGCCAGCCGGGCCAGCGCCTTGTCAGACGCTTCGCTGACGGGGCGCTGCCAGTCCTTGTCCTGCGCCACCCAGGTGTCGGCCAGGCGGTTGGGCACCAGCAGGGCGAGTTCGTTGCTCAGCAGCTTGCGCGACGTGGCTTTGGCGTGGGCCAGCGCGGCGGGCAGGTCCACGTCGGGCGCGAGGTTGATGCGGATGGGAGTGCCGGGTTGCCAGTAGCTGGAGATTTGCAGCACGCCCGGACCGGACAGGCCGCGGTGGGTGAACAGCAGGTCTTCGGCGAAGCTGGTTCGGTGTTTCTTGTCTCCGGTTTCCAGATGCACCGGCAAGGCAAGACCGGACAGCTCCGCATACGGCGCCCAGCCCGCGCCGTCAAAAGTCAGCGGCACCAGGCCGGGGCGGGGTTCGATGAACCGCAGGCCGAACTGTTTGGCGATGCGAAACCCAAAGTCGGTCGCGCCGATGGCGGGAATCGACAGCCCGCCGGTCGCGATGACCACTGTGCGGGCGAGAACCGTGCCCTGGTCGGTGTCGATTTCGTAGCCGCCGTCACCCGCAAACCGCAGCGCCTTCACGCCACAGGGCTGCCAGCGCTGCACGCCGCCGGTGGCGCATTCGGCCAGCAGCATGTCGATCAGGTCGCCCGCCGAGCGGTCGCAGAACAGCTGGCCTTTGTGCTTTTCATGGAATGCGATGCCGTGCTTGTGGATCAGGGCTATGAAGTCGGCCGGTGTGTAGCGCGAGAGCGCCGAGCGGCAGAAATTCGGGTTGTCGCTGACAAAGTGCTTGTGCGGCTGGCGCACGTCGATGTCGCGGTTGGTGAAGTTGGCGCGGCCACCGCCCGAGATGCGGATCTTCTCGGCCACCTTGGCGCTGTGGTCGAGCACCAGCACCTTGAGCCCGCGCTGGCCTGCAATGCCGGCACAAAAAAGGCCGGCCGCGCCTGCACCGACCACCACCACGTCAAAATTTTGCATGGGCCGCAGTGTAGGCGGACCCGCGTGTGCTTCAGGCTGCGTGGCGCTGCACTGGCGGCTGCGCCATGGCGGCCACGCCGCGCACCACGTCGCCCACCACGATGACAGAAGGGCTGCCCAGGCCTTCGCTGTGCAGCGTGGCGGTCAGTTCGCCCAATGTGCAGACCGCATGGCGCTGCTGCGGAAGGCTGGCGTGTTGCACGATGGCCAGCGGTGTGCTGGCGGGCAGTCCAGTGAGCAGGTCGGCCTGGATCCGCGCGGCGCTTGACACGCCCATGTAGATCACCAGCGTGAGTTTCGCGTCGCGCGCGGTGGCGGCCAGTGCCTGCCAGTCGGTGCCGCTGTCACCGGGCTTCGCGTGGCCCGTGACGAACACCACGCCGTGGGCGTGGTCACGGTGTGTGAGCGGAGCGCCCAGCGATGTGAGCCCGGCCAGACCGGCGGTGATGCCGTTGAGCACCTGCACCTCAATGCCCTGCGCGCGCAGGTGCTCCACCTCTTCACCGCCGCGACCAAAAATGAAGGGGTCGCCACCCTTGAGTCGCACCACCACCTCGCCCTCGCGCGCGGCCATGATCATGAGCTTCTCGATGAAGGCCTGCGGCGTGCTCTTGCAGCCGCCGCGTTTGCCGACGTGCACGATGCGCGCGCTGGGCGATGCGTGGGCCAGCACGCCGTCGCTCACCAGATCGTCGACCAGCAGCACCGTGGCCGCAGCGATGGCCTTGGCAGCCTTGATGGTCAGCAATTCCGGGTCGCCAGGGCCTGCGCCCACCAGGGTGACGGTGCCGGGGTTGAACTGGCTTTCGGAGGCGATGACGGTGGCGGGCGAATTCATGGTGCGGTCACGGCCTGTTGGCCGCTGGTGTCAGTGGTGTGGGTTTGCTGAAGTTCTTGCAGGATGTGTGCCACCTGTGCAGCGATCGGGGCCGGTGTGGGCAGGCGGCCGTCGAGTACGTCACGGATGTAGGCGGCGGTGGTTTCGGCCGAGATGTCCTTGGGCAGTTCGGGCAGCGCGGCGAGCGTTCCTTCTTGTGCGGCCTGCAGCAGGTGGCGTTGTCCGTCGCGGAAGGCGTCCATCTGCGGTGTGCGGCGGGGGTCTGCCACCGGCTCGCCTTCAGTGCCGCGAAGCAGCAGGGCGTGCGCGCCCACCAGGGCAAAGGTCTGCGCCATCGACACCGCGTACTCGGGGTGGGTGTAGCTGCCCACGATGAGCGCACGGCCCGCGCAGGGGCTCATGAGCTTGACCAGGCTGTGCGCCGGGTTGCGCAGGCCGACGGTGCGGCGCACATCGAGCAGGCGCTTGAGGCCGGACAAGAGGGCCTCGGTGGGTACAAATGCCAGCTCACCGGCACTGAGTTTGGGTGTGCTGCTCGCAGCGCCGATGCCCAACGCCGCAAACACCGCTTCACTGGTGATGCGTTTGTCTTCGGTGGCGGTGCCGTGCACCAGCACGGCCGCGCCTTCGCGCGCCAGCAGCAGGGCCAGCAGCGGGGTGAGCACCGGCAGCTTGCGCGCACCGTTGTAGCTCGGCAGCACCACGGTGGTGAGGCCGTTTTGGGGCGAACGCTGCAGGCGGGCATGTGTGGCGTCGAGGAAGCCAGCCATCTCCTCCGGCGTTTCGCCCTTGATGCGCATGGCCAGGCAGAAGCCGCCGACCTCCAGGTCGGTCACGCTGCCGTCGAGCACCTGGCCGAACAGGTCGGTGGCCTGCGCGCGGGTGAGCGAACGAGCGCCGTCCTTGCCGCGCCCGATTTCCTTTATGTATTGACTGATGCCCATGGTCCGCGATTGTCAGTGACGCCTGATGACTGCGGGTTATATGGCGACGACCGAGGCGGGAATGAGCTTGACCATGCGCCGCAGTTCCGGGATGCACGAGCCACAGTTGGTGCCGCATTTGAGCGCGCCTTGCAACTCGGCCAGCCGCTGATCGTCCTGACCGCCGCACCGCGGCAGTTCGGCGCGGATGGCGTCTTCGCTGACGTTGAAGCAGGTGCAGACCTGCGGGCTCTTGGGCACCAATGCCACCGGGGGCACCGCGCCCGGCATCAGCAGCTGGCGGCCATACCCGCCGGCGGGCAGTGCGTCTTGCAACAGCGTCTTGATCCAGGACTCAGCGCTGGCGTCGCCGGCCAGCAAGAAGGCTTCGAGCGTGATGGCGTCCGGGTTGCCGCCATGCCCGCGCACCAGGCGCGCCGTGCGGCGTTGCTGGCGGCGCTTGTCCTCGTAGCGCAAGGCATCGGTCGCGTTCAGGCCCAGCAGGGCTTCGATGCGGGCCAGCAACTCCGGCGGCGGCGCTTCTCGGGACGCGGCACGGAACAGCACGCCGGTGCGTTCGCGTCCAAACGGGACGCACGAAGCGAAATCGAACAAGGGCATGCAATGGCGCAAATCGGTCAAAGCCGTCAAGGCCGTGTCTTCGGGTAGCCAGGCCACGCCCAGCAGCGTCCAGGGCAGTTCGGCTTTGAGCACTTTGACCGCCGCGTGCTTGAGCTCGGGCTGTTTGGAGGTGGGGCAGTGGGCCGAGGTGGTGAGGGCGTTGACGCCGGCCAGCGGCTCGCCCTGGCTGCTGCGGCCGCTCAGGTATTCGGGGCCCCAGTGAATGGCAATGAAGGCCTGCGTCGGCTGGATCGTGCGCGAGCCCTGCACCGGCAGCACGATGGCGCCGCGCTTGCTGGTGACGTGGACCAGGTCGTTCTCTTGGAGGCCTCGGCGCACCATGTCTTGCGGGTGCATCTGCACCGAAGGCTCGGCCACATGGCCGAACAGGCGGCCGATCGTCCCCGTGCGGCTCATGCCATGCCAATGGTCGCGCAGGCGGCCCGTGGTCAAAGAGAAGGGGTAGCGCGATTCGCGCTGTTCGGCGGTGGGCTTGTAGGCCAGGGCGGCGAAGCGGGCCTTGCCATCGGCGGTGGGGAAGACGCCATCTTCGTACAGGCGCACCTTGCCGGCGGTTGCGCCTTGCGGGAGTGGCCATTGCTGCGGGCCTTGCTGGTCCAGCATGGCGTAGCTCAGGCCGGTGATGTCGAGGTCGCGGCCACGGGTGGATTCGCGGTGTTCGTTCCAGATCGTTTCCGGTGCCTCGTAGGTAAACAGACTCGGTTGACCCGGGCGCAGTTGCGCTTCCAGCCGCCGTGCCACATCCACCACGATCCGCGAGTCGTGTCGCGCCTCACCGGCGGCTGGCACGGCGGCGCGCACGCGGCTGATGCGGCGTTCGCTGTTGGTGACCGTGCCTTCCTTCTCGCCCCAGGTGGTGGCGGGCAGCAGCAGGTCGGCGAAGTCGCAGGTCGCGGCGGTGGCAAAGGCCTCCTGCACCACCACGAACTCGGCGCGTTGCAGCGCGCGGCGCACGGTGGCCTGGTCGGGCATGGATTGCGCCGGGTTGGTGCACGCAATCCACAGCGCCTTGATCTCGCCGTCGGCGGCGGCCTGGAACATCTCCACCGCGGTCTTGCCCGGCTTGCTCGGCACATCGGGCACGCCCCACAAGGCCGCGACTTCGGCGCGGTGATCGGGGTTGGCGAGATCGCGGTGGGCCGAGAGCAGATTGGCCAGACCGCCGACCTCACGCCCGCCCATCGCGTTGGGCTGGCCGGTCAGGCTGAACGGGCCGGCGCCGGGTTTGCCGATCTGGCCGGTGGCCAGGTGCAGGTTGATCAGGGTCGCGTTCTTGGCGGTGCCGCTGCTGCTCTGGTTCAGGCCCTGGCAATACAGGCTGAGCGTGGCGGGTGATTGCGCAAACCACTTGGCTGCTGTGAACAGGTCTTCCTTTGGAATGCCGCAGGTCTGCGCTACCAGGTCGGGCGTGCAGTCGCGCACCAGCGCCTTGAGCGCGTCGAAGCCGCTGGTGTGCGCCGCGATGTAGCTCGCATCGGTCCAGCCCTCCCACAGCATGGTGTGCAGCAGGCCGTGGAACAGCATCACGTCGGTGCCCGGTTGCAGCGGCAGGTACAGGTCGGCCAGTTCGGCGGTGTCGGTGCGGCGCGGGTCGGCCACGATCACCTTCATGGCTGGATTCCGGCGCTTTGCTTCTTCAATGCGACGAAACAGCACCGGGTGCGCGTACGCCGCGTTGCTGCCGACGATGAACAGGCACCCGGCATGGTTCACATCGTCGTAGCAGGCGGGCGGCGCGTCGGCACCGAGCGTGAGCTTGTAGCCCGCTACTGCGCTGCTCATGCACAGGCGCGAGTTGGTGTCGACGTTGTTGGTGCCGACCAGACCCTTGGCCAGCTTGTTGAAGACGTAGTAGTCCTCGGTCAGCAGCTGACCGCTGATGTAGAAGCCCACGGCGTCGGGGCCGTGTTCTGCGATGGTCTTGGCAAAACGCTCTGCGGTCAGGTCCAGCGCCGCGTCCCAGCCGATCGCCACCGGTGCCTGGCCGCGCTGCAGCCGCTGCATCGGTTGCAGCAGCCGGGTCTGGCGGGTGATGGCGGGTGTGGCGGTCAGGTGCAGCGTGCTGCCCTTGGTGCACAGCTTGCCGAAGTTGGCGGGATGGTCCGGGTCGCCGCGCACACCGGTGATCTGTGACCCGTCGGACTCGATGATGACGCCGCAGCCCACACCGCAGTAGGGGCAGGTGGAGCGGGTTTCGGTCATGGTGTCAGACTTTGTTCAAACGCCGCGCTGGGCCAGCGATGGGCCGCACCAGATCGGTCGCCTGGGTCGCCAGCTCGTGCGCGTCCAGGAACACATGCCCATCCTCCACCTTCACGCTGAACTTCGGCGTGCAGCCTTCGTCGGGCGCCGATGCCTGGCCATCGCACAGGCCGATGGTCCAGTTGTGCAGCGGGCAAGCGACGTGCGTGCCAAACACAATGCCTTGACTCAGCGGGCCGCCCTTGTGCGGACAACGGTCGAGCAGGGCGAACACCTCGTCTTGATCGTTGCGGAAGATGGCGACATCCAGACCGTTCGCGCGTTCGACCCGTCTCGAACCCAGCACAGGGATGTCCTCCACGCGGCAGATCGGTGTCCATGCGCTGGCGTTCATGCAGCGCTCCCTTCGGTGCTGGCCGCCACGGCCTTGACCGGAATGAACTGCCGCGTGTCCACGGCCGCCTTGTCGAATTCGAACCACGGATCGGGCTCTCCATCCAACGCGAACTGCAGCTGTTCCCAAAGCGCTTTGCGGCCTTCGGCATCGTCCAGGATGCGCTTTTTCACATAGTCCAGTCCGACCCGGTTGACGTAGTGCACCGTGCGTTCCAGGTACCAGCCTTCCTGACGGTACAGCTCGCAGAAGGCGCCGGTGTACTCCATCACCTCCTCGGCGGTTTTGAGCTTGACCAGGAAGTGCGCCACCTCGGTCTTGATGCCACCGTTGCCGGCCACGTACATCTCCCAGCCGCTGTCCACGCCGATGATGCCCACGTCCTTGATACCGGCCTCGGCGCAATTGCGCGGGCAACCGCTCACCGCGAACTTCACCTTGTGCGGCGCGTACATGCGCCACATGGCGCGCTCCAGGTCTTTGCCCATCTGGGTGCTGTCCTGTGTGCCCATGCGGCACCACTCGCTGCCCACGCAGGTCTTCACCGTGCGCAGTGCCTTGGCGTAGGCGTGGCCGCTGGGCATGCCAATGTCTTTCCACACCGCTTGCAGGTCTTCCTTCTTCACGCCCAGCAGATCGATGCGCTGGCCGCCGGTGACCTTGACGGTGGGAATCTTGTACTTGTCCACCGCGTTCGCGATGCGGCGCAGCTCGTCGGCGGTGGTCTCGCCGCCCCACATGCGCGGGATCACCGAGTAGGTGCCGTCTTTCTGGATGTTGGCGTGCGAGCGCTCGTTGATGAAGCGGCTTTGCGGATCGTCCTTAGCCAGCTTGGGCCAGGTGCTGATGAGGTAGTAATTGACGGCCGGGCGGCAGGTGGCGCAGCCGTTGGGCGTCTTCCAGCCCAGGGCCTTGAAGGTGTCGGCGATGGTCAGCAGCTTGTCGTTGCGGATCGCGTCGCGCACGTCCTGGTGGCTGTGGTCGGTGCAGCCGCAAATCGCTTTCTTCTTCGGCGTGGCCGAGTAGTCGCCCCCCGCGGTGAACATCAGGATCTGCTCGACCAGACCGGTGCAGGAGCCGCACGAAGCGCTTGCCTTGGTGTGCTTCTTCACCTCTTCCAGCGTGAACAGGCCTTTGTCTTTGATGGCCTTGCAGATCGTGCCCTTGGTCACGCCGTTGCAGCCGCAGACCTCGTCGCTGTCTTGCATGGCGGCGGCCTTGTTGTGGCCCTGGTGGCCCACGTCGCCGATGTTGCTCTCGCCGAACATCAGCTTGTCGCGGATGTCGCTCACGCTGCGGCCATCGCGCAGCAGCTTGAAGTACCAGCTGCCGTCCACCGTGTCGCCGTACAGGCAGGCGCCCACCAGCTTGTCGTCCTTGATCACCAGCTTCTTGTAGACGCCGCCAAAGGGGTCGCTCATCACGATCTCTTCGGTGCCCTCGCCACCGGTGAAGTTGCCAGCAGAGAACAAGTCAATGCCGGTCACCTTGAGCTTGGTGGAGGTGAGCGAGCCGGTGTAGCGGCCGATGCCGAACTCGGCCAGGTGCGTGGCCAGCACCTTGCCCTGCTCGAACAGCGGTGCCACCAGACCGTAAGCAATGCCGCGGTGCGCCGCGCATTCGCCCACCGCGTAGATGCGCGCGTCGGTCACGGTTTGCAGCGTGTCGCTGACCACAATGCCCTTGTTCACATGCAGGCGCATGCTTTCGGCCAGCGCGGTGTTGGGGCGGATGCCCACGGCCATCACCAGCAGGTCGGCCGGTACTTCGCTGCCATCTTTGAACCTGACAGCCTTGATCCGTCCATCGTCACCGCCCACCAGCTCCTGCGTCTGCGCGCCGATCAGGAACCGCATGCCGCGCTCTTCCAGCGACTTCTGCAGCAGCTTGCCGGCCACCTCGTCGAGCTGGCGCTCCATCAGCCAAGGCGCCACGTGCACCACGCTCACCGTCATGCCGCGTTTCATCAGCCCGTTGGCCGCCTCCAGGCCCAGCAGGCCACCGCCGATCACCACCGCGTGCTGGTACAACGCAGCGGCGTCGATCATGGCTTGCGTGTCGGCGATGTCGCGGTACGCCAGCACGCCCTTCAGGTCTTTGCCGGGGATCGGCAAGATGAAAGGATTGGAGCCGGTCGCCATGATCAGGCGGTCGTACCCGGCCGACACCTGTTCGCCATTCGGTCCCACCGCATGCACCACGCGCTTGATGCGATCGACCTCGGTCACCTTGAAGCCCGCGTGCAGCGTGACGCCGTGGTCGGTGTACCAGGACCAGTCGTTGAGGATGATCTCGTCGATGGTCTGCTCGCCCGCCAGCACGGGCGAGAGCAGGATGCGGTTGTAGTTGGGGTGCGGCTCGGCGCCGAAGACCGTGATGTCGTACAGGTCGGGCGCGATCTTGAGCAGCTCCTCAATCGTGCGCACACCGGCCATGCCGTTGCCGACCATCACCAGCTTCATCTTGGCCTTGGGGTTGACTCGCATGTCCATGGGGTCCTCCTCAAGCCACTTTTTCCACATGCGCCTGGCGCGTGTAGAGGAAGTCGATGACCGCTTTGCGGCATTGCAGGTACTTGGGGTCATCGGCCAGCGCCACCCGGTTGCGCGGGCGCGGCAGTTCGACGCTCAGCACTTCGCCGATCGTGGCCGCCGGGCCGTTGGTCATCATCACGATCTTGTCGGCCAGCAGCACGGCTTCGTCTACGTCGTGCGTGACCATCACCACCGTGCTGTGCGTGCGGGCCACGATCTCTAGCAGTTCGTCTTGCAACTTGGCGCGGGTCAGTGCATCCAGCGCGCCGAAGGGCTCGTCCATCAGCAGCACCTTGGGCTCCATCGACAGGGCGCGGGCAATGCCCACGCGCTGCTTCATGCCGCCCGAGATTTCGCCGGGGCGTTTCTGCGCGGCGGCGGTCAGGCCCACCAGGGCCAGCGCGGCCTCGGTGCGGGCTTTGAGCTGCGCCTTGTTTTCGGTGGTGCTGAACACCCGCTCCACCGCCAGGTAGACGTTCTCAAAGCAGGTCAGCCAGGGCAGCAGCGAATGGTTCTGGAACACCACCGCGCGCTCGGGGCCGGGACCAGCGATCTCGCGGTCGGCGCACAAGAGCACGCCGCTGGTGGGCGTGGTCAGTCCGGCGATCAGGTTCAGCAAAGTGGACTTGCCGCAGCCCGAGTGGCCGATCAGCGCCACGAACTCGCCCTTGGCGACCGAGAGGCTGATGTCGCGCAGCGCCGGAAAGTTGCCCTTCTTGGTCTTGAAGGTCTGTTCGACGCCCTGGATGTCGATGTACTTGGCGTCGTCGCTCATGCCTTCACCTCTTCGTATGTAAACAGGGAAGCCAGCTTGATGAGCGCGAACTCCAGCAGCAGGCCGACGATGCCGATCACGAAGATCGCGATGATGATGGAGGAGACGTTGAGGTTGTTCCACTCGTCCCAGACCCAGAAGCCGATGCCCACGCCACCGGTCAGCATCTCGGCCGCCACGATCACCAGCCAGGCGGTGCCCACCGCCAGCCGCACGCCGGTCAGCAAATAGGGCAGCACGGCGGGGAACAGGATCTTGGTGAAGATCTTCCACTCGCTCAGGTTGAGCACGCGGGCCACGTTCATGTAGTCCTGCGGTACGCGCTGCACGCCCACAGCGGTGTTGATGATCATCGGCCAGATGGAGCAGATGAAGATGGTCCAGATGGCGGCCGGGTTGGCGCCCTTGAACACCAGCAGACCAATCGGCAGCCAGGCCAGCGGCGAGACCGGACGCAACAGGCTGATGAGCGGGTTGAACATGCGCGAGAGGAACACCGAACGGCCAATGGCAAAGCCCGCTGGAATGCCGACCAGCGCCGCCATGCCAAAGCCGATGGCCACCCGCTCCAGCGAAGCCAGCACGTTCCAGCCCACGCCCTGGTCGTTCGGGCCGTTGCTGTAGAACGGATCAGAGAACACCTGCAGTGCTTGCGCCCAGGTCTCGGCTGGCTTGGGGATGCCGCTGTCGCTGGTGCTGGCAATCAGTTGCCACACCAGCACCAGCAAGGCCATGCCCAGCACCGGTGGCAACACAGCCAGCCAGAACTCCCGAAAATCCCGCGTCGGCTTCTTGTTGGCTGCAGGAACGGCGGCAGCAGGAGCGGGAACGGTCATGGCTTGAGCAGTGACGGAGGATGTGGGGCTGGTGCCCGGCGCAACCGGCACCTCCAGCGGTGAGTGAAAAACAGCGGCAACCATGGTGGATGTCCTTTCGGTGCAGTGCGACGAGAGCGGTGGCTTCAATTCCAGATCGCCGCGGAACCGGCTTTGCCGGGCCGCCAGCGATGCCCCCCAGTGGGGGGTGACGCGCGCAGCGCGGCGCGGGGGGCGTCAAGCCTCATGCCTTGATCTTGAAACCGTCGGCGTACTTGGCAGGGTCCTTGCCGTCCCACACCACGCCGTCCATGAGCTTGCTGCTGCGCATGTCGGACGGCGGCAGCGGTGTCTTGCTGGCGGTGGCGGCCTGCTTGTAGATGTCGATGCGGTTGACCGCCTTGGCCACGGCCAGGTAGTCCGGATGGCTCTTGAGCAAACCCCATCGTTTGTGCTGGGTCAGGAACCACATGCCGTCGCTCAGGTAAGGGAAAGTGGCGGCGCCACCGTCGTAGAACTTCATGAAGTTCGGGTCGTCCCAGGTCTTGCCCATGCCGTTCTGGTAGCGGCCCAGGATGCGCTGGTTGATCGCGTCCACGCTGGTGTTCACGTAGGCGCGCTGGGCGATGGTCTCGGCCATCTTGTTCTTGTTGGACAGGCCGCTGTCGATCCACTTGCCCGCTTCCAGAATGGCCGCCGTCACGGCGCGTGCCGTGTTGGGGTTCTTCTGCACGAACTCCGAAGTGGTGCCCAGCACTTTCTCCGGGTGGTCCTTCCAGATATCCTGGGTGTGGCGCGGTGGTTCCAGGGCTCGCCCACGCAGAAGCCGTCCATGTTGCCCACGCGCATGTTGGCCACCATCTGCGGCGGCGGCACGGTGATGACTTTGGCGTCCTGCTGAGGGTTGATGCCGTTGGCCGCCATCCAGTAGTACAGCCACATGGCGTGGGTGCCGGTGGGGAAGGTCTGGGCAAAGGTGTATTCGCGCTTGTTAGTGGCCATGACTTTGGCCAGGCTGGCGCCGTCCACCGCGCCCGCGTCGGCCAGTTTCTTGGACAAGGTGATCGCCTGGCCGTTGCGGTTGAGGTTCATCAGCACGGCCATGTCTTTCTTGGGTCCGCCAATGCCGAGTTGCACGCCGTAGATCAGGCCGTACAGCACATGGGCCATGTCCAGTTCGCCGTTGACCAGCTTGTCGCGCACGCCGGGCCAGCTGGCCTCTTTGCTGGGCACGATCTTCACGCCGTACTTTTTGTCGATGCCCAGCTCGGCCGCCATCACCACGCTGGCGCAGTCGGTCAGCGGGATGAAACCGATCTTGACCTCGGTCTTCTCGGGCGCGTCGGAACCGGCGGCCCAGACACCGCTGTGGCCCAGGGTGGAGAAGAAGGTGGCGGCTGCGGCGCCCTTCTTGATGAAGTCACGGCGCGAAGCCTCGGCACAGGCAGCCTCGGTGCTGGCCTCGACCGGAACGGCGACGGTGGCGGCGACGGCGGGGGTGTTTGCGGACATGTCCAACTCCTTGCAGATGTAAAACCGGGATCCCAAACGCAAACGGCGCCCATTGACTGACTTGCGCGAGGCAAGCCACCAATGGACGCCGTTGTCCGTGTCTGGGAAGACTGTGGGCACCGAAACCGCCATTGGCTTCGGTGCCTTGTGCAAAGCTATGCAGGGACCGTGCCAGCCCAAGGGTTTCTACCCAGGCTGGGCGTGAAGTGCATGATATGAAAAGGAAAAATCCAAGGTGTGTGGCTGCTTGATGGCTGGGTCTGGAGCCTTTGGAGCGGTTTCCAGCTTGGTGCATGCACCGCGCAGGGCGCTGGGCGCACGCTCTTTGTGCGCTGCAACAGATGTCTTCAGCGTCCGCGCTGCGGCAGCACCTCGGCCATGGCCAACACCGCATCGGCCACCTCGACCAGGCGCTTGTTCTGGTTCATGGCCATCTGGCGCATGGTCTTGTGCGCCTCGTCTTCGCTGAGCTGGCGGTGCGCCATCAGCAGGCCCTTGGCGCGTTCGATGGTCTTGCGCTCGGTCAGGCTCGCGCGCACCGTGTCCAGTTCGTCGCCCATGCTCTGCAGGCGCTTCGCCTGGTCCTGCACCAGTTCCAGGATGGACCGCTCCACCTGCGGCCCAAAGCCCTGGCCCGGGTGGGTCAGGCCCACCGGCAGTGGCTGGGCCTGGGCACTGTCTTCAAAAAAGTCGGCCCCGCTGCTGTCGCCCGGCTGGGTCAGGCTGTCCTGGAGTTTTTCGAAAGCGGCCAGCTCCTGCCCGGCCGTCTGCTGGCGTTGCTGGCACAGGGCCAGCAGTTCGGCGGTCAACGCGTCTTCGACCGTTTTCATGGCGTCGATGCGGGCGGTGCAGGCGTCAAACCAGGTCTGGCTCAGGCCCGCATCGAGCGCCTGGCCGGCCGGCGTGGTGCACAGGATGCGGCGTTGCCGTTCCAGCAGCGCCAGCTGCTCGGGGCGCTGGGCCTGCTTCCAGATGCTGCGCGGCGCTTCGCTGGCGAAGTCGGCAAACACCTGCAGGCAGCGTTCTTGCGACTCGATCAGGTGCAGCAAGCGCTGCTGGCCGTTGGCGTCCGCCCGGCCGGCGGCAAACAGGGCCGAACCGGTGGCGCGTTCCTGGCCGGCAAACTCCTTGCCCTGCAGAAAATTGAACAGCGCCACCAACCGGCGCGAGATGTCCGGATCCCAGGCGCTGTCGGCGGCTTCAAACACCACCGCCAGCAGCGCGTTGATCAGGCGGATGTACGCCGACGTGGCGCGCGCCGCGGTCCAGGCCTGGCTTTGCACCCGTTCGCGCAGGCGGGGCAGGGCGCTCAAGCCTTGCAGTGCGTAAGCGATGCGGCCGAACAGGCGGGCCCGGCTGCCGCTTTGCGCGTCTTCGGTGTCCAGGCTGTCAAAGCTGGCCAGTACGCGGACCTGCAGCGCTTCCGACTGTTCCACCCTGGCCTCGCGATCGGCCGCCCAGCGCTGGCCTTGCGAGGCCAGGTAGAGATTGGAGACGCCGCGCTCCCGCTGGAGTGCGTGCACCAGGTGGCCGGTGGCGTCCACCAGCGCGCTGGTGAGTGCCAGCTGGCGCAGGCCCGCGATTTCACAGCGCTTGGCCGCAATTAGGAAGCAGAGTGCCGATTTCATGAAAGAGCCGCGTGATGGGTACACGGCATCGGCAGCAACATCCGTGCCGTGCGCGGCGAGGGTAGCCGGCCCAGGACCCCGGGATCAAGCCGCTTTCATGCCGTGCTGGCGCTTGAGCTCGGCGGTTGACGGGCTGGCCATGAAAGCCAGAATACGCTGCACCGCGGTCGGCTGTTGCGTGGCGACCGACTGCGCGGCCGAGAAGGTGGTGACGATTTCCACCGCCGCCGGCAAAACACCGACCACCTGGATGCCGGGCAGGTTCATCAGCTCGCTCAGCTGCTGAAAACCCAGCGCCACGTCGCCCGAAGCGACCAGCGAACCGACCGGCACACCGGGCGGCGGTGTCACGATCCGGGGCGCGATCTGCTGTGCGATGCCCCAGCGATCAAACAGCGCTGCCAGCTGCACGCCACTCGGGCCGGTGGAATAGCCCAGCGTGGGCGCGGCCAGCACCGCGGCTTTCAGGGCGGCTTCACTGCCGATATCGGGCAGTGGCGCCCCGGTGCGCACGGCCACGGCCACGGCGGAATGGACCATGTCGGTGCGCGTGCCGCCAACCACCCAGCCGCCCGCGGCCAGCTTGTCGATCGCATCCGAAGCCAGGGCAACGATGTCGAACGCCTCACCGGCCTGCACCCGCTTGGCCGCGTCCACGCCGCCCACCGAGGTGATTGCGATGCGGGTGTCCGGGTGCCGGGCGCAGAACGCGTTCACCAGATCGGTCAGCAAAGCCTTGGTGGCCATGGATGAAATCAGGGTCAGATGGGTCTCGGGCATGGTGAATGGCCCTTCAAGGGGCTTTCGAAAATGATGCGCACAGCCTAACAAAGCCCGGGCCGCCTGCCTCCGGCCGATGGCGACTTTCTGATATCGGTCGCCGGCATGGCCGTGATGGGCCGTACACTCGCGCCCCATGTTGATCCTGGGCTTTGAATCTTCCTGTGACGAAACCGGCGTGGCCCTGGTCGACGCCAGTGGCTCCGCCACGCCGCGCCTGCTCGGCCATGCGCTGCACAGCCAGATCGAGATGCACCAGGCCTATGGCGGCGTGGTGCCCGAGCTGGCCAGCCGCGACCACATCCGCCGCGTGCTCCCGCTGACCGACGCGGTGCTGGCGCAGGCGGGCGTGCCGCTGTCGGCGGTGGACGCCATCGCCTACACCCGTGGCCCAGGCCTGGCGGGGGCTTTGCTGGTGGGTTCGGGCGTGGCCTGTGCCATGGCCATGGCGCTGGGCAAACCGGCGCTGGGCGTGCACCACCTGGAAGGGCATCTGTTGTCGCCGTTCTTGAGCGTCGACCCGCCCGAGTTTCCGTTTGTCGCCCTGCTGGTCTCGGGTGGCCACACCCAGCTGATGCGGGTGGACGGCGTGGGCCGCTACGAACTGCTGGGCGAAACCATCGACGACGCCGCCGGCGAGGCCTTCGACAAATCGGCCAAGCTGCTGGGTCTGGGCTACCCCGGCGGCCCGGCGCTGGCCAAACGTGCGGAGCAGGGCAGTGCCACCGCCTACAAGTTTCCGCGCCCGCTGCTGCATAGCGGCGACCTGGATTTTTCCTTTGCCGGACTCAAGACGGCGGTGTTGACGCAAGTGAAGCGCCTGGCCCACGCCCGCCCGGAGGGACCTGCGACACCGCAGCTGGCCGAAGCGCTGAACCCCGAACAGATTGCCGACGTGGCCGCCAGCGTGCAGGCCGCCATCGTCGAGGTGCTGGTGAAAAAGTCGCTGGCCGCGGTCCAGGCCACGGGTCTTGGGCGGCTGGTGGTGGCCGGTGGCGTGGGCGCCAATGCGCGCTTGCGCGAGCAGCTCAACGCCGCCTGCGCGCAGCGCCGGGTGCGGGTGCATTACCCCGAGTTGCACCTGTGCACCGACAACGGCGCCATGATCGCCCTGGCCGCCGGGCTGCGGCTGCAGGCTGGGCTGGTCGACCTCGCGGCGGCAGGCGGCGACCACCATTTCGACGTGAAGCCGCGCTGGCCGCTGGCCGAACTCGCCTGAGCCACCTTGGCCGGGTGACCGGCGTTTGCAGAGCCTGCCGGGATTTGCACCGGCTGCTCGCTTCCTCTGCACAGAATGGTTGCCCAGGAGGGCGTGGCGACCATGAAACATCTGCGCGGCATCGACGATCTGGCTCCTGCCGACATCGCGGCGGTCTTTGACACCATCTGACGCTACCGAGCGGGCCAGGAGTTTCCCAGGGCGCTGGAGGGCAAACAAGTCTGCCTCGCCTTCTTCCAGCCCAGCACGCGCACCCGGGTCGGTTTCCAGCGCGCCGTGGGCCTGCTCGGCGGCACGGTGACCGGCTTTTCCGGACTGGGCGAAACCCGCGCGGTGCCGCCTTATGGCGAGAGCCTGTCAGACAGCCTGCAGGTGCTGGCGCAGATGGCCGATGCCCTGGTGCTGCGCAGCCCGGTCGACCTGCGTGCCATCGACGATGTGGCGTGGTTGGATGTACCGCTGGTCAATGCCGGCGATGGTCACCACGAGCACCCCGTGCAGGCACTGACGGACGCCTGGTGCATCGCCTCGCGCCGTCCCGAATGGACCGATCTGACACTGGGTCTGGTCGGCGACGTCGGTGCGCGGGTGGTGCGCAGCCTCCTCAAGCTGTGTGTGCGCCTCGGGTTGCGCCGCTGCCTGGCCTACGCCCCCGATGTGGAGGTCTTGCCGCCGGACCTGGCCGAGATGTTCCTGGCGTTCGGTGTGCACTTTGACTTTGTCGACAGCCTGGAGGACCTGGCGGCACACAGCGATGCGATCGAGGTGATGCCCTACCGAATGCCCGACAGCGCTCGCGGGCCGGCACCACCCGATCCGGCGCGCACGGTGACCCAGGCGCTGGTGCGGCGCTGCAACCCGCAACTGCTGGTGCTGCATCCAGGGCCACGCTCCTGGGAGTTGCATCCCGACACCGACGAGCTGACCCACAGTCTGTTCTACGAGCAGGTGCGTGCGGGCTGTGGCGCCAAGTTGGCGGCCTTGATGCTGTTGCTGGCGCCGACTGCACTCACCCGTCCGGAGGTGCCGGTGCCCATGGCACGAAAGCCCAGGGCAGTACACTCCGCCACCTTGTCGCGCACCTGAAAAGTGCGTGTTGTTTCAGGCGACCGATGGTCGCGATCCTAGTGAATAACCGATGAATCGACGTTCCCTGTTTTCTCGCGCCACCCGTGTGCTGGTGGCGACCATCGCCGCTGCGCCGCTGCTCGTGTCCGCACAGACCGCGGCACCGATCCGCATCGGCATGATCGAAGGCCTCTCTGGCCCGTTCGCCAACACCGGCGAGGCGGTGTGGCGCAATCTGATCTGGGCCACCGAGCGCGTCAATGCGCGCGGCGGCGTCAAGTTGCCCGGCGGCAACCGCCCGCTGGAGATGGTTCGATTCGACAGCAAGGGCCAGACCGAAGAAGCCCTGTCCGCTCTGCGCTCGGCCATCGACAAAGACATCAGCATCGTCACCCAGGGCAACTCATCGGCCGCCGCTTCGGGCCTGATCGACGCGCTGAACAAACACAACCAGCGCGACCCGGCGCGTCAGGTGGTGTTTCTCAACTACTCGGCGGTGGATCCGATCCTGACCAACCAGAACTGCAGCTACTGGCATTTCCGCTTCGACGCCCACGCCGACATGCGCATGACCGCGCTCATGAGCGTGCTGCGCGAAGACAAGGACCTCAAGAGCATCTACCTGATCGGGCAGGACTACAGCTTCGGCCAGGCGGTGTTGCGCGAAGCCCGCAGCCAGCTGGCTGCGAAGCGGTCCGACGTGAAGATCGTCGGCGACGAACTTCACCCCATGGCGCGGGTGAAAGACTTCGCGCCCTACGCTGCCAAGATCAAGGCCAGCGGCGCGCAAGCGGTGCTCACCGGCAACTGGGGCAACGACCTCACGCTCCTGGTCAAGGCCGCGCGCGAAGCGGGCTTTGACGGCAGCTTCTACACCTTCTACGGCAACGCGCTGGGTGCCCCGGCGGCGATCGGCGAAGCCGGCATCGGCAAGGTGATCGCCGTGGCCGACTGGTTCCCCAACGTGCCCACCGCGGAATCCGAGGCCTTCTACCGCTCGTTCCGCCAGCGTTTTCCCAACCCGGCCGATGATTACGTCCACATGCGCATGCAGCTCATGATCGAAGCGCTGGCCCAGGCCATCGAGCGCGCGGGTTCGGTGAAGGCCGCGGACATCGCGGCCCAGCTGGAAAAGGCCGAGGTGAAGCTGGCCGGCCAGACCGCCCGCATGCGCGCCACTGACCACCAGTTCCAGCAGCCGCTGGCGGTGGCCGTGATGGATCGGCAAGGTGCGCCCGGCGTGAAGTTTGACGTGGAGGGTTCCGGTTACGGTTTTCGCGTCATTCGCCAGCTGAGTCCCCAGCAGGCCGAGCAGTCGCACAGCTGTAACATGGCTCGGCCCTGATCCAGGGCGTTGGCGGGAGCGGGCATGCGGGCAGTGGTTGACGGTTTGGAGGAGTCGCGCATCCGCGAGGTGGCCAACGAGGGGTTGGGCCGCACCGATGTGCTCAGGTTCTGGTTCGGCGAGAGCGACGAGGTCACGCCGGATTTCATCCGGGAGGCGGCCATCGCGTCGCTGCAGGCTGGCGAAACCTTCTACGCCCACAACCTCGGTCTACCCGAGTTGCGCCACGCCATCGCCGGTTACACCCACGGTCTGCACGCCCAGCAAACCACCGACCACTGGTTCAGCCGCGTGGCCGTCACCTCGGGTGGCGTCAACGGCCTGATGCTGGCCTCGCAGGCGCTGGTGAATGCGGGCGATGAGGTGGTGGTGGTCACGCCGGCCTGGCCCAATCTGGTGGCGCAGCCGCAGATCATGGGCGCTTCGGTGAAAACGGTACCGCTTCGGGTGGTGCTGCAAGGCGACCGCGCCGGAGCCTGGGTGCTGGACATGGCCGCATTGCTGGCCGCCATCACCCCGGTCACGCGCCTGCTCATCGTCAATGCGCCCAACAACCCGACCGGCTGGACGCTGACCCGTGACGAGCAGGTGGCCATCCTCGACCACTGCCGCGCCACCGGCACCTGGGTGTTGGCCGACGAGGTGTACGAGCGACTGTATTTTGCTGGGGATTCGAGCAACGATCCGGCGCCGGGCCGCCCCCAGCCGAATCAGCCCCCTTGGGGGGCAGCGACCCGCGCGAGCGGTGGAGCATGGGGGCCGACTATTTCAGCACCCAGTTTTCTGGACGTGTCCGAACCCGACGACCGCCTGATCGTTGCCCACAGCTTTTCCAAGAGCTTTCTGATGACCGGCTGGCGCCTGGGCTGGCTGGTGCTGCCCCCGGCGCTGACCCATGCCATGGGCAAGCTGATCGAATTCAACACCTCGTGCGCGCCGGTGTTCACCCAGCGCGCAGCGGTGGTGGCGCTGCAGCGCGGCGCTGAGGTCACGCCCGCGCTGGTGGCCCACCTGCAAACCTGTCGCGACACCCTGGTGCCCTTGCTCCAAGCGGTGCCCGGCGTGACTCTGGCCGAACCCCGGGGTGGCATGTACGCTTTTTTCAAGCTGGAAGGTCACGACGACTGCCTGGTGACCGCCAAGCGCCTGGTGCGCGAGGCCGGTCTGGGTCTGGCGCCCGGCAGCGCCTTTGGACCGGAGGCCACCGGCTGGCTGCGCTGGTGCTTCGCCAGCCGCGATCCCCAGCGCCTGGTTCAGGGCGTGCACCGACTGCGCACTTGGCTGGCCACACCAGTTTGAAACCCGCTGGGCTATAATTCGCGGTTGCCGTTCTTATGGATGGCAAATCACGCCCGTTGCGGCAGCCGGACCTGGATTCTTTTCAGGGGCCTGCCCGCTGCGCCGGGACGCAAGTAACCCCAAGGAAATAGCCATGATCGCTCAATCCGTCAAAGCCGCTGTGGTGGCCGACAACGCCCGCGCTGCCAACGACACCGGCAGCCCCGAAGTGCAGGTCGCCATCCTGACCGCACGCATCAACGAACTGACCCCCCACTTCAAGCAACACGCCAAAGACCACCACGGTCGCCGCGGCCTGCTGCGCATGGTGAGCCGCCGCCGCAAGCTGCTGGACTACCTGAAGTCCAAGGACGCCGACCGCTATGTCGCGCTGATCGCCAAACTGGGCCTGCGCAAGTAATTGGCCCTGGCATGACGCGCAAAACGCCTGAGTTGGTTCGCTGGCTCGGGCGTTTTTTGCTTGTTTGACCCTTTTTTCGTTTCCGGAGCGGCAACTACAGAGCGAAGCTGTGTCATTCCAAAGCGGTTGGATTCGTCAACCCCTCTGGAATGGCATCGTGTTCTGGGTTGTGTTTCCGGGTTTTGTGCAGGTGATCTGCACGCCACGCTGCCCACCCTTTGAACGCAGGGCAGCACAGAGGAGAAACCCATGACCATGTTCAACAAAGTCACCAAAACCTTCCAGTGGGGCCAGCACACGGTCCGCATGGAAACCGGCGAAATTGCCCGCCAGTCCAGCGGCGCCGTGCTGCTCGACATGGAAGGCACCGTGGTGCTCGCCACCGTGGTCGCCAAGACCGACGCCAAGGCCGGCCAGGACTTTTTCCCGCTGACCGTGGACTACCTTGAAAAGTCCTACGCCGCCGGCAAGATCCCCGGCAGCTTCTTCAAGCGCGAAGGCCGCCCGAGCGAGTTTGAAACCCTGACCAGCCGCCTGATCGACCGCCCGATCCGCCCGCTGTTCCCGGAAGGTTTCTTCAACGAAGTGCAGGTGGTCATCCACACGCTGTCGCTGAACCCTGAAGTCGACGCCGACATCGCCGCCTTGATCGCCACCTCGGCGGCCCTGTCGGTCTCGGGCATTCCGTTCAACGGCCCCATCGGCGCTGCCCGCGTGGGTTATGTGAATGGCCAGTACGTGCTGAACCCCGGCCAGACCGAGCGTTTGAACAGCCAGATGGACCTGGTGGTCGCCGGTACTCAAGCCGCCGTGCTGATGGTCGAGTCCGAAGCCCAGCAACTGAGCGAAGAAGTCATGCTCGGCGCCGTGGTGTTCGGTCATGACCAGGGCAACATCGCGATTGCCGCCATCAACGAGCTGGTGCGCGACGCTGGCAAGCCGGTGTGGAACTGGACCGCCCCCGCCAAGGACGAAGCCCTGATCGCCAAGATCGACGACCTGGCCAAGGCCAAGCTCGAAGCCGCTTACCAGATCCGCAACAAGCAAGCCCGCACGCAAGCCTGCCGCGTGGCTTATGCCGACGTGATGGGTGCGCTCAAAGCCGAGGGCGTGGCCTTTGACAGCGTGGCCATCGAAGGCCTGTTGTTCGAGATCGAAGCCAAGATCGTGCGCGGCCAGATCCTGGCCGGCGAGCCCCGCATCGACGGCCGCGACACCCGCACCGTGCGCGGCATTGAGATCCGCAACAGCGTGCTGCCCCGCACCCACGGCTCGGCCCTGTTCACGCGCGGCGAAACCCAGGCGCTGGTGATAGCCACGCTGGGCACCGACCGCGACGCGCAGCGCATCGACGCCTTGTCGGGCGACTATGAAGACCGCTTCATGCTGCACTACAACATGCCTCCGTTCGCCACCGGCGAAACCGGTCGCGTGGGCAGCCCCAAGCGCCGCGAAATCGGCCACGGCCGTCTGGCCAAGCGTGCCCTGGTCGCCGCACTGCCGAGCAAGGAAGAGTTCCCCTATACCATGCGTGTGGTGTCGGAAATCACCGAGTCCAACGGCTCCTCGTCGATGGCTTCGGTCTGCGGCGGCTGCCTGGCGCTGATGGACGCCGGTGTGCCGATGAAGGCCCATGTGGCCGGCATCGCCATGGGCCTGATCAAGGACGGCAACCGCTTCGCCGTGCTGACCGACATCCTGGGTGACGAGGACCACCTGGGTGACATGGACTTCAAGGTCGCTGGCACTACCAACGGCGTGACCGCGCTGCAGATGGACATCAAGATCCAGGGCATCACCAAGGAAATCATGCAGGTCGCTCTGGCTCAGGCCAAGGAAGCGCGCATGCACATCCTCGGCAAGATGCAGGAAGCCATGGGCGAAGCCAAGACCGAGGTGTCGAACTTCGCGCCCAAGCTCTACACGATGAAGATCAATCCGGAAAAAATCCGCGACGTGATCGGCAAGGGCGGCGCCGTGATCCGCGCGCTGACCGAAGAGACCGGTTGCCAGATCAACATCGACGAAGACGGCACCATCACCATCGCCGCGACCGAAGCCGCCAAGGCCGACGAAGCCAAGCGCCGCATCGAGCAGATCACCGCTGAAGTGGAAATCGGCAAGGTCTACGAAGGCCCGGTCACCAAGATCCTCGACTTCGGCGCCCTGATCAACCTGCTGCCCGGCAAGGATGGTCTGCTGCACATCAGCCAGATCGCCCACGAGCGCGTCGAGAAGGTCACGGACTACCTGTCCGAAGGCCAGATCGTCAAGGTCAAGGTTCTGGAGACCGACGAAAAAGGTCGCGTCAAGCTGTCCATGAAGGCGCTGATCGACCGCAACGCCGCGCCCGCCGAGCAATCCGCTCAGCAGCAGCAATAAGCGTTCTGCTTCCGAGACGATGCAATCGGTCGAGATCAGCGCCTTTGGCGCGCCCGAAGTCCTGCGCCTGACCGAGCGTCCGGCGCCGGTCGCGGGCGCCGGTGAGGTGTTGATCCGCGTGCGGGCTTCGGGCGTGAACCGGCCCGACGTGTTGCAGCGCAGCGGCGCCTACCCGCCGCCTCCCGGTGCTTCCGACCTCCCGGGTCTGGAAGTGGCGGGCGTCATCGAGTCGGGTGACGCGGCGGCCATGGCAGCGGCGGGCTTCCAGGTCGGCGATCGCGTGTGTGCGCTGGTGGCTGGCGGTGGCTACGCCGAGCACTGCGTTGCACCTGTGGGGCAATGCCTCCCGGTGCCTGTGGGCTTCGACGATGTGCAAGCCGCTTCATTGCCCGAGACGTTTTTCACCGTCTGGAGCAATGTGTTTGACCGGGCGCGCTTGCAGCCCGGAGAAACGCTGTTGATCCAGGGCGGCACCAGCGGCATTGGCGTGACTGCGATCCAGCTGGCGAAAGCCATGGGCGCTCGCGTGATCGCCACGGCCGGCAGCGATGAAAAATGCGCTGCCTGCCTGGCGCTCGGTGCCGACCACGCCATCAACTACAAGACGCAAGACTTTGCAGCGGTGGCGCGTGAACTCACGGGCGGGCAGGGCGTGAACGTCGTGCTCGACATGGTGGCCGGCAGCTACGTGGCGCGGGAGGTCGAATGCCTGGCCGAAGACGGTCGACTCGTCATCATTGCCGTGCAGGGCGGTGTCAAGGCCGAATTCAATGCCGGTCTGGTCTTGCGACGTCGTCTGGTCATCACGGGCTCGACACTGCGTCCGCGTCCGGTCGAGTTCAAGGCGGCGATTGCCGCTGCTTTGCGCGCTCGGGTGTGGCCTCTGCTGGAGCAGGGGCGGGTCAAGCCCGTCATTCACAGCGTGTTCGATGCCTCGAAGGCGGCCGAGGCGCATGCCTTGATGGAAACGAACCAGCACATCGGCAAGATCGTGCTCACCTGGGCTTGAAAAAGTCGGGAGACTCACATGAAAAAACTGATCGCAGGCAACTGGAAAATGAATGGCTCGTTGGCCGCCAACGAAGCCTTGGTAAAGGCCATGCTGGATGGCCTGCAGGGCGCAGCGCCTGCGGCCGACATGGCCTTGTGCGCACCCGCTCCCTACCTGGCACAGCTGCAAACCCTGCTGCAAGGCAGCCCCATCGCATGGGGTGGTCAGGATGTGTCGGCCCATGAGCATGGCGCTTACACCGGAGAAGTCAGCGTGGCCATGCTGAAAGACTTCGGTTGCCGCTACGCCATCGTCGGTCACTCCGAGCGCCGCCAGTACCACGGTGAGACCGATGTGGTGGTTGCAGCGAAGGCACAGCGCGCGCTGGCGGCGGGTGTCACGCCCATCGTCTGCGTGGGTGAAACCCTGGCCGAACGCGAAGCCGGCGAAACCGAAGCGGTGGTCAAGCGCCAGCTGGCCGCCGTGATCCATGCCGTGGCCCATTGCACCAGCGAGATCGTGGTCGCTTACGAACCCGTCTGGGCGATTGGCACCGGCAAGACCGCGACGCCCGAGATGGCGCAAGCGGTGCATGCCGTGCTGCGCTCCCAGCTGGCCGCCGCCACACAGCATCCCGAGCGCGTGCACATCCTCTATGGGGGCAGCATGAACGCTGCCAACGCGGCCAGCTTGCTGGCGCAGCCCGACATTGATGGCGGGCTGATCGGCGGCGCCTCGCTGAAGGCCGCCGACTTTCTTCAAATCGTTGCGGCGGCTCGCTGAGCCAGCCCGAAACACCATCCCTTTCCGGAGAAAAAACAATGAACGTCCTGCTGACCATCTTTCAAGCCGTGCAGATCCTCACCGCGATCGCCATGATCGTCCTGATCCTCATGCAGCATGGCAAGGGCGCCGATGCGGGCGCTGCCTTTGGCGGCGGTGGCGGCGGTTCTGCCAGCCTCTTTGGCGCGTCGGGCAGTGCCAACTTCCTGTCGCGCACCACGGCGGTGCTGGCGGCCGTGTTCCTGGCCAGCACCCTGGGTCTGGCTTACTTTGGCAATCTGCGCACCACAACCACCGGGTCCGGCAGTGTGCTGGAAAGTGTGCCCACACCGGCGCAACAGATTCCGGGTAGTGCCACCGAGTCTCCCGCTACCGTCACTCCAGCCGTGCCGACAGGCACCGGAGCGGCCCAGATTCCAGGTCAATAACCCCGAGGGGTACTGGCCCGCGCCGCCGATGTGGCGGGCCCTTGCTCCGCGCTGCTGACACCCCGCTTTCGGCTGGAAAAACCGTTGCACCTGGCCAAAAAGGGCAGGTGATTCAGGGTAAACTCTACGGGTTGTCAGCAAGGCTCGCACTGTTCCTCCGTGGTGAAATTGGTAGACACGCTATCTTGAGGGGGTAGTGGCGAAAGCTGTGCGAGTTCGAGTCTCGCCGTCGGCACCAATCTTTGGACAACATGGCCCCGCGCCATGTCAGCGGAAATACCAAGATGAGTCTCGAGCAATACCTTCCCGTGCTTCTCTTTATCCTGGTCGGTATTGCCATCGGAGTCATCCCGCAGGTCCTCGGCTACATCCTGGGCCCCAATCGCCCGGACGCCGAGAAAAACTCCCCCTACGAATGCGGCTTCGAAGCCTTCGAAGACGCGCGCATGAAGTTTGACGTGCGCTACTACCTCGTGGCCATCCTCTTCATCCTTTTTGATCTCGAGATTGCGTTTCTCATCCCTTGGGCCGTGGCCTTCGGGGACATCGGTGCCACCGGTTTCTGGGCTGGGGTGGTCTTTCTGGCGATCCTGGTGGTCGGCTTTGCCTACGAGTGGAAGAAGGGCGCGCTCGATTGGGAGTGACCGCGCCCGGCGGATTCGGATTCGTTGTCGCGCGCATGTCCTTGATGGGTCGCACTGGAGTTGCACATGATTGAAGGTGTTTTCAAAGAAGGTTTTGTCACCACCAGTTACGACTCGGTGGTGAATTGGGCCAAGACCGGTTCCCTCTGGCCCATGACCTTTGGCTTGGCCTGTTGCGCGGTTGAAATGATGCACGCCGCCACGGCGCGCTACGACATCGGTCGCTTCGGTGCCGAGGTGTTTCGCGCCAGCCCGCGCCAGTCCGATCTGATGATCGTCGCCGGCACCCTGTGCAACAAGATGGCGCCTGCTCTGCGCAAGGTGTACGACCAGATGGCCGAGCCGCGCTGGGTGCTTTCCATGGGTTCCTGTGCGAACGGCGGTGGTTATTACCACTACAGCTATTCCGTGGTTCGCGGATGCGACCGCATCGTGCCGGTGGATGTGTACGTGCCCGGCTGCCCGCCCACGGCCGAGGCGCTGATCTACGGAATCATGCAGCTCCAGCAAAAGATCCGCCGCACCAACACCATTGCGCGGGCCTGAGCGACTTCGTTGTTCACAGGCTCCATTCAGAAAGTCGGTCCATGAGCGAAACCGCCACGTCCTACACAACTCCGCCGGAGACCATCGCGGCCTCTTTGTCTGCTTTGCTCGGTGCGCGCGCCCGGGCGCTCAAAGTCGAACGGGGTGAGGTCACGCTGGAGGTGGCCGCCGCCGACTACCTGGCTGTGATGCAGACCTTGCGCGATGCGCCCGAAGCACGCTTCGAGCAGTTGATCGACCTGTGCGGCATGGATTACTCCACCTATGGGGATGGCCGCTGGGAGGGATCGAGATTCGCTGCTGTGGCGCACCTGCTGTCGGTGAGCCTCAACCAGCGACTGCGCGTGCGCGTGTTCTGCCCGGAAGACGACTTCCCGCTGCTGGATTCGGTGACGACGCTCTGGAGTTCGGCCAACTGGTACGAGCGCGAAGCCTTCGATCTGTACGGCATCGTGTTCGAAGGCCACAACGACCTGCGCCGCATCCTCACCGACTATGGCTTCATCGGTCATCCGTTCCGCAAGGATTTCCCGCTCTCGGGTCACGTGGAAATGCGCTACGACGCCGAGCGCCAGCGCGTGGTCTACGAGCCGGTGACCATCGAGCCGCGAGAGGTCACGCCACGCGTGATCCGCGAAGACAACTACGGAGGCCTGCACTGATATGGCCGAAATCAAGAACTACACCCTGAACCTCGGTCCTCAGCACCCAGCCGCGCACGGCGTGTTGCGTCTGGTGCTGGAGCTCGACGGTGAGGTGGTGCAGCGCGCCGACCCGCACATCGGCCTGCTGCACCGTGCCACCGAAAAGCTCGCCGAGCACAAGACCTTCATCCAGTCGTTGCCTTACATGGACCGGCTGGACTACGTCTCGATGATGTGCAACGAGCACGCGTACTGCCTGGCGATCGAGAAGCTGCTGGGCATCGACGTGCCGATCCGTGCGCAGTACATCCGCGTGATGTTCAGCGAGATCACCCGCCTGCTCAACCACCTGATGTGGCTGGGTTCGCACGGCAACGACTGCGGCAGCTCGACCATCCTCATCTACGCGTTTCGCGAGCGTGAAGACCTGTTCGACATGTACGAAGCGGTGTCCGGTGCTCGCATGCACGCGGCGTATTTCCGACCGGGTGGCGTGTACCGCGACCTGCCGGATGCCATGCCGCAGTACAAGCACAGCAAGATCCGCAACGCCAAGGCGATGGCCGAGCTCAACACGAACCGCCAGGGTTCCCTGCTCGACTTCATCGACGACTTCACCCAGCGTTTCCCGACCTACCTCGGTGAGTACCACACGCTGCTCACCGACAACCGCATCTGGAAGCAGCGCACGGTCGGCATCGGTGTGGTTGCGCCCGAACGCGCGCTCAACCTCGGCATGACCGGTCCGATGCTGCGCGGCTCCGGCATTGCCTGGGACCTGCGCAAGAAGCAGCCTTACGAAGTCTACGACCGCCTGGACTTCGATGTCCCTGTGGGCAAGACGGGCGACACCTACGACCGCTACCTCGTCCGCATGGAAGAGATGAAGCAGTCCAACCGCATCATCAAGCAGTGCGTGGACTGGCTGCGCGTGAACCCCGGCCCGGTGATCACCGACAACCACAAGGTGGCACCGCCCTCGCGAGAGGCCATGAAGTCGAGCATGGAAGAGCTGATCCATCACTTCAAGCTCTTCACCGAAGGTTTTCATGTTCCCGAGGGCGAGACCTATGCCGCCGTCGAACATCCCAAGGGCGAGTTTGGTATCTACCTGGTGAGCGACGGTGCCAACAAGCCGTACCGCCTGAAAATCCGTGCACCGGGCTTCGCTCACTTGGCCACCCTGGACGAGATGGCCAGAGGGCACATGCTGGCCGACGCGGTCGCCATCATTGGAACCATGGACATTGTTTTCGGAGAGATCGACCGATGAGTCACGCCTCGCAAGCTTCAGGCCCTGTTCAGGCCATGGCGTTGTCGGACGCCACGCGCGCCCGCTTCGCGCGCGAGGTCGCCAAGTACCCGGCCGATCAGGCGCAGTCGGCCGTCATGGCATGTCTGTCCATCGTCCAGCAGGAACAGGGATACGTGAGCCTCGAGGCCGAGAAGGCCATTGCCGCGGTGCTCGGTATGCCGGTCATGGCCGTGCACGAAGTGACGACCTTCTACAACATGTACAACCAGCGGCCGGTGGGCAAGTTCAAGCTCAACGTCTGCACCAACTTGCCTTGCCAGTTGCGCGACGGTTACACGGCGCTGCACCACCTGGAAAAGAAACTGGGCATCGCCATGGGCGAGACCACGGCCGACGGCCTGTTCACGTTGCAGCAGAGCGAGTGTCTGGGCGCCTGCGCCGATTCGCCGGTGATGCTGGTCAATGACCGCCACATGTGCAGTTTCATGAGCAGCCAGAAGCTCGACCAACTGATCGATGGTCTGAAGGCCGCGGAGGGCAAGCCATGAACGTCCAGCAAGTGTTGTCCCAGTTCAGTGCCACCGGTGTGCAGACCTGCTTCCATGGCCGCCACATCGAACCGCAGATTTACAAGGATCTGAACGGCAGCAACTGGTCGCTCAAGGATTACGAAGCGCGCGGTGGCTACCAGGCTCTGCGCAAGATCCTGGGTCAGGATGGTTCGCCGCCGAACGCTGAAACCGGTGTCGCCGGCATGACGCAGGACCAGGTGATCGCCACCGTCAAGGAGTCGGCTTTGCGCGGCCGTGGCGGCGCCGGGTTCCCGTCCGGCTTGAAGTGGAGCTTCATGCCGCGCCAGTTCCCGGGGCAGAAGTACCTGGTCTGCAACTCGGACGAGGGCGAGCCTGGCACCTGCAAGGACCGGGACATTCTGATGTTCAACCCGCACATCGTCATCGAAGGCATGGCGATCGCGGCGTACGCCATGGGCATCACCGTGGGCTACAACTACATCCACGGTGAAATCTTTGAGGCCTATGAGCGCTTCGAAGCCGCTCTGGAAGAGGCCCGCGCAGCAGGTTATCTGGGCAACGGCATCATGGGCAGCGGCTTCAGTTTCCAGTTGCACGCTTTTCACGGGTTTGGCGCCTACATTTGCGGCGAAGAAACCGCGCTGCTGGAATCTCTCGAAGGCAAAAAAGGCCAACCCCGGTTCAAGCCACCGTTCCCGGCCAGCTTCGGCCTGTATGGCAAGCCGACCACGATCAACAACACCGAGACCTTCGCGGCGGTGCCCTGGATCATCCGCAACGGTGGATCGGCCTACCTCGAGTGCGGCAAGCCCAACAACGGCGGCACCAAGATCTTCTCGGTCAGTGGTGACGTCAACCTGCCGGGCAACTACGAGGTGCCCATGGGCACGCCGTTCGCCAAGTTGCTGGAGCTTGCCGGGGGTGTGCGCACCGGCCGCCAGCTCAAGGCGGTGATCCCCGGTGGCTCGTCTTCGCCCGTGCTGCCCGCGTCGATCATCATGGACTGCACCATGGACTACGACTCGATCGCCAAGGCCGGTTCCATGCTGGGATCGGGCGCGGTCATCGTGATGGACGACTCGCGGTGCATGGTCGAGTCGCTCAAGCGCCTGTCGTATTTCTACATGCACGAATCCTGCGGCCAATGCACACCCTGCCGCGAAGGCACGGGCTGGCTCTGGCGCCTGGTCGACAAAATCGAGCGCGGCGAAGCCAAGCCCTCCGACATGGCTTTGCTGGACAACGTGGCCGAGAACATCATGGGCCGCACCATCTGCGCCCTCGGCGATGCCGCGGCGATGCCGGTGCGCGCCATGCTCAAGCATTTCCGGCCCGAGTTCGCGGCCATGATCAAGGCCGATGCCACCGCCTGAAACGAGACGAGAAACCATGGTTGAAATCGAACTCGACGGCCAGAAGGTCGAAGTGCCACCCGGCAGCATGATCATGCATGCGGCCGAAAAAGCGGGCACCTACATCCCGCACTTCTGTTACCACAAGAAGTTGTCGATTGCGGCCAACTGCCGCATGTGCCTGGTGGATGTGGAGAAGGCGCCCAAGCCCATGCCGGCCTGCGCCACGCCAGTGACCATGGGCATGATCGTGCGCACCAAGTCCGACAAGGCCATCAAGGCCCAGCAGTCGGTGATGGAGTTCCTGCTCATCAACCATCCGCTGGATTGTCCGATCTGTGACCAGGGCGGCGAATGCCAGTTGCAGGACCTGGCTGTGGGCTACGGCGGTGGCGCTTCGCGCTACGACGAGGAAAAGCGCGTGGTGTTCCACAAGGACGTGGGTCCGCTCATCTCCATGGAAGAAATGAGCCGCTGCATCCACTGCACCCGCTGCGTGCGTTTCGGCCAGGAGATTGCCGGTGTGATGGAGTTGGGCATGTCCCACCGTGGCGAACACGCTGAAATTGAAGCTTTTGTGGGTGAATCGGTCGACTCCGAGCTGTCCGGCAACATGATCGACATCTGCCCAGTCGGCGCGCTCACCAGCAAACCGTTCCGCTACAGCGCTCGCACCTGGGAGCTGTCGCGCCGCAAGTCGGTGAGTCCGCACGATTCGACGGGCGCCAACCTGATCGTCCAGGTCAAGAACCACAAGGTGATGCGTGTGGTGCCTCTTGAGAACGATGCGGTGAACGAATGCTGGATCGCCGACCGCGACCGCTTCTCCTACGAAGCCGTCAACAGCGAAGACCGCCTGACCGCACCCATGCTCAAGCAGGGCGGGGAATGGAAAACGGTCGACTGGCAGACCGCACTCGAATACGTGGCCAATGGCCTGAAGCAGGTCAAGGCCGACCACGGCGCGAACGCCGTCGGCTTGCTCGCCAGCCCGCACAGCACGCTGGAAGAACTGGCCCTGGCCGGTTCACTGGTGCGCGGTCTGGGCAGCCAGAACATCGACGCACGCCTGCGCCACGCCGATTTCAGCAACACCGCAGCGGCAGGCTCGGCGCGCTGGCTGGGCATGCCCATCGCCAGCCTGTCGTCGCTGCAGCGTGTGCTGGTGGTCGGCTCGAACCTGCGCAAAGACCATCCGCTGTTCGCTCAACGCATCCGCCAGGCCGCGCGCAAGGGAGCGCAGGTGAACGTGCTCAACGCCGCGTCACCAGACTGGGGGATGGCGGTCAAGAACGAAGTGCTGACCAGCAGCACGCACTGGGTGGCTGCCCTGGCCGGTATCGCCAACGCCGTCGGCGCCGAGACCGGTGTGCTCGCGCCGGTGGCTGCAGAGGTGAAGCTGGGTGGCGAGCACAAGGCCATCCTGCTGGGCAATGCCGCAGCACACCATGCGCAAGCATCCAGCCTGTTGTCGCTGGCCAACTGGATCGCTAAACAGACCGGTGCCACGGTCGGTTACCTGAGCGAAGCCGCCAACACCGTGGGCGCACAGGTCGTGAATGCCTTGCCTGGGCAGGGTGGTCTGAACGCAGGCCAGATGCTCGGTGGCGCCCTCAAGGCGGCGATCCTGCTCAACACCGAACCGGCTTTTGACAGCGCCGCGGGTGCCGATGGTCTGAAGTCCGCTGGCATGGTGGTCACGCTCAGCCCGTTCAAGACCAATCTGGACATCAGCGACGTGCTGCTGCCCATCGCCCCGTTCACCGAAACCTCGGGCTCCTTCATCAACGCCGAAGGTCGCCTGCAAAGCTTCCACGCCGTGGTGCGGCCGTTGGGCGACACGCGTCCGGCCTGGAAAGTCTTGCGGGTGCTGGGCAACCTGCTCAGCCTCCCGGGTTTTGATGCCGATTCCTCGCAGGCCGTTCTGACAGCGGCCCTGCCCGGCGTGGCCGCAGGTCAGTTGGTGGATGCATCCCGCTTGTCCAACGCCGGGTCCAGCTTCATCGACATGAGCGTGATCCCCGGACAGCCCTGCGTGGCCTCGATCTACCAACTGGATTCGCTGGTGCGGCGGGCAAGCTCGTTGCAGCGCACCGCCGACGCCCGTGCCGCAGAAGGAGCACACGCATGATCGACGCGATGTACAACGCGGGCCTGGGGCTGATCGCAGCCTCCTGGTGGACCACATCGTGGCTGTGTTGGCCCCGCTGATGGGTGCCGTGGCTTACCTGACCCTGTGGGAACGCAAGTTGCTGGGCTTCATGCAAGTCCGTTTGGGTCCGAACCGGGTGGGTCCGTTCGGCCTGTTGCAGCCGATCGCCGATGCGGTCAAGCTGCTGACCAAGGAAATCATCAGCCCCAGCGCTGCAGCGCCGGGCCTGTTCCGCCTCGGCCCCATCATGGCGATCATGCCCGCCTTGGCCGCCTGGGTGGTGATACCGTTCGGACCCGAGGCGGTGATCGCCAACGTCAACGCCGGCATCCTCGTGATCCTGGCGATCACCTCCATTGAGGTCTATGGCGTGATCATTGCGGGCTGGGCGTCCAACTCCAAATACGCCTTCCTGGGTGCGCTGCGCGCATCGGCCCAGATGGTGAGTTACGAAATCGCCATCGGATTCTGTTTCCTGGTGGTCGTGATGACCGCAGGCAGTCTGCACCTGGGTGAAATCGTGGCCTCGCAAGCACGAGGCATGGGCGCGGACATGGGTCTGACCTTCCTGTCCTGGAACTGGCTGCCGTTGTTTCCCATCTTCGTCGTCTATCTGATCTCCGGCGTCGCAGAGACCAACCGCCACCCGTTCGACGTGGTCGAAGGCGAAGCCGAGATCGTCGCCGGGCACATGGTCGAATACTCGGGCATGGGCTTTGCCATCTTCTTCCTGGCCGAGTACGCCAGCATGTGGCTGGTGTCCATCCTCGCGGTGCTGATGTTTCTCGGCGGCTGGCTGCCACCCATCGACAGCGCGCTCTTCAACTGGATCCCGGGCTGGATCTGGCTGGGTATCAAGACCTTCCTAGTCGTGTCCATGTTCATCTGGATCCGGGCTACCTTCCCGCGCTTCCGCTACGACCAGATCATGCGTCTGGGCTGGAAGATCTTCATTCCGGTCACGCTGATCTGGTTGGTGCTGGTGGGCGGCCTGATGCAGACCTCGTGGAACCTCTGGAAGTAATCAGGGCGAACGAACATGATCACCACCGCATCCCCGACTGTTGTCGCACCGTTTTCGATCGGCGACTTCTTCAAGAGTTTCCTGCTCGTCGAACTCGTCAAAGGCATGGTGCTCACAGGGCGCTACGCCTTCCGCCGCAAGGTGACGATCCAGTTTCCCGAAGAAAAGACCCCGCTGTCGCCGCGTTTCCGCGGCCTGCACGCTCAGCGCCGGTATGAAAACGGCGAAGAACGCTGCATCGCCTGCAAGCTGTGCGAAGCGGTGTGTCCGGCCACAGCGATCACCATCGAAGCCGGGGAGCGTGAAGACGGAACCCGCCGCACCACCCGCTACGACATCGACCTCACCAAATGCATCTTCTGTGGCTTCTGTGAAGAAGCCTGCCCGGTGGACGCGATTGTCGAAACCCACATTCTGGAATACCACGGCGAGAAGCGGGGCGATCTGTACTTCACCAAAGAGATGTTGCTGGCCGTTGGCGACCGCTACGAACCCGAGATCGCGGCAGCCAAAGCCGCTGACGCGAAGTACCGCTGAAGCTGGCCCCCATTCGATCAGTCAGACAGACCACCATGGATTACCAGACCGGCTTTTTCTACCTGTTCGCGATCGTGCTGCTGTTCGCAGCCTTTCGCGTCGTCACCGCACGCAATCCTGTGCACGCGGTGCTGTACCTCATGCTGGCGTTCTCGCAGGCCGCCGGCCTGTGGCTGCTGCTGCAGGCCGAGTTCCTCGGTCTCACCCTGGTGCTGGTGTACCTCGGGGCGGTGATGGTGCTGTTCCTGTTTGTCGTGATGATGCTCGACATCAGGCTCGACGGTGATCGGTGGGGTTTCTGGCAGAACCTGCCTCTGGCGCTCAGCCTGGGCGGTCTGGTGGCGGCCCAGATCATTGCGGTCCTGTGGGCCGGTTTTCCAACCATCTCGGCAAGCCCCGTGGCAGCCCCGGTGGTGGAGGGCATGTCCAACACCAAGGAACTGGGCATTCTGCTTTACACCGCTTACCTGTATCCGATCGAGGTCGCCGCCGTCATCTTGCTGGTGGCCATGATCGCGGCCATTGCCCTGACCCTGCGGGCACGCAAGGACAGCAAGGCCATCAACCCGGGCGATCAGGTCCGGGTGCGGGCGAGCGACCGGCTGGTGGTGTTGCCCATGGCCGCCACCCAGAAATCCGCGCCCGCCACCGAAGCGGCCGCTGCCGAGGAGGGCAAGGCATGAGCATCACATTGGGTCATTTCCTGACGGTTGGCGCGATCCTGTTCGCGCTGTCGGTGGTCGGCATTTTTCTGAACCGCAAGAACCTGATCGTGCTGCTCATGGCCATCGAACTGATGCTGCTGGCGGTCAACATGAACTTTGTGGCGTTCTCCCACTACCTGGGTGATCTCCACGGTCAGGTCTTCGTGTTCTTCATCCTGACCGTGGCGGCCGCCGAATCGGCCATCGGTCTGGCGATTCTGGTGCTGCTGTTCCGCAGCAAGGCATCGATCAGCGTCGAAGAACTCAACACCCTCAAGGGTTAAGCCCATACCCGAAGAGGCAAGAACACCATGAGCACCACCCTTTCTGCAAGCACGCTGCTGGCCATTCCGCTCGCCCCTCTGGTGGGCGCGGCCATGGCCGGCATCCTCGGCACCACGTTCGGCGGCAACGTGATCGGTCGCCGCGCCTCGCACACCCTCACCATCCTGGGCGTGCTGATCGCCTTCATCCTGTCTGCATTGACGCTCAAGAGCGTTGCCATGGACGGCGCGCGCTTCAACGAAACCATCTACGAGTGGATGGTGATCGGCAGCCTGAAGATGGAAATCGGGTTCCTCGTCGATGGACTCACCGCCATGATGATGGTGGTGGTCACCTTCGTGTCATTGATGGTGCATATCTACACCATCGGCTACATGGAAGAAGACGACGGATACAACCGGTTCTTTGCCTACATCTCGCTCTTCACCTTCTCCATGCTGATGCTGGTGATGAGCAACAACCTGCTGCAGCTGTTCTTCGGCTGGGAAGCGGTCGGCCTGGTGTCCTACCTGCTGATCGGCTTCTGGTACAACAAACCGACGGCGATCTTCGCCAACATGAAGGCCTTCCTGGTCAATCGGGTGGGCGACTTCGGCTTCATCCTGGGCATCGGCCTGATCGTCGCCTACACCGGCTCGCTGAACTACACCGAAATCTTCGCCAAGGTCGGCGAGCTGGGCCAGCTCGGGTTCCCGGGCACCGACTGGATGCTGATCACGGTCATCTGCATCTGCCTGTTCATCGGAGCCATGGGCAAGTCGGCCCAGTTCCCGCTGCACGTCTGGCTGCCCGATTCGATGGAAGGCCCGACGCCGATTTCGGCGCTGATCCACGCCGCCACCATGGTGACGGCCGGCATCTTCATGGTGGCGCGCATGTCGCCGCTGTTTGAACTCTCGGACACCGCGCTCAACTTCATCATGGTGATCGGTGCCATCACGGCGCTGTTCATGGGTTTCCTCGGCATCATCCAGAACGACATCAAGCGCGTCGTGGCCTATTCCACGCTCTCTCAGCTGGGCTACATGACGGTGGCGCTCGGCGCTTCGGCCTACAGCGTGGCGGTGTTTCACCTCATGACGCACGCCTTCTTCAAGGCGCTGCTGTTCCTGGCCGCCGGCTCGGTGATCATCGGCATGCACCACAATCAGGACATCCGCTGGATGGGCGGCTTGCGCAAGTACATGCCGATCACCTGGATCACCTCGTTGCTGGGCACGCTGGCACTGATCGGAACGCCGCTGTTCTCCGGTTTTTATTCCAAGGACAGCATCATCGAAGCGGTGCATTTCAGCAACCTGCCCGCGTCGGGTTTCGCCTATTTCGCGGTGCTCGCGGGCGTGTTCGTCACCTCCTTCTATTCCTTCCGTTTGTACTTCCTCGTCTTCCATGGCAAGGAGCGCTACGACCTGAACCCCGACGCTCACCACGGACACGACGACCATCACGACGACCATGGTCATGGCCATGACGATCACAAGCCGCACGAAACGCCCTGGGTGGTGACGGTGCCGCTGTTGTTGCTGGCCCTGCCCTCGGTCGTCATCGGCTACCTGACGATCCAGCCCATGCTGTTCGGCGACTTCCTGAAAGACGCGATCACCATCAACGCCGAGGCGCATCCGGCCATGGTCCGGTTTGCCGAGATCTTCCACGGGCCGCTGGCCATGGTGTCGCACGCCTTCTTCACCCCGCCGCTGTACCTGGCAGCGGCTGGTGCGCTGGCTGCCTGGTACATGTACCTGATCAACCCGGCGGTGCCGGCGGCGATCGGCCGTGCGCTCAAACCGCTGATCGTGGTGCTGGAGAACAAGTACTACCTGGACTGGTTCAACGAGAACGTGCTGGCCCGTGGCGCGCGTGCGCTGGGCACCGGCCTGTGGAAGGGGGGCGACCAGGGGCTGATCGAAGGCGGCGTGGTCAATGCCAGCTGGAAGCTGGTGGGTGCGGTGTCTGCGGTTGTGCGACGTGCACAGACCGGCTACCTGTACCACTACGCGCTGATGATGATCGTGGGCGTCTTGCTGTACATGACGTACTTCGTCTGGCTCGCCAAATAAGGAGAAGAACAAGATGGGTTTGCTGAGCCTTGCGATCTGGATGCCAATTGCATTTGGTGTCGTGCTGTTGGCCCTGGGCCGTGACGAACATGCCGGTGCCGTGCGCTGGATTGCGCTGGTGGGAGCGCTGGCCTCTCTGGCCGTGACCGTGCCGCTGTACACCGGCTTCGAGCTGGGCACTGCCGCGATGCAATTCGTGGAGAAGACGCCCTGGATCGAGCGCTTCAACATCCACTACCACCTGGGTGTGGACGGTATCTCGCTCTGGCTGATCCCGCTGACGGCATTCATCACCGTGGTGGTGGTGATCGCTGGTTGGGAGGTGATCACCGAGCGTGTCAACCAGTACATGGGTGCGTTCCTCATCCTGTCGGGACTGATGATCGGCGTGTTCTCTGCGCTCGACGCGATGTTGTTCTACGTTTTCTTTGAAGCCACGCTGATCCCGATGTACCTGATCATCGGCATCTGGGGCGGGCCCAACAAGATTTACGCCGCGTTCAAGTTCTTCCTCTACACGCTGCTGGGCTCGCTGCTCATGCTGGTGGCTCTGATCTATCTGTACACCCAGTCGGGCGGCAGTTTCGACCTGGCCACCTGGTACCAGCTGCCGCTCAGTGGCACTGCGCAGACCTTGCTGTTCTTCGCCTTCTTCGCCGCCTTTGCGGTCAAGGTGCCGATGTGGCCGGTGCACACCTGGCTGCCCGACGTGCACGTCGAAGCGCCCACCGGTGGCTCGGCTGTGCTGGCCGCCATCATGCTCAAGCTGGGTGCCTACGGCTTCCTGCGCTTCTCGCTGCCCATCCTGCCCGACGCTTCTCGCGAATGGGCCTGGCTGATCATCACCCTGTCGCTGGTGGCCGTGGTTTACGTGGGTCTCGTCGCCATGGTGCAAAAGGACATGAAGAAGCTGGTGGCTTATTCGTCGGTCGCTCACATGGGCTTTGTGACCCTGGGCTTCTTCGTGTTCAGCGACATCGGCGTGGCGGGTGGCATCGTGCAGATGATCGCGCACGGTTTCGTTTCGGCCGCGATGTTCCTGTCCATCGGCGTGCTTTACGACCGCGTGCACTCGCGCAACATCGCCGACTACGGTGGTGTGGTCAACACCATGCCCAATTTCACCGCTTTCGCTCTGCTGTTCACCATGGCCAACTGCGGCCTGCCGGGCACCGCCGGCTTTGTGGGCGAGTGGATGGTGATCCTCGCCGCGGTCAAGGCCAACTTCTGGATCGGCGCCCTGGCCGCCTCTGCGCTCATCTTTGGTGCCGCCTATTCCCTGTGGATGTTCAAGCGCGTGTACCTGGGCGAACCGGGCAACGACAACGTCAAGGCCCTGACCGACATCGGCGCGCGTGAATTCCTCGTGCTCGGCGTGCTCGGCATCGCCGTGCTTTACATGGGCGTCTACCCCAAGCCATTCACCGATGTGATGGATGCGTCCGTGGCCGAGTTGCTGCGCCACGTGGCCATCTCCAAACTGAACTGAGCGCGAGCCCCGGAAACAAGAGAGTCACCACATGATTGACAACCCCAGCTGGGTCGCTGCCTACCCTGAAATCCTGTTGCTCGCGATGGCCTGCCTGATCACGCTGGTCGATCTGGGCGTCAAGACACCGCTGCGCGGCGCCACCTACCTGCTGACCCTGCTCACCCTGGGCGGCGTGGCCCTGCTCACCGGTTTCTATGCCAGCACGGGTGAGGTGCTGGTGGGCTTTGGCGGCATGATCATCAGCGATCCCATGGGCAACTGGCTGAAGTGCTTTGCCTCGGTGGCCATGATGGTGACCCTGGTCTACGGGCGTGGATACGCCGGTGCGCGCGACATGCTGCGCGGTGGCGAGATGTTCACGCTGGCGATGTTCGCGCTGCTGGGCATGTTCGTCATGATCTCGGGCCACAATTTCCTGGTGATCTACCTCGGCCTGGAGTTGCTCACTTTGTCGAGCTATGCGCTGGTGGCCCTGCGACGCGACAACGCCCAGGCCGTCGAAGCCGCCATGAAGTACTTCGTGCTGGGCGCACTGGCCAGCGGCTTCCTGCTCTACGGCATGTCCATGATCTACGGCGCCACCGGTTCGCTGGACCTGGCCGAAGTGGTTCGGGCCATTGCGGGTGGTGAAGAAACGCTGGTGGGGTCGCCCCGTGTGCTGACGCTGGGCCTGGTGTTCCTGATGGCCGGTTTGGCTTTCAAACTGGGCGTCGTGCCGTTCCACATGTGGGTGCCCGACGTGTACCACGGCGCACCGACCGCGATCACGCTGCTGATCGGCGCGGCCCCCAAGCTGGCTGCCTTTGCCATCGTGATCCGCCTGCTGGTGCAGGGCCTGTTGCCCATGGTGGTGGACTGGCAGCAGATGCTGGCGGTGCTGGCCGTGTCCTCGCTGCTGGTGGGCAATCTGGCGGCCATCGCTCAGACCAGTCTCAAGCGCATGCTGGCCTTCTCCACCATCGCCCAGATGGGCTTCATGCTCCTGGGTCTGCTGGCCGGTGTCGTCGCCGACCAAGGTGGCAACATGGCGAACGCCTACAGTTCGTCGATGTTCTATGTGGTGAGCTATGTGCTGACCACGCTGGGCACCTTCGGCGTGATCCTCCTGCTGTCCCGGCAGGGGTTCGAGTCCGACGACATCAGCGATCTGGCTGGCCTGAACCAGCGCAGTCCTTTGTACGCCGGCGTCATGGCGATCTGCATGTTCTCGCTGGCTGGCGTGCCGCCCCTGGTGGGCTTCTACGCCAAGCTGTCCGTGTTGCAGGCCTTGCTGGCATCTTCCCAGCCGGTTTACCTCGGGCTCGCGGTGTTTGCGGTGCTGATGTCGCTGATCGGTGCGTTCTATTACCTGCGTCTGGTCAAGGTCATGTACTTTGACGCCCCCGCGCAGACGGCGCCCATCCAGGCCGGTGCCGACGCCCGGGCCGTGCTGTCCCTCAATGGCGCTCTGGTGCTGGTGCTGGGCATCCTGCCCGGGGGGCTCATGGCACTGTGTGCCCAGGCGATCACCGCGCTGATCATCTGATCGAGATTCTTTGCGGCGCCGTGTGAACCCTTTGGGGCAAGCCCGGTCACAACACCACCATGTCCCATAACCTGTCTGTCTGGCTGGTGCTGTTTGCCGCCATCGTTGGTGCCAACCTGCCCTTTTTCAACAACCGCTGGCTTGCCGTGATCCCGCGCAGCGGGCGCAAGACCTTGTGGATGCACGTTGCCGAACTGGTGGTGTGTTATTTCCTGGTTGGCGGCATCGGACTTGCCCTGGAACAGTCGGGTGGCCAGATCTACCCGCAGGGCTGGGAGTTTTACGCCACCACGGCGGCTCTGTTCCTCACCCTGGCCTTCCCTGGATTCGTGTACCGTTACCTGTTCCTCCGCCGCGGTTGAACGGGACTCCCTGTTGCTCGCCCCGATGAGCGCAGTCGCATCGCCCCACAAGAGGCGCACAACCTGCGCCTTGGCAAGGCCGTTCGCGCGCTGTCCAGCCCACGCGAGCCACCCGCACCGCTGATGTTTGCGGATTGAACGATGGATGACCACCACCTGAGAGAAACGCCGATCGATCGCAACGAAGTGCTCAAAGGCCATTTCCTGCAGGTCGTGAGAGACACCGTTCGACTGCCCTCGGGTCATGAAACTACCCGCGAGTACGTGCTGCACCCCGGAGCGGTCATGGTCATTGGCCAACTGGACGATGGCCGTGTGGTGATGGAACGCCAGTTCCGCCATCCGATGCAGGCGGTGATGATCGAATTCCCCGCGGGCAAGCTGGACGCCGGTGAAACCAGTCTGGCCTGTGCGGTGCGCGAACTGCGGGAAGAGACCGGCTACAGCGCACGCGAATGGGCTTTCGCAGGGCGGCTGGCGCCGACCATCGCCTACTCCGACGAGATCATCGACATCTGGTTTGCACGGGGCCTTGAACTCGGCGAGCGCCACCTCGACGAGGGGGAGTTCCTTGATGTCTTCACCGCCGAACCGGTCGAGCTGACGCGCTGGTGCTGCAGCGGCGCGGTCATCGACGGCAAGACGCTGGTGGGCTCGATGTGGCTGAACAACGTCATGAGAGGCGAGTGGTCCCTGGATTGGACGGGCGCCGTGCCCACGCAACTGGCCAGAGAATTCCGGGCATGAAAGTTCTCAACCTGCAATGCGCGCTCCAGCACGGGTTTGAAGGCTGGTTTGCATCGGAAGACGACTACGCCAGCCAGCTGACGCGGGGTCTGGTGAGTTGTCCGCTGTGCGGCGACGTGCAGATCCGGAAAATGCTCACGGCGCCGCGGCTGAACCTGCGCGCAGGCAAGGAGGTTCAGCCCTCTGTGTTGCCTGCTGAAACGGGAGCCAGTGTCGAACTGGGCTTGCCTGCTTCAGGCACGCGCCTCCAGGCCGAACTGCTCAAGGTCATGCGTCAGCTGCTGGCCCACACCGAAGACGTGGGGGAGCGCTTTGCCGACCAGGCGCGCGCGATGCACCACGGTGAGATGGACCCGCGCAACATCCGTGGCCGCACCACGCCCGAGGTGGCGATGGAGCTGATCGAGGAGGGCATCGAGGTGTTGCCACTGCCCGGTTTGCCTGCACTCAAGGAAACCTTGCAGTAGCGCCACCGGGCAGCGCCCCGGCACTTCCTGACCCGGTGGTCGGTGCGCCTTCGCCTGGTCACCCGCCGGACAGAACACCCAGACTGCCTGCCTGGGCGCCGTCGTGAGCCATGTGAACATCACCGCCTGCCGCCAGGGGCAGGCCGGTTGATCAGGGATACAGGCCGCGCAGGTCGCGGGCGTGCAGGATGCGCTTGCAGGCCACGATGAAGGTCGCGGTGCGCAGGCTCACCTTGTTGTCCTGCGCCACCTGCCAGACGGCGGCGAAGGCGCCCTTCATGATCTTCACGAGACGTTCGTTGATCTCGTCCTCGCTCCAGAAAAAGCTGGAGAAGTCCTGCACCCACTCGAAGTAGCTCACCGTCACGCCACCGGCGTTGGCGATCACGTCGGGCAGCACCAGAATGCCGCGGTCGTGCAGGATGTCGTCGGCCTGTGGCGTGGTCGGGCCGTTGGCGCCTTCGATGACCATCTTGGCCTGGATGCGGCCGGCATTGGCTTCGGTGATCTGCTGCTCCAGTGCGGCGGGGATCAGGATGTCGCAGGACACGTCCCAGAAGGCGTCGTTGGCGATCACCTCGGCCTGCGGGAAGCCCGCCACCGAACCCACGCGGGCCACGTGCGCCAGCAGGGCGGGCACATCCAGCCCCGCCTCGCGGTAGATGGTGCCGCCGTGGTCCTGCACCGCGACGATTTTGGCGCCGGCTTCGGCAAACAGCTTGCCGGCGATGCCGCCGACGTTGCCGAAACCCTGCACCGCCACACGGGCCTTGCTGATGTCCATGCCGGTGTGCTTGGCCGCTTCGACCCCGACGGTGAACACGCCGCGGCCGGTGGCTTCGCGGCGGCCGAGCGAACCGCCCAGGTCCACCGGCTTGCCGGTGACCACGCCGGTGGCGGTCGACCCCTCGTTCATGGAGTAGGTATCCATCATCCAGGCCATGATCTGTTCATTGGTGTTGACGTCGGGCGCCGGGATGTCCTTGGTCGGGCCGATGATGATGCCGATCTCGCTGGTGTAGCGGCGGGTCACGCGCTCCAGCTCGCCTTTGGACAGCTGACGCGGGTCGACACGGATGCCGCCCTTGGCGCCGCCGTAGGGCACATTGACCGCGGCGTTCTTGATCGACATCCAGGCCGACAGCGCCATCACTTCGGACAGCGTCACGTTCTGGTGGAAGCGCACGCCGCCCTTGCCGGGGCCGCGGCTGGTGTTGTGCTGCACGCGGTAGCCTTCAAAGTGGGCCACGGTGCCGTCGTCGAGGTGGATCGGCACGTCGACGATCAGGGTGCGCTTGGGGCGCTTGAGCGTGTCGACCCAGCGTGCGAGATCGCCCAGGTAAGGTGTGACGCGGTCCACCTGCTGCAGGTAAATGCCCCAGGGGCCGAGATTGTGGGGGTCCAGGTAGGAGGGCAGGGCGTTGGTGAAGGCGGCGGGGCTGTTGGCCGCGGCGCCGGCCGGGTGCGGTGCTTGTGACATGTGCGAGGTGTCCTTGTGGGTGGTCTCATCGATGCCGGGTGGTGTCGATGGGCGCGACTGTACGGAGCGCTTCTTGCCCTGTCCAAGGCTGAGTTTCCATCTGGTTATGCGTCGCCTGCATAACCTTGTTTTCAGGCGTTGAACTGCAGCGCCGCCAGACCGGCGTAGACGCCACCTTTGGCGACAAGATCGGCGTGCGTGCCCTGTTCCACCAGACGCCCATGGTCCAGCACCACGATGAGGTCGGCCTGCTGAACGGTGGCCAGGCGGTGCGCAATCACCAGCGTGGTGCGGTCCTTCATGGCCGACTCCAGTGCGGCCTGCACCATGCGTTCGCTCTGGGCATCGAGGGCGCTGGTGGCTTCGTCCAGCAGCAGCAGCGGCGGGTTCTTGAGCATCGCGCGGGCGATGGCGATGCGCTGGCGTTGTCCACCCGACAGGCGAACACCCCGCTCGCCGAGAAAGGTGTCGTAGCCCTCGGGCAGCTCGGCGATGAATTCGTCGGCAAAGGCCGCCTGGGCAGCGGCATGCACTTCGGCGTCGCTCGCGCCCGGTCTGCCGTAGCGGATGTTCTCCAGCGCGCTGCTGGAAAAGATCAAGGGGTCCTGCGGGACGATGCCGATGCGGTTGCGCAAATCGTGGAGGCTCAGCCGGTGGATCGGCACACCGTCGAGCGTGATGGATCCCGAGGCCGGGTCGTAGTAGCGCAGCAGCAGGCCGAACACCGTGCTCTTGCCCGCACCGCTGGGCCCCACCAGGGCCACGGTCTGGCCCGGTGTCACATCCAGTGAAAAGTCTGCCAGCGCGGCCTGCGCCGGACGTGATGGGTAGTGGAACGTGGTGTGATCGAAACGCAGGGCGCTGCCGCCCGGAGGGGTCGCGGCAGGCACAGGATCAGCGGGCGACTGCACCGGCGACTCCAGGCTCAGCAGTTCCATCAATCGCTCGCTGGCGCCGGCCGCGCGCAGCAAGTCGCCATACACCTCGCCGAGCACGGCCACCGCGCCGGCCAGGATGACGATGTAGACCACCGTCTGACCCAGATGCCCGGCGCTGATCTCGCCAGCGATCACGGCCTGGGTGCCCTGATACAGGCCCCACAGCAGCAGGGCGGCGGTGCTGATGATGATGAAGGCGACCATGCCTGCGCGCGCGCGGCTGCGTTTGACCGCGGTGCCGAATGCCTGCTCGGTTGAATCGGAGAACCGCAGGGCTTCGCGGTCTTCCGCGGTGTAGCTCTGCACGATGGGGATGGCGTTCAGCACCTCGGCGGCGATCGCGCTCGAATCGGCCACGCGGTCCTGACTGGCCCGCGAGAGTTTGCGAACCCGCCGCCCAAACCACATGCTCGGCAGCACCACCAGCAGGATGATGAGCGAGACCTGCAGCATCACATACGGGTTGGTCCAGACCAGCATGATCACGGCCCCGATGCCCATCACCGCGTTGCGCAGGCCCATGGACAGCGACGAGCCCACCACGGTCTGCACCAGGGTGGTGTCGGTGGTCAGGCGGCTCAGCACCTCGCCGGTCTGAGTGGTCTCAAAGAATTGCGGGCTCTGGCGCAGCACATGGCTGTAGACCGCGTTGCGCAGATCGGCGGTGATGCGCTCGCCCAGCCAGCTCACCAGGTAGAAACGCCCCGCCGAGAACACCCCCAGCGCCACGGCCACGCCGAACAGCTGCAAAAAGTGCCCGCGCAGCGCCACCGCCTGAGCACCGCGGTCGGCGGTGACCAGGCCACCGTCGATCAGGTGGCGCAAGGCGACCGGGAACAGCAGCGTGGCCGCCGCTGCGAGAACCAGGAACAGGACCGCCAGCCCGATCTGCAAGCGGTAGGGCCGCATGAACGGCCGCAGGCCGCCCAGCGATGCGGGTGTCTGGGCCTTGGGGCGTTCGGTGGGGGAGGGCGCACTCATGCGGGCGAGTGTGCCGGGTTTTGTGTGGAGGCGTTGCCGCCGCTCAGGCGGACTGGCTGGTGGACTGCGACAAAAGCTTGGCGTGCACCTGTTCCAGCTGGCTGATCAGCACGTCCATCTGCGCCATGAACTGCTCGCGGCTGGCGTGCGGGCTGCGCGTGATCAGCTCGGTGGAGCGCTCGGCCAGGTCGTGTTCGCCGGCCTGGCGCGCCCAGCGCCGCACTTCGCAGTAGGCCAGCAGGGCCAGCCGGCTCATGTCGTCGCTGCGGCGGGCGTGCTGCAAGTCCCCGAGCAAGTCCTCAAGGCTGAGCTGAAGGGGGTCGGTGAAGGTGTTCATGTTGCAGTGCAGCATAACGCGATTCGACGGTCCGTGCAGGCTCTTTCGTCGGGTTAGGGGAAATCCTCTTTTCTGGCGTTGGATGTGACCGCCATCACGTCAGCCGATGGAGTTCCTGGGGGGCGATCCAGCCTTCAAACAGGTGCAACAGCGGGTGGATGCGCTGATCCGCGATGGACTGGCAGTGGTGGATCGCGATCAGGCGGTAGGCGTCGCTGCGCAACATCCACAGGTCGCGGTGGTTGCGGGCGTTTCGGATCCTGATTTGCAGTTGCTGGGCGGGCGGCCCCGTGCAGTCGTCCACAGCCTGCAGCATCGCCGTGCGCAGGCTGTCCAGCCTGGCCAGACGCGCGCTATTCGGGCTGTTCGGGGTGTTTGGGGAACCGGGGAGCGGTCTGCGCACGGAACGCAACAGTCGGGCGATGGAGGGCGGCATGTGGGCTTCTCGAGGCAGCGGGTGGCACTGCGGTGGATGGGATGGGTGGTTGCGCTTGTGGTGAACCGCCCCGCACAGACACACAGGATTGTCCGGATGCGGGTCGCGTGCGTGCAGGGTGCTCAGTCCATTCCGGCAGTGACTTGCATCACGCGGGTGTGGTCGCCGAACGGCTGTGGTGTGCAACGCATGGGACCCATGCACCAGAATGAAGCAGCCTGGGCAAGGCACCGTAGAAGCTGCTTTGTTTGATGCGGGTCAGCGTGGGCGGCGCTGTGCTCTGCAAGACTGCTTCCTGTGAGGCGCGGCGCGGGATCCGACCGGACACGGTCACCGCACGGTCGGCCGATCCCGATCGGCGTACCCTGTCTCCAAGACACCAGCCCAATGCCATGGACACACCCACTCCCACCGCAACCGGTCCCGTGTTCACCGCCCGAGGCCTGACCAAGGTCTACGGCGCCGGCGAGGCCGCGGTCCATGCCCTGCGCGGCGTGGACCTGGACATCGTGCGCGGCGAGTTCGTGGTGCTGCTGGGTGCATCGGGCAGTGGCAAGTCCACCCTGCTCAACATCCTGGGCGGGCTCGACACCGCCACCGCCGGCTCGGCGAGCTGGACCCACGCGGGCGAGACCCACGAACTCATCGGCGCGGACGACGCCGAGCTGACGCGCTACCGACGCGAACACGTGGGCTTCGTGTTCCAGTTCTACAACCTCATCCCCAGCCTGACCGCGCGCGAAAACGTGGCGCTGGTGACCGACCTGGCCGAGAGCCCCATGAAGCCCGAAGACGCGCTGGCCCTGGTGGGCCTGGGCGAGCGCATGAACCACTTCGTGTCGCAGCTCTCGGGCGGCGAGCAGCAGCGCGTGGCGATTGCGCGCGCCATCGCCAAAAACCCCGAGGTGCTGCTGTGCGACGAACCCACCGGTGCGCTCGATTGCGCCACCGGCGTGATGGTGCTGCAGGCGATCGAACACGTGAACCGCGAGCTCGGCACGACCACGGTGGTCATTACCCACAACGCACCGATCGCCGAGATGGCCGACCGCGTGCTGCGGCTGGCCGACGGCCGCATCGTCGAAACCCGGGTGAACGACCACAAGCTGCCGGCGTCGAGCCTGAGCTGGTGAAACCCGCATGAAGGCCCTCCACATCAAGCTCTGGCGCGACCTGACGCGGCTGCGCGCGCAGGTCGCCACCATCGCCATGGTGGTGGCGATCGGCGTGGCCGGCTTTGTGGGCATGTTCTCGGTGCACCAGTCGCTGCAGCAATCGCGCGACGCCTTCTACCGCGACAACCGGCTGGCCGATGTGTTTGCCAACGTCAAGCGCGCGCCGGTGCACCTGCGCGAGCGGCTCGCTGCCATCGACGGCGTGGCCGAGGTCAAGCTCGATGTGGTGTTCGACGCCCAGATCGACCTGCCCGGCGTGCTGCCCCCGGTGACAGGGCGGTTCATCGGGCTCGACCTGCCCCGCGCGCACGCCGGCCGCCAGGGCCTGAACGCGCTCACCCTCAAGCGCGGGCGCTGGCCCGAGCGCGACGGCGCGCTCGAAGCCCTGGTGAGCGATCGCTTTGCCGCCGCGCGCAGCCTGAACCCCGGCGACACGGTGCACGCGATCCTGAACGGCAAGCGCGAGCGCATTCAGATCGTGGGCACCGCCGCTTCGCCCGAATACGTGTTCGCCTCGCAGGGCGGCGCGCCCGACGACACCTCGTTCGGCATCTGGTGGATCGACAGCACGCGCATGACCCAGGCCTTCGACATGCAGGGCGCGTTCAACCAGGTGTCGCTGCGGCTGGATGCGGGCGCACCGGTGGCACCCGTGCTGGCGCAGGTGGACCGCTGGCTGGAGAGCTACGGCGCGCTGGGCGCGACCGGGCGCGACAAGCAGCTGTCGTCCAAGATCGTGAGCGATGAACTGGCCCAGCTGAAGGTGATGGGCACGGTGCTGCCGGCCATCTTCCTCGCGGTGGCCATGTTCATCCTCAACGTGGTGCTGAGCCGCCAGGTGGCCACGCAGCGCAGCCAGATCGCGGCGCTCAAGGCGCTGGGCTACAGCGACGGCGCCATCGCCTGGCACTACATCCAGCTCGCGCTGGCCATCGCGGGGCTGGGCGTGGCGGTGGGTCTGGCCCTGAGCCAGCTCATCGGGCGCGGCATGCTCGGTCTGTACGACGAGGTGTTCCGTTTCAACGGGCTGGCGTACCAGACCAGCGGCTGGCTGGTGGCGGTGTCGGCGCTGCTCGCGGCGGGCGCTGCGGCGGCGGGCACCTGGAACGCGATCAGAGCCGTGGTGCGGCTCAAGCCGGCGCAGGCCATGCAGCCGCCCGCGCCGCCGGCCTACCAGCCCACGCTGGTGGAGCGGCTGGGGCTGCGGCGGTATGTCAGCACCGGCGCGATGATGGTGATCCGCAACTTCGAGCGCCGCCCGCTGCGCGCGGCCTTCACCGTGACCGGCATCGCGCTGGCGGTGGCGCTGCAGATCTCCGGCGCCTTCTGGCTCGACGCCATCGCGCACATCGTCGACGTGCAGTTCCGCCAGGTGCAGCAGGGCGATGTGCTGGTCAACTTCCACCGCCCGGTGCCGCTCACCGTGACCCGCGAACTGCAACGCCTGCCCGGCGTGGTGGACGCCGAGCCCTACCGGACCGAGCTGGTGCGGGTGCGCTTCAATGGCCACACGGTGGACACCGGCATGATGGGTTTGCGGCCCGATGCCCGGCTGATGCGGGTGGTCGACGAGACCCGCGGTGCGGTGGCGATGCCGGCGCACGGCGTGGTGCTGTCGGCGATGCTGGCGCGCGAACTGGGCGCCCGCGTGGGCGACCGGGTGCAGCTGGAGTTCCGCCTGTGGTCCCAGACCGAAGCCGAGCTGGTGGTGGTCGACATCGTGCAGACCATGTTCGGCAAACTGCTCTACATGTCGCTGGACGAGATGAACCGCGTGGCGCGCGACGGCGCGGGCGTGGCCGATGCGGCCCTGCAGGTGGACCCGCTGGCGATGGACGCCTTCTGGGGCGCGGTGAAGGCGGCACCACTGATCAACTCGGTGTTCGACAAGGCCGGCTCCATGGCCGCGTTCGACAAGACCACCTCGCGCAACATGGGCATCTTCAGCGGCATCCTCACCCTGTTCGCGGTGGCCATGGCGGTGGGCATCATCTACAACGCGGCGCGCATCGCGCTGTCGGAGCGCGCCTGGGAGCTGGCCAGCCTGCGCGTGCTCGGCATGACGCGGGCCGAGGTCTCGGTGCTGCTGCTGGCCGAGCTCGGCGCCGAGCTGCTGGTGGCCCTGCCGGTCGGGGCGTTCGCCGGCTGGGCGCTGGCCACCCTGATGATGCGGCTGATGTCGTCCGATGCCATCGATTTCCCGGTCGTGATCGAACCATCCACCTACGCCTCGGCCGCGCTGATCGTGCTGGCGGCGGGTGTGGTCAGTGCGTTGCTGGTGCGCCGGCAGGTCGACCGGCTGGACCTGGTTTCTGTTTTGAAAGTACGCGAATGAACGAGTCCAAGAATCCCTGGAAGAGTCCCCGCCGCTGGATCCTGATCGCGCTCGCACTGGCGGCCGGCGCCGCGCTGCTCTACCTGCTGTACCGGCCGCGACCGATCCCGGTGGAAGTGGCCACGGTGGCCACCGGCCGCTTCGAGCAGGTGATCGAGGAAGACGGCCAGCTGCGCCTGAAAAGCCGTTACGTGATCACCGCGCCCACGCTGGCCCAGCTGCAGCGGCCCACGCTCAAGGTGGGTGACGCGGTGCGCGCGGGCGACGTGGTGGCCCGGCTCGCGCCCGCCGCGCCGCAACTGATCGACGCCCGCACCCGCACCGTGTTGCAGCAACGCGTGGGCAGTGCCGACGCCGGGCGCCGCGCGGCCGCAGCGCAAGTGCAGCGGGCGCAGACCGCGCTGTCGCAGGCCACGCTGGAGGCCGGCCGTTCCGATCAACTGGCGCAGCAGGGATTCATCGCGCCATCGGCCCGCGACCAGGCCGATCTGGCCCGGCGCTCGGCGCAGCAGGCACTGGCCGCGGCCCAGGCCGAGCAGGGCATGGCCGATTTCGCGCTCGCCGAGGCGCGCGCCGCGCTCGCCCAGGCCGAGCCCTCCGCAGGGGACCGGCCCGTCGGCCTGTGGGAGATCCGGAGCCCGGTGAACGGTCGGGTGCTCAAGCTGCACATCGAGAGCGCCTCCCCGGTCACCGCCGGCCTGCCGCTGCTGGAGATCGGCGACACCGCGGAGTTGGAAGCGTTGATCGACGTGCTGTCCAGTGAGGTGGGGCAGGTGCGGCCGGGCGCGGTGGTGCAACTGTCCACCGGCGGCGGCGCAGCGCCGCTGCCCGGCACGGTCGCGCGGGTGGAGCCGGCGGCCTTCACCAAGGTCTCGGCACTCGGCATTGAGGAGCAGCGGGTGAATGTGGTCGTGGCGCTGGCGCCGGCGGACGCGGCGCGCCTGGGCGACGGTTTCCGCGTCGACGCGCGCATCACCGTGTCGTCGCAGCCCGATGCCTTGCTCGTGCCCAGCGCGGCCCTGGTGCGCGATGGGGAGCGGTGGCGTGTGTTCGTGGTGGAGACCGGCAAGGCGCGAGCGCGCGCTGTGCAGATCCACGACCGCAACGCCGACACCGCCTGGGTCCAGGAGGGTGTGAAGGCCGGCGAGACCGTGCTGCTGTACCCGGGCAGCACCGTCGTGGACGGGCAGCCGATCACAGTTCGATAACCCCCTGCGCCGCTTCGCGGCTTCCCCCTGAGGGGGACCACACCAGTGGCCTGGCGAAGCCAGTTCCACGGTGTGTGCCGGGCTGGGCCGCGCTCTTCATGCGTTGCGGGTCGCTCACCGACCTGGGCATCGACGGACACACGTTCATTGCACCGGCCGCAAGGTGCGGCACCGCACAGACGCGCGAGCGGCCCGGCTTTACCGTGAGGGCAATGGCACTGGAAACGAACCCGGTCCGCCATGCCGAGCAGCCCCAGGTTGTTCAGCCCGTTCAACCCACGTCACAGAAAGCCTCTCATGAAAACCACCGCTCAACGCTTCTCCATCCTCCTGCTCGCCGCCGCCGCCTTCACCGGCATCGCCGGTTGCGCCTCCACCGCCACCTCGGAAAGCGCCGGCCAGTACGTGGACGACACCGCCATCACCGCCAGGGTGAAGGCGGCCATTTTCAACGACGCTTCGCTCAAGTCGGCCGAGATCAACGTCGAGACCTTCAAGGGCGTGGTCCAGCTCAGCGGCTTCGTCAACTCCGCCGCCGACATCCAGCGCGCCGTGGCCGTGGTGCAGGGCGTGAGCGGCGTGCGCTCGGTCAAGAACGACATGCGGATGAAGTGAACCACCGCGTTCACGCGGCTTCCCATCGGATATTCGAAAGGCACACCATGAACACGAACCCTTCTTCCACCGTCCGCGGCCTGGCCGTGGCCACCGCCGTGACCCTGGCCCTTGGCCTGAGCGCCTGTTCCGGCATGACCAAGCAAGAACAGAACACCGCCATCGGCGCGGGCGTGGGAGCCATCGGTGGTTCCGTGCTCACCGGCGGCGGCACCCTCGGCACCCTGGGTGGCGCCGCCATCGGCGGCGTGATCGGCAGCCAGATCGAAGAAATCAAGAAGTGAGCGACCGCGCGTCGCCCTTCCAATCCACAGAAAGACTCCCATGAACGACCTCGTCAAAACACTGGGCGATGACGCCTCCACCTTGGCCCGCGAGGCCACCCTGGGTGCCGAGAGCGCCATCCGTTCCACCCAGCGCATGGCCCACCAGGGCCTGGACCGCATGGCCGATGGTCTGGACGAAGCCCGTTCGCAGACCGGCGCGGCGTTCAACAAACTGGTGCACGACACCGAGTCGCTGACCCACCGCGGCATGGAAGCGGTGCGCGAAGGCACGCACCAGCTGCGCGAGAAATCGTTGCACGTCAAAGACGCCACGACCAGCTACATCCAGCACGAGCCGGTCAAGTCGATGCTGATCGCTGCCGCCGTGGGCGCTGGCCTCATGGCCCTGGTGACGCTGGTCACCCGCCACAGCGGCTCGGGTCGCTGACAGCACGGGCCGGTGCCATGATCCACCCGGTGTTTCGCCTGGCGGCTTCGCAGCCACTGTTGCTGGCGGAGCACGCGGCGGCTTATGCGGGCCTGGTGTCCGAAGAGCTGGTCGCCCGCAGCGATCGTTTCAAGAAGCGCCTGGCGCTCCAGCTCGCCGGCGTGGCCGGCCTGGTGGTGGCGGCCGTGCTGGCGGGGGTCGCCCTGATGCTCTGGGCGTCGCTGCCGCAAGCCGGCTTTCGCGCGCCCTGGCTGCTGGTGGCCGCGCCCGCGCTGCCCGGCGTCCTGGGTGTGTGGGCTCTGTGGCGGGCGCAGGAGCGCGAGAGCAGCGAACCGTTTGCCAACCTCCGTTTGCAGCTGGCGCAAGACGCGGCGCTGCTGCGCGCCGCCTCGCCCCCATGAATCCCGACCCGCTTTCTCCCCGTTCCGAACCCGGTCCCGTGGTCAGCCCGGCCTGCGCCCGACTCGCCCACAACCGCGAGCGGCTGGCCGGCTGGCTGGAACAGGACCGGGCCACGCGGGCCCACCCGTCGCTGGGCGGCTGGGCCGCCCGCGCTGCCTTACCCCTGATCAGCGGACTGCGTCAACACCCCACCGCCTCGCTCGCGCTGGGTGCGCTGGCCCAGGCCTGGCTGGGGGCGTCGCCCTCCGGCAGCGCGCGGGCGCTGGAATCGCAGGCGCTGGGCGCCGCGTTCACGGCCGTGCGCCGCCATCCCAAGACCACCCTGGCCCTGGCCACCCTGGCGGGTGCAGTCTGGTGGTGGAACCGATCCCGCGCCCGACCGGCGCATCCCCCTTGAACTTCTAGGAGACACCATGCTTTACACCGTTGCACTTGTGCTTTTGATCCTCTGGCTGCTCGGACTGGTGACCTCCACCACCATGGGCGGTTTCATCCACATCCTGCTGGTGATCGCCATCGTGGTGGTCCTGCTGCAGGTGATCAGCGGGCGCCGGTCCCTCTGAACCGCCTGGTGCCTTGTGTGCGCCAGCGCACAGACGGTGGATCGGCGTTCGTTGAAGGTGAGCGCTTTGCGTCCGTGAAGCATTGAGCACTGAACACCACCATGTCTGAGACTCACCCACGAAACACCGGACGCGGCCAGCGCAACGACCTGCTCAAGGCCGGGGCCTTGCAGAACGCCATCCTCAACAGCCCCAACTTCTCGATCATCGCGACCGACGAGAAAGGCATCATCCAGCTCTTCAACGTGGGGGCCGAGCGCATGCTCGGCTACCGCGCCGACGAGGTGGTCAACCGGGTTCGGCCGAGCGACATGCACGATCCGCTGGAAGTGCGTGCCCGAGCCAAGGTGCTCAGCCTGGAGCTGGACACGCCCATCGCGCCGGGTTTCGAGGCCCTGGCTTTCAAGGCCTCGCGCGGTATCGAAGACATCTACGAACTCACCTACATCTGCAAGGACGGCAGCAGCTTCCCCGCCATCGTCTCGATCACCGCGCTGCGCGACGACCATGGCGACCTGATTGGCTACCTGCTGATCGGCACCGACAACTCGGTGCGCAAGCGCGGCGAGACGCAGCTGAACGAAGCCATGGCGGCGGCCGAAAAAGCCAACCGCGCCAAGACCGACTTCATCTCCAGCATGAGCCACGAACTGCGCACGCCGCTCAACGCCATTCTGGGTTTTGCGCAGCTGATGGAGTCGGGCTCACCCGTACCCACGGTCACGCAAAGGCGCAGCATCGACCAGATCCTCAAGGCAGGGTGGTACCTGCTGGAGCTGATCAACGAGATCCTGGACCTCACCCTCATCGAGAGCGGCAAGCTCACGCTGTCGGGCGAGCCGGTCTCGCTCGCCGAGGTGCTGGCCGAATGCCGCGCCATGGTCGAGCCGCAGGCGCAGCAGCGCGACATCCACATGGTGTTTGCACCGCTGGAGCAAGCGCGCTGCGTGAAGGCCGACCGCACACGGCTCAAGCAGATCGTGATCAACCTGCTGTTCAACGCCATCAAATACAACCACCCCGGCGGCCAGGTCACGGTGGAGTGCTCGCTCTGCCCGCCCGGCGCGATCCGCATCAGCGTGCGCGACACCGGCCCGGGTCTCACCGCGGTCCAGCAGGTCCAGCTGTTCCAGCCCTTCAACCGGCTTGGGCAGGAAAACGGTGGCGAAGAAGGCACCGGCATCGGCCTGGTGGTGACCAAACGCCTGGTGCACCTGATGAACGGAGCAATCGGCGTGGACAGCACGCCCGGCGTGGGCAGCGTGTTCTGGGTCGAACTCCCGCTGACCGATGCGCCCCACCTCGAGCCACACCACGCGTCGTTGGCCGATGTTCAGAGTCCCCAAACCCAGCCGGACAGCCCGGTGCACACCTTGATCTATGTGGAAGACAACCCCGCCAACCTGGAGCTGGTGGAGCAGATCGTGGCACGCCGGGGCGACCTTCGCCTGCTGGGCGCCGCCGACGCGCGCCTGGGGATCGAGTTCGCACGTGCTTACCAGCCGAAGTTGATTCTGATGGACATCAACCTGCCGGGTATCAGCGGCGTCGAAGCACTGAAGATCCTGCGAGCCGACCCATCAACCGCACACATCCCGATCATCGCGATCAGCGCCAACGCCGTGCCGCGCGACATCCAGCGGTGCATGGAGGCGGGCTTCTTCGACTACCTCACCAAACCCATCAAGGTGAACCTGCTCATGGCCGCGATCGACGCCGCCCTGCTGTTTGCCCAAACCAGCCGCGGAACCGTCGCGCTCCAGGAACCCGCATGACCCTGACCCCACAAGAGATGTTCAATGCCCGCATCCTGATCGTGGATGACCAGCCGGCCAACGTCGCCCTGCTCGAAGCCATGCTGGAAGAGGCGGGCTACACGCAGGTGAGCAGCACCCGGGAGCCCGACAAGGTCTGCGCCATGCACCGCCATGCGCCGTTCGACCTGATCCTGCTCGACCTGCAGATGCCCGGCATGGACGGCTTTCAGGTGCTGGAAGCACTCAAGGCCAGCACCGCCGACGACGACTACCTGCCGGTGCTGGTGGTCACCGCCCAGCCCGGCCACAAGTTGCGCGCGCTGCAGGCCGGTGCCAAGGACTTCGTCAGCAAGCCGTTCGACATGGTCGAGGTCAAGGCGCGCATCCGCAACCTGATCGAAGTCCGCCTGCTGCACAAGCGACTGGAGCGGCACAACCTGCAACTGGAGGAACTGGTGAAGGAGCGCACCGCCGAGCTGCACGAGAGCGAGGCGCGTTACCGCGCCCTGACCGAACTCTCCACCGACTGGTATTGGGAGCAGGACGGCGAGGGTCGCTTCACCAAGGTCTCGGGCCCGGTGCTGGAAATGCTGGGCCTGCATGTCGACACCCTGAACGGCGAAGGCGAAGCAACCCCGGAGAGCGATGGCTGGGACGAGGCCGAACGGCAGGTGCTGCGTGAACGCATCGCATCGCGCAGCCCTTTCCTGGACATGGTGCTGGGCCGGGTGATGCCCGACGGCAAGCAGCACCAGTACCGCGTGAGCGGCACGCCCATGTTCGACAGCCGCTGCACGCTCATCGGTTACCGGGGCTACGGCGTCGAGGTGCTCTCGCTGCCGAAGACCTGAGAAACCAACATTTCCGGAGCGACGTGCATTCACCCAGGATGCGGTGGAACCGGCTTTGCCGGGCCACTCGCATCGCCCCCTGGGGGGTAGCGCGAAGCGCTGCGGGGGGAGTCAATACCGTGGTTCGCCGTCGGCGTTGACCGTGACGCTGCGGCCGGGTGGCGACGTCATCTGAACGCGGTGCACGACACCGCGGAAGCGGTAGGTCACGTCCCAGTACGCGGGCTCGTTGCTCACCGGATCGGTCGTGCAGCGCTGCACATCCTGCGTGGCCACCGGGTTGCCGTAGCGGTCGCGACCCACGTTCGAGCCGATGGCGGCACCGGCCACCACGCCCCCGACCGTGGCCAGGTCCTGGCCTGTGCCGCTACCGATCTGGTGGCCCAGGATGCCACCGATGACGCCGCCGATCAGGGCACCGGGCACGTTGGCGGGCGACCGCTGCGGTGCCACCGCCTCGCGCTCGATCCAGCAGCGTTGCTCGGTCTGGCCCATGACGGCGCGCACGGTCAGTACGTCGGCCTGGTACAGCTGCTCGTTGGCGCGGCGGCGGTAGTCCCGTGGCTGCGGGTTGGCGGGCACCGTGACCACGGTGGCCGGCGTCTGCTCCACCGGCTGCTGGTACACCGGATAGGGGGCGGCGCAACCGGCGAGGCCAAGCACGGCCACGGCAGACAGCCAGACAGCGGGTGCACCGCGGAGCAGGGCAGGGGTGTGTGAGGTCATGGGAAATCCTTGTTTGAACAAGGCTTCACGATAGGCCTCTGGCCGGTGGTGGTCTGTGCGCTGGCGCACCCTGTCGGGAGCGCATCGGGGGCAGGAATGTTCGTCAACGCACAGACTCGGAACGCTGCCCGCTTTACAAACACCTCTCGGTCTCAGACCCCCCTCCACCCACCCGCACCGAAGGCGTTGACCATGTCCAAGATCTCTTCTCTGACCCCTTCCTGGGACACTTCTTCGTTCGGCCACCCGGCCGACATCTCGCCGCTGGAGCGCACCGCGCTGGGCGATCACCTGAGCCAGTGCGGCGCCCTGCGCGGGCCGCTGCAGGCGCTGCAGACCGGGGGCGATGCGCTGCAGGGTCTGGTGGCCGGGCGCGTGGTCACGTCGGTGCTGGTGCTCGGGCTGCTGTTCGGCGGCTCGTGGCTGATGCTTTAAGGCATGTCGGATGCAAGCTGGCTGGCTCAGGGGTCCTGGGTTCCGAAACCGCTCGCCCAGATGCTGGATGCCGCGCGCGGCCCGGCGCTGGAGCCGATCCGTTCGGAGCTGTTCGGGCCGGCGCGTTTCGAACAGCACGGTCGCAGCCTGGGCGCCTCGCACCGGGCCGGGCCGGCCCGCTTCGGTCAGGCCACGTTTTACCCGCGCCTGCAGAGCAATGTGCGCACGCTGCGCGCGGCCTACCGGTACATCGCCCTGGAGCTGCACGAGGGCCACGACATCAGCCCGGCCGCCGAATGGCTGCTCGACAACTTCCACCTGATCGAAGCGCAGCTGCGCGAAATCCACGCCGGCCTGCCGCCGCGGTACTACCGATCGCTGCCGGTGTTGCAGGACGCGCCGCTGGTCGGCCTGCCGCGCATCTACGGCGTGGCCTGGGCCTTCGTCGCACACACCGACAGCGCCTTTCACGAAACCCTGCTGGTGCAGTTTCTGGATGCCTACCAGGACGCCCGGGAGCTCACCCAGGGTGAACTCTGGGCGCTGCCCACCACCTTGCGCGTGGTGCTGGTGGAAAACCTGCGGCGCCTGGCCGATCGCATCGCCAGCCACAAGGCCGCGCGCGAACTCGCCGGCCTGTGCGCCGGGCGCATCCAGTCGCTGACGCTGGACGATGTGGTGGCCACGCGGGCACTGATGGACCGGCGTGGCGTGGGCGAGGTGTTCCTGGCGCACCTGGCCCAGAGCCTGGTGGGCCATGCGCAAGCGGCCGACGGCACCCGGCTGGCCCAGGTGCGCGCCTGGCTGCAGCAGGAAGTGCCCGACCTGGCTGCGCTGCAGACCCAGCAGCACGCGGCCCAGGCGGCCGATCACCTGAGCGTGGGCAACGCCGTCACCGCGCTGCGCCTGATCGGGGCGTCGGACTGGTCCGACACGGTGGCGCGTTCCAGCCGCGTCATCCGCGCGATGCTGGGATCGCCGGTGTTCGAAGCCGAAGACGACACCAGCCGCAACACCACGCTGCACGGCATCGAGCGCCTGTCGGTGCAGAGCGGTCGCAGCGAAGCCGCGGTGGCCCAGACGCTGTTGCGGCTGATGGGTGCCCACAGCGGGCACGCCGCGCTGGCCTCGCACTGGTTGCAGGGCGAGGGGCGCCCGGCGCTGGAACAGGCCCTGGGCCTGAAGCGCAGCGCGGTCAGCTTGTGGCGCTCGGCGCGCGGGATCTCGCGCACCCCGGCTTACCTGGGGGCCATGCTGGCGGGCACGCTGCTGCTGGTGGCCGCCCTGCTGCACCAGCCCGGCTGGCTCGCGGCCGGCTGGTCCACGCAGCTGGGTACCTTGCTGCTGGGCCTGCTGATGCTGGTGCCGGCGTCCGAGGTGGTGGTGGCGGTGGTCAACCGTCTGATCAGCGAGTCGGTCAAGCCTTCGCACCTGCCGCGCCTGCTGCTGGCCGAGGGCATCCCCGACGCGGCGCGCGTCATGGTGGTGGTGCCGGCGATGCTGAGCCACCCTGAGTCCATCACGCAGGTGGTGCACCGCCTGCAGCTGCACCACCTGGCCAACGCCGAAGCCCACGCCCAGTTTGCCCTGCTCAGCGACTGGTCCGACGCCGACACCGAACAGCTGCCCGAGGACGGGGCGCTGCTGGCCCACGCGGTGGCCGAGCTCACCGAGCTCAACGCCCGATACCCCGAAGCGCCCGGCCAGCCGCCGCGCTTTCTGCTGCTGCACCGTGCCCGCTCGCCGAGCGCGACCCAGCAGCGCTGGCTCGGCTGGGAGCGCAAGCGCGGCAAGCTCGAACAGCTGGTGGCCGCGCTGGCCACCGGCACGCCCGGGCCGTTCCTGGCCCTGGGTGAACTCTCGCGCACCGCGGCGCACACCCGCTACATCCTCACGCTCGACAGCGACACCTTGCTGCCGCCGGGCCGTCTGCGTGCCCTGGTGGGCGTGGCCGAACACCCCCACAACCAGCCGCGGCTGGACGGCAGCGGCCGCCGAGTGCTGCAGGGCCACGGCATCCTGCAGCCGCGCGTGGTGCCGCCGCTGGCGGGCCCGGGCAGGCGCACCGCCTGGCAATGGCTGTTCGACGGTCAGCGCGGCATCGACCCCTACAGCGCGATGAGTTCCGACGTCTACCAGGACCTGTTCGGTGAAGGCAGCTTCACCGGCAAGGGCTTGCTGCACGTCGCCACCCTGCACGCGGTGCTGGGCGACCGCCTGCCCACCGACCAGGTGCTCAGCCACGACCTGCTCGAAGGTGCCCTGGTGCGCTGTGCGCTGGTGACCGACGTGACCCTGATCGAACCCGACCCCGGCCACGCCGACGCCGCCGCCGCGCGCGGGCACCGCTGGGCCCGTGGCGACTGGCAACTCCTGCCCTTCCTGCTGCAACACCGTCACTGGCCGCTCGGCGCCATCAACCGCTGGAAGCTGCTGGACAACCTGCGCCGCTCCCTGGTGGCGCCGGCGTCGCTGTTGCTCATCGGCCTGGCGATGCTGGGCTTTGGCCTCCCGTTGCCGGTGGCGCTGGGGCTCACGCTGGCCGCCTACGGCGCGGGCCCGTTCATGGGTGCGCTGGCGGGCTGGGTGCCGCGCCACTGGCACTTGCTGGGCGAGCGCTTTCTGGCGGCGGCGTCGCTGGACCTGCTGCGCGCGGTGGGCGGCGGCCTGTGGCACCTGGCCCTGCTGCAGCAGCAGGCCCTGCTGTCGCTCGACGCGGTGCTGCGCACGCTGCACCGGCTGGCGGTGAGCCGCCTGCACCTGCTGGAATGGACCACGGCCGAAGCCGCGCAGGCCGGGCTGGGTACGCGCCTGTGGGCCACGCTGTGGCGGCACCGCACCGAGCCGCTGGCCGCGCTGGCCTGGCTGGCCGGCCTGTGGCTGCTCACGCCTGGGCCGGATGCGCTCACGTTCGCGGTCCTCGTGCTCTGGACACTGGCGCCGCTGCTGGTGTGGGCGGCCAACAGGCCGTGGACCGGCCGGCGCCCGCCGATGCGCCCTGCCGACCGCGAGCTGCTCGACGGCGTGGCGCGCGACACCTGGCGCCTGTTCGAACGCTGCGTGAACGCGCAGAACCACCACCTGCCGCCCGACAACCTGCAGGTCTCGCCTTACGAGATGGTGGCGCACCGCACCTCGCCCACCAACATCGGGCTGTACCTGCTGAGCGCCGCCTGCGCCCGCCGGTTCGGCTGGATCGGCACGCAGGAGCTGCTGACCCGGCTGGAGGCCAGCTTCGCCACCTTGCAGCAGATGGAGCGCCACCGCGGCCACTTCCTCAACTGGTACGACACCGAGACCCTGCAACCGCTGCTGCCGCGGTACGTGTCCACGGTGGACAGCGGCAACCTGAGCGCGCACCTGCTCACGGTGGCCCAGGCCTGCGCCGAGCTCGCGCAAGACCCGCACGACCCGGGCCCCGGCCGGCAGGCCATCGCGCGCTCGCGCCTGCGCCTGCAGCCCCACCTGCCGCTGTTGCAGGCCGCGCTGCACCAGCCGCTGCACCAGACGGCCATCGGGCGCCTGCTCGACACCGAGTTCCCCGACAGCTGCGACCCCGCCGCCTGCGCCGCCTTCCACGCCCTGTGGCTGCAGGGGCAGGGAGAGGTGGACAGCCTGCTCAAGTCCAGCAACCCGGCGATCGTCAACCACGCCAGCACGCCCCGGGACGAACTGCGCTGGCTGCTGGCCGACCACCTGGCCACGCTGCACTCGGCGGGCCAGGACGCGGCCGCACGCGGTGCCGGCAGCGGTGAACGCGCCAGCCGGCGGCTGCAGGCGCTGGCCACCGGGCTGGAGCACATGGCCTGGCAGGCCGACTTCCGTTTCCTCTACCACCGCAAGCGCCACCTGCTGCACATCGGCTACCGGCTCGAAGACCAGCAGCTCGACACCAGCTTCTACGACCTGCTGGCCTCGGAATCGCGCACCACCAGCCTGTTCGCCATCGCCAAGGGCGATGTGCCGGTGCGGCACTGGGCCGCGCTGGGCCGACCGTTCTTTGCCAGCGGGCGGCGCGCGGTGTTGCGTTCGTGGTCGGGCTCCATGTTCGAGTACCTGATGCCGACCCTGGTGGTCGAGCAACCGCGCGACAGCGCGCTGCACGAGGCGGGCCGTTCGGCGCTGCAGGAGCAGATCGCTTTCGTGCGCGGCAGCGCCATGCCCTGGGGCATCTCCGAGAGCGCCTACGCCGGGCAGGATCACACCCTGGCCTACCAGTACGCACCGCAGGGCGTGCCGCGGCTCGCGCTGCGCCGCACACCGGTGACCGAGCGGGTGATCGCCCCTTACGCCACCGCGCTCGCCACGCAGGTCGATGTGGCGCTGGCCTGCGACAACCTGCGCGCCCTGACCGCGCTGTCGGCGCGCGGGCGTTACGGCTTCATCGAGGCGCTGGACTTCACCCCGGCGCGGCAGACCCACGGTGAGCCCTGCACCCTGGTCAACACCTTCATGGCGCACCACCAGGGCATGAGCATCGTGGCGCTGGCCAACGTGCTGTGCGGCGGCGTGGCGCAACGCTGGGGCATGGCGCACCCGCGCATCGAAGCGGTGTGTTCGCTGTTGCACGAGCGCGCCCCGCGCGAGCTGCCCGGGCTGCAGACCGCTTTGCGCGATCCCCTGCAGACCCTGCCGCGGCGCGTGCCCGACCACATCCGCTCGCTCGTGCCCGGCGCGCAGGCGCTGGAACCCACGCACCTGCTGTCCAACGGACGCTACAGCGTCACGCTGCGGCCCAACGGCGCAGGCTGGAGCCGCTGGGGCCAGGCCGGCATCACCCGCTGGCGCGACGATGCCCTGCGCGACGCCAGCGGTGCCTTCGTCTACCTGCGGCTGGGGCGCAGCGGCGCGCCGGTATCGCTCACGCGCCACCCGGCGCCCGATCCCAACGCCAGTTACCAGTGCCGCTTTCACACCGACCGCGTGTGCTTCGATGCCAGCTGGCCCGAGCTGCGCGCGAGCACCACGGTCTGGGTCAGCCCGGAGGACGACATCGAGCTGCGCAAGGTGCTGCTGGTCAACCGCAGCAGCGAAGCCATCGAGCTGGAGCTGATCTCGGCGCTGGACATCACCCTGGCCAGCCACGCCGCCGACGAGGCCCACCCCGCGTTTTCCAACCTGTTCGTGAAGACCGACTGGCTGCCCGCGCAGCAGGCGCTGCGTTGCGTGCGCACACCGCGCCTGCAGACCGAAAGCACCCTGCAGGCGGCGCACTTCGTGGCCGGTGTCGAGGGCGAGGTGCTGGGCCTGCGCTGTCAGACCGACCGCGCACTGTGGCTGGGCCGGCTGCACACACCGGGCCAGCCGCTGGCACAGCTGGATGCCGTGCCGCAGGCGCCCACCCCGCTCGGCACCGGCCTGGACCCGGTGGCCGTGCTCGGCGTGCGGCTGCTGATCGCACCGGGCGCGCAGGCCAGCGTCACCTTCGCCACCGCCGCCAGCGACGACGGCGCGACCCTGCTGGCGGTGATCGACAAGTACCGCCAGCCCAGCTACGTGGAGCGCTCGTCGGTGATGTCCTCCACGCTCGCGGGCATTCCCGCGCTGCCGCAGCGCCCGCGCACCGACTACCTCCCCGCGCTGCACGCCCTGACCACCGCCTTGGTGCTGACCCTGCCGAGGGTGGACGCAGCGCCCAGGGCCAGCGACCGGCGCACGCTCTGGCCGCTGGGCATCTCGGGCGATCGGCCGCTGCTGCTGGTGCACGCCGGCTCACCCAAGGGCCTGGGTCTGCTGCGCATCCTGGCGCTGGTCCTGCGCGAGTGGTCGCGCGCCGGAGTGGCCTGCGACCTGGTGGTGTTGAGCAGCGAAGCGCACTCGTACCAGATGCCGCTGCAGCGCGAGCTGACCCTGCTGCGCGAACAGCACGCCAGCGACCAGCAGGCCCGACCCGGTCAGGCCATGACCGGCCTGCACCTGGTGCGTGCCGATGAACTGTCCCCCGCGCAGACCGCCACGCTGCAGAGCCTGGCGCGCGTGCAGCTGCAAGCCGACGGCCAGGCCCTGCTGCACCAGGTGCGCGCCTGGTGCGATCGCCACGAGACCCCGGTGCCGCGGCTGTGGAGCGGCCTCGCCCCGGCGCCCGACCCGGTGCCGATGCAACAGCTTGAATCGCCGCTGCGGCCGGCCACCGGCGTGTTCGCGGGGGACATCGGCGCCTTCGCTTTCGAGTCCGGTGCCGGTCAGGCGCCGCAGCGTCCTTGGTGCAACGTGCTCGCCAATCCGGGTTTCGGCACACTGGTCTCCGAGAGCGGTGCGGGCAACACCTGGGCGCTCAACAGCCGGCTCAACCAGCTCACCGCCTGGGCCAACGACCCGGTGGCCGACCCGCCGTCCGAATGGTGGCTGCTGCAGGATCGCCGAACGCGCGAGGTCTGGAGCGCGGCGCCGTCGGCCTGGGGCGCGGACGGCCTGCGCTACCAGGTGGTGCATGGCCAGGGCCTCACCACCATCAGCCACCGGCGCGGGCCGCTGGCCGTGTCGGTCAGCTGGTGTGTCGATGCGGACAGCGCCGTCAAGCAGGTGCGCATCCGGCTGGTGAACCACGGCGCGGGCATGGCGCATCTGCGCATCGTCGGGCTGGTGGAATGGATGATGGGCGAGAAGCGCAGCGACCGTTCCAGCCTGATGAGCCAGCCGCTTTTCGAAAGCCCGCCCGACTCGGGCCTGGTCGGACTGCTCTGCACCCAGACCGAAGCCGCGGCGGGTTTCGGCGGTGGGACCGCTTTTTTCTGCGAGTCGAACGAAGGCGTGCACGACCCCGCCGGCATGGACTGGACCTGCGACCGGCGGGCCTTCTTCGATCTCGGTGGCCACCTCGCCTTGCCGCAGCGCCTGGGCCAGCGCAGCGGGCAGGGCCTGGATCCCTGCGCCGCGCTGTCCCGCCCGCTCACGCTGCGCCCCGGCGCCAGCCTGGAGCAGGTGTTCCTGCTCGGCTATGCGGTCGATGCCGAGGCAGCGCGCGCGCTCATGCACCAGGCCCGCCAGACGCCCGCCGCCGAACGCGAACGCACCACCCAGGCGCGCTGGGACGCGCTGCTCGGAGCCACCCAGGTGAAGACGCCCGACCCGCTGTTCGACGCCATGGTCAACCGCTGGCTGCTCTACCAGACCGTGTCTTCGCGGCTGTGGGCCAAGGCCGGCTTCTACCAGGCCGGCGGCGCCACCGGCTACCGCGACCAGCTGCAGGACGCGATGGCGCTGGTCTGGGCGCAACCCGCGCTGCTGCGCGAGCAGATCGTGCTGTGTGCCTCGCGCCAGTTCGAAGTGGGTGACGTGCAGCACTGGTGGCACTCGCCCGGCGGTGCGGGCGTGCGCACGCACTTTTCAGACGATCTGCTGTGGTTGCCTTATGCCACCTCGCACTACCTGCAAGCCACCGGCGACATGACCCTGCTCGACCAGGAAGTGCACTTCCTCGACGGCCCGCCGGTGCCGCCAGGTGCGGAGGACCGCTACGACACGCCCGCCATCAGCGCATTGCAGGCCAGCGTGTTCGAACACGGCGCCCGCGCCATCGACCGCAGCCTGCCGGTGGGTGCCCACGGCCTGCCGCTCATGGGCGGCGGCGACTGGAACGACGGCATGAACCGCGTAGGCAGCGAAGGGCGGGGCGAATCGGTCTGGCTGGCCTGGTTCCTGTGCAGCATCGTCACCGCCTGGCTGCCGCTGGCGCGCTCGCGCGGCGAGTCCGAGCGCGCGCAGCGCTGGGACTCCGCTCTCGAGGGCTGGCGCCTGGCCCTGAACACCACGGCCTGGGACGGCGCCTGGTTCAAGCGGGCCTTCTTCGACGACGGCAGCGCGCTCGGCTCGGCCGCGATGCCCGAGGCCCGCATCGATCTGATCGCGCAGGCCTGGAGCGTGCTGAGTGACCAGACCACGCACCTGCGCCAGCGCCAGGCGATGGACGCGGTGGAAGCACACCTGGTGGATGAAGAGCACGGCCTGATCCGCCTGCTGGACCCGCCGCTGCAACAGGCCAGCCCGAGCGCGGGATACATCCAGGCCTACCCGCCGGGGGTGCGGGAAAACGGCGGGCAGTACGCGCACGCCGGCGTGTGGGCACTGATGGCCGCAGCCCGGCTGGCTCTGCGTGAGCCGGGCCACACCTACGCCCGCAACACACCTTACCGCTACTTCACCTACCTCAGCCCGGCGCACCGCGCGGCCCATCCGCAGTGGGGCAAGGCCTACGGGCTGGAACCCTACGCGATGGCGGCCGACGTGTACAGCCAGCCCCCTTTTGAAGGCCACGGCGGCTGGAGCTGGTACACCGGCGCGGCCGGCTGGCTGCACCGCGCGGCCCTGGAATCCATCCTGGGCCTGCATCTGCAGGCCGACGAACTGTGGTTCACGCCCTGCTTGCCTGCGCACTGGCCGCGCGCCGACATCACGCTGCGGCGCCAGGGCCGGTCCATGCATTTCCAGCTGCTGCGCGCCGAGCCCCTGGCGGCGCTGACCGCCGGTACCCAACCCCTGGGGCCGTTGCTCCAGGTGGCCGAGCGCCTGCGCTGGACCGATCTGCCCCCACACACCAGCTTCGTGGTTCCGCTCCCTCCGGCGGGCTGAACGCAAACACGCGGCCGTCCACCATCACCTTTGCGGCCGAGCAATGTCGATCCCAAGGCATCACCGGACCGGCGCGAGGGAGGCCATCCCAGGGCACCGCCGGGCCGGCTTTGCCGGACGGCCAGTGCCGCCCCCCTGGGGGGTGACGCGAAGCGGCGCGGGGGGGTACTTCACCCAACCCGGCGGACCGGGATGCGCACGCGCGCCGGTTCCTTGTGGCCGCCGGTGCGCAGCACCCGGTCCCAGAACCCGCTGGTCACGCCGAAGCAGCAGGGTTGCAGCAGGTGGTGGTGCCGGGCGTGCGCGTACCTCCGTCGCTGCAGCCAGTCCAGGTCCAGCTTCCAGTGGTGCAGGGCATGGTGGGTGAGGGCGTAGGCCAGGTACCCGGTCAGCACACCCAGTGTGAGGGCGCTGCCCATCCAGGGCCCCAGTCCCAGCACCGCGGGCAGCCCGACCAGCCCGCCGAACAGCACGGCGCTGAGCCAGGTGGGCGTGCCGATCAGGGCGAGCGGGCGGCGGTGGTGTTCCAGGTGCCAGCGCTTGAACGGCTGCAGTCCGTGCAGCACAAAGCGGTGCAGCGCGTATTCGATGGCGCTCCAGGCCAGCAGGCCCGCCCCGGCCACGGCCACGATGTCCAGCCCCATGCCGACCGGCGCACGCAGGCCGAGCCAGGCGCCGAGGCCGGCCACGGCGGCTCCGTAGACCACGACGTCGGCGCGGTGGGCGGTGGGGCTGTGTTCGATCGATATCAACGGCATGGAAGGTCCCTGGGTGGGCCCCCTGGCGGGGGTAAAAGTCAATATGCTGGCGGTTCGGCGACATCGCGTCTGTGCTGTAGCGAACCCAGCTCACCCGAACCCGTATGTGCGCTGGCGCACATACGGCGCACACGGGGACTTGCACACTCGAAAAAGTCACACATGAATCACCCTGGGCAGCCGCGCCCCAACGAGAAAGTAAAAACATGGGCATCACCCCAGATCAATCGGCCAACCAGTTGCTCGCTTCAATGCCGGGCCCCGAATGGCAGCGCATCGGTCCGCTGCTGGAGGCGGTGGACCTGCCGCTGGGGCAGGTGCTGTACGAGTCGGGGAGCAAGATGGGGCATGTGTATTTCCCCATCAACGCCATCGTCTCCCTGCTGTATGTCATGGAAGACGGTGCGTCGGCCGAGATCGCCGTGGTGGGCCACGAAGGCCTGGTCGGCATTTCGCTTTTCATGGGCGGCGAGACCACGCCCAGCCGCGCCGTGGTGCAGAGCGCGGGCAAGGGCTACCGCCTGCGCGCGGCCGACATCAAGGCCGAGTTCAACCGTTCCGGTCCGGTGATGCACCTGCTGCTGCGCTACACCCAGGCGCTCATCACCCAGATGGCACAAACCGCGGTGTGCAACCGCCACCATTCGCTGGACCAGCAGCTCTGCCGCTGGCTGCTGCTGAGTCTGGACCGCCTGAGCGGCAACGAACTGGTGATGACGCAGGAGCTGATCGCCAACATGCTGGGTGTGCGCCGCGAAGGCGTCACCGAAGCGGCGCTCAAGCTGCAGAAGCTCGGCCTGATCCGGTACGCGCGGGGACACATCACCGTGCTCGATCGACCCGGGCTGGAAAGTCGCGTCTGCGAGTGCTATGCGGTGGTGAAGAAGGAATACGACCGGCTGCTGCCGCAGCGTCTGGCGGTGTAGCCCTGTGGCCGGATGTTCGCTGGCGCACAGACCTTGCCCGGCAGCGCCAGCTACACAGTGCCCTGAGGTGGCGCATGGTGCGCAACCCCGAACCGGGACCAACATGATCACCGTCGCCAACCGAGCCACCCCCCAGCCGCTCACGCTGGAACAGCAGGACAATGCCATGACCAGCGAAGGCGCCCCGCCCGCGGGCCAGATGCCCGAGCCAGTGCCCCCTCTGCCTCCACCTGGCGGGCCGACCACCGGCTCGACATTGCCCCGGCGTTCCCAACCGCAGCGGGGACCGGATGCCAGCCAAATTTGAATCCGGCAAGGGCCTTCTGATGAGGTCGCCGCCTGCCCCCCGTGCACGTGACGCCCTCGACCAGCTGCGGATGGACCACGAACGCATCCGCAAACTGCTGCGGGACCACGAACGCCTGCGCCAGGGCTGTCAGAGCGGCGGTCTCCACGACAAAGCCGAGCTGGTGGATCGCCTGTGCGATGCCTTGAGCCTGTGCGCGTTGATCGAGGAAGAGATTTTCTACCCGATGGTGCGCCCGGTGCTGGACGGCGCTTTGCTCGCGCAGACCATCCTGTGTGACCATGCCCGGCTGCGGCGCCTGATCGCCCGCCTCGATGAAATGGAACCCAGGGACCCCGACTACGACGACGCTGTGGCCGACATCGGGGACTGCGTTCTGCCCAGCATGGACGACGCGCAGGCGGTGCTGTTTGCGCAAGTGCGCAGGGCCGGGCTGGACACGGTCGCGCTCGGTGAGCAGATGGCGCGCCGGCGCCGTGCGCAACAACAGCAGGACGTCACCCGCATCGGTCTGCCGGACTCCGAATCCACGGCGGTTCAGGCGACCGGCTGGCCACCGTCCTGCCATCTGGCCCTGCTGTAGGCGAAGCACGCTCCCGCCCATAAAAAGAGGCCTGCCGCCAGCGATGGCGGCAGGCCTCTTTCCCGTCCGCCACCCCGCAAAGGGGTGGGGCACGGGAACAGCGGGTCAGCGGGTGCCGGTGACTTCCACTTCTACGCGGCGGTCCGGCTGCAGGCAGATGATCTGCTGCGCGCGGGACATTGTGTCCGGGCAGTCTTCCATCTTGGTCACCGGCGACGATTCACCCTTGCCCACGGCGCTGATTTTGGCCGGGTCGATCTTGCCGTTGGTGACCAGGTACTCCTTGACCGCATTGGCGCGTTCGCCCGACAGGGTCTGGTTGTAGGCTTCGGAGCCTTTGCGGTCGGTGTAGCCCTCGACGGTGATCGAACCGTAGGTGGCGCCACCGAGCTGGTTGCTGAAAGTGTCCAGCGCGGTCTTGCCCTCGGGGCGCACGGCAGAAGCGTCAAAGCCAAACAGCGTGTCGGCCGAGAAGCTCACGCGCTGCGGGACCGGCGCAGCGGCCACCGGCGCGGGTGCCGGGGTGGGTGCAACGGGCGGTGCCACATAGACCGCCACCGGTGCCATGGGTGCCGGTGGCGGGGCCACGTAAGCCGGTGCGGCGGCCATGCGCGGTGCGGGTGCGCGTCCGAACGGGAACACCAGGCTCACGCTGGCCACGTCCACGTTGTTGCGCTCGCCAACCGCGTTCTTGATCCGGTAGCGTTCGACTTCACCGCGCACCCACATCGCCGGGCTGATCTCGTACTGCATGCCGAGGCCGACCTTCGCGTCGCTGTCGTTGCGCTTGCTGCTGCCGGCCACGCCAGCGCCGGCACCGGTGCCGCTGAAGGTGCTTTTGGACCACGCGTGCTGAACGCCAACGCGCGCCAGCGCAGAGAAGCGTTCGGTCAGTGGCAGCGTGCCCACCAGGTCCAGGTTCAGGCCCTGCACCTTGCTCTCGCCGGCCAGGGTGCCTGCGGGCACGGTCACGGCATTGAAGCTGTTTTTGCCCAGGTAGAAGTAACCGCCTTCTATGGCGATGTTGCGGTTGAACTGGTAGCCGCCAAAGACTTTGAATGCGTTGTCTTTGTCGTCGATGGTGCTGCTCGAAGCAGCGACACCCGGCAGCAGGCCCGACGTGAGACCGGCCGCGTCGGTGTCGGTTTTCGACTGACCGGCGGACACGCCGCCGTAGTAGTGGCTCGTGTCCTGCGCAAGCGCAGGTGCAGCGAGGAGGGCACCGAGACTGGCGAGTCCCAGCAGGCGGAAAGCGGTATGGTGTTTCATGGGTTCTTTCTTGCGTCGTGGACGCATTGCGCGGAATGCACAGCCCGTTTGTAAAAGTGCGGCCTTGGTGCGTCGGTGCGCTGCCGAACATGTGCAGATTCACCACAGACCGGGCGGGTCTGCATGGCCCGCGCCGACAGCGCCCCTTGTGTGCGCTGCCACACGGTGAACAGCGACATCGACCACCACACTGTTTGCTGGCTGGCCACTTGCGCGGGTGAGGTCCACCTTTCAGACGCCATCCCTTTGGATGCCGCTGACGACCAGCGAAACCACCCTCTCCATGGCACAAGCCGACAACCTGTTGATCCATCAATTGCCCAAGGCCGACCGCAAGCGCCTGCTGGACCGTTGCGAACCTTATGAACTGCAGCTGTCGACCGAGCTCAGCGTCCGCGGCCAGCCCCTGAGCCACGCCTACTTCCCGCGGTCGGGCTTCATTTCACTGGTGATCGATGTTGACAACTACCCCGAGCTGGAGGTGGGCATGGTGGGTCGCGAAGCCATGCTCGGTGCCGAACTGGTGCTGGGTCTGGCCAAGACGCCGTGGCGCGCGCTGGTGCAAGGGGCCGGACTGAGCTGGCGCATCGAAGCCACCGCGCTGCGCGATGAATGCAACGCCAGCCCGGCTTTGCGCCAGGTGATGCAGACCAGTCTGCTGGTGCGGCTGCACCAGCAGACGCTGGCCTCGGCCTGCGAACGCTTCCACATGATCGGTCCGCGCCTGGCCCGCTGGCTGCTCATGAGCCAGGACCGCGCACAGGCGGACCGGTTTCATGTCACCCAGGAGTTCATGGCGCTGATGCTCGGCGTGCGGCGTGTGGGCGTGACGGAGGCCGCGAGTGCTTTCCAGCAAAGCGGCCTGATCAAATACCACCGGGGTGAGCTCACCGTGCTGGACCGTCCGGCCCTGCAGGCACAGGCCTGCAGCTGCTACGCAGCCGACCGGCTGCTCTATGCCGAACTGAACGGCGTCAAAGACTGACCAGACCCCGGGCCTTTCGGCCCGCGGTGGTTCACTTCAGCCAGGTGTCGTTGGCCTTGGCTTCCCAGTCCTTGAGTTGCTGCTCGGCCACGTCTTTGGCGATGCCGTAGCGCTCCTGGATCTTGCCGGCGAGCTGGTCGCGGTGACCCGCCACCACCTGCAGGTCGTCGTCGGTCAGCTTGCCCCATTGGGATTTGACCTGTCCGGTGAGTTGTTTCCAGTTGCCTTGAATGGTGTCCCAGTTCATGTGAGTCCTTTAGTTCGGGTGAACACCAGCGTCCACCTCAACCACTTTTTAGAGCCTGCACGGCTGGTGGTCTGTGCGCTGTCGAACGTTGCGTGACGGGCTCCGTGGGGAGCCGAAGTCAGGCCGGTGTCTGGTGGTCTGTGTGCGCCAGTGCACCGACACGCCCAGCCCCGGCCGGCATGCTTCGGCGGTGGGTTTCGTCGCCTCGGTCCATGACCAGCGGCTTGTCCGTTCGCTGCGGAACTGCCGCGATGAAACCCCGCTCCCTTCCCTGTCCGCCCTGGAGGCCCAATGAACCGACTGCTCTCTGCCCCTGACCATCCCGAACCCGCATCCCGGCCACGCGCCATGCTCTGGATCGGTGGGCTGGCCCTGGCGACCGCTTTGTTCCAGGCCGGCTGTGCCAGTTTCCCGCCGCCCAATGAGCAGCTGGCCGTGGCCACGGCCGCGGTGGAGAGCGCAGCGCGCTCCGGTGCCACCGAACTGGCACCCACCGACATGGCCAAGGCCCGCGACAAGCTGGCACGGGCCAACGCTTCCATGGTGGAAGCCAAGTACGAACGTGCGTTGATGCTGGCCGAAGCCGCCCTGGTGGACGCCCGCCTGGCGGAGGCCAGGGCGCGCAGTGCCACCGCCAACAAGGCCGCCGTGACCGTGGGCGAAGACAACCGCGTGCTGCGACAGGAAATCGAACGCGGTGCGACCCAGTAAATCCCTCGAAAGAACGTCATGAAAAAGATCAAGCTCATTGCCCTCACCCTGTTGGCCGCCGCCACGCTGGCCGCTTGCGGCGGCATGCCCAAGGGCAACCCGCAGCTCGACCAGGCACGCACCGATTACCGCAACCTGCAGGCCGATCCGCGCGCACAGACCAACGCCGGGGGTGACCTGAAGCTGGCCAGCGACGCCATCGCCCGCGCCAACGCGGCCTGGAACGCCGACGCAACGGAAGATCAGGTCAACCACCTGTCTTATCTCGCATCACAACGCGTAGCCATCGCGCGCGCCACCATCGACATGAAGGTCGCCGAGGGCAAAGTGGCCGGTGCCGCGGCCGCGCGCAGCCAGGTGCAGCTCGATGCCCGCACGCAGGAAGCCAATGCCGCGCAGCGCAGTGCCGCGGCCGCGCAGCAGACCGCGCAGATGGCGCAGGTCGATGCGGCCAACGCGCAGCGCAGCGCCGATGCGGCGCGCGGCGCGGCAGCGGAGTCCGATCGCCAGACCCAGGCGGCCTTGGAGCGCAACCGGGCGCTCGAAACCCGGCTCAAGGAGCTCAACGCCAAAACCACGCCGCGCGGCCTGGTGATCACGCTGGGCGATGTGCTGTTCGAGGTGAACCGTTCCACGCTGCAACCCGAAGGCCTGCGCCGGGTGGACCAGCTGGCTGCGGTGCTCAAGGAGTTTCCGCAGCGCAGCGCGCTGGTGGAAGGCTTCACCGACAGCACCGGCAGCGACGGCTACAACCAGACGCTGTCGGGCCAGCGCGCCGACGCGGTGCGCACCGCGCTCATGCGCCAGGGCATCGCGATGGAGCGCGTGTCCGCGCGCGGCTATGGTGAGACTTCACCGGTGGGCAGCAACGCCACCGCCGAAGGGCGCCAGCTGAACCGCCGGGTCGAGATCGTGCTGTCCGATGACAGCGGCAAGCTCATCGCCCGATGACCCGATGACCACCTCGCGCGTGCCACCCGCACGCTGCGCATAGCGCCCATGGCACCCGCCGTATCCGCCCGCGGCCTGCTGACCAGCGTGATCGCGCTGGCGCTGTGGCTGGGGCTGTCGTTCAGCGTGCAGGCCCAGCCGGCCTCTGCCGCTGCGCTGCAGGCCCAGCGCCAGGCCATGCAGCCGCAGCTGAGGGCCAGTGTGTTCGGCGAACCGCTGGTGCTGGGTTCGCGCCAGCAGACCGATCGCATCGAAGGGGATGTGCACGCCGAGATCGGGCACCCTTTGGATGCCGTGCGGGCCGCACTGGGCAGCCCCACCGGTCTTTGCGAGGTGCTCTTGCTGCACCTGAATGTGCGTGCCTGTCAGGCCACCGCGGGTGCCGGGGGCGAGGGGCTGAGCCTCCATGTGGGACCCAAGCTCGCGGGCGCGCCGGGCTCGGGCTACCCGATTGCTTACGCCATGCGCACCGAAGCCGACGATGCCGGATACCTGCGGGTGAGTCTCAGCGCCGCACAGGGGCCACTGTCCACGCGCGACTACCGCATGGTGTTCGAGGCGGTGCCGACCGAGGGCGGGCGCAGCTTCCTGCATTTCGGCTACTCGTATGGGGTCGGTACGCTGGGGCGGCTCGCCATGGGTGCCTACCTCGCCACCGCTGGCCGTTCCAAGATCGGCTTCACGGTGCTGGGCCGCGATGACCGGCAACGGCCGCTGTACGTGGCGGGGGAGCGCGCAGCCGTCGAGCGCAACGTGATGCGTTACCACCTCGCCGTCGTGGCCCATCTCGGCGTGGTGCCGGTACCGGGCACGTCGCCTCGGCTGGCGCGGCAGCGCGCCTGGTTTGCGCTCACCGAGCGCCATGCGGCGCAGCTGCACGAATACAGCCTCGACGACTACTTGCGGGAAAAACGCCTGGACCGGGAGCGCCTTGCCGCGGCGAAGTGAGCCACGGGGCGCCGCTCCCGGGCGGGCTCACAGCACCAGCCGCCGTGCGTAGCCGGTCATTTCCAGGTAGCCGCGGCCCACCCGCCGGCCCTGGCTGTCGAGCAGGTCCGACAGCCCTTCCCAGTACACCGTGCCGGTGCTCTGGTCACCGTCGAGCTCTTGCGGATCCACCAGGGCCTTGACGGTGTACTCGCCTTGCGGCGTGCGGACGCGCCAGTCGACCGGATACCGTGCGCGGGTGCGCGGGCTGGTCCAGTGGCGCAGCGGTGTGAAGCCCAGCTCGTCGGGGCCGAAGCTGCGGGCTTCGCTGCGGTCGGCCAGACGGAACGAGCCACCAGCCCACAGCGGGCTGCCGTCCTGGCGGCGCAGCTGGAAGGCGGTGAGGCTTTGCCCGTTGTCCAGGTTCATGCCGATCCAGTCCCAACCCACCGCGTCGGGGTGCATCAGGGCTTCGCTCCATTCGTGGTCCAGCCATGCGCGGCCGCTGGCGATGCGGAAGGTCTGGCCATTCAGGCCGAGCGTGCCGCTCACCGCCAGCTGCGGGTGGCTGACGTAAAAGCTCGCCTGTGAAGGGTCTGGCCCCTTGCGTGAAAAGCCTTGGTCACCCTGCAGCAGCAGCGGCTGGGTGGGCGTGGCGCTGATCTCGATGCGGATGCTGTTTCCGTCCACGCGGGCCTGGTAGGCGCCGCCGGCATCGCGCACGAGCGACCAGTCTCGCAGCACCACCTGTGTGTCGGCCTCGCTGGCGAACACGCCGCGCTCGCGCTGCAGCGGCGGTTCGCCGTTCCAGCGCGCCATGCGCTGGTCGTGCCAGAGCTTGCCGCCTCGCACGTCGGTGATGGCGGCGTGGGCGAACAGCAGGTGCTTCGCGGCCAGGCGGCTGCGCAGCGGCTGGGCCGGGTCGACCCGGCTGCGGAAGAAGGTGACCTGGAAGCCGAAGGCGCGCCCGGTGGCGTCCTGCGCGTGTCCGGTGAGGTACCACCATTCGGTACGGGTCTCGTTGTGGGTGCCGTGGTCGCGTGGGAATCCGAGGACGCGCGGCGTGAGGGCCGCAGGGGGCTGCGCTGCCGGTGGGGTATCGGCCCGGGCGCCATGCCAGGGCAGCGCCCAGGCCGCTGCCAAGCCGAGCACCAGGCTGCGCCGGGGGTGCTCTGGCTGGCCCTTGAGGGGCTCAGCGCTGGCTGGTGGCGTCGGGTGCATCCGGTGGGCAGCTGTCGGGCGTGAAATGCGCGCACAGGCGCGTCCGCGCGGCGCTGATGTCGCCAAACTGGGCCTGCGCCCAGGCGGGGTCGAAATAGGTTTGGCGGTAGCGTTCACCGCTGTCGCACAGCAGCGAGAGGATGGACCCGCTTTCGCCGCACTCCTTCATCTCTTGCGCCAGCGTGAGCATGGCCACGAGGTTGGTGCCGGTGGACGGGCCGACGCGGCGGCCCAGCAACTGGGTGAGTGCATGCATGGCGGCCAGCGAGTCGGCATCGGGCACTTCGAACATGCGGTCCACCAGGGTGGGTATGAAGCTGGGTTCCACGCGCGGGCGGCCAATGCCTTCGATGCGCGATCCGGGCGCGGTGAGCGTGGCGTCTCCGCTGCGGTGGTAGGCGCCGAACACCGAGCCTGCGGGGTCGGCCACACAGAGCCGGGTGGGGTGGCGCAGGTAGCGCAGGTGGCGGCCGATGGTGGCGCTGGTGCCGCCGGTGCCGGCGCCCACCACGATCCAGCGCGGCACCGGGTGGCGCTCGCGCGTCATCTGCTCGAACATGCTGTGGGCGATGTTGTTGTTGCCGCGCCAGTCGGTGGCGCGCTCGGCGTAGGTGAACTGGTCCATGTAGTGGCCGCCGGTCTCGCGTGCCAGCTGTTGCGCGGCGGCGTAGACCTCGCCCGCGCTGTCCACGAAATGGCAGCGCCCGCCGTAAAACGCGATCTGGTCCACCTTCTCCTGTGAAGTGTTGCGCGGCATCACGGCGATGAACGGCAGGCCGAGCAGGCGCGCAAAGTAGGCCTCGCTCACGGCTGTGGAACCGCTGGACGCTTCGACCACCGTGGTGCCCTGCTGCAGCCAGCCGTTGCACAGCGCGTAGAGAAACAACGAGCGCGCCAGCCGGTGCTTGAGGCTGCCGGTGGGGTGGGTGGATTCGTCCTTGAGGTAGAGGTCGATGCCGTGCGCGGCCCATTGCGGCAGGGGCAGGGCGATGAGGTGGGTGTCGGCACTGCGGCAGAAGTCGGCCTCGATGAGGGCGATGGCCTGGTGCAACCACCAGTGGGGTGTGTTCATGCCGATATTGTGATGGAGCTTCACCAGTCTTCTTTCACTGCCTGCACCGCGTCCCGGCCCGCGGCGGCGCGTCCGGCCAGCCAGGCGGTGGCGGTGCCGGCCAGCACCACCGCAGCGCACAGCGCCAGCAGGCGCAGCCAGGGCAGGGCAAGGTCCATGGTCCAGTGAAAACTCTGCGGGTTGACCACATGCACCAGCACCAGGCTCACCGCCAGCCCGAGCGCGAGCCCGGCGAGCGCGCCCAGCACCGTCCAGGCCAGGCCTTCGAGCGCCACCAGGCCCAGGATCTGCCGCCGGGTCAGGCCCAGGTGCGCCAGCAGGCCAAATTCTTTGCGCCGCGCCAGCACCTGGGCACTGAAGCTGGCCGCCACGCCAAAGAGGCCGATGCCGATGGCCACCGCCTGCAGCCAGTAGGTGACGGCGAAACTGCGGTCGAAGATGCGCAGCGAGACGGCGCGGATCTCGCTGGCCGACGCGAATTCGATCAGTCCGTCAGCGCCCATGCCCTGGGCCACGGCGCGGATGCGTTCACGCACCGCGTCTTCGGTGCTGCCTTCGCTCAGGTGCAGCGCCAGGTCGTTGACCCGCTCATCGCCGCTGAGCCGCACGTAATCGGCCAGGTCCATCACCACGCTGCCGTGCTGGCGCGCGTAGTCGCGCCAGACACCGGCGACGAAAAAACGCGTGGTGGTGTCTGCCGGAAACGCCTGCGCCAGCGCGGGCAGCGTGCCGCCGCGCTGGGCGCCGTGCAGGTCCAGCATGGCTTCGCTCACGTACACCGGCACCACCCGCTCGCCCGCAGCGGGCGGCAGCGCGGGCCAGGCGTCGCCCAGCAGCGGCAGCCGCTGGCCCACGTTGCCAGGGTCCATGCCCAGCGGGCGCGCCAGCAGCGTCACCGGCGGCAGGCCCGCGTCCATCTGCACCTGCGTGGTCCGCAGTGGGTCCACCCGGTCCACGCCGGGCACGCCCGAGACTGCGGTCACAAAGTCGGGCGGCAGGGTGTTGCCGTCCTGCGCGCCGCCGCTGCTGGCGCGCACATACAGCTGTGCGGGCAGCACGCCGTCGAGCCACTGCGTCACCGAATCGCGGAAGCTCGCCACCATCACCGTGAGCGCGACCGACAGCGCCAGGCTGGCCACCACGCCGCTGGTGGCCACGGCGGCGGTGTCGCGCAGCCGGCGTGAGCGCTCCACCGCCAGCAGCGGCAGCGCAAAGCCGGCCACCCTGGGTGCCAGCCGGTCCAGCAGCGCGCCCACCGCCAGCGGCAGTGCTCCGATGCCACCCACCAGCAGCAGGCCGACCGCCAGGTAGGCGGCGAGCGGAATGCCGGCCACCGGCGGCGCCCAGGCCAGCGCGCCCGCCAGCAGCATCAGACCGATGGCCAAGTGGTGCTTTTGCGCCCGGCCGGTGGCGGCCGTTCCGAGTCCTTTGAGCGCCAGCGCGGGCGCCATGCGGGCGGTGGCCCGGGCTGGCCACCAGCCACCCACCAGCGCCGCCGCCATGCCGAGGGTGCCGTAGAGCAGGGCGGCGCCGGGGCTCCATTGCAGCGGCGGCGCCGCGCCCGAGAAGTAGCCGCCGCCCAGGTCGCCGCCCAGCACGCCGAGTGCCAGCGCCGCCAGGCCCGTGCCCAAGGCCACGCCCAGCACACTGCCCAGCAGCCCCAGCAGGGCCGACTCGGCCAGCACCAGGCGCAACCGCTCGCGGGCCGACAGCCCGAGCACGCCGAGCAGGGCGAACTGCTGCGAGCGCCGGGCCACCGAGAGCGACAGCACCGAAAACACCAGGAAGCCGCCGGTGAACAGCGCCACCAGCGCGAGCACCGTGAGGTTGACCCGGTAGGCGCGCGACAGGTTGCTGGCCCGTTCACCCACCTGCTCGGGTTGCTGCGCGATCACGCTGGGCGGCAACGCCAGCGCGGCCAGCAGGGCTTCGGGCGGGGTGCCGGGTTCCAGTCGCAGATCGATGCGGGTGAGGCCCCCGGTCCGTTCCATCAGCTGCTGAGCGGCGCCAATGTCCATCACCACCAGCGGTGCGCCGGGGGCGTTCACCGTGCCGGCGATGCGCAAGGGGGCCAGGCTCAGTCCGCTTTGCAGCCGCAGCGTGTCGGTTTCGCCGATCGCCCGCCGCGCGGCCGGATTCAAGAACGCGGTGTCGGGCGCAAAGATGTCCAGCCGGTCGCCGTCGGTCTCGCCGTGGGTGCGTGACAGCAGCGGCAAGAGGCTGGGCGACACGCCCGCCACCGTGAGCGCGTCCACACCCACGAGTTTCACGGCGGTTTTGCGGCCTTGTGCATCCACCAGGGTAGTGGGCAATTCCAGCACCGGGCTGGCCAGCGCCACACCGGGCTGTGCGGCCACGCGGTCGAGCAGCCGGTCGTCCAGCAAGCCCTGGCGGGCGCGCAGGCTCAGGTCGGGCTGCCCATTGACCGATCGCACCGCGCCGGCAAACTCGGCCAGGGCCGACGCGTTGATCAGGTGCACCGCAAACGCCAGCGCCACGCCCAGCATCACGGCCACCACCGCCGACGCGTTGCGCCAGGGGTGGTGCCGCAGTTCCTGCCATGAAAACGTGGTGAGCAGCGCGCGCATGGGGTTCGAGCTTATCGCCTGCGCCGTGCCGCGTTTGCGCCCCGCGGGCTAAACCCTGCCGGTGGCCTGAAGTTTGCTTGAGCGTAAGATGGTTCGAGCCCCTCCTCTCGCGTCGGGGCCGCCTTGCATCACCGTCTTTTTCCGCGCGCTCCCGCGCTCCCGCTGCGGCCCTGCCGCCAGCGCCACTTTCACGGTGAACCCATGGTCCGCATCCACCTCGCCATCGACCTGAACTACACAGTCAACACCCTGCCGGGTGCCGATTTCATCTTCAACATCCAGGCCGCGCAGACGCGCCAGCAATCCGTCGCCTGGGAGGAACTGCTGGTGAGCCAGCCGGTGCCCCTGAGCAGCCACACCGATCCGGCCACCCACATGCGCACCCTGCGCCTGACCGCGGTGCCCGGCCCGCTGCTGGTGCGCTACCGCGCCACGCTGGACATCACCCACCACACGGCGCCACCCGCCACCGTGATGGAAACCCCGGTGGCGCAGCTGCCCCCCGATGCGCTGACCTACCTCTACCCCAGCCGCTACTGCCAGTCCGACTGCATCACCGCCCAGGCCATGAACCTGTTCGGCAACCTGCCGCAAGGTTATTCGCGGGTGATCGCCATCCGCGACTGGGTGCGCTCGCAGGTGAAATTCCAGTCCAACACCAGCAACTCCATGACGTCGGCGCTGGACACCCTGCACAGCCACCTGGGTGTGTGCCGCGACTTCGCGCACCTGATGATCGCGATGTGCCGCGCGCTCAACATCCCGGCGCGCTTCACCACCGGTATCGACTTCGGCGCCGACCCGGCGCTCGGCCCCACCGATTTTCACGCGTATGTGGAGGTGTACCTGGGTCACCGCTGGTACCTGTTCGACCCGTCGGGCACCGCCATCCCCATGGGTTTCGTGCGCATCGGCACCGGAAGGGATGCGGCCGACGCATCGTTTGCCACCATCTTCGGCAATGTGACCGCGCTGGCGCCGCGCATCGACATTTCGGCCCAGACCGGGGCGAACACCGGCTGGGCTTACCCGGTTCACCGCGAGGAAGCCTTGTCCACCGACGCGGTGTTCGCCTGGAACGCGGTGAACGCTCGCTGAGCCGCACGGCCTAGGCGCTCGCTGGGCGGTCCGCGCCTGTGGTCCAATAAGAGGTTTTCAACCAATTTCTGTCTGGATCCGACATGGGCAACAAAATCGTCACCGAAGCCGACCGCAAGCGCACCCCCCGTCCCGCACCCATGCCCGGCATGGCATTGCCCACGCCCGGCCGCGGCCAGCGCATCAGCCTGGAGCGCGGTGTCGCCACCCGCAGCAAGAAGAACCCTGGCAAGCGCTCCAACAAGGGCGGCTGACCAGTCAGCCAGCCGGTCTCCGGCCGGTGCAAGAAGAAGGGCCCCAGTGGGGCCCTTCTTCTTTCAGGTTGCTGCGCTCTTCAATCGAGCGGCACTTCTTCCCGCGGCGCCGAGAGCATGTAGACACCCTGCTCGGTGATGACCAGTCTGAAGATCCAGTGCAGCGTGTCCTCGGTCACGGTCGGAACACGGCAGGTCGTGGCGGCGTTGCTGTCGATGTGGCAGATGCTCACGGTGGCCGGGTCGGCTTGGGCTGTCTTGACCATGCGGAACACCGCAATGGCCTGCGTGGGCTGGGCGTTGGTCAGGAACTCGAACCCGTTGATCGCTTGCGTCGGCAATCCGCTCAACGGCACGCTGGGTAGCAGGGTGCTGCCCCAAGAAACCCGGAAGTTCGGGCTGCCTTCGGTGCCGATGTTGATCGCGCGGCTGACGCCGCTGATGCAGGCGACCGCACCGGGGGCGAACCGGCTGCCCAACTCCACACCCATGCTGTTCGGCGTGGTGTCAGGGTTGTAGCCCAGGAAGGGCGTTTCGCGCAAATCGTCCAGGGGCAGGTTCAGGTTCACCGTCGCCACGTCGAAGGGGAATCCGGTGGGCGATGTCACCAGGCTGATCCGGGTTTCCAGGCCGTTGACCAGCATCGTCTGGTTGCCGATCTGGGTGTACGACGGGGCGCCAACGGTCGGTGCGATCTGGACGCCGCAGAGGGTGGGCGTCGCCGTGCTGGTGGCCAGTGGCGCCGGCTCGTTCGCCGTGGTCTCACCGCCGCCACCACCGCAGGCCGTCAGCAAGGCCAGTGCCAGTGCGCTGATCGCCTGGGCGACGGGTTGGGTGATGTTCTTTGCACGTTCCATGGCGATGTTCTTTCCCGGCCCTGAGGCGGTTGGGTTGCTGCCTGTGCCGCCGGATGAAGATTCCGGGGCTGTGCCCTTCGTTTCGAACCTTTTCCGTGTTTATTGAGGTGTTTTTCTGCGGTTCGGCGATTCGGGCGCGGGGTTAGTACGCCTGTCCTACAATTCGGGCCTTCACCGGGGGTGCGTTGTCCATCAAAGATGAACAACGCTGAGATACACCCCTCTCACCTGATCTGGGTTGTGCCAGCGTAGGGAGCGTGATCTGCCGACCGCCGTGTTGCACGGAAGTCGTCCTTTTCAGCCGCTGCCCCGAGCGGCTTTGTTTTTTGAAAAGGCGGTTCTCCATGCATCGGCGGTTGTTGTCTGCGGCTCTGTTGTCGGTTTCCATCGCGGCCCTCGCGCCCGCGGTCCACGCACAGAAGGCGCCCGTCCTGCGGGTGCTCACGCACAGTTCGTTCGATCTGCCCAAGGAGCAGCTCGCCCAGTTTGAAAAAGACGCGGGCGTGAAGCTGCAGATCGTCAAGGCCGGCGACGCCGGCGAGATGACGAACAAGCTGATCCTCACCAAGGCCCGGCCGATCGCCGACGTGGTCTTCGGCATCGACAACACCCTGCTGCCGCGCGCCATCGCCGCCGGCGTGATCGAGCCCTACACCGGCCCCGCTGCGCAGCGCCTGTCGGCCGCCACGCTCGATGCGGGCGTGGTGCCGGTGGACTACGGATATGTCACGCTGAACATCGACAAAGCCTGGTTCGCCAAGAGCGGCCTGGCGCTGCCCACCAGCCTGGAAGACCTGACCCAGCCCGCCTACGCCAAGCTGCTGGTGGTGCAGAACCCGGCCACTTCCAGCCCCGGCATGGCGTTCCTGCAGGCCACCATCGCCGGTCTGGGCGAAGAGCAGGCCTTCCGCTGGTGGGGTGCCATGCGGGCCAATGGCCTGAAGGTGAGCAAAGGATGGACCGAGGCCTACTACACCGAGTTCACGCGCAACGGCGGCACGCGCCCCATCGTCGTCAGCTACGCCAGCAGTCCGGCGGCCGAGGTGTTCTACAGCAAGGAAAAGATCACCGAGTCGCCGACCGCCAACCTGTTCCTCAAGGGCGGCGTGTTCCGCCAGGTGGAGGGTGTGGCACTGGTCAAGGGCGGGCGACCGGCCGCGCGCGAAGCCGCTGGCCGGCTCATCGAATTCCTGCGCTCGGCCCCGGTGCAGCAGTCGCTGCAGACCACCATGTGGATGTTCCCGGCCGAGGTCGGTGCGCCTCGGGTGGAGGTGATCAAGCGCCATGCGGTCGAGCCGTCGGCCCATGACAACCCGGCCAGTGCGCAAGCCGCTGCGGCATCCAAAGGCTGGGTGCAGCGCTGGACCCAGGTGGTCCTCAAATAGCACCGCACGGTATTCGCCCGCCTGGTATGGCTGCACGGCTCTCAGAGGCAACACCCCGCCAGGCCACAGCCGGTGCGGTGGCGTTGGCGGAACTGCGCTGCGGCTGCGCATGAGGTCCTGAAATGAACCGCTCTGCATCGCGCTGGCTGCTGCCGATCCTGCCGCTGGGCTTTCTGGCCCTGGTGCTGGTGGCGCCTGTGCTGCGGCTGTTGGCCGAGGGGCTGGCGCCGGGCGCGGCGCTCGATGCACAACCGCTGCGCTGGTTCGATGTCTGGCAAGACGATTTCTTGCGCTGGCGCGTGCTGTGGTCGTTCGTGCAGGCCGCCATCACCTGCGTGCTGGCCCTGCTGCTGGGGCTGCCGGTGGCCTGGGTGCTGGCGCGGCTGGAGTTTCCCGGTCGGGCGCTGACCCTGCGCCTGCTCATGCTGCCTTTCGTGGTGCCCACGCTGGTGGCAGCGCTCGGCGTGCTGGCGCTCTGGGGGCCGCGCGGTCTGCTCGGCGCACCGCTGGCCGCAGTGGGCGTGGAACTGACCGACACACCCTGGCTGCTGCTCTACGGCAACCTGTTCTTCAACCTGTGTGTGGTGGTGCGCGCCGGGGTGGATGCGCTGGAGCAGGTGAGCGCGCCGCGCGTGGCCGCCGCCCGCACGCTGGGCGCCACGCCCTGGCGCGCGTTCTGGCGCGTGGAATGGCCCGCCATCGCGCCCTGGCTGGCCTCGGCGCTGTGCCTGGTGTTCCTGTATTGCTTTGCTGGCTTTGGCCTGGCGCTGGTGCTGGGCGGCCAGCGCTACGCCACGGTGGAGGTGGAGATCTACACCCTGGTCGCCCACGAACTGGAGCTGGGTCAGGCCAGCGTGCTGGCGGTCTGGATGCTGGTGCTGACCGCTGCGGTGGCGCTGGCCTACGCCGCCATCGAAAAGCGCCTGGCCGCGCCGGGTCGGGTGTCGCCGGTGGCGCGTCAGCGCCCGCGCGGCGCCTGGCACTGGGCCGCGCTGCTGGGTGCGGGCGTGGTGCTGTTCGTGTTTTGCGCCGCGCCGTTGCTGGCCATCGTGTGGCGTGCGCTGCAAGCCTTGCTGGTGGGGCAGGGCGCCGCCGTGCTGAGCGAACCCGACACGCTGGACGCGCTGTGGAACACCCTGCGCTTCTCGGCCAGCGCGCTGGTGCTGGCCACCCTGCTGGGCCTGGTGCACGCGCTGGGTGTGCGCGCGCTGGATGCCGCCGCCCAGGCACGCCACGCAGGTCCGGCGCCGGGCGCGCTCGCCCTGGTCTGGCGCGCGGCGGCCTTTCTGCCGTTCGTGGTGTCGTCGGTCACGGTGGCCTTTGGTCTGCTGCTGCTCTACCCCGAAACCAGCGCCAGCCTGGCCCTGCTGCTGGCCGCCTATGTGCTGCTGGCCTATCCCTTCGTGGCCAAGTCCATCACCGCCGCGCTGGACAGCCTGCCCGCCAGCCACGCGCAGGCCGCCGCCTCGCTGGGCGCGAGCCCCTGGCGGGTGTTCTGGCGCGTCACGCTGCCGCTGGTGGCGCCAGCATTGCGCCGGGGCATGGCCTTTGCCGCCGCCACCGCGCTGGGCGAATTCGCCGTCACGCTGTTCCTGGCGCGGCCCGAGTGGACCACGCTCACCACCCTGATCTACCAGCACCTGGGCCGCCCCGGGCAGGCCAACCTGGACGCCGCCTACGCGCTCGCCGGTCTGCTCATGCTGCTGGCGCTGGTGGCCTTCACCCTCATCGAAGGCCGTCGCCGCGACAATGAACGCCATGCTTGAACTGCGCGACATCGCCAAACAATGGGACCACCGCCCGCTGCTGGACGGCGTGAACCTGCGCGTGGCAGCCGGTGAAACCGTGGCCCTGCTCGGCGCTTCGGGCAGCGGCAAGAGCACCCTGCTCAAGATCGCCGCCGGGCTGGAGGCGCCCGAGTGCGGCAGCGTGTGGTTCGATGGTCTGGACATCACCGCCATGCCGCCAGAGCAGCGGGGTTTTGCCCTGATGTTCCAGGACTTCGCGCTGTTCCCGCACCTGAACGTGATGGACAACGTGGCCTTCGGTCTGGTGGAACAGGGTGTGCGCAAAACCGAGGCCCGCAGCCGGGCGCAGGCCATGCTGGAGCGCTTCGGGCTCGGCGAACACGCCCGGGCCCGGGTGTGGACGCTCTCGGGCGGCGAACAGCAACGCGTGGCGCTGGCCCGCGCGCTGATCACCCAGCCGCGCGCGCTGCTGCTGGATGAACCCTTTTCCGCGCTCGACGCCGACCTGCGCGACCGCTTGCGTGCCGAGTTCCGTGAACGCATCACCGAGGCCGGCATGACCGCCATCCTCGTCACCCACGACGAGCAGGAAGCCCGCGCCATGGCGCAGCACGCCTGGGCGCTGGAAGGCGGTCGCCTGAACCAGCGCTGGTGAGGCCGGCCCGTCTGGCGGTGCACCGGGCCGGTGAAGCAGAATGCGGTCATGGACGCATACATCCTGATCGGCAACGCCAACACCCGCAAGACCTCCGTCATCCGCAGCCTCAGCGGCTGCTTCAACCGCAGCGTGCGCGACATCCAGCTCCAGTCGGGCCGGCCCCAGCGCTTTTACGCCCGCGTCGGCGCACTGCAGAACACCCGCACCACGCTGGACGAATTTGTGCAGGAAGTGCAGCGCTCGCGTTGCGACGCGGTGCTGTTTTCGCTGTTGCCCAACGCGCTGCAGACCGACCTGATGGACTACCCCGATGCGTTCACCTACGTGGCTGGCCTGCGCGAGCGGGGCTGGCGCATCAAGGGCGTGGCCGTGCTCGGGCAGGACGGCGGCGGTGTGCGTGCGCCCAACCTGCGCCAGCATGTGCAGGCGCCGACGGCGGCGGTCAACCTCACTGCGCGCGACGTGCGGGCCCAGTTCGGCTGGCTCTGACGCCCCCGTGCGCCGCGCGCAGGCAGAATCACCGGGCACCCGCCAGGCGGTGCGTTGTCATTTTTGATGGAGCACACAGATGGGCTGGTTTTCCAGAAGCAACGACGGTTTCTTTCTCAGCACCACCACCCCGCCGGACATTCCGCGCAGCCAGTACCTGGGCGTGGTCAACGGCGAGGCCATCATCGGCGCCAACATCTTCCGCGACATGTTCGCGTCGGTGCGCGACGTGGTGGGCGGCCGTGCCGGTGGCTACGAGCGATCGCTTTCAAGCGCCCGCGATGCAGCGATGGAAGGCCTGGTGGAAGCCGCCAAGCAGATGGGCGCCAACGGCGTCATCGGCATCGACTTCGACTACGAAGTGCTGGGCGAGACCAACGGAATGATGATGGTGGCTGTGAGCGGGACGGCGGTGAAGCTCGGGTGAACCCGGCGGCGTCTGCCTTTGCTCTGCGGGAACATCCAGCCTGAGCAGCAGCGCCTGGACATCGACCGTGACGGGCGATTCACCCACCTGCGCATCTGCGGTCAACGCACGGCGGTTGTTGGCTCACCCTCCGCGAAGCGCCCGCAAGATTTTCTGTCCCCCGCGTCCCGTCGCTTCCTGCCCCAGCCGCTGCTGCTCGATGCGGATCGCGGCGCGGCTCTTGTCGCCCAGGGCACCGTCCACCTCGCCAATGTCATGACCCTTGAGGATCAGCAGGCCTTGCAGTTCGCGGCGCTCGGCGCGTGAGAGGCCTGGGTCGTCGGTGGGCCAGGGGGTGGTGAAGGGGCCGCCGCCGCGCAGGCGGTCGGCCAGGTGGGCGATGGCTAGGCCGTAGCTTTCGGCGGCGTTGTAGCTGAAGAGCGCATCGAAGTTGCGCAGCACCAGGAAGGCCGGGCCTTGGGCGCCAGCCGGGGTCATCAGGCCCGCGCTGCCGAGCTGTGCTGGCGGGGGCGAGCCGTCGACGCGGCGCAAGCCGCGCGCGGTCCATTCGCTCATCGGGCGCTTGCTGCGGCGGCCTTCGCCAGCGGTGCTGAAACCCGCAGGCAGCTTGACCTCAAAACCCCAGGGCTGACCGCTCTGCCAGCCGGCCTTGTCCAGGAAGTTGGCGGTCGACGCCAGCGCGTCGGCGGTGTTGTCCATCAGGTCGCGCTTGCCGTCGCCGTCGCCGTCCACCGCCAGCCGCTCAAAGGTGCTCGGCATGAACTGGGTGTGGCCGAAGGCCCCGGCCCAGCTGCCCACCAGCCGCTCGGGCGCGATGTGCCCGGCCTGCAGGATGCGCAGCGTCGCAAAAAATTCGCCCCGGAAGAAGGCCTGGCGCCGCCCGAAGCACGACAAGGTGCCCAGCGCCTGCACCAGCGGGTGTTTGCCGAAGTTCTGTCCGAAATTGCTCTCCACCCCCCACACCGCGACCACGGTGGCCGGGTCGACGCCGTAGCGCTGCTGAACCTGCGCCAATGTGTCGGCGTACTGCCGCAGCATGGACTGCCCGTCGGCCACGCGCTCGTCGTCCACCAGCCCGCTGAGGTAGTCCCAGATCGGCATGCGGAACTCGGGCTGGAAGTTCAGCTTGTCGATCACGGTCATGTCGGGCTGCAGGCCCTGGGTGAAGCGGGTGAAAGTGGCGTCCTGCACCTGGGCGGCGCGGGCTGGTGCGCGCAGGTCCTCGATGCATCGGTCGAATTCGGGGTTGGCCGTCTGGGCGTGGGTCAGCAGCGGCGCAAGTGCCGCGGCGGCGAGGAACAGGGCGTGTTTGATCTGGGGCATGTCCGATAGCGTAACGCTTCCGGCGCACGCGTCCCGTCCAGCAAGCACCGCGGAACTGGCTTCGCCAGGCCGCAGGTGCTGTCCCCCTCAGGGGGAAGCCGCGCAGCGGCGCAGGGGGGAGTCAAACTGCCCAGGTGGACTGGTGTTCCGGCACCAGCGCCCGCCAGCCTTGCTCGCGTTCGATGCGCTGGCGCAGCGCGTCCGAAGCGCCCAGGTCGCCGTGCGTCACGAACACGCGGTGCGGGGGCTGTGGCAGGGCACGCAGCCAGTCCATGAGCTGGCTGGCGTCGGCGTGCGCCGACGCCGACGCCAGCTGCACCACCTCGGCCCGCACCGGCACGTCCTGCCCGTGGATGCGAATGCTCTTGTTGCCCTTGGCCAGCGAATCGCCCCGGGTGCCGGGCGCCTGGTAGCCGGTGAGCACCACCATGTTGCGGTGGTGGCCGAGGTACTGCACGAGATGGTGCAGCACCCGCCCGCCGGTGGCCATGCCCGCGGCGGCCAGCACGATCTTGGGGCCGTGCTGCTGCGCAATCGCTTTGGACTCGTCGGCGCTGCGCGTCATCTTGGCCACGTGCTCCATGTCGCGGCACTGCGCCGCGTTGAGCCGGTGTTCGCCCAAATGGTTGTCGTACAGGCCGGTGGTGTGGATGGCCATGGGGCTGTCCAGGTACACCGGCAGGCTGTGCGGCAGCACGCCGTTGGCCTTGAGCAGCACGATGGCGTGCAGGATCTCCTGTGCCCGACCGACCGCGAAGACCGGCACCACCGCCGTGCCGCCACGGGCGGCCACCCGCTGGAGGGCTGGGCCGAGTTCGGCCAGCGTGTCTTCGTCGGGGTGTTCGCGGTCGCCGTAGGTGGATTCGATCACCACCGCGTCGGCGGCGGGTGGCTTTTCGGGCGGCAGCATCAGCATGTCGTCGGGCCGACCGAGGTCGCCCGAGAACAGGATCTTCTTGCCACCCACTTCCAGCAGCAGGCTGGCTGCGCCGAGGATGTGGCCGGCGCTGGAAAAACGCGCCGTCCAGCCGTGCAGGGGTTCGAACGCCTGGCCCATGGGCACGGTGCGGATCAGCTTGAGGCTGTCCAGCGCGTCGCCTTCGGTGTAGAGCGGCAGTGCGGGCGCGTGTTTGCTGAAGCCTTTGCGGTTCGCGAAGTTGGCGTCCTCTTCCTGGATGTGGCCGCTGTCGGGCAACAGGATCTTGGCGAGGTCGCGCGTGGCCGGCGTGCACCAGACTTTGCCATGAAACCCCTCTTTGGCCAGCAGCGGCAAATACCCGCTGTGGTCCAGGTGCGCATGCGTGAGCAGCACGGCGCCGATGTGGTTGGGCATGACCGGCAGCGGGTCGCGGTTGCGAAGGCGCAGCTGTTTGTAGCCCTGGAACAGCCCGCAGTCGACCAGCAGGCTCTGGCCATTGAACTCGACGAGGACCTTGGAACCGGTGACGGTGCCTGCGGCACCGAGAAAGCGCAGATGGACGTTCATCTCGCCATGGTACCCGCCGCGAGGCTTCAGCCGCGCTGCAGTTCGATGGTGACGTGCACGATTTCCTCGTGCACCGACAGCCAGTGCCGCACCTCGTCTGCCGTGAGGGTAGGGTCGGGTGTGGCCAGCGTCAGGGCGCAGGCCCAGGCGCCCCGGCCCACGCGCCAGACGTGCAGGTCGGTCAGGTGCAGGCGCCGCGCTTCGGTGTGTTCGGCCATCACCTCGCGGATTTCCGCGACCACCGGGTGGTCCATCTCGCGGTCCAGCAGCACCTTGCTGGTTTCGGTGGTCAGGCCGCGCGCCCACAGCGCCACCAGCACCGCGCCCACGATGCCCATGACCGGGTCCAGCCAGCCCCAGCCCCAGAACCAGCCGCCGGCCAGGGCCACGATCGCCAGCACCGAGGTGGCGGCGTCGGTGATCACGTGCACGTAGGCGGCGCGCAGGTTCAGGTCCTGGTGGCCGTGGTCGTGTGCGTGCCCATGGTCATGACCGTGATCGTGGCCATGGTCGTGCCCGGCACGGCCCAGGATGACCGCACTCACCACGTTGACCAGCAGCCCCAGCACGCCCACCGCCATCGCTTCGGCGTAGCGGATCGGCTGCGGCTCCAGCAGGCGGTCGACCGAGCCGATGACCATCAGGGCGGCCACTCCCAGCAGGAACAGCGCGCTGGTGTAGCCCGCCAGCACCTCGATCTTCCAGGTGCCGAAAGCGAAGCGCCGGTCGGTCGACAGGCGGCGCGCCGTGCTGTAGGCCAGCGCCGACAGGCCGATGGCCACCGCGTGCGAACTCATGTGCCAGCCGTCGGCCAGCAGCGCCATGGAGTTGAACCACCAGCCGGCGGTGATTTCCACCACCATGGTCACCAGCGTCAGCCACATCACCACCCGCGTGCCGCGCTCGGCGGCGGGGTTGCCGGCGTCAAAGGCGTGGCCGTGCGAGCACAGGGCGCCGGGCGCGCCCGGGCTGTTGGTTGGCGGTGGGGTCATGCGCCGATTGTCACCGGCCAGTGTGCCGGCGTCAGAAGCCCACCGCCGCGCCATCGCGGCGCGGGTCGCTGGCCGCCACATAACCTTCGGCCCCCGGATCGCCCAGGCGCCAGATGAACTGGCCCGCGCCGAAGTCCTGGTAGGGGTCGTCGATGCTGCGGGTCTGGTGACCCAGGTCTTTCAGGCCTTGCACGGTGGCCGGGTCCATGGCCGATTCCACATTGATGTGCAGCCCGGCGTCAAAGCGCCAGCGCGGCGCGTCGCAGGCGGCTTGTGGGTTCTGGCCGTGGTCGAGCATGCGCACCAGCGTCTGCACATGGCCCTGCGGCTGCATGTTGGCGCCCATCACGCCGAAGCTCATCACCGGTTGCCCGTCTTTCGTGAGGAAGGCCGGGATGATGGTGTGGAACGGTCGCTTGCCCGGCGCGACGAGGTTGGCGGTGTTGATGCCGGGGCCGGTGTTCAGGTTGAAGGCATGGCCCCGGTTCTGCAGGCTGATGCCGAACCGCGGCTCCACCGCGCCCGAGCCAAAGCCCATGTAGTTGCTCTGGATGAAGCTCACCATCATCCCGTTCTCGTCGGCGGTGCTGAGGTAGACCGTGCCGCCCTTGGCCGGGTTGCCGGCGCCAAAGTCCTGCGCCCGCTTCATGTCGATCAGCGCTGCGCGCTGCTTCAGGTAGGCCGGGTCCAGCATCTGGGCGGAGCTCAGGTCCATGGCACCGGGCTCGGCCACGAAGCGGTAGACGTCGGCAAAGGCCAGCTTCATCGCCTCGATCTGCAGGTGCTGCGCGGCCACGCTGTCCACCTTCATGGCGGCCAGGTCGAACTGACCCAGGATGCCCAGCGCGATCAGTGCCGCGATGCCCTGGCCGTTGGGCGGGATCTCGTGCAGGGTGTGCCCCCGGTAGTCCTGGGCTATGGGTGTCACCCACTCGGGCCGGTAGGCCGCCAGGTCGGCCTCGGTCAGCGCGCCGCCGTGTTGGGCCGCAAAGCGGGCCAGCGCCTGCGCGATGGGGCCACGGTAGAAGGCCTCGCCTTTCGATTCGGCGATGGCACGCAGACCCCGCGCCGCGGCCGGAAAGCGAAACAGCTCGCCCACCTGCGGCGCGCGGCCCCAGGGCAGAAAGGCATCGGCAAAACCCGGCAGACCGTGCAGCTCCGGCGTGGCCGCCGCCCACTTCTGCTGCACCACCACCGGCACCGCGTAGCCGCGCTCGGCCAGTTCGATGGCGGGTTGCATCAGGTCGGCGAACGGCAGCTGGCCGAAGCGCTCGCTCAAGGCCACCCAGCCGGCCACCGCGCCCGGCACGGTGACCGAATCCAGCCCGCGCTTGGGCGGTGTCGGCGCGTCGGCGCCGTATTTGCCGTGAAAGTAGCCGGGCGTCCAGGCCTGCGGCGCGGTGCCGCTGGCGTTGAGCCCGTGCAGCTGCTGGCCGTCCCAGAGGATGCAGAAGGCGTCCGAGCCCAGGCCATTGCTGACCGGTTCGGTGATGGTCAGCGCCGCGGCGGCGGCAATGGCCGCGTCCACCGCGTTGCCACCCTGCTGCAACATGCGCAGACCGGCCTGCGCGGCGAGCGGGTGCGAGGTGCTGACGACGTTGCGCGCGAACAGCGGCAGGCGGGTGCTGGGGTAGGGGTTGGGGTGTTGAAGGTTCATGGGCGGAGGGGGGTTTGTGGCTCCCGAGCGGCCCAGGCATCACCGGGGGTGACGACCTGTGGCGTCGCTGTGTCGGCCATGTAGTGCGGCGACATGATCTGCACACCGTTCTCATTGAACACGTCGAGCACGCGGGCGTGCAGTTCGCTCATGGCCTCCACCCGGCGCGAGGCCGCAGCGTGGCCGCTCTGGGCGCACAGCCGGTACTCCACGTAGAAGTCCGACAGCGCGGTCTGCACAACATAGGGCGCCGGATCTTGAGCCACACCAGGGGTGCGGCGCGCGGCTTCCAGCAGCATCGCGTGCACCTGGCGCCACGGTGTGCTGTAGCCGATGGTGACGGCCGTGTGCAACACGAAACGCCCGCCCTGCACGAGGCGCGAGAAGTTGCGCACCGGCTGGCTGAAGATCACGGTGTTGGGCAGGCTGACCTCTTCGCCCATGCCGGTGTGGATGCGCGTGGCGACCAGACCCAGCTGCACCACGGTGCCTTCGGTCTCACCGATCTTCACGTATTCGCCCACCCTGAGCGCCCGGGAGTACATGAGCGAGAAGCCCGACATGGCCTGGCCGATCACGCCCGAGGCACCCAGCGACAGCATCAGACCAGCCAACACGCTCACGCCCTTGAAAGCGTCGCTGTTGGCGCCGGGCAGGTAGGGGTAGGCCATGGCCAGTGCAAACAGCCAGATCACCACATTGACCAGGCGCCGCGTGGGTTCGGCGGTGTCGGCATCGAGCCAGCCCAGGCTCGCTTCGCCGCTGGCCACGCGTTCGAGGAACAGGGCGTTGGCCCGGGTGACCACACGCGCCAGCAAAAAAATGAGCACCGCCACGAACAGCCCGGGGATGGCACTGGCGATGCCGCCGATGAAGCTGCCCGCCACGTCCAGCAGCCAGGTGGTGGAACGCTCGCCCCAGGGTCGGGTGTAGGCGAACTGGCGCAGCACGAAGGTCAGCCACAGCTCCGTCAGCAGCAGGCCCAGCGCCCAGGCCAGTGCGGTGGTGATCCAGCGCAGGCCGGTTCGGGCCTGTTGCAGGTAGGGCGCCAGCACGCTCTGGTGTTCTCGCATCGCACTCAGCAGTTGCGCGTGGGTCCAGCGTCGGCCGCGCAACAGCAGCCACAGCAGTGCCCACGTCACCCCCGTGGCGGCCACCGAATAGCCCAGGCCGATGCCGATCTGGCGCAAGTCGCGCATTTCCTGGTGTTCGGCGATGGCTTGCTCCAGCCGGCGTTGCACCTGGTGGGCCGCAGCCTCCAGCGCGCCGGTCTGACCGGGTGTGCCCAGATCGCCTGCGGTGAGGAAGAAGACCGGCTGTGCATCGATCTCGAAGCGCATCGCTTCACCGTTGAGCGTGCGCGTCACAGCGCCTTTTCCGCCCATGCCCAGCACTTCGATGATGGCGTTCCGCGCCAAAGCAGCGCGCTCGTTGGCCGAGTCGCCCAGCTGGTCGGACCGGAAGGCCACCACCCGGCGGTTGTGCAGGTAGACCTCGGCCGCTGGCGCCACGGCCCCTGGGGTGATCGGCGTTGCGGCTGGCGTTGACTGGGCCATGGCCCGCTCGGCTGGACCCAGAAGCCAGCTCATGCATGTGACCAGGCACAGCGTGGCGAGCCAGCGCGCTTGGCGGCGCCGGGTGTCTGTGGGTGGGATGGCAAACGAGGTCACTGTCGGCTCCGTCGGTGGAATGGACCGAGCTTATCCAACCCTGGGTGCCACCGTCGATGACCGGAAAACAACGCCTGCTGCTGCCCCGCCGCACGGTGCGCCGGCTTTGAGCGCCTCAGCCGCCGCTGCGCAGCAGCATGGCCGGGTTCAACCTCATCTGCGACAGCAGGTAGCGCGCGCCGAGCCCCAGGCTCAGCGCGCTCACACCCGCAGCGGTGAGCAGACCGGTCCAGTACAGCCCGGCCGGGCTCATGTCCAGCCGCCACTGCAGCAGCGCGGTGGCCAGCGTGCTGCCGGCCAGCAGCGCAAAACCGCCGGTCACGGTGGCCAGCAACACGTATTCCCACACCAGCACGCGCCGCAGCAGCGAATGGCGCGCACCCAGCGCGTGCATCACCGTGGCGTCGTAGAGCTGGCGGCTGCGGCTCGCGGCCACCACGCTGGCCAGCACCAGCAGGCTCGCGGCCAGGCACACACCGGCCACCACCGCCAGTCCGCCACTGGCCCGGCCCATGAGGGCGCGGGTCTCGCGCAGCATCGACTCTGTGCGCGCGGTGGCGATGTTGGGCGCGGCGGCGGCCAGCCGGTCCTGCGCGTCCAGCGTGCCGTCGGGCGGCATCCAGGCCGCGCCCACGTGGCGGGTGATGAAGGGGTCGAGCACGCCGTCGCTGAAGATGGCTTCGAGCCACAGGCGCGACTGCATGCGCCGCTGGCTGTAGATGGCACTCAGCTGGGCTTCCACCGGCGTGCCCATGATCTCGAAACGCAGTTTGTCGCCCACCTCTAGGCCCAACTGGTCGGCCTCGCGGTCTTCCATCGCCACCAGGGGTGCGCCCGCATGGTCCAGCGGCCACCAGGCGCCGCGGTCGATCACCACATCGTCGAAGTTGCCGCTGCGGTCGCTGAGCTTGTGTTCGTCGCGCGATTCGCGGGCGCGCTCGCCGTCGTCGCTTTCCATCAGCGCCACGCCGTTCACCGCCACCAGCCGCCCCGGCACCAGCGGCGCGGTCTTCACCGCCTGCAGGCCGGGCGAGGCTTGCAGGGTCTCGCGCAGCAGGTCGATCTGCTCGGTCTGCACGTCGTAGAACACCAGCGCCGGTGCCTGCTCGGGCACGGTGTCGTTCACCGTGCGCAGCAGCGTCATCACCACCAGGGTGCAGGCCACCAGCAGGGTGAGCGCCGAACCCAGCGAGAGCAGCGCGGTGCGCAGCGGCGAATGCGGCTGCTGCAGGCCAGCCAGTGCCAGCTGCAGCGGCAAGGGCAGGGCAGCGTGGTGCTGCAGCCGCGCGGCCAGGCGGCGCAGGCCGCGCGTGGCGAGGTCGAGCACGCCCAGCAGCGCAGCGGTGGTGAGCACAAAGGCCAGGCCAAAACGCGGATCGGGCAGCACCGCCACCAGCAGCGCCAGCGTGGCGCCCGCCACGGCGGCGGTGATCCACAGCGCGCGGCGCGGCGTGTGCAGGGCCTGCCCCTCCACACCCCGGAACAGCGCGGCCGGACTGACCGACAAGGCCCGCCCCAGCGCGGGCAGCGAAAACGCCAGCGCCGTCAACACGCCAAACACCAGCGCCACCAGCGCCGGTGCCCACAGGCTCTTCAGCAGCAGGGTCACCGGCAGCTTGTCGGCCGCGAGCTGCGCCCCGGCCAGCGCCAGCCCCAGGCCCAGCAGCACGCCCACCGCGCTGGCCAGCACCGCCAGCAGCAGGATCTGCAGCAACACAAAAGCGGCCAGCCGCCCGTCGCGCAGGCCCAGCGCGCGCAGCGTGGCCAGGCTGGTGAGCTTGCCCTGCAGGTAGGCCTGCACGCTGTTGAACACGCCGAGGCCACCAATGAACAGCGCCGAAAAACCGATCAGCAGCAGGCCCGATCCGATCTGGCCCAGCACCTCGGCCATGCGGTCGCTGCGCTCGTCGAAGCTGCGGGTTTCGGCGTCCAGCGTCGGGAAGGTTTTCACGAAGCTGTCGCGCCACGCGGAGGCCAGTTCGTTGCTGCGCACGCGGTAGCGGTATTCCACCCGGCTGAGCGGCTGCACCAGCCCGGTGGCCATGAGCGCGCCCTCGGCCACCAGCACCGGCGCGGCGCCCCAGTCGGCGCGCAGGCTGCGGTCCGGCTGGCGCACGATCAGCGCCCGCACCGTGAGGTTCAGGTCACCAATGTAGATGCGGTCGCCGGTCTTCAGGCCCAGGCGCGTGGCGAGCGACGCGTCGATGGCCGCGCCCCATTGCCCGTCGCGGTCTTGCAGCGTGTCGGCCAGCGTGCCCGCCGGTTGCAGCGCCACGCTGCCGTACAGCGGGTAAGCGTCGTCGGCGCTGAGCAGTTCGATCAGTTGCGCCCGGCCGCTCTCGGTGCGCAGCATGGTGCGCAGCTCGATCACGCGCGAGACGGTGCCGCGCTGCGCCATCCAGGCCAGCGCATCGGCCGGCAGCGGCTCCGGGGCTTCGATCTCCACATCGCCGCCAAAAATCAGCCGCGCGTCGTCGCGCAGCGCGTCGGCCACCTGGCGGTACAGGCCGCCGCCCGCCGCCACCAGCGACACGCCCAGCACCAGGCAGGCCACAAAAATCCACAGGCGCCGGCCGCTCGCGCGCAGGTCGCGCCAGGCCAGGTCAAGCAGGAAGGGCATCGCGCGCCTCCGGCTGGCGGGTGGTCGGTGTCTCGTGCAACTGCCCGTCGTGCAGGCGCAGCACGCGGTCGCAGCGCGCGGCAAAGTCCAGGTCGTGCGTCACCAGCACCAGGGTGGTGCCCAGCTCGCGGTTCAGGCTGAACAGCAGCTCCCGCACCGACTCGGCGGTCTGGTCGTCGAGGTTGCCGGTGGGCTCGTCGGCCAGCAGCAGGCGAGGCCGGTGCACCAGCGCTCGCGCAATCGCCACGCGCTGCTGCTCCCCGCCCGAGAGCTGCGAAGGCCGGTGGTGCAGCCGGTCTGCCAGGCCCACGCGGCGCAGCATGTCGGTGGCCACCTCGCGCGCGCCGCTGGCGCCGGCCATCTGCAGCGGCAGGGCGGCGTTGTCCAGCGCGCTCAGGCTGGGCAGCAGGTGAAAACTCTGGAAGATGATGCCCACCCGCTCGCGCCGCAGGTCGGCCAGGCCATCGCTGTCCAGTCTGCCCAGGTCCACGCCGTCCACCCGGATGCTGCCCGCAGCGGGCCGCTCCAGCCCGCTGAGCAACAGCAAGAGCGAGGTCTTGCCGGAGCCCGATGGCCCGGCAATGGCCACGCGAGTGCCGGCGGCGATGCGCAGCGACACGTCGCGCAGCACCTGCACCTGCCGGGTGCCGATGGAATAGTGCATGGACAGGCCATCGGCCTCGATCAGGGGTTGGGGTGTGTCGGTCATGGGCGGTGTGAATGGGCTCATGGGGCAGAGCATGCCTGATGACGCCAAGTTCCCCGCTGCCTTGCAGCCCCCGGCGGCGTTCAACCCGGCTGGAACGGCCAGAACAGCGGAATCAGCAGGCTGGCCGCCGCCCAGGTGATCAGGTTCATCGGCACGCCCAGGCGCGCAAAGTCGCTGAAGCGGTAGTTGCCCGCGCTGTAGACCAGGGTGTTGGTCTGGTAGCCGATGGGGGTGGCAAAGCTGAAGCTGGCCGCAAACATGATGCCCACCACAAAGGGCCGGGGGTCCACGCCCAGCTCCAGCGCCACCCCGATCACCACCGGCGTGAAAAGCACCGCCACCGCGTTGTTGCTGAGGAATTCGGTGGCAATCGACGTGGCCAGGATCACCAGCGACAGCACCAGCCAGGGCGACATGCCGCCACCCCAGTGCACCAGAGACTGCGCAGCCATCGCCGACAGGCCCGACTCGCGCATCGCCACGCTCACCGCCAGCATGCCGTAGATCAGCATCAAAATCGGCCACTCGATGGATTTGTAGGCCTCGTCCGGCTTGAGGCAGCCGGTCAGCACCACCAGCACCGCGCCGATCAGCGCCAGCCCCTCGATGGGCATCACGTCCAGCGCGGCCAGCGCCATCACGCCCACCATGGTGCCCACCGCCACCGGCGCTTTGTGGCGGCGCTGCGGCGCGGTCTTGCCCTCGGTCAGCGCGAACAGGTCGCCGTTCTCGCAAAAGCGCTGGATCTGGCGCGGCGTGCCCTCCACCAGCAGCACGTCGCCAAACTGCAGCTGGAAGTCGTCGCCAATGTCGGCGATGGACGCGTTCTTGCGGTGCACCGCGATCAGGTGGATGCCGTAGCGCGAGGCCAGGTCCAGGTCGCGGATGGGGCGCAGCACATAGCGCGACGTCTGGCCCACCAGCGCCTCGACGATCACCACATCGCGCCGGCGCAGGGTTTCCAGGTCTTGCGTCTCACCCTGCGGAGCGGGCACCGCGTGCAGGCCCACCAGGTCGCTGCCGCGCAGGTCCAGCATCGCGCTGCTGCGCGAATGCACCACCAGCCGGTCGCCGGTCTGCAGCGGGGTGGTGGGCGCGGGCGCGCTCCATTCCTCTTCACCGCGGAACAGCTTGAGCACCTGGGTCTGGCCGTTGGCCAGGCGCGCGTCCTGCAGGCTGCGCCCGGCCAGGCGCGAACCCTCGGGCACAAACAGCTCGGTCATGAACAGCCGGTCGGCGCCGCTGGTGAACTGCTGCGTCAGCGTCTCGCGCGCGGGCAGCCAGCGGCGCGCAAACAGCAACATGAAAGCGCAGCCCAGCAGCGCAATCAACAGCCCTGGCGCGGTGATCTCGAACATGCTGAACGGCGCCAGCCCCATGTTGCGCGCCACCCCGTCCACCAGGATGTTGGTGGAAGTCCCGACCAGCGTGACCGTGCCGCCCAGGATGGTGGCGTACGACAGCGGGATCAGCAGCCGCGACGGGCTGAGCGAAAACCGCGCGGCCAGGCCGATCACCACCGGAATCATCACCATCACGATCGGCGTGTTGTTGATGAAGGGCGACACCACCAGCCCCACCAGCAACAGCCCCACCAGCAAACGGCCCTCGCTGTTGCCCGCCGCCTGCGCGATCCGCTCGCCCAGCCAGTCCACACAGCCGGTGCGGCTCAGCGCGCCGCTCATGATGAACAGGCAGGCAATGGTGAACGGCGCGCTGTTGCTGAACACGCCCAGCACCTGGGCTGGGCTCAGCAGACCAGTCACCAGCAACACCGCCACGGCACTGAGCGCCGCCACATCGGGCTTGACCCATTCGCGCACAAAGCTCAGGAACAGAACAACCAGGAGGATGCCCACGGCCAGGGCGTGGGTGGATTCGGGCAACAACATGGGCGCGGATCATGGAGCGCGCGGCGGCTGATACCAACGACTTTTAGGTGATTAGCTTATGGGGGCTGAGCGCAATAGGCGCCGCTCCAGCCCGCTGAGCAAGAGCTGCAGCGAGGTATTGCCTCAGCCGGAGGGCCCGGCAATGGCCACGCGTCTACCGGGCGAAATGCGCCAACGGCGCACGCTGAACAGTTTCAACGCCGACCGGGCGGGAGTCGCTGCCGGCCCATGAAGGTAGAGCGGCCACAGGGGCCAACAGCAAGCTGGTGGGCTGTTTCAACGCACCTCCGGTGCGTCGGATCGGTCAGGGGAATTGAAACGTTGTGCAGATTCGGCGACCGCAAGGAGAAAGTCGTGTCTCAAGTCCGACAGCCTCCTAAGGCAGCACGCGATCGATCACCACCTTCACATCCCTCGCCCCAACCGCCACGCCTACGACCCGACCCTCCAGATCGCCCGGCTGAGCGATGGGGTTGCCAGACGCTGAAATGCGGGCCAACAGCACCACTTCCTTGTGGTTCGCGAGCGTATTGGCAGGGTTCATGGCCATGCTGTCATCCAGGCTGAACTGCAGCGGAAACGGGCCCATGGCAACACGAGTCGCTGCCAGCGGCGGGCCGCTTTCACCGGCGCGGGCAATCAGGTACATCGTGCTTTGCGCGCCGAGCCGAGGTTTGAGCGCCGCGGCCACGTCCACACTGCCCGCGACGCTGGTGAGCTGTGTGGCTGTGCCTTGGCTGTCCGTGGTGGATTGCAGCGGGGTGCCCGTCGCTGGAGCCCCGCCGCTCAACTGCGCCAGGCGCTGGGACTCGTTGCGCATCTTCAAGATTTCTTGAGCGTAGGGAGTTCCTGGCGTCATCAGCCGCTGCAGCCGATCAAGAAACTCCACCGCTCGGGCAAAGTCCTCGTTCTGGTAGGCATGGATGCCTGCCAGCTCCAGCGCTTTCCTATCGTTCGGATCGGTCTGAAGGGCGGTGGTGACCAGCTCGATGGGTCTGCCCTCCAGCACCATGTTGCTGGTCATCGCCAGCGCCTCGGCGTAGCCGCTCAAAACGGCCGGTTTGGTGGGCAACAGTTCGTACGCCTTCTGATACGCCCGCAGGGCCTGGGGCCAGCGAGCGATCATGCCATTGGCCGTGGCAAGTGCTTCCCACGCTTGGCTGTCGGTCGGGTTGGCCTGCGCCCGCGCTTCAATTTGCTGAATCATCTGCAAGATGTCTGCTTCGGTCGGCTCAGCGCTGATGACGGACCCGTCTTGTCCGTTGGCCACGGACATCAAAGCGCCGGGGTTACCGATCCAGACGTACAGGCCAATGGCCGCTGCTGGCAGCACCGCTGCCAAGGTGAATCCGAGCCGGCGACTGGCCACAGGCGCGGCCGCACGCTCTTCGTGGGCCAAAGCATCTTCTGCGGCGCGTGTCTCGAGTTCGAGCTTGCTGGCCAGGAACTGTTCTTGTGACAGCTGGGTGCTGGAGAGCTCGGCGTTGAGATCCTTCATCTGGTCGCGGTACACCGCCAGGTTGATGTCCCGGCGGGCGGCTTTGCTGTGCTCCACAGGGCTCTTGCGCAACAGGAAAGGCAGCACGAAAGCCAGGGCGAGGGCCACAGCGGCCGCCGCCACAGCCCAAAAAAGGGTGATGGACCAGAACAGATTCATGGCTTTTCTTCTAACAGGCGGGCCGCAGCAGCGATCTGTTCACCTGAAACCGGTGCACTTTTGAAGGTACGACGCGCACGCAGCGCCATGAACCAGACCAACATACCGAAGCCCAAAAATACAAACGGACCGATCCACAAAAGATAGGTCACGGGTTTGAAAGGGGGGCGAAACAACACGAAGTCGCCGTAGCGCGATGTCAGGAAGCTGAGCACCTCCTGATCCGTCTTGCCAGCCTTCATCAGTTCGCGAATCTCTTGGCGCATGTCGCCGGCCAGTTCAGCCGGGGACTCGGACAAGGCTTCGTTCTGGCACACCACGCAACGCAGTTCGCGCGAGAGTAGGGTCAGACGGGCTTCGATCGCCACATCGGCGAACAGCGGTTGTGCAGTCGGCGAGACCGGTGGGTTGGCCGGGTCGTTGGCCCACGCGGGCAATGACAAAGCCAGGCACAGGATCAGCACACACTGCTTCACGAGGCAGGATGTCATGCGCCCAACTCCTTGAGTTTCGGAACGAACTTGGTGGTCCACACGTCCAGGTCGATGGGGCCCACGTGTTTGAGCCGAACGGTACCTGTCCGGTCGATGAGGTAAGTTTCCGGGGTCCCGGTCACTCCCCAGTCGATCCCGACCCGACCCGACAAATCATCGGGCACGGCCACGTAGGGGTTACCTGTTTGCACCAGCAGTCGCTCGGCATCGCGGTTCTTGTCCTTCCAGTTGAGCCCCACGATGGGCGGCGCTGTTCGGCTTTCTGCCAGCGCCATCAGCAATTTGTGCTCGATCCGGCAGGACACGCACCACGGCGCCCAGACATTGAGCATCCAGACTTGACCCTTCATATCAGCGGTGCTGAAAGCCTTGTCGGCTTGGCCGACCACAGGCAATGTGAACACGGGCGCTGCCTTGCCAATGAAGGGCGAAGGAACTTCGCGTGGGTTGAGGAACAAGCCCTTGGCAAAGAAGCCCACCAACACGAAGAAAAAAACCAGCGGGAGCCAACTTTTCATGGATCAGGCTCCCTGCGCGGTCGGTGCGGTCGGTGCGGTCGGTGAATCCGGCGCGCGCGCCTTGGCACCAATCCGGTAGCGCCGGTCGGACGCCGCCAGAAAGCCACCGACCACCATGAGCAAAGAACCCAGCCACAGCCAGTTGATGAAGGGCTTGTAATACAGCCGCACGGCCCAGGTTGTGAGCTCGTTGTTCAGAGGCTCGCCGAGCGACACATAGAGGTCGCTGAACAGGCTGGGGCGCACGGAGGCCTCGGTCATCACCGAGCCCGAGCGGTTGTAAACGCGCTTCGCCGGGTACAGCGTGAATTGCTCGACCCCGTCCTTTGCCACGATGACGGTGCCACGGGTGGCCTCGTAGTTGGGCCCCGAGTAGTTTTCTGTGCCCATGAAGGTCAGGGTGTAGCCCGCCATTTGCGCTTGATCGCCGACGTTCATCCGCACGTCCAGCTCCCGTTCGTAGTTGACCACCATGGTGATGCCTGCCACGCCGACGGCCAGCCCGAGGTGCGCCAGGTGCATGCCCCAGAAAGCGCGGGGCAGGGTGAACAGCTGGCCTGCGGTTTTGACCCGCTCGCGAAAGGCAATCAGAACCGTCAGCGCAATCCAGGTGGACAGACCGAGCCCCAGCACGGCCCAGGGTTTGTAACCTTCCAGGGTGAGCGGCAGCAGCAGACCGGTGGCCATGGCAATCGCCAGCGCCCACTTGAGCCGATGCAGTACGTCGGGCACGCTGTCGCCCTTCCAGCGCATCAGTGGGCCGACCCCCATCAGGAACAGGGCCGGGGCGATCAGCGGCACAAAAACCGCGTTGAAGTAGGGCGGGCCCACCGACAGCTTGCCCATGCCCAGCGCATCAATGAACAGCGGGTACAAGGTCCCCAGCAGCACCGCAGCGACCGAAGCCACCAGCATGACGTTGTTGGCCAGCAGCATCGATTCGCGCGAGAACCAGGTGAAGGCGCCACCGGCCACCATGCGCGGCGAGCGCCATGCAAACAGGGCGAGCGAGCCGCCCACCACCACCAGCATGAAGCCCAGGATGTAAGCGCCGCGCTGCGGATCGACCGCAAACGCATGTACCGAAGACAACACGCCCGAGCGCACAAGGAAAGTCCCCAGCAGCGAGAGCGAAAAGGTCATGAGCGCCAGCAGCACGGTCCAGGCCTTGAAAGCACCGCGCTTTTCCGCCACCGCCAGCGAATGGATCAAGGCGGTGCCAGCCAGCCAGGGCATGAAGGACGCGTTTTCCACCGGGTCCCAGAACCACCAGCCGCCCCAGCCGAGCTCGCGGTAGGCCCACCAGCTGCCGAGCACAACGCCCAGCGTGAGAAAGGACCAGGCCACGGTGGCCCAGGGCCGCGACCAACGCGCCCAGGCCGCGTCCAGCCGCCCCGACAGCAAGGCCGCCACCGCAAAGGAGAAGGCCACCGCGAAACCCACGTAGCCCATGTAGAGCATGGGGGGATGGATGATCATGCCCCAGTCTTGCAGCAGCGGGTTCAGGTCGCTGCCCTCGGCAGGACCGGGGAACTGGCGCAGAAACGGGCTCGACGTGATCAGCAGCATGGACAGGAATCCGACTGAAATCAGGCCCATGACACCCAGCACGCGTGACACCATTTCTTCCGGCAGGGTGCGCGAGAAGGTGGCGACCGCAATGGTCCAGACGGCCAGGATCAGCGACCAGAACAGCAGCGACCCCTCGTGAGAGCCCCAGGTGGCGGTCACGCGGTAGAAGGCCGGCAAGTTCGAGTACGAATTGCTGGCCACGTTGATGACGGTGTAGTCGTTGGTCAGAAACGAATAGACCAGGCACAGATACGCGATCAGGACGAAAGTGAACTGACCAAATGCCGCTGGACGCGCCACCGACATCCAGGTGAGGTTGCCGCGCTGGGCGCCCACCAATGGCAATACCGCCTGGGTGGCGGCCAGCAGCAGGGCCAGGATGAGAGCGAAGGTGCCGATTTCGGGGATCATGGAAAAACTTCCTTGTGGGCCAGGCGCTGCCAGCGGGCAGTCTTGAGCGGATCGTCCGCGCCGCGAAAAGGTTCCTTTTGGGCCTGCGTGTGGGCCCGGCAGGTCAGTAAGACTTCAGGGTTTTCCCTGCTTCCTTGGCCTGCTCCAGGGCATGGGCGGCTTCCGGCGGCATGTAGTTCTCGTCGTGCTTGGCCAGCACCCGGTTGGCGGTGAACAGGCCGTCGCTGCCGAGCGTGCCATCGGCCACCACACCCTTGCCCTCGGCGAACAGATCGGGAAGGATGCCGGTGTACACGGCTGGGATGATCTGTGCGGTGTCGGTGACCACAAAACTGGTGGTCAGCCCATCGGGTTCGCGCTTGACGCTGCCTTCTTTCACCAAGCCGCCGATGCGGAACACCCGGTCAACCGGCGCCTTGCCCGCGTGGACATCGGTGGGCGAAAAAAAGAACACCAGGTTGGACTGGAAGGCGTTGAGCACCAGCGCGGTGGCGCCGCCCAGAACCACCACCGCAACCGCGATGATGGACATTTTTTTGTACCGAGACTTCATGACTCCGATTCCTCTTGTGACGGGTCCCATTGCTGCATGCGCACGAGGCGGCTGCGCGATTGGCGCACCGAGCGCCTCAGCCAAACGACTTCGGCCAGGACGCAGATCGCTGTCACGCCATAAGCGCTCCAGACGAAAAAGCCCCGGCCCCCCATGCTCCAAAACTCAGACCAGCTGGCCCATTCCATATCAAGACCCCTTCCGCAGTATTTCGTTCACCCATTCGGTTTTTCGCTCACGTTCCAGAATGATGCGGCGCACGCGCACCAGGGTCGCGGCGATGGCGTAGGCCCAGGCGGCAGCGGTCATGAGCAACAGCCCCTGAAGCATGGTCGCAGCCATTTTGGGGGCGTGAGACACGCCGACGGTAGAGCCCTGGTGCAGCGTGTTCCACCAGACCACCGAGAACAAGATGATCGGCACGTTGACCACGCCAATCAGCGTCAACAGGGCGCCCGCTCGGTCGCTGCGTTTGACATCGTCGATGGCGGACCACAGGGCCAGCGTGCCGATGTAGAGAAACAGCAGGATCAAAGTCGAGGTCAGGCGCGCGTCCCAGACCCACCAGGTGCCCCACATGGGCTTGCCCCACACCGCACCGGTCCACAGGGAGACGAAGGTCAGGATGGCGCCGGTGGGCGCCAAGGCCCGCATCATCATGAAAGGCAGACGCGCGTTGAAAGCCAGGCCCACGGCACCCCAGAGCGCCATCACCAGGTAGATCAGCATGCCCATCCAGGCCGCAGGCACATGGATGAAGATGATCCGGTAGGCCTCGCCCTGCTGGAAATCGGTGGGCGCCACAAAAAAGCCGATGTAAAGGCCCAGCACAGCAAGAATGCCCGCCGTCCAGGCGGTCCATGGGATGGCCTTGCCCGCCAGGTGGTAGAAGGTGGACGGGGAGGCGTAGTGAAAAAATCTCATTCCAGGGACACCTTTAAAGAAGCGGCTGCGATCCAGGGCGCAACCAGAAACGAGACCAGCAAGAAGGCGCCCAACAGCGACAGGTGCGCCTCGGCGCCGGTGCCCGCCATCACGCCATCCACCGCGCCCGCACCAAAAATCAGGGCCGGGGTGTACAGCGGAAGAATCAGCAGCGTCAGCAGCACGCCGCCGCCGCGCAAGCCCAGCGTCAGCGCCGCACCCGCAGCGCCCAGCAGGGAAAGAATCGGGGTGCCCAGCAGCAGCGAAAACACCAGCACCCCGATGGCCTCCCAGGACAGATTGAACTGGATGCCCAGCACCGGCGCGATCAGCAACAGGGGGATGCCGTAAACCAGCCAATGCGCCGTGGCCTTGCCCAGCACCAGCAGCACGGTGGATTCGGACGACAGCACCATCTGTTCCAGGCTGCCGTCGCGGTGGTCGTCTTCAAACAGCCGCGACAGGGATAGCAAAGAGGCCAGGGTGGCCGCGACCCACAACACGCCCGGGCCGATGCGCTGCAGCAGCGCGGGTTCAGGCCCGACCCCCAGCGGAAACAGGCTGGTCACCATGACAAAGAAAAAAAGTGCGGTGAGCCAGTCGCTGCGCCGCCGGGCGGCGAGCGTGAGATCGCGGAGCAGAACGCTCCAGAAAAAGTGCCCCATCTCAGTGGGCTTCGGAGCTGGTGCCGGGAGACGTGGCCACCTGGCCGACCACCAGGCGCTGCACATCAACGCCCACCAGGTTCATCACCTGGTGGGTGGTGGCTACCACCATGCCGCCGGTGCGCAGGTGGTCACGGATCACTCCCTCCACCAACCCGACAGCGTGCACGTCCAGCCCGGTGAGGGGTTCGTCCAGTATCCAGAGGCTTGCGCCAGCGAGCAACAGGGCGGACAAAGCGACGCGGCGGCGCTGGCCAAACGACAGCGCACGGCAAGGCAGGTCGAGGCAGCGCGTCAGGCCCAGGCGCTTGAGCGTCGCCACCGCTGGGTCGAGATCGAAGGCCCGGCCCTGCAAGGCGCCACGAAAGCGCAGGTTCTCGACCGGATTGAGCTCGTCCTTGATGCCGTTGGCATGCCCCAGATAAGCCATTTCCCGGTGGTAGCTGTCACGGCAACGGGCGATGGGCTCTCCGCGCCAGCACACCTCGCCGGCATCCGGCCGACCGAGGCCGGTCAACAAGCGCAGCAGGCTGGTTTTTCCCTGGCCATTGCCGCCCTGCACCAGCAGCAGTTGCTCTCTGGTCAGGGTAAAGTTCAGGCGCTGGAACAGCAGGCGTTCGCTGCGTTCACAGGCCAGGTCATGGGCCGAAAGATAGGGGGCCAGCAGAGGGTCCGTCATCGAAAGTGGCTTGGAAGCGGTGAACCAGAAACCAACATCTCGGTGCTACGCGAAACGAGGAAATCAGCAAAAGTTGTTACCAATTTTTATTCTAAATTGTAGGTTGCATCCTGTCTTCGAAGCTCCCCGTTTACCCTTCACCCTTTCGGGCCAGCGCTGGTTGAACAGCTGCTTGTTTTTGTTTTGATTCAGAGCGATCCCCATGACAAACGTTCAACACCAGGGACTTTCACGCATGCGCAAATGGCTGATCTACATGGCCATCATCGGCGGCGTCCTCGCGCTGGTCTGGAGTCAGTTGCCGCGCAGTCCGTACTCGACCGATCTGGCTCGCATTGGACAAGGGCAACCCGCGCTGGTGCTGGCCTATGACATCCAGTCCATGGGGGGTATGGAGGTCATGGCCATGATGGATGACTTGCGCGGTGAGTACGCCGAACGGGTCGCCTTCTTGGTGGCGCCCCTGGGCGCTCCGCACGGCCAGGCCTTTGGCACTCGGTTTGGTGCGACCAATGGTTCGGTGGTGATGTTTTCAGGTACACCTGCCCGCAAACACCGCCGATCTGCAAAAAGCGCTGGAGAGCTTGCTGGCGCGGTCTCACGAATAGCCGGTCGGCGCTGGCGCTGAATTGCTGCGTCAGCGTCTCGCGCGCGAGCAGCCAGCGCCGCGCAAACAGCAGCATGAAGGCGCAACCCAGCAACGCAATCACCAGCGCGGGCGCGGTGATCTCGAACATGCTGAACGGTGCGAGGCCCATGCTGCGCGCCACCCCGTCCACCAGGATGTTGGTGGACGTGCCCACCAGCGTGACCGTGCCGCCCAGGCCTGCGCGATGCGCTCGCCCAGCCAGTCCACACAGCCGGTGCGGCTGAGCGCGCCGCTGATGATGAACAGGCAGGCAATGGTGAACGGCGCGCTGTTGCTGAACACGCCCAGCACCTTGGCGGGCGTGAGCAGATCGGTGAGCAGCAGCAACGCCACAGCGGTCAGCACCGCCACGTCGGGCTTCACCCATTCGCGCACAAAGCTGATGAACAGAACAACGAGGAGGATGCCCACGGCCAGGGCGTGGGTGGATTCGGGCAACAACATGGGCGCGGATCATGGAGCGCGCGGCGGTTGATACCAACGACTTTTACGTGATTAGCTTATGGGGAGGCGGTCGGCGTTTGGGCTGGTTTCGACCCGGTACAACTGGCTGGACACGAAAGCCAACGACTGTTGTGCAGCGTTTGGAGCCGGTCGCGGGCAGCGGATGTACTCTTGCTGCCTGGCACCAAGCCGTCATTTGAGCTTGGTCGCACGCGAGTCTCGAATGTTGGCTGTATGGGGTACAGCGGACATAGGGCTGCCTCAACCCGGATGGCGCGGCGCGACTGACCGCTTCCCCGTCAACTGGATTGGTGGTTTCGACCCTTAGCGGGCCATCGGCCTCGTAGACAGCGGCCGTTAAACGGACGCTGTCAAGCAGACGTTCATAGACAATTGCACCGCCGTCCTCGCAAGAAGAGGGTGTCATCCAAGTGGTCCGAAGTTTCTGTCACCTATCCACCTCGTCGCTTACGCTGGTACGGCATGGTGCTGGTGCGAGAAGTTGAAGAAGAGACTGGCCAAGCCCGTTGGCCTCAGCAGGAAGCTCTTCGAGGCTTCATGGCAGCTGTTCTGCTATTCAAGCCCAATGCGCTTCAAGAACAGTTCGACAATCGGGGCCCATAGGTCTCGACCAACAAAGATGAGTTCATGACCATCCAAGTTCGGAACGGGCGCTGTAGCAACGAACTCGGCCGCACCTCCGCTGGCAACATAAGCAGCGTGCCACTGTCTTGGTGCGTCGGCACCCCAAAACTTGTCGTTCGGGGCGTATAGCCACAAGCTCGGGATGCGTGCGGTCTTTCCGTACAAGGCAAAGGCCTCACGAACTTTCTCCGGGGCGCAGCTCCTTCCAGGCGCCTGTTCCGGGTTGCCGGCTATGCCTCCCGCGAAGTTAATGTAGGCCACCACACCAGGCGGATTCGTCGCAGCTAGGGCGGCACTCGTCAATCCTCCGACGGAGTTACCCGCGACGAGAATCTTCGAATGGATTGCCCATGGCTGCTCCCTTGTCCAATCGACTGTTGCCATGATTGCAGCGGAAGCAGTCGCGGCAACTCGCTCAGGGCTTGGAACTCCTGAACAGTTTCCCCTGCCCCCCGATGGCCACTTCAAACTCCCCCACTTATGGCCAGTCAAACTCCCCCAGGCAGGACGCACGGATTATGACGTTTGTTGGTTAACTGCGA